>Ga0180438_10000014_pt1 | contig 459675 bp, 388 predicted proteins | sample SS_ome_12_FD_132455 | JGI IMG/M metagenome (GOLD analysis project Ga0180438, IMG submission 132455) | Hypersaline lake sediment archaeal communities from the Salton Sea, California, USA - SS_3_D_2 metaG | ecosystem: Environmental > Aquatic > Non-marine Saline and Alkaline > Hypersaline >...
AAGGGCTGAGCGAGACGAATAAGGTACAAGTGTTGCGACGAAGACAAGGTTTTTACCTTGCCGAGGAGTAACGCGAAGTAAATTATTTGTCGCAGCCAACCCTTAAAAGGGATAGGGCGCAACCTTGAGTTTTTAATTCTTGCGACAGGAAAAAACAAGTGGGAAAGGGAAGTTTGGCAAGCGCTAGTGAGTTACAATCAGAAGGTTTGGCACAACAACGAACGCAAAAAAAACCCGCCGTGGTGAGGCAAGAGTTATCCTAACTGCTCTCGAATTGCAGATTGGAGCTTTTCACACGCCTTTCGTCTATGCGAAATACGTAATTGCACCGATTCTGGGAGCTTGGCAAGTGTCTTGCTATACTCATGCTTTATGAATATTGATGAAAAGTCAAAAGTAGCCGGCCCCATCTCCTCTTGAGCAATATACCCCTCGATACGAGCAGAAGATGTTCGTATAAGCGACCCCGGCATAGCGAAGGCCAGAACACACTCAAGAAAAGCTTCCCTGTTTCCCTCGTCTACTCCCTGGAGATCATTAAGCAACGTTTTCGTATCAGGAAGTTTTTTTCCTTCAGCAATATTTTTCTTTCTCTCCAAACTTATCTTTTCATTTCCAAGATAGGGAATAACCAAACCAGACTCATCTGTGATACAAGGTCTGTTTAGTTGCTGAGCCGCATGAAGTGCTTTTTCAATAGCATTTTCCTCAAACGACTCTTTTGTCTTGCTTAAGGGACAAAAATCAGGAAACTCAATGAGCGATCGAATACGCAGGTTGGGGAAGAGTTCTTCCAAAATAGAACGCAATTCGCGAACTTTAGAAGAATTTGAAGAAGCAATAACTAAATCCATACGCTATTCAAGGCAACTTTCTATCTTTTTAATTGTCACTTTTTCATTACGAAAAGTGAACTCATCATCTACTCTCTTTCCCACAAGGGTCTGCGCTAGTTTCGACTGCGCAGAAAGGATTTGCTCATCAGGGTTAGCATCCCAAGGACCAAGGATAGAAAATTCCACCCTCTCTCCTTTCTCATTTTGTAACTCGACACGGTTTCCTACCCCCACAACATCAAGAGTGATATCATCTGGCGTAATTATCCGGGCATGATGAAACTGATCCGAAAGAGTTTTAAGTTTGTTTTGTAGCCGAGATCTACGCTCTATGGCAGATTTAAACTCCGCATTTTCTCGCAAATCACCAAGAGCTCGAGCAGCCTCAATCTCCTTAGCATTATCCACAATTTCAACCGTTCCCAAATGCTTAATCTGCTCTTTTACTTTTTGATACCCTTCATCTGTGGTCCAAATAATTGACGGATCTGCAGTAGGTTCAGAAGGGGTCTTTGTTCCATGAACAACCTCAACAAGTGAACGCAGAATCTTTTGATTATGCTTGGCAATGCTATGGCACTTAGAAGCGAGTAAAAGAAATTCCTGAGCAAAGGCGTTATCTGAATTTTTCAGAACTTCTCTCACAATTTTAAATCGCTGTCCTGTTAATAGATTGTGCATCTTTTTAACAATATCTCGGCATCCAGAACGGTGTTCATATGAACTCAATAATAAAAGAAAACTTTCAAAAAACCTCTCCTGGTCCCGCTGCGTCGTCATCAATCGAGCCTCTTTGGAAACAATCTTTTGAAAGTACCATAGAAATGGCTCTGGATATGAAGCGGGATGGTCTAACAGGTATTCAAGCTGCTCGAGAAATTTTGGCACAGCCTCTTTGGCCGAAAGCTCTTTCAGAAGGTAATCTTTCAATTGGCTTGGTTCTGCCACCAAAATCATCTGGCAAAATAGATCTTCCCAATCGCGGCGAAACTGACGAATAGCCTGCATAAAATGTTTACGCATAACTACAACTTCGATCTGACACAGTGCCCTTTTTACATCTTCTACTTCCTGGATTACAGTGCGAATCTGATCTGCATAGGAGGCGTCATCCAAAAAATATTGAAGAAAGAAATAAACCTGAAGTCGATCAATATCGTTTACACCTTCCATCTCCAACAAATAGAGAGCTTTCTCGCGAATTTCATCTGCGCTCGTCGATTTCTTTTTCAAAAGCTCTGGGAAATCCCTAATTAAGGAATAGATGGTTCCAAATATCTCATAAAACCCTTCTTTTCCTTTCAAAGCATGCTGCAAACGATCTTCGACAGAAAGCTTTTCCTCTCGCAATTCAAATCGATCTTTCGCTGTCTTTGGAAGTTGGATGTGCCCATCTTTTTTTAATTTTATCCGCGCTGCCTGCCACCATTTCGAATATTTGTCCGGATCAATCACATATTCGTATAAAAGGTCCTTTATCTCATTGGCTGTCTTTGGACCAAGATCACGTAAAAGATGCATAATGAGTCCAACAGGATCCTTCATCGCCTGAGCTTCAAGCTGATCGGGAACAACAAAGCGCATCGCGAGGAAGTTGTCTTTGGAAAGAGGAATGAGCGAACGGAAAGCATTTCTAAAAGATATTGCCTTTTGAACACCTCCCAAATTTTCGAACTCAACGGTAATCTGTTCGCGTAAAAAGGAATAGTCAAGAATTTCTCCCACACCCCAATCAGAGGCGTGTAAGACAAAATTGCCCTTTGCAATATGATTTAGCAGCAAAAACTTCGAAAGAACACCTTGAAAGGTATCCTTGGTTCTAAGACCCACAATACGAAGCTTTTCATTAAATTTTGGATCGTCTCCAAATCGTCTCGTCAGAATCTCTCGAGCGAGGTCATAAAGGGCCTGACTATTTGATGTCTGTAGATCGTATAGGTGACAAAGAAGCTCCAACTGCTCTTCTTCATCTGCCACAGTCATTATAAGGGGCAAAATCGCCTCGACATATGTGCCAAACGAAGTAGAAAAATCAGATTTCTTAATAAGTTGTAAAATATCAGACAGCTCCCCACCATTCAATTGGTCGCTCTCACAATACTCTTGCCATAAAACAAGTACCTTATTGTAATCACGGGCTGCAAGACTTGAACGAAACTCCTCTAAATATGCCATCATGACCCTCTCAACTAAGCGACGATTGTACAGGTGAGATGCTTTTTTTTCAAATGCCGACTTAGAAACCGTACAATGCGAAGCCACTATGTATTACGATAATTCCTTCAACAAGAGATTAATAGCCTTGTTTTCTCCTCTCTTCATTTCTGAGAAAACAAAAAAAAGAGCCTTGTAATCACATATGTAAAAGCTTAAGATGACCTAATTATACGTTTTCCCTACCAGCCCATCCTAAAATAGAGCTTAAAAATTGGGGTTTTTCGGTAGAGCCGATGCCAGGCAGCGCTATCAAACCAGTAGAGCTGCGAGCGTTTTACCTAGAAATGGTGGATGTTGGAAGTTTGGTGGACACCTAAGTTTAAAGACGAAGCGAAAAGTTTCTTTTGTATGGTTCAGAACAAGAAACCAAAAAATATCTTTGAGGCAGCAGGCAGCGGTTCCCCAGACGCCGGGAGTTCAAAGCCGGGAAAGAAAGCAGAAGGTAAAAGCGAACCCAAAAGCAAACTTGCATCATTCGACGAGATTTTCTCCCGTTGTAAAGCGATGCATGAAGAAATCGCCGATACTGTCGACAAAAATCTCGAAAAATCAAAGTTTACTCCTAGCAAGCTTCGAGCCTACACCTCACAACCTCAAAATTTTTCTCAACAAGACTGGAAAATGATCGAGAAACAGAAAACAAAAAATGAAGAGATGCTAAAAGAATTATCCCAGAAAGTTTCTCGTGGAGTTGTTGAAAAAAAACCTACTAAGCCGGGCAAGGGCAAGAAAAAGGGTAAAAAGGGCAAGGTGATGACAAAACGTCGCTGGCTTAAAATGCGATAGCGCCCCTGATTGTGACCTCTGTAGTTAGGGGAGATGTCTGAGGAGATATATCTAGAAAGGCTCCCTTCAGCTGACAGCGTCTAACCACAAAATAGGTCTCAATCAGGGGGCGGAATCCCAACTGGAGTTGTATGGCACACATCATAGTTACAAAAGGTCTCGATATTCCTGTCGACGGCAGTCCGGAAGAGACTTCAATGATTTCGTCCATTAGTGCCGACCTATACGCCCTTGACATTCCACGGGGATACTCTTTTAAACTTTCTGTTCAAGAAGGCGTGAAAGTACAGGCAGGACAGCTCCTCGCCCAGGAAAAACGATCAGGCCTGTGTATTGTCGCGCCAGTCCCGGCCACCATAACCGCCATAGTTCGAGGTGAAAAAAGAAAACTCGAAAAGATTGTCTTTACGCCCGAAAAGGTAGACCACCATTTAGGACCAAATCTGTATCTCCTTGCACTGAAAAAAGAGGCCCTTTTAAGCGAATTAAATAGCTCAGGATTTCTTCTACGGCCAAAAGTACGCCCTTTTAATCAGGCAGTAAATCCTCAGATTCTTCCCCGCACAATCTTTGTTCGTGCTGTTGAAACAGCCCCCTTCACTCCAACTGCTGAATCTCAAATAGACAGCCGTGAAGAAGAGTTCCAGGTAGGCCTCACCCTTCTTTCACATCTTGCTCCTGTTCACATCGTTTCACGCCCCAATTCTGCCGTCATAGAACTGTGTAACGATCTCCCTGTCAATCTTCACACTGTCTCAGGGCCTCATCCAGCTGCCAACCCATCACTTCATATCGAAAAGATAGATCCTATCCAATCAACAACAGACTGCGTCTGGACTCTTTCTGCATTGGATGTACTTACTCTTGGTTCTTACTGCATGAAAGGGCAATTTTGGATTGATCAAATTATTGCCCTTACGGGCTCTGCTCTAAAATCTGGGCTGCGACGATACGTTCGTGCGTATCCCGGAGTCGCCCTCTCAGCCCTTCTTGCTGATAACCCCTTCACACAACAGTGTCGCCTCATATCTGGGGACCCTCTAACAGGTCAAGCTCTCTCTCCTGACGGGTTCCTACAAAGAGACCATACAGTTTTTTGTGCCATTCCCGAAGGATCTAAAAAAAGGGGATTTTTAAGCTTTCTCAAATCAAGTTCTGAGACCTTTACTGCCACTAATACATATATCCCCGCTCATAAAAAAGCCCCTTTTACAACTCGTCAACATGGCGAACGCCGTCCTTTTATTGATGGCTCTGTTTATGAAAGAGTTATGCCTTTTACCGTTTTACCAATGCCAATGGTAAAAGCTCTCCTCGCAGAGGATATGGACAAGGCCATTGAATATGGCCTTCTAGAGATTGTTCCAGAAGACTTTGCCTTAGCGGATTTTGTCTGTATATCCAAAGTGGGCATGATGAGAATCGTCGAAAAGGGACAGAACAGGTGCCGACACGATATCGGCTAATACCAGTGCCCATTATTTATTGCTTGCTTGCCCTATTTGCCCTATAATTCACTCCTCGCTTACTGTGTGCTCACTCGCATACAAAACCTGAAAGGAGACCCCGATGAAGCAACGTAAAAAAAGACGTTCAGTAACCCTTATCGAGATGATTATCGTAATGATTTTAATCGCGACGATAACAGGGGCACTGGCCTATAACTACAAAGGGTCCTTAGCCAAAGGGAAAGCATTCAAAACAGAGCAGACCATCAAAAAGATTGAGACGATTTTAACCATCCATCTCACAGAAAGCCCCGAAGATGCGGGAAGAATTACAGACGAAGCATTTCTTCGAAAAATCATCAAAAATTCTCCCATTGCACCCAGTCTTAAAGAGGATCAGGACCCGCTGTTAGACGGATGGGGGAAAAAGATGAAAATCATAGTGGATAACGACTCAAACGATGAAATATCCGTCAAAGTAACGTCCGAGGCACTCGAAAGATACAAGCGGGGGCAATGACAAAGCGTTTTTCTCTCTCTCTCGTTGAGGTCACAGTTGCGATGCTCCTCCTGCTTATGGGACTCGGGCTCTTTACTTCTGGGTACTTGCGAAGCAGAAAATCTGTTGAATTTCGCCAGTCTGTCAAGCGTCTAAAAAGCCTCTGTCTGCAAGCTCGCCGTTTCTCAGCGCTCACCGCTCATCAAGGGAGAGTTATTCTTCTTAACAAAGAAGGAAGGTGGATTGGATATCTCTCTCTGCTTGCCTCTGCTGGTAGTGGAAATGGGATTCGTGAATTAACAAAAAAATGGGGTCTCGAAGGTATCGATACCATAAAAATTCGAGACTCCTCTCTATCCGAAATTCAACTGCTCTTTTATTCAAGGAGAGGACTGTATACTATTGAAGCCAAGGATAGTTATGGGAGACACCTTTCTTCCTCTGATCTAGGGATAGATGGAAAGGAATTTGACGACAGTGTGGCAGATCTTGAAATGGTAATTGTGCCCACCGCTCCTTCCCTTTCTTCCCTACATATGGATCTCAAACCCTTTATTGCACGTGTTTATGAACATGCCCCTTTTCCTAATGACCTCCAGAAAGCTTCGTAGACGCTGTTCCTTTGCCCTCACAGAGGTGCTCATCACGATATCGCTTTTTATGATCTTTTCCCCTCTTCTTTTTGATTTTATACAATCGACAGCAAAGAAATACCAACAGCTCAATTATAGTATGATCGCTCACAACATATCCGAGGAGGCTCTCAGCGACTATGTCGCTACATTCGTACTCTCTTCACCTTCCTTTGATTCGCTTGAAGAAGATGAGGTGCTTGACGAAACGACAGGCCCGTTTACCGTTGAAAAAAAGCGATCAAGAACCGAAGGTTGTGAAATTGCTGCTCTCGTACAGTTTGACGTAACTGTTATTCACAATGAAAAACCTTTAACATCAAAGAGTGTGAAGCTGTGCGTTTTAAAATAGGGCGAAAATGCCGAAACAGTTTTGTTCTAGCAGAGACCATTATCGCCCTAATTCTTGCTTCACTTTTTATCTCTATGAGCCTCTCTTTTTTTTACATGGTCTCTCGCTATACCACTCATCAAACAACCTTGCTCGATGAGTCTAGCCAGCAATGCCAAAAACAGATTGCCATACGGCGTATTTTGAGCAATATTCAGCTCAAAAATGTTCCCGCGCTCCCCAAAATCCACCCTGCAGACGCCTTTTCAAAGTCTCCTAAATTTACCTTTTACTACAATAACGGTACTGATACAGAACCCGAGTTTTCAGACGTGGTCCCAGGAATGATCTATCTCGACGTAGAGGGTAGGCTTGTTCTTGTTACTTCCTCGCCACCTCAAAAAGATAGTAATGATGACCCCGAAGAAAGAGCTGAAGTGCTGTGCTCGAACGTAGAGATGATCTCATGGAGATGCGCCTTTACTCCAAACGCTAGCGAACTTCAGATTGAGACAAAAGATGAAAACGGCTGGTTTGTAAACCCGGTGGGCGCAAGCTGGAATGAACTTAAGGCTGTCCGCCTTCTTGTTTGGGAAAAAGAGAGCAAAAACCCTTCAGAGCCATCTTTTTTGGTTACCTGTTTGGTTGCCTCCCATATAAACCCTTTAAAAATAGAGTGATGGCTGTTGTATGGGAATCTTTCCGTGGTCGGTAGGCCTCATAAGTATTGCTATCATGCTCTTCTGGGCCCAGTCCAATCGCCTGACAGAAGATATCTATATTCAGGAACTAATAAAACTTAACCTAGTTGCTGAGTCAAAACGTCTCCTCTCCAAGATCTCGAGTAACGCCAGCGAACAGTTTAGAGAAAAAAATCCTGTGGATAAAAACACGCCTACACGTCAGCCACTTACAACACGACTTCATCTTCAGAATCTGTTTAACTTCGGCAGAAAACAAGAACTTTCTTCTGAAAAAACTCTCTTTCTTCGGCTTATAAACATTCTCTACGGCCATTTGCCGATCTTTGATCGCGATCCCAGGAGAAACGAACAGGCTGTCGAAGACCTTTTCGTAGAGGCACTCGAATATCTTTCGCAACTAGAGACCAAACCTAGAAAAAAAGAGATTGGCGTACTGGCAACAGCCTCTTTTGAAGAACCTATTGCAGAGATCAAAAGAGATCGTTTTTTTCATATGCTCAACGGTGCCAACGGTGAAGTTCTCCCTGACCACCCCTGCAAAATTCCTCGCCTTTTCGACACTCTCACAACCGATGGATATAAGAAGAGATCTCCCTTTATAGCTGCTCCCTTCGTTGCACAAAGGGCTGTACTCCTTACAATCTTTGAAAACGAAGCAACTGTGGAGGCGGTACTGCAAAGACGAAAAGCCATTGATAAGGAATTACAAAAAGATGACTCTGAAAACAAGATCGATGAATTAAAACGGCAATTCGAAGAAGAGTTTTCAGGTCACCTCTATCCAGAGATACAACCGTCTCAGGTTGATTTTACAGTAAAAAAACTTTCAAGGAGACAAAATGAAAAATAGACCTAAAGTGGGAATTGGAGTTGTCGTTATCAGAAGAAACACCCTTCTTCTCGGGAAAAGAAAAAATGCACACGGCTCAGGAGAATGGTCATTTGCGGGGGGTCACCTCGAATTTGGAGAGGACGTTGAAGAATGTGCCAAACGAGAACTTGAAGAAGAGACAGGACTCAAAGCAACACAAATGCAGTTAGGTCCTTGGACAAATGATGTCATAGATAATGACAAACACTATCTTACGCTCTTTACAGCGGTGACACAGTTCGAAGGAGAACCGCAGCTTCTGGAGCCCAATAAATGTGAGGAATGGAAATGGTTTCCATACAACGCACTCCCTTCCCCACTTTTTAAGCCCATTTGCTCCCTCCTGAGTGGTGTTGGCATAGATTGGTTCGAAAGCCTTACGTCTGATCAAGCCCTTCTTGCACAAGCTGAAGAATAAGAGAATTTCTCGATAAAAAGCCTGGGGAGCGTTTGCGCACAACGTCTAACCGCTCAACGATCTTTGCAGGAAGCCTAAGCGTCATGCGAATTTCATCTTCTTGGGACGGCTCCTGAACCGTTTTTCCACCTTTTTGAATGAACGCTTCAATGGCATCTTCTTTCGCCTTCTTAGAGGGGGCTTTTGTCTTTTTATGCTGTTTTTGCAGCCGATGTATGGCCATTGATCAGATTCTCCTTAAAAAGGGTGATTTCAGAGATAGCTTTTTTGTCTTTGGTTTTAAGCTCAAACACAGCCAAACCGCCAGCTGTCGCGTTGGAAAAGGCTTTTCTCTGCTTTATAATAGTCTCTAGCGGCGCGATGCTCTTTATCTCAGAGAGAATTTCCATAGCAGCACCGTTGTCAGAGCCAAGAGCATCTGCTCTGTTGATAACCGTGTGTGCACGCAGATACGGGTTAATTACCCGAGCCTCTTCAACCAACGTCTCGACTTTTGAAAGTGTCCAAACATCCAAACTTCTCGGCTGAAAGGGGGCCACGAAAACATCTGCGATTGTCATCGCTGCTCGTTGACTTGTCGTATCCCGACCACCCACATCAATGACAATCATGTCATAATGACTTTTGAGCTTTTCAACTTGAGATCGAACGGCAGCCCCTGTAAGCCGTACTGTCGTCCACGCCGTTGGAATCTCCAAAGATTCCCTTTGATCTACCCAGTCAGAAGCCGATCCCTGATCGTCTGCATCAACGAGAAGTACATTCTTTTTGTCCGAAGCTAATAGGGCAGTGAGATTTACGGCCAAGGTACTCTTTCCCGTTCCCCCTTTCACCCCGCCTATTACAATGATCATATAGACTCCAAAATGACACCATTTATCTACTACTTTAATATCAAATATGGACTATTTACGCATATGATTTTCTGGAGAGCCTAAGACACATCGGGAGAGGAATTTTTCAAATTCAAGTTGCGCCCCACATCGCGCTTGAACACAATCGAACGTGACAAGTGAAATATTAAGTAGTGAAGGGCAGGTTAATACTTGAAGTAATTAATGTTTCACTTGTTATGTGCAGATCTGTTCAAGAGTGATCGACCTGGTCTACACTATATCCAAAACCAATAGTGGAGTCCTTAGACGAACGATCAAATAATCGCAATTTATTGCATTTGTGCAGACTTTCTAAAAGGGTTGCTGTTGAAGCTGATAGTTTTTATGGTCGCCTTTTCTTTGAATTTTTTTTTAGCCCGCTCTTACTACGGCCTAGATAGATACTTAATCTGACTTAGACAACGATTTGCTAAACACCCTTGGCTGCATCGCCGGCTAAGTCATCTCAATCATCTATTTGGGCCGTAGCAGGGATGTAGGGGGCAACTTGGGTTTCAATTTCCCTTCTATAAGATGAACAGCCCTCTCGAACTCTTTTACATCACCTTTTGGTCTATACGCGTACTGCTCAATCAAAGAGGACGCTACAGACAGTGTCTCATCGCCCTTTTGGGAAAATCTGCCCTTAAGCTCGTGAGCTGTTAGTGACGATTTCTCTTCGCTAAACTGGTTGAGAAGGCAAAGAAGAGGAGTCCACGAAATCTCGTTGTTTTTAAGGTCTGTTTTTATCTTTCTCAACCGTTCTTGCGGGGTTAGAACAGCTGGTGCGGGAGGAGGAGCACAAATCTTTCTCCACCTGTCATACTGGAAGAAAAAGGGAAGAAAAAGGGAAAACAGAGCTCCGGCGCCTATAAGAAGCCGGAATAGATACCTCCAAGTCATTTGCCGCTGTATCTTGAAACGCTGCTTCTTGAGCTGTTCTTCTTGGAGCGCTTTGTTTTTTGATGTTGAAACAACAAGGCTTTCGGGAAAAGGGGACATATAATTTTCAAGAGTTGGCTGTGAAAGCCCCATAGGAACAACACGAAGAGGAATTAGGGGGAGAGGAAAGGATTTGCCGTTCCAGTAAAATGTTCCCAAAGGAATCTTATACGTACCCTCTGAAAGCAGGCGTGCGGAAAGTACCGCTTTATTTTCCTGAAGATCCACTCTCTCAAGGAAAAAGGGGAAGGGGAGAGGACGACTAGCGATAAGCAACTTGCAGTACAAAAGAAATGCCTGTCTGGCTTGAGAAGGAAGATCGACGTTAAGTTCAACGATAAAAGGTTCCCCCACTTGCACTTGAGCAGGAGCGCTCACTATGGCGATATCGGAAAAGAGATGACAGCAGAGGAACAAGCTGAGAAACAAAAGCCTCATCACACCCTCCTGAGAACTTGACACCGCTTCTGAAAGAAAGAACGAAGCTGCTGCAAAGGGTCATCTCCCTCACAAATCTCTATACGACTTATTCCATGAGCCGATGCGTATGCTGAAAATTGCCTTCTCATCTCCAACAACTCTCTTCGCATGTTCTCTGAAAATTTCTCATCGCAATGAACAAGGCTGCATCTCCCATCTTCTGGATCTTGAGCACATACCCATCCCAAAGAAAGGGGTTTTTGTTCCCAATTGTCTACGATCTGGATGGCTATCATATCGTTGCGACGCCCAAGAGAAGAAAGAGCCGACTGCCACCCGTTGTTGTCCTGAGAGACAAAATCAGAGATGACAAAGATCACAGCCCGTTTTGGTCCCCTTCGCTTTTCAATTGAGCGTAAACTCTGCTCTAAAAACGTTCTTCTATTTCCAATACCAATATCTGCACACTCTTGAACAAGACGACCTGCATGAGCCATACCTCGACGAGGATAAATATACTTTTCAATACCCTCTGAAAAGAGAACCAGGCCGACACGATCCCGGCTAATGCCAGCCGAAAATATCAATGATGCGGCAGTCTCTAAAGCAAGCTCTGCCTTACCAGGACTGGCCCAAAAAACAGAGCCAGAAGTATCAAGGGCGACCAAAACTGTAAGATCTCTCTCTTCCAAAAAGGTCTTCACATACGGCTCGTTGAGCTGCGCTAATTTTGCCCACACAATAGCCTTTGGATCGTCACCAGGTACATATTTTCTGATCTCATCGTATTCAATACCCTGACCACGAAATAACGATTTATAGGTCCCAAGAAATCGACCGAGAACATGCCGCTTGACCTGCAGCTTTATTGCCAGATGCTTGTCGACAATGGCATCTTTCATAGAGAGGGGATCTCGAGTAAAAGACGATCGATGAGTGTGTCTGCCGTTATTCCAGAAGCTTGCGCCTCATAGCTGAGCACCAATCTATGACGAAGAACATCTTTAGCGAGAGATTTTACATCGTGAGGTGTCACAAACTCCCTATCAGCTGCCAGCGCCAGTGCTCTGGCCCCCCGAACAAGCCATAGCGTTGCCCTGGGAGAGGCACCCCACTGGATCATACCCTCAAGATTGTATGTTTTGAGTCTTTCTACATCCCGTGTGGCAAGTACAAGGGAGACGGCATATGAGAGAACTTTTTCATCCACATGCACCGCATCAAGCTTTTTCTGAATACTCTCTAGCTCCTCTATGGTCAGGCACGGCTCTATTGGAGGGGGCATGATCTGCACCATGGAGCTCTTTGCAATTTCATGCTCCTCTTCTTGCGATGGATACTCGACGATAAGTTTAAACATAAATCTGTCAAGCTGAGCTTCGGGAAGGACATATGTTCCCTCTTGCTCAATCGGGTTTTGTGTCGCCATCACAAAATAGGGCATAGAGACAGAAAAGGTCTGGCCAAAGATCGTTACATTTTTTTCTGCCATCACTTCCAGCATGGCAGATTGCACCTTTGGGGGGGCCCTGTTGATCTCATCTGCCAATACGACGTTCGTAAAAACAGGTCCTTTTTCCACTACAAACTTACCCTCATCGGGGCGAAAGACAGACATTCCGATGAGATCAGAGGGCAAAAGGTCGGGAGTAAACTGAATCCGTTTAAATGGAAGCCCTACGAGCTGCGCTATTGTCGAGACAATCAACGTCTTGGCGATACCAGGAACACCTTCAACGAGTACGTGTCCACCAGAAACGAGAGCAATAAAGAGCTTCTTAATAAGATCCTTCTGCCCTACAATTCGGTGCTCCATATGCTCTAAGCACCGGTTCATCATCTCTTTCATCTGATATTCCTCAAATCTTTGTTTGAGCTATCAATATCACAGTACTATTTTTTTAGCTTATGCAAATAAGAGGTCGGGACAACAAAACCTATTATATTTTTTATTGATAATAAATACGAAAACCCAGTACACTTGTTGTAACTATTCCGACTAGTTTAAGGAGATAATATGAAGTTTTCGCGCATACTATTACTATTAGCTATTTCTGTCCCTTGTCTTGGCGTCTCGCCAATTCCAAGGGCGAAAAGCCTCTCATCCAAGAAAACAGCGACAAAAAATGGTTCTTCAACAAAGAGCTCGAAGCCGCGCGTATCAGATACAAAAACGATAGCATTCTTAGTGGCAACGAGTAAGGCCCTTAAAAATAACGGCCTTAAGGTTCCATCAGAAGATGACATCAAAAAGATCATAAAAACAGAGCTAAAAGAAAACTATAACTATGAAGATGAGATAGTCAACAAAGAATTTTGTCTGTTAAGCGATGCTTTTATTGGGTTCACAAAAAAACTTCTCAAGAGTAATAGCGCCCCCAGCTTCAACTATCACGTTTCGATTTCAAACGCCTCTTTTATTGAAGATTTTTTTCTACAGCTCCTACCCGAAATCGCTAAAAAATCTGAAGAGCAAGGCAGTAACGATGCAGCAGATCTTTTTATCAAAGTGATATTAGAAAAGCTCTCTCCGTCATACATAAACTCTATCTATACTTCATTCTTTGACGAACCTTTCGACTTTTCCTCAACATGCACTTATTTTCGGAAAAAAGGGCTCTTTGTCCCTCAAAACCCAACAGACCCGACAGAGCTCGTATACTCTCTCCTCAAAAGCAACATGGACGAAGATGGAGTGTTCATTGTACATGAAAACCTTACCCTTGATAAGGGCGCACCATTTAAAAATTGGATGGTCTTATCTCTGCAAAATAGCATGGATTCAAGCGCTGCAGCCATGTGTATACAGATCACCATGGTTATGGACTATCTCTCATCAAAAGAGAGGAAAGAAGCTCGGGCTCTTATGAAAGAGCTCGAGCCCATCGCTGCCAAAGAAGATTTATATGAAATCGCACAAGTATGCACTCTGGAGGCTCTTCTCTCCCTCATACACGAACAGACGTAAGCTCTCCCTTCCCAAGCACAGGCTCTCATTTTCCCATGAGAGCCTGTTTATGCCTAATTCGTTGCCCCAAAACAAGGCTCGGTATACACTCATGGCCACAGCTCTTACAAAAGGGGAAAGGTATGTTTTTTCAACTACTCACAGCACTTATTCTTTGCATTCCCTGTCTTGGAACAGCAGCGGATCTTCCCTCCACCAAGGTAAAGGAAAAATGGTCGTTCTTTACCAGACCTAATGCACAGGTCGTTGTAACCAGTACATTTTTAACAACAGTGAACAGGCAGCTTCAGAAAAACGATCTCAAGGTTCTCTCAAAACGAGAAATCAACAGTCTGGTAAAATCCCAGTTAGCCGAAAATTCAAATTATGAAGAAAACCACCTCGACAAAGAATTTTTACTGCTTAAGGATTCTTTTGGGGTTTTTGCTAGAAAAATACTCACAAAAAACAGCGGCGCGCTCACCACCCAGTATCAGATCTCGATTCCAACAGCTTCTTTTGTGGAGGATTTTTTCGTTCAGCTCCTACCAACAATGGCACGCCACGCACGAGAAAAAAGTGGCAACGCCCTCTTTGACACAATGGTAGAAAAAGCCTCCCCAGAGTTCATCTCTTCTCTCTATGGCTCTTTCTTCCCTCAGGCTCCGGTTGATTTTTCCCCAATACTCACACTCTGTCAGCAACAGGGACTCCTCCTTCCTCCTAATCAAGATGAGACCTCTGAGTATGTTCACTCGCTACTCCAACTCAATATGAGCCAAGAGGGGGTATTGAAGATGAACCATCTGACAACTGATCACACACTATTCACACGCTGGACGATGCTATCTATCAAAACAGCTCTAGATGAAAATAGTAAAACCCTGCAACTCTACTTACTCGCAACTCTCCGCGATCTTCCACAAGAAGAGAAAGTCAAGACCCGTTCCTTGATAAGAGGATTAAATGCGAATATCAAGCGAGAGGACCCAAATGCAATCGCGCGGGTCTCCACACTTATCGCACTCCTTTCTCTCATACATGAACAGCAACAGACAGCATAATGAACCAACAATTACCCCCTCCCGATCAGCTCTCCTGTCTGCCCGAAGGGTTCTTTTCGATTTCTAAAAGACCTCGACGTAACCGTTCAACAGCTGCCTGGCGCTCGCTCACAACCGAAAACCACCTGCGTCCCGAACAGTTTGTCTATCCACTCTTTGTTACCGAGGAAAAAAGATCCTCGCCGATAGAAAGCCTACCTGGCGTCTCTCGATTGCCACTCAAAGCCCTGCTAAAAGAGATCGAAGAGGCGGCTTCTCTCGGTATCAAGGCTGTAAACCTTTTTGCTCATGTGGGCAAGGGAAAAAAAGATGCTGTAGGCAGCGAAGCGTACCATCCAGGAGCTATCCTCTATACAGCCATTAGGGCCATCAAAGAGGAGTTTCCAGAAGTTCTCGTAATGGCAGACATTGCCCTTGACCCCTTCACAGATCATGGCTTTGACGGCCTTTTAGATGAAAAGGGTCGTGTTCTTAATGATCCAACGCTTGTCGCCCTTGCTCACATGTCTCTTCAAGCAGCAGAAGCTGGTGTCGATCTGATCTCTCCAAGTGACATGATGGACGGAAGAGTTAGCTTTTTACGCCACACACTCGACGCTCACGGCTTTTCTTGCACTGGCATCCTCTCATACGCGGTGAAATACGCCTCTTGCCTCTACGCCCCCTTTCGAAACGCCCTACAGTCAACCCCAAAAAAGGGAGATAAGAAGACCTTTCAGCTCAATCCTGCAAACAGCCGCGAAGCTCTACTCGAATGCTCTCTCGATGATCAAGAAGGAGCCGATATGTTGCTCATAAAGCCCGCTCTTCCCTCTCTTGATATAATCGCCAAGGTTCGCTCTCAGACACCCCTTCCCATAGGGGCGTATCAGGTAAGCGGAGAGTATGCGATGATCAAGGCAGCAGCTTCAAAGGGATGGATAGATGAAAATCAAGTCCTCATGGAGTCTCTGCTCGCCATCAAACGAGCAGGTGCCAACTTCATCTTTACCTACGGTGCCAAGCAAGCTGCACGCCTACTAAAATAGTATCGTTTTTATCAAAATTAAAAAGAAAATGAACTATAGTTGTGCTTATTGCAAAATAACAATACTACATAAACGGAGCGTCTCATGTTTAGGTTATCACTTGTTGTCGCCCTTATTATCTCTTTTTGCTCGTTTGGAGCAGAACACCCCCCTTCCTTCTCCACTAAAAAGAGGATAAATAAGCATGACTTTCGGTTAGCTAGAGACCGCCTTCTACCGGAAATAAACGAAGATCATGCCACTTCAGAGTTTATTGCCTCCATTTACAGATTATTCTTTTCCGAAAAAGAAATCGATTTCGCTCCACTCTACAAAAAATTTCAGCTCGAACGTACACATCCTAACTTTTTTTCAAAATGGTCAAAAGATCCCGCTACGTTTCTATGCCAATTATACCCGCGCTTTATCAGGACGCAAGATCGGTTGAGCTACACTATGTATTCCCTCAAAATAGATGATCTTCCGTTGTTTTCAAGGTCGATTGCTTTAGGCCTTAAACTGAGTTATCATACGGGGGGCATAAAAACCCCTCGAAAAGGACCCCAGAAAGGCTTCGAGCACACCTACTGCGCTCTCTTTTTTCAGTCATATATGAACACAATTTACAGCCCCAATAATCTGAGCTAGCTTTCTTCTTCGTTTATGAGGGAGTCTAAGGACCTCCTCATTTTCTAAGAGAACCTATCCCTTATGCTGTTCTGGATGTTATCTAATCGTCACCGATGTTCCGAACGAGAAACTCCTAGTCAATCTCTTCCAACCTAGGTAGATCGTTCTCATTTGCTGGCCTCAGAAGCCCGGGATCACAAAACATACGTCGCTTTTGTTCCTCCGACAACTCCGGCAGGCCTAATTCTGAACGCGCTTCATTGACCTTCTCTGCACTAGGAGGCCTTAAAGCATCTACATCTACACAGGCCACGCCTCCAGCTTGGAGATCACTATATCCGCCAACGCCAACACACCACGCTCTTTAATCTGCAATATGGCGACTGGATCCAACCTTGTAACAATCGTTTCGATTCCAACCATATTGCTTCGTTTTAACTGCTCCACAGAATCTAAGACCGTATAGTGCATACGCAGATATTCGTTTTGATATCTATCGTATTGCCCCGGCTCAGGCGACTGCCTGATATATTCCTCATCCTCTTTTGTCCTTTCCCTATTATAAGACTCAATCAGGGTCATATATATCTCACTTTCAGTCTTTGGTGCTTCCGCAAGCCCTGCAAATAACCGTTCCCCCTCGCTATTTTTCCCTACATAAATGGCATTTAGGCCTCCACCATATCCCACCGGATGTTTATTGCTATACCAAGGAATGCCACGAAAGTGAACGCTATCTCCAGTCTTCATCTCTTCAAACAAAACCGGTTGAAATAATAATGCGCCTACATTATTTCCTTGTCCAACACGCTGTTCTAACACGAGGGGACTTATGGCAAAAATACCATCAAAACAATCACTCCCAAGAATGTCGAGAAGAACCTGCAGATAACACATATTTACAGCACACCCACAATCAATAAGAGAAGGGCCTTCCCAAAGAACACTCATGGCCTCTGACGCCCTCCTTCCTTCCCTACACGTAAATGAGAGCCTATCTGTTTTCTCGAAAAACTGCGGATCTACATAACCTGTCTCTCCACCTTCTGGCATCTTCTCTTGCAAAACCTCGAAAGGATAACGAACGTTATACCTCACATCCCATAATCTGGTCGCAGTAGATGTCATCGCCCGCCCAATCTCTTCGCACATCTTCTCTTGCTCGGGAGTATACCCCTTTGTCGAAGGGAGTTGCGACCTGACTTGCATTTCTGCAAGTTGGTGTCCTAGAAGAGCGTGGTTAACAAGGGCATCGGACGCGCGCTGTATGGGGATAACCAACCCCTGGTTCAAAAAGCTACTATACGCGTCATTTGTTCTGAACTTCAGAGTGAACGTAAGCCCATCGCCTACATTTAGCTCACCAATCCAAGCTTGAGTCATCCCCAACTCCCGGACCCTATTCTTGAGAGAAGCAACTGTTTCTGCAGACACAGAAGATGAAAATGAACCATGAAATTCGCGGTCTTCAAAGACACCCGCGCTAATTTTTCCACCTACAGTTTTCAATTCTGCTTCAATCTTATATATGCTAGACAGCGTACCGCGGTCCATGACTGCCGTTGCACTTTCTATTACACTATTAGTCATACAGTTTTTCAAACTCCTTTTATGTAAACTAACACCCTCTCATTAATACAAAAATCTTAGATAATGCGCATTTCAAAAAAACAAACGGACGCCCATTATATATCTGTCGTATAAATTATTGCAATTTAGCTGTTTTTATTGTACACTTCCCTCCTGGCCCTGGGAGACCGTTGCTAGATTTTTTGATGATCTAACGGGTACACATCGTTGCATTACATTTTCTGTTTTTGAGGTTTTCAATGTTTTCTTTTCTGAAGCGTATTTTCGGAACAGCTCAAGATCGTACTCTTAGACGATATCGCAAAATCGTCACTGAGACCAATGCCCTTGAAGAAAAGTTTCAGACGCTTTCTGACAATGAGCTGCGAGAAAAAACTGATGAACTCAAAGATCGATTTGCTAAGGGGGAAGGAACAGACGATCTGCTCCCAGAGGCGTACGCTGCTGTCAAAAGCTGCTGTCGACGTATGTTTGGCACAGAAATTCACGTCTCAGGATACGAACAAAAGTGGGACATGATTCCCTATGATGTTCAGATCCTCGGTGCTGTTGCCCTATACTACGGAAGCATCACTGAGATGCAGACAGGAGAGGGAAAAACACTCACCGCTGCCATGCCCCTGTATCTCAACGCCCTAACCGGAAAACCCGTTCACATTGTTACCGTTAACGATTACCTAGCAAAACGTGACTGTGAGTGGATAGGCACTATCTTCACAAACCTCGGACTGACTGTAGGTGTCCTCCAGCAAGGAATGGGCCCAGAAGAGCGCAAGGAGGTCTACAGGTGCGATATCGTCTACGGAACAGCTTCCGAGTTCGGATTCGACTATCTAAGAGACAACTCCATGTCAATGTCTGCCCAAGAGCAGGTTCAGCGCGGCCACTACTTTGCTCTGGTCGATGAAGCCGACTCAATCCTCATCGATGAAGCAAGAACCCCCCTTATCATCTCAGGTCCTTCAGCTGAAACCAAACAGCTCTACTCAGAGCTGCAGGGGAGTGTCGCAACACTTGTAAAAAGGCAACGAGATGAATGCCAACGTATCGCACTCGATGCAAAAAAACAGCTCAATAGGTTTTGGACGGACCAAGAAGAGGAGCTTACGCTTACTGAAGCTGAGTATGATGCCTGCCAGCGTCTCTGGCTTATCAGCAAAGGAACACCCTGTAATAAGATTCTGAAGCGATTGCGAGAGCATCCCGACGTTCGCGCCGCCATCGATAAATGGGATCTGCACTACTACAAAGAGCAAAATAAGCAGCTGCGAGCAGATGCCTTGGCCGAGCTTTATATCATTATCGATGAAAAAGCCAATGAATATGAGCTCACAGAAAAAGGAACACACGCCTGGATAGAAGGCGGTGGAAATGAGAATGATTTTGTCATGCTCGATCTTGGCTATGAGCTAGTTCAAGTCGACCATGATGACTCCTTATCAGATGAGCAAAAGTTAGCGAAAAAACTAGAAATCCAACAGGAAGATTCTTTGAGAAAAGAGCGCTCCCATAATCTCCGACAGCTCTTAAGAGCTCATCTTCTTATGGAACGCGATGTCGATTACATCGTTCAAGAAAACAAAATCCTTATCATCGATGAGCATACAGGTCGTATGCAACCGGGACGCCGCTTTTCCGACGGTCTCCATCAGGCCATAGAAGCCAAAGAATGCGTGCCTATCCAACGAGAAACACAAACCTACGCAACCATAACACTTCAGAACTATTTCAGGCTCTACGATCGCTTAGCAGGCATGACAGGCACGGCGATTACCGAAGCCAGCGAGTTTAAAGAGATCTATAAGCTCACCGTCCTTCAAATTCCAACATATAAGCCATGTAAAAGAGACGACGCCAATGATGAGATGTACATGACAGAGCGCGAGAAGTACACAGCACTTCTCAACGAGGTCAAAAAGATCCATGAAGAGGGTCGACCCATGCTCATTGGTACAGAGTCTGTCGAAGTCTCCGAAAAACTCTCCCGCCTTTTTAAACTCAACCGTCTCGAACACACTGTCCTCAATGCAAAAAACCACACAAAAGAGGCTGAAATTATTTCCATGGCAGGAAAAGAAGGTGCGATAACAGTCGCAACTAATATGGCAGGCCGTGGAACAGACATCAAATTAGGCGTGGGAGTCGCCAACAAAGGGGGCCTTCACGTCATTGGCTCAACACGACACCAATCACGACGAATAGATAGACAGCTTCGTGGTCGTAGTGGCCGTTTAGGAGACCCAGGATCCTCCAAGTTCTTTATTTCCCTAGAAGACCCACTTATGCGTCTCTTTGCCTCTCCAGCACTGGCAGGATGGCTACAGCGCTTTCGTCCACCCGAAGGAGAGCCGATCTCCGCAGGAATCCTCAATAAATCCATAGAGACCGCTCAAAAGCGCGTCGAAGGGAGAAACTATACCATTCGAAAGCACACTCTTGAATACGACGACGTCATGAACAAACAGCGTCAAGAGATCTATCGATTCCGTAATGATCTTCTACACACAGATAACCCCAGAGATATGGCTTTAGAGCTGGCCGAACATCTTGTACTACACGCAACAGCAGCTATCGATTCCGAAGAATCTAAAGAAACATTTCGCCAGTGGCTTGCTACTGTCGCCCCTGTGGGAATAGACGATCAGCTTCTTGCAAGCCGCGATATCGAAGCAATTGGCGAAAAAAGCGCAGCGCTCGTGCGCCATGCCCTCGAGGAAAAGATCACAACACAGCGTAAGGTTATAGAAGAGGCAGGAGGAGAAGAGGCTCAGTCAATAGATTTTATCCAAGATCTAATCCGTTCTATCATGCTCAGATCCGTTGATGATCTCTGGCAGCACCATTTGCTTGAGATGGACCACCTTCGCTCCGATGTTCATATCAGAGCGCTTGGACAAAAAGATCCTCTCATCGAATTTAAGCACGAAGCATTCCGTCTCTTCCATGCGCTCACCACACAGCTACGAGAAAATATTGTTCGCGCCCTCTTCAAATTCCGAATTCAGACGCAACCCGATGAGAGTTTTTACGCTCAACCTCCTCTCGATGAAGAGGAAGTTGTCCTCGAACACGACCCTTCACCCATTCCACCTCTTGAAAATGCAGTAGCCCCCGGTGAGGTCGAACAGAAATCTCTTCCCGTCCAACCCATCCATGTAGCCCCAAAAGCGGGACGCAATGATCCATGTCCATGTGGAAGCGGCAAGAAATATAAAAAGTGTTGCGCCTCAGAAACCGAAGGTGCTAGAGGGTAGGAAAGAATATTCCTCCCTTAGAAATATGAGACAAAAAAACCTACGCTCTTCTGACCCCTGATTATGACACATAGGCTAAGCAAGGGGTAAACAGCGAAGTCGAAATTTTCCTTGGAAAAGTACACTCCCTCCTACAATTAGTCTACGGGAGAGATAGAATACAATCAGGGATCTGAGCTGCCAGGGACATTCTGAAGGAAGATTGTTCCGAAAGCAAGAAAGGCCATTCCAAGCCCCAAGAACGACGACCAGCTCTGCTCAGACCAACGGAGAACAAACTCCCCATTGCGAGCAAAAAAAGCAATCAAGACAGCAAGGAAAAAAAGAGCGCTTCCAGAAAGCAAAAACAAAAGAGACGTAAGAAAAGAGAATGTGCCCCCCTTTGCAGGACTTTCGTCTGGAGCTTTATGCGGTGTATTGAGAAACGGTGTTACCTTCTGATCTTTCTCAGAAGCCTTCTCGACCTGATGACGATTTACCTCTACATAGCAGTAAGGACATTGCGTTGCAGATTCATGAACCGTCTCTTCACAATTCCAGCAAATAACCTGTTCGTCAGCGAGATGCTCTTGCGTTAGTATCATAGCTTTTCTCCAGAGGGCGTCTCAAAACACACGACATACGTTCTACAAAAACTTATGCACCTTTGTACAAAATTCTTGCCTTTTCAGGCAAGGATCCTCGTACCAATTCAGTGCCTCGTTCGTGTAGCCCATACCAGAATTAATTACAATCCATGATCATATGCCAGGCAAAAGGAGAGCGGCGATAAAATAGGTCGGCTCGAAAAACCGACCTATTTTATGGGGAGTCTGAGGGGTAAGCCCCTCAGGCGGGGGTGTCGGGGCGGCAGCCACCACCCAACTTGAGTTTTAATACAATTTCACAAAAACCTTACGTTTGCAGAGCTCAAGTTTTAAATCATCGCACGAAGTAAAGCGAATGGCATCAATCCCCATATCAAGAGCGGCATCAACATTGGCTTGCTTATCATCAATGAAGATGCAGTGCCCTGGAGGTGGATTTCCAAGCCTTTTGAGAAGAGTAGTGTACGATCTTTTATCCGGCTTTGCACACCCAATTTCGCAAGACAAGACAGCAGGATCGAAATAATTATAAAATCCCTTCTCTCGTATCGTTATCGAACGCTTTGTGGTTACATTCGATAACATGGCCACACGGTGTCCCATCTCTTTAAGTTCATCGACAAGTTTCATCATCTCCGGGTTAAGGCTAACGATATGACGTTTGATCTCCTCAAACCTACTGGGCCAATTCGATGGAAGCCATATCCCAGAATTGACAGAATAGAAATGCCAAAACCTCTTTTCTGATACGTTGAGTCTTTTCGCCCGCTCATAAGCCTCAATCATCTTTACTACCTTTTCATGGCTAATCTTAAGCTCTGCTGCTAGCTTCTCTTCCAAAAGCCCCCTATGACTGCCACCGACGACGCCACCAAAGTCAAAAACAACAACACGCTTGCTCTCTTCATAAGACGCTCCAATGACAACGCTTGTCACCAAAGCCAAACAAAGCCCCAAGGAAATCAAAACAGATCTCATATAGATTCTCCAATGCTATATAAATTATATTCTTACCAAACGGCAACATTATATGCACGCTTTGCAAATAACAAGTAAAGAATCTTACGATTTATCGACAGCCTTAACTAAATCATCAATGTCAGCTACTATGACAAGACGCTTTTTGGCCCGTGTCACAGCGGTATAGAGGAGTCGTCGATCAACATATGCTCTTGGTGGCAGGACAAACAAAACAGTGTCGAACTCGCTACCCTGACTTTTATGAACCGTCATAGCATACGCCTTTTCGACTTCAGGGCATAAAGAAGAAGGAATAGTGCCCTGAGAAAAGATAATCACCTCTTCCCCCTTTTTCAGCAGTCCCATTTCCCCATTCATAATATGCAAATTAGGCGCATTTCTACAGACAACAACAGGTTCCACTTTTTGCTTTTGAAGTGATCCTGCAACCCTTTCATTTATCGCCTCAGTCCCCAGAGGCCCTCTTCGAATTGGAGTGAGGCACACAGAGGATTTGACACGAAACAGATTGTGCGATGAAGCCCCCCTCCACACAGAGGTTACCTCTTTATCAACGAACTGATAAAAATCACTCAATTGGTTCAACGTTTTAAAATCATGAAAAACAACCTCAGGAGAACTTCTCGCGGTAAGCCATTCTCCTACCTTCTCACCCTCCCCGCCGCGAATCAATGAAGCAAGATCCAAAATGTCATGCACATCCGTTCTCTGACATTTACGAAGAATACAGCTAGGATGTTTTGAGAGCATCTTCTCAAATGGTCTTCCCGGCTCAATAGGGGGAAGTTGATCGACATCTCCTAACATCAAGATCCTCATGCCACCGTGTGCTCTTTCAAGAAGCCTACACATGAGATCGCTATCAATCATCGAACATTCATCGATGATCATAAGATGAAAAGGCAGCATCGATTGCCTCTTAGGATAGATAAGACTATGAATGGTATGAGCTCGCACAGAGATCGAACCGCTCGCAAATCGACTAATACTGTTCTCTAAGGCCTGAACAGCTCTTCCGGTAGGAGCTACAAGGGCAACCTTCAAAGGGTGCGAAACAGTTGTTGCAACGTGGCGCAAATACGTTCCAGCAGTATACGTCTTTCCCGTGCCCGGCCCTCCCGTTATCAGAAAGAGAGTATGCCCACATGCCTGTACAATCGCTTGCTCCTGGTCGTTATTAACAAATTCAAGACCCTCGGGAAGATTAAGAGAGACAAAGGGCAAAGCTTTTGAGAGCCTATCAACATTGCTTGAAAGAGCTTTTTCCACAGCATAACCATAGGCAAGAAAGACAAAAGGAGGCTCAACAATCAACCCATCAAAAGAAAAAGAGGCAAATTCCTCTCTGATACTCTCCTCAATTACCTCACACTCTTTTTCAGATGGTGGTATAAACTGCTCATCCACGAAAAGAGAAAGCGGAGAAGGCACCAGCTTCTCACCAACTTCAGGAGACGTGATACCAAAACGAAATGCTCGAATAACCCACAATGCCAACCAAGAGACTCTTTCAGCGGCTATTTTCTTCGCTAACATACAATCAAAATGATCGATGCGTCCCTGTGCCAGAAATCGCTCAACCAGCTCATCACACGACATAATGGATGCCCTCATGCTCCCTAACAAAAACAAAGATAAATCCTCCCCACCTAAAATGAGGCATATAGGCGCGATGCACAGCCTCTTTATATAAAGAGGCCTGAAGGTCATATCCATGCTCTTCAACATACTGAGAAAGATCACCAGAGACTACATTTGTCTTCCAGTCGAGAACATAGATCGCTTCCTTCCATTCAAAAAGAACATCAATAGATCCCCGATAAAAAAGACCGTCTGATCCCAAATCCTGAAACGGAGCCTCCACTCTCATCTTCTCCCTTTTAATCTCATGCAAAGATACTTTTTCTCCCTGTAAGGTCAATTCCACGTTAAGAGCCCTGTGCAAAAGGGAAGCAAGCTCTTCTACAGCAGAAGGATTCACTTTCGATGATACCCACTCTTCGATCTTCTCCAAGGACGTCCTCACGCCTTTTTCTTCCAGTATAAGCTGCGCTATTGCCTCATGAAACTGTGTCCCAAAAAGGGCAGAAGAGTTTATTGAAAAGTCGCGAGGAGTAGAAAGTTCAAGATGGGGCTTTTTCATCGATGAGAAAGAGCTGTATTTGTGCCGTTTCCACATCAAAGCATGATGAACAAAGGGCAATGACAGCTCTTCCCCCTTTTCCTTAAGCACAGGAAGATTTCGAAGCTCATCTGAGATGAAAGAACTCGTAATGGCTTCATCTTCACATAAGGTCGTAACTGCCGATGTAAGGTGATACCGTTCCATATGGCCATAAAGAGTCTCTACCCAATTTACAGGGAGTGATCTTTTCCCACAAAAAAGCCCCGAAAGGAGGATTTCGACAGGAGAAGCCGATCCTTTCACTATCTTTTTCTCATCGTTTTCTACAAGAACAGGTAGATAACACCTTTTTCGCGCTCGTGTCACCGATACATACAGTTGACGGATTTTTTCAGATTCCCCCTCCTCAATACTTTCTTGAACAGGTGTGCGAGTGCAACAACCAAGAGCAAAAACAACGTCGAATTCAAGTCCTTTACTTTTATGCATCGTCAAAATAGGGGCACCCTCATCGTCAGGATCAATTCGCTGTGATAAAAGCTCAGGAGTCTGAGAAAAATGCCTTTGTAGCTGCAGCAAAGCCCCTTCAAAGCTTTCGAGAGAAAAAGTGATATCTCTTTCAAGGAGTGATAAGAGTTCTAAAATATGCTCAACATCAATCACCGCCTGAGGACCAAAGGAAGAGAGCCATTCCATAGTACTTCGTCTTCCATCCCATGCAGAGGAAAAAAGAGCCCTTCCCATTGCCCCGATACCACCTCTATAAAAAGCTTCCTGGATCTTTGTCCACTCCTTGACACAACGTGCCCATCGATCAAGCCGTCTGTGTACAGACATTTCTCGACACAAAGCTTTGTTCTGTTCATCGGGAAAACAAAGCAAAAGCGCTGATAGCCGTTTCTGATCGAAGGGCCGTGCAGCAAGCAAAAAAGCCTTGTGAAGCCAATGGTAAAAAGGAGATTCGGTAACTTTCTCAACCCTCCAGGCGCAAGTGGGGATCTTTCTTTGATTTAAAAACTGCTGCACCCTTTTAGCTTGATAACGATCCCGAACTAAAATAGCCTGAGAGCGGAAGGCTACATCCTTTTGCTGCAAAGATATCATCTCATCGGCAAGCCACGGAAAGAGACTCTTTGTCTCTAATTGCTCGTGCGGCCATCGTCTTTTTCTTCCGATGGAGTCTTGCCCTATAAAAAAGTGCAGCGCCCCTCTTTCATCTTCTATACCCTTTGCCTCAGCCCTTCCCGAATCGACAGGAGCCAAATGAAGAGCTTTATTTGTTTTAGGTAGATAAAAGAGCCACGGATGTTCAGGACCTGCAAAAAGTCTATTTAGTGCCCGCACAACTCGTGGTTCAGCCCGATAATTAACAGAAAGTGTTCGATGGTCTTCAAACGCCTCTTTGGCAGCAAAATAGCTATATACGTCAGCCTTTCGAAAGCCATAAATAGCCTGCTTGGGATCACCAACAACAAGCACTGAACCCTTCCACAAAGGATTGTTGACAAAAAGACGAGATAATATTTCCCATTGTCGACCGTCTGTATCCTGAAATTCATCAACAATCAAATACCGAACTACATCAGCTGCCATAGCACAAAAATCGGCATTCGAAGAGAGTTCGACAGTGCGTTGCAAAATAGTTTCCGGGGTTTTTTTCCCAGAAAGTGCTAGATATGAAGAGAATCTCCCTGAACAATCTGCGCCAACTCTCCTAACTATTCCTTTAGGTGTAACATAGTTTTCAAGAGAGGGCCATAGATCTGAAACAATGACATCTACGATATGCGCAGCAGCATCACAGAGAGGTTCAGATTTCGCACGTCTACTTGCAAATAATGTAGAAAAATTCAGCCCCTGAAGAAGACAAAGAATCTCATCAGAGACCCCATTTCTAATAAGAGCTTCTATCGCAGCAAAATATGATAGCAGCTCGGGACGGAGGCCTCCCTTTTTGTCCCTAGTGCTCCGGCACTGCATTGCTTTTTGAACAAGCGCCGAAGAGATTGCATTGGAACAGCTAATCTTTTTCCTCACTTTCTCTACAGCATCTTCTAATGGAATAATTGGAATAGGGGGATCTTGAAGTAAAGAGCTAATTTCTTCAACAATCCCATTCTCATCATAACCATACCGCTTTCCTAAAGTTTTCCACTCACCGTATGAAAGAAGAGATTGTGCTCTTAAGTACTCTAAAATCCATTCTTTCTGTTCATAATCTGACATCCATCGGTCGCTTTGAAAATCTCCCGTTTTTTCATCCCATAATGCGAGCAGGCGGTCACAGAAGCCATGTATAGTAGAAATTGTTGCCTCATACATATGAGAAAGGGCATCTTCAATTTTCCTAACAAGTTGTCTTTTTTGAAAATCGTCTCCCTTAAGGTAGAGAGAAAGATATGCTGGTGAGTTTTCGGAAGGAGAGAGTAAAGAATCACACGTCTGCTCAAGTGTTTTTTGCAAACGAACCTTAAGTTCATCAGCAACTGCTCGAGTAAATGTGATAAGAAAAAGGCCGGATGGAATGACCATATCGGCAAGGATAGATCGCGTAATGTAATGTTCAATGACAAATGTCTTTCCTGTCCCTGCAGAAGCTTCAAGAAACAGTCGTCTGTCTAGCCGCTCCTCTTTAGAGGAAATGTCAAAGCTCATCTTTCCTCCACAGATACGAAAAAGTCGCCCCAAAGAGCGTTGGCCCATTCAATCCATTTCTTTTGTTTGTCTTCACAGATCTTTTGAGAAATTTCTTGGGACAATAAAGACCATACTCCTCTTTTTTCCTCTCTCTCAGCTCGAGCAACTATTGCCCCATATACTCCTTCTTTTTCCCTGATTAACAGCTTGACAACCTCATATGAAAATGGAAAGGGCTCTTGCCTAACAGCAGAAAAAAAATGAACCCACTGCTCGAGACACATTTGAGAATCTGGTATTTGCAAAATCAGATTTTGGTTCTTCGCTGTGATATACGCCCCCTCTTCTATATGCACACCATGGTGTTGGCAGATAAACGAACGTAATACACACTCTGGCCACCGATAGAAAAGCTCTTTTTCCCACTGCTCATCAAATAAAAGTATCCCAACATCTGCAAGTCCAGAAAGAGAGCCTACAACCGTCTGATCCGCCCCTGTTTGAAAGGCAGGACATAAGATCTCCTTTTGTTCTATCTGTGGGCCTGAAACTGTTGGCAAAAGGTGGAGATCATACAACGTCATTTCCTTATCGATCTTTGCCAGCTCCTTTGAGATACATCTCTTGCGCAATGTACCCTTCTCCATTTTCCCCCTTAAAAAGGAATCTCGGATATCTTTTGAGCGAACAAAGAGAGGATCCTCCCTCTCATTACGGGTATAAAGAGAATACTGTTCTCTAAAAAAGCTTTTTAGTGGGGAAAAGGCAACACCACATAATGCGTGGACATCTATCTCTTCTTTCGTTTTTTTCTCTGGAAGAAACAGCCTCTCACCTTCTTTTTGCTCACCAATTTTACATCTGTGTTGCCGATAGAGAGGATGCTGAACAGTAAGTTGTTTTGATGGCATCTCACCATCAATTACATAGTGTTCATCGAGGTGCGAGACAAGATCATCTATAACTGATGAATATGAAATCTTCTTTTCGAGCGAATATGACTGATAACCAACAAAAAGATTTTTTGCCGCCAATATTGCCTCTACAACGCCATATCGATCAATTCCAACATTCGTTGCAGGAAAAGCACTTACCATACGGTGAAGACGAGAGAACAGTCTATCCTCATCATGTTTGGGAAAAACATCCTCTTGAAATCCAAGTAGTGCCACAAGTTCGACAGGAAATGGCTGCACACTGCCAAATTCAGCGACAATAACTGGGGAGGTAAAATCAACCGCTCGACGTGATAGTGCCACCTCTATACATCCAGAGAAAATTCTCCAACTTTCTTGAAATGTAAGCCGAGCCCCCTTACTCCTCACAGCAATCTTCTCAAATTCAGTTTGAGCAAACAATAAAGCTTCCTCTTCGTACCCAACAGATCCTGTCTCTACAACCTTTTGAATGAGATATGAAAAAAGGTCTATCCATTCAGACATGGTGCGTAGAGCATTTTCCTCTAAAGGGAGAGCAAATCGTCGCTCCACATCCTGTAAAAAAGCAAAGAAATTTCCTAAACCCTGCAAACTAGAGCTCTCTATCCTCTCCCTTTTTTCTTGAGTCATCGATGTAAAAGAATCAAGATAATCGTCAAAAAGGAAAGAAAGACTGCTGTCAGCCATTGATTCAGTCGGAAGTGCACGCTGTGTGTAATATCTGCGGCAATATTGTGAATTCATCCCCCAACTTGTTGGCCTCTCCGAAAGCCATGAGATGAGAGAGTCTGCTTCCTGAGTGCGAATGGAGAGCATTTTTTGAAAAATCTCGTGTCGAAGAATTTGAATCCAATCTTGAACGCGCCCTTTCGTTGAAAAGAGAGCAACCACCATCTGAAAAAGACCCAAAGGTCCCTTTCTCTTTTGTTCTCCCCAAATTTGATACCCACACTTCGAACCAAAAACATGCTCAAAAGCTGCTCTATAGCGTGAAATGTCAGTAACAAAGACAAGAATGGTTGCCGGATTTAAAGAACATCCTTTTTGTATCCTTTCAAAAAGAGCCTCTACCTCGCGCAAGGGAGTATACGCAGCATGAATTTCAATGGAACTGTCCTTTCTAATCCTCTTTGGCTCTTTACACCCTCCCACCAAAAGAAGCATATCTGCCTTTAGATGATCGAGAAGAGAGGGTGTTATGCAGGGATTCGGGATAAGATCTGTTGATATATATCCTTGATATGGCTCTATGAACAGCTTTTCTGGGAGTAAGTAGGCCGTTTGTGTTGGTAGATCCATATCTTCTATCAACAACATAAACTGCCTGCCTACCTGTCCGGTATTGGCAAGAAATCTGTGGCGATCTAAAAGAAGCGCTTCTAACTGCTCTTGCGACGGTGTTGCAACACCTTTCTTATCCGCACAATCGAGCATATAACGTGTCTGCCGGTCTGAACACTGGTCTCCCCAGTAGAGCATACATGGAGAAAGAAGATAGAGCTCTCTGAAAAGAGGAGAATCTAAAACGAGCTTAAAAAAGGCATTATTGAGAGACGAAAATCCAAACAGATAGGTAGGAAATTGCAAGCAAAGGTCGCAAGTATGTACTCCTGCCCAATGTATAAATGCGTTCCACAGTGCCTCTTTGTCGTTTTCCAAAAACCATTTCTTTTCACCAAAAAAGACCCTCATCATAAATGGCATCAGCGACTGCCGAACAAGTGTCCTATCTCCCGCTTTGTTTTCAAAAAAACGTACCAACAAAGGGAAAAAAGAGTGAGGAGATAGATCGTCATGCCATCTCTCAAAAAGCTCCTCCACAAGAAGTATCTCTATGTCGAGAATAGAAATTCCTTGCATAGCAAGCTCATGGAAAAGCCACGAACGAATGAGTGTATCAGGAACGATAATCGAAGCTCTCACGACGGCTGGATCGAGAGCTTTTATTTTCCCGACAAGCCGCTCAAAGAGCACCTTCATTTCGTTACTACAAATAACTGAGCCCATAGAAATCAGTCTGTTTTAAATCTGGATTTCGTCATATTCTTCGAGTACTATACAATACCACATTTCCCGACCCAGGACATACCGGTATTACGGGCTTTCGGGAAAGAAGGTCACAATGTAGGTAGCAACATAATGTCAACAACCTCAACCATCTCACCAAAAGACCCTCCTGAAATGCATACAACAAGTGAAAAAGGAATTGGCTCCTCGTTTACGTTCTTGAATATTTGCCAATTTATTGGCGCCATGAATGACAATATTTTTAAACTCCTCTTGGCCTTTTGCTTTATTAGTCTTGAGGGAGCCGCTTCGAGTAATAGAATTCTTGCCATGGCAGGAGGTATCTACGTTCTTCCCTTCATCCTTTTTTCAACAACAGCTGGTATCCTGGCCGATCGCTACAGCAAACGAACCATTATCATCATCACACGAGCAGCAGAACTTATCGCCCTGCTGATGGGAATGGTCGCATTTGGTTTGCAGAACAAGGCGCTCTCATTCTTCACTCTTTTTTTATTAGCGAGCCATAGTGCCATTTTTGGCCCATGCAAATACGGTATTATCCCTGAAATCGTTCCTAAAGAATCGATCTCAAAAGCAAATGGCCTTCTCACCTCTTTTTGTTATATCGCCATTATCGTTGGCACCTTTCTTGCTGCCTTTCTCACAGACATTACAAATAAGCACTTTCTCCTCGCTCTTGCCATCTGCATCTGCTTTTCTCTGATCTCTCTTTTCTCGAGCCTTAAGATCCAAAAAACACCACCTGCAGGCTCTCGCAAAAAAGTAACACCTCGCCTTCTCACCGAACTTATACAAAACATTAAAATCATCCGCAAAGAGCCCTCTTTGCTCTCTGCTGTCTTAGGCTCTGCTTTTTTCCTCTTCATAGGCTCATATATTCAACTAAACATGATCCCGTTTGCCCTCAAAACGCTCCATCTAACAGATGTGCAGGGAGGATACATGTTCCTTCTAACAGCTTTTGGCATAGGCATAGGCTCTCTTTTAGCTGGGAAACTTTCTGGAAAGGCTGTGGAATTTGGCCTTGTTCCTTTTGGCGGAATTGGCATGGCCATCTCTAGTTTGTGCCTCTCCTATTGGTCACAAACAATTCCTGTTGTACTGCTTCTTGTTTTTTTAATGGGCTTTTTTGGGGGTACCTACCTTGTCCCTCTAGATTCGTACATCCAAGTGGCGAGCCCCACAACGAAAAGAGGACAGATTTTAGCAACCACAAGTGTCCTTGGTTTTTTTGGTGTTCTTCTCTCTGCCCTTTCCATGTATGTTATCAGTGAAGTGATTGGTCTTGAGCCTGATCAAGGTTTTGCTATTGTTGGTGTGGCAACCCTTATTATCGCCATCTGTATTTCAATATCCATATCGGGGTATATCGTTCGTTTCTTCTCTCTTATCGTCAGCTATGTTTTCTTTCCAGCCTATCTCAAAGGTAAAGAGCAGGTCTGTCTTGACAGGCCCTCTATTTTCTTTGTTCCGAAATCATTTTGGCCATGGGCTCCTGTTCTTTTAGCCTCCCAAAGACGTAGGATGCGGCTTTTTTCTCTTGCGCCTCGAACAAAGCCACCTTTTCTCGGAAAGCTTCTCCTGCGGATGATTCCCATTATCATTATTGATCAGATAGAAGAGATCTCTCCTGGTGGAAGCTCAGAGGAAATGGTGCGTCATGCCGTTGAAAGGGGAACTTCTATAGCTCTTTTTTGCTCAAAAAAAACTCTTTCTGAACAAGTGCTCCCCTTCATAAAAGCTTGGGAAAAAGAACATGTCATGCAAAACATTTCATTTTTCTCTGTCATCATCCCTGAAGGGGAAACAAACGATAAACCGTGGGCGTCTGCTCACATCGAACAAATTGACATAGAAACGACATCGTTTTGACACCATAACAGAACTATTTTGTCTTGTGTGAGCTGTTCCACGTTGATTCGAAATGATGAATAGCGTAGACGCGACCCTCTTTCTTAAGCCGCGCTAGCGTCTCTTTCTTAAATCCTGCAAACGCCTGAAAGCAACACGTTGGTAAGATGATATTGCGACCATTGGCTTTATCTAAAAGGGTGGTGGCACAGTATGCAAATGGATCGAATGTCCTAAAAACAACCGTTTTCCAAATGCCTTGGCCAGTTGCAGAATCCCAGTGTTTACAAACACGCTCGATGGTCTTTTCCAAAATTTCATGGTCAGGACAAGAGACGATAAGACCGTTGTTAGGAAGAAAGGGATTTTCGGGAGCAAGCCTATACCTATGCAGCGGCTCATATCCTGCAACAAAATCAAAGTGAGAGGCAAGAGAATCAAAAGGCTGTATGCACTCGACATCGTGATCAGCGTATACCCCTCCCTCCTTATAGAGAATCATGTATCGCATAAGATCGGATTTTGCAGCATAATTTGGAGAAGCTTCGATGTAGGGAGAAAGAGCATCAAAATCAAACTCATGAACCAATCTACGCCTCATTCCCTCTACAGGCAGGGGCCTCTTAGGATCATCCGTCCAAAAGCATATATCCCATGACGGGTGTAACTCTACCCATGACAGAACATTAGCTACAGATTCTGTTGGAAAAGATTTTGGACCTATCCAAATAAAATGAATTGTCCTTGGCACTGTGTTTATGGGCTCTTTTTCAAGAAAATTAATCGCCTCATGGTAGTGAGCCCGTATTTTTACAGAACTGTCGGATACTGCAGGAATCTTCCACAACTTCTCTCGCTCAATATTTTTCCACATGAAGCCCCCAAAATCACCCATCATCTCTTCAAAAGAGGGAGAAGAAGTTGCGCAACATGAACAAACAAAACCTAAAAATAGAAACGAAATTGACGCCACCTTTCTAAGATACATATGAAAGCCCCTTGGTTTAAAAGCGCACTCTACCATTACTCAAAAATCTCTGCATAACAAAAAATGCCCATAGATTTTCTGTGCATATACGTATGCCATCAACTATTTCCCCTGCCTGTCAGAACTTCGAAATAGAGAGTAAACGGTATTCACAAAATCGACCATACACCAAAAACATGTCTTTTTAGTGTCGTTTTGACACCGTTATCTGTGCGACGGAACCATAATCACCCTTTTTCCTTTGAGCGTTTTGAATACCATACAGGAACCATGTCCCAAGCAAAACAGGCAATATTTCCTGATACAGGAATCATTTCGATACTTCCTCGGATCATATTTCCTACATCGACAGCTACTGCCCTAAAAGTTGCCAACGCCAACGTATTTGCTAAGCGCACTATGCGCTTTTTCTCCTCGAGATCCTTTCCCTTTATAGCAGTGATATATCTATGAGCGGTCAAAACAGGAAAGACAATGCCATCATGGAGAAGGTAGGCGGTATTTTTCACAATCCGAATAGCCCCACTAAATGTCGATATTATTGGGATATATCCAAGGATGGAAAGGGATGTATCTCGGTTGAATCCATTTGCTCGTCTCATAAACCACATGATGTAGCGTACAACTATCTCATATACCTTTTTGTCTCGTGGATGTAGGTTCGCCCGAGTTTCTGTAATATTGAACAGCTTGTCTGCAAATGTAAATGCCTCTACCTCTTTCACCGACCCGCTCACACATACCCCCTTCGTTTACTACGTTAAAATTGCGGACTGTATAGGGGAGCACTGGTTCTTGTCATCTTTTCCTTTGAAACTTTAGGTAGAGAAATATGCGAAAAAAAAGAGGTCACACCTCTCGGCACGCTCTATATCGAGCCGAAAAACCATCGAGAACTACATACTGAAAACTGGACAGGGCCTATACCAGATCGAAACGGTATCCTCGACGCTTCCGATACCAATCGGACACCTTGTCACAACCGTAACAGACAAGATTTCCGGCTATGGGTACCATTTCGGTGATGCCCCGTACTATGTTTCTCATGTCAACAGCAAGAGCCCTAAGGGTATCGCACAACTGCGTACATGCTCCTTCTAGTGAGCGCTTATGCTCTAGGCCGTTTTGTGCCCGAGCATGTACGTAACAAAAGATGGTGGTAAGGGGAAAGACAATGAGATCATGGCACAGTATGAGAATGCTTTTTGCCACCCTATAGACACCGGAAACGGTCGAAATGATGGGAATGTATCCTGGTTTTTTAAGAGGGTCTTTCTCCGAAACCGCTCCACCTCTAACCAACAGCCCCTGGAAATAGCACTGCGTCAGTTTTTCAACAGAATTCTTAGACCCTGCTCCCTTTGTAAACTCTTGCTCTAAATATGAAATTTGCCGAGCACATGCCGCCGTTCTTTCGCCCTGAAGAAAACAGACCATTTTTCGCCCCCTTTTAAATCCTTTGTCTGCAGCGATTTTAAGGGGGTTTTGCTAAAAATGCACCAAAAACTATTTCTATACTATTTGGAGAAAATGAAAAAGCTTCGGCCCACATTCTGCTCAATGAACATGTATTCGATCGCGTCGCGCCAAATACCAGTCGGACAGTTTATCATAAGCAATACAGGTAAGATTCCCAGCTACAGGAACCATCTCGACAATACCCCAAACAATATCTCTTATATCGACAGCAATAGCTCTAAATTCAACCCTTACCTGTGTAGGAAGTTCTTTGAAAAGCCGTTTCCTCGCAGTGGGACTACTCTCCACTCGAGCAATTGCGGAGTGCGCGACTAGAATAGTGGAATAAAGAAGACAATCAGCACAAAGACTAAGAATGCCTTTAGCTGCCCGATACGCGCGAGTAACTGTAGAAATCACAGAAATACACCCGGGGTGTTTAAGAGAGTCTCTTAAGCTTCCACCCACTCCTCTTTGCAATACCCCTCAGAAACTAAATAATACCCAAAAGCGAAACATCGATTTTTCTTTTGGCGCATTCCGTGGCATCTTCTCCATTGCCTTTGCAACTTCAAAAAATCCTTCAGACACTTTTCGCATAAGAAAAGGTGTATCTTCCATTCTGGCAAAATAAAACACTGTCTTCTCTTTTTTTTTACCTCGTTGTATTCATTGCTCCAAGCAAAGGTCAATGAAAAAATTACCCCTGAGTAGCCTTGTGCAGCCGGTCGAGAACAGCGCGCCATTGTACTGTTTGGGGAAAATCTGCGTCCACAAAGACAGACGTAAGGCCAAGATCGTCGATCTCACGAAGTGCTGCATAGAGCCGTTTGGCAACTGAACTCGGATCAGTTGAAAAGCCCATTGTGATAAGAGCTGGAGCTTTTGGATATGCTCGATCTTCAAAACCAAGAACGCCATCATAACTCTCATCAGGCTCCCAGGAACTGGCTTTAAGGTGAAGTTCTGCCTGAGGCGCATAGTGACGAAACTTCTGCCCAGGACAAAGAGGGATGGATGTATGAAGATCACAAATAGGTGTCTCAAGGATGTCCTCAATATCAACGATATTCACAGCTCCCGGACGACCCAAATGCCAAGCGCCATCTTTCCAGATGACAATGGTCGATTCAATCCCTTTATCACAAGAAGATTGGGAAGAGAGAATCGGAAAAAACACACCAAAGTCGTGTTCGACATGCTGTGGGGTTGTTGCCGAGGGACGTCCAGATATGTTGGCAGAAGGCGCCACAAGAGGGCCCGCCTGATCTATGAGAGAGAGGGTATCGCTGTTGTTTGGTATTCGAAAAGCAGCCATAGGTAAAGAGGCGCGCACAGAATCAAGAATACGATCTTCAAGGATGGGAAGAACAAGGGTGAGGCTTCCTGGCCAAAAAGATTTCATCAAAAGTTCTGCCTGAGAGGGGAGAGGGGGAGTTACCTCTTTGACCATATCAATTGAGCTGACATGGATAATAAGAGGATTGGTCCGCGGCCTTCCCTTTAGGGTAAAGATTTTTTCAATAGCCTTTTGATCCGAGAATCGCGCTGCCAATCCCCACACGGTCTCTGTGGGGATGGCAACTGGCTGTGATTGCCGCAGGAGAGCAACAGCCTCTTCTTTTGAAACTATCATGGTTTAGATAGAGGAGAAGAGAGCATCTTCTCATCTCTTTCTGTGCAGACAGTCTTTAAAAAAGCGTCGATATCCATCGCTCCATGGACAACGTTGTCTCTTGTTCTGACAGAGACATTGTTCTCCTCGATTTCGCGATCTCCTACAGTGAGAATGTAATTGTAGAGTTCGATCTGGGCTGTTCGAACTTTTTTGGACACCGATTCAGCAGATACGTCAACATGAGTTTCAAAGCCAGCTTCTGAAAATTGTCGGCACAGCTTTTGCGCATATTCATGATGGCGATCAGCCACAGGAAGGATGGCAATCTGCGAAGGACTGAGCCACATCGGAAATTTTCCAGCATAAAATTCAATCAACGCTCCAAAAAACCGCTCAATAGAACCATAAAGAGCTCTATGTGATATTACTGGCCTCTTTTTTGTTCCATCTGCAGCTGTGTATTCGAGATCAAAACGCTCAGGTAGGGACATGTCCAACTGAACCGTCCCACATTGCCACTTTCGGCCAAGAGCATCGTGAATTCTAAAATCAATCTTAGGACCATAAAAAGCACCATCACCTTCAGCAATCTCATACGCCTTTCCACTGGCGTCGAGAGCACTTTTCAAAGCAGCGGTAGTGGTCTCCCACTCCTCATCAGTTCCAATGGTACTTGCATCAGGTCTTGTGGAAAGAACAAGAGTGTAGGAAAGACCAAAAGTCTGATAGATCTCATCGGCAAGAGAAAGGACATCCTGAATCTCTGTCTGAATATCTTCCGGCCTCATGAAAATATGAGCATCATCCATATGAAAACAGCGAACACGAAAAAGGCCCGAAAGGGATCCAGATGGCTCATATCGATGGCAAAGCCCAATCTCAGATACCTTCAAAGGAAGCTCTCGATAACTATGACATGTGGAGCCGAACAAGAGCATGCCGCCGGGGCAATTCATGGGCTTAATAGCAAATTCACGCTCTTCAATAGTCGAAGTGAACATATTCTCACGATAATTTGCCCAGTGTCCTGACCTTTCCCAAAGACTTCTGACCATGAGTGTAGGTGTCTTTACCTCTACATATCCAGAGCGCTTGTGACACACCCTCCAGTAGTCTAAAAGTCTGTTCCATATAACCATCCCCTTGGGTTGAATGAAGGGCATGCCAGGAGCCTCTTCACGAAGGGAAAAGAGACCAAGTTTTGGCCCGAGGATCTTATGATCCCGCTTTTTTGCCTCTTCGATCCTATAAAAATACTCTTTAAGCATCTCTCTACTTGGAAAGGAGATCCCATAAATGCGGGTAAGCATAGCATTATTTGCATCACCTCTCCAGTACGCTCCAGATGTTTTAAGGAGGCTGATGGCCTTAATTTTGCTCAAAGAAGGAAGATGAGGACCTCGGCAAAGATCTGCAAATTCTCCTTGTGAGTAAGATGTCAGGCCCCCCCCTCTTTGAGAAAGCTCTTCAACCAACTCCTTTTTGTATGGATTGCCTTCAAAAGCGTGAAGAGCTTGAGAGGCATCTTCAAAAAGATGCCGCACAGGCTTATGATTTTCAGCGACGATCTTTTTCATTTCCTTTTCGATTTTTGGAAAATCGTCATCAGAAACGGTTAGGTTAGCAAAATCATAATAAAATCCCTCTTCAATAGAAGGCCCTATTGTCGGCTGCGCATCGGGCCAGAGACGAAGAACTGCCTGTGCCAGCACATGAGCAGAGGTGTGCCAATATACATCCTTGCCGATTGGGTCATCGAAAGAAATAAATTCTATCTGATCTCCCTCCTGCAAAACCGTATTTAAATCCACAAGACTCCCGTTGATAGAACAGCAAAGAGCCTCTTGTGGCGCCGTAAGTTTTAGTGTGAGGGCAAGGTCAGTGGCTGTAGTCTCTTGAGAAAGCATTCTTTTTTCAGCTATTTTTCCTCGAATAAGTTCGATTTCCATGACTTGACCTCATAATATGTAAGGTAAAAAAAAGACTCAAAGAATGAGCAGTAGTATGGTATCACGTAAAGAGGAAAAAACCAAGAGATCACCGTGCAGTAGGCCCTAAGGTTTTCATCATGACAAATGAATACAAAAAGTTTTACCTCCACACCCTCTCCTCGGTGCCCCCGTGGGAAAAGGGAATTCAAAGCTCTCTTTTTGCCTCTTCCCTCGATGATATCCTGCGTATCGATGAGTGTGGTCTCCACGCAGCATGCTCTGTCGTCAATCTCAAAAAATCCAGAGAGATTGCAAAGTTATGTATTACGGAAAAGGGCGAGCTCGATCTTACAGCAATCAAAAACATAAAGGAGCTTCTCGAACAACACCTTTTCCATTTGGGAGTTGGAGCAGAAGATGATAGGCACAGAGACCTCCATATTAAAAACTCCCTCGCCTTTCTTCTCGAGAGCAAACAAGCACAGCTTCTCATTAAAAAAATGAGTCGTCCCATTGCAAATCGCCTGGCAGAAAACGGTATTCGCGACACACTTCTTTTGCCAGGAAACAAAGCGGTCAACGACTCCCACGTACGACAGGCCGCTCTGGTTGCCCTCTTTACATCTCTCAGACAAAGCTTGGGCTCTTGCTTTGCTACAGCTCCTGCTATCATTGTGCAAGAGGAATTTCCTCTGGTTTTCTTACAAGATCTCGACGAACTTATGGGAACAGCGCGATTAACACGAACAGTAGAAGGAAACGAATACAGTGTTCCTATGAGCGCAAGCTGGGGGCAAGGAGATCTCAAAAAACCAATAGCCCTCACCCTCCCTCTGGAAAAGTCCCCAAACCCTGTCTGGCTTTCGCCTATCCTTACACAAATCCTCGTCTCTCTTGGGGTTATCAAAAAGCCTACCGAGCTTATGCCCCTAATGCAAAAAGCCCTTTCAGGGAGTCTAAAGAAGAGACAGTGGTTTTTCACTGACATAGAAGAGATTTTCAAAATCCTCCTCCTTTACCACGTAAATATCTCCGAGAAGGAGTTCAACGACTACCTATCTAGACCTAAAACGATGATGCAAACAACTCTTGTTACCTCACAAGATGTCACCAAAAGAGATGATAAGAACATGCAGAACTTCCTATTTCTGTGGGAAGAGGCTAACAGACAGTGCAAAGCAGCAGCAGACTGCGCGCTACTAAAAAGCTGGGAATTTACTCTCGCCTCATTTTCAGAGGTGAAATTCGATTTTTGCCGGTGGAATTTCTACTCTAGTCTTGGCGTGAATTGGGATGATGCCGGCGGTATTGGGAATCTTTTGTATGAGATCGGCAAGCAAAGAGTCGAAGAGACAAATCTAGAGCTCCAGGAACACAGGGAAAAGTATGATGCCATATCCATCGAAGTCGATTATTTAGCGAGAAGACTACAGCAAGCAAGTACGGAGGCAGAGATTCGCTGGATTAAGATTGAGCACCAGTCCCGACAGGCAGAGCAGTACAACATACAACAGATTTGTGAAATGATCGCCGAAAAAGCCAATAAGATTTCTGGCCTCCACCAGTTTCTTATCGATCAGTACGACGTCCTCTTGAGAGAATACTTTCAAGAGGTCTACGACGCAGACCTCCACGACGTCCAAACAGGCCCCTTTGATGACAGTCCGGCAGGATTTCGCCTTCTTTATAAGCACGGAAGAACAAATCCTTCTCTATGGACAAAGATTACCTCGCTGGAAGAGTATGTGGAATCCCTTGTTTCCTTCTTTACGATAACAGAACAGGAGCTTCTTCATCATAGCGAGGTACAGGGAATCGAAGCTGAATTTAGCTCCATTATCACACGTCTTGCCAACCATATCCGCTCCGATGAATTTATGGAGTCTGCTTTCTACAGAACAGCCCTCGCCCATAAGGTTCGTCCTGTGTACAAGCCACTACTTAACCTAGACAAAGTAGAAAAAAAACCATGGGTCTATACTTCCGGTGGGTCTATGAACACGCTGGTCAGCTCCTACTTTTGTCTGTCTGATAAACCCGAAATAACAGAGCGATGGGTGGAAAACGAAACAGAACTTTTCGCTTTTTATGTAGACTCTGTTCGTTTGGCCATGAGGAGAGATCAGACATATTCGCCCTTACACCTTCTTGCACACTCACCAACACATGCCTTTCTTCTCCTTCCCCATCACCCCCTATTTAAAGAGGGGTGGGACAGTGAAACCTACAGCTATACATGGATTAGAAACGTCCTCATAGATCCTGCTCTTGCATTCTATTCTTCGTGTGTTCTTGATAAACCTTCTGTTGAAATGTTTTGCTCGATGATCGGTGAGCATCTTCCAGACGATATTAGAAAACGTTTTCTCAATGAAGCGCCCACCATCGCAGGCTTTATTCGCCCATATGAACTTGCAAGAGAGCTAGAACGACTCTTCTCCCTCGATGCGGTGCTTCGCCCATATCAAAAAGCCCTGCAAGAGTTAAATCTTGGGAAACTACTCTTTGAATCTATTCCCTATACCTCTCCAGAGGATGTTCATAAAACCATTTCTGATATCCTTAAACAGTCCCTTCCCGATTATGCTGATACCATAAATGAAGAACGGATCCGTGACCTTCTCCCTACATTCAGCACCCCCATCCGCTCATCAGAAATACTAGAACTTGTCAAAGGATGCGCCATAACGGTAACAGGTACCTATCGCTTCTCCTACGACCTTCTTGAAACCATTATTCAAACGATGCGAGAGCAAAAACAACTCCCTCCACAGCCCATTATCGTGGCAGATTCAAACTGGGTAAGAGACTTTTTCGCTTTCGTTGTTAGTCCTGCGACACAGGAGATCGAATTTTGGAGTGTCAATGCGTATGCCACACAAGGAAGCCCAGTTGGCCATTGGAAAAAATGGCTTGACGGAAGCCAAAAGGAGAAAACATGGGGCGTTCTCAATAACCCAACGCAATACCGGCAATAAAAATTTGCCCTTTATTTTTCCCCATTCCCTCTCTGAAAAGCGCATGTAGAGACAGACGAACGAAGAATATAAACGATACTCGTTTACAAAAAAACGAAGGACGCTTATACAAGTTAGCAGACTTTTAGCTTGTTAAAGCGATTGAATTTTTCTACAGTAAAACTTGTCAACCCACTTAGGGAGAGCACAATGAAATTTCTAAGGTTTTTATTACCGCTTGCGGTAACAACATGTGGGGCAGCAGTAGACCTTCAGGCAGCTGAAGGGGCTTATTCCACCACTACATCAGCTCAGCAGCGTGACTTTGATGCTCTGCAAGAGTTTGTTAAGACAAAACGGGCCATTTCTATCCAAGATAAGGGTGGAAATCTAGCTTTTGCTGGAGACATTCGTGGTGAGTGGTACTTCATGAAAGGCAAAACGGACAGTGAATACCTACGGGGATCAAAGAGCCGTAAGCAGTCATTCGATCGTCTTCCCGCTCCAACAAATGAATTTGATGTTGAAGCAAACTTAATTTTCGATTACGACGCTGAACGCGGCTGGGGAACGGTACGCCTTCAGTTGAGCAACCCGGCAGGTATTAAGGAACTCGATTCTTCCAGAACAAACGATGAGATGCTTTTGGGAAGTGGTAAGTTAAGCAACCTTGCTCTCCGAAAGTGCTTTGCGGGATACAACGTATGGGAACAAGGAACATCAAGATTTGACCTCGAGATTGGTCGTCGTCGTCTCTACGATGTGTTTGATTCACGAATTCAGTTCGGAAGCTACTTCGATGGTCTCCTAGCTCGTTTTTCAGGAAGCTGGGAAGGGGTAACGGATTACTCCATCAAAGCAGCAGCTTTTGTTGTCGATCAGAATGTTGATCACTTTGGTTATGTTGGTGAGTTGGGACTTCTCAATCTTGGAGATTGTGGATTTGATCTCAAATATTCTCTCATCCGCTGGGACAAATCGGGTGCAAACAGACTTGAGAAAAAACATCCATCAGGTGTCCGATTTACCAATTCACAGATCACAGCAGCCTACAACTTCAGTCCTGATGTTGTAAGCATGAAGACACAACTTTATGGTGCATACTTGCATAACCATAAAGCTCCCAAGAAAATTTACACACACAAACTCCGTAAGGATGATGCATTCTACGTTGGTGCTCGTGTTGGTGAAGCTGTCCGAAAGGGCGATTGGTCTTTAGATCTCTGCTACCAGTGGGTACAAGCGCAAGCTGTCTCTGAGCGTGATGTAACAGATTCCAACCGTGATAACCCACGTGGAATCTCAATGTACGCTGACCACGGAGGTGGTTTTGCTAACTACCAAGGGTGGAGACTTGAAGGTTTCTATTCATTGACAGATAACTGGACACTCAACGCTCACTTCGATCGAATTCACGAACAAGATCGAAAAATTGGTGGAAAACACCGTTCGTTTGAGTTTTACCTAGCTACAATCTTTGCTTTCTAAGAAAGTTACAGATTAGAAACTTTAAGACCCCAGGGGAGAGATCTTCCTGGGGTTTTTTTATGTGAGGATCAACTCTCTTCGTTATGTTGACAGTCCATTAATACGCCACCCCAACACCGCAGGCATTGGCCAGAGAATGCATTTACCTAATTTAAAAAGGGAGCAGGAGAGGGACTTGAGAGCAGGAAAAACTCTCTCTCATTCCGGCTTTTCAGGAAGTTGCCATTCTACAGGCAGCAGATCATGCTCTTTCAAATAGGCATTAGCTTTAGAAAAATGGTGGCATCCAAAAAAACCATTATAGGCAGAAAAGGGGGAGGGGTGAGAGGCCTTGAGGACAAGATGGGACCTATACAAAAGGTCTGAGACCCGCTGGCACTTTTCCTGAGCGTTTTTACCCCACAGCATAAAGACCACATTCTCCTTATGCATGGCTATCGCCTCTATAATAGCATCGGTAAAGCGTTCCCACCCTCTTTTATGGTGAGAAAGGGGCTTTCCCTCTTCCACAGTAAGAGTGGCGTTCAGAAGGAGAACTCCCTGCTTCGCCCATGAAGAAAGAGATCCATGGCCCGGCGGAGAAAATTGGACATCTTGCTCGAGTTCTTTGTAAATATTTACAAGCGATGGGGGAAGAGAGACACCAGGAAGCACGCTAAAACAGAGGCCGTGAGCTTGCCCACGACCATGATAGGGATCTTGCCCAACGATCACGACGCGAACATCTTCAAAGGGCGTGAGCCGTAAGGCTTCAACAATTTTATCCTCAGAAGGATAGATTGTTTTTCCTGCCAACTTTTCTTGCTCAATAAAGGCTCGAAGCTCTACGAGGTATGGCTCTTCAAGCTCCCCATGCAAAATACGTGCCCATGACGAGGGAATTTCAAACGGAATCACTTCAATCATACTTTCATCCTAAAACCCCAGTGTACAAAACTAGACGTTTTTTCTCACAGCACTTGCACTCACAAACCTCACACCTATACAATTGCTAAGCGACATATTACAAATCATAAACATGCAAGTATACCTTCGGAGGTAATATAGACCGTGACAGATGACCCTTTTCTACTCGAATGCAATCGACTCAACCCAGAACAACAGCAGGCTGTGCAGCACACAAACGGTCCTGCCCTTGTTATCGCCGGCGCAGGTTCCGGTAAAACACGTGTAGCTACCATGCGCGTTGCTAATCTTATACGAAACCAAATTGCTCCCGAAAGCATTGTCGCTGTTACCTTCACAAATAAAGCTGCAAAAGAGATGCGTGAAAGGGTTAACACCCTTATCGGCTCTTCTGTTTTAGTCTGCACCTTTCACAGCCTTGGTGCCCGTATTTTACGTGAGAACATTCATCTCCTCAACTTCCCGCAAAATTTTGCCATCTACAACGAAGAAGAGAGCGAAAAGATTCTCAAGGAGATCCTTAAAAAGCTCTCCCTCAAAACAGATAAAATTCCCCTTGTTCGGACGGCCATTTCAAAAATCAAAGGGGCTCCATCTCTTCTCAAGGGATACGACGCTCAAACACAGGCAATTTTCTCCCAGTATCAAGAAAGACTCAAACAGTCCGGAGCTGTCGATTTCGATGATCTCATCTATCTTCCCCTAGAGCTCTTTAAACACCATCCTGAGACTCTTTTAGACTATAACAATAAGTGGAGTCATATTCTTGTTGATGAATACCAAGATACCAGTGAAAGTCAGTGTCAGTACGCAGCAGCGCTCGCAGGAGCACAGCAGAATCTTTTCGCCGTCGGTGATCCCGATCAATCTATCTACTCATGGAGAGGGGCTAAGATCACAAATATCCTCTCCTTCCAAGAGCGCTTTCCCGAGGCTAAAATCATACGTCTACAACAAAACTACCGCAGTACCAATACTATTCTCCAGGCGTCAAATGCTGTGATTCAAAAAAACAGCAACCGTTATGAAAAAGATCTCTGGAGTGATCGAGGGCAGGGGGATCCCATAACTACACATATCGCTCAGTCCGACCGCAAGGAAGCAGAATTCATTTCCGATACGGTGCAATCACTCGATACAAATTTAGACAATATCGCCATTTTGTACCGAACAAACGCCCAATCCCGGTCAATAGAAGAGCAGATGCTCAACGCTCGTATTCCTTACAGGATTTGGGGAGGGACACCTTTTTACTCTAGAAAAGAGATTCGCGATGTTGTCTGCTTCTTGCAGCTTGCCTCTTTACCTCAAGACACCATTGCCTTTGAACGGGCTCTCAAACTAATAGGACACGGTATCGGCAATGTTACCATCGCCAAAATTCAACAATTTGCCACCTCGAAACAGCTCCCTATCTTTACCGCCGCCCGAGAGGCTGTACACCAAGAAGATCTTTTTACCAAAAAACAACGTCAAAACTTAGAACAGTTCTGCTCTCTTATTTCCTCCCTTTCTCAGCAAATTGAAAACGCAAGTGCGTACTCTCTCATCTCTTCAGCAATTCATGACACAGGATATATCTCAATCCTTGAAAAAGATGATGAGACCGTGACGGAACGGAAAGAAAACCTGGAACAGCTCCTGGCCAGAGCTCAAGAGTGGGATGATCTTAACGAAAATACATCACCCCTTTTGTTAATCGAAGAGCTTATTCTCGAGGGTGCTCGCGACCAAAAGGAAGAAAAGGGCCCACAGGTGACCTTGGCCACCATACACAATGCTAAAGGTCTTGAATTCAGATCTGTTTTCCTTGTCGGTCTCGAAGAAGATATTTTTCCGCATATGAATGCAAAAAAGACACCTTCGGAGATAGAAGAAGAGCGACGTCTTTTTTACGTTGGTATGACAAGAGCAAAAGAGCAACTTTTTATTAGCGCCTCAAAAAGCCGCTTCGTATTCGGAGGAGTTCGCTATATGATTCCAAGTCGATTTCTACGCGAGATTCCACGATCTCATATCAAACAGGTAAAAAGCCATTCTGTTCAAACTCCCAATCGATTTATACCACAAAAAGCAAAGCAAGAGTTCACCCCAGAAAAGCCCCAACAACTTGATTCAGGACAAGTGGTCCTTCATCCAAGCTTTGGTATTGGACGTGTTGATGGTATTGTGGAGACAAGTGCCGGAAAAGCATATGAAGTAACATTTTCAAACGACGAAAAAAAACGAAAAATATTAGCCGCCCACTCACCAATGAAAGCCTTGAGATAGCGCACAAAAGGGAAAGGATATGACGCATCAAACTCGCGATTTGGTCTCTAATAGAAAAGCTAAATTTCAATATGAGATTCTCGAAACATTTGAAGTCGGTATTCAACTTGTAGGAACAGAAATAAAATCTCTCCGCACCCATGGAGGAAGCCTACAGGAGGCTTTTATCTCTTGTGAGAAGAAAGAGCTTTGGCTCGTCAACGCCTCCATTCCCCCATACTCCTTTGGCAATATTTACAACCACGAGGAGCGCAGAAAACGCAAATTACTTGCCCACCGTCGCGAAATAACTAAAATTTCATCTGCGATCCAAGAAAAAGGGCTTACCTGTATTCCACTTGCTATTGTATTAAGAAGAGGACGGGCGAAGGTAAAAATTGCCCTTGCTAAAGGTAAAAAGCTTCACGACAAACGCGAAACTATCAAGGCACGCGAAGATAAACGAACAATTGATAGGATGATGAAAACTAAATTAGGTTCTTGATGGCACACCCAATAGGTCCAATTCAAGGTGTCCTTTCTTTTGTATACACCGCCTATCAAACGATCTCCACTATTATCAATTATGTCGCCCACTCCCTGATCAAAAAGATCAAACGCATCGTCTCTGCTATCTTTCCCATACCTCAACTTCCTGCGTGTGGACATATCGGAGGGAATCTGTACGCCAAAAACGTCCGCATTCTTTTCATAAACGGAGTGGGATATAGCAAAAATAGCAGTGCCAGAGCTGCTAAACGAATTTCCACAATTTTTGGTAATTGCTCTGTTCACTATACCTTTGTCCCTCTTTCATACGCCAAAGTTGTCCAAGCTATCGCCTACGGGAAGGAATCTATAGGCTGTGATCTTCTCCTTCAAAACATCAAAATGCACCTTCGTGAGCTCAAAAAGCAAAAGCCAGATGTTCTTATCTCTTCACATAGAGATCAAGATCAGGACAAACAAAATAATAACATTCTTATAGGGAACTCGAGACTGATCCTCTTTGCCCATTCCGGTGGGGGCGCCATGGTAGAGGCTATTCAGAAAAAGCTCACACGCGCCGAAAAACAACATATAGATATCATCTCTTTTGGATCAGCTCACCTATTTCGTCATAATTGCGGCTTCAACCGTGTTATCAATATTGTCGCTCGGGGTGACCCAGTGCCATATATTTCAGATTCTCTCTATAGATACACCCGAAAACTGCGTGAACTTCTCAAAGTTCCTCGATTTGTGGGGCACCGCGTAACCATGATCCAGCGAGAACGTCATCGCTTTCTTGGCGATGTTTACACAAGGGCCCTAAAATCAATCAAAGAAGAGTATGATTTATCCATTACCTCTCAGAAACGCTACGATACTTTATTTGGTCGAACCGTCTTGTTTCATCCTTGATATGAGCAGTTTCTCCCTTTACATTTTCCAGCCGTTAGAGAGATACTTAGTTGCTGTATTTGGAGAAAATATATGAAACACCTTTTGCTTTCCTTTGCGTGTGCCTTTTCTTTGTGCACCTCAGTTTTTGCTCAAGACTCCCATGACGAGCTCCTCACGGAGGAGTCGCAAATCTCACTGCTTATTGATGCTACGAAACTTTCACTCGAGCATTTGCAACAGCTGCAGAAACATTTGCACTCATTTCGAAGGCAGGAGGCCAAATGCATCGACTCGCCAAATGATACAGAAGGTCTATACCAACTCTCTGCCTGTGCTCTCCAATTACTTCAATCGATACAAAAGGCCAATGTCGAACCCTACTTTCGCCCAGCGTTCCTTGAAGAGCTCGTTGCTATATCAAAAACGGCTCAGCACAAAACACTACCAACACTTACACCATGACAAAAGAAGAGCCTATAACCGTTATTGATCGCACTACGAAAACCCCGTTTCAGGAAAAAATTTGGGGTCTCTGGTGGCTTCATTTTTTATACGGAAGGAGTCTCATTTCTCGATTACTCGGAACACCACTTCTCCATGCTCTCTTTCGCTGGCCCCTCCTCTCGTGGGCAGCAGGGAAGTATTACGACACCTCATTGAGCCGCCGACATATATCATCTTTTTGCCACCATTTTGGCATCAATATGACAGAAAGCGAGCTCTCTGTAGATGAGTTTCACAGCTTCAATGACTTTTTCACGCGCCATATGAAGCAGGGGACACGTCCCCAAGCAGAGGATCCAAAGGTTGTTACCATCCCTGCAGATGCGCGATATACTTTCCTTACTCATCTGGGAAATTCCAAACCGTTTCTTGTGAAAGGCGAACCGTTATGCCTTGAAAAATTATTGGGAAGTCACACCCTTGCAGCGCGTTTTTTTGGAGGTGCTGCTGTAATTGCTAGGCTCTGTCCAACAGATTGCCACAGATTCTACTTCCCTTTAGATGGTACACCATTAAAATCCAGGTGGATTCCCGGATCTCTCTTTTCTGTTAACCCCATCGCCACCACAACCCGTCCATGGATCTGGTGGACGAACAGACGCGCCGTAACGCTTATAGAAACAGAAAAAGCGGGTACGGTAGGATATATTGAGGTGGGAGCAACAAATTGCGGCAGCATCGTCCAAAATTATGTTCCTGAATCCTGGGTGAAAAAGGGAGAAGAGAAAGGGTTTTTCCGAATAGGAGGATCAGCCATTATTCTCCTTTTTGAACCAGGTAAGATAGAGCTTGCAAAAGATCTTATAGAGCTCTCGAGCTCAGGTCATGAGGTCTACTGCAAGATCGGCCAAAATCTAGCAACGATAGTATAGCTCAGGCTGAAACCTCCAGTTCAAGCATTTGGAGGCGGTGTAGTGTGTCGCGGGCATGCGCAGCATCTTCAAAACGAAGTTCACGGGCAGCCTCTTTCATAACAGCCTCCCACTCTTTAATTGAAGTTCTAATGGCAACGATATCTACAGGACTCTCCTGTGTAGCTACTTTCTTGCTTTTTTCAACTACCTCAAAAGTCCCTATTTCTCGACATACTGTCTGGGGAGAAATCTTATGCTTTTCATTATAGGCCTTCTGACGTTCTCTTCTTTTCTCTGTAAGGGCAACGGTTTTTTGTATGGATTGCGTCTCCTTATCCGCATACATAATGACCCTACCATTGATATTTCGAGAGGCACGACCACACGTTTGAATAAGAGAGGTTTGGGAACGCAAAAACCCCTCCTTATCAGCATCTAAAATAACAACAAGAGAGACCTCTGGGATGTCCAACCCTTCACGAAGTAAGTTTATTCCAACCAATACGTCAAAAACACCTTTTCGAAGCTCGTGGATGATCTTTAGTCTCTCAATGACATCTATGTCGGAATGGAGATAACGGGCCTTGACACCAAGATCAACTAGATATTTGGTCAATTCTTCCGCAAGACGCTTGGTCAACGTTGTTACTAAAACCCTTCCACCTTTCTCCTTCTCTAGACGAATCTCCTCGAGCGAATCTTCAACCTGCGTGGAAGCTGATCGAAGTTCAATGATAGGGTCTAAAAGCCCAGTTGGACGCAATATCTGCTCGACAACAACACCTTCTGCTCTTTCAATTTCCCACTTGCCCGGCGTTGCAGAGACATAGAGGGACTGTTTCACCCTTTCCTGCACTTCGTCAAACGTAAGAGGCCTGTTATCATAGGCAGAGGGGAGCCGAAAGCCGTGTTCAATAAGAGAATGTTTGCGAGACTTATCACCCGCGCTCATAGCCCCAAGCTGCGGAAGCGTTGCATGTGACTCATCGACAATGAGGAGGTAATCTTCAGGAAAATAGTCTAAAAGACAGGGGGGGGGATCGCCTTGTTCTCTTTGGCTAAAATGGCGGGAGTAGTTCTCAATTCCTTTGCAAAAACCGATCTCTTTAATCATTTCTATGTCATAGCGCACGCGCTCGGAGAGGCGCTGGGCCTCAACAAGTCTGTTTTCTTTGAGCAAAAAGGCGTGTCTCTCCTCAAGTTCTTTAAAAATAGATTCGACAGCGCTTTCTCGAACATCTTCTGGAGTAACATGGTGCGAACCGGCATAGATGGTAATGCTCTTTTTACTATCGAGCTTTCGTCCTGTAAGAGGGTCAAAAAGAGAGATCGCCTCGATTGTCGAATCAAAAAACTCAACGCGAACTGCCGTTTCTTCTTCGTATGCAGGAAAGATCTCAAGGGTATCTCCTCGAGAGCGAAATGTAGACCGTGTCAGATCATATTCAGTTCGTGTGTACTGCATCTCCACAAGCTGAATAAGAATCTCATCTCGTTTTCTCTCTTTCCCAACCTCGAGAGAAAGATTCATCTGACGGTAGTATTCAGGAAGACCGAGGCCGTAGATACAAGAGACTGATGCAACGATCACCACATCACGACGCTCTAACAAAGAACGTGTAGCACTTAAGCGCATCCTTTCTATTTTGTCATTGATAGCACAATCTTTCTCAATATAGGTATCAGACCGTGCCACATACGCCTCTGGCTGGTAGTAGTCGTAGTAGGAGACAAAATATTCGACGGCACTATTGGGGAAAAAAGAGCGAAACTCCTGATAGAGCTGCGCCGCTAACGTCTTGTTGTGAGCTAGAATAAGAGTTGGCTTTTGTACCTTTTTAATCACATTAGCCATAGTGAAGGTCTTGCCAGAACCGGTGACCCCCAGCAGCACCTGAGCAGAATCCCCCGCTATGATGCTGCTAGAGATAGCCTCTATGGCCTCCTCTTGATCTCCACACGGTGTAAAAGAAGAGGTGAGCTCAAACATGGGTTATCGGTCCATGCTCGCGAGCCATTCTCGAGATCTTGTTCCACGTCCCAGAAAGGCCCATGGCGCTCTTGATCTCTTTGATGGTCTCATTACCAACTTCCATCATTTTCTGCGTGCCTTCATAGATTACAGCCTCTAAATATCCCTTTTCTTGCTCTATAGCCTTTCTTCTCTCCCTAAATGGAGCTAGGAAGGTATTAAGCGCATGTGCCAAGGCCTGCTTTACCTCAACGTCTCCGATGGAGCCTTCGCGGTACCGCCGTTTAAAGAACTCTACCTGCTCTTTATCGGGGTTAAAAAGGTCGTGATAGATAAAGACGGGGTTTCCTTCGACAGTGCCAGGAATATTGGCATGAATCCGATTTGGATCGGTATAAGCCCCAGCGATTTTTTTCTCGACCGTGCGCTCGTCATCAGAGAGCATAATGGCATTGCCAGCAGATTTACTCATCTTTCCCTTGCCATCGATACCGATAAGAGAGGGATGCTCACTTAACAGCACTTCTGGAAGCGGTAAAGAGAGATCGTAGGTAGCATTTAATCTACGAACGATATCTCGTGTTACCTCCACATGAGCCTCATTATCCTTTCCTACTGGCACTAAATTTGCCTTTGGCAAAACGATATCTGCCGCCATCAATACTGGATATCCAACAAGACCGAAGGGAATACTTTCTTCATTTATTTTGGCATTTTTTGCCATCTCTTTGATGCTGGGAAGCCCTTGCAACCTGTTGACAGAAATAAACATTTCGAAAAAGAGGTTAAGCTCATAGATTGCGGGAATTGCTGACTGCAAAAAAATCGTGATTTTCTTTGGATCGAGTCCACAGCTCAAATAATCGAGCATCATATCCCGCATATGACCGCGCATAGCCAAAACATCGCTCTTTTTGTGCTTTGTCGTCAGCGCATGAAGGTCAGCGATAAAAAAGAAACAGTCATATTTATCTTGTAAGGCCACTCTATTAGCAATCGATCCAACCCAATGGCCTAAATGAAGTTTTCCCGTTGGACGATCGCCAGTTAGAACGCGTAATTTTTGTTCCATTTGTTTCACCTAAAATTGAAAATAAATAAAAAGAAAGAAAAATTGGATGAGTAGTCGGGTATCTAACAGCGCTTACGCCAAGGAGAGAAACAAAATGGAAAAATTTCATTCGAACACATGATATTCACCAGTCAGCAATTAGAAACAAATGTACCATTCTTTCGAAAAAAAAGATATAACAAACTCTATACTAAAGGAAGTCTTATTACTTCATCATATTGACGACGTAGGGGCCGCATTTTTAGCCTTGTTTTCAGCCCGAACCTCTTGTTCTAAGCGGCCAACCGAATAGTCTTCGTAATCGACAAATCTAAGAAATCTCTTCAGCATCGGCATTTTTTCCTCAACACACCTTGCCATCTGCTGTGCCATCTTTCGATAGGAGACATGGCCCGCTGCCTGAGAACGCAGCTCCGTAAGCCATTGCAACGATCGTAAGTTAAGCGTCCAGTACCAGCGTATGTTATAAGCCATAGGAACAACATATTGCGCTTCTTCGGGAAGATCTTTTGCAATTGTATCATACGCTTCCTTAGCAGCATCCATAGCCGCTCGATACTCCTGCTCTAATCCCGCTTCCTTTATCTCTTCTGGCATATAATACCCGTGGTTACAGGTAAGCCGTTGTCTGTCTTGGGTAAGCATTCTGTGACGCTGAAAATCTCGATATGCGCCAAAATCGGCAAGAAACTCGAACGTAAAGAACACGTTCTCTATGGCTCTTGGCGATTTATGTCGTCGTTGCTGTCGAGAGCCTACAGCTGCGTCGAGTATCCGTTCCAGTTCTTCAGAGTCAAGCTTCCCGCAATATTCGAGCAACTCTTCAAAACTCATGCTGGAATCTTTGTACAACAAGGCGGCAGCGGCCTTTATTGGCGCTTCTGAATCATATGAAATAAGTCGCACATACGGATCACGCTCTTCATTACCTTCAGAAGGAGCTTGATCTACAACTGCCTGAAGATCCTCTTCCATAGCCTCTTGAAACTCAGCATAGGAAAGGTGGGTTCTGTGGTTGTGTTCGGCTCTACGAACAAAAGAGGGAATCACCTTCGAAAGTTCCTTATACGCGCCCTTACCAATCTCATTGAGCTCAGCGAGATGATCTGTATGAAGTTTATGTATCAATCCTTCGAAAAACCTACCATTACCAAAAAGACCGATATTGGTCAGCGCAGAAGCCGGTAGCAGCCCTCTAACACAATCGAGAACCTTAGCACGAATAGCTGTTGTATATGCACTGTTCGAAGTCTCGGGATCGCGAGGATATTTCTCGCTCATAAAGGTTGTCAAAGATGAATGAAGTTTTGAATACGTATCGAACAGCATATCACAAGTATTCACATACAAAGAACGCCATGCTGACGTCATCAACACGGCTTCTCGATGAAAAAGATATTCTCCCTGTACCTTCTGGTCAAAATACGTATACCGCGTGGATTTTTCTAGCGGAGACCCACCAATACGGCAATCTTCAATGATTTTGGCGGCCAGCATGGAAACATTTTCAACAGCAAGGTGGGCACCACCGAGCTCAGCAATTGAATCATCGCCATAGCCATCTAGTACTCTATCGTAAAAATTTTGAGCTCTTTTTATGGCAACATACTGCTCTTCAACAGCCCCTTTCCCACCATCTCCAACAATATCTTTAAACCACGATTCCTCCTGGTTCATAATAAATTCGCGCAAAAGGAGGGTGCGTAAACCCAATGTTGATCGAGAGTATCTCGAAAAAAGAGCCCCCTTTACGACCTCGGGAAGATTGTGAAGAGCAAAAATTGTTCCTTTTGTAGTAGTAACAAACCGACGTAAAAGGGCCTCTTGATCTGAAGTGAACTCTTCGTGTGTAGGAGTCATACGTACCTGCTGAGTATAAATGTTTTTTCTGCCTTGCACGCCAACCGATGAAAATACAATGTAACGCAATTAAAAATCAAAACAGGAAGAAAGGCTTGGAGCGTATCGGGGTCGAACCGATGACCTCAACAATGCCATTGTTGCGCTCTACCAACTGAGCTAACGCCCCAACGAAAGGGAGAAGAAATGGTATGAAATACCCTCTTTTGTCTCAAGGAGATTCACCGTATTAGAGCCCTTAAAAACCCAAGTTGCGCCCTACTTCACGCTTGAACAGATCCGCACGCTTCTCCCACAGCCAATCTATAGAGATAGGGCGCAACTTGGGTTTAAAAACAACAACCTTTCAACAATCTTGCAAATCAAGAGGGGGGGGGAGTATACTCAACTAGTTCTCTATCTGTTGAGGTTGCATGTACTGGCCATCTACATCACATGCTCCGTGGATTATTAGTGTCCTCCTGTTAGCGCTGCCGGAGGGCGCAAGTTCTTTCTTGTCTCATACAGCCTCTTCTGCCCTCTCTTGTGTTATTCCCGCGAAAAGATCAGACAGTATTCCGAACAAAAATTCTCATCTCAGTAGCTGGGCGCATTCTCAAGCAGAGGAGATGAGATGTGCTCTCTCTCAAGCAAAGAGTCTCGATTTCCCTCATCTTGTCTCCCCCGTGCTTTTCCAAGCACAAACATCTTGGAGCAATACCTTGTGGATTAATGCGGGAACAGAAACGAAAGCCCCGTTCCCAATTACAAAAAACTGTCCCGTTCTCTCCGGAAACAGTCTCATCGGCATTATTGATTTTGTTGCCAAAAATGCCTGCCGCGTACGCCTGCTCTCCGATCCAACCGTACATCCGGCCGTTCGCGTAGTACGGACAAATAGTACGAATCGCAGAGCTCTTTACGCAACAAAGGAACTGCTAAACACCTTAGAAAACAATCCCGATAGCTCCCGGCCGGAACTTATTCCCGCACTTACTCGCCTGCTCTCGCATTTTGCAGAGTCGCTGCCCGAACCTGCAAAGGTACGTCTTGCGAAAGGGGAGCTTCTAGGGGCAGATCACCCTTCTGAACCAACAGTTTGGCGAGGCGTGGGATTTAACTACGACACAGCAGATAGTGAAGGAGAGCCTCGCGATCTACGAACAGGACAACGAACAGTACACGATTCAAAACTTCCCCTTATTCAACCGGGAGATCTTTTGGAGACAAGTGGTCTCGATGGCTTTTTTCCCAGAGGCCTTCACGTTGCCATAGTAACTGAGGTTTTTCCCCTCGAAGAGGGGGCTACCTCCTATCAAATCCTTGCCAAAACAGAAGCTCCGGAGTTTCCTCATTTCGACTTTCTCACCATCATTGCCCCGCAACCTCAAGAACCTCTCTCTCCTCCGGGCGCTGTAGATATTATTAAACACCTTCTTCAAGAACAGGAAATATCATGAAAAAACTATTTATTTTATGTACCATCACTTTTTTTTCCTCCTGTTTGGCAAACGAACAAGATGTAGAAAAACCCAAGAAAGAACAAGAGGAGGTCGTAGAAGAACCTCTTGCTCTACCAAATCAACCAGTTGCGGTCGTTATTGTCGGTGGAGGGATCTCGGGCTTAAGCTGTGCCGTCGAATGTGCTGCAATGGGATATAAAACGGTTGTGTGTGACGATCCCCAAAAAGAATGGAGAGAAATCGACCAACCCGTTTCGAACTGGCCAGGGGATGTTAAAAAATCGTGGTCAGGATTAATACAGAATTTTAAAATCCAATCAAACGACTCCTTGTCGTTCCACAAAACAAAGGTAACAAAAGTTACTAAAGCACAAAATCTCTTTCAAATCACCACGGATATGGGGACCCTCCAGTCCCACGCCCTTATCATCGCAACAGGGCAAGACCCAAAAAATATGCCTTTTTTTTCGAAAAGTAGATTCCTACCACGCCCATGGTTATCAAGAGCTCTTCAACCAACAGATACTGTTATCGTCATTGCCAGCGATAACAATTATCTTTTAACACTTGTGCAGCTCTCCCTTCGTGTAAAAAAGGTCTACTGTTTTACACGAAATTTTCGACCTATCGCTCACTCTCCTCTTGAAACATTGGCACAAAAGTTACCTAATATCGAACACATCCTGTATGATCATCTTGACGAGATAACCACGCAAGAAGATACCATCCTTCTCGAATACTCTTGGCAGCGATCGAAGAAACAAAAAAGAGCCTCGTGGATTGTCATGGATGTTAACTGGACACCAAACTCAAAAATAGTATCACGTCTGGTCTCTCTTGACTCCAACGAAGCTATTGTCACCCAGGGCTCTTCTGGACAAACGTCAGCACCTGGTCTTTTTTCATGCGGAGAAGTCTCCCACAAAGAGCATATATCGGGACTTACGGCAGCAGCAGAAGGGGAGGCTGCTGCGCAATCTGCTTGTCAATACCTACTCGAAAGAGGAATACTACCAGCGAAAAAGATGGCTCCCTCTGACAAAAAGTAAACAACCAATGGCGAGCAAAAAACCTAAGTTACGCTCGGCACTACACATCGATTTGTATGAGTTCTGATGGGAGAGAAAATAAGCTTCGGACGCCCTCTTTTTCCACCACAAAGGTATCCTCCAGGCGGATTCCCCCCTTGCCTTCAAGATAGAGCCCCGGCTCGATTGTGATGACATCACCAATCTCAAGAGATCCCTCGTCAGGCATCTCCGGGCTCAGGCGAGGATGTTCATGAATTTGCATTCCAACTCCATGGCCTAGACCGTGAGAAAAAGCCTTCTCATACCCACACGAAGCCAAATGCTCACGCGCATATCGATCAAGCTCATATGGTAAAATGCCAGGTTTTGCCAACTCAACGACTTTTCGAAAGGTCTCTTCCACATGTTTCCAACAAGCTTGCAGCTCGTTTCCAACATCGCCGTAGAAAATAACCCTGCTCATATCTGAGTGGTAGCCATTCTTTTGCACTCCAATATCAATGAGGATAACCGAATTCTTTTTTAGCGGTGTCTCTGAGCATTCCCAATGAGGACACGCACTGTTTGGTCCAAACGCAATGATCGGAGGAAAAGAGATATCATCTGCGCCATGAGTAAACCAAAAGAGTTTTAATTCCCGCTCAAGCTGTTTCTCAGTAACGCCTGGCCTCAAATGATTCAACAGATGGGCAACTCCTTTTTCACATATCCGACACGCTGCTTGTATTTTAGAAACTTCTTCTGGACTCTTTTGTCTGCGAAGGTGCGAGAAGAACAAAGGAGAATCAGTCAGTGATAAAGAGGAAGATTGGTGAAGAAGGTTTTGATGGTATCCATAACTCATATTTGCCCCATCAAAACCGATCTTTCCTCGAATCTGCTCAAGGATACGTACCGTTTTGTCACGTATATCCGATCTTGTTCCAACATGAATCTGAAACGAAGAATTTAATGATTCAGCCATAAGCGCATAACGCCTATCAACAAAAAGATATGCCGAGGACGGGCCAACAATAAGGGCTGCAGAAGAGAGGGTAAGGCCTGTAACATACCGAAGATTGATAGGATCAACAATAAGAAGAGCAGAAAGATCTGTTCTCTTAAGTTTTTCCTGTATTGTCTTGAGTATCATTTCTCAACCCCTTTTAATGACAAAGACTTCAGGATAAGTTCTTGCAATATTTCCTCTGTCAGATATCCTGCGCAAACAGACCCATCAGGAGCAATTTTCGGAGCCCCTCGCTTTGTCCATTGCTGATAAATAGTATGAGCAACATCTGTCGAAACGGGGGAGGCAATCCCCTTCATCGAGGAAACATAAAGAGTTGCATATTTTTTACAAAATTCTTCTTGTGATCTCTTTAAAGCAAATATCCCTTCGTGAAGCATTTCTAAGATCAATTTTTGAGCATCTATATCGATAATGTTAGAAGGCGTTGCCTCTATCAGAAAATTTTGTGGGCCAAAAGGACGAATGGTAAATCCAAGCTGCTCAAATTGCTCTAGATTCGAATTCAACAAATACGCCTCATCAGGAGAACAATCAAAGGGAATCGGTAACAACAGGGGCTCTTTAACCACTATGTCTGAAACAACATCTGATGCTACCACCGAACGCATCGCTTGCCGCAAATTCAATACTAGCAACTTCCTATCGGTTCCTTCATGAAAAATTGCAAGGTCACCAACAATAGTAAGTGAACGTTTTGCACCAGCAGAAGAAGGAAAAGATAACTCCTCTTGATGTGTTGTTTTTTCTTCTCGGAAATAAGGTTTGTATTCTTGTTCCGTAGAGATACAAGGAGTAGAATGCGGCAGGGGAGGGAATTGCTCTACTTCCCCAATCTGTCCAAAAAGAGCCTCCCTAACCGCATTTTGAATAAATTTTTTTATTCTCTCCTCATCGGACAGTCTAATTTCCCTTTTCTGCGGATGGATATTCACATCTACAGAAGCAGGATCAACTTCCAAATGTAAGGCAAACATGGGCTGCCGCCCATTTTCACATGTTGTACCGTACCCTGATCGAACAGCATACGAGATCGGTAGTGAATAGACATGACGTCCATTGACAACAACATGCTGCCCAGATCGCGTAGACCTGGTGTGTGATGGGGAGACGATAAGACCTCGCACATGCAGACCATCAAGGCTTTTTTCAACTTGTAAGCCATCTGCCCGGAAAGGATCGCCAAACAGTGTGCGTATCCTATCTTCTAGCTGCTCATCTTTTGGAACTACAAGCATTTGCTTGCCATCGGCAACTAAGCAAAAAGAAACATGAGGAACAGCAAGAGCAATCTTCGTAACAGCTTTCACTATCTCTTGAGTATCTTTCGCTGGACTTTTTAAAAACTTCCTTCGTGCAGGAACATTATAAAAAAGAGAAGTCACCTCCACACATGTTCCCGGAACAGATTGAGATTCAGTCACCGACTCAATATCTCCTCCCTTTGCCACCAAAACCGTCGCTGGGAAAAGAGACGTGTGCACATCTCCCTCTGCAGAGCGTATTTTCATGTGGGAAACAGCAACAATTGCGGCTAAAGCTTCTCCTCTAAACCCTAAAGAGGTGATGTGATCAAAATCATCGACATGACGAAGTTTTGACGTCGCATGGCGCTCAATTGAGGTAAGCACGTCCTCTTTAGACATGCCACAGCCATTATCTGTCACTCTAATGAGCTCTCTTCCACCAAGCTGAATTTCGATAAGGATTTCCGAAGCACCGGCATCTAATGCATTGTCAACAAGCTCTTTCACACAAGAAGCCGGTATATCGACAACCTCACCGGCAGCAATCTTATCAATGGTCAGAGAGTCAAGTCGTCGAATTCGAGTGGTCATAAAAGCTCAACCTACACAGGGGAGTTTAACGCAAAGTCCAAAACTCTTTTTCTATTTCTTAAAACATGCGTCACAACGACTCACGCTCAACCCTAAAAGGAATAAGGCACAACTCGAGTTTTCATCATAAAATATAGCCGTTGTGAATAGACATATTGCCATGATAGCTCTTTTGCTGTCTCGGCTCGTTTCACACATTCCTCTCATCTAAGAAAAAGACCTACTCCTCACATTACGGTTTCGTGCAACCGTGATGCAGAAAGTAGGTTACAATCAGAGGAACTAGGGCTTCTCTTTGGTATTATGTAACCATGTTTTGTTCGCCACCTGCGTAGAAAGGGTTATTCCTATGTCTATCAATCGTTTGGTTGTCTCTGCTGTAAACCCTCGATTGGCAAAGAAATAAGCCGTTGGAAGAATGATGTCTTTATCTCCTGTGCAGTACTCTTTGGAGGCAAGAACAAAACTTTGAAACGTTCTATAGACTGTCCGCCTCCTGGGGCTGTTTGGGTACAGTATCGATGCGCGATCCCATCGCTCATTAGTTAGTTCAAGTGCTTTTTGTAATACCTTGTGACCGGCCCTTGAAAGAAAAAGACCATTTGCAGGAAGAATTTTAGTGTTAATCTCTCTGTGTAAATGAACCATTTCACACGCTGCTACAAAATCATAGCGATCCGCAAGCCCCTCAAAACTTGCAAAACAGGTGGCGTCATGATCGGCATAGAGTCCGCCTTCATTATATAGAATCACATATCTCATGATATCCGATTCTTCCCCGTAGTTTTCAGCGCAATCTATCAGTTTCTGCCACACCCCAAAATCATAGTTTTGGACAAGACGCCTTTGCATATCTGGAATCGGTAGAGGTCGTTGCTCAGAGTCAGTCCAAAAAATAATATTCCAATCAGGATGATGTTTTCGAAAGTCTTTTACATTCGCCACTGATTGTCGAGGAAACCGCGCAGGCCCAAGCCAGATGAAGTGAATCGTGTGGGGAATTCGAGCCTCTCCCTTTTTTTGCATATTAGACAGATGTGTCTGATACCGTTTTGTTAAATGCTGTACCTCGTTTCTATCCTTTTGACACAGCTCCTCCTGTTTTAGCTGACGGCCTCCTTCACCCATCAAATCGGAAAACGAATTTTCACTTGCTATATCTGATAGTGGGTAGAGTTGAACCGCTGTTATCGTAAAAAAGAAAAAAGAAAAGGCTCTAAAAAAAACACGTCTGAACATAGCCGACCATCCCCTTCAAAAATATAGTTTGCCATAATAGATGAACCTTTCCATGTTGTTCATTACATGTACAGCACTTTTTGCTCCCTATACTCTCAGCATAAGTAATGAGACGGGAGCAGCCAGACATGGTTGGTCTTTTCCTTTGTCTGGAAAATTTGTTATACTCGTACGCGAACCTAAACTCACAGATTACCCCTTATTGCATGAGCCTCTCTCAACAGGTAGCTAAACAGATTGTCGAAAAGCTTAAAGCAGCAGGACATACCGCCCTGTTTGCTGGAGGGTGGGTACGAGATTTTGTCTTAGGACACCACGTGTCAAGACACCCCAGCCAAGATGTTGATATCGCAACAAGCGCTCATCCTAAAGAGGTGATGGCGATTTTTCCTCGGTCAATTGCTGTTGGTGCCCAATTTGGTGTTGTGCGGATCATCGTCCAAAACATTGAGTTTGAAGTGGCAACGTTTCGTTCAGATAGACAGTATGTCGATGGTCGCCATCCTGAAAAGGTCGATCTGCTTTCTTCTCCTCAAGAAGATGCCCAACGACGAGACTTTACTATCAACGGAATGTTCTATGATCCGATCAGTGAAGAGCTCCTCGATTACGTCGGGGGATGCTCAGATATAACCCATAAGATCATTCGGACCATAGGAAATCCCTACCATCGATTTAAAGAGGATCGGCTCCGCATTATACGAGCCATTCGATTCAAAAACAGATTCGGATTTTCTATTGATCCAGATACTTGGCAGGCCATCTGTGAAGAAAGTCCTCATGTCATAGAAGCTGTCTCTCGGGAGAGAATCTGGCAAGAGCTACAGAAGATGCAGGACAGCTCCATCCTCGCTCCTTCTCTTCGAGATATGGCCAAAACCTCTCTTTTGTTCTCTCTCTTTCCTTCCCTCGAAAATATTTCTCAAGAGAGTCTCGAAAATCGCTTTAGACACGTTGACAGCTATACGGGTTCTTCTCTCATCGCTGCCATCTGCTTGCTTGTGCAAGAAAAAAGGGAAGCTCTCATACAACGATTTCATCTTTCCAACAGAGAAAAAGAGATCATTGCCACATTTTCTTCTCTTGAATCCTCTTCAAAAGATGAAGAGAGCCTTGTACACCTCTTTGCCCGGCCCGATATTGAAATCTGCCTGCAAGCCTACTCGTGTACTACAGATGATCCAGAGCAATTTTTGCGTTTCTTCATAAAAAAGCAAGAAGAGCTCTCTTTTTGGGTTGAACAGCTTCGTTCTAACTCCTTTTTAATACAGGGCGGTGATTTGCTCTCTTTAGGCTTACAACAGGGAAAAACAATGGGGAAATGGCTTCAGAGAGCTTTCCTGATCTCCTTGCAAAAAAAAATCACAAACAAAAAAGAGCTCCTTGACATTGTGAAAAAGGAACTTCCATGAACGAAAAACGTATCTCTAGCCTCTCCCACGAAAATGTGAAACACTGGGTCCGGTTGCAAAAGGATAAGTCCTATCGCCACGCCTCAAAGAGGATTCTCGTGGAAGGAAAAAATTTAGTTCGCGACCTCTCAAAACGCCACAAGCCAATAGAAGTTATCATCACCGAACCTCATCTCAAGGCCTTCTCCCAACATAATCCTACGATTATTTCTCAGCACATTGCTGAAAAAATCTCCGACGTATTAACCCCCGAGGGTTGTTTTGCGGAATTTGAACTTCCTACGACCTCCTTTCCTACATCCATTTCAACAGGCATTATATTTGATGGACTGCAGGATCCTGGAAATGTTGGCACTCTGTTTCGCACAGCCCTTGCTTTTGGTATTCATACAGTCTTTTTGATAGAACCCTCTTGTGATCCCTGGAATCCAAAAGTAATACGAGCCGCAAGGGGCAGTCAGTTTGATCAGACAATTGTCTCTTGCTCTTGGAAAGATCTTCCCACCAATATCCCCCTTTTTGTTGCCGATCTCAACGGTGAAGATATTAAAAATCTCCATATCCCCAAAAAATGGCTTCTTGTCCTAGGAAATGAAGCTCAAGGCCCCAAGCTTCCTCCATCGAGTCCTCACCATAAAATCACCATTCCTATGAAGGGCCCCACCGAATCTCTCAATGTTGCTCAAGCAGGAGCTGTCTTGTTATACACCTTTTCTTCAAAGTATGGTTCATGATGGGAAAAGATGAAGAATGGGAACAGGCCTTTTCTCCCTCAAAACGTGAGATGCGCCATGAACGTAAAAGGGCCTCAAGAACGGACCGTTCCAAATATAAAAAGACAGATCAAAAAAAAATCGCTCTTCCTCGCTCTATTTCTAAACACCATAAGCTCGGCAAGGTAGTTCGAATCCGTTCTCAAAATATTGACGTCTCTATTGGAAAAAACCTCTACACCTGCTCACTGAGAGGGGTTTTGAAAAGAGAGAGAACAAGAGATAAAAATATAATTGTCGTTGGTGATAATGTTTGGACCCTTCTTTTAGATGAAGTAACGGGTGTTATCCAACGGGTTGCTCCAAGAACAAGTCTTTTGTGCCGTCAGGAGCACCTACACAGAAAAAAACAACAGCTTGTTGCCGCTAATATCGACCAGGTCATCATTACCGTCTCGTTGGCTGAACCCATCTGCAAAACAACCATAATTGATCGATACCTGGTGGCGGCTCAGAAGGGGAATCTCTCTCCACTTATTGTGTTTAATAAGGAAGATCTAAAAAAATCTTATCCTGAGCAGTTACCTCTCATAAAGGAATATCAACGCCTTTATAGCGATCTAGGCATTAGATCCATTGTCTTGAGCGCTAAAACAGGTGTTGGCATGGAGAAGCTCAAAAAAGCCCTTAAGGGAAAAGTCTCCGTCTTCTCGGGACAATCTGGAACAGGAAAAAGCAAAATTATCAATGCCCTTACCGGCCTCACTCTAAGAACAGGAGAGGTTCGGGCGATAGGAAAAGGATCCCACACCACAACATTTGCCCAATTGCTTGCTCTTCCCTTTGGCGGATGGTGTGTAGATACGCCAGGAATACGAAGTTTTGGTATTTGGGAGCTTGAAAAAGAGGATCTTCGCCACACCTTCCCTGAAATCTTTGATCAGCCCTGTGCCTTTGCAAACTGTTGGCACATTGGTGAAGAGGGGTGTAAAGTTTCCCAGGCTATTGAAGAGGGAACGGTTTCTCCTCTACGCCTAAATTCATATCTCTCCCTTCTTTCTTCGATAAAAGAAAAAAAAGACTCGCACTAATTCAACTTTTTGACAAAGCAATAGCGACGAGAAGAGTTGGCAAACCCTGTTTGTTGACTTTCGATACGGTATCCGCTTTGCTGAAAAAAGGAGATATCCTCCCAATCCATTGCTGTTGCAAATATGCAGAGAGAGCTTTTCTCTCTAGCAATTTGCTCGATACGAGCAAGCATTCTCTTTCCCCAGCCAGCGCGGCGCCAATCTTGATTTACCCAAGCTCTTCGAATAGAAAGCACTCCATATTCAATATCTGCAATGATTCCCCCTACAATCCTCGAAGAGCCATCTCGAAGGACAATTCCGATGGGTTCGATCATCGAATATCCCTTTGCCGCATAGGCATCCAAATGGATTCCGGAAAGGAGCGCCTCTTCAAGCTGTGGTGTCGGTGGTCTCAAACATTCAACTGTTGCATCATGCTCAAGAGCTGGACAAGATTGATTTTCATACGAGACTCCCGGAGAACAGCCAGATAACACTTTAACGAGATCGGGATGAAGGGGAGTCGAGGGAAGATCTTGAAGGGGAATCCAATGGTACGACTCATGTGTTGTGGGGTCTATTGTGACCTCTAAACAGGTTGAAGTCACCCGAAAGACACATTCGCGCACTCTTTGCCCGCCTTCGGTAGTAAAATCAAAGGAAGCTAAAAAGTGGATATCATCCGTTACAGCAATTCCCGTTTCTTTGCTAACAACCCTTTTAAGCGCATGATTAAACGTCTCGTTCCTTTGCACCACTCCCCCTGGAGGCTCTTCAAGGCCAGGAAAAGGAAGGGTCTCTGATTTCTTAAGAAGTAGCACTTCAATGTTACTCTCCGAGGAACGAAGAAGCACAGCCCTCACCACCACATGAGAGATGCCATCTAAAACAGCCTGTTTCCGTACACTCTCTAAACAGCATCCGCCAGGACATACCCCGCCCCTTTCGTCAACAAGTTGAGAAAAGAGCGCTACATCATACCTTTTCTCTCCTATTGAAAGATGTTTTCTCAGTGTCCCTTCCAAGAAAAAAGAGAGTTTCTGGGCAACAGCGAAAAAGAAATGCTGATCAGGATGTATCAACAAGGATATCTTCTGAAATTGCTCTTTTGTGTAAAGAACGCTCAAAACCTTCTGAAAGGAGGCAACGGTCTCATCTAACGAAATCAAAGAGGAAAATGCCGCCACAATCTGTGCAGATCGGTCCTCCTCAAAAATTCTCCACAGAAGAATATGGCCGATAATCTCCCCAGCACGCTCTACTATCCACAAACGCTCTTTCTTCTCTTCTTCAAGATAAAGCCGAAGATCAATCTGATCGTGCACAGACCTCGGTAAGGTTGTCTTTACCTCGAGAGACTCAAAAAAAAGGCCTATTGAGGGTATATCTCCCTCAACAAATGGTCTGACAGATGGTACTGATGAAAGCTCACTTGCAGAAGGTACCCCCAATGGCTCTTCCCCGGAATTGGAACGTTTTGCAAATGTGCTTTTCTTCTCTATTATAGTGGTGAACAAAGCAACTTCGCGATGCCTCCTATTTCCCCCTTTCACAGGATAGGGCTTTCCCTCGATTTGTTCCGAAAACGAATTTTTATCAAGTCTTAATGCAATTATTTTTAAAAATTTCTGCAAAAAATGAAGAATGAAGAAAATTGGTGGACTCTTAGGTTTTAAACCCCTATTGTCGCTTCCGTAACTAAAGCTCCTGATTATGAACTAGGGACCTCGACAAAAACATCTCTGAGGAGATCTACCTACCTGACTGCGTTGTCTCAATCGGGAGTAAAAAGCACATATGTGGAGGCATACAGTTACGTGGAACAGCTTGAAGAGTGGTACGAAGAGATACAGGAACAGGTCGAAAAAATCTCAGAATCGTGCTCCGACCAGCAACTTTCTGAACCTCTTTTAGACACAACCAAAAAACGCCTTTCAATAATCTTTCGAAAGATTCAACGAGCCATCGCGCTTATTGTCTCTCTTCTTCCAGACCTTACAAAGATACTGCCCTTGGTTGACCAAAAGAAATTTTCGCGCTCCCTTGGAGAAATGGTCGCCATCGCCTCTTGTTTAACAAAAAACAAGGAACCCGCCTTTGCACGCCTAGCAGAAGGGGGTTCTCTTCAAGAGGTACTTGAAATTAGCGATGAGACCCTTGATACCCTCTATCAGGTCGCACGACATGTCTACGAGCAGCAACACTATGAAGAGGCCAGCGGTATCTTTTGTTTCCTGTCTCTTCTCAATCCGTCATACACCCTTTTTTGGATAGGTCTTGGCAATTCAGAATATTTCCTAGGAAAATATTCCGAGGCCCTTTTAGCCTACTCATTTTCTGTACAAACTGATGATACCAACCCCTTTGGCCATATTTATTGCGCACGGTGTCACATAGCGTTACATAATAACTCTGCCGCAGAAATTGCCACTGCTTCAGCAGAAATGGTAGCACAAGACCAAAAAGCAAAAGATGAAATTCAACGCCTTAAAACCCAAATTCGTTCCTCTTAGGGCTGACTGTAACGCTTAACCCTGAAAGGAAAAGGACACAACATAAATGTAAAAGAGAGAGACAGTTATGACCTCACCTATTAGCCCGCAAGTACCGCCACCAAATCCCCCAGAAGAGAGGGATGTTGAGAAAGGGGCGGATTTTTCTCTTTCTGAACATCTTGGCGATCCCGGAATGGGCGTCAGCAGCTCATCTATTTTGTTGAAAGAAAACTATCCCAACGCAGAGGGGCCCTGTCAGCGGATGATAGCTTCTGTTCTGCTTCGCGCAGTAAGCAGTGGAGAAAAGGGCCGTTCATAAGTGTCTTTTTGGTGTCTTTTTGGTGTCTTTTTGACACCTTCTTATACTGGCACGTTCTCGACAAGCTCTCGCATCTCTTCTATCGTAGAGGCATGTGAAAGGGCCTCTCTAAAAGAGCGTGCCCCAGGAGAGCGCCCAATATACCAGCATCCCACCCTTCGCATATCGATCAGAGCTTTTTTGTCTGTACAGTAAGAAATGGTCTCATGAAAATGGTCCATGAAAATCGCTCTTTTTTCTTCATCGGTATGAGAAGGAGTCGTGCCGGTTTTAGCAAACTGACGGATATCGTCGACAAGCCACGGCTTTCCGAACATGCCCCGCGCAATGAGCACACCATCGCATTTAGTCATCTCTAAAAGTCGAAAAGCATCTTCGACTGAATAGACATCGCCATTGCCAATAATAGGGATTCTTTGTGCTGCTTGTTTTGCCTCTGCAATCCACTGCCAATTTGCCTTGCCCAGATATCCTTGCTTACGAGTCCTTCCGTGGATAGTAAGAGCTTTGGCACCTGCAAGCTCTGCAATAGTGACAATCTCTCTATGAACAAGGCTTTTTTCATCCCATCCCGCTCGAATTTTAACAGTCACCGGGATACGCACAGCAGCAACCATATTTGACAAAATCTCTCCAATTTTAAGGGGGGTGCGCAAGAGTCCAGAGCCACTGCCGTCTTTTATCACATTGTCAACAGGGCAGCCGCAGTTTAGATCCAAAGCATCAAATCCCATATCCTCAATAATACGAGCCGCAGGACCGGCAAGCTGTGGATTGCTTCCACACAATTGTGCTCCTATGGGACGCATAGCATGATTATATTGGAGCATTCGAAAGGTCTCCTCATCATATTGCAAAAGAGCCTCCATCTTCACCATCTCGCAAAAAAGCAGCCCAGGATTATATTTTGAGGCTATTTGACGAAGAGGATAATCAGTGCATCCTGCCAATGGAGCATACAAAATATTGATCGGAAGCTGTAATGCTCCAAATGAAAGAGGTCCAATACTCATATAGAGAAAAAAATCGCCCGTTTGATAACCGCTTCTAGTATGTGCAGCACAAAAAGGGCAATGAGAGGACTAATATCGAGCGTCCCCCCAATAGGGGGAATTATGCGGCGAAAGATGTCCATATAAGGATCGGTCCACTGTCGTAGAAAACGAATCACCTTGTGATCCCGAGCTTCAGCAAACCATGAACTCAGTATGACGATAATAATCATCCAAAAGTAGCAAGCAAACGCAAGATCTATAACCTGATATAAAAAAAACACTTTTCTCTCCCTAGTGTTCGTGCTTAAAAAAAGAGGATAGCACGCCTCTCTCGGTTTACAAAAGTGATTTTCTTTCTTTGGCCCAATTTGCTACCCTTGGCGGGGTTAGTATTTTCTAATATGTAAAGGAGATAGCCAATGTCGATTCTTGTTTTTACCCAAGACACATCAACCATTTATGCGAATTTTCTCTCTATCGATGCATTCCTTAACAGTGTCTTTGATCTTGGATCCAGAGAAGACATTAACCCCGAGCGTCTTGATCTCTCCTCCGCTGTAGGACAGTCGAATTCTAACAGAGCTGCTGTGGTCCAAAAACTATTTTCAGCCCACAAAGATGTTACGCACATAGTCAATCACACAAAAAACCCTTTGGTCTGCGCAATCTGCAGCCTCTTTGTTCAGAAAAAGGGGGAGGGAAAATTCATTACGTGTGAATGTAATGAGACGAGGAAAGAACACGCTTGGTGAAAAGCGTCGCTACAGCTGCAGCGTAGAGCCAAGACTTGCCAGGGGAAGAAGGACGGCAAAGAGCATCCCTCCAATTGCCACCCCCATTGTAATGAGGAGTACGGGCTGTATTAGACTGACAGCCCTTTCGAGAGTACGCTCACTGTCTTCTTCATATAGCTTTGAAAGGTTGGCCAGAATGGGGGCAAGACGACCTGTCTCCTCGCCAATGGATACCATACGAGAAAAGAGAGGAGGAAAGTGATGGGCCTGTTGTAGGGCAGAAGAGAAACTTTTTCCCTCAATAATCTGCTGAGAGGCAGATTCGGCCTCCTCTTCTAATACAGTGTTTCCCAACGCTTCTTTAGCATATCCCAATGCCGTACTTAGTGTCGTTCCACCTAAAAGCAAATTAGAAAGTGTTCTAGAGAACCTTCCAAGAGAGGATTTTAAAAGGTATTGTCCTAAAATTGGCCATTTGAGCATCTTCACAATCACTTTCGACCGCACTTCTGCCTTTGAAAGTGTATAGATTCCTCCTAAAACCATACCCAATAGGGAAAACCCTAAAAGCCAGGTATGCCCACGAATAAAATGAGTCATCGATAAAACAAAGGACGTGAAGGCTGGAACCTCTCTATCTTCAAAAAGAGTCTCCAGGGAGGGGATAACAAAGAAAATCATAATTACTAAGGAGACCACCAAAAGCAAAGATAAAATGAGAGGGTAGACCATGGCAGAGATCAATCGCTGTTTAGATTCTCTCTCTGCCGAAAGCTGCTGACTCAATCGAAGAAGGGCCTGGTCAAGTCTACCAACAGACTCACCAGCAACAACAATAGCTCGAAAAAACGAAGAAAAGGTCTCAGGATAATGGGAAAGGGCAGCTGAAAAAGAGGCACCCTTTCTAATATGTTCGCGTAATGAAAAGATAATACCTTGATACGATTCTCCCTCTGCTTGTTCTTCTAGAGCCTCTAGGCTCTCATACAACGGCACATTGGCCTCAAGCAACTGAGCCAGCTGAGAGGTGAAAATCACCTGATTTTCAAAAGACATTTTCATCGCCCGACTTTTTGTCGTCGACGTCGCTTTCAAAGAGAGAACAATGAGCTGCTGTTCGTGCAAGAGCTGCTTGGCTTCTTGCAATGAAGAGGCCTCTATAGATCCTTGCAATCGCTGTCCATCAGAACGAACAGCTTTATACTGAAAAACACCCACTACTCACCACCCCGGGTAACTCTCCAAACCTCTTGGGCAGTCGAAACACCCTTTTCAACAAGCTCTTTTCCATGCTCTGCAAGTGTGCGCATACCTTCGTTTTTTGCTGTTTCAAGTAAAAGTGATGCTTCGGGACTGCTGGAAATTTGCTTTCGGACCGCTGGAGAAAACTTCATAAGCTCATATAGTCCGTGCCGCCCAACAAATCCCGATTCCATGCACACGGAACAACCAGTTTTTTCGCCTTTACATGCATGGCAGAGCCTTCGAACAAGGCGCTGTGCTAAAGCTCCAAGACAACAAGAAGAGATCAAATAGGGTTCTATTCCCATGTCGACAAGGCGAGTTATCGCAGAACAGGCGTCATTTGTATGAAGAGTCGACAGAACAAGATGCCCTGTCAATGCCGACTGGATAGCAATTTCAGCAGTTTCTCTATCGCGAATCTCACCAATCATAATGACATCGGGATCTTGTCGCAGAATATGTCGTAATCCAGTGGCAAAGGAGAGCCCTATCTTCTGATGTACAGCAATCTGAGCCACACCCTGAAGACGGTATTCAACAGGATCTTCAATGGTCATGATATTTGTATCACCGCCCTTGAGTTCTGAAAGAGCACTGTAGAGTGTTGTCGTCTTTCCACTTCCTGTAGGGCCCGTCACCAAAATAATTCCCTCGGAACAAGAAAGAAGAGTCCGAAACTCTCTCAGCATGATCTCTGGCATTCCTATGTGATCAAGGCCAAGGACCACATTGCCCTTGTCGAGAAGCCGCATCACAATACGCTCGCCAAGAACAACGGGGAGTGTACTTACACGAAAATCTATGGCTTTTGCTCCCATACGCATCTTTACGCGGCCATCTTGAGGCAAGCGCCTCTCAGCAATATCAAGCTTTGCCATAACTTTTACGCGGGTGATCAAGGGAGATTGCAACTCTTGGGGCGGCGTGAGATGATGTTGCAAGACTCCATCTATACGAAGTCGAACAACAATACCACCTTCATCTGGATCAAAATGGATGTCAGAAGCTCCCCGTTTAATAGCTTCACCTATGATAAGGTTTAGAAGGCGAACAGCGGGAGGCTGTTGGCTATCATCTTCGAGGATATCGTATATCTCTACATCTTCATCTTTTCTGCTTGTCTTTGCCTCTTCAATTCCCTCTAAGAGAAGTGTCGCAGCGTTTTCGTCTTGTTGGTAGTATTCGTGAATAGCTGATAAAATAGCATCCCTTGGAACCCATATCAGACGTATTTCTTTGTGAAACTGAAATCGCAATTCATCAAAAGCGCTTGTCGCCAAAGGGTCTGCTGTGGCCACGGTAAGAGTATATTCGTCTTCTGTGACAGGAAAAACAAGTTCTCGTTTTACAAAAGCATATGAGACTATTTTCATCAAAGAGCGGTCGATATCCAGCTCTGACAAGGTTCTTGCAATTGGAATGCCAAGTCTTTTTGCTGTCGCCTCGCCATCGTCTACAGACTTTGCTTTAGATCGCACCCCCGAAAGAGGAAGGGCTATTCCTTCTCTACCCGAAACAGAAGACGACATCCCCGAAAGTTCCCGAATACGAGAGACTACCGAATCACATGCCCCTTTAACTCTCCCTAGAAACTTATCCCAGGCCATACTTTCCTCTTATGGTGCAACACTCGGGGAGCCCAGAAACATGCGGAGGCTTTTAGACATCATTCCCTTTTTCTTCTCTTCTCTAGCCTCGAGCACCTCCTGTAAAAACTCAGGGGTATCTCCTGGTCGCTTTGCAAGCTGTTGTGCCCGCAACGCATTCCACTCTTCGTGTTCGTCCGGAAGTATATGAGGCGTAAGAAAAACAATCATCTCTGTACTTTCATCAGAAAGTGTTGACATGCTAAACAGTTTTCCCAGCCCTGGGATCTCACCGAGGAAAGGAATCATCTGCTTTTGTCCGGAAGAAAGCTTTCGCCTCAATCCCCCAAGGATCACTGTCTCACCATCTTTTACACGAACCTCATTCTTGATATTTCGCCTCATAACATCCGGTCTATCGTTTGCCTTGGCCTGAGGGTTATCGAAGAGAATATCTGTCGCCAGCGTCACATATTTTGGCTCTCCCGTTTCACCATCATCGGCCTTGGCATGAATTGTCGGTGTGATTTGCAGGGTAATTCCATACTCATTACGAGAATAGGAATCCTTCACGTGATCTCGATCAAGCTCAACAACACCCGTATTAATGGAGATCTGTTCAACAATAGCAATTTTTGCCGGTGTCTGATTTATAGTGGTTATAGAAGGATTGGCATTGATCTGTATGTCATCTTGTGAAAGTAAAAATTGATAGGCAGCATCCCAAGCAGGAAACCAACCGGTCTTACTCTGCGAAGTGAAGAAATGCAGAATGCCCCTAAAAAGACCTCCCATTCCATTGTCATCAGAGTCCCTTTCATTCTTCGAGTCCTCTTTTCCATTTTCATCGTTTGTCTTTTTTTTGTTTCTCGCCCTTGCTCTACCACTACCATTCCAGAAAACCTTTGTCTTTGACCTATCAGATGCAACATCACCGAGTTTTAGGTTCGTCAGCCCTATCGAACTCGAATCATTAACTCGCTTTTCAAAAAGCAAAACATCAATTTGCACCATTCTTTTTGGAACATCAAGCTTATGCAAAAGCTCTCGAAGCTTTGGTAGCAAATAGTTTTCAACAACCATGATGATCGAATTTGTCTTTGGATCGACAATAAAATGCTCAGAAACCTCTTGATCACTTAACGGTTTTGCCTGCGAAGGAAGTTTTACGGGCTCGGATTCAATAATCAACGCATCTTGTGCATGAGCCCGCGCTTCAATCTTCTCGCGCTGCCATTCCATCCATGTGGGTCGTTCTCGCTTCTTGGAGCCTTCTAGCCCTATATCTGCTCCAAGCCCCGTCATTCTCTTGTATACCTGGCTTAAAACCTTTGCCAGCTCCTCAGCTTCAGAATGACGGCAAGCATACCAATGAATACCTCTTTCTTTTACCTTGCCTATGCTCGTTTCCAGTTCATCAATTATTTGACACGCCTTTTCTATTTGCTCTCTTTTTCCCATAATAAACAAAGAAGAAGCTGGCGACTTCAGGGCTATGACACGAAAGCCAAAAGAAGCGCTGCCATCTTGCGCCCCAAATGAAGCTGTAGAGGGCGCTTTATCTCCACCACCGGCATCAGAGACCTGTATTCCTTCTCCCTCGAAAATAGACGAAAGTATCTTAGCTACCTCCTCGCTACTTCCTCGCTGCAAAGTAACGATCTTATGCTCTTGAGCGCGTGTGGGAGAGACAATAAAGTCATATACTTTCAGCAAATCCTGTATCTCTCGCACAGGACCAACGAGAAGAAGATGACCGCCAACAATTTGAACCGACACCGACTCTTGGGGGGCAAATCTTTCAAGGAACTGAAGAACACGACGCAAATCCCCGGTTGGAGGAGAACACACATAAGCGATCTTCTCATGGAGGGGAAGGGCACTTACTAGATTTCTCTCATCCGTAATGCAATGCAGGCCAGACTGATTCATGCGCAAAAAGTACAGCTGCTTTACAAAAGGGGAGAGGCTTTTTATTCCAATACCAAAATTAGAGAGAATGACGCTCAACATATCATCCCAAGCAGCCTTAGGAACTGACAATTTTGAATTTAGATGAATTTTATAGGCCGCTATTTCAGGGGGCATAACAAAAACAGCATCCCCACTACTATAGTCAATAACCAGCTGTCCAACAGTTGTATCAGGTTGATGCCATAGTCCCTCAAAATCGTCCAAAGAGTCCTCTTCTGCCAATCGCTTCCACTCTTCTTCTAGTTTTCGTATCTCTCTTTGCAGCTGAAGAATACCATCTTTGAATTGCTCTATAGCCTGAATTTGCTCAGGACCCAGGTCTTGCATTCCTTCGGAGAAAAGAACCGCTTGCATCTCTTCGTACAAGGATTTTATTTCCTCTTTTCTCTGAACAAGCCCCTCCTGAATGGCCTGTAAATCGCTTCTATCGCTTGAATTTTCTGTAGTTTGAACAAGCTGATGCCGCTTTTCCGACAACGATGTCGAAAAACCCCAAGAAGAGGGGAAAAAGAAAAAAAGCACCGAATAAAATAAAACACCCGCACGAATCAGCACCATCTTTATACTACCATCCTATTTTTCATGGCTTGCTTTACACTTCCTCAATATCATCATCATAATCGTCATCATATTCATCATCAAAGAAGTAGTCATCATCTTCGTCGCCGTCCAAATCACTCGACTCTGCGCGCGTAGGCCCAGACTCTTTTCTCTCCCACGATTTATACAGAGAGATGGCCACATTTTCTCGTTGAGACCTAGAGCTATTGAAGAAAGAACCAACAAGACAAGATTCTCCCTGAATTTTTTCGATACCAGAAAAAGCCAGAAGTCCACCAGCGAGCTCTCCTTGCAAATACGCATCCAACCGCTCAGGAGAATCTATCCGTGTATGTCCATTTGAAGTCAATACAATCCAATCATCAGGGGCCAAAACAACCCGTTTTCCCTGAATTTCAGCGATCCACCTTTTTTTCGAAAGCGCCCCTACTAATCGAAGAGGAGGCAGTTTGGTATCAAGGGAGGCTGCACGGCGCATGAGAACAACAGCTGTGTGAGAAGAGGCGTCTTCATTCCATAAATCAAATGTTATGGAGTGATGATCAACACTCTTGGCCCTAAGCAAGATCTTATCTACCGATTCAGGACCTGGTATTACTTTTTCCCACCTATCATCATCGAAAATAAAACAATCTCCTTCACCAACCCATAACACATACGCGTCAACTCCTGTCCCAAATTGAACTCTCTCTCGCTTTGCCTCATCCTCATACTCCTCTCCACCCAGGGTCTGGATAACCAGATCGCGCCCATACCAAACAGCTCCCATTCTTTCAAGAAGGGAGGGTTCTGCACGCCACTGCCCCACCGCCCACTCTTTTGACGCGCTTACAGACGGCGGCATGGGACTTTTGTTAAGGGAAAACCGGTGCAATTCATCAGGTGTTGTGATCGTCGCTCCCTCGTCTTCCTTGAGTTCAACAATCACCTCTGCACCATCAACATGAACGACAAATTGCACCTGCAGCGCCGTTGGAACCTTTGACACAGACCATTTATGAGATTTAGAATCAAAGCGTAGCGATACTTTTTCAGAAGAGGGGGTGCTATATACACCCTGCACACCCCTGAGTCCATACTGAACCACACAAGAATCAAGAGATCTATCCGGCCTGCCGCCAGAACCATAAAATAAGAGATGCGTCCTAAGATCGGGAAGGCGCATGGGTCTATCGATCTTTGACAAATGAAAAAGCGGTGACTCTAGTGCTTCATGTAGGTCTTTTCTTAGCGTAAAACTGCGATGAGAGGACTCCGAGAATACTTCCTCGTCAATTCCAACTTCACCCTGGGGCTCATCAAAGAGAGAAAAAAGGGAACATGCAACCAGCGTAATGCCCGCCGCCACCCAGCACAAAAACGAGACAAACCACAAATTTTTAGGAGCAGACAAAAAATTCATCTTATGAACTTATGAGTTGACAATTTATACGACCTATACACAGGATCTACTCGAGAACCCCGTAATATAAACACGCGTTGCTCCCATGTTACCTCTACCGACTTCTTCTAAGCAACGCACAAAAGAAGATGAACGTGCATCATACAAGCTCCCTTAACCTGTTTCAATCAAGGATTTACTATGGTAGACAGAACAGAGGAAGAAAAACCAAAGAGAACCGAACAACGAAAATCTCCTAAAGTGCACCTTTCGGGCGTTATTGAACTGTGCAAATCCAATATTGGAGACACGGTTGCCTATATCGTTCTTGCTATAAGTCTCTTCTACACTTTTTTCTCGCCACTCATCGGGGGGTTGATAGTTGGATTTATTTTGGGGCTCTATTTTTCTCCTCACATTTTTAGTATTGCTGGAAGATTTCGTGAATTTTTACTCACGGACGGTATATTCAAAAGTTTCACCCTCATTGCTGCCGTCGTTGCCTTTTTTATTTCTGCTCCAGGAATGGCAATCGGTCTTCTATTGGGCTCTGTTATTAAGCCTGTATTCGTGTCCAAATCCGAACCCCCTCCCCCCGAAGATACTGATACCACTTCCCCCGAACAATAGTGTTTTCTGTTCGTTAATTCCCTCTACACATTTCGAGCCGTCAGCTGTTGGGTGCTTTTCTTTTTAGGATTGTCACAACTACTATCTCCGTGGATGATATAGGGGAAGAGGTAGACACTTAGGGCTCATAATCTTTAAGCTTACATTCATCAATCTTTAGTAATCTCACGTGTTTTCACATATGAACTTCCGGGCTGTAACAGATTGGTTTCACACCAATAAGCGATCTTTTCCCTGGAGAGATGATCCCACACCATACAGGGTACTGATCTCAGAAGTTATGCTTCAGCAGACACAAGCAGAGCGTGTCATTCCCTTTTTTCTACAATGGATGGAAACATTTCCCTCTCTAGAGAAGGTAGCCGCTGCATCCGAAGAGACAATAATCAAAATATGGGAAGGACTCGGCTATTACTCAAGAGCCCGTTCCTTACATAAAGCAGCCCAAAATATCACAGAACATTTCAACGGGCAGATTCCCAGCACAAAAGAGGAGCTTCTTACAATACCGGGAATAGGTCCCTACACAGCAGGTGCCATTCTCGCTTTCGCCTTTCACAAAAAAGCAGCAGCGGTTGATGCCAACGTTATTCGGGTTCTTTCACGGGTGACAGAAAAAAATAGAACGGCTCAAATGATCGAACCAGTACTAACAGATGCTCTTCCCAATTACCAGCCCTGGATAACCATGGAGGCTCTTATTGAGCTTGGGGCTCTTATCTGTAAACGCTCTCCACTTTGTGCTCAATGTCCCTTATCACAATCGTGCCTCGCAAAAAAACATAGAACAGTTCATCTTCATCCCCCCTCAAAGCAACAACAACATACTTCGCTGTGGAGAGATGTTGCTTTATGTGTAGCCAAAGAAAAAATTCTTGTCTGTCGAAGAAGTGGGAGGGGAGTGATGTCTGGCCTTTACGAATTTCCTTTTTTTGAATCTCATCCGTGTGGACGAAAAGAAGAGGATTTTTTGTCTCATCTACAAGCACAGGGTCTTTCTGTATCGGCCGTCAGATCGCTATGCTACTGTAAACATTCTTTCACCCGCTACAGAGCAACTCTCTATCCAATGATTTTTCTCTCCTCTTCCGAATTCTCTTGGCCCCAAGGAAAATGGATTCAAATTGAAAACCTTTCAAAACTTCCCTTCTCAGCCGGCCATAAACGGATTATGAAAAACTTCCTTTCTCTTTGGAAGGTATCTTAGCTACCTCTCTTTCGCCTTTTTTCGGCCAACTTTGCGTACTTATAAAAGGCACAATTCATATTGAACCAGCTAATCTCAAGCCCTTCAGAGCCCAGCAAAAAGCCTCTCTGAAAAATATACGATCTCATAAAAGCAAAAAGAGCGTGACCAACGGCTTTGCATAAAGAGCTTTTCCGGCTGATATTTTGCTCGGCATATAGGCCTGTATATGTATCCATCTTCTGCAAAAAGGCCCGTATAGAATCATAGGGATAGTGCAAGACAAAAGAGGTGAGAGGAACGGACGTTACTCCTTTTTGAACGATCGATTCATGTACAAGAGCCTCGGAAAAAGCAGTTCTCTTTCTATTATAGAGTCTATCAACTCGATCTGGATACCAGCCACACCCACGAATGTGCCTACCACGGTAGAAATTTTTTCTCCAAAATGAGTAGATATAATCAGAATCAAGATCAAGGGCGTGGATCTCATCAACAAGTTCTCTTGTCATAATCTCGTCGCTATCAATAGACAAAATCCAATCGTATCGGGCCAACGAAGAGGCAAGATTATGTGTTGGCCCAAACCCCTGAAAGGGGCGCTCATAAAGGGAAACATTCGGAAATGAAGACGCAATTTCAATCGTGTGATCGGACGATCCTGTGTCAACTACGACAACCTCATCAAAAGAGCATAACGATTCTAAAACTCGTCTTATATACCGTTCACTATCTTTTACAAGAATTGTTACGCTAATCATTTTTTCGCCTCCTGAACAAAAGGACTCTTCTCATACATGTGGGTCAGCACGAAATTATCACTGGCATCTTAACAAAAAAGCTAAATATTTTCTCCTCACCCAGCCTGTGTAAGAGATAGCTCTCAATCAGGAATTACACGGGCCGCTTGTGGGGGGGCCTGCTCTTCTTCAAGAGAGCGTAGCTGTTCTGCCAAAAAAAGGGGCAGGAAAAGAGAAAAGGTTGTCCCTTTTCCTAACGTTGATCGCGCCTCTATTGTGCCAAGGTGTTTGCTTACTATCGTCTCTACAATAGAAAGTCCTAGGCCTGAGCCTCCCAATTTCGATGAGTGCGCCTTATCGACTCGATAGAATCTCTGGAAGATATGTTCCAAATCCGCCTCTGGTATGCCCATACCGCAATCTTCCACCTCTATCTTGACTCCTTTGTTACAACGAATGAGGCGTACCTCGACGTTGGCCGGCCCTCCAGAATATTTAACGGCATTATCTAATAAGTTGGTGATGGCAAGCTCTATTAAAGTGCTCTCAAAATCGAGCTCAAAAGAATGATGTACATCATACACAAATGTAATATTGGCATCGTCCCAAATATCTTGAACGGCCCTTATACAGCCCTGAATTACCCCCACCAAGCTAGACTGTGATATTCTAAAAGAGGGTAAGTTTTCGATATCTGCAAGCGTCAATAAATCTTTTATAATCGATGTCATCCGCTGGCAGTTATCAACAATTCTCTTGGTCACCTCTTGAACTGTCTCTTGGGGAAGATAAGGATTTTCGTAGACGGTCTCTGCAAATCCCCGAATGACGGTAATCGGAGTTTTTAACTCATGGGAGGCGTTGGCAATAAACGCTTTTCTCATCTCTAACATTCGCTGCTGCACAGACCGATCATGCAGGACAAGTAAAGCACCACCGCCAATGGTCCTGGGAGCAGCAACAAGATTTAAATAACGATTTCCAAGAGGCCCCCGCATTTCTATCTCATCGACGACAAGTTCCTCTTTCTGACAACACAATTCCAAAAGGCGCAAACATTTGGGATGAATTGTTCCAAATACAGGTCTGCCAATAATTTGATTGTCAAGATTCAAAAACTCAAGTGCCGTTCGATTCGCGTAAGAAACACGAAAATCTGAGTCAATCGCAATCACCCCGTCAGTCAGTGACTCCAAAATCGCATCTCTCTCATTACGCTCTTTTGTCACCGACTCAATCTCGTGGCGTACCCGGCGAGATAATGAATTTAACGTATTTGCAAGGTGGGTAAACTCATCTTTTGGTCCTGTCTTTACTGCTATAGTTGGAAGAGTAGAAACATTTCCGTCTTGATAGTTTCTCACTGCTCGAACAATTTCACGAATAGGGCTAGAAAAATGATTCAACACCATAACGGCGATTGCCGAAAACAAAACGAGGACTAATGACCCGAAAAACAAAAACCCCAATGTAAAGCCACTTTTTAGTTCTTGAATATACTGAAAGGGGAAGGCAAGACGCAGGACATAGGGTTCGCCATGAAAATCAAACCGTTTGGCCACATAAACAAGTGTCTGACCAAGCAGATGTGAATACTCTTCCGAATATCCAACTCCATACTGCAGCGCATCTTCAACCTCTGGGTGAGTCAAAAATTGAAGAGGAAAAAAGGGAGAGCCAATGAGTCTTTTTGTGTGCGAATCGTATAACAAGCGCCGCTGACCATCCAAAACTCCAATACGATAAAAAACCTGCCTTTTTTGAGACCGCAAAACAAGAACTAACTCCTCTGGAGTTTTAGCCTCCATTAACTCCTCAACAACACGATCGGCACAATCTCTCATTGATCGAAAAACGATCTGCTGGACTGAATTAGTAACAAACGGAAACATTAACACTAGGAAAAGAACCAATAGAACGATATAACTAATAAAAACTTTCTGACGAAATGATTTCATGAGCAGAAGGTTCCTTTGTGTCTCGATCAGGATATGCGATTGTAAAACAAAATAGAATTAAACCCCAAGTTACGCTTCACATAATGTTTGAACAGAGCTGTATCTAACAATTAAGTCCTGAGTGTCCACACGCCATGTTAGGTTAGGTTCCCGTGTGATGTAAGATGCAACTTGAGTTTTAACCGATATATATATCTCACACAGATTGAATGAAGGGGAAAAATACGAGTGTTTTGACGAAGCCACAATTTTTTTACCTCAGCAAGGAAGAAAGACAAAGCACATTTTCTCCTACAGACAGCTTACGTGGAAGACAGGAACAATCATGGGCCAAAACAATAAAGAAAACGCAAAGGGGGGAAATAAACAACAAAGATAAAAAAATGAGTCTTGATGGATTCGAACCATCGACCCCCTCATTAAAAGTGAGGTGCTCTAACCGCTGAGCTAAAGACCCTATGTTATTGACCCCAGGGGGATTCGAACCCCCGTTATCAGAATGAAAATCTGGTGTCCTAGGCCTGACTAGACGATGGGGCCATTAAAAAAGGGACCCTAGAATATAGTATTAACGAACCCTTTTTCGCAATAAATTATCACTTCCCCACACTGGATTTCTCCAGCAAAAGGTGGTTATTAAATCGTCATAACCTCTTTTTCCTTTGCCGCCGCAAGCTCATCAGCCTCTTTACAGTATATATCGGTTAGCTCCTGCACTTGCTTCTCTAGTCGCTTTACATCGTCTTCAGGAATATGGCCATCGGCCTTTATTTTTTTGAGCTTTTCATTTGATCCTCGACGCACAGAACGAACAGAGATCTTGCACTCTTCTTTTTTCTCTTGTACCTGGTCGGCAAGCTCTTTTCTTCTGTTTTGGTCAAGCTCGGGGAAAAAGACTCTAACAAGTTTTCCCTCCAAAGCAACACGCACTCCTAAATTACCCTTTTCAATGGCCTTAGCAATAGGCCCAGCATTATTAACGTCAAACGGGGTTATCAACAGCTGTCGTGTCTCTGGTGTCGTAATTGTCGCCAACTCCTTGACACGCATTTGAGCGCCATACACCTCAACAGAAACGCTTTCGACAATAGCACTGTTAGCTCTTCCTGCACGAAGACCTCTCAGCTCCTCCTTGAGATGCTCAACCGAACCGGTCATGCCCTTTTTAGTCTGCTGAATTATTTCATGCTCTTCCATGCAAAGATTCCTCTCTTGGTGGTTCATTTAGGAACAATAAACGTTCCTTTATCTGATTGTATAGCCTCTAATATGGAGATCGGATCTCCAAACTTATAGACGAAAATCGAAAGTTCGTACTGCATAGCAATAGCTATTGCGGCGTGGTCCATGATACCTAGTCTCCGCTTTAATACATCATCAAATGAGATCTCCTGGTACTTTTTGGCGTCGGCATGTTGCTCAGGATCCTTGGAATATACCCCTGGAACCTTTGTGGCTTTTATAAGCAATGAAGCGCCGATGTCCAGGGCTCGTAATGCAGCTGCAGAATCTGTTGTAAAAAAGGCGTTTCCTGTTCCTCCAGCAAAAAGAACCAGTTCTTTCTTTGCTATCAGCGTGCGCGCCAAAAGAGGATCAAGGGGAAGAACAGAAGGAATGTGAGCAATAGGTGACATAACATGAGCTATCACCCCTTCCTGAAGCAGCGCATCACGAACAACCAAGGCGTTCATGACAGTGCCCAGCATGCCGACGTGATCTCCAACTACACGCTCTAAACCAAGCGCCCGGCTCTCCTTGCCACGAAACAGATTGCCGGCACCGATAACAACACCACATTCTATCCCGTCTTCTACAGCCCGCTTAAGAACCTGCACAAGAGTGCGCACGGCCGGCGCATCAAATGTCTCTTCAGCAGAGGAATGAAGAGACTCGCCAGAAAATTTTATAAGAACCCGTGAGGAAAGACCCTGTCCAACCATAGCTTTTCTTCGTGTGATTGATAAAAAATAGATCTTATACGAAGAAAGGTTTTCAGGGTAGAACTCCTGACTATAGAGGTCTCCATTTCTTGTGGCAGGGCTCTTTTGCAAACAAACGGTAAAAACCTATGTTGAGAACGGTGAATAATTCTTTGTCCTCTTTTATGGGGAGCCTGAGGGGCAAGCCCCTCAGGCAGGGGTGTGGGGGCGGCAGCCACCACCTTAGTTTTGTTTGGAAAGCTTGAACTACTTTCCTACAGCCCACCTAATAAATTTGGTGATAGACAGCTCTTTACCTACCGACTCACCATGCTTTTTCACAAACTCTTCGATAGACAGGGAATCGTCTCGAATATATTTCTGTCTGTTCAAGCAGCATAAATCCAGAAAAGCGTTGAGCTTGCCCACTAAAATCTTTTCGATGATATTTTCGGGCTTTCCAACAACCTGTCCACGAGCGATCTCTTGTTCTTTTTGAATGATCTCTTGTGGCACCTCATCGGGAGAAAGAAACTCAGGTGCCGCTGCTGCCACATGCATAGCAATATGACGAGCTGTCTGCTCCTCTCCAGCCCCTTTAAACACAACAAGAGAAAGAATTTTTCCTCCCATGTGTGAATACACTCCAAAAGAGCTCTCCTTGTCCTTCTCAAAAAAGGCAACGCGGCTCACCTGAATATTTTCACCTATCGTTTGAATCAAAAGTGAACGAAACTGATCCACTGTCAACTGAGGATCCTTAGAATAGGGTTGCTGCATAAACTCTTCCAAAGAGGAAGGCTTTTTAAGGGCCACCTCTTCTGCAATAGCGCGGCTGAAATTTTGAAACCGTTCGTTTTTTACAACAAAGTCTGTCTCAGCATTTACCTCTGCTATAGCCAGAATATCATCTGTTTCGTGAACAACAATCGTTCCCTCTTTTGCTGCCCGCCCTTCTCTTTTGGCAGCAGATGCGATTCCTTTCTTTCGAAGAAACGCAACAGCGCCTTCCATATCTCCATCAGAGTGCTCTAGGGCTTCCTTACACTTGGACATTCCAACACCAGTCTGATCTCGAAGTTGCTTCACAAGAGAAGCTGTAATGGCCGTAGTTCCCATTATTTCTTCTCCCCCTGTTCTATTCCTTGGAATGCAGCCGCCATCTCGTCGACTTCTTCACTTTTTTCTTCCTTTCCTTCGGTTAACTTCATCTCATTTTTCTTTCCAACTACCTGATCAACAAGTGTCTGCAATATCAATTTCACACTTCGCTGAGCATCGTCATTACATGGGATTACATGATCGATGGGATCGGGGTCACAGTTAGTATCTACCAATGCCATAACAGGAATCCCAAGTTTTCTCGCTTCGGCAACGGCCAAATCTTCCTGTGTTATATCAACAACAACAAGAAGACCTGGTAGCTTGCGCATACCACGAAGACCTGAGAGGTTTTTCTCTAGCTTTTCTTGCCGCTTGGTAAGAAGGACCATTTCCTTCTTAGTAAGCCCTTCACCACCAGAGGCTATTTTCTTCTCGATACGCTCGAGCTTTTTGATCGATTGGCGAATCGTGGCCAAGTTCGTCAGTGTTCCACCAAGCCATCTCTCACAGACATAAAACTCACCAGCTCTCTCTGCCTCTTCACGAATAACCGCTTTTGCGGACTTCTTTGTACCGACAAAAAGAATCGACTTTCTGCCTGCCACAGTCTCTGTAACTACCTGACACGCCTTGCGCAGTTGCTGTAGAGTTTTTGCCAAATCAATAACGTGAATATTATTCTTTTCACCGAAGATATAGATACGCATCTTCGGATTCCAACGGTGGGTCTGATGGCCAAAATGGGCCCCAGCCTCAACTAAATCTTTAATGGAAATCTCACATTCTTGTTCCAAGCCTTGTCCCTTTCTGTTTGACGACGGCATCCCCTTTATAAAGAGGATTTCGGTCTTGGTTGATCTACAAAGTACTTCTATTTGCTCACTGAAAGAACAAAAAAGAAAACCCCTTTCGAGAAAGGAGCCGCAAACATTGTACTGAATAAAACGAATAGAACGCAACACCCCGGTGCGCCAGTATCTCTCTTGAAAAAAAGAGGTGGGAGGTTGTACCATCTTGAGTTCATTTTGGGCGCCTGTAGTTCAATGGTAGAACAGAAGCCTTCCAAGCTTCCAGTGTCAGTTCGATTCTGATCAGGCGCTTTTTTTCGCTAGTTTCACATCTCTGATTGCCGCCTAATCTTGGTTAAAACCCAACTTGGATTTAAAGGAAATGGTCAAGAAACGAGATTAAGTCGCAATTGGGAACACAATAGGAGATTTTATGAACTGTCAAGGAATTGAAGGAGTTAGTTCTCCCAGGCATTTGCTAAGTATTGAAGAACTAGAGCAAAACGGTATTGTCCTCGGCCCTTTAGAAGACATATCATACGATGCGTATGTAGAAAAAATGAATAGGGTGGCAAGGGACGCTGGGATTACAGCCCCATTGCTAGGAGCGGGAGCAAAGTACAGCTCCACAAAAATGCGGGGAGTGCTGGAAGAAACACTAAACGTTGATGAAGACACCTTGTTCGATCTCAAAACTTTCGTGGACCAAGGAGAGCCAAGGGCATGTATGTTTGTTGTTGACAGCAGCAAGTTTCGTCTTCCGATTTAATCTGACCCCCATCCCCTAGTTTCCTAGCAACCTGGGTTAAGGAAAGCGTATGCAAAGATATTTTCGCCTCTCTTTCTAAAGAGAAGGGTCCTTTTTTTGTTTCTTATTTGTTTTTTTTGCTATACTGAGCCACCAAACTGATTTGCCAAAATAGCTAACACTAAATACGTTTATGCTTTTTATTCATCAAACAGATCAAAAAGAAACTATTGCCGCACTCGCCACTCCTCCCGGAATGGGGGGAATTGCTATTGTTCGCGTAAGTGGAAGCAAAGCTGTTGCAAGTGTAGGAAATCTGATACAAAACTCGTTAGAGCAGCAGCCTTCCCATCTTGCAACATTAAAAACGCTTTATGATCCCCATGGAGAAAGGCTCGATCAAGCCTTACTCCTTGTTATGAGAGCTCCACGCTCTTTCACAGGGGAGGACGTTGTAGAGATCCACTGCCACGGCGGTCATCTTATTGCCAAAAGAATTTTGAGCGCCCTCTTTCAGAAGGGGATTCGTCCTGCAGAGCCAGGAGAGTTTTCTTTACGGGCTTTTTTAAACAGAAAGATAGACCTTGCTCAGGCCGAAGCCATACAAGATCTTATCAGTGCCCGCAATGAAGAGGCTCTTAAGGTGGCCAGAGAGCACCTTGACGGAAGGCTTTCAAACCATATTCTCTTACTCCAAAAACGCGCCACTTCTCTTTGTGCCCTCTTTGAAGCATGGGTTGACTTTCCAGAAGATGATTTAGAGTTTTGCTCTTTCGAAGAGGCAATAGCCGATGTTTCGTCTTTAGTAGATGATATTCAACATCTTATCGACACCTTTGCCGGAGGAAAGATTCTACAAGAGGGCCTCTCTCTTTGTATTATAGGGGCGCCAAATGTCGGGAAGTCATCGCTTATGAACGCTCTTCTTGGAAAAGACAGGGCTATCGTCTCCTCAATTGCCGGAACAACACGAGATCTGGTTGAGAACGATCTTATGCTCAACGGATTGCATTGCAAAATTGTAGACACCGCTGGCATTCGAACAACAGAAGAACAGATCGAATACGAGGGAGTAAGACGGTCCAAACAGGCTGTGGAACACTCTGATATTGTCCTTGCCGTGGCCGATGCAACACGTCCAAATGAAAAAGAGATGCTCGCCCCCATAGAAGAAATACAAAAAAAGAAAAGCATTCTCATTTGGAATAAAATCGATATCGGGAATACCCCTCTCCCCGATTTATCACGTCCGTACACGGTTTCTGTTTCTGCCAAAACAGGAGAAGGTCTCGATAGCCTTGCCAAAATGATAGAATCGTCTGTGTGGCAAAACAACACCCATCCCAGGGGAGAGCTCATGATTACGAGCCTGCGCCACAAACAGGCACTAGAAAAAGCGAAGGAGGCCCTTCTCCAGGTAATTGAAGGGCTTAAATTAACCCTTTCTCCTGAATTTATCTCTCTTGAGATGAGAGACGTCCTGACCGCCCTTGGCTCTATCATCGGAACGGATATTACAGAAGATGTCCTTGACTCTATCTTCTCACGATTTTGCATCGGAAAGTAAATATGAATCGCAAAAAACGCTCGCAGCTAGTACATGCCGCTCTCAATCAGCTTTTTCCCAATCCCAAGATATCTCTGCACTATAAAGATCCCTTTACTTTGCTCGTCGCCGTTCTTCTCTCTGCTCAGTGTACAGATGAAAGGGTGAATAAGGTAACGCCTCTTCTCTTTGCAAAAGCTTCGACACCAAAAGAGATGATAAAGCTAAGGGTCGATGAGATACAAGAAATCATCTTTTCTTGTGGTCTCTCTTTGACAAAGGCAAGGGCCATCAAAGAAACTGCGCAGATCCTTGTGGAGCGGTTTGGCTCAGAAGTTCCCAATAATTTTACCGATTTAGAATCTCTTCCAGGAGTTGGCCATAAAACAGCCTCTGTTGTCCTTGCCCAAGGATTCTCGCTCCCCGCCTTTCCTGTCGACACTCATATTTTCCGAGTTGCCAGAAGGTGGGGATTATCCCAAGGGAAAACAGTCACGGCTGTCGAAAAAGATCTCAAAAAGCTCTTTGCTGAAAAAGAGTGGGCGACTCTTCACCTACAAATGATCCTCTTTGCCCGACAGTACTGTCCTGCTAAAAACCACAACCCCGCACGCTGCCCCATCTGTTCACAGCTATCAGCGGTATAACAACCGGGTCGCCAGGCCCCTTAAAAACCAAGTTGCGCCCCCCTACATCACGCTTGAACACAACCAAACGTGACAAGTGAAATATGATGCAGCCAAGGGTGTTCCCTCGGCTGCATCACCGGATGACTCATCTCAACCATCTATTTAAGCCATCACGAGGATATGGGGGGCAATTTGGGTTTAAAGAGCTTCCTTATGCCCCGGACTGCGGCGCCTCTTCTACGTTTTGAAAATCGGTACCCTTCAGCTCCAAAAGACCTGGCATGCCGTGTCCAAGAAATGCTGGTATTTCCGTAAACCGGTTGCCTCCTATGTTCAAAGAGATGAGAGAGGTCATGCCTTTCATCTCTTCGGGAAGAGCTGTCAGGCGATTATGGCTTACATCTAATCTTTCTAATGCTGCAAGCTGCGCTATCGCAGGGTGCAAAACAGAGATTTCATTATGTGAAAGATCAACCTCTAAAAGGCCGCTCACCTTATCCTCGTCTTCCCCGTCGGGCTCACTTTCAACACCCCAGTCATTGATTCCCTCAGGAATTCTTCTGAGCCTATTATAAGAAAGATTTACGGTTTCTAGATGGGTAAGGCTTGCCACCATGTCGAGCATCACAAGGATTTCATTGTGAGAAAGATCTAGGGTGTCAAGCGCAGGAAACGAATACACAAAGGAAGAGACAGCAACAAGCTTGTTGTGAGAAAGATCAAGGTGAGTAAGCGCTTCCATTCTTTCAACCCTGGTGGGTACTTTTTGTAAATTATTGTGGGAAAGCACAAGTCTCGTCAACAGCTTACACCCTTCAATTGCTTTTGGAAGAGACGGAATCTCATTGTGGGACAAGTCTACCCTCTCTAATGATGTGAGGCTTCCAATGGTAGGGGAGACCGACCGTATCCTGTTTCCAGGAAGAAAAAGATCTCGCAGCTTCTTAAGTCCAGACATATCAGCGGGGAGGTCTTCTAATTTATTCTTTTCGCCTATAAGTCGCTCAAGAGAGCCCATCTTCCCTATAGAGGGGGGCAGTTCCCTCACCTCGTTTTCAGAAAAAACGAGCGTTTTTAGCCTGGAAAGAGTTCCTACCTCGCCCGGTATTTCTTCCAGCCCATTTGCCGCCATAGATAGGGTGACAAGCGAGATAAGCCCATCTATTCCAGGAGGAAGGCGCCTAAGCCTGTTATTATCGAGATAAAGAGCCTCCAGAAAGACCAACTGTGTAATGGCGCTGGGAAGAGAAGGCAGTCCGTTTTCGTTAAGAAAAAGGACCCTTAGCCTTCGCAAGGACCCTATTTCAGCGGCCACCCGCGTTATTGCATTTTTTGTTAGGATCAGCTCTGTTAAACCCTTAAGTTGTTCAATTTCTGGGGGAACGATAGTGATATCATTTCCCTGGAGATCGAGAACCGTTAGGTGTGGCAAAGAAAAAACAAATTTAGGAATCTCTTTCAGCCGCTGCCCATGAAAGCGTATTTCCCGAAGGTTGGTGAAATACTGAAGAGCGGAGGGAATCTGCATAAGGGGTTCTTCTGCATCAGCATCTGCCAGGTCCCCCTCATGGTTGTATCTCCTCAGGCCGATAAACTGCTCTGCCCGTGTTCCTGTTTTCCCGCCGAGACAGACCCGTTCTCGTAACCTTTCAAGGAATTTATCTGTTTCTCTCTTAAGAACCAGATCTCTTCTAGGCACATTCATACCAAGAAGTCGGCAAAAAGCCACCCGATCTGCCCGCTCTTCAAAAGAGAGGCGCCCCCCGCGCATAAAACCGGTTGCATACGTTCCGATACCGGCAAGAACATTCCATTTGCGGCCATGGGCCCCTGCCCTAGCTACTTGTCTCCCAGAAACCCTTTGAATATCTTTGAAGCTGCGGACTCCGGTTTCGGCGGCCCCCACTGTTGTCATATATGTACACGCCGTCATAGCTCTCCTACCAGTTTTAAGTTTAATCTTTCACAATTATCTTCTTTTGGTTTTGCTTGTCAAGAACCTATTCGGCGCGCCCGAAAGGAACGTGTGTTTGTCCTGCCCTCTTTTCTTCTAACAAATCCCTTACGGCGCCTGGCACCTGAGATAACAAAGAAGAGGCCGTAACAGCATAGCTTGTGCGCTCTCTGGCACAAATCTCTCCAGCAACGCCATGTAACCACGTTGCCAGCATTGAAGCATGGGGGGGGGAGAGCTTCTGGGCGAGGAATCCACAGATCATTCCCGTTAAAACATCTCCTGTTCCGGCTGTTGCCATTCCAGGATTACCCCTGGGCATAACAAGGGAGGGGCTGCTGTCTGAAAAGAGAAAGGTTGGCGCCCCCTTAAGAACAATAGTTGCCCGTGTCACGCAAGAGAGCGTACGAAGCTCCTGTAAAAGGGCGTCGTCGATCGTTCGAATCTCTTTTTGCAGAAGCCTTGAAAGCTCCCCAATATGTGGAGTTAATACTTTTTCTTGGACTCGCCAATCAGATATGTTTTTTTTTGAAAGCCACGTAAGTGCGTCGGCGTCAATAACAGCGGGGCCCTTTATACTGGGCCAAAAAGACTCAAGGAGGCTTTCTCTTTCCCTCCCTAGGCCCGGACCAATAAGAGAGCTATCTGCTTTTTGTAACCAAGAAGAACCGTCGTCGTGATCGGATAAAACTGTTTTCACAACCTCTCTTGGAAGAGCTCCCATGCTGTTTTCAAGCCCCCGGGAAAGAAGCAGTCGGACATATCCGGCCCCCACAGTATAGGCCGCTTCACATGCTAAAGAGGCCGCCCCCATCATTCCACAGGAGCCAGCAACAGCAACAACACTACCAGACGTATACTTATTTTGAGTTCTTTGCTTGCGAGGAAGAAGAGAGGAGATGTCTGTCTCTTCCATGAGGTAAAGATCGGAGCGGGAAATCTCTAAGGGAAGCTCGGCAACAACTATCTCCCCAGCACGTTCCCACCCACCCTTGAGAAAAGATCCCTTTTTGGGAAACTGACACGCAAAGGTGTAATCGGCATATATAGCCTCTCCAAGCACCTCTCCTGTTGAAGGGTCAACGCCAGAAGAAATGTCTATAGAAATAACGGGGCCCGTATGGGCGTTGGCCCACAGTATCGCCCGTGAAGAGGCCTCGTCAGCCCTTCCTCTGAAACCAAGGCCGTAGAGACCGTCAATAATAATTATAGGGTCTTTTATCTGTGGGATTTCCGGATAAGAGAAACACCTTCCTCCAGCATCAATATAAGATTGTCGCTTCTTCTCGAGAAGCGTTTTCGGGAAGACCTCCCCAATCTGCCAAGCAACCGTTGGAAAACCCCTTCCCTGTAGTAATCTCAGCGCGGTATATCCATCGGCGCCGTTATTTCCTTTACCGGAAAGCAGCACTATGGTTGGGGAAGCACCCATCTTTTCGGTAAGCTCTACTATCTTAGCAGATAGCTGCTCACCCACTCTTTCCATTAGCTGCTCTGCTGATTGTCCTGAAGAAATCGCTCTCTCTTCAAGAAGCTTCATCGTACTGCCGTCAACGATTGCTCTCATACCGCGCTAGCTCCGGGTTCTCTCCCCGCAGAACAAACAACAGCGGAGATTATAGATGTTCTTCTTTTACGCTGCGAAGCATCAACCGGTCAACACAATCCTTTACAGAAAGAGTTCCTTCCAAAATATCGAAGACCGCCTCTGCAATCGGCATAACAAGTCCCTGTTTTTGAGCAATCTCCACTGCTGCTCGGCACGTATACGCCCCCTCTACAACCATACCCACCTGTTTTTCCGCCTCTTTAAGAGAAAGACCTGTACTTAGCAGCTTTCCAAAGCGAAAGTTTCGGCTTTCTGAGGACGAACAGGTTAAGTATAAATCCCCAAGCCCGGAAAGCCCATATACAGTCTTCCAATCACACCCTTGAGAAGAAACAAGTTTTACCATTTCATGTAACCCCCGAGTAATAAGTGCCGCATTGGCACCGACCCCCAAGTGCAAGCCCCTAGCAATTCCACAGGCGATTGCCACAACATTTTTTAGAGCTCCGCCTAAGGCAACTCCACAAATGTCTTTATTGGGGTAAACGCGAAATGTTTTGGAGGAGAACATATCGATTACTCTCGAACAAAGGTCCTGATCCCACGCCCCACAAACAACCGCCGTAGGAAGCTCTTGGGCCACCTCTGAAGCAAAACTAGGCCCAGAAATAAGAGCCACCTCTTTTTTCGCCTCTTCACCGAAAACAGAAGAAACAACGAGGGGAGTGGAAAGATAGCTTTTTTGCTCAATCCCTTTTGACGTAAGAACAAGGGGCTTTTCTAGGGAGGGGAAGACCTTTTTTATCTCGCCCAAAACCTGTCGTAATCCCTTTGTTGTGACGGACTCAACAAGCACCTCCCCCTCCTTCACCGCCTCTTCCAAAGAAGGGGTATACTCAAGAGAAAGCCCCCGGGAGGATCTTTTTAGTGTGGGGTGGTCTTCCCCATTACGAAGTTTTTGAAGGACCTCTTCTTCCTTTGTCCACCCAACAACCCGGTGGCCGTTGAGCGCCAAGAGACGGGCCAAACAAAATCCCCACATTCCTAGTCCCAACACAGAAACTTTCATTTTCTTTTCCTCTCTCCATACCCTAATTTGTAAAAACTTTTTGCCTCGCCGGGGCCCAAGCAAAAAATACCATAGTAATTCTTTCTCCCTTTGTACAAAAGGTTCAGATATATCATCCGATTTCGGTATGATGAAAATTTCAGGGAAAACAAAGAGGGGGATCTCCCAGAATTTCATCCTCGTTATTCACATCGAGCAAGAGCGGCTGTTGTTGGACAAATGTATGTTAAATAGTATCCATGTCAAATATTTTTACGATACCGCCCGCCTAAAAAGTGTTTCAAAGGCGGCAAAACACAACAGTGTTTCCCAATCAGCCGTAAGCCAGGCAATCTCCCGCCTCGAAAAGACCCTACAACAGCCCCTCCTACATCATGGAAAAAGATCCCTTCAGCTTACTCCTCAGGGAAAACTTTTTTTCGAAAAGGCGGTCCCCTTTATCGATTTACAAGAAGAGCTTATCGGCTGCTTTTCAGAAAAAAAGGCCGTCTCCTCCTCTGTTTCTATCTCTTGTACTCATAGCCTTGCTCTTTCTGCCCTCTGTCCCGCTCTTTCTCTTCTTCAAAAAACACAGCCCGGCCTTTCTGTCCATGTTAATATCGACCACCCCGAAGCGATAAAAGAAAAGGTCTCCGCGGGCATCTCCGATATCGGCCTTGCTCAAACAATCGGACAAAAAATAGGTTTTCTTCCTCTAGATGTTGTGACAAAGGTGGACACGCTCCCACAAGAAAATGCTCGCCACCCTTATGCTACAATACAAAAAACACACATCCCTTCATATCAAACACAAGGGGCCGCCGTCTTTAGCATGCTTCTTCTTGAGGGCTCCTTTCATCTCTACCGGGCGACAAAGACTGAAGCAGATCAGCCTCTGCCCCTCCTTGTATGTGAAGAACACGCTGACTGCTCTCAATTCCAAAAATGGAGAGAGTCTCAGAACTATCCTCGCGTTCTTGCAATCAACAGCTGGGAAATGATTGCGAAGATGACAGAAGCGGGATTGGGAATAGGGTTTCTCCCCAATTATATTGAGCGGTCCCAAATGTTTGACATAACCGCCTTCCCAAACCAGGATGTTTCGGCTAATTACAAAATCTCCGCTTTCTGGCAAAAGAAACCATCTATCGCTGCGCAAAATGTTTTTGCTATTGTCAAAAACACTATTTGTGCGTGAAAATTCTCTCATATGTTTACTCGCAACCGCTCTTGCCGGGGAGAAGAGTCTCGATGAAGAACAGTGTTTCTTCAGCGGTCACACCCGGAGGGGTTTGCTTCCAGACACCGAACTAAAGAGATCTATGAATTACCAATCCTTGTTACTTTTTTTTCAAAAATTCTATCTAAAAACATGTTGGTCTCTTTCCTTTCTTCCTGAAGAAGGGGGTTTTCGCTGGGCAATAATAAAAGAAACCCCCCAGGGGCCCGTTCTTCACTCCTTTGGATCCGACACATCCCCTCAAAAAGCACTAGAGAGCGTTCCCCCAACAGCTGCAGACGCGCTCTACTTTTCTGGGGTTTTTCCAAGCCTTCCAACACTGTGCCGACAACTTTCTCTGCCCTCTCTTTGTCCCAAAGACCTCTCTTCTGCTGTTTCGGACACCCTAGAGCAAACCCTTTCTTCCGAGGCCACCAACGCTTATATAGCACATGAGGCGCGCCCCAATGATCAGGGGGGGTTATCTGTCACCGCTTATATCGCCCGCAAAGAGGCGCTTCGCTCACACGTAGAGCTTTTGCGGGCTAATCATATCGACCCAGAATGGGTCTTCCCGAAAGCCTCTTGTTTGGCCGCTTTCGTATCCTTTTTTAACTTCTCCGGCTGGTCATACGTTGTTGATGTAAGCAAAAAAGAGACCTCTGCTGTCGTAATTTTAGATGGAAAGGTTGTTGAAAACAGGGCCCTTATTGGAGGTATGGACCTTTTTTCTTGCATTGATTCTCCCTCGAGCTCCTCCGACAAGCTCTTACACCAGCTGCTTCAGCATATTGGGGAAACCTTGTTGGCATACCAAGAACGGTACTCTCTACCAGAAACCACACCTCTAACGATAACAGGGGGGCTCGTTAACAACCCTCAGGCAACCACAACAATCTCTGATTTCATCGGGAGCCCCCTTTCTCCCCTCCATTCTCTAGAAGATCCCTCTCTTCTTTCTTTTGCCCCCGTTATTGGCGGCGCCTTTTTAAGCTCGCCTCAGCCTGAGCGAGAAGCCCCTCCCAACCTTTGCACACAAGACCTTTCTTTTTCTTCTCCCCTTCTTCACCTGAAAAAGCCGCTTCTCTTTCTCTTCGGTGCTTGCGTCACAATAAGCCTGCTTTTGGGTTGGTATGGGAACTTTCGCGCTCACAGCATAACAAGGGCGATGAACCAAGACTGGAGAAAAATCTCTCAGCGGGCGCAAGAAGACGATTCCGACGAAGAGGAGCTCTCTTCCCATAACCTTGTAGAAAGGGCCGAACAGCTTGCCGATTCTTTAGAAAAAAAGGCCACTTTTCCCCTCCACCCAAATATTCCTCTCGTCTCTGATGTTCTCTCTTGGCTTTCTGAACAGGTTGAAAATGTTGAAAAAAATCGTGCTTCAGAAAAAGAGCGCCTCTCTCTACAAAACTTCCACTACCAGCTCGTGAAACGGCCCAGCAAAAAAAATCCCAAAGAGCGATACCTGGTCCGTGTGGATCTCGAGCTAGAGTCCTCTTCTGTTGCCCTTGCTCGGGCATTTCACGATACGCTTCTCGCAAAAAACGACTTTATTTCCTCTTCTGGAGGGGTTAAGTGGACAGAGGCCCAAGGAAAATTCTCAACCAGTTTCTTTTTAAAAGACAAAACGCTCTATCCCCGGGAGGAGCCATGACAAAAAGCCCACCAATTCCTCCGAAAAGAGTCGTTCTTTATTCCCTTGTCGGATCTCTTCTCTTGGTTTGCGCAAGCACCGTATATTCAAAAACAACAATCAGCCAGGCCTTGCAGCAGAGACAACATCTCCAGCTCTTGGGAAACAAGATTGAGAGAACACGCTTTTATCAAAAAAACAATCGCGATCTTCTCTTTCGTTTTAGCAAAAAAGACCCTCTTTTTCTCCACAAAACCCTGGGGTCTCTTTCGCCTCTTTCTGCTGAAAAAGCTTTCCTACAGAAGCGTTTTCACGAGGGGGTTCTTCCCGAAGACTCTTTTCTGGTAAAAAGAAACAACTTCCTCTCTTCCGGAGAAAACCGTTTTGTTTTTGTTGAAACTTCCATGGAGCTTGGGGCCCTGTACAAGGAGACAATAGAACACCAAACAAAACCCGTGGAGCTCTCCTCCCAAGATCTCGAGCAAGTCCTTCTGCTCATCGAGGCCTCTTCACCAATGGAGCAACAAAAACCCCACCTCATAATCAGCGATGCCCGCCTAGAGCGAAAAAAAAGCTTCCTTCAGGAGGTTTGGAGCGCCCATTTTAGTGTTGTCCGCAGGGAGTATTTCGAATGATCTTTTTTCTTGTTGCTTCTCTTTTCCTCGTGGGTTGCCACACACACACCAAGGAGACTCCCGCCTCCTTTAATATTGTTCCCTCTTCTCAGCCTCTTGCTCGCGTCAATATTGTCGATAGCAACGGTCTTTCTGAAACGATTACTCTTGCAGACCGCCTCAAAGAATTCGCACGCCGAAATTTCTTAGCCCCCCAGCCCTTTCAAAAAGTCATGAGAATTTTCACCAAGGACCGGGCGGGGCTCACAAGGAGCATTCTTACCTCGTACTACAACAGCGGCCACATCAAACAGTATCTAGAGTGTATAAACGGACGGGCTTGCGGCCTTTATCTCGAGTGGCATCAGAACGGCCAAAAAAAGATTCAGTCTCGTGTCTGTGCCGGCCTTGCAGATCTTAGTGATCCCGCCTTTTCTAGCTGGTCTTTTGATGGTCCCTGTCTTTCTTGGAACGAACAGGGTGTTTGCGTCGCTTCTTTTTCTTATCGGCGTGGTCGCCTTCACGGCCCCTCTTCTCTTTTTTACCCTTCGGGCGAAAAGAAGCGGGATCAATACTATGAAAATGGGAAACAAGAGCAAAAAGAGACTCTTTTTTATCGGGAGGGGGCCGTTCAAGAAACGCTCTCTTTTTCAAATGATCTGCGACACGGGCCATGCTCTGGGTATAACGAAGATGGCTCTGTTTCATGGGAAGAGGTCTATGAAAACGGGAACCTTCTTTCTGGTTCGTATCTTGGTATTACGACCTCCCCCGTTTCTTGTGTTTCGCACGGTTGTGGCACCCGCTCTCTTTTTGACAAAGGAGAGCTCTCGGAACAGCAAGAGATAAAGAACGGACAGCCAGAGGGGTGGATAACCTTGTATGCAAAAGACGGCACAGTAGATCTCAAGTACGAGGTTAAAGACGGGAAAAAAGAGGGCTCTGAAATTCGCTTTTTTTCGGGGACCTCGACGCCCCGCCTCTCTCTGGAATGGCGCGAGGGGGTTCTTCACGGAACAACCAAAACATGGTATGAAAATGGACAGCTTGAGAGCCAGCGAGAGCTAAGTCAAAACGTTAAGCAGGGAATTGCCATGGCATGGTATCCAGACGGAAACCTCATGCTTGCCGAAGAATACGACAAGGACAAGCTTGTTCGTGGTCAATACATAAAAAGGGGAGAGTCCCTTCCTTTCAGCCTCGTTGAAAAAGGGTTTGGCACGGCCACGCTCTTTGACCCTTCTGGTGCAATTATCGAGAGGATTGTATATGAAGAAGGAGAGCCCTCTGTGGTCAGCTAGCCCCCCCCCTTCTCTTCCTGCCCCTTTCGTCTTATTCTCCCCAAAGAGTATACTGCCCAAGAAAGAGAACGGGGAGAGCGCTTTCTTTAGAAAAAGGACACCCTCTCTCTTCGTCCGATTTTTTTCCGTTTCCACAAATCAAGGAGAAGAGGATGTCCCGTAACGATGAACGAAAAAAAGCCCTAGAGCTTGCTGTTGGACATATTAAAAAGCAGTTTGGCGATGGTGCAATTATGTCTTTGGGAAAAGGCTCTGCGCCGAAAGAGATTGGCATCATAAAAACAGGGGCGGTTACGCTCGATCTCGCTCTCGGAATCGGGGGGCTTCCCCGCGGCCGTGTTGTTGAAATCTATGGCCCAGAATCTTCGGGAAAATCCACCCTTGCCCTTCATGTCGTTGCAAGCGCCCAGAAAGAGGGGGGTGTCGCCGCCTATATAGACGCAGAACATGCCCTTGATCCCGCATACGCCTCTCGCCTCGGAGTAAACATTGATGATCTTTTAATCTCTCAACCAGACAGCGGAGAAGAGGCGCTGAACATCACAGAGACCCTCGCTCGCTCCGGTGCGGTCGACGTCATTGTTATAGACTCTGTCGCCGCCCTTCTTCCCAAGGCAGAGCTCGATGGAGAAATCGGGGACTCTTTTGTCGGCCTTCAGGCCCGCATGATGTCTCAGGCCCTTAGGAAGCTCACCGCCGCGCTTTCTAAAAGCAACACATGTGCAATTTTTATCAACCAGATCCGAGAAAAAATCGGGGTTATGTACGGAAACCCAGAGACGACAACGGGCGGGCGGGCCCTCAAGTTTTACGCCTCTGTTCGCCTTGACATCAGGCGAATTGGGGGAATTAAGGGGCCAGACGGACATGATGTTGGCAACCGTGTAAAAACAAAAATCGTAAAAAACAAAGTTGCCCCACCTTTTCGCTTTGCAGAATTTGATATTCTTTTCAACGAGGGGATTTCAAAAGCGGGCGCGATTCTTGATGTTGCCTCAGAACTAAATATTGTGGAAAAGCGCGGAGCCTGGTTCAGCTATAATGGAAAGAGGCTTGGTCAGGGTCGAGATTCTGTTCGCGACGACTTAAAGAAAAACAAGGCCCTTCTAGAAGAGCTTGAGGCCGCCATTATAAAGAACAACGCTGCGGCAAACAAAAAAGAAGGGGCGCCAGCATAGCCCTCAAAAAAACAAGAAGAGACATGCGCGCATTCCTTTTTCTCTTTTTTTTTCTCGTTTCCTCTCTTGAGGCCTCTTTGCCCCCCGACTCCAAGGAGGGGGCGTTTTCCTGGCTTTCAGAAAAGCACCGCTCGTGGCTTCAAGAACAGGACGGCCTTCCTGAGCGACCAGACGAAGAGAAGGTCTCCCGAATCTTTAAGAAAACCAAAAGGCTCTCTAAACACATTTATAAGCCAGCAACAGAGGCGCTACGGCCAGAGAACAAAAACAAAAATGTCTTTCTGTCTATTCTTCCCTACGAAGAAACAAGAACCCTTCGGGGTCTTCCCGGTTTTTATATAAACGCCAACGACATCACCACTCCCCAACAAGCCTATATAGCCACACAGTGTCCCACGTCTTCGGATGTCGACGACTTTTGGCGAACGGTTCTTTTGACAGAAACACCAACCGTTGTCGCCCTTCTTATGCCCCAGGACAACAACGGAAAACACGCGGCCTACTGGATTCCCGACTTCCTTCCTCGAACAGTTGACGGGTGGAGCGTTTCCCTCGCCGAAGAGGCCTGTGTTCTCGAACAGAGCAAGGCCTCTCCAGATCAGCGAATCGTTCTGCGGACCTTTCTTGCTGTCGGCCAAGAAGAAAAAAGAGAGATCTTCCATCTTCACTACGAAAACTGGCCCGATTTTGGCGCCCCTGACCCTGGCCTGTTCTCTTCTTTCCTCTCCCTTGCCGACGGCCTTCATCCCCAAAAGGCCCGCCCTCTTCTCGTTCATTGTGCCGCGGGCGTCGGGAGAACGGGGGTCTTCATTGCTGCACACAGCCTACGAAAAGAGCTTTTTGCAGGAGAGGGGCCAATAAATATTCCCAAAAGAGTTTTAGAGCTTCGCCTTCAGCGCCCTAAAATGGTGAGCTCGACCCGACAGTTCCTTGCCGTCTATCTCGCTCTCTGCTCCGTCTCGGCGGGACAACGCTAGCGCGCCACCGCGTTGGCAAGGGCGCGGGCAAGGGAAATGAGGGGTGTTTTCTCGAGTCCCGCCTGTTGCGCGAGACGACAAAATGCATCTACATGCTCCTCGACAAGCCGCCTTGTCTGCTCTTCCCCAAACAAAATCGCATGATTAACCTTGTTTCCCGCGGCTAGGTCTTGCTGAAGATCGTCAATGTCATCAACAAACTGAAACGCCCGCCCAAAGTGTCGCGCCATCTGACGCATAAGAGAGATCCCCCCTGGTCCTCCACCACCAAAAAGCCACCCAAAAAGAAAACAGAGCTCAAACAAAACCCCTGTTTTCCTGTCGACAATTGCCACCAGCCTCTCTTGTGTCAGTTCTTCCTGACAAAGGTCTAGCCACTGCCCCCCAATGAGCCCCGGAAGCCCAACACAACGACTCGCGGCAGCAACGGCCTCCTGCAGAACCCTGTGCGCATCCCCCCGCGGGGGAACAACGCGTGTTATCGCCCCAAACCCCCACGCGGTCAGAGCAAAGCTCGCCAAAATCGCCGCTGGCTCAGAAAACGCCTTGTGTGCTGAGGGAACCCCACGACGCATGTCGTCGTCGTCCATACAGGGAAGGTCATCTATCACCAAAGAAGAGACATGAAAAAATTCTACAGCAACAGCCGCAAGCTCCACAGAGGGGTCTGCTCCGAGAGCATCTGCCACCATCCACACAATCGCCGGTCGCAGCCTCTTTCCCCCGTTTAAGACAGCATAAGAACAGACCTCCCGAACGTCTGGCTCTTCCCTCGCCCTTTCCAGCTCCCTCTTTACCGCCGCATCAAATCGCTTCTGATATGGAGCCAGCAGCTCTCCCGCCGCCACCGCTGTCGAATCTTTTTCTTGCCGTTTTTTTTCGCCCATCTTTATCTGTCCTGCTCCACCCATTGTTTTTGTTCTCGCCGCACCAACGTTCCCGCACCAACAACCCCACCAACCGTTGTGTTGGGACAGCATTTTGCCCCCCGGCCGACAAGAGTCCCGGGATTCAAAACGGCGTTACACCCAACCTGACTCGCGTCCCCGAGAACAGCACCAAGCTTACGAAGGCCTGTGCCGATTGTCTCTTCTTGATGTCGAATCTGAACAGCCTGGCCGTCAAGACGAAGGTTTGCACACTTCACTCCTGCGCCCAAATTCACGTCGTTCCCAAGAATGGTGTCGCCAACAAAGGCAAAGTGTGCCGCGCGTGCGCCATCTAAAAGAATAGAGTGCTTCACCTCTGTCGCGTGGCCGATAACACATCTGTCGCCAACAAGAACGTTTTCCCGAATATATGCGCCATGACGAATAAGGCAGTTACGCCCAATAACACAGGGGCCCCGGATATATGTCCCTGGCTCGATTACCGTTCCCTCCCCGATTGAAACCGTTTCGGGATTTTGTAGAAAAACGCCGCGTTCACAGGGAGCCAAAACCTCTCCAAGAGAAAGACTTTGTAAATATTCGGGAAGATTTTTCAGAGCAAGCCAGACGAAGAGAAGCTCTGAGAAAATCTCTCTATGTTTGAATGCGTCCAAAGAAAAAAAAGCTGTTGGGGAAAACACCAGACACCTCCAAAAGTGATCTTCTTCAACAAGATCAACATGCCCGAAAAGAGAAGAAAAGATTTCTATTTTTCTTTTTCTTCTTCTTCTGTCTCTGTTGGTCTGTTTATATCCTGTTTTTTCCTAGAGAAACCCTCTGTTCGTTTTTGCCTCTTTTTTTGTCGACATCCTGTTCGTTGTTGTTAACGATTCTGTCCTTCTTTTGGGGGTTGTACAAACCCGGGGTGAATATAAACAGGCTGTTGACAATGCGGGTCGGGGGAGAAAAACATCTGGGTGAGAGGATTCGAACCTCCGACCCCTTGCACCCCATGCAAGTGCGCTAGCCAAGCTGCGCTACACCCAGACACGAGAGGAGAAGCGTACCACGTGATCTGTTTGACGTCAAACAGAGGGAGGGCGGAAAAAGATCTTTTTTGGTACACATAGAGGAAGGTTTTTAAAAAAGCATGGTGGCGAGTTATATGAGGAGCGCGATTTTTCTTTGTTTCCTTTTTTCTTTTTCTTTTCTCTTTTCGAAAGTTGAGCTCGGGGTTGACAAAATAACGCAGGACGAGTTTTTTTATTTAGTTCGTGGAAAGCGGGTTGGTTTGTTAACAAATCATACTGGCGTTCGGGGTTCTTTGGAAAAGACACACAACCTGTTTGAGCGGCTGGGGAAAAAAGGAGAGCTTTCTCTCGTTGCTGTTTTTGTCCCCGAGCACGGATTTTGGGGGGAGACGCTTTCAGAAAAGGAAGTAAAAACAGAGACGACCGCGCAGGGGGTCCCGGTCTTTAGCCTATATGGGCAGACACCAAGACCAACGGCGTCAATGTTGGCGGGAATAGAGGTTTTGGTCTGCGATCTTCAGGATCCGGGAAACCGCTCGTATTCGTGGACAACAACGCTTTTTTTTATGATTGAAGAGGCCGCAAAGAAAAAGATTCCTGTTGTTGTTCTTGATCGTCCGAATCCTCTTGGGGGAGAGTATGTTGATGGACCAATGGTAGAAGAAGACCAGATCTCTTTTCTTGGGTACATAAATGTTCCGTTTTGTCACGGGATGACAATTGGGGAGCTGTGCAAGCTTTTTGTTGCTGAGAAAAAAATTTCCGCGGACCTTTCTGTTGTTCCTATGAGCGGCTGGAAGAGGGGGATGACCTATGAGCAGACGGGGCTAGCATGGATTCCGACAAGCCCAAATATCCCAGAGGCGACAACCCCGTTTTATTATCCTGCAACAGGTCTTCTTGGGGTCTTTCCCTCTTTCCTTTATCTCGGAATCGGAGACTCGTTGCCCTTTCGGGTTGTTGCTGCGCCGTGGATAGACGGAGAGGAGTTGGCGGCCGCGCTGAATAAGGGGGAGCGCGATGGATTTGTCTTTCAGCCAACACGGGTTACGCCATATTTTGGCGTACACTCGCACCTTTCTTGCGGGGGCGTTTTGCTTATTCGGACAGAGAGAGAGTCGGCGAGACCTGTTCGTGCTCTTTTTTGGATTATGAGCACGCTGAAAAGGCTATATCCTGAGCGGTTTGCCGCAGCAATGCAGCGCGCACGAAACCGGCGGGCGTATGTTGACCATGTGTGCGGAACGAGCAAAGTATTAGAGATTTTAGAAAAAGAGGAAAACCCGTACTGGCCCCTGGTCTGTCTGCACGTAGAGGGCCGGCGACAGTTCTTGCTCAAGCGCAAAGAATTCCTTGTTCCGGAATACGCAGAATAGTTGGCACTCCCGCCCCAAAAATGCTAAAAACGGCGGGCTTCGTTTGACGAAAAAGAAAAACAGGAAATACAATGTCTCTGGCTGCGTGAGACCTGGCCCCAAAAAAGAGGGGCAGGTGCGTGTTGCTGTTGGGCGCGGAAGCGCTGGCCACAAAGAGAAACCGAGGGAGAGTGTTGTTCCATGGAAATAAAGCCGCTTGGAAGCCGAGTGCTCGTACAAAGAGCAAAAAGAGAGACAGCGAAAAAAGGGATTCTTCTTCCTGACACGGCGCAAGAAAAACCCAAAGAGGGGGTTGTTGTCGCTGTGGGGCCGGGAGGGGTAAATGAACTTGGAGAGAGAGAGACCCTCGGGCTAAAAACCGGTGACAGGGTTTTGTTCAGCGCCTATGCCGGAACAGAGGTGGCGGGCTCCGAAGAGGGGCTTTTAATTCTTTCTGAAGAAGAGATTCTTGGCACAATTCTTGATGCATAAAAACAAAGAAGCGAGATCGATTAAGTAGAGGACAAAGAAAATGACAAAAATGATTCATTTTAGTGACGACGCGCTTCGCGCGCTGGCAAAAGGAATAAAAACCCTTGCGAAAGCCGTTAAAATCACCCTTGGTCCCAAGGGGCGCAACGTTGTAATAAACAAAGGCGTGGGAACCCCTCTCTCTACGAAAGACGGGGTTTCTGTTGCCAAAGAGATTGGCCTTAAAGAAAAGTTTGAAAACATGGGGGCGCAGCTTGTTAAAGAAGTTGCCTCTAAAACTTCAGACGTGGCGGGAGACGGGACAACAACAGCGATTGTCTTGGCAGAAGCAATTTTTCAGAAAGGATTAAAAAGTGTTTCTGCTGGCGCCAATCCAATGGCTATTAAACACGGAATAGACAAGGCCGTGGAAGCGCTTTCACAGGCCCTTACAAAAATGGCAAAACCAGTACACAGCAGGGAAGAAATAACACAGACAGCAACAATTTCAGCAAATAACGACCCGGAAATAGGAGAGATCATCTCTCGGGCGATGGAAAAGGTTGGAAAGGATGGAATTATTACTGTTTCCGAGGCAAAGGGGATAGAGACGACTCTCGACGTTGTTGAAGGGATGCAGCTGGACAAGGGGTATCTTTCTCCCTACTTTATTACGAGCGGCGAGGCCATGTGTACAGAACTTGATTCTCCTCTGATCTTTGTAACGGATAAAAAGCTTTCAACGGCCAAGGAGATCGTCCCAATTCTCGAGACAGCCATGCAAAAAGGACAGCAGCAGCTTCTCATTGTCGCAGAAGATGTCGATGGCGAGGCCCTGGCAACCCTTGTTGTAAACAGGGTGAAAGGAGGGGTCTCTGTTGCCGCCGTGAAAGCTCCTGGGTTCGGAGAGCGAAAAAAAGCGATGTTACAAGATTTGGCCATTCTAACAGGGGCGACGCTTATTTCAGAAGAGGTGGGCTTACAGCTAGAAGAGATAACCCTTGGTTCTTTCGGACGAGCAAAGAACGTGCGGGTAGCCAAGGAAGAGACAACCATTGTTGACGGCCAAGGAGATCCGCAAAAGATACAAGAGAGAATCTTGGAAATTCGGGCAGAGATCGCCCATTGTTCCTCTTCGTATGAGAAAGAAAAGCTCGAAGAGCGGCTGGCCCGACTTGTTGGGGGTGTTGCTGTCATTAACGTCGGTGCGGCGACAGAAACAGAGCTAAAAGAGAAAAAAGCGCGCGTTGAAGATGCTCTGCATGCGACAAGAGCGGCCGTTGCGAAGGGAATTGTTCCCGGCGGAGGCGTTGCGCTTATTCGGGCAATAAAAGCTCTTGATGGCCTTAAGCTTGAAGGAGACGAGGCCATTGGAATGCAGATTGTGCGAGAGGCAGCACAAGAGCCTGCAGTAAGCATTGCCAACAATTGTGGGAAAAGAGGAGAGCTTATCGCTGAGAAGATTTTTGAGGCCGAAGGTTCCTGGGGATATAATGGGCTTTCAGATACTTTTTGTGATCTTATTCTGGGAGGGGTCATAGACCCTGTTCTTGTAACGACAACGGCGCTCATAAACGCGGCCTCTGTTGCCTCTTTGCTTTTGACAACCGCCGCGATGATTACGGAAAAGCCAAAGAAAAAACTGCCCGCGCCTCATCCTGGCATGGGCGGTATGGGCGGTATGGGTGGCATGGGCGGTATGCCTGGAATGGGCGGCATGGGCGGTATGCCCGGCATGGGAGGGTTCTAGAAAAGAGGCCCCAAAAAGGAAGAGAAATCGATCCTATATACAGAACGCTTTTTTGGAGAGAGAGGAAGAGAAATGCCGACATATGAGTATGTGTGTTCGAGCTGTAATATGACGACAGAAATTCGGCAAAAGGTGGCAGATAAGGAGCTCTCCGTTTGCCCCGAATGTGGGCAGGAGACTCTCTCAAAAAAAATCTCCTCTTCTGTCTCTTTGCGCTTTAAGGGCTCTGGCTTTTATAGCACAGACTACCCCCCCTCTTCTGGCTGTTGTGGGGGCTGTAATCACAGCGGCTCGGGGTAAATGTCACGAGGGGCCCCCTCTTTAGAGCTTGCGCAAATCTTAATAATGCTTTTAAATAAAACAGATAGTCTTTTAAGGAAAGGGGGCTTTTGAAGATATGAAGTGGTTTTTTATTGTTTTTGTTTCTCTTTTTTATCCTCTTTCCGGGATGGACCTGCGACAACGCGAACAGATAACATCGAACCTTGAATTTTTGCCAAAATGGTGTGCTCCCTCTTTTTTGTTTTTGCAACAAGATGAGATAGACCCCAAAATCTCTGTTCTCACCGATCAAAGTGCGCGGCCGATTTCCTTTCAAAATGAAAATGGAGAACGGGTATCTGTCTCTTGGCTAAGAGATCGTATAGATCAGGTTGTTGTCTACGAAAGAGATTCTTCCGAACGGCTTTCTCTTTCCTTTTGCTACGACCAAGAAGGAAACCTTTCTTCCTCTTCGCTTAAGGGAAACCTGACGGGAAAAGAAGTTGGAACATATACAACAGAGCTTCGTTATGATGAGGAAAACCGCCTTGTCGAACGTGTAGAACAAAACGGACGAAAATACACCTTTTCGTACCCAACAGAAGAAAGCGACTATTTTGTGGTCACAGACACGGGGCTTTCTCTTCGAAAGGGTGTGAGAGAAGAGGAGGGGTGTTGCGAGGAAATAGAAGATGATGGGACCTCTCTTGATATTTTTGATCTTTCAGATGTTTCGTGGCGAACGTGGTTAAGAATAAAGGCGTTGCAGACAGAAGGGAAAATCTCAAAGCTTTTTGGTGCGTATGACCCCGCGCAAGAGTGTGATCACTATCTTCGAAGAGAGCTTTTTTCGGAGAATGGAACAAAGATATTCGATGCCCAAAATCAGCTTGTGAGTGTAGCGTCCCAAAGGGGCTGTTACGAGCAGATTCCCCTTTTTCTGAATAAGAAAGAGTTTTTTGCGTGGAAACAGCGCCACCAGCGGACCCTAAAGCCCGTTCCTCCCCGGCTACCCAAAAAAAGGTGGATCGTAAAACCCCTTGCGTTCAATGCGAGGGGAATGGCAACCAGTGTTCTTTTTACAGATGGAAGGGAGGAAAACGAATATTCTCTGTCTGGTCATCTTGTCAAAAAGAGATTTCCTGATGGTTCTCAGATTTGTTATGAAAATGACATCGCTGGCCGACCCCTCGTAATAAAGCACATAGGAAAAGAGGGTGTCGTAGAAGACGAGATTTCATACACATACAAAGGAAAGTTTCTTTTCGAATGGACGGATTTGGAGGGAAACAGGTGTTGTTTTGAGAGAGATCTATACGGTCGGGTTGTGCACATCTCTTTTTATGTACACGAGCAGCTCGAAAGCGAGGTTCAGGTTTCCTATGATGCGCTGGACCGCCCCACTTATGTTCTTGTTTGTGGTGTCACGGAAAACTGGTGGATGAGGCGATCTTTTTCGGTAGATGGTGCCATTATAGAGCATACTATACGGGACGATCTGGGAAACCGCTCTCAGACGGTGAGGGAGACTCGGGGAGAAGACGGCGTCCTAAAAAAAAAGGAAGAGACACAGGAAGGGCAGGCGCTTATAACCGTTTTTGACGACCAAGAGAGGGTTGTTCGCACAGAATTGCGACAGAAGGGGAAGACCAGGACCGTTTTTTGGAAGGAGTACGAACAAGAAAGCAAAGGAAATTTACGAGAAACAACTCTTTTCGACAACAAAACGAGATGTGTTTTGCGATGTACACCGAGGGGAGAGGCTATTTCTCGGGAATGGTTTTCTCCAGAGGGAAAAAGGCTCATAGAAGAAAGAATGGAGAGGCATGGTGATCGGGGTTCTTTTAATCTCGTTCAAAAGGTCGGAGGCAAAACACGATCAGCAACCCACCTTTTTGATGATAAGGGCCGGCTTAAGACCGTTCAGACGGTAGAGGGAAACAAATTTTTCTATTCTTATGATGCGTATGGAAGGACCCAGACGAGAAAAAGCTCTGGGGGGAGGATTGTTCACTATCATAAAGATGAAAAGGGAAGGGTCGAGCGTATATGGAGTGAGGATCGCACGGTAGATTATCAGCTTTTCTATGATGATCGGGGGAGAATCGCCCGTGCGGTCGACGGACTGTCTGGTCATGAGGTTTCAAGAACGTTCGATCTTTTTGGGCGTTTGTGCTCTGATGGAGAAAAAGAGACCTCTTGCTCTGTTTCGTATACGGGGCACGGGGAGATAGCTTCTTTTACTTTCCCCGACTCTTCTTCTCTCTCCTACGGGGAGGAAAAAGATGGCGGGATCACCTTCGCCAGAAATGGCAACCACAAAATTCGACCACCAAGGCCAAGGGCGTGGCCATACTCGGGATCACAGGCGTCACTAACGCGGCAAAACAAAGACCCTTATGGGACCTGGCAACAAAAGTTTTCTTTTGATTCCTTTCAGCAGGTGTGTAAGGAGGAGGGAGAGTTTAATACAGAACAGAGTTTTTCTCCTGCTGGGGCTCTAGAAAAATTAGGACCATACAAAGCACATACGGACGCCGTTTTTCGTGTTGTTCGGGCCGGCCCTGTGCGCGCTCAATATGATTTAGACGGCAATATGATACAAAGAACAAACACATTTGGTGGTTGTTCGTATGAGTATGATGCTCTTGGGCGCCTAACGAGGGTGAGTTGTGGGGACGGGGAAGAGGAACGATATAGGTATGATGCGTTTGATCGGCTGCAGGAGATCGTAAAGAGTAGCGGGGAGAAAGAGGTCCGTTTCCGCTTGATGTGGTTTGATTTTACGGAGATTGGAGCGATAGCGCGAGGGCAAATAAGAGAGATGAAAATTATTCACCCCAAGAGCAGGGAAATGGTTGGTTGTGAGATTGAGGGAACCGTTTACCTGGTAGATTGTGACGAAAGGGGGTCTGTAATATCGCTTTATAATTCCAACGGAAAAGCTGTTGAGGGGTATCGATACAGCGCTTTTGGTCAGATGCACGGATATAATGGGGAAAAAAAAAGGTTGTTTTCTCAGCCAAAGAGCCCCTGGTTATATTGTGGAAAGAGAAAGCTTTTTCGGGGCTATGATTTTGGGGCGAGAAGGTATGACCCCGTGTTCTTGCGCTGGTTTGAGAGGGATCCTTTTGGGATTGTAGATGCTGTTGACGACAGACAATTTGTTCACAATAACCCTGTTGATTTTTTTGATCCAACGGGCCTTTTTTCTTGGCCTGTTAGTTTGACAGGGGCCAAAGATTCTTTTTTTGAGGCCGTTGGTCACCTCTCCTCAAGCCTAATTACATCGTTTTCTCCGCCCAAGAGTGTTTCTGACTGGTTTTCAGGTATGCGGGCGCCTTTCGAGGATGTTGTGTTCAGCGTTCTCAGCAAGACCTGGTTTTCGTTTGCTGGCTACAATCCAGATAGTAGTTCCTACGGCGTGTGTGGCAAACAAGAAGAAAATCCTGGTGTTCGTATTACTCTGATCAATGGAATGCTAAACTGCCTTCTCGACGCGAAGATTTCTGCTCAGATGATTTCCAAAACACATGGAGATACCCCTGTGCACTTTGTTTATTCTGCAACAGAGGGCTTTACTGGGGATATGGTTCGAGCCTTTCTTCTTAAGGTTGGAGTAACAACAAAACAGTCGGAACTCCTCGCACAGTTATGGAGGCGACTAATTCAGGAGATGGGGGGAAGCGGTCAGGGGAGTGAAATAATCCACTATGCACACAGCCTGGGCTCTATTGAAACGAGGAACGCCCTGCAAATGATGACCCCAGAAGAGCGAAAGATGATTCGTGTTATTACCTTTGGTTCTCCAGCACTGCTTCCCAGCGGTATTTGCTCTCGTGTTGAAAACTTTGTGAGCGCCAAAGACGGGATCCCCTTTTTTGACTATCGCCGCCACCTTTTGTCTTTTGAAAAGAATTATGAAAACATTTATCTTCTCCACTCAGAAAGCTCTTTTCCTTTTGTAGACCACCTTCTCGAAGGCAAAACCTACAGAACGGTACTAGAGGTTTTGGGACAAGAGTTTCAAGAGCGCTATCGCCAGCCCTTTCTTTCCCCCTAGGGTTTTTTAGGCAACAGCTTTCTCTGTTTGTGCTGACGGTGCGTCAGCGTTTTGCCCCGAAAGAATATTTTAGAAAATTTCTTTGGCCTTATTCGGGAAAAGAGCGGGCTGGCACGAGTTTCCTTATTCTGCAAAAACCCGCAGCACATCCGATGGGGAGAAGGGAGGAGAGAGGGAGAACTTTTTTACAATGGAGGCGTATTCAAACTTACAGGAAACCCTCCAGAATGCATGGTAGACAGGAATTTCCCGGAAAGGTTCAACGACAGCATGTACGTTTCCTCCAAACGAAGTTCTTCTGGCAAAAAACAAACACGTGCCGAAAAGAGGAATGCTCTCGAATATGCCGGAAATGATATTTGCCACACCGTGTTTGACGTGTCCCTTGGGGCGTTCTAACCAGGAAACATTTCGCGTAAGAGCTGCCGGTACAAGATTTGTAACAAAAAACATAGAGGCCACAGCGATTTGAATGGCCCCGAGGGCAACCTTTACCACTACTGGAACTGTGCCAAGAATTGGTACTGTAGCAGCAGTGGTCGAGAGGACTTCGGTCTTACTAAAACCAATCTCTATCGTGTTCATGACTTTCATAATTGTTACCGCCAGTCTTGCACCGTAGTTAAAAGATCTAGTAGCCCCTCTAGTATGGAGACGATTTTTGAGGAATCAAAACGGTATAGAAACTAAGCCCATGCGCTCCGGTGCGCGGCTAGGAATCAAGGGATTAGCGAAAGGCAAGAAAGCTCTGGAAAGAGGCGTATAACTTCTTTTTCAGAACTTTTAAGAAATAAAAACTTTAGATTGGGACCGGCGTCCATTGTAAAGTAGAGGTTAACCCCCTCTTCACGGGTTTTCCAGATACGTTTCATTGTTTCCAGCGAATCTTTGTGCCAGTAACAAATTGGGGGAGTAGAGGTGAACATAGTGGCGTGCATGGTAAGAGCGTTTTGTTCTACCGCGCTCCCAAAAAGGGAAAAGTCTTTGAGGCGGAGCCCCTCTTTGATTTGATCGATGGTTGTTTTCACATTTTCTGGCCACAGGGAGTAAAGGGGAGAGGTTGCAACAGTTCTCTTCATTGCTGTCCGTGAGTCTATGATTTTTTTTTCATTTGAGACCATGTAAATACCAAAGCGAAGATCTTCCCACCACCCCTTGTAGGGCACAGCAAAGCTATCCATGCCATCTTCTCTCTCTCCTTTTTTCCAATGGACGAATCCAGAGTAGATAGACCGAGAGGCGCTCCCACTGCCTAAGCGGGCGAGGACGGAGAGCTGCTCGAGGGTGCAGTTCCACCCAAAAAAGCTATTTAGAGCCAGGACTAGAGCAGCAAACCCAGATGCTGAGGAAGCAAGACCCGCAGCAGTGGGGATAGTGTTGATGGTTGAGATGGAAAAGAAAAAAAGGGGAGAGGGCCTAAAAAGATCTAAAAAGGCGGAAAGGCGGCTATGAAAGGGCTGGTCTTCACCAACCTCGTTTCCATTGAGCAGAATAATATCCCTTTCTTGTGCTTGAGAGACAGTAGTTGTTGTTCCTGCATCTACGGCAACAGAAAAGCTGTCTGTAACAGGAAGGAAAAGCTCTTCGTTTCTCTTTCCCCAGTATTTTGCTAGGGCAAAATTAACGGGGGCAAAGGCAGTAGCTCTTTCGCTGAGAGGAGAGTAGTGAGGGGGGAGAATGGCACAGACGACCTCTTTTTTGGTTCTTATAGACATTCTAGCGCGACTCCTACTGGCGAGACCGATATAGGTAAACATTTTTGCTGGGAAGCTCCGAGAGCAATGGCGCAGTCTCCGAGGCCAGAACCGGAAATTTTTGCTCCAAAAATGGTGGGTTCCTCGCGAAAGCGCCAACAGATTTCTGAAAGCTCACCCGTTCCAACCCCCAGCGCCTGCAGAAGAGCATCTGCAGAGTTCATAAGGGTTCCAAGCCGGTGTAGATCCTCGCATTGTATGGCAGAGAGAGCCTCGTTGGTCACCAAGTCAATAGAAGAAAAAAGGGAGGAGAAGATTTCGGGGAAATCTTTTTCTCGGGCCTTCACCAAGGAGACCACCTCTGGGGTTGGTTTTTTGTACCCACAGTACTGGGCTACCAGCGGAAGAGAGGGGGAAAGGGCTGTTGCGTGTTCTGTTTTGCCATCGAAGGCAATAACGCCACCGTAGACAATAGAGGCAACATCGGCACCAGAGCCACATCCCTGAACAGAACGAATAAGGGAAATCGTTGTTTTCAGTATTTTTTCTCTAGACCATGTTTGTTCTGTCCACGCAGAGAGCGCGGTGATCATGGCAACCGATACGGCGGCTGATGAGCCAAGGCCCATTGTTGGGTCTATATCCGAGGTAATTGTTATGGAGCATCCTGAGGAAAAAAGAGGAGAAAAAAGGACTAAAGCGGCGCGAACAAAAGGAAGGTTGGGACTCAAAGAGATGTTTTTTAAGGAGCAGCTCTCTTTCCCAAAACAGGAAACAACCTCTACGGTATCGTCATTTCGGGACCCAATGGCAACTGTTAACCAAACGTCAACGGCAGCGACCACGGCTTTTCCCTTCCTCAGTACGCTGTGCTCACCAAAGAGCATCATGCTTGCGGGAGCTTTACAGGTTACTGACGGTGGCACCTGATCGCTCTCCCTCTAGCTGAAAACATTCATACCCATATTTTTGACAAAGCTGTTCAACAGACTCATCAGAAGACTCATCAGAAATTGCCAGAAGGATGCCCGCAGACTGTCCCCGTATAGAACCTGCACCAGAAATTTTGGCCGATCCTTGCTGTAACTCAAGCTCTTTAACAAAAGCCTTTACTTTGTCGGGAACAACCCCAATGGTTTCAAGAAGGCGCTGGTTGCGAGAAAACGCTGTGGCAAGAAAGGTGGTTTTTTTTGTGGCAAGAGCCCGCTCAACATCAAAGGCAATCTCTCCAAACTCTTCCCAGATAGAGCTTTTTTTCCATTTTTTTGAAACGGCCGAAACGCACTCTCCAGTAGAACTTTTTGGTGATCCTGTGTTTATCGCCCATATGGGGGCTGAGGGCATTTCAAGGGGTTTTGGTGGGCCGCCTCGCTGGAATCGGACACAGCCTCCATGGAGGGAAATGAAAGAATCCACACCGCTGGGGGTTCCATGTTGAAGCCTTTCGACCTCATGGATCAGTTTCTCGATCCAATCAACACCCCTTTCAATACCAAAGTGGTATAACAGCGCACGAACAAGGCTTACGATTGTTGCAGCTGACGAGCCCATACCACATCCGATTGGAATGGAGGAACAAAGATGAATATCGAGCCCCTCTTCGAGCTCAAGCTTGCATATATCGAGAAGGGAGGCGAGGGCAAACTGAAAAAGATCCCCAGGGGCCGTAATGACTTCACGAATAGACTTTTTTCCCTCTATGAACTGACGATAGGCCAAAAGCAACCGGTCACGGACGCGCCGCAATGTGGCAAGAGTGAAATCAAAGGTGTTCTTCAAATCACTTAAGGTGAAGGAGACCCTGCTTCCTTCTCGTGGCCGAACCGTTGTTGTTGCAAATCTGTTGATAGCAAGACCGATTGCGGGAGCGCCATGCACGACCGCATGCTCTCCTGCGAGCAAGATCTTTGCAGGGGCACGAGCAGAGAAGAAAGATTCTGTTTTAGCAACCGCCATTTCACCCCTTGTTTTGTTGGCATCTCTTTGTCTCTTAACTATACACCATGCGAGGTAATTGCGTCGATGTATCTAGGTCATTTCAAATGGTGTGATTATATTTGCGGGAGAAAGAATGGAAAAAAAACCGCCCAAAGGGTAGACTTCTGGTACGTTTTTTTAGAGCCTCCTCTTTTACAGGGAGAGAGGGTGTCGTTCAATGTTGACAAATCATAAAGGGATTTTTTGAATATATGGTACAGCCTGCTCAAGGACAAGAAACAAAGAAAAAGACAAAAACCCCCACAGCACGAAAGCGTCAGCGTCAAAATGAAGCGCGTCGAGTGATGAATAAATCTATGCGTTCGGCAATCCGATCGCAGGTACGGCGATTTCTTTCTTCTCTCGAATCGCAGGACAGAGCGCAACTGGAAAAAATGTTGCAAGATATTTTTAGCTCTGTTGACAAGGCGGCAAAAAAGGGGTTGTTTAACACAAATAAGGCAAGCCGCATCAAGTCCCGACTCACATGTCGTCTCCATGCAGCTCCCTCTGCTGCTTAAAAAGCCGGTCTTTTAATGATATTCGTGGGTTTATGTGGGTTTAATTGATGAGTAAGTTCTGGTTTTCTTTAGCGTCTGTTTTCTCTCTCTCTCTTTCTCTCTTGTGTGCAGAAGAATGTCCTCTTCCTCCGCCCGATCGTGTTATTGATATACCTATGAGAGATGGGGCAAAGCTTCCTGCGAACCTTTTCCTTCCACACGAGACAACAAAGGCCGCATTCCCCTGTATCTTGGTACGCCACCCCCTGGGAAAAGACTCTGTGGACCCACAGTGGATAGAGCTTACTCAAGCAGGCTACGCCCTTGTTGTGCAATCTACAAGATCCCATTGCGATGAGACGGGAAAGGTAATCCCCTACTTAACAGATGGGTGGTCTGACGATCATCGTCCTGCAGACGGGTATGATACAGTGCAGTGGATAGCGGCATCTGATTTTTGTGATGGAACGGTATCGACAATTGGTGTGTCGGCATCAGGTATCACACAGTTTCTTCTGGCTCCTGCCTCTCCTTCACACTTAAGATGCCAGCATATCGAAATGGCGCCCCCGAGCATGTATCAATATGCGGTATATCCTGGTGGACAATTTCGAAAAGAGCAGATTGAGGGGTGGCTGCAGGTGCTTGGACGCCATCCGTGTGTTGTCGATTGGTTGAAAAACAGAGCGCAATATGACGCTTTTTGGGGGCGTTTTAATGTATTAGAGTATTCTGACCAGATCAAAGTTCCTCAGGTGCACATCGGGGGATGGTTTGATATCTTTTTACAGGGAACTTTGGACGCCTTTTTTGCCGCCCAACAGCACTCTCAGCCAGATGTTCGAAAACATCATAAGCTTGTTATCGGCCCCTGGGGCCACAGATGGCGCTATACAGGAAAGTTGGGAGAGTTCCCTTTAAGTGCCAAACAGTTGCGTTCTCCTGTAGAGATAGACTGTAAGTCGTGGTTAGATTTTCATGTCAAAGGCGAAAAAAACGCCGTTTCTAATGCCGCAACGGTCCAGTACTACGTTATGGGGCCATTTGATGGGAGTTCTTCTCGAGGAAATTGCTGGAAGACAACGGACTCTTGGCCTCCTCCGGGGGCTGTATATCAGCGGTTTCATCTTGCTTCTGATAAAAAACTGTCTCTGAAAGAGGAAGAGGCAAAACCTGAAACGGTCCTTTTTGATTCGCAAGATTTGGTGCCCACTGTTGGTGGTCGCAACCTCTTCATGCCCGATGGTCCAAGAGATCTGCAGGCGCTTATAAAGCGTAAAGATGTTATTGCCTATTCCACGGACGTGCTGACAGAAGATATTGAAGTAACGGGGCGTCTTTGGGCCAACCTTTACGTTGCAGACACTGGCAAGGAAAGAGATGTATGTCTCCGCCTTGTCGATATTTGGCCAACTGGCGAACATTATCTGATTGCAGAGGGGGTAAGCCATATAATGCCAAGAAAGGCGTATGAAAAACGGGCTTCGGAGCCTCGTCTTGTCATCACAGATCTTTGGTCAACAAGCATGGTTTTTGCCAAGGGTCATAGGGTTGGAGTTCTCATCAGCGCCTCTAATTATCCTGCCTATGATTCGAGTTTTGCTCCAGACGAAGAAAAGGGCATGGCCTTTACTGTCCATTCAACAAAAAAGTACCCCTCTTCTCTCGCCCTTCCCATTATGCCGCACTAGGGCCGTCTGCACGCTAAGATGCGGAAGGCCCCTTTTTGACGATGTTTGGGGCCTTCGCGCAGCCATACTTTGAAAGATCTCTTATGCTTGCAAGTGCTGCAGGGCCGGTAAATGTGATCTGAGCCACTTTCTCTGTTCCGAGGAAAGGGGGGATTCAAGAGGGTTCCCGACACACAGAGAAAGCTGTCTCAAATTAGTGAGTTTTCCCAGACCGGAAGAGAAGGGGATAAAAAAGTTTCCTCCGAGAGAAAGTATTTCCAGAGAAGGAAGTTTGCAGACGGCCTCTGGAAAAGTCTCAAGTCGATTTCCGCCTAGGGACAGAGATTTCAAAGAGGGAGGTAAAACGGTGTCGTCTGGGACAGCCCAAATTAAATTGTTTTCTAGATTTAAGACTTCGAGGCGCCTTAATTCAAGGAGGCTCTCTGGAATTGAAACGAGTAGATTACCCTCTACCCAGACTTCTTTAAGACAAGAAAGGCCACCGATTTGTACAGGAAGAGAGGTAAGCTTGTTTCCTGACACATGAAAAGTCTCTAAACAAATGAGCCTTCCAATCTCTTTTGTAATTTCTTGGAACCTATTATTGCTCAGAGTTAGACGCCGTAGGCTTCTAAGATCGCCAAAGCCTTGTGGCAGCGACGATAGCATGTTTTCTTGCGCTGAAAGCGTTTTTAGCCGGGTGAGACGCACAACTGAACTTGGAATGGAAGAGAGACGATTTTTACCCAAAACGAGCAATTCGAGCAGGGAGAGATCTCCTATCCTTGCCGGGAGAGATTCGATAACGTTGTCGAAGAGATGTAAATCCCTTAGGGCTGAGCAAGAGCAAAGAGCGTCTGGAAGAGATGAAAGTTTGTTGAAATTGAGGCAGAGAGAAAGCAAAGAGGCAAGGTTTCCGATTGTGTCCGGCACGGTCTGGATAAGATTTTTGCCTAATGAGAGCGTGTGTAGGTCGCGGGCGCTTCCAACGGAATCTGGGATAGCCATGATCAGATTGTTGTCCAGCTGCAGTGCGCGTAGCCCTCGAAGAGAAAGAAATTCTTCTGGAATGCAGGTCATGCTGCAGTTTCTTCCCTCAATTTCTTCTAGGACACCCCCAATTTTTATCCACTCACGGAGTATCTCTGCCCTTTCGTGAAGAGATTTGGACGGATCCAGATACGGGCCCCGGGTTTTCCCACTTTGAAATGGTGCCACCAAACTGAGGTCGTACGCCATTTCGAATACCTCAAGAAGTGTCTTTTGATTCTGGAGGACGCTTTCAATAGAAAGACTGAGAGCAAGTGCGCGTTCCTCGGGGTTTAAGCAACTAGAATTTGTGAAGGAAAAGAGAATAGTCTGTATGCACTTAGAAAGTTCTTCACAATAGTCGTCGTCAGGGTTTTCTGTGGAAGGAGGAGCAATATTAAAAAAAGGAAGGAGAGAGAGGAGCTTTTCGGAAAGAGGAAAGGAAAAAACAGCACAAGCCACCTCATGAGCAATATCCGCTGATCTACGCACGTCTTCGCCGTTTGCTTCAGGAGTAGCTGGTCTATGGGCTCCGAGAGACATTGCTGAGAAAGATCGAGAGAGAGTGTGCGTAGTCATCTCGGGAGTAGGTGAACTAGACGCTCCAGCAGCAGCCATAAGATTTTTTAGTTGCACGCATGAAAAAGTTCGATGTAAATCACGATATGTACGCATGTCAACATGAGAAGAAGTATCGCTGTACCGCCGATCAGAAACTGCTGCCATTGCCATAAAAGGACCCCCCTTTAATTAGGATTTTTTTGATAAAGAGCACAATTCAGCGCGTATATAGATGAGACATTTTTACTTCAACATCGATAATTATTTTTTTATTAGGAGAAGATATAAGGAGTGTTACGTCAAGAGCGTGAGGTGATCTAACTCGGTTCTAGACTATAGCCGGGCACGGGGTTATGAGAAGGGGAAAAGAGGGCAGAACGTGCACTTTTGTCGCTTGCATCGCGACGTTTTCTGCTAACGAAAAAACGGGGCGTTAACGCGTGCGGGTGCTTTCGAGCCAGTCGCTGACCTCATTATCTCTACCGGTAAAGAGAACGGCGCCCCGATGGTCGTAAATGGTAATGAGGGATCTTCTATTTCCTCTTATCTCTAGAGAGTGTTGTGGAAGTTCTAGGGCAGACGCTGCAATGGATGTTATGTGACAATTTCCTACGTTTAGGAGCTGTAGGTTTTCCCGAAGGTTCGCAACAGAATCGGGAAGCTTCTCGATGTCGGTGTTGCTTAAGTCAAGGGTGCGGGTTCGCACAAGTTGTGAGAGAGCATCAGGGAATGTTTTGATGCGGTTGTAGCTTAGGTTGATGTTTGTCAACGAAGTAAGCGTGCCGATCCAACCAGGAATAGTCCAAATGTGGTTATGGGAGAGGTCGAGTGTTTGGAGGTTGGAGAGAAAACGAAGCTCCTCTGGAATGCAGGAGATACCTTTGCCACTGCATGTTATCGTCGTTATATTTTGGCCATTGCCTGCCTCTAACCATTCGCGAATGATGGTGGCTTTGGCAGAAATAGTGTCTGCTTGAGATAGATCAAGTGTACCTTCTGTTTTGATTGAAAATAGGGAAACGAGACTGAGATCACGAGCAGTGTCAAAAAGGGCTCGCAGAAGAGAAGGGGTGTTAATTATTACGCTTACTGTAGCGTTATTAAACCGCCCTTTGTCAGAAGGTGTGAGCATAGAAGAGTTTTTGAACGAACGCAAAAGAGTCTCTATGCGATCGTTAAGACCATAGTTGCCGCTTGGGGGTATAGTAACCGGATCTATAAATGGAGAACAGGTCTTGATCATATCGTTGGTTACAACCGTTCTAGCAAAGATTTGCCATACGGTTGTGTCATGCACTCCACGGCCGCAATCAAAGCACCCTTCTGCTGCTCTTACTTGACCAGACGTTAGTTGCGAGAGAGAGTGGAAAAGAGCATTCTCAGCTGTGGGTGCGGCTGTTGGCAGAGGGGTGTGTCCGTAAGCGGTTACTGCGGTCATGGGAAGCTCCTTTTTGGGTGTACATGTTTTGGGTGTACATGCAGTATGTGGATCCGAAAGGAAGGTTGCAAGAACGAAACTTTATTTGATGAAAGTTATGGATACTCGGAATAATAGTGCTTTTGGGCAACTATTACGAGAGTAATTGCTCTCTATTTGTATCTAAAAAAAGAGAGTTTTCTGCTTCGAAAGCTTCGATGTATAACAATCTGTTATATTTAGCCGTTCTTTCACTACGACAGGGAGCACCGGTTTTAATCTGGCCGCAACCCATGGCGACAGAAAGATCAGAGATAAAGGTGTCTTCAGTTTCACCTGATCTGTGAGAAACGACAGTTCTCCATCCGGCACGACGGGCGCGCTGGATGGTCTGTATAGTTTCCGTAAGGGTGCCTATCTGATTGAGCTTGATGAGGATAGCGTTGGCACTTTGTTCAGTAATGCCCCGTTCTAAGAAGGTCGAATTTGTTACAAAAAGATCATCACCGACAATTTGAATGGAGCCGCCTAGGACCTCTTGCATCTTTTGCCATCCCTCCCAATCTTGGACATCGGCAAGACCGTCTTCAATAGAATCAATGGGGTAGTTTTCGGTCAGCTCTTTGAGATATGCGATCTGTTCTTCTGTCGTTCGGGATTTGTAGGATTGATTGCGGGCGCGGTGTTTTTTCTCAATGTAACAGGAGGTTTCTTCGTCATAGAGTTCAGACGCTGCGCAATCGAGTGCTATAGAAACCTGTTTGCCGGGTGTATATCCAGCTTGTGAAATCGCTTCAACAAGAAGCTCAAGTGCTTGTTCATCAGACGAAAGATCAGGGGCAAAGCCGCCCTCATCGCCAACGCTTACATTGAGTCCTTCGCTTTTGAGTAAAGAGCGAAGAGTCTGGTAGATTTCAGCTCCCCATCTAAGGCTTTCTGCGAAACAGGAGGCGCCATGGGGGCGGATCATAAACTCTTGGAAGTCAATGGAATTTTCGGCGTGAGCCCCACCATTGAGAATATTAAACATAGGACATGGCATGATAACAGGCCCGCAGCCGCCGAGATAACGAAAAAGCTCGACGCCTTGGGAGGCCGCCGCCGCACGAGCTATAGCAAGGGATGTTCCCAATAGAGCGTTTGCTCCAAGGCGAGACTTGTTTTCTGTGCCATCAAGGGCGATCAAGGCAAGGTCGATAGCGGATTGGTCGAAAGGAGTTTTTCCCTGGAGTGCTTGGTTTATCTCTGTGTTGACGGAGGCGACAACTCCCTGTACTCCTTTGCCCTTGAAAAAGGTAGGGTCTGCATCGCGGCGCTCTATAGCTTCAAACGCTCCGGTTGAAGCACCAGAAGGAACAGCGGCAACGGCAATGGTGCCGTCGCTTAAGACCACCCGAACGAGCACGGTAGGAAAACCGCGAGAATCGAGAATTTCTAGCCCTTGGACAGAAGAGATGATTGTCATAGTCCCTTTTACTCCACTTTTGAATATTTAAGTGGACAATACCAGGAATCAAATTTCCTTCGTAGAAAAAAATTCATTAGTTCGACGTTTTTTATTTTACGGTTGTAAAAAGCTTTAGTTTTGGTGTAATTAGAAATAAAACGGTTCTTTTTATAGTAGTGTAGAGAAAAGTATGGACGATAAAGAAAAACAGCAACCAGGCCTTGAGCGTCCACTGGAGTGCTGTGGCTGTAAAAAGCCTGTGGACGTTTGTTATATTGAGTCTATTGGACAGCACATAACTCGCCTAGGCATGTGCAAGGAATGTCCCGTCTTATTAGCGAAACTTTATGGAGAGAGTATCAAGGGCGTTCAGGAGGCTCCAGCAGCCCTTTGCTGTGGCTCTTGTGGGGTGACACTTGACGATGTGAAGATGGGGGCTCAGCTAGGCTGTCCCCTTTGTTATGAGATATTTTCTGAAGAGATTATGCACGAGCTTGTCCTATTAGAAAGGGTTCCTCCGAAGATAGGTACTCTGAAAAGATCGGGACCTTTGCATTGTGGTAGGACGCCAGGACAGGCACAGGAATTAGATCCCTCTTTAAAGGTGCTTGCTCTCCAGCAGGTGTTGCACGAGACATTAGGACGAGAAGATTATGAGCAGGCGGCACGCTTGCGGGATCAGATACGTGCCATTGAGGAGGCTCAGCAAAAGGGACAACAAAAAGATGACAAAGAAAAATAAAGAACAGTTCCCGAGCTTTGAGCGGCCGTGGGAGAAAAATGATAATTCTATTTGGCTTGCCTCCACGTTATGTCTTCATCGCAATATGAAAAAATTTCATTTTCCTCAGCGGTTAGATAAAGAAAAGCGGGAGAGTGTTTCAAATCTGGTTACAGAAGCTGTTATAGCCCTGCCCCCCCTAAAAAATAGCCAAGTATTTCATGGTGAAACTCTTGCTCCTATAGACAGAGACTTTCTTATGGAGCATTTTCTTGTCTTTGACACTGCACGCGACTCTCAGCATGGGCGTTCGTATATAACTGAAAAAACAGGGAGCATGCTCGTCCAGGTCAATGCCCATGATCATATGCAGCTTCATATTGTTGATGCAGCGGGAGAGCTGGAAGAGGCGTTAGAAAAGCTGATTGTCGTTGAAAGAGGGGTTGAGGAAAAACTGCCTTTTGCTTTTTCCAACCAGTTTGGTTATCTCACATCAGATGCTTGTCGGTGTGGAACAGGGTTAATAGCACACAGCTTTGTTCATGTTCCTGCCATTGTTCATCAAGGTCTTTTGGGTCAGATCAAAGAGGATGATGGGCTCTCCTTTTCTGGGTTACAGGGCTCTCCCGATGATCTCGTAGGAGATCTTCTTGTTATCAAAAACAAGTGGGCGGTGGGACTTAAAGAAGAGACGGTTATTTCCTCTTTGAGAACGTCGGTATTGCGGCTGGTTGCTAAAGAGCAGGCGGCCAGAGAAAGGCTTTCTAAAGAGAAAGAAGAGTCTCTTGTCGATAAGATTAGTCGAGCTATTGGAATACTGCTCCACTCTTTCACAATTGGCACTGGCGAGGCGTTGCAGGCCATAAGTTTTGTAAAGCTTGGCATTGAGCTTGGTTGGGTGAAGGGGATTTCGGTTGGGGAGGTGAATGAGCTCTTTTTTGACTGCCGGCGTGCTCACCTTGCCAAGAGACTTGGGATAGACGCATACGCAACCCCGCAGGTTCATAAAGAGAGAGCGCAATTCTTGCGGCAGGTGTTTGCTCGGGTTGAACTGATTTAGGCCCTATTTTTTTTCCCCACACAGCCCTTCTGCTGCGTCCAACATCCAAGAGCGTTCGTTGCCAATGGTTGTCGACTCTCCATGTCCTGGAAAGACTCTGGTTGAGGGGGGTAGTGTACTAAGGCGAAAAAGAGAGGTTCCCATGAGATGGGGCGATGAAGTTGGAAAGGAGATATTCCCCATTGTTTTAGCAAAAAGGGTATCTCCAGAGATTAAAGCCCCTTCCTTTTCATTATAAAAGCAGACACTTCCAGGAGAGTGACCGGGTGTGTGGATCACTTTCCACGTACTTTCACCAATGGTAAGGATATCTCCTTCTTTGACATATTTTGATGGGGTAACACTTTGCATGTCGACATAACAGGGCAAACCGTCACATCCTGGTGTCTGAAGGTTATCGGCGTCATATTTATGGACAACAACGGGAACTTTTTGCTCTTCGAGCAAAAAGCGGCAGTCAGCCGTATGATCCCAGTGGGAATGGGTGATCCAGATAGCAGAGAGTGTTTTATCTTTTTCTTCTAGGAGGGAAAAAATTTTGTCTGCACTTTCTGGGGCAGGATCAACCACCACCGCCTCTTTTGAAGATGAGGAAATGAGAACATACACATTGGTTTGAAATGGCCCAGAGATAAAGCATTCTAACGAAAACGCCACAGCTTCTCCTTGTGCAAGTAACAACAAACAGATCCTCAGAACATGTATGAATCGCACTTTCATAATAAAAATTGGGTAGACGCACTGGAGAGGATTCGAACCTCTGACCTTCTGGTTCGTAGCCAGACACTCTATCCAACTGAGCTACCAGTGCAAAAGATAAGAGGACATGATATCTAAAAAGGTCTTTTCTCCAAAGAGATAAGACTTAACGAGATTGACCCTTTCTCTTTTTTGTCCTGGAGGAAGCCTTTTGTGCTTTGACAGGTGCCCTGTGTACTTTGGTGGTTTTCTTTTGTGCCTTGGGTTCCTTTTGTTTTTTAGCTGGCCTCTTTTGTGCTTCGGCGAGCCCCTTTTTTGTCTTGGCCGGTCTCTCTTGTACTTTGGTTGAAACGGAGCTGTTTATCCTCGAAATCCAGGCGGAGAGATATATTGCAAAACCTTGAGAGAACCGATTTCGTTGAAAATAGAACTCTTGTAATGAAGATAGATTTTCAAAACCGCCGGGTAATGATGAAAGAAGGTTATCGGAAATGGAGAGACATTCCAGAGAAGTTAGGTTGCACACTCCAGGGGGCAGCGATGGTAAAAAATTATCATCGACCCAGAGGGATTTTAGTGCGATTAACCGTCCAATCGTCGAGGGTAAAGATCTGAGATTATTACCTCTGGCGCAGAGGGCCAGTAATGAGGATAATCCCATAAGTTCGTGAGGGAGAGAGTCAAGTTGATTGTTGTCGATATTCAGAGATCGCAACGTTTTTAATTTTCCAATTATTGGCGGGAGGTATTTGAGATTGTTTTCTCTGAGGAAAAGGCATTGTAGTGAGGGCAAGGCGCAGATTTCGGGAGGGAGAGAATCGAGGCTATTTTTGCATAGATTAAGACTTGTCAGTGCTTGCAGTGTGGAAAATTCGGATGGTAGCCATTCAATATGATTGCCCCTTAAGTCAAGAGATTCTAATCGAGTTAGGTGCTTAATTTGTGATGGCAGTGTGACGAGAGCGTTATTATCACATCCAAGGCGGACAAGAGACGTCAACAATCCAATTTCAGGGGGTAAGGCAGCAAGGGATTTGTTATCGAGAAGAAGGGTGGTCTCAGGGGAAGTGCCGCTGTGTGTTATATGGTCTATCGCTCTCTTTTCGTGTTCGAAAAGTCCTTCTCTTGTCTCTTGCCTTGCTTCTAGCGGCTCCCCTCCTAAGGCATTTGCAAGTGTTATGCGAGAAAATGCTAAGCTTGTTTGTAGGAGAAGGGCGAAATGGTCTGTGGATTGAAGAATTTCTTCGGGGTCTGTTGGGAACCATTTTTGTAGTTCTTCGGGGAGTAATTTTACAATCTCCTCAGTTCGATTCCTGATATACAGATTACGCTCTTCATTGGGAAGCTTGAGATGCTCAGGGGAAAAAAATAGCGGGAAAGAATCGCCCGCCCTTTTTAGGTCAAAACGAGCGTTGATAGGGAGTCTCTTATGTTGCGAAATGATCGTGTTAAGCCGGGCCAGTGCATCTGTTGATTTAGAGACCGCGTCTTTGGGTCTTTGTACTGAACACTTTCTTGAAATCCGTGCTTTTATCGGAAGCTTTGATGGCGATATGTTGTGTTTCAGACGACCTGTTTTTTCTCGTGTTGGATTTTCTGTTGGTCTTTGTGGGGAAATTAATTCAGGCAGTACCATGCCGGGGCCCTGGTCTCTTGACGATCCGCTTATTGGTGGGGTGCACATAGTTTATCCTGCATTGTTTTTATATTATTAAGACTGTTAAACGCAAGTATAACAAGTCAAAAGATTTAAGTAAATATACTGGTAATTTATAAAACAAGGGATATGTTTTTTGCGTTAGAACAAGGGGGTGGTATATACTAAAGTAGTGAGGTAGCTCTTTTTATCGGAACATGGTACGGTTAACAGTCAGGTTTTTGTACTCTTTTACGTTGTTGGAGTTTTCTCTATCTTAGAGCCCCTGATTATGTCCTATTACATGGGCTTATATGAAGGGGGAAGGGTACGACGGTTTCAAAGAAGCTAAGGGTTGTTACCTTGGCAAAGAGAAAGAAAAGGTAAATTTTCTCCTGCAGCTAGCCTATGTAAGAGATAGGTCATAATTAGGGGTAAGGTGTGAGAATGAAAAGAAATGGTTCGTTGATTTTTTTCTGTTTTGTTCAGGCCATCATTTTCCTAGTACTGCGGAAGTTTGATTCGTTTACTGAGTCGAAGTGGATGTTGGCAGGATTGGAGGCTCTTCTCGTCTTCGTGACGGTGAGCTGGTATGTGCTTTCCCAAGCAAATGAAAGCCAAGAAAAAAGGCGGCCACGCCCTACTTTAGTGAGGGGGGCGTCCGAAGAGGGCCGCGATTCTCTAAAGGCCGGAGGGATTCAGGAGAAAAAAGACCTCGAAGAAGAGATAGAAAAAAAAGAAGAGACAGAAAGCTTTCTTAGACAAAGACTGCAAGATGCCGAAGAAGAAAAAGAAAAGCTGCAAGAAAAAATCCAGCAGATTGAGGGTAGAATTGCCGCAGAGCAAAAAACACGCTCAACCTGCAGACAAACCATCCAAGAACTCGGATTTGAAATCAGAAAATTAACACGACAAATTAGTAGAGAACGTCGTGAGCATGCAATTGAGGTTCGCGCGCTTTTAAGAAAAGAGGGGGGAGAGGACGCGAAACTTTCTTCTTCACCGCCTGTTCCAAAAGTAGCTATGCACCCCCTTGCTGCAGTAGTTTCCCTGCTTGCTTCTTGTCAAAAAGGGCTCGAGAGGCCAGGAGAGTGGCCATCGCAAAACCATAGAGTGCTTGTACGCCGTAAACTCTTCGATGTTGCCAAAAAAACAGCTGTGACACCTTTGATTGTTGCTTCACTGGAGCATCCCGCAGATCTTTATATCTCGCCCAAGATAGAGGTAGCCCATTCGGCAGAAGAGGTGCATGCCATTGTTGAGGCCTATAGAGAGGAGTTATCTCAACTCGATCATTTCGAGCCGTTCTATCTTCACGATGAACAGAGCATGAGTCACTGGACAGCCTTTCGTCTCACCTGGGAAAATCTCGACGATATCATAATTTTTGCTCGTAGCGAAACGAAGTAGCCTGACTACAGCTTGCTGATAAGCCAATACCAAATGAGGCGGAGAAAAAGAGCGATCCTTTGGAAAAAAGCACTCTTTTCTTTCCGAGGTGCTCGAAGAGGAGTGTTGCGAAAGTCTCCAGATAAAGAACAGCTCCAGAGTTTTTTCCTCATTTCAATGAGTTCTGGTCCATTTCGGACAGATGTTTGAGAGACCGTATCGGGGGGAGTTCGATGAACCTGTACCATTATGGTATCTATGTACTGTCTATCGGGAGAAGATGAGAACCACCGCCTTCTTCTTCCGCAGACAGCGCTATGTTCATCCCAAATAGAACCCGTCCGATATCCCCTATCTGTGAAGTAGTGAGGAATAGTCGAGAGGATTTTTTCAAAGGCGGAGGCGGTCCTTTTCCCAAATTGGGAGGCATGGAGGAGCCAGATGACATGCCACCCGACGCTCCAGTAATCCTGAGTTCTTTTCAGGGCTATTGATTCGTCTATAGGAGAAAGCTGCACTTCGAAGACAACCCTTTTTGGGAAAAAGGCGATATCAGCCACACGGTTAATAGTAGGAAAATGGCACTCCGTGATCGTCTCTTTCTCACCAAGTTGCTCGACAAGCCAGGACTGAATCGCTCGATGCATTCCATCGTTGTGTCGTAGTCGACAACTGCGATTATCAGATGTATGAAAAAAGTGAGCAGCTCTCTCTTGACCCCGTCGTAAGCGCACGCTTGAGAGACATTCTGGGCAAAGATAATCAATTTTTTGTGTTGCCTCATCAGCTCTAATGAGATCTCCTTGTTGAGTAAAAGCCACTGATTGCATAGACCCCCCCCACTTGCGAGAGTAAAAAAAGATCAAGCGTAACGGCCCTTGTTGTCAAATTAAAACTCAAGTTGCCTCTACATCACGCTACGCTTGAACACAATCGAGCGTGACAGGTGAAACATTAAGTGGTGAAGGGCAAGGTAATACCCGAAGTAATTAATGTTTCACCTGTTATGTGCAGATCTGTTCAAGCGTGATGTAGGGCGTGGGTTTAAAAAACTGTACAATAAGCTTAAAAGCTAACTTGGGGGGAACTTGGGTTTGCACAAAGGCTTTTGTCATAGGGTAAAGATGTGGTAAGTGTTGTCAGTTTCTTAGGCAATAGTGTAAAATTTCCTTCTTTTTCCTGCGTAATAATGCAAGTTGCTTTATGATATGCGCTGTCTTGTAACTCAAGGTCCCGAATGAGCCGACTCAATTTTAAAGATATTTTTACTTCTCAACAGCGTAAAAAGGTTGAGGAGCTCATTGATATTGCCCGAGAACAAGGGTACCTCACCTATGAGGAGATCAATGAGTTCTTGCCCATGTCGTTCGATTCTGCCGACTTGATCGATCAGGTGCTGATCTTTCTTGGTGGATTAGATGTTCAGATTTTGAATCAGGTTGAAGTAGAAAGGCAAAGAGAGAGAAGGAAAGAGGCAAAAGAGCTTGAAGCACTGGCAACGAAAAAATCCGAAGGGTTTTCTGACGATCCTGTGCGGATGTACCTCAAGGAGATGGGCTCTGTTCCTCTATTAAGCCGAGAAGAAGAAGTCGAGATCTCAAAAAGGATTGAGAAGGCCCAGATACAAATAGAACGAATTATTTTACGTTTTCGGTATTCGGCAAAAGAGGCGATTTCAATAGCACAGTGCCTGATACAGGGGAAAGATCGCTTTGATAAAGTCATAAGTGAAAAAGAAGTTTCAAATAGGCAGGAGTTTTTACAACTTCTTCCCAAGCTTGCCACATTACTGCAACAAGAAGATGACGAATTTGACTCTCACCTCAGAGAACTGGTGGAAAAGGAGCTTTCAGAGAAGCGGCAAGGTCTTCTTAAAGAAGAGATTGAAAAGGCAAGAATACGCTCTCAGGCATATTTGCGCTGTCTTCATCTTCGGGCTAATATTATCGATGATTTTTGTGAAGTTATCATGAAGTCATATGAGCGGTTCTTGAAGCTGGAAGAGGAGATCAAAGATCTCGAGCCCAGGGCAGCACGAAATAAATTCGCTCTTGCCAAATTATTGGCAGCAAAGAGGAAGTTAAAAAAACTTGAAGTGGCGGCCGGGAGGTCTTTAAGCGAGTTCAAGAAAGATGTTCGTATGTTGCAACGTTGGACAGATAAGAGCCAGGAAGCCAAAAGAGAGATGGTCGAGTCCAATTTGCGCCTTGTTATCTCCATTGCAAAGAAATACACCAACAGAGGACTTTCCTTCCTAGACCTGATCCAAGAGGGGAATATGGGCCTTATGAAGGCTGTTGAGAAGTTTGAATATCGGCGAGGGTATAAGTTTTCTACCTATGCCACATGGTGGATTCGCCAGGCGGTGACACGGGCCATTGCCGATCAGGCCCGTACTATTCGTATTCCTGTTCATATGATCGAGACCATCAACAAGGTTTTACGGGGTGCGAAAAAGCTTATGATGGAGACAGGAAGAGAACCTTCTCCTGAAGAGCTTGCTGAAGAAGTTGGCATCACTCCTGATCGAGTGAGGGAGATCTATAAGATTGCCCAGCATCCAATATCGCTCCAGGCAGAGGTCGGAGACAGCGGCGAGAGTCAGTTTGGGGATTTTATTGAAGATACCACTGTTGAGTCTCCCGCTGAAGTGACAGGCTACTCTATCCTCAAAGATAAGATGAATGAGGTTCTCGATACGCTGACGGAGAGAGAGAGAATGGTTCTCATACGTCGTTTTGGGCTTTTAGATGGCAAGCCAAAGACCCTTGAAGAGGTTGGTTTGGAGTTTCGGGTGACAAGAGAGCGTATCCGACAGATTGAGGCGAAAGCATTGAGGAAGATGCGTCATCCTACCCGTTCAAAGCAGTTGCGCGCCTTTCTTGACCTTTTAGAAGAAGAATGAGAGATCGCTTAGCGGATCTTTTAAAGAGAGCCTTTTCTCCTGGGCATATGGGATCATATATCCCCTCCGTTGAAGAAAGGGTAGAGCAGAAAGAAATGGCCGAGGATGTTCTCGGTGCATTTTTTGATGCGAGAGTTTCTCTCATAGAAGCGGGAACAGGTATTGGCAAAAGTTTAGCTTATCTTGTGCCCGCCATACTTTGGGCTGCCCACACAGAGCAGCAGGTTGTTGTTTCCACAAACACGATTGCGTTACAAGAGCAGCTTTTGTCCAAAGAGATCCCTCTTGCAAATGATATTCTCGGTGAAAAACTTCGTGTTGTGCTTGCCCAGGGCATGGGTAATTATGTCTGTACAAGGAAGGTTCAGTCTCTTCTAGAGGGACCATCAGCCTTTTTAGAAGATACAAAGGAAGAAAAAGACCTGTTAGATTGGTGTCAAAAGACGCTTACAGGATCTCGATCTGATTATACGAAGAGAGTACATTCTGCTTGCTGGGGGAGAGTTTCGGTTGATTCCGAATCTTGTATACCGTCAAAGTGTCAATACGCTTCATCATGCTTTTTCCTTGCTGCAAGAGAAGAGCTGCAAAAAGCCCATCTTATTATCACCAACCACCATCTTTTGTTGGCAGATCTCAAGCTTCGTGTGGAAACGGGAAATAAAGAGGAAAAATCTCTTCTTCCCCCCATCCAAAGGCTTATTCTTGATGAGGCGCATCACCTTGAGGATATTGCGAGCCATTTTTTCTCCTCGAGATTGACAAAAGAAGGATATAGACGCTTACTTTCACAACTATTGGTAGAGCCTGTGCATCTGCAGTGGACCGTACTTAAGGCTACATTTGGTGATCAAAAAGCTATTATCGAGTGGTATAAGCATCTTCGTAGCGAAGTAAAACAGTTTCTTATATGTATTGAAGATCTTTTTGATCGTGTGGATGAATGGATTGATGGGCAGCGGACAGAAGAGAAAATACGGTTGCGAAAAGAGAATATAAGCGGCTCCCTCTTTCAGAGGATAAAAGAGGAGAATCTCCCCCCGGTCATTGATACCGGAAGAAGAGTCATTAGTTTATGGGAGGAGATGCACTCTTTCAAGGGTGTGAGAGACTCTTTTGTCTCATGGAGGAAGGGAGGAGAGATGTTATGTCGGCGATTCGAAAAGAGCCTGGAGCAGATGGTGCTTTTTTTTGATGAGGCGTTACACGAAAAAAAAGTCCATTGGGTTGAGTCTGTACAAGGAACTACTACGCTCGTTCAGGCGTATGTGGATATTTCTGATATGATACAAGAGTCTCTTTTTGCACCACTACAAACAGCTATTTTGTGTAGTGCAACACTAACAGCGGCAAAAAGTTTTGATTTCATACGCTCACGTCTTGGTTTCAAAGATCGTAACAGTGTCCACGAAGCTATCTATCCGTCTCCATTTCCGTATCACAAAAATTCTTTGTTCATGGTGCCAACAGATCTTCCAAGCCCCCTTTCCGGTGAATATCAGCGTTCTTTAGCCGATACTTGTGTTCGTCTGGTTAAGGCAAGTGATGGAGGAGCTCTTATCCTTTTTACCTCCTATTCTTCATTAAAAGATGCGTTCAAAAAGGCAGGGCCTGTTCTCGAGAGTTCGGGATACTGTGTATTGTGTCAGGGTGACACATCACAAAAACAGACGATAGAGCTGTTTCGCAGCGATGAAAAAAGTATTCTTTTTGCCACCTCCTCTTTTTGGGAGGGAGTCGATGTTCCCGGAAGAGCGCTGCGTTTGGTGGTGATCACGCGCCTTCCTTTTGATGTTCCTTCCGACCCTTTGGCAGAGGCTCGTTCTGAGGCTGTTAGATCAGAGGGTAAAAATCCTTTTGTCTGCTACTCGGTACCCCGGGCATGTGTTCGGTTTAAACAGGCCTTTGGTCGCCTTATCCGCCGCCATGATGATAGAGGGTGCGTTGTCTGTTTAGACTCGCGTGTAGTGACAAAGTCTTATGGCAAATATTTCTTCCATTCCCTTCCAGAGTGTCCTGTACATGAGATGGAAATAGAGAAAATAATCCAAGAAACAAAAAAGTTTGTGTAGATTTAAACCCAAGTTGTCCCCTACATCCTTGCTACGGCTCAAATAGATGGTTGAGATGACTTAGCTGGCGATGCAGCCAAGGGAGTTCCCTTGGCAAATCGTTGGCTAAGTCAGATTAAGTATCTATTTAGGCCGTAGTAGGAGCGGGCTAAAAGAAAAACTTCAGAGAAAAGACTACTATAAAAACTATCAGCTTCAATAGAGGCCCTTTTAGAAAATCCGCACAAATACAATTGCGATTATTTGGCCGTTCATCTAAGGACCCCACCACTGGTTTTGGACATAGTATAGACCAGATCGATCACGCTTAGAATCGATCTGCACGTAGCAGGTGAAACATTAATTACTTCGGGTAAGTATTAACTTGCCCTTCACCACTTACTGTTTCACTTGTCACGTTCGATTGAGGTCAAGCGTGATGTAGGACGCAACTTGGGTTTTAAACCTAAGGGGCATCTTTGACATATATCTCAGAGGAATCTGAGAGAATATGACTAAGAAAAAATTGCCAGCGCCAATCGTAACGAGCCTTTTCTTGGATGGAAGAGACTACTTGTGACGGTTCTAATTTTGAGAGCCATATGATCTCTTCATCTGCTAGCCTGATGAGTAATGCATGTTCTTTTTGCGGCCAATGGATACTCACAAGGTGCAACGCCCTATTCCATGTTCTCCAGCGAGAAATGAGACGGGCGAAAGGAAGAGAGATAGAGAGGACCGGGACGATTGATAGAGCAAGGGCCGATGGGTGAAAGTTGAAAAAAAGGGGAAGAATGAAGTTACACCATAAGGCCAAGAAGATAAAGAGCACCTCTTTAGCAGAGGAGAAAAGGGGGCCAAGAAAACGTCTCCACTTTGGCAGGGGAGTAAGCGTTGCGCAGACATCGTAAGCACAAAATTCTTCAAATTTAGAAGAAGAGAGACGTCCTCTGACGGCATGGACGAGCTCATGGACGAGCACGGTCTCTTTAGAAATGAGACCATCTTGAGAAGGGCGCATCCGAATCATCGGTTCACCATCTTCATCTATCCAGCAGCAAGCAAGTTCCCATGGAAGCAGTCCCTTTGCGGATTGCTCGATGGGCATAGACTGAATGTTTACAGAGAGCTTATCTGAAAAGGCCTTAGTAACGGGATAGGGAATAACAGAGTCGCTAAGAGGGCGTGAGGTTTTAGATTGTTGTAAAAAGGAGTCTAGTTGCTCTTCTGGGCGAGAAAAGCGACCATTTTTATCGAGAATATGGATTTTATGTTCAATTTTGTGAGTCATAACAGCCCCCCCTCACAGGAAAGAAAGTACAATTTTTACGAGTTTTCATCTCTTCATCAAGTACAAAAATGTGTAGAATGATCGTACTGAACTGCGTTACAAGTAGTGATGACACAGTAAAAACATTCTACGCGATGTAACAGTATCGCATATTTTTTTTTGTTAGTAAATCTATGGATCGAAAGCGTTCACAAATCTTTGCCTCTATTCTGCTAAAGTCGAACAAAGTTCTCTATGTAGTTTTACTAGTATTTTGTATTTTTGGCTTTCGTCTTTGGTATCTTACTGTTGTGCGACACACTTCTAAAACGATCGAAGCGACCCGTGCGCGAAGGAAGGTGGTTGTAGAGCCTGCTATGCGTGGAACGATTCGCGATCGGTTTAATGTTGTGCTCGCAGCCAACGCCATAGAGTACCGAGTTGGTATTATGTGGTCCCCTATTCAGGAAATTCCCCGTTGGATATCCGAGGCAAACGGACGACGCTATGTGAGAAAAGAGTATGTTCGGGCTCTTTCAACGATGTTGGGAAAGAGTCTCGAGCTTGATGCAAGGCGAATAGAAGAGAGTGTATATGCATACGCCGTTTTTTCACCCACCACGCCTGTCATTTTACACACGGGTCTTTCAGAGAAACAGTATTATGCTCTCAATATGCTTGCAAAAGACTGGCCGGGTCTTGTTGTTGAAAGGTCTGTTAAGAGAGTATATCCCAGAAAGCGTCTTGCCAGCCACCTCGTCGGCTATACTGCTGCCTTGAATCGAGAGGAATTAGACGCGGCACTTTCAGAAATGCGTTCATTGAGAAAATATGTAGAACGAGTTGAGACAGGAGAAGATCTTCCTGGCGGCAGTGATGCCTTTTTTGCTGCAAAAAAGAGATTGTTGGCTCTGGAGAGAAGAGCGTATGGATTTAATGACGAGATTGGGAAGACGGGAATAGAGGCTGCCTTCGAAGATCAGTTGCGCGGAATGAAAGGGCGGCGCTGTTTTGTCACGAATGCCCAGGGAGAAGTCCTTCGGGAAACGGTTGGATCTCGGGAGCCTATTCCTGGCAAGAGAATAGTCCTTTCTCTTTCAGCAGAGCTTCAAGAATGGTGTGAGAAACTTCTCTGTGAGAATGAGTCAGATCGTTACAACATACTCTCTCAAGATGAGGAAAGAATAGAAAAAGGGGCAAAAAATCCTCTTATTCGAGGAGGAGCAATAATTGCTTTGGAACCAAAGTCGGGGGAGGTTATTTCATATGCGAGCTTTCCCCGATTTGACCCTAACGACTTTGTTCGTAGCGGTACAACAGCCCTCCTTCGTTCTGCACCTCAGGAAAGAATCTATAAGTGGTTAGAAAATGACCACTACTTAAAACGGGTATGGGACATGCAACAACCTCTTGAACTTGAAGAGGTAGGAAAGAGAGGTGATTTTTGTGATCGTTCGATCTGGATGACGTGGGACCATTATGTAGAGAGTGTTGCACCTACTAAGTCTCCAATTCTTTCCTATTTTCGTCTTTCTCCTACCATTGGTGATTTATGCGAACTTCAAAATAAGCTTTCAACGATATGTGAGAAGAAGAAATGTTCCTATCAAGATGGCTTAAAAGAGCTTGAGAAGGCGGCTTCGAAGGCCGTTTCTTGTCTGTTGTCTCAATGTAGTATTTTGCGCGAACAGCTTTTTGTTCTGGATTTGAGCCGTCTGTTAGTACGTTTCGAAGAATTTTCTCCTGTCTTAAATAGGATTGTACAGAAGATGTCTGTCGATCTATACCGCTCTTTGATATGTGCTAAAGAGGCGTTTTCTGAAATCTTGAAAAGAGAGTTGGCAAAAGAGTTTGAACAAAACCCCTTTGAAGAGTGGAAAAAAGAGCATAAGAAGAAGTTTTTAGCCGAAAAACGTAAAGCAGAAGAGAAAGCACGTATTCCCGCGCGTCCTTTTTTATATTACACAGATAGAGAGTTAAGGGGGCAGTTCTCCCTTTGGTGGGAGCAGAACAAAGAGGAGGTTCTCTATTGCGCTATTTTAGGTAAGAAACAGAGGTGCTCAGGGTGGGTACAAAAAGGTATTGCCCGTTCTATATTGATCCAGCAAGAACAAAGAGAAACGCTCTCTTTGCTCTCTACTCTTTTGAAAAAAGTAGTCTCCGAAAAAGAGGCCTTCAAGCTACTCGCCGCTTTAAAAGGATTTGATGGGCTCACCCATACATTATGGGGTACGTATAACTGTTCATATCGAGGGGGGGTTCCTAAAACGGGGCAGGGGCTTATTCGCTCCTATTTTTCACTGCGTTGTTCGCCACTTTCCTCTTTTTGTCATACGCATGCAAGTGCTCCGGGCTCTATATTCAAGCTTGTTGTTGCCCATGCTGCCTTAAGGCAGCAGGCAAAAAAATTTCGTGAAAAGAGATTAGATCCAGACTTTTTCAAAATTTCAGATAGACCATTTCATCAGGGGGATAAGTTTTTCGTTGCTACAGATGGTTTCGGAAGGCCTATTCCTCGCCTTTATAAGGGCGGACGTATGCCCAAAAGCATGGGGACGGTGGGCGAGATAAATATGGTAAGTGCCATTGGAAGATCGAGTAATCCATATTTTTCGTTATTAGCAGGTGATTTTTTAGATAATCCAAATCGTCTTTTGGAAAGTGCAAGAGCGCTTGGATATGGACAAAGAACTGGCATTTGTCTTTCTGGGGAGGCTTCTGGAAAGTTGCCAGAGGATTTGGAAACAAATAGAACAGGTCTTTACACGTCCGCCATTGGACAACACACGCTTCTTGCGACGCCATTGCAGTCGGCACTCATGATTTCAACTCTTGCCAATTGTGGAGAGATGGTAACCCCGCGGTTTGTGAAAATGGCTATTGGTCCTGAGGTCTCTTTTTCGAGACAGTTAGGTCCTGGTATCCACCAAAAAACGATGCGGGCTGTCGGTATAGAAACTCCTATTTGGGTAGGGATCTGTTCTGATGCATACAAACAGCATATCCATGTTCCAACACGGAAGGTAAAAAGGGAGGTAGAAGTATCTCTCGATGAGCAGAAGATTCTCTTTGAGGGGATGAAGGAGTCTGCTCAGCGTGCTTTAAGTGGGCAGATGAGAAACCTCTATTCGCACCGTCCCTATCTATTCAGAAGCTTTTCGAAGATGAAACCGCTCATGATAGGAAAATCGAGTACAGCGGAAAGTTTAGAGAGACTCGGTGTAGCTATTGGTCAAGAGCCTTTTATGTATAATCATACCTGGTTTGGGTCCATTTTTTATCCAGATAGTGGTCAAGAGCCTTTTTACTGTCGCGAGCCAGAGCTGGTTGTGCTCGTCTTTTTGCGCTACGGTCGTTTAGGAAGGGACGCTTCTTTATTGGCAGCATCGGTTTCTCAAGAATGGAGGAAGATTCAACGTAAGCATGCATAATATTTTAGGAGATATACATAATGGCTATAACACAGGTTGGACCGGCATATGCTCAACAGATTGCAGTGATAGGGGAAGGAGGATATAGAGAAAATATAGACAAGAGCCTCTTTGATGCTGTTTTTTATGAGTATGCGAGAGCAAGAGATACTTTTCCTGGGCTTGTTGAAGGTAATATTCGCGATGACTGTCTGTCAAAAAAATCAATTGTGGTTTTGAAGACTATAGTCCAAGGAAAAGAACTGCCTGGGGGGATTTCTTTGCTACCGTTTATAGAGATTGAAGCGTTTAGAAAAAAGCTGTGTGCCCCTTTAGAATGTTTTAGACAGTGCGAGGAAAGCCTTTACAGATCGTGTTGTATTACCTTCGGTTGGAATCCTGGTTTGCACCGTTCAAGGAACAAGGGGGCAATTTGTGAACAGGAGTGGATATCTCTCTATAGCTGTGAAAAGTGGTTTGTTCAGGGGCTTGCCTATTTGGCAAGGGAGGAACAAGAGAGGGTAAGTTGGCAGTGGGAGAGGATAATTGTCAGGGGCAGGAAGGAGGACTGGGCACGAGAATTTATGCACTATAGGCCCAGTGATAGGGAAACGAGGATGGCAGAGAGCCTGGCGAGGGGGAATGTTTTGACTATGTGCGGGCGGATGCTGGCGGGTGTTAGAGTAGGAGGAACACGCGATCCTGCGATTCAGACATTTTATCTTGATTTTTCTATATTTAGGGAGCTGCTGTGGAAAAGGGATCTTGCAGGTGTTGCCTTTCGTGCTATTTCGAGGGTATGTCTTTGTACTCTTATCGTACACGAGTCCGATCTGATACCCTTTCTCAAATTTTCTCGGAGGCATAAGAAGGAAATTACTAAGCGATGTGAATGTGTTGAATACCGATTTAAAGAAGGTGACTATATTGAGTTTTCTAAGGGTGAAATCGATTCTTCGGAGATGTTAGAGATTCTTGAAAGTCTTATTGACAAAGGGTGAAGTCATGCAAAAGATTGGCGGGGCTTTCTTACTGTTGCTTCTTTGTTCTCTTCATGGTGTTGATGTTGCTATCACCATTGATGATCACCCTATGGCCGATACCTCTTTTTTTGGAGCCTATGAGAGAACAGAACGCCTTCTTTCTGCGTGTGAAAATCACAACTGTAAAGCAGCCTTTTTTTGTGTTGGCGAGTACTGCAAGAAAAATCAGACTTCGGTTGACGCTGTAAATCGCCGAGGTCACTTTTTAGCCAACCACAGCATGACGCATCCGCATGTAAGCACGCTTTCTCTTTCTGAGTTTGAAGAAGAGGTAAAGGGGACGCAGGCACTTTTAGAACCACATAGTCAGATGAGAAAGTACTTTCGCTATCCTGCTCTTGATTACGGCAATCAGGAACGCCTGGGAGGATCCCGAGAAAAGGGTGTTGCTGTGCTTACCCTTCTGAAGGACTTGGGGTATGTAGATGGCTATGTCTCTATTAATACGTATGACTGGTATCTCAATACCAAACTTCAAGAGGCTCTTCGGGGGAAAAAAAGGATTGACTATACGAAGCTTAAAAACTTTTACCTCTCATGCATGCGACAGTGGTGTGAGCATTATATCGAGTTCTATGAAAACCAGCTCTCAATTACTCCTGTACAGACACTTCTCCTTCATGCTAATGATCTCAATGCACTGTATTTGGACGATATTCTTTGTATGATCCGCCAGTTAGGATGGAATATAGTTTCACCTGAAAAAGCCTTCCAAGACACCTCTTGGAGGGAGAAATTCATTGCTGATCCCACAAAACTTTCCATTCCTCCCCCCTTTCCGTCCTGTCAAGATATCGACAGACAGCTGCAGGAGCTCTCCATTTTCGGATAGCAATAGTACGTTTAATTTTAGAATAAAGTTTGAACTATATGGGCTTTAGTTGAAAAATTCTGATTTTAATCAGACCTTTATAGTTTGGTCATTATGTTTAAAATTGGAATTCTTTAGTCTGAATGATCTGTTTCTCTTTATTTTCAAAAACATTCTTAAGGTTACGGGAGAGCCAATCGGCAGTTGAGCGAAAAGAAGAAAAAGGCAAACAATTTCAGGAAGATTTTTCTTTCCTAAAGGTAGCTCTTCAAATACTATGTTTTTCAATTGATTCATAGGTGGGCGCCATCGGGTACTCTGCTTTGATACTTTGGACACAATCAGAGGTTGCAAGAGAGGCGCTCTAGAAGAGGAAAAATGGATGAAGCCTGCAGGGATATTTCGTAGATTTTTCGCCCTTATTGTCGATCAGGGCATTTTTTTTAGCCTTTTTCTCCTTTGTAGCTTCATCATTTTTGGGATTATAGAGCTTTTCTTGGCCGCTGTGGGGATACGTCTTGATACATTGCTGGCAAACACGCTCATTGCGCTTTTTGTGCTTTTTTCACTCGTTGGTCATTGGCTCTATTTTTCCCTGTATGAATCATCTAGAAAACGGGGTACTCCGGGACAAAGACTTTTTAAGCTTAATGTTAGCGATATTCATAACGAGCAAGTGACGTTTAACATGGCCTCATTGCGCTATCTCATTTGGGCGGTGCCGACGTGGCTTACTGAAATAACGAGAGAGATATATGGAAGCAGTCCTTCTACCGTTGTCGGACTTTTTCTTTTTGTTCTTTTTTGCGTCGATATTATCTGGTTGGTTCCGTTTTTTTTCACAGAGCGGCGTCAGACCGTATACGACCTGGTCTCTGGAGTACAAGTTATTAAAATCTCAAAAGCAGTAATTGAGGAGTAATGTATGCGAGGACGAATTTGCACTGTCGTAGCCCTGTTTTTACTTTGCACAGCGGGCTGTTTTGCCCTTGATCAAGAGTACTGCGTTGACCATGGTGTAAAAAAGTGGTATGCGAATGCTGTGGAAAACTACGATTCCCTCAGCGCTAAGGCAGACCAATATACGTTCAAACTATTGGGGATGCATGAGACACGAGGTGGTTTTTATGATAGGAAGACCCAAAATGTACGCTCTCAAATAGAAGAAAAGGTGCTCTCTAGCATTGAACAACAACAACTTGCAAAAGAAGATCCGGTTCGGCTGCTCACAATGTGTTCTAAGGGGCTACTCCAAGAGTGGTTTTTGGTGGGAAAACTCATACAAAAGGGATATTCCAACATAGAGCTATTGTGTATTAATCCAGAGGTTTCGCAAAAAGCGTGTGAAGGTTTCCGTGCTCTTTCCAACGCTCTCGAAGAAGAAGGGATAACGCTATCTATTTCTCACTATACATCTCTAAAAGAGTGCAAGAGAGCTCAGAATGAAAAGGTTCATGCAATTTGTGCTGTGGACGTTTTGGACTCGCTTTTAACGTATAGTGGGTTAAAAGATATGGCGCAGTCCTGTGAGATGTTGAGTTCTTCTGGACAAGCTTTTATTGGATACAACTTTGCTCTCATTGGGGGCAATGCAGAGGGTCATTTTGAGTTACTCAGCAGCTATGGTCTTTTTGAAGAGGCACGCAAAAAAGTTGCTCAGCAGAGAGTCCAGGCACTTCATCCTCGCTCTCGCCCGTACAAAATCCTGACAGCGACAGATATGTCTGATCTGGGCCTTCTCTTAACCATTCTCAAAGACCTGTGCAAGGAGGGGTACCAAGACGTTGTTATTGAGTTGTGGAGTGGCCTGCCAGGATCTGTGGATTATTTTGTGAAGGAAATCTTGACAGGATTTTCTACGAAGACCTCGCAGATTTCATGTAAGAAGGCAAGGCGTCTTTATACAAGTGATCAGCGTCATATGGACCTTCGTAATATGCTTTTTGTCTGGACGACAGACTCTTCTCCTAAAGAGATGCTCAAAAGGGCTGTACCCCTCTTAAAGCACGATCGCCTCTTAAAAGCGGGCGGTTGCGCTCTCTTCTTCTCTCCCGATACCGGTCTGTGGAATGTCGACCGCTTCGGAGGGACCCATCTGTGTGATTTGATGGGAACAGAAAGAGACAAGGCAGCACAAGAGCTGGTCGACCTTTTCGACGGATTTGCAAGGGCGTAGACACCTTAATTGCCCCTGACCGTGGAGTTATTCCGCAATCGGGGGTAAAATTATTCCTCGGCGCTTTTCTTCTTCACCGTTTTCTTAGTTGTTTTTTTCGTCGTGCTCTTTTTTGTGGTGGTTTTTTTCCTGGTAGCTTTCTTGGTCGTTTTCTTGGCAGTGGCTTTTTTCTTAGTAGATTTTTTCTTGACGTAAGCAGTTTGGGGGCGCTGATAGAACTTTTCGTCTACCTGTTCGATGGAGTTTCCGATGACATCGCAATCTGGATAGGACGTGCAGGACCAAAATGGTTTACCAAAGCGTGATCGGCGCTGGACAAGGGTCCCTTCACATCCAACAGCAGGGCAGGGATGGCCTACAACTTCACCTTTTTTGGGGATAGAGACGATACCGCGACATTCTGGATATTTGGTGCATCCGAGAAAGGCGCCAAACTTACCAAAACGGACTTTCATGGGAGTTTGGCACTTGGGACAAGGCTGCTCCCAGTCAAAGTCATCTCGGTACTCAGATTTATCAAATTGGGCCTCTTCGAGAGATGTTGTGTAGCTGCAATCAGGATACTTTGAACATCCGAGGAAAAAGCGCGACTGCGACCAAATTTTTTGAAGGGGAGATTGACATTCAGGACAAATCTCGTCTGTCATAATCTTAGGGGGATGTGCGTGCTCTTTGGCATGCTCAAGTGTTTTTGAAAACTGTTCCCAAAATGTCGAAAGGACCTTTTTCCACTCTTTTTGATTTTCTGCAATCTCTTCGAGAGCATCTTCTAAAGAGGCTGTGAAACCAATATTCATGAGATCTTGGAAGTTCTCCTCCAACATGCCGGTGACTACAAATCCGAGCTCTGTTGGCTTCAACCGTCCTTTTTCTTTGACGGTATACTCTCTTGCTGAGATCTTTTTCATGATCGTAGCGTAGGTAGAGGGCCTTCCAATACCAGATTTTTCAAGCTCTTTAATGAGAGAGGCCTCTGTAAAACGGGGTGGGGGGCGGGTGAAGGCCTGATCAGCATCGATCTTTTGTAGAAGAAGAGATTGGTCTACACCGAGATCAGGCAGACGGTTGTTTTCTTCTTCTAAGGGCTCTTCATCTTGTTTTTCTTCATAGATGTGCAAGAAGCCAGACTCTTTGATTTGGGAGCCTGTAGCGCGGAGAACAAAGCGAGAGTTGGCTTGGATATCACAGCTTACAGTGTCGTAGATGGCAGGAGTCATTTGAGAGGCGACAAGTCGTTTCCAAATAAGTGTGTAGAGTCTGTACTGATCGTGCGAGAGAAACTGCTTGATAGACTCAGGATCGCGAGAGATTTGTGTGGGACGAATGGCTTCATGGGCATCCTGAGCGCTTTTTTTAACATGAAAGAGGCGTGGCTTTTCGGGAAGAAAAGAGGCTCCGTACTGTTTGTTGATGTACGATCTGACCTCATTAAGGGCTTCTGGTACGATACGAACAGAATCTGTTCTCATGTAGGTTATCAAACCTTCGGCTTCATGACCAAGGTCAATACCTTCGTAAAGCTCTTGTGCAATTTGCATTGTTCTCGACGGTGAAAATCGGAAGTGTCGACTTGCTTCTTGTTGCAGTGTAGAGGTTATGAATGGGGCTTCGGGCTGTCGCTTTTTCTCTTTTTTGTCTACGCGCTGGACAATGTAGTCAGAGCAATTTTCAAGAGCGCTTTTAACAGCGGCGCTGCTTGCACCATCCGAGATGGTCATACGATCTTTTTTCTCAGAAGGCTCTTTTTCTACACGTTTACCGTCGACACTGTAAAGAGAAGCAGAAAAGGATTTACATTCTTCGTCGGTTTTAAGCCAGGCGGAAATGTTCCAGTATTCACAAGGAACGAAAGCAGCAATGGCACGTTCTCGATCCACAACGATTTTGAGAGCGGCAGACTGCACTCTCCCTGCGGAAACAGAGTTTTTACCATGCCTTCCGAGTTTTCGACTTAATAAAGGCGAGACAGTATATCCAACAAGGCGATCGAGTAAGCGGCGAGCTTGTTGGGCGTTAACCAGGGCCATATTAATCTCCCTTGGGTGGGAGATAGCTTCCCTGACGGCTTCTTTGGTGATAGAGTTAAAGCTGACTCGCTGGATGTCTGTTTTGTTGCTCAAAAGTTGGCTGATATGCCACGCGATTGCTTCTCCTTCTCTATCTGGATCGGGAGATAGATAGACGGTATCGCACTCTTTGGCGAGTTTCTTTAATTTTTGGACAACCGCTTTTTTGTCTATGAGAGGCGTGTATGAAGGTTCAAAGTCATTTTCAATATCGATACCGAATTCGTGGGCGGGAAGATCTCGAATATGACCATACGAGGACTCAAAAATGTATTCAGGGCCAAGGAACCTTTTCAGGGTTTTGATCTTTGCAGGAGACTCGACAATGACAAGATACTTTTTCTGCATACAGTAGTTTTTTTATCTCTTAAGGGCTGTTGTTCTTCTTTGCTTTAGTTGAACCCCTGATTGTATCCTATCTTTCACATAGGCTGGCTGCAGGGGAGAATGTACTTTCTCCTTGCCAAGGTATAAACCATGGTTTCGTCGAAATACCCGCGTCTTTTCTCCTTCACTCAGCCTATGTGAAAGATAAGACACAACCAGGTATTGAAAACGAAAACAAGACACGCAGCTCATACGTGCTACGTGTCTTGACTACTTTTACCTTAGGGTAAGCTGTTAAAAGGACACACATACCGTTCCTTCTATCCAACTAATCTGTTCTTCGAACAGATCAACTGTGCCAGAGTTTTTGCTCTCCGCAAAACACTCAGCAGCAGCCCCCCCCACGGTTCCATCCCCTTCTTCGAGAAGGGCAGAGGGTTGGCTGATAGTCATCATCTACCTATCTGTGCTGGAGTAAACTTTAACCTCTGATTGTGACCTATCTCTATAGGACGCTACAGAGGAAAATGTACTTTGTCTTTCTCTTTGCCAAGATAAAACCCTTGGCTTTGTCGAAACACTCGTATCTTTCCCCTTCATTTGGCCTACACGAGAGATAGGTCACAATCAAAGGTTTAAAAGCAGACTCCCTTGTTTCATTTCAACTTACTCAGGAAAGGAACTTCCTAACTAAGCAAACAATTTTCTTTATACAAATTTTTGCAACCTGCCAGGTCTTCTGTACTCATCACAATGAGCCTTAAGGATTTTCCTCTTAAATGTCACCCCCTTCACCTTTTTGGAAGCGCTCGCAGTTTGGCAGGCGTACGTACCATTGACACTCGTCAATGTAAGATGCATGCCTGCACTACACCCTAAATTTTTTTGTAGCACGATTTAGTAAATCTCTTCAATCAATCTTTTCTTTTCGAAAAAAAGTAAAGAAATTTATAGGTGTATCGCGTACCCATACTTCAAAAAGTCCAGATATTTCCGGATCTTGTTCAACAATTTTTTCTAATAGATCTAATACTTCACTATTTGATTTATCCATTTTTTTGAGGAGATAAGATTTCTGGAGAAGAGCATAAAAGTGAGCTTTTGGCTCCGAAGCACTTTTCGCAAGAACGGACTCTATCTCCTCTAATGCCTTGTCATACTCACCCATTTCGCTATGCAATGTCGCCTGGACAATGGCACTGTACAGAGGAAGGTGGTGTTCATCTAAATGTTTCGCCGCCATAGTAAACCAGCGCTCTGAGGGTTCCCTTTGCTGTAGGAGCTCCTCTTGGGCCGCTATCCCTGCGAATCGGTTGGCTATGGTAGGGGACTGAGCAAGCAAAGAACAAAGAGTGTCGAATTCCTCTTTGTACGAAACATCTCGCTCGGCAGCAGGGGGATGGGAGAGGCGTCGTGCGATACCCTCTGCTTTGAGTGTCCGTGACATGCACGCCGATTCGCTTTTTGAGACAAAAAAACTAATCATGCAGACGAGCAGGACAAGAATAAGGAGGGCAAAACCGCACTGTTTTCGATATTCATAGAGGCGATCAAAACGAAATCGTTCGAGAAAAACTACATACCAAGGGACTGGGGCTGTTTTTTTTGCCTGCATAGTTCGTAACGGTCTACCCGCTAAAAGATTATAACTGCGAACACTTTACTGTATCGTGGGGTAAGAGCGCAAGCGTTTCGGGGAGATTATGGTGAAAAAGGTGTAGCCAGAGCCTCACTTTTTTGTACTCGCAGGTAGAGAGCTCCGCATAAAATTGTAAGAGAACCGATCCACATTGTGGGAACAATACCAAAAGAATGCAAAAGCATTCCCCCAAGAAGCGGAGCGAGAGCCCCTCTAACGCCAACGGCCAAAATATTGACAGAAGAGTATTGGCAACTCGATTCTTGTCCTGAAAGCAGAGGTCCAGAAAGATGCCAGATGAGCTGGCTTCCTCCCTGGGCGATGCCGTATATAGCGTAAGAAAGGAAGACAAGATAGGGGAGGCTAAGTGAACCCAACAAGAAGAGCTGTGCAAGTAAAAACCCTATGCCGACGAGGGAAGAGACAGAGAGAACAGTTCCCCGACAAAGATGCTTACTCCAGATCTTGCTGCTTCCAATAGTTCCTGTTCCCTTCAAAAGGGTTCTGCATATAAAAATAAATAAATAGGGAAGATGTAGTTTGCTAAGAAGTATTTCTCCCGCCGGCCTTGCGATCATAAGGCCAAATCCAGCAATAAAAAATCCTATCTGAAATTTGAGGAAAAGAGGATTCTCGCGGAGGATTTGTCTGGAATTTTTCCATGGATCAACGAAAAAAGAATGTATGCGTGTGGTAGTTCCTGGCTCATGTGGGGTAGCGACAGCAGGAACACCAAGATAGAGCAGAGCAGAGAGAAGATGAAAAATAGCTCCCATAGTAAAGAGCCATCGTAATGAGACAAGTTGATTGTCGCATAAAAATCCTAAAATTGGCCCGAGCACGATCCCCACACCATAAGAGATTCTGAAGAGAAAAGAGAAGAACTCGTTGCACTTTTCTTGGGGGAAAAGTCGCTTGAGGATATCCATACGGGCCGGTTGAGAAGCCCTATAAAAAAGGGCATACCACCCACTTGCCGCTATGTACGCCAAGGGATGGTTGAGATAGATGCTGGCCAAGAAGATTAAGGGGGCAAGGGCTGTGGATGCTATGAGGCTTGTGTGAAGCAGTTTTCCAGAGTGAACCTTATGGACAATAGATCCCCAGTAAAAGGAGAGGATGGCGACAGCTGGCAAAACAGACGTTAAGAGTGCTATATGAGCGGTAGAAGCATCGATTTCTTGAAGGAGAAAAAGGGGCACGATAGTCTGTAGACAAACGAGAGGCTCTTGCAAAACAGCAATAAGGGTAAAGACCGGTCGTACGAGTGTGTTGGATCGGGTCATGAAATCAGGCCTTGTTATAACAGCACAGCGCCTATTTTTGTTTTGGTGGAAATTATGAGAAATCTCAAACCGAGGATATTGTTTTTCATAGGAGTATTTTCTTATATGCGGGATTTTGATGAAAGGGTTTTTCTTTTTTATTCACGATATGAACAGGGTCACAATCATGGATTCAAATTTAGTGAGCACTATGTTGGAAGATACTGCGCACCACTCTTAACACCACACCGAAGAAATCTCGTGTATGAAGACAAGTTATTCGTCTGTTTTGAGCAATATGAGCATCGGAAAGCGTAGACAAGACATAATCGCTGCAATTAGTGGAAAGAAATGTGAACGTCCCAGGAGCGTACGTTTTATCTCGAGGGGGTATCGATTCACGGTGTTCTCTGTGGTGATAATACCTTCCAAAAGGTTCTGGTACAAGCATTAAATGGTAACGATCTGTCGTCATGGTGTCCCTTGTTTAATTAAGATAGGAGAAAATTTTAATAAAACATGTTCCTTTTTACAAGCGCAAATTGTTTCTCTTTTTTAGTCCCTTGATTGTGACGTATTCCATGGCCTGGGCACTGCTTGGTGAGTCCTGATCTTTCGCCCCTTTTTCAGTGACGGCTAATGAATCATGTAGTAAAAGAGATTTTTCATTGGGTCAAGGGGTTGAGCGGTGTTTTGGTGGATTGTCGTTATTTCTGTTGTTGGCTTTACGCTAGCGCAGTTAAAGCAAAGGGAAAGAAAGACGACAATTCACTTGCCACACATTCACTTGTGTCCCCAATCTGGTTTTACATGGGTTAGGAGTCTTTCTAAAGCTTTTTTCATAGGGTCGATCTTTTTTTTATGTTGGGCTGTTATTCACTGGAGCGTTGGCAGCGGTCTCTTTGAGCGGCTTTTTATCTCTGAAAAGAGCAAGGTGTATCCATCACCAACCTCATCAAGGGCACTTTTTTTTGTTATCGACAGGTCGGGATCGATGGCAGAGCCTATGCCGGGATCCAAACAGATTACGAAAATGGATCAGATTCATCATAGTGTGCAAACATTTGTCGAAAAAGAGGTGGGAGATGATCTTTTTGGCCTTGTAAGCTTTGCAAGAGCCGCTATGGTCCGCGTTCCCCTCTCACGAGATAGATCTTTTTTCATGCAGAGACTCTCTACACTTTACCCAGAGACAGAGGAGTTTCGCAATGGGACGGCTCTTGGATACGCAATTTTTAAAAGCGTCTATCTCATTGAGGCATGTCGGCAGTTTGCTCAGACGCAAAAAGAGACCCATTTTACAGGACAGGCGCTAATCGTTATCACCGATGGGCTCGAAGAGCCACACCCTGCAGATAGAAACCATCCCTTTCGTTCTATGCGTTATGAGCAAGCCCTTCGATTTGCAAAGGAAAAAGGGGTGAGAGTTTACTATCTCAACATCGACAAAAACAGCTATGAGAGAATGAGCTATTCCGACAGGGAGAATTTAAGAAAACTTGTAGAGGCAACAGGAGGAATATATGGAGAGGTCCCTTCCTCTCAAAAGATAGAGGAAGTTCTTGGTCACATAGCTCAAAAAGAGGTTTACCAGCGGACAGAAAAAGTAAAAAGCTCTTCTTCTTTGGGATACTGGCTTATCGTGTGGGCGCTTATCTTTTGCTCATTGTCTCGTCTTTTTGAGACTCTTGTGTTGAGGGTTGTACAATGATAGCCACCATAGCTGTTTTGTTGGTATGTGCGCTTTTTTTAGGGGAGTGGGTCTGTATCAGAAGGTGTCGCGTTGTGCGAACCTCTTTACATCAAAAAATTTCTCCGAAACTAAAGATCAAAAGAGCCCTCTACCGAGCTCTTTTGATCTCGTCTATGCTGTCACTGCTATTTGCCTTTTCTTTAGCCTGTTGGAACCAACAAAAAGAAGAGCCCAGGCAAGGAGTTGCTATCGTCATCGATCCTATGACCTCTCTTTCATTGACAAAGTCAATAGCTACCGATCTTTTAGATGCACTACCGGGCATCTCCTTTTCTCTTTATGAGGTTTCCAACAATGGTCTGACCAATCTTGTCCCTCCAACTGTCGATAGGCTTTTTCTCCGTGTTTTGCTCGACGGAATACAAGAAAGTGAGAATCCACCAATGGTTCTTTCAGAGATCTCTACAAGAGTAGAGCGTTTCCAGGAGGGGGCGCCACCTTGGATTGTTGTTGTCGGCGGTCGGCAGTTGGAGGAAGAAGGAGCCCTATCGTCCACGAGTTTTGTATTGGTCCGACCCCCCTCACACCACATTGTTCAAAACGGTAAGAAGATCTCTTTTAAAAAACTGGTGGGCACAATCGCTTCGCGATTACAAAGATCTTCCCAGGTGCATGCAGGCGGCACTGTCTCAACGCTGCTTATAACTATCTGCGTCCTTGCTGCGTGGATAGGGTTTGTCGTTTGGAGGGGATATCAAGCGCCTCTTTTTGCTTTATTTCTTCTTTCAACCCATCTGTGCGGAGTATCAGAATACGATGCTAACCGCTCGTGTGCGATTGCAATACAACTGGCAGAGCAAGGAGAGTGGAAAGCGAGCACCGAAAAGATTGAGAAGCTTCTTTCGAACCTTTCTGCTTCAGAAGCGCGACAGAGAGTTCTATATACGCGCGCTCTTCTTTCATACCTTCAGGGGAGAAACGGTGAAGCTCTCGAATGGTTGGAGATGGAATCTGTCCCAAAAGAGGAGGAACAGGTAGAGCAGCTCTATGGACTCTCTTTAATTGGTCTTATAAAAGAGGGAAGAGCGAGAAACGAAGTAGAAGAGTATAAGAAGCGGCTTAAAAAGTGGCTTGAGAGGGATCCGAAGGTTTCAAAAAAACTTAAGGGGGCAGCACGGATGTATGCTTCTTTCCCCTTTGTGGAACTGCATAAAGAGACGCTTGAAGAGACCCTGCTTTGGCTCGAACAAAATGATGTTGAAGATATTACCGAACTTGTTTCTTCTTCTTTTTTTGAGAATATGGAAGATCTTATAGGAAAGAGATATCCCAAAGAGATAAGAAGACAATTTGAAAAAGAACTCTCGAAGATTAAAATGAGCCCTCTTTTTTCAAGAATATGGCTTCTGATAGCATTGTCGATGGATCCTTCTAAGAGTATAGCCTCTTTAACAGAGCAAGCCCTTCATTATTCTGGAGAGGCATATGCCTTTTCACAAAGAGAGATGGCTTTAGAATATCTTTACGAACGTATCAACCAGATGATCCCCTTTCTTCCAAAAAACGATCAGAGTGCTGCTGAAACTATTTTTTATGATGACAATGGATCGGCTCCTCTTTGGTATGCGCGCTCTGTTCTTTGGTCTGTAGTTGAGCGGGGAAGAGCTAAAGAGAGCCTGTGTTACGCTATAGCTGAGCAGGTAGACTTGCCTCTGGATGCTGTATCAAAGGAGAGATTGAGTTCTTTGGCGTGGGAGCTCTTTGATTTTCAGGGATATTATCCACGAGAAAACCCACTTGAAGGACTGCTTCAAAAAGCGCTTGTTTCCTGGTACCAAGAAGAACGTCATGGACCACTTAAGCTGTTAAAAGAGCATTTCGAAGCAAAACCGGATCGTTGGGGCATACGGACACGCCAATTCATTATATCGGTGTTATCTCAAGATTTGTCTTCGAATCTTGCATCTGAGATAGCTCAAGGACTTGAAAAAGAGATAAAAAGCTACTCTCCGGAAATTGTACTATTGTTGTGGCAGCTTGCGGTATGTCCTAAGGAAAATGTCGAGGAGCAAGTCGAAATTGCCATAGAGCTTTTTGAAACACTTGAAAAAGAAGACGATATATCCTTTACAATGCAGATACAGCCTATTTTTAAAGAACAGTTGGAAAAAGGGTCGGATCATGCGAGCTCTCCAGAGGAGTATCTCTCTTTACTTAATGAGTGGTCTGAGCTTTGCTCCTCAATTTTAAAGGGTATTTCGAGCAAAAGGGAAGTGGATACAAAAATGGATGAGGCTCTGGCGCTTCTTTACAGGTTACAAGATCTTTTTGAGGGGTATCCACAGGAAGCGCACATACAGATCGAGCAGACACATGCTGATGAGGGAGAAAAAAAAGGAGGCGTAGATATTCGCAAAGAAGACGCTGTTCGTTTATATCAAGAGATGGACCGCTCAGATCGAGCATTGTGGGAGTAGGGCATGAGTCGTATAAAAATGAGTATTTGTGTGGGACTTTTGTTGGTCTCGTCGGTTCTTTCTGCTCTTTCTGTTAATCTTCCTCCAAAGATTTCTCTTCGAATTCCTCCGGAGTCTGCCGTTGAGGGGCAAAAGATAACCCTTCTCATTACCATCGTTCATAATCCAAGTGATGTGATTGAGGGCGACTCATTTATGATGGATGAGGAGAAGTTGCAGACACAGGCCATCCAAGAAGAGAAAGTAGCCCCAGAAGGGCTTTTTGAAAGGGGAGAAGATGGGCTTGCCGTTCATCGGTTTCGGGCAATCCTGAGCCCGAGATCGGCAGGGATATATTCCGTAGGGCCGGTCTCGGTTCGTATTGCTGGCATTCGATATAAATCAGGAGCTGTCAGTCTCCATGTGCAAGAGGCGCTTTCAACAGATGACTTTCAACTCGAGGTCTCTCTAAAAGGGCCTTCAAAGATCTATCCTGGTCAGGAAATTCTTTTTGAATATCGCATCTCGTTTTCAGAACCGATGAAAGTCTTTAAAGAAGACCTTCCCTTGCTGAATGTAAAAGGTTTCTTGTCCGTAGGGTCCGTTCGGGTTAGTGAAGAGCGAGCGGGAGGAAAAAATATTCAGGTCATCAGTCAACTTTCTCGTGCCCAAGGCCCTATGAATACAACTGTCGGCCGTTCCCTTATTGAGGGCATGAGGGTGAGGGGAGAGGGCAAAAGCACCATTCCTCCCCTAATGAGAGCGGAAGCTCCCCCCGTGCAATTGGAGGTCCTTCCCTTTCCCGAAAAGGGACGCCCACCACATTTTACAGGAGCTTTGGGAAGTTTTACATGGAGGGTCTCCCCTCTTGATGAGACAGAAGTTGCCATCGGACAAAAGGTAAGCATTGAATATCGGGTCTCTGGACGGGGTGTGCTCTCTAGTGTGCAGTTTCCTTCTCTCGATAAACTTTCGGGGTTAAAAGAGGCCTTTTCAACAGATGGATTGCCGCCTGTTGGTCAGACAGACAATGGGACAAAGAGGTTTGTATTGGAGGTCCGTCCAAGGAGGGCGGGAGAAAAAGTGCACGTTCCTGGATTTGTATTTGCCTCATTTGATCCAGTGTCAGAAAGATATCTTTCGACAACCATTCCTCCTGTTGTTCTGCATGTAAGTGGTGTCAAGGCGGCAGATGGTGAGAAAACAGACGTTCTTGCTCCTGGGGTATTGGCTCCTCCTTTTGACCTCGAAACGAGTAGAGATTACCGATTTTCTCTTTTCTGGGTCTTTTTTGCCCTTGTTGTTGCTGTGGCTGTATGTGTTGCGCAGTGGCTCCTTCACAAGTGGTATATCGTAAATCGGAAGGAAAAGCCCGAGACAAGCCGCGATCTTTTTTACCGAGCTATGATGCGGCGCTCGAAGAGGATCGAGAGCCTGCAGCTTTTAAAAAAAGCTCTCTACTTGCGTCTTTTTGAGCTTAGGCTCACGCCCACTCTTTTGGAGATGCCAGAAGGCATTAGAGATGAGGGAGTACTTTCTGACGTTCGGGGGCTTTTACAGCGTGTAGATAAGGAATTATATCAACAAGAAAGAGGAAATTTGAGCGAGATTCTCGATGAAGCTTCGATCTTGTATCATAAGTTACAACAGCTTAGGAGGGAACAGTGAGAGCGCTCTGGGTTTTGATTTTTTCATGTTCCACACTTTGTGCAGCTCAGAGAGATGTTCAAATTGGTGTAGAAAAATACGCTGCTGCGCTGAGAGTACAGGAGCCGTCCAAAAAGTCTGCTCTTCTTAACGAGGCTCTCGAGATTTTTCTCTCTAATGAAGGTGACAAACCTTCGGGCCAATTGCTGTATGATATTGGCAATACATACTTTCATTTAGGGGATATTGGACTTGCTATTGCCTACTATAGACGTTCTCAGGTGCTGCTTCCTCGCAGTCCAAGGGTATCTAGAAATCTCATTGTTGCCTTGCAAGAGGCTGAAGTTGAAGGCAATCAGATCTATCGACCTGTGGCCGATTTTTTGGGAGTGAGGTGGTGCTCTCCATTTGAAAGGGGGCTTGTCGCCCTTGGCCTGATACTCATGACGATCATCTTCTTTTCGTTTCATCTCTGGCTTCCCGGGTACGGCTTTCGGTGGATTTGGAGGGGAACGGCCTTACTGGCACTCCTTTTCATCACCGCTATTACTTTTTATGATTTATTTATGTTTCCTCGCGCCGTTGTTATAAAAGAAAGCTCCTTAAAAGGTTCTATGGAGTCACGAGGTGAGCCCATCTCGCTCCTTTCATCAGGTGAAATGGTGCATGTTATTTCATATTCGTCTGATAATCAGTGGGTTGGGATTCGAACTTCGGTGGACGTACAGGGATTTCTTCCCGCATCTCGGGTTGTCATTGTCGACCAGTAGTCTCTTTTGTCGACGGTGACTTGGGGGTTCACATGAAGGAGCCCGAAGCTGCAAAAAGAAACTTTCCTCCAAGAAAAAGGGCTCATTTAGTACAATGCCTCTCCGCAAAGTTTTGTGGAAATGTTCTAGGATGATATATTTCCTCGTAGAATTATTGTTCCCTCTTTTTGATTTAGGGGGCCTATGAATGGAATGTATGTAGAGGACTGATGTTCTTTCATTAAGCAATAAAGAAGGTGTGTATGAAGACTCTTGTAAAAGCCTGTGTAGTTATGGCAGGTTTATTGATGATGGCGTATGTGACTTTTAAAATTGTTAGAATTGAGGAAAAGTTCACTCTTCTTTCTCGACCAGCTAGGCTCTTTTCTCCCTCACAGATTCAGTCCAAATTCCCTCCTCGTCCAGAGTGGGATGTGAAGATGTCTCCTAACCATGATAAATTCTTTTATATTCTTTCTCAGCAAACTCTCAATTGGCTTGGGCGTGGTATGCAGGTTATTGTGTTTGAAACTCAAGACGGCAAATACGTTGTTAAGTTTGTGCAATTGGGAAGGATGAAGGAAAACTCTGACAAAGGATTTTTCCAGGGCCTTTTATCGAAAGAGAATAAGGAAAAAAGGGAAGAGCGGCTTAGACATAGAGAGGAGATCTTCTCTAGTTCGAAGATGGCCTTCGAAGAACTTCAGGATGAGACGGGAATTATTTATGTTCATTTGAATAGAACGGAAGATAAGCTTCGCGGTGTTAAACTGGTCGATCGCAATGGTCAGTCCCATCGAATTCGTGGTGATGATGCCAGCTTTGTTGTCCAGAAAAAGGCCTCGTGTGTAATTCCAGTGCTGACCAAGCTGATGGAAAGTGGAGATCTGCCCGGTGCAAAACAAAGAGTAAACCATATTTTTGATTTGCTTCTTTCTTTGGCTCGAAAAGGGTTTGTTGACGGTGATGATGCTTTGATTCGCAACAACAATATGGGCTTTACTGAAGACAGAGCTATCTATATTGACACAGGGCATATGTTTAAGGCTGTAAATCTCGATGTTGCGGAGCGCATGAAGTACGAATTTCAGGTTCGGCTCGATCCTCTCGAAAAGTGGCTCAATGTCATGTACCCTGTTCTTGGGGAGTACTATCGGGAGAAAAGAAACGAAATTATGACAGCCCTTTGCCAGGAAAAAGAGCACAGCAGTGTGAAGGCAGAGGCATAACCAGCACGTGTATTGCGTGCCCAAAACACGAGAGGACTATTTTTTCAGTGATTGATAGCGTTGACAAAGCACGGAAATAATGGAGCCGGTACGACATACATACATAATGGAATCAGGAAGATGGACAGGCGAGGGAGAATACATTTCTTTCGACCAATCGCCAAGGGAAGTAAAGGAAATCATACGCGAAACCTCGGTGTGTGTGAGAACAGGAGCGATTTGGGAAGTGAGAGATGAAACGAGCTTTTTGAATCCCCCCGTCAGTACCTGTTCTGTTAAGACTATAAAAGAGAATTCTCGAAACCCTAATGGTCTTACATGGAGTGCCAACGGAGGATCTTTCGGGGATGTAAGAGGGCGGACAAGCCTTGTTGGAAACAAGATGATCTCTTCCTGGAAGGCTAAAAAGAGCTTTTCTGGAGAGGGGGTGTTTGTCAAAATCGATAATGACACATACCAAGGGGCTGCCGTTATATATGAGGGGGAAGCTCTGATGGTTTCATGGACTACCACCTTAACGAGAGATTCGGACAGTCGCCAGTAAGGAGGATATTTTGGCTATAAAGACTTTCTGGCGGATGTAATAGCTTTTTTTATAACGGGGGTAACATGGGAATAGAAGATCATACGCTCATTGCTGGATCTGGAAAGTGGACTGGTCAAGGCACGTATGTTGACTTGTTAAAAGTACAAGAATTTTCCATGCAACAGTCTTTAGAGAGCATAAGAGATGAAGAGAGATAGATACTAAAGACAGAATCTGAGGTTTCTCTTCCTGAGGGCGTACAGAAGATTGAAAAAGTTTTTACCATAACGATCAATCCGAATGATCCAAATGTTTGTTCGTGGACTTCGAAGGATAAGAAGGGAGAGCTCTCCTTTGCTACAAATATGATTGTCATGAGTGGAGAAGAAGAGGAAGGCTTATCCAGAAGAGAAACATTTTTTGATCGAGGCGATGGTCTCTACGATGCAACCGGGGTTATGCAAAAGGGAGAAGTAAGGGTTATTTCATGGAGTTCTGTCTTGCAGCGGGAGGAGACCTGACTGTTTAGACCCCCCTAATGGCAACGATTAACCGCAGCAAAACCGCCCTAGCCTGGGCGGTTTTTTTGTGATTGGGGAGTGTCTCTATCATCTATCCATGAAAAAACGCGGTTGTTTTAAATAAAAGAATCTATTGTATAATAATTTAGTCTAAAAATTCGGTGTTTTTTACACGAGTGGTGGCTAATGAGTAATAATATTAATAGAGGTCTTGCTGGTACAGACGTGCAGCATACATACATATTCGAAAATAGCGCATGGAAGTGTGAAGGAGTCTACTATCAAGGGGAGCAGGCCGTTCCTATGGAAGGAATGAGTTACTGTTTAAGAGATAAAGCACAATGGAAAGTGCACAATATAATGAAGGTTTCACTTTCTCCCCCACTAAGATTTATCAACAATTATGACATAACAATTGAGAAGAGTACTGGTTTGATTCGGTGCATATCAGAAAACGAGCAATTTGGTAGGCTAGAGGGAATGATTACAGTCACTGGAAAGACAATTCTTTTAGGGTGGGAATCCAAAGAGGGATATCATGGGCAGGAAATCCTGACTCAGTGCGAAAACGGGTCATACCATATGGTAAGCGTTACGTCTATGCCTCTACCAGATGTATTGCCGAAGTACGAGGCTGTTTTGCAAAGGAGATGGTGTTGATCCCAAGCGTGATACATAGTACGCCCTCAATTACAAAAAATTACATACATGAATTTGATAGATCTTTTTTTTCTCTCGAGGTATAGAAAAACTGTATGCTCATGGAGGTTAGAGATGTCTGAATCTGTAGGCGGTCCGCACGATATATCCCCACCGTCTCTACCCGAAGGTCCGGAAAAGGAATCTGTCTCAGCGGGAAAGCTATTGGGGCATCAAGTCTCAAAAAATCTATCACCAAGGCGGCAGGAAGCAATTCAGAAAATCTTGAAAGATAGGTACGGAATCGAGGCAGAAGGTAAAAATATAGGAAGTTTTATTGAAAACGTACGAGGTCAAGCTGATCGCGTTAATTACGTGTCACTTGCAAAAGCCTGGTTATGGTCTTTAAATCCAAATAAGAGGATGGCAGCACGAATTGTTCAAGCAGCAAAGCTAATAGAACAAAAGCAGAGTGCCTCTGTTGAGGATGCATATGGACGTGCCAAGGGACGATTTGCCGCTTGGGGAAGGCATCCTACAGATATGATACTCCCTGGCACCATGGGGGCGACTGGGCTTGGCTTGGCGGCGCTATTGGTGTGCGGTGTGGTAGGCCTTGGGGGTGCTGTGGCTTTTGGTATAACAGTAGCACCGTTTGTTGTTGTGGGTGCTGGTATAGCGGGTCTGGCTGTCGGAAATCGTATATGGGAGAATCATCAGGTAAAAAAGTGGGAAGGAAAAGATCCTCAGATCGACAGTGTAAAAACGGTGTGGGAAGAAAAGTCGAAAAAACCCTAGTTTTAAAAAGGAGGGGTTTCTCCTTACTCTGGTATAAGTGTATTTTTGAGGTTGTTTTAAGTGACTAGTTCCACTGTAGGGCCAAGAGGCCCAGATAACACACCGTCGCCAATTACTGACCCAGAAGATAAAAAAGATTCAGTTACGGATGCAGCGCAAGAAGCAATACGCTCTTCTCAATCAGAGAGTTTTCAGTCACATCGCGTGCGAAAAAATATTCCCCATATCAGTAAAAAGCAGGCAGGAAAAGTTCGGTCTATTTTGAAGACCACCTACGGAATTAACGTGCGGGGCAGCACTATAGAAGAAATTATTACGAGGATAAAAAACAGTGGTGAGCAGAAATTTATTGAGGAAAAGTTAGCTTCCGATTGGTCGGGTTCTTGGAGTCGTGAGAAAAAGATCGCTGCACAGATTATTAGGGCAGCAGCATTATTAAGGGATGGGGAAAGCGTTTCGATTGATGATGCATATGGTCGTGCCGGTGGAAGACTCGCTGCCTACCGATCTGATAAAGTGAGTCGCATGTGGAAATTCTTTACATTAGGGGAAGGTTATGGACTGATCTTCTATGTACTACTTTTGCCGATCACCCTGCCCGTAACTCTCGGCATAGAGCTTGGATATCGCATCTGGCAACATCGGCAGGTGAAAAGGTGGGAAGGAGTAGATTCACAAGTCAAAAATGTAGATATAGTATCGAGAACGGCGTTTTTACAACAAAGATTGAATGACCCTCGAAAGAAGTTTTTATTTTTCGACTGGAAGCCTTTTAATTTTTTACAGACAGGACCGGATGATTTAACAAAATGGTGTGATGAATGCTTAGAGTTTTTGGACGGGGTTAAAAAGGAGTTACCGAATGCTCTCGTTGTTCCCGTTCCCCGAGAAGAGTATGGACATGTGCATAGAGGGGCTCTTACAACGTATATTGAGAGCGATTATCCGATAGAGCACATCGAGGAGATCGTTAATGAAAACTATACAAAGTTAATTCAGATACGAGATTTTCTGGCGCCGCCTGCAGAGCAACAGCTTCAACTCGATTGGTACAGTCGGGACTGGAAGTATATTCGAAAAAGACTCCAAGAAGGAGACTTCCATAGTCTCCAACAATCTGTAGAACAAGAAAAAGCACGGCTTGAGGGAGGGCTGTTACTTGCTCCAATTTTAGATAAACGGTCTTCTGTACCGGTAAAATACTCTAATTTCGATCTTATCATTGATAAGCATAAACAATACATCGAGGCTGCAGAGCGAGCACTTCGCGAATACGAAGGCAGTGAGAGGCTAGATGTTTTTCTACGCTCTGATGGCCCTAGCTTTGACAGGTTTATTGCTACGCTTGAAGATCCCAGTATCACAGTTCCAAAAGGGTGTTACCGACCCTTGTTTAACTACTCTGGCGAATGTGATCCAAAGCTTTCATGGAGTCCACCTTTTCTTTGTAATGTTTTTAGTTCCTAGCCCACGTGTCTACAAACTGTTTGCATTAGGTTTTTTCGGCAAAGCAGACACAAGCCCTATGAAAAGCTCACGGCTTTCTTTCATGCGCAAAGGGCTACGATGTGTATGATGTATTACAAAAGATAGGTGAATACGTAGTTTTATAAAATAAGTGGATTTTTTTGTTAAATTAGCGTGGATGAGGGTCAAAAGGAAAGAAGGAGAGAAAAATGTCGGTTTCCCCAGTGGGTCCAGAGAGTTCAGGTGAGATGCCCCTCCTGTTGCCAAGAAATATATACCCGAGGCAAGACAGGTGGAGGGCATTAAGAGGGTTTTAGCAAAAAAGTACGGCATTAAGACTCAAAGTGACAATAATAGGGGGTCTCATTCAAGAGATAGGAGAACAACAACCTCCACGAACAGAAACAGAGGAACTGGCAAGTAGGTGGTTCTGGTCTTTTGGGTCAGATAAAAAAGCAGCAGCAAGAATTATCCAGGCAGCAAAGCTACTAAATAGTGGGGAGAGCGGCAGTGCCGAGGATGCGTATGGACGTGCCAAGGGAGGATTTGCCAAGACAGGAGGGTTTAGTGCAGCGAGCGTGATGTTCTTAACCATGTGTACCGGGACAGCAGCTCTGCTTGTTGCTGCGGGGGTGGGGCTAGTGGGCATGGCTGTGGCGTCTTTTATAGCTGTCGCATTAGTGGGTGTGACCTTCGGTGGGGTGGCCGTGGCGCTTGCGGGCATGGGGGGCACTCGCTGCAAACCGTATATGGGAACGCCATCAAGTAAAAAATGGGGTGATGTAGATCAGAGTGCTGAAACCCAGCAGATGAAAGTTGAACCTCCCCCGCCTGAAGACGGGGGATTCTTAGCTTCCTAGCTCCGGTAATCCAGCAGCATTCATCCCGCCCATGAATGAGCGGGTTTTCCGGCGCAGGAAAGATAAAATTGAAGAGGTGCAAACAACCATAAACAATAAAAGAAAGAGACTTTTACTATCTTCATCATGGGGGGTAGAAGATTTAATAAACAGTATTCCCAAGGAAAAAAATAAAACCGAGTGGACCGATGAATGTTTGAAGTTTTTGGATGAAACAGATTGGTCTTTACAAAACGCAAAAGATCATAATATATCATATCACCATCTCCATAGAAAAACGAACCTGTCTGTTGATATAGTTGCAGACATTGAAGAAAGTCGTAAAAAATTACAAGATTGTAGATAGAGTACAATGGTTAATACCAGATGTAGAAAGGTATAGCTAGCTAGATTGATATAGTTCTGACGTGCTGAATATTCAACGCCCTCAACCTGGGCTTCGACAACAAAAAAACTATTTTGATGGGCTTTATGGTGTTTTGTAAGGAGATAGCTATGAAAGTATACGCCCCGACGCCACAAGATCAGCGATAGGGAGTATTGCAACAATTCTTTTACAAAAAGCTAATTTGGTGGTAAAATCATCCATTATTTAGTTTTTTGGTCAGAAGAAAATGGCGTCTGAATATAAATACGGATTTACCACAAAAATAGAAGCGGACACCTTCCCAATAGGATTGAACGAGGGGGTTATCGAGGCGCTATCGGCAAAAAAAAATGAACCTTCGTGGCTACTCGATTTTCGTATAAAGGCGTATCGAAAGTGGCAGACCATGAAAGAGCCCCAGTTTGCCAATGTCACCTATCCAAAAATCGACTATCAATCTATTAGCTATTATTCAGCGCCTAAAATAGAGACAGAAAAAGAGCAGGCAGATCCCGAGCTCCTAAGAACTCTCGATAAGCTAGGAATTCCTCGGGCCGAACAAGAGCGCCTGACAGGGGTGGCTGTTGATGTTGTCTTTGATTCCGTCTCTTTGGGAACCTCCCTAAAAGAAGATCTTAAGGCCAAGGGTATTGTTTTGTGCCCTATTTCGGAGGCGGTGCATGAGCATGAGCAGTTGGTAAAGCAATACTTAGCTTCCGTTGTTCCCGTCACTGACAACTTTTTTACAGCCCTGAACTCGGCGGTTTTTTCTGACGGCTCTTTCGTCTATATCCCCAAGGGTGTGCGCTGTCCTGTTGAACTTTCCACCTATTTTCGGCTCAATGAGCGTAACGTTGGCCAATTTGAAAGAACACTGATCGTTGCAGAAGAAGAGTCATACGTCAGTTATTTAGAAGGCTGTACGGCTCCTGCGTACGATAAAAATCAGCTCCATGCTGCTGTTGTCGAACTTGTCGCTCACAAAAAAGCAGAGATTAAATATTCGACAGTGCAAAATTGGTATGCAGGAGATCCTCAAACAGGGAAGGGCGGTGTCTATAATTTTGTCACAAAGCGAGGTTTGTGTGCTGGAGAAGGGTCGAAGATCTCATGGACACAGGTAGAAGCAGGGGCTGCGATCACATGGAAATATCCAGGATGTGTTTTGGAAGGGGATAACTCTTCAGGAGAGTTTTATTCCGTGACGCTTACAAACGGTCATATGCAGGCAGATAGTGGAACGAGAATGATCCATAAGGGTCAAAATACTAAGTCTACGATCATTTCTAAAGGCATTTCATCAGATTGCTCTTCAAATACGTACCGTGGGACCGTTCGTATCCATGAAGAGGCTAAAAATGCCCGCAACTACACCTGTTGTGATTCGATGCTCATTGGTGATCGATGTTCTGCCCACACACTTCCGACAGTAGATGCCCGTACTTCAAAGACCCAGCTCGAACATGAGGCCTCAACATCAAAAATAAGCGATGAGCAGCTCTTCTACTTTCGCTCTCGAGGTATGAGCGATGAAGATGCCGTCTCTTTAATAGTCTCTGGCTTTTGTGGTCGTGTTTTAGAGGCATTGCCTCTAGAATTTGCTCAGGAGGCAAAACAGCTCCTGGCCCTTAAACTTGAACATAGTGTTGGATAATGAATATGGATCCTGTGCTTTCAATCTCTAACCTTTCTGTCTCTGTCGACTCTACTGCTATTTTGAACGATTTTTCGCTCACAATACAGCCTGGAGAACGGCATGTTATTATGGGGCCCAATGGTACAGGCAAATCAACGGTGGCAAAGATTTTGGCGGGTCATCCCTCCTATACAGTTACTTCTGGGAGGGTTCTCTTTCATGGGAAAGATCTTCTTTCTCTGTCGCCCGAGGAACGTTCGCACGCAGGGCTTTTTTTAGGATTCCAAAATCCAATAGAAGTGCCAGGTGTTACGACAAAGGCTTTTCTACGTGCTGCTTTCAATGCCAAGAAAAGAGCGTTGGGAGAAGAGAGGCTGAATGATGATGAGTTTCAGGAGTTACTGAAGAAGAATCTTTCATTATTGCAGATGAAGCAGGCAGATCTCGATAGAGAGATCAACAGCGGCTGCTCTGGCGGAGAGAAAAAGCGAAATGAGATTTTGCAGATGGCTGTTCTCAGCCCTCTCCTGGCGGTGCTCGATGAGGCAGACTCTGGCCTTGATATCGACGCTCTCAAAATTGTGTCCCATGGTGTGAATACCATCATGAGTGATAAAGCTATGTTACTGATCACCCACTATCAGCGTCTTCTCGACTATATACGGCCAGATTGCGTTCACGTGATGATGAATGGGCGTATCGTTGAGTCTGGCGGGCCCTGCCTTGCCACCTATCTAGAAGAAAATGGCTACGATTGGCTGAAGGTAGATTCATGACAACGGTTTCTGCTCAAGAAAAAAGGGTCTCTCCTTACTCTTGCACTAAGAGCTGCCGAATTATCTGCGAGAATGGCATGTGGAAAGTGCCAGATGGTGTGGAGATGTGCAGTGAGATCCCGCTTGGGGACGTCCAGCGTATAAAGCAAGGGGCAAAGCATCGAGAGTTTCTCTGTATTAGAGTTTCTGATTACGAACAAAAGTCTTTTGATATCATCTACCGAGCAGGTGTTCAGTCGATACCGTGGATCCATATTATTGTAGGGAGAGGGGCTTCACTTACTCTTCAAGAGAAGATAGAGATACACTCAAGTATTGATTCTCTATGTACTGTCTCCATAGAAGAAGAGGGTGTATTGTCGCGTACCGTTACCGAAGCTTTTATTCCACGAGCCGAAGGGCGATTTGTCTTTCAGGCCTTCCTTGGAAAGAGGGCCTCTCTTGCGTGCTGTAGCGCTACAGTGCTCCCCTTTTCTACGAGAATCTCTGAAATTTTTCTTGAAGGAGAAGACTCGACTGCCCGCCATGCGTCGCTCTCTCTTGCCGGAAAGGGCAAAGAGCACAGGGAGGGTGTAAAAATAGAACATCTCGGGACAAAAAGCTCTTCCTCGCAGCTTTTCAAAGGCGTTGTAGCCGGATCCTCTCACATAGAAAGCGATGTTATTATCAGGGCACAGGGCTCTAAGAGCCAACAGCTTAGTCGTTTTCTTGCAATCGATAGCGGGGCAAAGACGAGCAATAAACCAAACCTCAATGTGTTTGCAGATGATGTTGAAGCAACACATGGGGCGACAACGGGAGAAATAGACAAGGATCTTATATGGTATCTAAAGAGTCGCGGTCTTTCTGAAAAAGAGGCTCTCTCTCTTTGTGTGAAAGGATTTTGCAAGGAGATCATAGATCTTTTACCAAACAAAAAACTCCTAGAAAGAGATCTTGAGGAGATGCTACATGGATAATATCCGCGATGATTTCCCCGCTCTTTCTCAAAATGTCAACGGTCATCCGTTGATCTATCTTGATTCTGCTGCTACGACCCACAAACCAAAACAGGTTATAGAAGCTATTTCAAGATTTTATTCGAAAAGTTACGCTACGGTCAACCGCTCTGTCTATACCACTGCTCATGAAGCGACTCAAATGTACAACGAGGCACGAAGCAAGGTTGCCAACTTTATCAATGCTAAAGTAACAGAGGTAGTATTTACTCGAGGGACAACCGATAGTCTCAACATCATTGCAGATAGTCTTGCAAGAGGTTTTCTAAAATCAAACTCCCGTATTCTTATATCTGAGATGGAGCATCACTCAAATATTGTTCCCTGGCAGATGGCAGCAGAGCTCTCTGGAGCCAACCTCGAGGTGATCCCTATTACAGATGAGGGAGAGCTCTGTTTGGAAAGCTGCCAAAAGATGATAGAGCAGGGAAATGTTTCTGTTATCTCACTTACGCACTGCTCAAATGTTTTAGGGACGATAAATCCCATACAGCGAATCTCTTCAATGATCAATAGCAATACCGTCTTTGTGGTCGATGGCGCGCAAAGTGCTCCTCACATATCTATTGACGTAGAATCACTAGGCTGTGATTTTTTTTGCTTTTCAGCTCATAAGATGTATGGCCCTACAGGCATAGGAGTCTTGTGGGGCAGGCAAGAGGCGCTTGAAAAACTACCGCCAACCCGTGGTGGGAGTGATATGATCGATACGGTCACATTTGAAGAAAGCAGCTGGGGCCATCTCCCAATGCGGTTTGAGCCGGGAACTCCGATGATTGCAGAGGCAATTGGTTTCGGAGCAACCTGTGATTACCTCAATGCCATTGGACATGAGAGAATCCACCGATGGGAGCGAGAGTTATATACGCATTTGAGAGGCTCTCTTAACGGTATGGAAGAGGTTGAGCTTTTGGGCACGGCCACAAACCATGCTCCTTTGCAGGCCTTTTCTATTATAGGGGCTCATCCTCTCGATGTGGCAACCCTGCTTGATCTCAAAGGCATTGCCCTTCGCTCTGGCCACCTGTGCTGTCAGCCCCTGTTGAAGAGGTTTGGTTTGACGTCAGCTCTTCGAGTCTCTTTGGGCATCTACAATACCAAAGAAGAGGTAGACAGATTCATGGAACAGTTAAAGAGCGTGTGCAAACGGCTCTTATGACTTTGGCGTGCGCGCCTTTTTAGATTTTACAATTTTCAGTAATATTATTGGTGTTGGCTCAACAGGAGGCCACAGCTCATCACTAGAACGAAAGAGACCTTCTTGGAGGACCCCTTCAATAACAGTATTTGCTAGTTGGGTTGCATCAAATTGAAGGCTATGGGTGATTTTGTCAAATTTTGTTTTATCTTTGGGATACGTGGAGGCGATCACGCCCACAATTTTTTGATCAGCAGGATCAATTTTAATAGGAATTGACATGGTTTTGGTTTCTTTTGGTTTGAAATAAGAGCTTTTACTCCCCTCCTTGGTCAGAGAAAATTTGTTTTTGAAAAACTGTTGTAGTTCTAGCGTTACTCCAATATTTGTTTGATTAAAGATCCGAAAGGTTGCTTTATTTTGAGAGATAGTTTTGGGAGTCTTGGGGAGGGACTTTGTTCGTGCATACATTGATGAAAAAGCGACGAGTAGTACAAAACAAAGAGCTGGAATTTTAAGCTTTCTTAATATGTTGTTCATAGTGGGATCTCATTTTTAGTCTTATTATTAAGTAAATAAGATAAAGGAAAAATAAGGTCAATAATTAAGACATCGGTGAGCAGATTTCAACTAAGATACCGTCGCAGTCTTTCACCCTACCCAGTCGTTGTCCCCATGGCATATCGTTAGGTTCCGTGACCTTTACAGCGCCATTTGTGATAGCGTGAGCGTAGGAGGCGTCGACATCATCTGTTTCAAGGGCAATCTCGATACCTTGAGGTTTTTGAGAAAAAGAGTGAGGGAGGACCCCCTCTGGCATGGCCATGGCTGCCAGATCATACGAGGCAAAGGCAAGAGCGACGGATCCTGTCTCCATTTCAGCATAACACTTTTCTTCGTGAATAAATCGTATGGTGAGTCCAAAGGCCTTTTCATAAAACGCTGTGGAGGCCTCGACATCTTTGACGTACAAAACGGTATGAGAAAAATGCATCCTATATTCCTAGATTGTGGCTGCAGACATAAGCTGTGCAGCGAGTTAATGGTATATTCATTGATGAAAAGTGAAGTGAAGTAGATGCGGGAGAGAAAGAAGACGGGTGTCGAGGATCAGTGGACACTTTAGTTTTGGCCGTATTTGGTTTATCCGGATACCGGCACTCATAGATGATCTCTTTGAACTCAAGAAGCCAGAAGTTAATCTGTTTTCCCAGCTGTGATACAAAGGGGAAAAAGCCGAGACAGACGATAAGCAGTGCAAACCACGACTTCAGTCCCATTCCCAAGAAGGTAATTTGAACGTGAGGAGCGAGGCGGTTGGCAATGCCGAGGAAGGTGTCGGTCATAAGGACGGCTAAAAGAGCGGGCATGGCAAGCTGGATAGAAAGGGCAGCAAAGGTGTAGAGGACAAGGATAATTCTGTCATGCAAGAGGCTGTGCTCGGCAAGAAAAAGGGGAGCAATCCACCTGTCGGGAGGGATGAGATCGTAAGAATCATAAAGAAAATCGAGAACGTGGAAAGGACCTCCAAGGCCCCAGAAAACAACAATCAGCGTCATGTTATAGAGAGTACCAAGAGGAGAGGTCTGGTTTTGGATTGTCGGATCATTGGTCATAAGGCTGGCACCGCCTCTTTGGTGATCGACATAGACACCCGTTGAGGAGACAATAAGAAAAGGTAATCCCAAAAAGAAGCCAAAAATGGCCCCAATGAGAATCTCTCTGAAGAGAAGTGCGAGCAGGGTGAAATTAAATTGCAGAGGCGTTGTCACAGAAAAGATCATCTTGGGAAGAATGATGGCCAAAAAGCAAACGAGCATCCCGATCTTCACAGGATTTGGGAGGATGCGTGCTCCAAAAAATGGAGAGAGCCCAATAACAGGAGCCATGCGTGCTACGGTCAAAAAACAGATGGAGAGGACCGACTGCACAGATCCCCAGTGCTCTGTTCCACGCATATATAGTTGTACGTAATCGAGTTCCACGCCTATTGTCGCCTTTCCCAGATCTTTTTGACACCTGACCTATCTCTCACATAGGTTGGCTGCAGGAAAAAATGTACCTTGCCCTTTTTCCTTGCCAAGGTAAAAACCTTGGCTGTGTCGAAAAACGTCTCTCTTTCCCTCTCCACTCGGTCTATGTGAGAGACAAGACACCAAAGTTAAAGGATAACGAAGAGAATGATTTAGGGTAAGTCGTTCGCTACAGGGGGAGCGTACATTGGCAGGGCCGGATATGTAGAGCCATGGGGTGCTCTGAGGGTCATAGGGGGGGCAGAAGGAAAGGTACTCTCATCATAAGCGGCAGCTATGTCATCGATGAGACGGTGTAAATTTGATGAAGAGGAACTTCTCCGCTCATGCAGCCTACTTCGGAAGGTTGCCCTTTCTTGTTCTATCTGTTCTTGTAATAGAGCAACATCTTGGGTGAGCCGTTGGTTTGTTTCATGGAGCTCTCTTATCTGTCCCTCTTTTTGGGATAATTTTGTTCTTTCTCCGACGAGATCCAACCGCAATTGAGCATTTTCTGCGCTATAGGAGGCGTTATTGTGAGAAAGAGTTTCGTTGCTCTGATACTCAAGTAAGTAACTTTGCTGATACCCGTCTCTTTCCTGTGTAAGTCGTTCTACCTGATGTGCAAGCTGCTCATTTTCCTGCCGTACAAGAGGGTAGACTTTATCAAAGATAGTCTTGCCGTTGGTTAGGCAAAAATATTGGACTTCTAAGAACCCCAATCTTTTATACATACGATTATTCTCCCTAAGGGTAGCTCCTGCTCTTCCTGGAAGCAGTCTGTAGAGGGCGTCAAAAATCTTACCAAAAAGCTCTATGACCTTATGAACAAGCAGGGAAAGACCTTTTCTTTGCCCAACGTTTTCTTCTCGGTGGTAGGGGGGGGGAATTTCTGTTTGAATCCCAACTGTTGAGTATGAAACTGGGTTAGCCATAAGAGACTTTCTCCGAGAGGTAACATTATTCTGTACTCTTTCAGCTAGTTATTAAATTGTCAAAGAAAACTTTAAACACAAGTTGCGCCCTACATCACGCTTGAACACAACCGAACGTGACAAGCGAAACATAAACTGGTGAAGGGCTAATGCTTGCCCGAAGTAATTAATGTTTTACCCGTTACGTGCAGATCGGTTCTAAGCGTGATCGATCTGGTCTACACTATATCCAAAACCAATAGTGGGATCCTTAGACGAACGACCAAATAATCGCAATTGCATTTGTGCAGACCTTCTAAAAGGGTTTCTGTTGAAGCTGATGGTTTTTATTGAGGCCTTTTCTCTGAAGTTTTTCTTTTAGCCCGCTCTTACTATGGCCTAAATAGATACTTAATCTGACGTAGCAACGATTTGCTAAACACCCTTGGCTGCATCGTCGGTTAAGTCATCTCAATCATCTATTTGAGCCATAGCAAGGATGTAGGGGCAACTTGGGTTTAAAATCCAAGTTGCAGCCTAATCAGGGATTTAAACAGTGGCAGGGGATGTTGAGACGAGTGTGCGCAGTTCCTGAAGGGATTTTGGTTGATATTGAGTTTTTTGGCACAGCTCCTGGAAGGGACAGCGTTGACATGATCTTCTGTTTTCAGTGTAGGCAAAAGGTTCGGGATCGGGGGGAGAGACGATACCGTCACTATTTTTTTCTGGGTGGAGAGCGAGCATCTCCTTTGCAGCGATAATAATATGCTCTTTTATCGAGGCGATTTTTTTTTGGTCTATGGGAACCTCCTGTCCAGCTCCTATCTTCTGATATCCTTGAGGGCCATCAGAGAGATAAAAGGGAGCAAGGATAAGAGAATCATAAGAGATGTCAAAGAGCGTTGAGGCGGCCAGAGCATAGGCAAGAAGCTGCGCTTCAACGTTAGGAGAGGACTTTCCTGTCTTCCAGTCGAAAATAATTGTAGTAGGAGAGCTTTGCTGCCAATTGAGATAAAAATCATAGACAACGATAGCTTCAACTTCCTCTTCTAGGGAAAAAGTAAGGGGAACCTCAATACCAAGCCAAGTCGCTTTTGGACTCAGTGCTAGCTTTTGGAAACAGGGTGATGTATACCAGTTAGTGATACAACGAAGAGCTTTTTCTAGGGTGGCCTGCTGATCCTCTTGAGTAAAGGGGAGCCCGTAGTAGTGTTCAAGTAGATTTGTGTGGTGTTTTGGACGACTTTTCCATCTTTTTGTCATAGAGTCGGCAATCCCAGTCTCGATACCCTTGGTAATGTGCTCGTGGAGGAGATCGATTGGAGGGGGCTCTTTACTTTTCTCTATCTTTTTGAGGCACCATTCTATTGTTTTGTGAACAGCAGAACCCATAAACATGCAGGCCGGCTGCATATTTTTTAACATATAGAGATACTGTGCGAGAGGGTCGATTGAGGGGCGTGTATCATAGGGTGTTTTAGGCCACCCTTCCCAAGCGCCGTAGTAAGAGTACCAATATTTTTTACGACATTCAGAAAAGGTAGACTCTCTTGATGAGGACCACCTGCATTGGTTAATTAATCTTCCCATGGGCTATTTTGTCTCATCAAGGTGTTGTATATGTAGTCGAAGTTTTTCATTTTTCTCTTCGCTTTGGGTGAATTTTGCCTGAAGCTCCCCGAGGTTCAGCAAGAGGATGTTTCGTTCTTTTTCTAGTTCTTTCAAATGGATTCTTTTTGAATCGCTTTTCCCCGAAAAAAATATGTAGAGAGTATAAAAAAAGTTGGCTAAGAGCCTCTTAATTTTTTCGACAACAGTGCGTAGAACAGACGGGGTCTTTCTTCCATTGACATCTTCTGTGGACAACCCTTCTGGAGTTTCAAGTACTTCTGACAATGCGGCTGGGCTCTCATTTGAAGCGTGTGTGATAGCCATACACAAGGTTTCCTTCTAAATAGCTGGAGAGAGCTGAGGGTATCACGGACAAGATTTTCTTAGCTTCAGGAAATTGCCAAACGGCTTAGAGATAATGTCCTTTTCATAAAACAGGTCACTTTTTCGAACTTTAGTTCGAAAAAGTGACCTGTTTTCGTGGGGAGTCTGAGGGGTAAGCCCCTCAGGCGGGGGTGTGGGGGCGGCAGCCACCACCTTAGCTTTGTTTGAAAGGTGTGAATTATTCAACGTTTTCAACTTGGGTTTGAAGAAGTCTTTTTCGACACAAGCTGCTTATCTCCAGGAGCACTCTTTGACAAAAGGCCTTGCTAATTCACATAAAGCATCCATCTCTTCATCAGAGTAGGGAGTTGCTGTCTGCAATTTAGTATCGAGGGTAATAAGGGGCCGAAACTGCTGCAGGACATAGCGATCGGCACCTGCAATCTCTTGTGCTATGAGAGCAGCCTCTTCTTTTGGATGGAGTTCGCGGACAAGAGTTGTTCGAAACTCATATGGCACACCTGATTGCATAATAAGCTGTGAGCTTTTAACAATATCTTGGGGATCGATTTTTACCCCTGATATTTTCTCATATCTTGGTAAAGAGGCTTTTCTATCCATTGCAAAGTAGTCGACCAATTTCTCTGCTATAAGTTGCTCAATGATATCTGGATGGTCGCCATTGGTATCGAGCTTTATGGCAAACCCCATGCCCTTAATGGTTTGCATGAAGCGGGGAAGATCAGCATGTATGGTGGGCTCTCCGCCACTAATTACAACACCGTCGAGCTTTCCCTGGCGCTTTTTTAAGAAGTCGAGAACGATCTCTTCTGAAAGCTGAGGGGGCGAAAACTGCTGCGGAAGCACCAAGCCAGGATTATGACAGAAGGGGCACCGGAACGAGCACCCCTCTGTGAAAAGTACAGCACTGACCTTACCTGGAAAATCAATGAGAGAACATCTTTGCCAACCACCTAATTTCATGCTTGCGCTGCCACCTCGTTAGAGAGAGCAAAATTTTTCCGCACAGAAAATTCAGCGCGCTTGGCCTTGTTCCACTGATCCACAGGGCGAAGATAGCCCACAACCCGCGAGTATACTTCACACGCCTCTCCACATTTCGGACAGATATGAGTTTCGTTTGGTATATATCCATCTTTAGGACAGATGCTAAACGTTGGTGAGAAGGTAAAGAAAGGCAGTTGGTACTGCTGACAGATCTTTTTGATCAGATTTTTGATAGCATCAGAGTCGGTGATACTCTCCCCTATATAGAAATGTAGAGAAGTTCCCCCTGTGTATTTCGACTGGAGAGAATCTTGTAACTCAAGGGCTTCGAAGAGGTCGTCTGTAAAATCGACAGGAATTTGGGTGGAGTTAGCATAGTATGGGGGAGCTCCGTGCTCTTTATACTGCTGCTGGTTTGCAACTCTAATTGAAGGAAACTGCCTTTTGTCTTTTTCTGCCAATCTATAGGATGTGCCCTCTGCGGGAGTAGCTTCGAGGTTAAACGGATGACCGGTCTCTTCTTGATAGCGCACGAGAATCTCTCTCATGAAATCGAGAACTTTTCCTGCAAAAGCTTGTCCTTCTGGCGTTGTTATCGTTGTGTTGGAAAGATTGAGTAGGGCCTCATTCATTCCGATAATACCAATTGTCCCAAAGTGGTTGAACCAGTACTGCTTGAATCTGTCTTTGATATTGCGAAGATAGTGCTGTGTGTAAGGATAAAGGTTTTTGTCTGTGAGCTTTTCAAGAACTTTTCTTTTTGTTTCCAAAGTTTCTCTGGCCAATTCCATTATATACTCAAGACGCTCGAAAAACTCCTCTTCGCTGTTTGCAAGAAATCCTATTCTTGGAAGGTTGATGGTGACAACGCCGATAGATCCTGTAAGAGGACTTGCTCCGAACAACCCTCCTCCACGACGTCGCAATTCACGATTGTCGATACGGAGGCGGCAGCACATAGATCGAGCATCTTCAGGTTCCATATCGGAATTGACAAAGTTGGCAAAGTTTGGAACGCCATACCTTCCGGTCAGTTCCCAAAGACCTTTGAGTGTGGGGTTATCCCAATCAAAATCTTTTGTGATGCTGTAGGTTGGGATAGGGAACGTAAAGGCCCTTTCTCTGGCGTCACCTTCTGACATGACCTCGATGAATGCTTTGTTGAATCTATCGAGTTCGGGTTGGAACTCCCCATACGTCTCTTTTTGCAATTTCCCGCCGATGACCACTTGTTGATCTTTCAGATGTCCAGGAATGGTAAGATCTAATGAGACGTTGGTAAAAGGTGTTTGAAATCCAACTCGCGTTGGGACGTTCATGTTAAAGAGAAACTCTTGGAGCGCTTGGCGGATCTGCTGATCTGTCAGATTATCATATCGAATGTATGGAGCAAGAAGGGTATCGAAGTTTGAAAAGGCTTGTGCTCCGGCAGCCTCTCCTTGCAGGGTGTAGAGAAAATTGACCACTTGTCCAAGGGTGGCTCTAAAATGTTTAGGAGGCTTACTTTCAATTTTGCCTCGGACGCCACAAAACCCTTCTTTAAGAAGAGTCTGGAGATCCCAACCGACACAGTAGACAGAAAGAGAATTTAAGTCATGAATATGAAAGTCACCCGCTTCATGAGCATCACAAATCGCTTTAGGGAAAACCTTTTTCAGCCAGTATGTTTTGCTTACCTCAGAACTGATATAGTTATGAAGTCCTTGAAGCGAATAGGTCATATTACTATTTTCAGACACCTGCCAGTCAAGACGGCGGACATACTGTTCCACCATAGTAGCGTTGCTAGATGTTGTTTCGCTCTCGGGCCTTGGTTTCATAAACGGGGAGCGGGAATGTCTTCGCGCTTTCTCGATTGTTCTTGGAGAGGGTGTGGTTGTTTGGCTTGTGTGTGACATAAAGATACCTCTTGTTACTGTTAGGGGCCGATTCCCCTAAAATTCCGATTGGGTTTACTGCTTGCTTTTGATCGGAGTGTATCCGGAATCATAAATCCAAGAAAATTCATTTTTTTTATGCCAGATATAAGCAAATCTCAACGATACAAAATCGTATAACCGTCTGACAATCAATGTTTTGCAAAGTATCACTCTCGCAAACACCCCCCCAACATCGGTTATGTATAAGGCTTATTTTTTCCATATCTTTGGGCTTGGGGGCCAAATCGTACTCCGATCGGAAAAGAAAATCCAGGCTTCTCTTTTTTTTTGGTGTTTTTTTTTAGAAATGTGTTTGAGAACCACCTGGGGGAGAATATTTTATGTTGGGGAGTGCTCTTTTTAGAAAGAACGAGCAGGCGTATATTGCACAATTGCTAACTAGTGATATGGTATTCGCCGAATAAATTTTGGAGGTAGTAAAGATGAACGTTAGATTGCTTATATGTTGTGTGTCCGACAGTGGACCTTCGATCTGTTCTTTGTCTTGTATGGAGTGCTGCAATGCTCAACGCAGCGACTCCAACTTCTGGAAGATTCCTGTCGTTGGCCTACTTGGGGGTGCGATGTTTCATGGAATGAAAGCTGGCTTTACCGTTACCAGGGTAGCATTGGCATGGTGGAATGTTTTTAGAAGCTCCAGAGAAGACAAGGCGTTACATGGAGAGGTAGTAAGGGAAGCAAAAACCATGACAAGGAATCTGAGGAATCAGGCGGGAATAACTGCTCTTTGTACTGGAACATTGTTTGCTATGAGAGCCTTTCAGAAGGATTTTCTGGGGTAACTCAAGGAACAACAAGGACAGCGTTAGAAGCAGTGTTTAGCCGCTGATAGCTCATCGTGCTTACTCTGCTGCTTGGAATGCGTTGATTGTTTTGCAGATGAGCCGCTGTGTGTGGCTCTGTTTTTTTGAACGAGGCCATTTTTTTGTTGATTCCAAATTCGCAATCCCCGAGTGTACCAGGCGGCGATATCACTACCGATGTGGTGGCTAAAAATGGTAACATCAAATATTTTGGAGGATATATATATGACCCTCGATAATTCGACAGCTGTTGGTAACATAACCAATGCAACAGTTTCAGCTGCTGCCCAAGCGGTGGAAGCGGCACAAGAGGTTGTGACAGAAAGCTCTGAAGCGATGCAAGAGGTCGCATCTGGCCTATGTAGTAGATTAGCGTCTGTTGCTTTCAACGCGATAGGCGTAGTACGCGATCATGTGTGTAGGGATAGAGCTTTTGCCTACTCTTCATATACAGCGGGAACACTCTTTGTTATTGTAACCGCGCATAAAGCCACAAAGGCGGGGAATGCTTGGTTTAAAGTTCTGAAAGGAACAAAAGACAGGTCGATCAAGGAGGCCGTAAAGGCGACAGCGTCAACGGTTCTTTTTGGGTCGGCAGCAGCAGGATTTATCATTGCACCGACATATATTGTGCCACATGCTGCTTTGGATTTCAGAAAAAATGTATTAGGATTAGCTTCTTAAAACCCAAGTTGCGCCCTATCCCTTAAAAGGGATAGGGCGCAACTTGAGTTTTATATTTTACCTGTTACGTGCAGATCGGTTCTAAGCGTGATCGATCTGGTCTACACTATATCCAAAACCAATAGTGGGACCCCTAGACGAACGACCAAATAATCGTAATTGCATTTGTGCGGACATTCTAAAAGGGTTTCTATAGAAGCTGATAGTTTTTATTGTGGCCTTTTCTCTGAAGTTTTTCTTTTAGTCCGCTCTTACTACGGCCTAAATAGATACTTAATCTGACTTAGCCAACGATTTACTAAACACCCTTGGCTGCATCGCCGGCTAACTCATCTCAACCATCTATTTGAGCCATAGCAAGGATGTAGGGGCAACTTGGGTTTAAAGGGGGTGGGGGCGGCATCGTCCCCCTTCATACATTAGGTTTTGAATGTTTTCCTCATAGCAAATTCTGCCTTCTTGCCATCATTCCACTGTTCGATAGGACGTACATAGCCAACAATTCTCGAATAGACTTCACTCTTAGCAGAGCATGTTGGACACTTTGCCTGTTTTCCACTTAGGTAGCCATGTTCAGGGCAGATGCTAAACGTGGGTGTGAAAGTGAAATAGGGAAGGCGATAGTTAGAGCAGATCTTTTTAACAAGCTTTTTTACCTTCTTAGAATCGGAGATGTTTTCTTCGACAAAAAAGTGGAGGGCTGTTCCTCCGGTGTATTTTGATTGAAGATTATGCTGTAGATCCAACGCTTTGAAAATGTTATCGGTAAGGTCTACCGGCAGCTGGGAGGAGTTTGTGTAAAAGGGCGCAGCCTTCTTTTGCTGGTATTCTTTTTCATTGGCGACAACGATCTCTGGGTAGACAGCCTTATCCTTGCAGGCAAGTCTATAGGCGGTACTTTCAGCAGGAGTCGCTTCGAGGTTATAGCTATGACCGGTCTCTTCTTGAAAAATTGTCAATGCTTCGTTCATGAAATCGAGAACCTGAGCAGCAAACTGTTGACCTTTTGGTGTGTCAATAGTTGTACCGAGTAGATTGACAATGGCTTCGTTCATACCGACGATACCGATGGTACTAAAGTGGTTGAACCAGTATCCCTGATGCTTGTCTTTTATGGGCTTGAGATAGTACTTCGTATATGGATAGAGTTTGTGTTCTGTGAACTCCTCCGAGACGTGGCGTTTGATCTCTAAGCTCTCCTTTGCCAAGGCCATGCAGTCGTAGAGACGGTGGAAGAACTCCTCTTCATTTGATGAGGTGAATCCTATTCGTGGAAGATTAATGGTAACAGCTCCAATAGAGCCCGTCATGGGGTTAGCACCAAAAAAACCACCACCTCGTCTTGTCAATTTGCTCATATCTGGTTTCGGGCGCAAACACATAGAAAGAGAGTCTTCAGGGGTCTGATCCGAGTTAATGACGTTGGAAAAATAGGGGATGCCATATTTTGCAGAAAGTTCCCAAAGTTCATCATGAGCTGGATTATCCCAATCAAAATCTTTGGTGATGTTATACGTCGGAATAGGGAAAGTGAAGATTCTTCCTCTTGCATCCCCTCGCATCATCATCCTGGCAAACGCCTTATTGAATCTATCGACCTCTTTTTGAAACTCTCCGTACGTCTTATCTTTGGTCTTTCCTCCGATAACGACAGGTTTATCTTTGAGGTGTGGAGGAATAGTGAGATCCAGAGAGATGTTCGTAAATGGTGTCTGAAATCCAACGCGTGTCGGAACGTTCATATTAAACAAAAATTCCTGAATCGCCTGCTCGATATGCTCATCAGAAAGCTTATCATAATAAATGAAAGGGGCTAATAATGTGTCGACATTGGAAAAAGATTGAGCGCCGGCAGATTCACCCTGTAAGGTATATAAAAAATCTGCCACCTGTCCAAGTGCTGATCGAAAATGGTTTGGTGCTCGGCTCTCCACTTTTCCTCGGACACCACAGAATCCCTTTGTCAGTAGCTGCTCTAAATCCCAGCCGACACAATAGACAGAAAGGGAATTGAGTTGATGGATGTGAAAATCGCCCCGCTCATGAGCATTTTTAACAGCTTCGGGATAGATCTGTTTGAGCCAGTACTCTTCGCTTACTTCTGTGCTAATGTAATTATGAAGACCCTGTAGGGAGAAGGTCATATTACTGTTTTCATTGACCTGCCAGTCGAGCCTTTCGACGTAACGATCTATGATATTGGTGTCAAAATTATTTTTTGGGTCACTCATGGGTTTGCGTCATGCTTTGTTAAGGGTTTGTAAATAAGCCACAATTTATAGAAGATTTCGCCATTTCACACATTAGGATTTCTCCGCTTCGAGGTTCTCTTTCCCGGGGAGCTCTCTCTGCCAAAATTTTCTCCAAGTAGAAGGCGAACTACCAAAGGAGGTGGCATTTTGCTATATGTTACACGTCCATCGTGCTCTTTCTGAATAAGGGATTTTAGCCTGTTTGGATGGACCTCTTCATAGGGTACGTCGCCTATGGTTTTAAAGAGAGAGGGTAGGTTTCGAAACTCTTTTTTGAGACGGGCTTCCACCCTTTGTTCAACCGCATCGATTAGCTGCGAAACGAATTCGGAGCAAAACTTTTTTGTTACCCCCTCTTGCTCTTCTTGTGTTTCAGGAGCTCTAGCGAGAATCGCTCTTTCCGCTGCGCGCAAGCCTGGGCGAGCGACAACCGGTACTGCCTTTCTCAGTCCAATGAGAAAAGCATTTGCGGCCTTTATAGCATCATTTTTCATTTTCTTTAAATCGCTCTCATTCTCCTTGAGATATTCCGTGAGCTCCTCTGCAAATATCTGAGTTAGCCTTGTTTGCACATTTTCTTTTCCCCACTCATTTTCTAGAGCTTTTCTCCCATTTTCGGTGATTAGATTTACGTAGTCTGGTCTGTAAGCGACAGAGGTGAGAGCTTCGGTGAACCTGACTGCTTCTTGACTATAATCAGAAACAACCTCGCTTTTCTCCAAGAAGCCTTCAGAAATCGAGACGCAAGCAGCATGGGTTTTACCACCAGTATAAAAGGGTTGGACGGCAAAGATGCCTCGTTTTGAAAGCTCTTTAAGCATTCTGACCTGATTGACTATTCCCTTTCCCATTTTGGAATAGGTGGGTTTTTTTCCGCCTTGAAACGCCTTCGTTCGCCGTTCGTCATCTAACACAATGTCACCTGGTCTATAACTGTCAAGAGCTTGGAGGAGGTTGTTAAGGGCATAGAGAATGTTGGAAACTTCCACGGTGCTCTCTTTAAGACCTATGAGCGTTTCATTCTGAAGTCGCGCACGGCTTGTTGCAGCTGCAGGAAAGAGGTTGAGCAGCTGATAGAGACGAGAGGTGTGCTGAACCGCTCGCAAATGCGCAAGAGAAAGAGGGTTTTGTTGTGACTTAAGATCCGCACGTGCGTTTTCATAACGTGTAAGAGCCTTGTGATATGCTTCGAGAAGATTTGCGGCGGTATTAATAGCTCTTCTATTATCAGAAGAGAGTGCTTCTTCGCGTAGCTCTTTTATAGCTGCTTCTATTTTCTCTTTGTGTTCTGGTATGGATTCGAAGCGTTCATAGTACGTTTCCAGTGGGGGAAAAAGGTGATGTATTAATTGTTCTTGGTCAAGATCCTTGACGGCTCTTTCAAACCTTCCCTGGTGTCTTTTAATCTCATCAAACCGTTCGCTGATTTCCTGGAGTCCGCTTTCATTCAAAGCGGTTTGAACTTCTTCAGTTTGTTGTGTGGTATCGGGCTCAAGGGTTACATATGTGAAACCACAGAGCAGCTCTTCGGCGGCTGTTTTAGGCTCTTTATTATATAAAAATGCGTTGAGGTCTCGGTTTCCATGGGCAAAGATCAAGAAAGATTCTACAATCCTAGCTTCTTCTTCTTTGAGCTTTGGTCCTGTTTTTGTGCCGGATCCCAGCACTCTGTCGAGAATGTTGATAACAGTACTATATTCATGCGCCTTGGCATGGTGTTCTAGGGCAGATCGCACGGATTCTATAGCCTCTAGAGAAGTATCCCCGCCGAGATCTTTTTGCAGCAGCTTTGGAAGAGTTTGTCGTATCTCTTCTAAAGATGTTTTTGCCTTTTGTTTACTCTCTGCGTCCGTGCTTTTGAGTTGGCAGGCCACAATTTCTAACTGTAGTTGTGTTTGTAAAGATTTGGGAAGAAGACCATTTTTAATATGTGGTTTATTTTGCGCTATACGAGTATTTAGACTGTTTACCGCTTTTGTAAGATCACCTTTCTTAGGCCTTTTTTCTTTGATTAATTCCCTGGACCTTGCCACAGCTTTTCTGGATTTCGTTTCCGCTTTACTTGCAGCTTCTGCCTCTGAATGTAATGTGCTGAGCGCTGAAATAACAGTCCTTAATATGTCGTTGAGCCGACTCTTGATTTTTTCTAATCCAGAGAGATTTGCCTTGGAAATACCAGGCTTCTTTTTAAGGTCACCGATTGTATCCTTAAGATCTACAACTAGACCTCGAATTCGAAGAAGAATTGTTTCTGGAGGCTCTCTTTCTTGGGTCCCGTCCAATGAGGTTTTCGCCTTTTCAATAGCCTTCCGGTAGTTAGAAGGGAGAACACCAGCGGTGAGCGAAGCTTCATCGAGCAGATCCCTAAAGCGATAGACTATTCGTGAGATGAATCCCCTGGGTAATTTTAAAAGGGTATCTCGGCCGATTTGTCTTGCTTTGCTGTAAAGCGCAGTATCTGTTTGACCATCTAATCCTTTGCCTAATGTCCCCAGTGTTTCAAGGACATTGGCAAGTCCTGCAGCGGCAGTCTGGGTGGATTTTGTTTTCAGAGCTTCGGTAAGTTGTCGTCCAAGTTCTTCAAGGATTTCAGCATCTGATTTATTTTCGAGACCAAGCGTTGATGCGGTCTTTCCTGTGATGTCTTCTATGGAGGCTCTGATGCCGTCAGAGAGTGTGAGAACACCCTTTTTTGTGGTCTCTTCGGTGTTAAGATCGGTCCAAATTTTTTCAATGGCATCTGAAGGTGAGAGCGTTGTTGTCATAGGATCTACACCTCCAGAAACAAGTGATCATTTTCCCCCTTCTATAGAAAATAATTATTTGAGAAAAGGGGTATTTGCGATGATGCCCAATGGAGTAAAGGTGATGATTTTTTTCAAAAATTAGGGTATCGTGATCCGGGATCTCTATGGCGTAGGACAAGAGAGGTTTACAAAGGAGAAAAAGGTGAAAAAAGAGCCGCTACTCGGGGCCCACATGTCAATTGCAGGGGGAGTACATAACGCTCTTTTGGCAGGAGAGTCAATCGGGGCAACGACGATTCAGATTTTTACAGCCAACCAAAGAACGTGGGTGACAAAACCAATTTCGGAAGAAGAGATCGCTCTTTTTCGAAAAACGTTACGCACCAGCTCTGTCAGCCATGTCATGAGCCATGATAGCTACCTTATTAATCTCGGTTCTCCAAAAAAGGATGTCAGAGAAAAAAGTATTGCCGCTTTTCGTGAAGAGATCAAACGGTGTCAGGCCCTCGGAGTCACGTATCTGAACTTTCATCCAGGAGCAGCTCTGGATTCTCCCGTTGAAACATGTTTAGAAAAAATTGTCGATGCTCTTTTGTCAGTACAGGATGTGTGTGAGAAGGGGTCGCTAAAGCTTCTGGTAGAGACTATGGCAGGGCAGGGGTCTACGATAGGATCGCGCTTTGAAGAGATTGCCTATATCATTAAGAGAGTGAAAAAAAAGCTTCCCATAGGTGTCTGCATGGATACCTGCCACACATTTGCGGCAGGCTATGATATGAGGACCAAAGAGTCGCTATCGAAGACACTCGATGAATTTGACAGAACCATCGGGCTAAAGTATCTGATGGCTCTACATCTCAACGATTCAAAATGTGGTCTTGGAGAGCGCAAAGATAGGCATAGCCCAATCGGAGAAGGTATGATTGGGAAAAGCGGCTTTTCTGCTATAATGAGCGAGCCTACGCTTTCTCATCTCCCAAAATATCTCGAAACTCCAGGTGGACCGGATGCATGGGAAAAAGAGATCGCCTGGCTAAAACGACAAATTCCGTAAAATGCAAGGATCTAGACCATATGCGAACTAAAATACGGCAGATACTCGATCGACAAGATCCCAAGTCTCTGATAGGGCAAGAGCATACTATCAAAGGATGGGCAAAGACAGTACGTACACAGAAAAATATCACCTTTGTCGAGCTCAACGATGGGTCTTGCTTTAATAATATTCAAGTTGTCGTTAACACTGCAGAGCATGAAAAAACCCTTGCTAATGTAACAACAGGGGCATCACTGGCAGTTACAGGTGTAATCGCAGAGAGCCCAGGAAAACAGCCCATTGAGATGCAAGTCAACACCATAAAAGTGTTAGGCACAGCAGATCCCGAAAGCTATCCACTGCAAAAAAAGCGCCACTCCTTTGAATTCCTACGAACGATCTCTCACCTTCGTCCCCGAACAAACTCCTTCGGTGCCGTAGCGCGGGTTCGAAATGCCATTGCCTTTGCCTCCCACCTCTTCTTTCAAGAGAAAGGGTTTCTCTATCTTCATACCCCCATCATTTCCGCCGCCGATTGCGAGGGGGCCGGAGAGTCATTTAAAGTAACCGAATTTGATCTTGGAAACGTTCCAAAGATGCCAGACGGCACCGTTGATTACTCCAAAGATTTTTTTGGAACACCAGCATTTCTAACAGTATCAGGACAACTCAATGCAGAGGCATACGCATGCGCTCTATCAGATGTTTACACCCTAGGGCCGACATTTAGAGCTGAACACTCAAATACACCACGCCACCTCTCAGAGTTTTGGATGATAGAACCCGAAATGGCATTTGCCGATGTCAACGACTGTATCGACTGCGCTGAAGAGTACATCAAATATATCACCAGATATGTACTCGAAAACTGTAAAGACGATATGGCCTTTTTCAACCAGTTTATAGCCCCCGGCATTATCAACCTTTTACAAAAGACTGTCGATACCTCCTTCGAAAGAACAACATATACATACGCTGTCCGCGTCCTGCAAAAATCAGGGAAGAAATTCGAATTCCCAGTAGAATGGGGAAAGGATCTGCAGACAGAACACGAACGTTTCTTAACAGAAGAGTTCTTCCAAAAACCGGTTGTCATCACCGATTTCCCCAGAGATATCAAAGCGTTTTACATGAAAGATAACGCCGATGGCACCACCGTTGCCGCCATGGATATCCTCGTCCCCAAAATCGGAGAGATAGTAGGTGGTAGTCAGCGTGAAGATCGTCTCGATATCCTCGAAGGCAAAATCAAAGAGTTTGGCCTCGATCCCAAACCGTACTGGTGGTATCTCGAGCTTAGAAAATACGGCTCCGTCCCTCACTCAGGATTCGGTGCCGGTTTCGACAGGCTCATCAGAATGGTCACTGGCCTCGATAACATTCGAGATGTCATTCCATTTCCACGCTATCCCGGCCATGCAGATTTCTAGGTAAGGGGACTGCAAGTCCCCTTACAACCCCTGGCCTGGGGTTTAAAACCCAGACCCCAAACAGGCAACACCCTTGGCCTAAAGGCCAAAGAGTTTATGCCTGTTTAATTTGGGGTTGTGTTGTTACGTTTTGTATAGTGAGGGTTTCTTTCCAAGAGGTAGAAGTATCGCCAGGAGCAAGTGATATAGAGTGGGTGATATCAAAAATTTCATCGGGTTCTTGATTTTCAGATGCGTCTTTTTTTCTGTATCGGTTTTTTTGGGAGACAGTAGCAATACCACTTTCAAAACCAAAATGAATAGAGGAAAAGCCCTCGTCGCCCTTTCTCTCATCGCTTAGCATGTAGGGCTCTGGCGAAGCCATCGTACCTATTTGGGAGAGAGTAGGAGAGAACGTGTGTTCGAGGCTCATTCGAGCCATCAGGGTGTGTACAAAAGCATGTACCTGTTCATTCGAATATTCTGCTGGTGGAAGTTTTGTTCTATAAAATCTAAAAAGTTCGTGATGAAATCGTGATGCTTGAACAACAGCATTGGTGTCCTCTTTAGAGGCAACTTCGTGTAGACCGTTTCCCCTTTTCGTGCATACTTTCGCTCTTCCAAAGGTTTTGGTGACAGCCTGTGAGTCAGGATATCTTTTAGCCCATGCTGCTGCGGCCTCTTTGTCCTTTCCCTCATACTCCTCCAAGGAAGCGCGCTCTTGAAGTCCAGGATCCATAGTATGCGTTACAGCAAGGGTCTTATTTTTTAAGAGAGAGTTAAATGTACTTCGGATAAGGCCTGTATCTTTTGTGGGAGAATCATTGTACTTGCCTCCGTATGTTCGGCTCCAAAGAGCTTCTTTTCGTATGAGAGAGGGGATGTTGGACCCAATATTATTGTCCTGTAATTTGCCGAGAATAATTTCTACAAATTGCCGATGCCCCTGCAGCATAATTTGTTTTGCATCGTCAGAGCTTTCAGGAATTGTTTCTTTAAGGACGGTTTCGACGTCTTTTTCTTCCGAATAGAGTACTTTTACTGCACATAGCTTTGGAAGAACGGTAGGATCATCAGGACAAAAAGATGCCAATGTTTCAGCAATATTCAAAGCCGAAGGAATATCATCGTCATATGTTCCATGGAGTATGCCGTCAAGGAAAATAGAAAGGGTGTTACGAGCCATCTGAGAACGTTCGCCTTCAGGTAAATCCTGTATGGAACCAACAATGAACGAAATATCAGAAAGATCAACAAGGCCCCTTTCCCCGGAAAGAGCTGTAAGGGCAAGAGTAGATACTGTTTTTTGGGATGTTCGTAATTGTTGAAGATCCTCCTCTGAAAGATCTTTGCTGCCTATCTGCTCGAGACAGTGATGAAGATCTGCAAGAAGGTGAAAGCGATCGGAACCGCTCCCAGAGGTCTTTTTCATGATGTTTGTACATAGATTTATAACGCTTTGTGTGTCTGTTGCTTTTGTCTTTTTTTGAAGAAAAGACCACCTCTTTCCCCATTTGACCTTGAAGCCAGAAGATGTTTGATGGATAAAGGGATCCCCCTTCGTGGGGTCTGTTGGAGTAACCACGAATATCCTCTTTAAACAACGGTTTGCATAACAGAACGTAAGATATTACATGAGGCTGAAAACCGCTCTTTTTCATCGGCGCTCAAGGGAATTTCAATGATTCTTTCCACGCCATCCTTGCCAAGGACCGCAGGAACTCCAATATAAATATCTCTTTCCCCGTATTCACCGTCTAGATAGGTGCCAATGGGCAAAACGATTTTTTCATCGCGGACAACGGCTTGCACGATCTTTGCTAAGGCTGCTCCTATTCCATAGTAAGTCGCTTTTTTTCTTTTTATAATCTCTTGGGCAGCATCTCGAACGTATGTATATGCATTTTCTAAATCTTCTTCGGAAATGATCCCCTCCTCGACAAAATCTAAAAGAGGCTTTCCACCAATAGTTGAAGAAGAATAGGTGGGAAGTGAAGAATCTCCGTGCTCACCAATAATATATGTGTGGACAGAGGTGGGAGCAACTTGAAGTTTTTCTGCTAGCGCATAGCGTAAGCGTCCAGAATCTAAAGATGTTCCAGAGCCGAACACCTTTTGAGGACCCAGGTTGGAGGCCTTCATGGCAATATAGCTCATCACATCAACAGGATTGGTGGCAACAACAATGATCCCAGAAAATCCTGACGCCATAAGAGAGGTAATGATCGATCTCATCACCTCGGCGTTTTTTTGTACGAGATCGAGACGAGATTCTCCGGGAAGTTGAGACTTTCCTGCTGTGATAACGGCAACATCAACATCCGTACAATTCCTATAGTCCCCAGCATATACAGTTGTATTTTTCGAAAAGAAAGGAACTGCATGTTGTAGGTCTAAAGCCTCTCCATGCGCCATCTCTTCATCAATATCGAGAATCACAAGTTCAGTGCAAACCCCTTGGGCAATTGCCGTGTATGCAAAGGACATACCAACCATTCCCGCACCAATTAGGGCAACTTTAATATGACCTGTTTCCATCTTCGCCTCACATGAAATAGCGTAAAGATATTTTTTTGTATATCTTCTGCTCTTATCGTGTTTGACATTTGTTGGAAAGGGTGAAGAAATCTTTTTTGCTTCTCCTGAAAAGAACTCTCTCTATTTGAGACATAGAAAAAGAAGAAGAGGTGGGAACAAAAGAGTCAATATTGACCACTTTGGTGAGGGAAGACTCGATATAAGGGTCAATATTTCTTGGAACACCAAGATCAATAAAAAGTTGGGGATTCGAAAACGTTTGATTACGATCGATCACATACTCGGGACTACGCGTTGCCGAAATAACACAAGGGAAGTGGCAGTGGGCGCTTTGTATGCAGTCCCAAGGAAGCGTCTTGGCACCGATCTGAGATGCGGCCGCTCGGGCGCGCTCTTTTGTTCTATTAGCAATAGTCATTGAGATTGCGTCTTCTTTTAGCTTGTGTGCTATTTTTAGATTTATAGCTGAAGCACCAATGAGAAGCACATCATCGGATGACCCTTTAGAGAGATAGGCACTTACTGTCTCACGTATATGGTCTGTAATTTCCTCTTTGGGGGGCTGAAAGCACCTCCTGATAATTTTTCCGGTATGAAGAGCTTTCTGAAAGAGGATATGAAGCGCTTTTGGTAGTGTTGCGTTTCGTACCGTCTCATACGCCCTTTTTACCTGACCCTGAATTTCAGTTTCTGCGCAAAAAAGGCTGTCGAGCCCACAGACAACTCTTTCTAGATGATGGACACACTCTTGACCAAAAAAAGTGTAAAGATAGGAAGTGAGCCCTTCGTCACCCTGTGTTCGCAGAAGGCGAATAATCTCCTGCTGTGTTTTGGCGGGGTTTTTTGAGTGAAAATAATATTCAACACGATTGCATGTTGAGAGAAAAACTCCTGAGAGAGGAAGGGCCGCAAAAGCGGCGCATATTTGCTCTCGAATAGACAGAGGCGCAATTTTGTGGTTTGTTCCAACAACTCCTAGCATACGAGCTTTAGAATATCCTCTTTTGAGCTGATTAATTGAGGATTTTCATTTGAGGCGAGAGAAAAGTTTGGATCAACTAATCCTTTTGCCTTTTCAAGTGATTGCATCAGGTTCTCTTTTTTGTGATAGCTAAAGGCAGGAATAATTCTGTAGTGGTCCTCAAACTCATATGTTGTTCGTGCATCATCCTTGGCAATAAGCACCTCATGCAGCTTCTCTCCAGGGCGTATGCCAATGACATCGAGATCGATTTTGGGGTAGAGAGCGTTGGCAAGATCGGCAATTTTTACGCTGGGGGATTTCGGAACAAAGACTTCTCCCCCCATCTGCTTTTCAAGAGAAAGAAGTACAAATTGTACTGATTGCTCCAAAGTAATCCAAAATCGAGTCATCTCCATATCGGTGATAGGAAGAGAGTGTGCCCCCTGGTCTACAAGAGATTTCCAAAGAGGGAGAAGAGAACCACGACTTTTAAGGACATTACCATAGCGAACAACAGAAAATCGGGGATAGTCGCTTTTCCCAACATAGGAGTTGGCAGCAATACAGAGTTTGTCAGAGCACAGCTTTGTTGCCCCATAGAGGTTGAGAGGATTGACCGCTTTATCTGTCGATAAATAGATGACATGTTCGACACCACGTTCAATAGCAGCTGTGGAGAGGTTCATAGCCCCAATGACATTAGTATTAACAAATTCGGTGGGGTTATATTCGGCAGCAGGCACCTGTTTGAGTGCTGCAGCATGAATAACAGCATGAACATCTCGAAGGGCTAGTTGTAACCTTCCAGGGTCTCTCACATCACCGAGAAAAAAACGGACCTTGTTGTGGGAAAAGATAGGGTCTTCCTGCTGCATCTGCCACTGTTTCCACTCATCTCGAGAAAAGATGATAACCTTTTCGACAGGGACGTGTTGCAGAAGGTATTTAGCACACGCTTTGCCAAAAGAGCCGGTTCCACCGGTTATGAGAATAGATTTTCCCTTAAGAAAGTGTTCCATATGGTACAGCCTTAGATTTTTCTTGTACTCTACCAAAAGTGAGGATTCTTGCTATGTCAAAAGAGTCTTTTTCTGTTGAAAATGTGGAATTTAGGGAAAGAAAAGATCCCCCGCAAAAAGGCGGGGGAGGAGAAAAAAAGCATTTATTCGCTTGTTTCAGCCTTGTGGATAGCTAGATATGCCACCTCGCTTTCGGCAAGAGAACCATAGAACGGGTCGACAAGACCATTTGTCCCGACGACAACCAGCTTTACCGTATCTCCTTTTCTGAGATTTTCAAAAGTAATTCCGTTGCCCAAAAAGGAAGTACGAACCTCTTCTGAGGTATAACGAGCATGTATTGCATCGAGGGTCATCACCGCTTTTTGGGTATCATTTATAACTACAGCGATAGTTATAAAAGCCTTGTATGCACTTGATACCGAAAAAGCTTTTACAAAATAGTCAATCACATACGTTCCTGTATGTTGTATAGTAAAGGTATGAGTTTCAGGATCAAAACATATCCCACGAAGGGGGCCAGTGCGGCTTAGTGGGACTGTCTCCTCAGTCAGATCAACCTTATCGGGCTGCATACCAACCCCAGCTGTTAGTTTTGCTCGTCCATACACGGCGTGGTGGCATTCATCATATCCTCGTTCCACATGGTATCATCACAATCTGTGGTTGTTGCGTCAACACCGCCACACAAAAGAACTGCACTAAAAAAAATAGCCGATAGTCTCATCGTATGTTTCTCCACATTTAAACCTTTTCAAATATCCTCCGTGTACCACGAAACGGGCAATTAAAAAAAGGTGGATGTGATGGTTGAGGTGCGAAAATGTGAGAGGAGCTGTCTGAACAAAAACATCCCCCACAGAAGAGTGGGGGATGTTGGGAAAGGGTTTTACGCTTCAGTTTCTGTTTTGTGAAGAGAGAGGTAGGAAGAGACACTGTCTGAAATGGAAATAAGGTGTGGACACTCAAAACCGCACATGAAGTAAAGTACGAGCTTGACTTTATCCCCTTTACGAAGGTTTTCGTAGAGAACTCCATTTCCTCTTGAGTACAAGAGGCATTCGCTTTCGAGCAGCACTTCATCTCCTGATAGGATCATTTTGCCTTTCAGCTCATCATTTACTGAAACAGCCATACATACAAAAGCTCCTGGGGCCTCAGTCACCTTTCCACCGACCATCTGTAGAAAATAGTGGATCACATAGGTTCCTGTATGTTGTACAGTGAACGTATGGGTGGTTGGGTTGAATTTTATTCCTCGGAATGGACCAACATGTTTTCCTAAAGGTACTGTTGTTGGATTGCCACACGATGGTATATCCAGGGGTGTTCCGATGCATTCGATATCTGGTTCTGCACGTCCATATACGGCATGATGGCATTCATCATATCCTCTTTCTTTTACTGTCGGGACATCGGCGTTTGCGGTACCACACAAAAGAACCGCACCGAGAAAAATAGCAGGTAATCTCATCTTTCCTTCCTCCAAAATTGAGGGGGGTTTGAAATATCCTTGGCATATCACGATCTGTGAAATTAAAGAAATATTTAATTTGACAGGAGCTCTATTTTTCTTGGGAAGGGGAAAAGAATTATTTGTTCGTCTCTGCCTTGTGAATGGTTAGATATGTTCCTCCTATACCTTCAGTATTGAAGATATAGGGGTTGTCGGTACCGAGCACAGCAGCCATTAAGCTAACAGTATCTCCTTTTCGTAAGTTTGCAAGGAGGGCTCCTTGCGCTACTCCCATTAAGGTATTGGGAGCAAGAAATTCCGTTTCGTTCATCGGAATGATAACAGCGTTTTCCGGAGTCTCATTATCGTTTATACTGACCCCTGCAAGTAGAAAAGTCGGACCAGAGGGAGTTTCAGGCACTTCACCCAAAACATTTACCGAATAGTGCATCACATACGTTCCTGTGTGGCGTATGGTAAAAGAATACTCTTGAGGGTTAAACGTTATTTTGCGCAAGGGGCCAACGCTTTTTCCCAATGGAACAGTGAAGAGTTTTTCGGAGTCTACCGGTATAGTGCCGTTCTCTATATCCGGTACTATCTGCCCGTATACTGCATGATGACATTTGTCGTATCCCTTTTCTACCAGGGAGGGAACGTTAGCACCGAGAGTGCCGCATAGAAGAATCGTGCTCAGAAAAACAGCCGATAATTTCATCTTCTCTTCCTTTTGACAGAACAGATAGTAAATAATTTTCTAGGTACCATTCATTGGAAAATTGAAGCAACACATAAATCATACAAAGGAATGGGGGGCTCACAATCAAAGATTTAATCGTTTCTCTCTGCTTTGTGAATGGCGAGGTAGGCGCTTGCTGAATCATAATTAGATATGAAAGCTGGGATCCCAAGCTCGTCTATCAGCTCTATTACTATGCGAACCTCATCCCCCTTTCGAAGGTTTTCATAGATTGTTCTGCTCCCTTCGGCGATAAAAGAATCCTGATTTCTGTCAATGACATGTGCTTGTAAGTACATGGGCCCTTTTCGGGCACCATTTATATACACGGCCGTAGTCACATAGCCCACAATCCCGGCATAAAAGTTAGACCATAGCCTCAAAAAATAATTGATAACATATGTTCCTGTGTGGCGTATGGTGAAGGTAGACGTTTCGGGGTTAAATAGAATTCCTCGAGAGGGGCCGGAGAGGGTCAATGGAACAGTCATTCCTTGGCTTGCCGGTAACGGTATCCCACTCTCCGTGATCAGCTCTGCGTACCCATACACGGCATGATGACATTCATCATACCCTTTTTCTACCAACGTGTCCTTAGAAAGAGGGGCTTTTGCTTGAGCAATTCCACACAAGAAAACTGCGCTAATAAAAAATATTGATAATCTCATTGCGCTCTCCTCACAAACTAGGAAATGCTCACCCTATCATGCACTAAGAAAAGAAATCTAGAGAAGATCGCTGTACATCTTTTCAATTGTGCGGGTCATCCACTCACTGCGCTCGATTCGCTGCGTTTTTCTATCTGGAGAGCTACAGATCTTTTCAAAATCAAGCTCTGGACCAAAGAAGAGTCGTATAGGGCTATATGCCACCTCTCGCAGTTCTCCTAGCTCCACACTAATTGTTTTTGGGGGGGGTAAAAGAGGCATGGTAGAAAGGGCAAGAAGATGAAAATGGGTTGGTCTATTTGCTTTTTGTGCAAGAAGGCGAAAAATTTCCACACTCTGGGGATCAAAAGGAGCAATTTGTGGGGTGTCCTGTTCGTCACACCTATCTCTACCACCACTTGGTGCTATATAAATACACGCACCTCCCTCTTTCAAGAGAGTATCGAGTTGGGAGAGCGTCCTTGTATTGTGCTGAAGTTTTTCTGCCCGTTGCTCCGGAGGCTGGTCTATATATCGCTTTGCATGAATGCACAGCATGTTAGTACCCCTTGCAAAGGGAACTGCTAGAGGGTCTGAAGTTACTCTATGACCGGCAATATAGGTCATGGAAGAGGCAAGACTGTAAGAGATAGGCGATACCAATAGGTTGATTGCTTGGGGATCGACTTCAGTTTGATGGTTAGCAAGTAAAATGACGTTATCACCCCTTTTTGTAGCTGAGATAATATCATCGAGATGCTCCCTACCTTTGATGTAGGAGCGATCCCAATCGACAAGAGGTTGTACCATACTGAGAGCAAAATCGTAGAAATCAAATGGTGAACGTTCAGCTAGGTGGTAGTGAGAAAAGATATACGGATGTGAGAGCTGCTCTTTGATAAGAGAAAAAAATGTGGAAAGTGTTGAGGTGATTTCAGGGTTTTGAGAAGCATTAGTCGCTTTCTCATAGCTATCTAGAAAATGAAGAAGCGTCTTTTCAATGGAGGGCGAAAATCCCGAATTTTTTACTACATGAGAGAGATGATGAGTGTTCATATCGTTTCTATCCCTTTATCGGCTCATCCGTAATGGAGGATAGAAAACGGTAATCGTTTAAATGAAGGGAGTCATCGGTTTGCCAGGAGATTTTAGCATTTAAAGAGTCTGCTGTTTGAGCAAAAAAATCTTTATCGGAACGTTGAGCATGTTTGTAAAGTTCTGGATGAACAACGACCTTTAGAGCATACTGCTGATCACACTGAATGAGTCGTTTTAGATCTCTTTCGAGTTCTATGAGAACACTTTCATGGGTCTTTATAGAGCCTGTTCCATTGCAGTATGGACAGTGTGTGTGAAGAGATTGAAGCAGTGTTCCCCGGCTTCGCTGGCGAGTCATCTCAACAAGACCAAACTCACTCATCCCCAAAATTGTGCATTTTGCAGGATCATTTCTCATACATTCTTTGAGATGCTCGAGAACACGGCGTTGGTTTTTTCTGGCCCTCATATCAATAAAATCACAAATAATAAGACCCCCGATATTGCGAATCTTAAATTGGCGAGCGATCTCTTCAGCAGCCTCAAGGTTGATTCGGACGAGGGTTTCCTCGACATTTCCAGACTCGATATTTGTACTTCGCCCGGAATTGACATCGATCGTGTGCATGGCTTCTGTCTGGTCAAAATAAAGATAGCCCCCACTGGGCAACCAGATTTTTCTTCGAAGACTTTTTTCAAGTTCTCGCTCCACTCCAAATCGCTCGAACATAGGGAATGAGTCCCTGTAGAATTCAATTTTTAATGGGTGTTCTACAGCATAAGGAGCCCAAATCTTCTTGCAGTGTTGATAGATAGAATAATTATCAACGAGTACCCGATCGAGCCGTTTGTCAACAGCGGTGAGGATAGCTCGTTTGATTATGTCTGACTCTTCATAGAGTAGTGTTGGTTTTGAGGAATTTTTATAGTTTTCAACAACGCCCTGCCATGTTGTAAGAAGCTCTTGAGCCTCGAGAGAAAGTGTTTCTAAAGAGGCTGTTTGACTAGCTGTTCTGCAGATAATTCCCATTTCATGAGGAAGATCCAGCGAACGAATCATCCTTTTAAGGCGGTCTCGAACAGTTTTATTTTCGATCTTTTTTGAAACACCGCGATGAGGAGAGTTTGGCAAGAGAACAAGATATCGTCCAGGAAGAGAGATCTTTGAGGTCAACCGTGCCCCTTTTGTGCCAATAGGCTCTTTCACAACCTGGACAATTACAAACTGATCAGGTTGTAGAACTTGATCAATCATAAGGTTGGCAGTCTCGTCAGAAGGATTTTGGTTTGTACCAAAATCCATATCAAACATCTCTTCTAGTTTTCGTGTGTTTTCTACAATATCGGAAAGATGAATGAACCCATTTTCACCTTCACCAATATCGATAAAGGCGGATTGGATATTGCGTAAGATGTTTGAGACCCTGCCCTTATAAATATTTCCCGTTGTTTGACGCTCTCGCTTTCGTTCTATAACAAGGTCGTGTAGTTTTCCATTTTTAAGAACAGCGTAGCGTATTTGTTTGGATTCAACATTAAATAGTAATTCTTGCATCACAGATACCTTTTACATTTGTCAGACGCTCAATCAGGGGCTTAAAGAACCTTGGTCTATTCTCTCAAAGTTTATAGAACATAAGGCCCAAGTGTCCATCAATTTTCGGCATCGGTTTTTTTCACATGAAACAGATACCAATGGCACGATGAGGCAGTAGTCTTGCATTGGCAAAGAATGGCGCAACGTAGACTTTCTACTGAGAAAAACCGATGGCCACTTAGATTTCAAGAACATGCCGATGGCCGGACTCGAACCAGCACCTGGTTACCCAGAGTAGATTTTGAGTCTACCGCGTCTACCATTCCGCCACACCGGCATACAAAAAAATAATCCCACGGAGTGTATCTAAAGTGGGGGTTTTTTACCACTAGTTTTGGGAAATAGCTGTGGTTTTGTCATCTATGTTTTTTTTTGACACAAAATGTAATCCTAACCCATTTTTTGCCCCCCTACGTTCCAACCCAAGTTGTTTTTATAAGGGGCGTTGCCCTATAGTGCATTTTTGAGTTGCTGCACACATTAAAGATAAAGGGAGATCATAACGATGCCATCTGTTGTTTCCCCACTTTCCTCTTTTGCCTTTTTTAAGCCCCCTCCCGAAGTGGGGGAGGTTCCAGCACAAGGAGAGAGCAGAGAAGAAAGAGTGCGTAGGCTTGCTCATGAGGCACTTATTGTTGCTGAATTCTATCTTCCGGGACAAGAAAACTCTTCGATCTTATCGTTTATTCGCAAGAATATACAGGCGTCCATTGAAGAGACACTAGAGGGCAGAGGTTCTGGAACAAAGCTTTTGTTAGAGGAAAAGAGGACGGTGCGGTTGAAGTCTAGAATTGAGAATGGAGAGCTGCGTCTCTACGTTAGAGTTCCTAAGCTTTCTGGTGTTGTGAAAGATATAGAGGAACAGGTTGTCCTGCTTGGACATGATAGGGGAGCATATGCATATGCAAAACCTGTCAAAATTCACAGTGGTGAAAATACGAAGAGCAACCGCAGGGAGATGGAAAACGAGTATCAAAAGGCAAAGCTATTCAGCGATTGCAAAAATACTCTTCCTATAGAGAGGGTGTATAACCGGGGGAAAGTTGGTAGACTTAAGGCTGTACGATCTCCATGGTCTGATCAAGGGGATCTGTGGGGGCTCCTGCACTCCTCTTCGAAAGAAACACTTTCAGAGGACGATAAGTTTCAAATTGCTATTGATCTAGCAGTAGGGCTAGAAAAAATACACGGTGCGGGTCAGGTTCATTTAGATATTAAGGTCCCTAATGTTCTTGTCTTTTCGCACAATGGTAGGTTGCGGGCTGTTTATGCCGATTTTGGCCGCACAAGTCCAGAGGGCAGATTGTTTGATGAGATAAAAACAACCCCGGCATACACACCCCCAGAGGTTATCGTTCCTTCATGGAGGGCAGGATCTAAGATAGATTTATGGGGCCTTGGTCTCATGTTCATTGAGCTGTGGTTAGGAACGGCAAAAAATTTATATTCCTCCCCCAGAAGAGTGAAGAACGAGGATTTCTATGATCAGGGAAAATTCGGGAAAATAAGGGAGAATTGGAGAGCCATCCACAGGTTAGTTTGTGGATTTTTATATGACAACACAGGGTTGAACTCTCTTTTCAAAGAGCTCATATCATTTGATGATCCAGAAAAGCGGCCAGAGGCGTCGGAGGTCGTTAGGCGTCTCAGGCAGTTACATGCACAAAGTCGCGATATGCACGCCAATTCAGCTGCTTCTGGCAAGAAAAAGTAAAAAACGGATATACTATCTGCCATGTCAGATAAGTTATGTATTCAAATTGACGCGATTCTTTGTGGAAGCGTTCTCACACTTGATGAAAAGGTTGAATCTTCCTTTTTGCAGCTGGGCAAGACCGATGATCTTGTTGCGATTTCGGATGTTTCGATCAAGGGAAGTGTGTGTAAAGCAGATAGTTGGTTGATTATTGATGCAAGGGTTGAGGCTCTTTTTCGTCTTCCATGTGCCCTTTGTAATGAGTTATTCCCCTATACGGTAGAAGTGCCAAAATGGGTCTGTGAGAGGGCTATAACCGAGATTTCCGGGGGAAGTTGGGACATACGGGAGCCCTTACGGGAGGCAATACTGGTGGAAGTTCCCTTTTTCACGGTGTGCGGAGGAACAAAGTGTAACAATTTTGACTCTATAAAAAGGTTTATGCGGGCTGAAGAAAATGAAAATGTGCAGACCCCATTTAAAGATTTAGAATCATTACTCAGATAAATTAAGGAAAAAAGATGGCAGTACCAAGAAATAGACATTCAAATGCCCGGAAAAATACCAAAAAATCCCACCATGCCAAACAGACAAGGTGTCTTAGTGCCTGTACAGAATGCGGAACAAAAAAGATGCCACATTCTGCCTGCAGTAAATGTGGTGTGTACAAGGGACGACAAGTTGTCGCGGCAGAATAGTTATACATAATGCAACAGCGGATTGGTGTTGATTTAGGCGGGGCTGACGTTGATCAAAGGACGCTTCTTCGTGTCTGTGAAGAGGCGAAGACGCAGCTTTCCATTTGTTGCTATCTCACTGAAGAGCTTTCATCAACGAGCATTGAGTACGTTCGTTGCAGTGAGTGTGTCACTATGGAGGACAATGCTCTCTCTGCAGTCAGAACGAAAAAGGATGCCTCTCTTATCAGGGCTCTTTCTGATCTTAAATCGGGGAGGATTTCAGCTCTAATTACCTGTGCCCATACAGGAGCAGTAACAGCAGGAGGCTCTATCTATCTGAAGCGTTTCTCCAATCTCCGCCATCCGGCACTGCTGGGCATTTTACCTTCAAAAACCGGTAGAGTTCTCACCCTGGATGTAGGGGCCTTCGTCAGTGCGTCAGCTAAAGAGCTGCTGCAGTACGCCTGCCTTGGAGCGAGCTTTGCAAAAGTACACAGTAGCATTTCGTGCCCCCGACTTGGTCTTCTGAACATTGGAAGGGAAAGCGGCAAGGGGACATCTGAACTTCAAGAGCTTGACACATGGCTTGTCTCCCACCAAACAGATCGCTGGAACTACGTGGGTAATGTTGAGCCTGCGGCGGTTTTTTCTGGAGATGTTGATCTGCTGCTGACAAATGGCTTTGTTGGAAATATCTTTTTTAAGACAGCGGAAGTATTTTATGAATTTGTCAAAGGATCGACTCTTCTTGATCCTACACAGACACGAGCGGCACTTCTCGCAGGCGTCCACGGCGCCCTTTTTAAATGTCATGGGAAAAGCTCTAAAGAGATCATTATCAGGGCCCTATCTCAGGCCGAAGGGGCGGTAACACAAAACCTCGTCCCCAATCTCGAAAGAGAATACCGGTCCTATTCCTCTCTTCTCTCCTCATTTTGTTAGTGGTAACGTGAGAACGTTATCCGCTCAAAAATGCTTTTCGGTACTCTTTTAATAAAATAGGTCAGTTTTTTGAACTTTAGTTCAAAAAACTGACCTATTTTCATGGGGAGTCTGAGGGGAAACGCCCCTCAGGCGGGGGTGTGGGGGCGGCAGCCACCACCTTAGCTTTGTTTGAAAAGTTTGAATTAGTCAACGTTCTCAACTTGGGTTTCAAAGAGAAGGCTCTCCTTGGATCATGTTTCGTGCAATGGTATCTGGATCTATCGAAGGATCAACGGGAGGGAGAAGGGCGATATGAAGGTGAGAGAATGGTTTTGGTATTTGAAATTTGTCCCAGCTTTTGAGTGTCCATACCTTAGAAGCTGTATAGACGACGGGAATGAGAGGAGCGTTTGCCTTTTTGGCAGCAAAGAGGGCACCAGGCTTGAGCTTTCTTCTTGGCCCTCTAGGACCGTCCGGTGTTAATACGAGGTTTGTCCCTTGAGAAAGCAGTTTGCAGCAGCGAACAAGAGCTCTTGCTCGTTCTTTATGCCCAACACGAAGGACAGAGAAATTTTTAAATTGCATGGCAAAATCAGAAGGGATAGCTCCATCTCTACTTTTGCTGATCATAAAGCAAAGAGGGTACTTGCGAGAGAGTTTCTCGAGAAGAAAAGGTCCTATAACGAGACTATCGTGCCATAGCAAAAAGACAGCGCCAGAAGAGGAGTTGTGAAGGCATTTCCTTGCGTCATCTAGTCCTGAAATAGTAACGCGAAAGGTCATGCAGTAGAGGCGGTAGCATAATTTGAGCAGAAAAGCTCGTAATCGCCTCCAGGAGCCTGTAATTGTATGCATCATGAGAGACATTCCAGCACAGAGTTGGCGATCAGCGTATCAGATGTTTCACAAGGATCTATCTGCTCCATAAGCAAATGGCGGAAATCTTTCGGCAAAGACTTCTCCCCGATAAGATACGGCTCAATCTCTTTGCGCAAGTCTTGAGCCTGCACCGGAGGTATGACACACTCTGGAATAACCTTTTTACCATAGAGGATATTTGGAAGGGCAAAGTTACGGGGCTTTAATTTTAAAAATCGCCGTGCCCACCATTCGGTGAATCGTCCTACTTTGTAACAGCAGACACAAGGAACGTCAAAAAGAGCAAGCTCTAGTGTCACGGTACCGAGCTTAGCAATGGCCGCTTTGGAGCGGCTCATAAGTTCATAGCGATCGTCAAAGTCGACAAGCTCAATATTTTTTGGGAGTTTTTTACGAGCAAGAGTACTGATGAAGTTCTGTGTTGCAAGAGAGAGTGTCTTACTAATGGAAATGGCAATCTGAAGATCGGGATGGTTTTGCAAAATAGCTGCAACAGCGTTGAGTTGAAGAGGGAGATTACGGCGTATCTCTCCAGGACGACTTCCTGGGAAAAGGGCGAGTGTGGTTTTTTCTTTTGCAACTTCATGTTGTTTAAGGGCGCGAAGAGTTGGATGTCCTATCCATACGGTAGGAAGCTTTTTGGAGAAGAGTTCCTTTTCAAAACGAAAGAGAGGAAGGATAAGATCGAAATAGGTGGAGAAGATCTCTACTCGCTCTGGACGGTACGCCCAGACTGTCGGGGCGACAACTTGGATGATTTTCCCAGAGAACCCCTTTTTTTTGAGTCGCTTGGCAATGGCAAGGCTAAACGACGGCTGGTCGATACAGATGACGGCTTTTGGATTATTCCGCATTATTGTTCGAACGAGGCGGTAGATCGAAAAAGTGAGAAAAGGAAGTTTTTTTATAACATCGACAATTCCCATCACCTGGAAAGATTCTGTACGCATCCATGGAGTCACTCTAGCTTTTCGCATGGCAGGACCTGCTACCCCACAAAGGGCGAGCTCAGGTTGAGATTGTAATAGTTCTTGAGCAATCTGTTTTCCCAGAAGGTCTCCACTTGTCTCTCCTGCTATGATGGCGATATCGCACGGAGGAGCCTTCTCCTTTTTCAAAAGCATAAGATTGCGAATGTAGGGGATGAGAGAGAAGGCGGGTCCAGTGATATTCACAAGATCAGATGTTCTATAAAAATAAAAAGCGGCGACAACGCTTCCGAAAAGACTTATCCACCAAAAATGGTTGGAGAGAACGGTCTTTTTGCTGCGTTCAGCTTCCCACCATTGGATCCAAAACCGCAGGGAGAAGAGGCCAACCCCAATACAGCCAACGGTGTGCAGCCAGGTAGGAAAGGCCCTTTTGGCGGTATTTAGCGATCGTATCCAAACGGTATTTTCAGCTCCAAGTACTCTTTGGTGGGCGATGAACACGAAGGTAGCGGCGGATGCAACGAACACGAGCAGAGTAATCACAGAGCGTAACCGTATAGGGCTCTTTCCCATAAGGTTCAGGTTTCTCCACGAGAGCACGATATGTTGTGACTGTAAGATATACATAGGGAAATGCAGCTGCACGAGAGAGTGGAGCATTAAGAGGAAATTACCAGAAAGCGAAAGATGCCAGAAGAGTTTGGGGACAACAGAGCGCTGTTTAACCTCACTTGCTCCCCATTGTACTAAGAAGCGAAGACCAAATGCGATAGAGGATAAAAATCCAAAAGGATAGACGAAAGCCCGAAACGCTTCTATCTGCTCAGTACTCATGAAATACTCTTTTCTACGGAAGTTAACACGCGTCTTTTTCGCATCCACCAGACGGCAAACAGATCCGTCAATGTTGAGATTCCTCTGTTGAAGATGCTGTACTTGCTCGAGCCATGAAGGCGACCTCGGTGCGACACAGGAACTTCATCTACTTTGTAGCCCTCGATTATAACAAGTGCAGGTAAAAAACGGTGTAATCCTTTGTACATTTTTACTGTTTTTAAAGCTTCGGTTTTAAAAACCTTTAAAGAACATCCCGTATCAGATATATTATCGCGTAAAAAAAAGCGTCGGGTACCATTTGCCAGTTTAGAGATACTATTTTTTCTCCAGGTATCTTGTCTTTTCATTCGAATGCCACAGACGCAGCCTACTCCGGGGACAACTTTTTCAAGAAGTTTGGGGATATCATGGGGATCGTTTTGTCCATCGCCATCGAGAGTGATGGTGAGCGCTCCTTTGACATGTTGAAATCCCGTTTCAAAAGCAGAAGACTGTCCAGAGCGATTCGCATGGCGTAGGGCTCTGAGCTGTGGTAGCTTCTCTTTTGTCTGTTCTAAGACCTGCCATGTTGAATCTGTGGATGCGTCATCGATAACGAGAACTTCCCATTCTTTTCCTAACGATTCCATGACTTCTTTGATTTCAAAAAGCAGTGGTACGATATTTTCTGCTTCATTATAGGCTGGGATAACGACTGAATACTGCATAGCTTCCTCTTAAGTTTTTTTGTGTCGTGTTTTTTTAACTTTTTCCCACTCTGTAAGCTGGGACTTTAGTTTGGGGGCTACCTCTGCCCGAATTTTTAACATATCGAGGGCAAGAAGGAAATCTTCTTTCGACTGAAACCGAGAGTGGAGTTTTGGGGGTTTTTTCAGGGGAGTGAGTCGAAACTGGTTAATAACGATGAAGTAGACATAGCTCATAAGCTTTTTTGGGAAATGGACGAAAGAAGAGGCGGCAATACCGTGGAGGAGTGTCTTGGCAAGGTGAGAGATCTCTCTCATAGGCAAGGGAGCATGTCTATCGGCCATCAGCGTCATAATCTCTTGCTCAAATATAGGGAAGATGAGGCTTGCAATAAGAACTTCTCTTCTCACATGAAACCCGAGTTTCATGGCTCTGTCGACAGTATGTAAGTAGTGGAAAGCTCTTTTTTGGGTAGGACCTGAAAAGAAGGGATAGAAACATGGAAGGAGAAGTTCTAGAAATTCGTGCTTCAGAAGTAATTTAAAAAAAGGTTCTGATTTTCCAGATTCAAGCATTTTGAACATCTCTTCTAAAAGGCGTGCTGGGGCACTCTTCATAATCTCCTCTTTGCATGCACACATTGCTGAAAGGGTTTTTTCCTCGCAGTGAAAGCCGAAGCGAGCTTGGAATTTCAACAACCGTATCATGCGTACAGGATCTTGCTTAAAGCGTAGATGCGGATCTCCTATGGTTTTGAGAGTCTTTTCAGAGATATCTTCGACGCCGTTGACATAATCGAGCACAATTTCTTTATTTGGATCATAGAAAAGAGCGTTCATTGTGAAATCCCTTCTCATGACGTCTTCTTCTTCTGTTCCCCAATGGTTATCTCGGATGATCAGCGATGAGCTCGATGTGTCACCAGAGCGAAAAGTTGAAACCTCCAAAATCTTATTTCCGTATCGAAGGTGAGCCAAACGAAATCGCCTTCCAATGAGGAGACATTGACGCTGGAAAAGCTTTTTAATCTCATCGGGTTTTGCAGATGTTGAGATATCAAAGTCCTTTGGACGTACTCCCAAAAGAAGATCTCTAACGCCACCACCAACAAGATAGGCGGTATATCCAGCGCTCTGCAACGTCTCTATAGCAGACAGAGCGTGAGGATCCATATGGTCTTTTGAAATTGTATGTTCTGATTTTTGGTATACTTTTGGGCGCACGGTAAAAAAGGGTTACATGTGTTAGCCCCAGAAGGGGAAAGAGGCACAGTATATATAAAGAGCTATTTGAGCTGCAACTCGAGGTGTTAATTTATCTCCTGCTTGAATGAGTGAAAAAAGACCCTTGATGGTGTTTTTTCAACACACTCGTGATATGAGAGCAATTCGTAAGTAAAAAGCCCGGTTGATATAAAATGTTTTTTTGTGTAGAGTAATTGTTTTTAATTTTAATTAAAGTGGCGGATTTTTTTAAAGTATGATTTCTATATCCTTCCGTGAGCAGTTTTTCGCTATTGCCGCCTCGCAAGGGCCTGACAAAGGCACGGCTAGTGCTGTCGATCAGGCACGCGCCATTATAGATCGCCCTATTGAGACCAGTGAAGAAGTGATGGAGGCTCTAAGGGCGATTCATCGCTGTTTTAATCCCGACATACGACGAGCCAATCGTCAGTTCACCATACAAATCGACAACCTTGTTCGCGATGAGAGGTCGCGTCTTCGATGTGCTGCAAGGACGACGTCAGATCTTTTTCAATCGGAAGTAGAGACGACGGTAGTTGAACGAAAGCGAAAAGCGACTCTCTCCTTTCATGCTCGAAGAAAGAGTGAGGCCGATAAGAAAAGAGACCGCATAGTCGATGAGCTGTGTATGAGGCCTCATTCTCATGTTGATGTGGCTCTTTGGGATACAGATGATTTTGATGCGGAGCAGTGTCTTGAGAATTATAAGAAACAATTACTCGCGCTCGGTGCAGAAAAAAGTGAGATTGTGGAGATAATTTCTCGTGTACGACCTGCTCTTACAAGGCGTCTGGCGATAGAGAGAGAGCAGGCAAGACATATCCGTGAGGAGTTGGAAAAACACGACCCGAATGCACATATCTTTGTAACAAATCAGATGTGGAATTCTGATTCCATGACAATTCTTGAGATTGTGGCCCATATGAAGCAATGGCGTCATTCCCATGCCTGGGTGGACAGCTTGATGGAATGCTTTTCTCCCAAAGATTCTTTAGGTCTTCTTGTTTTGTACGAAGAAAGTAAAAAAGACATAGAACGCTTGTCAGAAGAGAAAAAAAGAGATCTTTTTATTTTTTTAGATTCAATATTGAGTTGGACGTCCGAGTCGATAATATTAAAAGGGTCAGTGCACGACATTTTTCTCTCTTTGGAGCAACAACTTGAAAAATCACAGGATGAAGAAAGTAGGGCTATTGTTAGTAAAATCAAAGAAGAGATAGGAAAAATTTTACAGATAGATGCTATTAAAAGAAAGTATGGGAGCGAAGATTTTTCGAACAAAGTGCCGTTATCTTTTCTTAAGCATGTGATGTCCATCGGAAATACTGAAAAAAGAGAAAGGATAGAGGAAAAATTACGGGAGAAGAGAACGTGCGACGTGATTTTTTCTCTAGTTGATTGTGTGGGTCCCAGACAGTTGCTTTCTCAACTAGACAATGCCATGGATCTTTATGTTCATTTTGGCCTAATTGGCAGTAGCTCTAACAGCGTGAAAAAGTCTCTATTAAAGTGTGCCTTTTTTTGTGGCAGTTGCGGCTACTGGTTTCCCCTTTTTAAAAACTTATCTTCCGAACGACTCAATCAGCTATTCGGGTTTGCCTGCATCTTGCGGTGGAAGGGTCGAGCGCTTGTAGGGGGTCTTGATAGGCAATTAATCAAGGCAGTCAATGAGGTGTTGCTATTTATGAATAATGGGGGCACGCATCATTCATGGACAATGATTTCAAGGAACGATTTGTTGATGTCGTGTGCAAAGTTTCCTCGGGTTGTAAAGAATCTAGCGTCGATGACGATGGGTCAAGCCGATTTGGAACGTATTTCCGCGTGGGCTTCTCTTTTACCGCATGTCGAAGGGATGTCAGACCTCTTTTTTGATGAAAAAAGGATGGACTTTTTCAAAAAAATTCCATGTAGAAATTATTCTGACAAAAATGCTGCGCGTCTACTTGCTGAAGCACTTTTGCAAGTGTGTGATGGAGGATTTCCGGAACGGGGGTCAGTTTCTCCTGGTTATGTGCATGAAGTTACTCCTTACCTTAGTGAAGAGGAGCGCGCGCGTTTATGCTGTGGGCTTTCTGAGGATGGTATACGCGAAAATGCTTTGATGTGTGGTGTATTGGATTTTCGAGAACTTGTTGCTTTGAGCAGATTTGAGGAGATGGCTGGAGATCTTTCTCTACATATATTCTCTCTTGAAACCCTCATAGACTATATCAACTCAAAATCCGTTGAAGAGGTGAGGTTGTGGCTCGAGGGGGAAGTGGAAGTTGATGGGGAAAGGTATCGTCGAGGGTTAAGTTTCAATACAAAGAGTATTAAGACCTTCGAACAGCTCATGCCTTTTTTGTCTTTTGCAACGCAGCTGTACCTCGAGCGAGTTGGTCCAGCTCTTTACTATGCTGCGGAGAGGCAAAATAGATTCGAGGAGATTGTGCAGACAACAGGTCTTTGGAGTGTTCCAATTGAACCCCTTATTCGATTTTTTTCTTCGAAACCATTTCCAGAGATTTCGTCTTGGCTGGACATGACAGTTTCAAGTAGTTTTTTAGGGGAAGTGAGGCGGGTTGAGACCTTGTCTCAGGGTCAAAAAGAGATCATCCTAAGGCGTTTTCGCCGGTATGATTCTGCCCTGCCCCTTGTTCACTGGATGAAACAGCTTGATGTGACAGAACAAGATGCTCGATATATCTGTGCTAATATAGAGCAGCCTCTCTCTGCTGAGGAGCAAAAATGGCATGATGGACTCCAGGCAAAGATAGATTCTACAGACCCTCTCTCTCTACTCTTGGCTGTAGCTGAAGAGAAGGGAGTAGATCCGCTTGATCCTCGTCTGATTTTAGATCTATTGACCACGGGAAAAGAGACGAGTATGTGTGGGGATCGAATATTTATTACTTGGGGCAATGCAGAAGAGTCTTCTCTTTGCGCTGCACAAGATAGTACGCCTCTTCTTGCGCGTTTTGATGGGAAGCCGTGTACTGTGTATCAAAAAGGACTGTTTACCGACATTTCGTTTCCCGTGGCTTTCGCCACTCTTCGTCGAAAGTTGAGGCAGAGTGAGACTTTAAGGCGTCTCGTCGCACGTTCGAGTCATTGCGAACCACCTCAATGTCCAGAAGAATATTTTGAAATAGAAAGAATAATACAACATCTTAAAGAGCGGTATCCTCAACTCGACAGAAATTGGCGGCCAGAGACAATTCCTTCTATGGTTGTAGATGAGGAGCAGGCTGCGATGCAGTCTGTTTTAGTAGGAGAACATGAACGACAAGCTGTTGAAGGGCGCATGGAGGTAGATAGGGGTAGCGAAATATCCTCCTCATTCCAAAGAGTAGTGCTAAAGCTTTCTGAAAAGGAACGGTACATACGAGCGCGTACTTTTCTTCCCCTTTTAAGAGAAACATACAAGGCTCTCACTCGCTCTGATGTTGTCGGCAGTGGGTATGACACAAATACGAGTTCTCATCGTTATCCCTTTACCTTTCTTTCTCTTCTTTTGCTTGCTCGCTCTGCAAGGATTAAAGAGTTTGAAGGGGGGGTGGATATTACCTTGGGTTCTAATGTGCACTTTCACCTTAAGGAGTTAGATCCTAGTCGCTATGAAGAGAGAATAGAGGATAACCCAGGGTTTACAGAGGATCAATTTAGAACATTTTGTACTGGGTATGCTCTGCATACACTCTCTCCCATTACGCCAAGTAAAGAGGTTTCCCCGAAAAAGTTTTGTTCTTTTGTATCGGCAATACAGAAGCTTGATCTGCTCACATTTTATGATGTTTGTGCCGCATGTAGGGAGCTCATTCATGTTGAAGACGAGATGTGTGAAATGGGCACGGGGGATTACTTCAGTCGATTTGTGCAGTCCCTTCCTTCTGAAGTGAATCTCGGGGAGGATGCGTGGCAGGTGATGTGCGGTATAGCTGATAAATACTTAGGTAGCGTTGAAAAGTCATTGCCACAACTCGTTGCTGGAAGGGCCTATCTCTTTAATCCAAGAGGTGTAGGGGATTTTTGTGAGGAAGAGGATGTTCCTCGCTTTATTCTCTCAGAGGGCAATTTTGCAAGCCTTGTGAGTCGCTTTTTTGATCCCTGTGATACTCAGCTTCATGATGGAAATTGTGCAGTTAACGCCTTTTTGATGGGAATCAATGGTCGAGAAGCCTATGAAGGTCCCGATTATTGGGGTCGTCTCCAAAACGATGTAAGAGGGTTTAGAAACAATGTTGTAACGTATGCCCGAGAGCATAGAGCTGAACTTGTAGCTGAATTTGGAGCTGAAGACGTTACAAGTCTTATCGACAACTATGCCAACAGTAGGTTTGAATGGACGGGAACGTTAGCTTGGAAATGCGCGGCAGGCCTTTATGGTCGTCCTATTCATATCTATTCTCGGATGAACGGAGGAAGGTTTTCCCTTAATGAAAAGGCAGAACCCGCCCCTGCGGCTGTACTATTGCCAGATGGCGAGCCACAGGGTCCTCCCATCAATCTCATGCAGTGGAGCGTGCACTACTGCACACTTTTTCCTAGATAATGGTGTGAGAAGGATGGTGTTCCCATCCTTCTTCTTCCCGCTTTTTCCGTAGATCCTGTATTCTGGTGCTCGGTTGGCAAAATGCGATTCTCAATGAAATTTTGAGAATGTAGCGACCAAAAACAAGAGCCACCACAGCCTTTTGGCTGAAAGCCAGAAGGCAGTGGTGGCGAGGGGTCTGGGGTTTTTAAACCCCAGCTCAGGGGTTGAAGGGGACTTTGAAGTCCCCTTCCCCTTCTTTCTTAGAACATCACGAAGGGGTGAGGATGACGAAAGCGAAGAGGAAGTTGTTTGGGACAGATGGTGTTCGGGGGAAGGCGAATCTCTTTCCTATGACGGTGGAGATGGCGCTTGCTTTGGGAAGGGCTGTTGGGAAGAGTTTGAGGAGGCATTCTGGAAAGCATAGGGTGGTAATCGGAAAGGATACAAGGCTTTCTTGTTATATGTTTGAGAATGCTTTGGTGTCGGGATTGTGTTCTATGGGTGTAGATACCTTTATGCTCGGGCCTCTTCCTACTCCTGCTGTGGCTTTTATCACCAAGGCGTATCGAGCAGACGCTGGTATTGTCATTTCTGCTTCTCATAATGCTTTTTGTGATAACGGGCTGAAGTTCTTTTCTTCTGAAGGGTTTAAGCCGTCAGAAGAGTGGGAGAAGGAGATGGAGGCGCTGATTACTCGGGGATCAGAGGCGTTTGAGGGGGCACTGCCTGCTGATCATGAGATTGGGAAAAATGCTCGTGTCAATGATGCCGATGGTAGATATATCGAGTTTATCAAGGCGACATTTCCTCGGAAGCTGTCACTGAAAAATGTTTCTATTGCCTTGGACTGTGCTAATGGTGCGGCGTATAGGGTGGCACCACTGGTCTTTAGGGAGCTTGATGCGACCGTTCATGTTATGTCCAATACTCCTGATGGCCTTAATATCAATGCCGAATGTGGAGCGTTGTATCCTGAAAAGGTTCAAAAAGCTGTTATCGACAAAAAGGCTGATGTTGGAATTGCGTTAGATGGTGATGGCGATAGGGTTATTATGATCGATGAAAATGCTCAGATTGTCGACGGTGATACTATTTTAGCTATCTGTGCGAAGAATATGTTCCATAAGGGAATGTTGCAATCTCCGAGGATTGTTGGAACACAGATGAGTAATTTAGGTCATGTCAATGCTTTGAAGGAGATGGGAATTGATGTTATCATCTCGCAGGTGGGCGATAGAAATGTGTTACAGGAGATGGTAAAATCCGAGACAAATCTCGGTGGTGAACCGAGCGGTCATATCATCTTTCTCGAGCATAATACAACAGGTGATGGCCTGGTATCTGCTTTGCAGGTATTGCGCATTATGATTGAAACAGGAAGTAAGCTCTCAGAGCTTGCTGGGGCGTTTAAAAAATATCCCCAGATTCTTATTAATGTTCCTGTTGCTTCTAAGCCGCCTATTGAAGAGATAAAGGGGCTTGCAGAGGCTGTAGATGAGGTAGAAAAGGCTTTAGGAGAATCTGGAAGAGTTCTTGTTCGCTATTCGGGGACAGAGCAGATTCTTCGCGTGATGGTAGAAGGGCCGAAGAGAGGGCTGATTTGCACGTATGCAGAGAAGATTGCTGAAATTGTGAAAGAGAGAATTGGGAAGTAAAGATAATGTGCGGAATTTTTGCCTATATTGGATCGAGAAATGGAATTCGTCTAGCGTTGGGCGGTTTGAAGGCCATGGAGTATCGTGGGTATGATTCATCGGGGATAAGCTTTATCAAGAGTAATGAGCTGGTCTGCTGTAAGGCCGTTGGAAAGTTGCCAAATTTGAAGGAAAAGATTGGAGAAGAAAGTGCCAAGGCCGTTATTGCACACACACGATGGGCGACTCACGGTACCGTGACAGAAGAAAATGCCCACCCCCTGAAAGATAATTCTGGATCAATTTCTGTTGTCCATAATGGCATTGTGGAAAACTATCAGCAGCTTCGTCAAGAATTAGAGAGAGAAGGTGTCTCTTTTGTGTCTCAGACAGATACTGAAGTTATACCCCATCTTATTGCTAAACTCTATCAGGGCGACATCTTGCACGCCGTGCAAGAGGCAGTCTCCTTGATTAAAGGGGCATGGGCCATTGCTGTTTTACATAAGAGCCATCCTGAGGAGCTTATTGTCGCTCGCAATAGCTGTCCCTTGATTATCGGAACGGGAGGAGGCGAGACGTTTGTTGCTTCCGATCACAATGCTCTTGTCCACCATACAAGGGAGGTTATATATGTCAACGATGGTGAAGTGGCACGGATTACTACCAAGGATGTTGAGATTTTTGATGCGGAAAAGGTTTTAGTTACAAGTGAAGTAAAAGAGCTGGTTCATAGTGCTGAAGAGCTTACTAAGGATGGTTTCGATCACTACACGTTGAAAGAGATTCATGAGCAGCCCCAGACGATACGCAATGCTATGCTGTCGCGTCTTCTTGAAGAGTATGGAACGGTTGCTCTTGACGACTTGGAGATGAGCTCTGAAGAGCTTTTGGATGTCAAACGTATTCTTATTGTCGCGTGCGGCACCTCCTTTTATGCTGGTCTCATAGCGTCGTATATGTTCGAAGAGATGGCCCGCATCCCAACATCTGTCGAGATATCCTCTGAATTTCGCTATAAAAATCCAATCGTTGAGGATGGTACTCTCGTTATCGCTATAAGTCAGTCTGGAGAGACGGCAGACACCCTGGCAGCGGTCAGAGAGCTCAAAGCAAAGGGAGCGTGTATTGTAGCCCTTTGCAATGTGCAAGGATCATCGCTTACCAGAGAGGCTGACGAAACACTCTTTTTGCGGGCAGGGCCTGAGATTGGTGTCTGCTCAACGAAGGCTTTTACCAGTCAGGTTACTATCTTAACCCTTTTTGCCCTTATGATGGCACGACTTCGCCATATGAGTAAAGGTGAGGGAATGGAGTTTCTGACGGCCTTAAAAAAGATTCCTGAGCAGGTTCAAGAGGTTCTTTCTCTCTCTTCCGACATTGAGAAAATAGCCAATAAATATGCGTCGTGTAATGATTTCTTCTTTATCGGTAGGAGATACTTATATCCCACCTGCCTTGAAGGGGCCCTGAAGCTAAAAGAGCTTTCTTACATCAATGCTAACGGCTACGCCGCAGGAGAGATGAAGCATGGTGCCATTGCCCTTTTAAATGAATCATGTCCCACCTTTGCCCTTTGTGCAGAGAAGCTTACCTACGATAAGATTGTAAGCAACGTCATGGAGGCAAAAGCTCGAAATAGCCCCATTATTGCTCTTACCTTCAAGGGCGATAAAAACATCTCTGAAATCTGCGATGACCACATTGAAGTCCCCAAAACACGCGAAGAGCTCTCACCAATACTCGCAACAGTGGTCTGTCAGCTCTTTGCCTACTATTGCGCTAAAAAAAGAGGCGCCGACATCGACCAGCCACGCAACCTTGCGAAATCCGTAACGGTTGAGTAGGGGAAGGAGGGGGACGTGCCGTCCCCCTCACCCCCTGGCCTGGGGTCAAAACCCCAGACCCCGAGACTTCTCTTTATGGCTGAAAGCCAGAAAGAGAAGTCTCATAAATAAGGAGAATATATGAGACATATAGTAACGCTTTTGCTTTCGAAGAATTGACAGGCGTTCCAGAAGGCGCCATCTATACCTTTGACAAAAGATCAGAGCCAAAACTACCCTCTCTTAAATCTCCCATTAAAGGGCTCTATTTGGCATCTTCCTCTTCATATGGAGGGGGCGTGGAAGCTGTAGTGATGGCCGGTATTATTTGCGCTCACGATATTAATCGATGGAGGCGCGTTGGCTAGCCGTACAATTTTGTGACAACCTCTTTTTCTTGCTCGAGCGTTGCTTTTTTGCACATGTGAATAAGGGTACCGAACTCTTTTTCGTTGCAGATATACTGTCCGATGCCGGCGTCTCGGGCACTTTTTGAGAAGATGACAAACTCGTAATGTTGAGTTCCATCTACGTACGTTAGCCGATCGATATATTCGCTTTTAATAAGATATGTGCAGTGAACAACGGGCACGTTAAAGGTACCAACCTTTGTATGATTGAGAATCTTCCAATATGCCGAATCGTTTTTCCAATATCCATTTTCACAGATAGATGTAAAATAGTTTCTATATGGATCCCCCGGCTCAGGAACGGGTTTGAGCATGGGTGCGATGATGGGCTTGTCCTTTTCAATGAGAGTTTTGAGGGTAAAAGGAGCGATGAAATTATCGCAGTCGACAACAAAGTAGTAGTCGGTATTATGCTCTTTGGCCATCTGGAGGCTTTTATTTCTGATCCTTCCAAGAACCGAGAAGCGCTCAGCCGTCCATTTGTGAGGATCTGTGTTGGGAAGCGTGTCTACATTATGCGTTTCGAAAATAATATTGCGGTAGAGGTGCTTGTTCTTCTCCTTCCACTCCGTTAGGAGAGATTCTGTCTCGTCTTCATTGTTATTTGTGTTGATATAGATTGTAATCAAGCTTTTATCGTATTCCTGGGCGTCAATGCATTCAAAAAACTTAGGCAGTACGTGAGCTTTATTTCTCGCCAAAATGGCTAAGAGGACAGTTTTACCATCACTTGGTGTAGCAAAAAGTGAAGAGACATTGAGAATAAGAGCGAGAAAAAAGAGTGTTCTTTTGAGCATACCGTTCTCCTGTGTGTACTATTTGCTGAGACTACAAGGTTTGCTGATTATTGGTTAAGGGAATTTTGACCGGGTTATTTGCAGGGGTGTTTTTTGACGCCATTGCTTGATATTTACCGAATCAAACACCTGATTAAATAAAAAATATTTGATTTTCTGGCATCAGGATTGATATGGTCCGCTTTAATACGGAGGTTGTTATGCGTCGGTTTTTCCTTGCGCTGGTAATTTCATTGACATTCACTTGTTCACATACTCTTGTGTCTGAACAGGAAGCTGAAAGTATCTTCTCAAAGATTTATCAAAGTGGTAAGTGGTCTCGCAATGAGCTAGGAGAGGGAACGTCGGGACCAGGGTCTTCAGTCAACCAAGCTCTTCCTTATATGAAATTTCTTGAACAGTTTCTTAGAGAGAAAAAAATAAAATCAGTTATTGACATTGGATGCGGTGATTGGGAATTTTCCCAATTTATTGACTGGGGCGATGTACACTATACCGGATATGATGTTGTTGAAAGTGTTATCCAAAAAGATAAGAAGTTATACGGAAGTGATCGCATAAAATTTGTAAAGATTGATATTTTAAATCAGGAAATTCCTAAAGCGGATCTTTTGCTTTGCAAAGATGTTTTTATGCACCTTCCTAATGAGAGCATTATAAGAGTTTTAAATAAAACTAATCATATAAAATATTGTTTGTTTACAAGTTGTACCTTTACTCCTGGACGTCCTGGGCAAAATATGCGACTCAATCAGGACATTTCCCTTGGCGGGTTTCGGCTTATTGACCTTGCAAAACCTCCTTTCGAGGCTCGGGGAAGCGTTGTTTTTCGTTACAAATCTGGTTTTTTCTACAAAGATGTGTTTTTGATAGAACACTGAAAACTACTTCATTACGTACGTCTTCACTTACAGCTTAAACAAATGGATAGCTATTATCCGTTTATATTGCAGCAGGATATGGGCGTTGCTTGAGTTTAAACCAAGGCCTGCTACAATGCTTGGGAGTAATTTGTTTTTTTTTGTGGTCATAGGGGAGCTCCTAGGATCATCTAAGGGGGGGTATGCAAGCATTACAGATAGTTGGTGGGAAGCCGATTCAGGGGACAGTAACTGTTGCAGGGGCACGAAATGCAATTACGAAGCTCATCGTCGCTTCACTGATATCAGATAAGCGGTGTGTTTTTCTCAATGTTCCAGATGTTGAAGATGTGGCGACAACATTACAAATGTGCCATGAAGTGGGCATGGAGTATCTGTGGGATAAAGAGGCCAAAGTTCTTGAAGTACAGACAAAGGGTCTGAAAACAACATACGTTTCTCATAGGTTTTCTGGTTCTAACCGCCTTCCAATTTTAATGGTTGGGGCTTTGTTAGCTAGATCTGAACGAGATATTGTTGTTCCTTTGGTCTGTGGGGTCTCTGACGATGCAAGACCAGTTAATTTCCATGAGGAATCTTTTAGAGCGCTAGGGGCTCATGTTGAAGTGAAAAGGGCGAGAAAAGAGGGCTCTTTTCATGCCTTTGCTCCCCAGGGACTAACAGGGGGGCTTGTCGAGCTTCCATATCCTTCTATTGGAGCAACAGAAAATAGTATCCTTGCGGCAGTAACTGCTCGTGGAACAACGATGATTACTAATGCAGCAATAGAACCGGAAGTTGTCGAGTTGATCCTCTTTTTGCAAAAACTTGGTGCAAATATTGTCCTTGATACCGATCGCAAGATCATCGTACAAGGAACACGCTCTTTCAAACAGGTAGAGCATTATTTGATGGCAGATAGGATAGAGACAGCCTCTTTTGCTATGCTTGCTCTTGCCTCTGGGGGCAAGATTTTCATTGAAGGGGCCGAGCAAAGTCATCTTATCACTTTTCTAAATGCTGTGCGTGAAATCGGAGGGTATTTTTCTGTCAAAAATAATGGCATTGAGTTTTGGACAGAACATCCTTTGAAAAGCGGTCTCCATATTGAAACCGACGTTCATCCGGGATTTATGACGGATTGGCAGCAACCCTTTGTCGTGCTTCTCACCCAAGCGGTAGGTTCTTCAATCGTTCACGAAACGGTGTACGAAAATCGGCTTGGATATATTGATACCCTTAAAAAGATGGGAGCAGAGATTTCTACCTTCCGTCAGTGTCTTGGGGGAAGGATCTGCCGTTTTAATGATCACGCTCATCCACACAGTCTTATCGTTCGAGGAAGAACCGTTTTGGAGGGGATTTCTATTTCTATTCCAGATCTACGGGCGGGCTTTGCGTATGTTATGGCTGCAATTTTAGCAAAGGGCGAAAGTACGATCGAAGGGTTGGAATTCATTGTCAAGGGTCACGAGAGGCTCATAGAGAAATTACAAGGGATAGGTGTTGATATATCTGCGGTGACCAGAAAATCCACAGAGGCAGGGTCTGACTCACTCGACCTTTTCAACCATATGGAACAACTCGACGTTGCAAAGGAGCATCCAAATATTGTTCGTGGTGTTCAAGATTAGCTTTGACTATGCAGAAGGGCGTGTTCTGCTTACATTACATGAGTTAAAGAGAGAAAGCGTACAAGCAGTTTTCCAAGCGCCCGTCGCAGCTTCTCCCTTGAAGCTGCGTTTCTAGCGTGTTTGGATCCTCCCTTTTAGCATGCAGACGGACCCTTGGTTTTCGCCGTGGTCCGAATAGAAGATTTCGAAGCGATCAGCCTCTTTTCACAAAAAAGGATAATAACCACTTATTACCCCTGATTGAGACCTATTCCGTAGTTAGGTACCGCCAGCTGAAGGCAATCTTTTAGACATATCTCTTTAAGACATGTCTATAAACACGTCAACGCCTAGATCCCTAAAATCTTATCTTCATCTGACACCCTAACTACGGAATAGGTCTCAATCAGGGGTATTAATTGCCGAAGAAGCTATGAACCATCAATATAAGCTTGTAACCTTTTGAGCCTAACCAACTCATCTTGAGAGAGACATTCTTTCATCCCCTGTTTCAGTCTCTTATATCTTGCAATCAAATGGGATAGCTCGGTGTCTTCGGGAGAAAGAAATTTTGGGGGAAGGTCTTTAATTTCATCGAAAAGATCTGTTTTTCCTGCAGAAAGCAGGCTCGAGGCAGCTTGTTTCAGTTCGAGGCTCCTTCGATAGAATATAAATCGAGAAAAGGAAAGGTTTGCTTCCCGTAGTCCTTGAATCAACACATCCTGGAGTTCATTTATAGTCAAGACGTGCCATTCTTTTTTGGAAGGACTCAAATCAGATATTTCTGTTTGGCCGACTTTTTTTAAGGGGGTATTCGCCAAAGATCTGAGGTTCCATTGTACTAACGAATTTGTTGAATTGAAAGCTTTGTCTAGAGGTAAAGAGGTCACAATATGTCTGAGCGCCTTCACTTTTGTGTAGATCTGATATTCCAAACACGGACTTGCGTCATTGGACGGTGTGAAGACACTCTGGACGTACGTGTGCATCCTACGGAGTCTACTCTCTGGAAGAGAAAAGAGAATAAGCGTGGAGATAGCCTTTACGTTCTCAGTAGGTAATGCGAAGCCACTACACAAACTCCAGATCTTTTCGGATGCTTTAGTTTGGGCGACTAAAAAATCATCGGTATCGACATATCTACAATAGCAACGAAAAACTTTGGCAAAAAGATATGTTTTATCTTGATAACTAGTTGTTTGAGTAGTCAGTTCGGGCAACTTACTCATGTCCTCGTCAAAATATTTTTGCAGATCTGCTGGAAGGGGAGGAAAACCCTCAGTGAATGTACCAATTATATCTAGTGTGGACATATGAGCTCCTTTTTATTGATGTTATGTTCAAAGGCATACAAACAATACAGAAATTACGGGCTACGCTCAAGACAATTTGAGCATTTTTGTGGGTGGGCGTCGTGGGTTGATTCCTTTTTTCTTGAAAATCAACCACGAATGCGCCATACTTGCTTGATTATATCGTGAAAGAGTATTAGGAGAAACAACCTAGAATGGCATCTGTTAAGAAAAAACGCCGGGCTAAAATGGCAAAGCACAAAAGAAAAAAACGCAGCAGAATGAACCGACACAAGACGAAGTAGTCTACGTTTTTGCGCCCTTTTTGTCGGAGGGCGCGTCTTCTTCTTTTGGTACAATCATCGGTTCAGCTTATTTCACATTTTAAATAGAGACGTTACGTAGTGTATGGTCTGGCGATATCCATCTTCTTATGATGTGGTAGTAGTTGGGGCAGGACATGCCGGCTGTGAGGCCGCGCATGCCGCTGCCAAGATGGGTGCGCGCACCCTTCTATTGACCATCAACCCCTACACCATTGCACAAATGAGCTGTAATCCCTCCATCGGAGGAATAGCCAAGGGACATATTGTGCGCGAGATTGATGCCCTTGGTGGCCTTATGGGTAAAGCTATCGATCACACCGGCATCCAGTTTCGTATGCTCAATACGAAAAGAGGTCCTGCCGTCCAATCACCACGAGCTCAGGCAGACAAAGTTGCTTATATGCAATGGGTAAAACATGCACTTGAGAAGATGTCAAATCTTGAGCTTAAACAAGGCACGGTCGAGAAAATTGTTGTTAAAGATGGAGTAATCAGAGGAGTTGAGATTCAAGAGGGTGTCTGGTTTGAGGCTCCTACCGTTATTGTTACCACGGGAACCTTTATGCAGGGCATTATCCATATCGGAGAAAATCAATTTCCCGGTGGACGCTGCGGAGAGCCGCCATCTGTTACTCTTTCGAAAAGTTTGGAGGCTCACGGTATCGAACTAGGGCGGTTGAAGACAGGAACTCCTGTTAGGGTTCATAGCCGTTCAATTGATTACTCTTTAGCTCAAGAGCAGCCGGGAGACAACTCCGTTTGGTTTTCCTTTGATGAGAAGGCCCCCCGTCTTCCACAAGTTTCGTGTCATATTGTTTACACAACAGCTGAAACCAAAGAGGTAATTCTTAAAAATCTCAACCGTTCCGCTATATATTCAGGACAAATTACAAGCGTTGGCCCACGCTACTGCCCCTCCATAGAGGATAAGACAGTTCGCTTTTCAGACAAGGATCGTCACCAGATCTTTCTTGAACCAGAGGGACTACATACTGAAGAGGTCTATACAAGTGGTATTTCTTCCGCGTTGCCTTTTGATGTTCAGTACGCTTTTATGCGAACGATTCCAGCTCTTCGAAAAGCTGAAATTGTCCGCCCGGCATATGCTATTGAGTATGACTATGTCCCCAGTGGACAGATTGACTACTCCCTCGAATCTAAAAAGATTGCAGGACTCTTTTTTGCAGGCCAAGTGAATGGAACGACAGGATATGAAGAGGCAGCAGGGCAGGGTCTTATTGCAGGAATCAATGCCGTATTGAAATGCAAAGGGGAACCTCCCTTAACACTGACTCGCGACTCCTCCTACATTGGAGTGATGATTGATGATATCGTCACAAAAGGAGTAGATGAGCCCTACCGAATGTTTACCTCACGAGCAGAGCACCGCCTATTGCTGCGACAAGATAATGCTGATCTTCGGCTTCGAAGGAAAGGGTATGAGGTTGGTTTAATATCTGAGGAGCAGTTTGAGCGCCTACTAATCAAGGAAAGAGCACTTGAGAAGGAACCCAAAAGACTCTCGTCTATCTACAAAACCGTGAATGGAAAGTCCTGTTCTTGTTTGCAACTGTTGGCACGTCCCGAGTTTTCATATGCTGATCTTCAAACTCTTTTTCCAGATGACTTCAACGATTATGGCTTTGACATCAACAACCAGATAGAAATAGCGGTAAAATATGAAGGATATATCTCACGACAAAAAATAGAAGTTGAAAGGCTCTCCTCAATTGAACAGATTATCCTCCCTGAAAATTTTGATTACTCGTCGGTTAATGGATTGCGTACAGAGGCCAGGTTGCGACTCTCTTGCGTTCGCCCTCATAATTTGGGACAAGCCGCTCGTGTTCGTGGTATTGCCCCCGCTGACATATCAGTTCTCATGATAGCGTTAAAGAAAGTCTCATGCTTAATAGCACAAGTGTAGAGTTAAACATCCTTGAGTTTGATCATATCCCTATCTTCGAGCAGCTGCGTCTTGAAGAGGCGTTGCTACGAGCAGGGACAGGTAACTGGTGTATTATAAATCGCGGTTCGGATCCTGCTGTAGTTATGGGGATCTCCGCTGTTACCCACGAAGTGGTTGATGTTGAGAGGGCAAAAAGAGAGGCCATTCCTCTTATCCGCCGCTTTAGTGGTGGTGGTACTGTGGTCGTCGATGAGGAAACGCTCTTTTTTACCATTATTCTTGATGAAAAGGTCCTGTCTCAACCCAATACGCATGACATGATGCTTTGGACACATGAGATTCTCGTTCCCCTCTTTAACCCGCACCTGCTTGAATTAGAAGAACAGGATTATGCACTCGATAACCTCAAAGTTGGTGGAAATGCACAATGCTTTGCGAGCAAAAGGGTTCTCCATCACACCTCCTTTTTGTGGTCATGGAAGCAAGAGAGAATGTCTCTGCTTTCCGTGCCCAAACGCCAACCGCTGTATAGGAAGGATCGACAGCACGGTCGATTTTGTAATCGCCTTTCAAACTATTTCCCGTCTAAAGATCATTTTATCACCATGCTCATTCGTCGATTGAGAGAGCTGTTTAATCTCAAAACTGGAAATGAAACAGAAGTAAGAAGGGTTATGGCGCTTCCCTATAGGCAGATGCTACAGTTCGAGGGAAAGAGCAATTGACTCTGCTTTACCGGAGGGGATCCTACGGTCTCTAACGAAAAAGGTTGCCGCCAAACCCACAAAGGCAATACCCATCGCAATGTACAAAGAAGGTGTATATGATCCAAGTATGTCAACGCTCCAGCCCCCAACAAGAGGCCCACTGATTCCAGAAAGTCCCCGTGCGACGCCCACTGCTGGATAGAGTTTTCCAATAGCCTCTTCTCCAAAAAGTGTGCTGATGTGCGCAGGATAGAGAACGAAGGTACCGCCAAAGCAAAAACCAATACCGAAGACAATCGAGAAAAAGGCCAGTGTGTTGGGAGAAAGGGTAAATGCCCAAATGAAAAGAAAATTAAAGACCAGAGAAAGAACAATGGCCTTCTTGCACAGACGATCATAAATCGCCCCCCACGAGAGGCGACCACACATATTACCAAGGGCAAAGATCCCAATAGTTGTCACTGCCATTGCTGGGGAAAGGTGGGCTTCTAATCCTATTGGAAGGAGGCTTCCTATAATTAGAAAGCCACCGAAACTGTTGGCAAGTGCATACAGGCACAAGAAAGAGAGCTGCGGGACAACCGAAGACTCTATTTGAGAGCTGCTACTGATATCGCTTTGAGTAGCACTCGGGGTAACAACTCGGATGCAGTAAGCACAAATGAGAAGAATAATCAAAGAGAAAATACCAATAATCCCAAAGATATGTAGAACGTCAACCCCGGCAGTCAGAAATCTTGATGAAGCTTTTGCGATTAAAAAAGAACCCAGGCTATGTCCCGAAACAATAAAACCGATGACAAGTCCTCTTTTTTGAGGATAGTTTTTGACTCCAACATAAATGGGTGTGATAACTCCTGCTGCAGTTCCCAATCCAGAGAGAAGGCCAATGCCTATGAGAAGAGACCAGAAGGAACCGTGAAAAAGCGAGGGAATAAAATAACCAAGACCAAATGTCGCAGCTCCGAGAGCTGCAACACGTTGAGGTGAGAACTTTTTGAGGAGGTATCCAATAATAAAGCCAGAAGAGCAGCTTGTTACATTAATAACACCAAAGATTGTACTAGTTTGAACAGAAGAAAGGCCGTATAGATCGTGCAATGCTGGAACAAACGTGCTCCAAACATAAACAGTACCCAAGCAAATATTGAAAACAAACGAAGCTATAACCGATAGAGGGGCGGTATACGACCTGTTTATTTTTGGGGTAGCATACAAGGTATTATCCTGTTTTTTCTATCCATTTAAACTCCATCTGGCCGATTGGCGACAGAGATTCTCCACAAAGATGATCAGATTTTAGGTACTTATATTTTTTATATATCACCGGAATAACGGGAAGTTGTGTCATGATTCGATCTTCAGCCTGTTGCATATACTTCTGCCGTTCTTTTGGATCTGCAGCAGCTTCTGCTTTATCAAGAAACTCTATATAAAGGGCGTCTTCCCACAGAGGGCCATTCATACCAGACTCTTTATGTTTGAAACAATTTAGTGTGTACATAGCGTCGTGGTACAGAGAAAACCAATCACAAAGACGGACTTGAAAATCGCCAACAAAAGAGCGTTTTAGAAATGTATTGTAATCGCATTCATTGAGCAATACGGTAACTCCCAACGCGTTTTCAAGTTGCTTTTGAATAAGCGATACGATTGCCTGCAACGTCTGGTTAGTGGCGTACGTGATGGTAATAGGCGGACAGGTCTCTTGCGTGTAGCCAAGTTCGGAAAGTCCCTTTTCGAACAGACGTCGAGCCTCCTGTACGTCGCCATTTTTGAAGGTAGGTGCTGGCAGGTTTGAAAGTGACTTGGCAATAAGACTGGCCGCGGGAGTCTCTTCACATCCAAGAAGCTGGTCACAAATAGCATTTCTTTCGATGGCACATGCTATGGCTTTTCGAACGAATTGAGAGTTGAGAGGGGGTGTTTCTACTTGACATTCGAGCCAGGTACATTGACCAATCTCTTCTTTATGAAGAGATGATGGGTTTAACCCGTTGATCATATTCAGGGGTATGCTTCCGCATGGTTCACCAAACCAATCGAGATCACCCGAACAGAGCATATTGTAGGCAGTCAGAGGATCTTCCACAATTGTGAATGATATTCGATCCATCTTCGTGGGGCAGGAATTCCAATAAAGGGGGTTTTTCTCGAGGATTATTTTAGAATTTAAATCGTGTTTTTTAAGTATGTAGGGACCATTTGAAACAAAGTTTGGAAAATCGGTTGTTGCCCAGTTTTCGTTTTTGCAGCATGACCGGCAGACAGGAGAGTACAGAGGATTGGCGAGGATCTCCAAGAAGTAAGGCGTGGGATTTTCTAAAACAACTTGTAATGTATGGGAATCGAGAGCCTTGATGCCAACGTCATCGCGAGAACACTTGCCGATATATGCCTTTTGTGCATTTTTTATGCTGTAGAACATATAGGCGTAGGAAGAGGGAAAAGAAGAGTCAAGAATAGTCTTCCAAGCATATTCAAAATCATGAGCAGTAAGCTCTTCCCCATTGGCCCACTTTGATGGATGTAACGTAAAAATATACGTACGTTGATCTTCAGAGATAGAGACTGTTTTGGCAAGCGCAGGCTCATGCTCACCTTTTGGATTTATTCGAAAGAGGCCTTCAAAAAGCAGGCGCGTCACGTTCGACGACATCCGGTTTCCTCCAATACGAGGATCTAACGAGAGGGGACATATCTGAAGATAAAATCGGGCCTCTTTTTCTCCTTTGTGTTTGTTCCCACCGGCACGAGAACAGCTTGTCAACACCAAAAGCAACAGGCAGGACAGGACAGCAAGAAAGAAAACAGAATATCTCATAATGACTCTTCTCCCTAAGGTGTAAAGAAATCTCATGAACTATGGTACGTCTGGTATTTTATTATTAGCAACAGAGCTTTTACTTTTTCCTCTCAGTATCCAACTCTGATTCTGATTAAAACCCAAGTTGCTCCCTACATCCTTGCTACGGCTCAAATAGATGGTTGAGATGGCTTAGCTCGTTGTTTGCGGTTGGTCAACAACTGAGGAGGGCGAAATATTGTATTCCTGTGTATAAGAATCCTTAAGCTCTGAGCAGCCCATAGAGGAAATGGTTTTCTCGTCTAGCCTCGAACTTGTTACGAATTTGCACGTTTGTGTGAATAGAGGGATAACGGGAAGATGTTCCATAACCAGAGTTTCTGCCTGTTGCAAATACGTTTCACGAAGCTTCTTGTCAGCAGAGGTGTTAGCCACGCTGAGAAGATGAGAATATTCAGAGGATATCCATCCGGATTCACTACGATGGTCGGACGTGTTGTGGTCGAGCAACTGCAAAGTATACATAGGATCTTGCAAAAGAGAGAGTCCATTTGTCAGTGCTATTTGATATTTGCCATTTGTTAGGTTTGACAAGAATGTCGCCCAGTCTTGGGAGGAGAGAGTGATGGTGAGGCCTAAGGTATATTGAAGTTGCAGACAGATTATTTCGGCGATGAGACGAAACGTCGGATCAGCCCAGTGGGCAATGACTAAGGGAGGGTATGAATTGTTTGTATATCCGAGTTCGGAGAGACCCTCTTGGAAAAGCTGTAGGGCAAGATCGGGATTGTTATCGTCAAAGGTCGGATGTTGCAATTGTGAAAGCTGTGGAGGAAGAATACTTGCGGTAGGAATATCGGCTTCATTGAGGAAAGAGTCACATATCTCTTGCCTATTGATAGCACAGGCAATCGCTTTTCTGATTTTTGCAGAAGAAAGGTGATGGGTTTTGGTAAAACAGCTAAGCTGAAAAATTGTTCCCGTCTGCCTTTTTATCAATTGATTGCAGCTATCAAGTTGGCTTGCAACCTCCATCGGAATTTCTCCAAGGGGACTACCATACCAGTCCAATTCTCCCCTTTGAAATAGGCTGTATGCAGCATAAGGATCTGAAGTAATTGAAAAATTGAGCGTTTGGACTTTTACCGCTTCTTTATTCCAATAATTTGGGTTCTGTTCGAGAGTAATAAGAACATTGCTTTCGTGGGTTTTTAGGATGTAGGGACCGTTTGAAACGTAGTTAGGAGCTGTTTTTTGAGTCCATTCGGAGTTTTCTTCGTTACACGTTTGACAGAGAGGAGAAAAAGGAGGCAATGAGATGAGTTCAAGAAAAGAGGGAGAAGGATGTTCTAGATGTACCTGTAGTGTTTGATCGTCAAGAGCAAGGACCCCAACGTCATTAAGAGAGCCCTCTCTCTTTCTTGCTCGTTGGGCATTTTTAATAACGAAAAACAGATAGGAATATTTTGTCTTGTATTCTGGGTCGATGACGCTTTTCCATGCCCAGACAAAGTCACCAGCGGTGACAGGTCGTCCGTTCGACCACATACAGGGGCGAAGTTGGAATGTGTACACAGTGTTGTTATTTGATATTGCAACAGATTGAGCAAGGGCAAGTTCAGGTTTCCCTTCGTCATTAATTTTCGTGAGACCTTCAAAGAGACGTTTTAGTACACACAGTGATCGATTATCTCCCCATTGTCTTGGATCCAGTGAAAAAGGTTCTGATTGAAGATAGAGTTGGAGTGTTGTAGGGGGAGGTGTTGCTTTGGATGATTTGGGCGTCTGAAGCTCTTTAAGCGGTTTCTTCGAGGCAAGAGGAGGTTGTTTTTTATATGCTTTTTTTATTTCTACGTGGCCGACTGGCGTAATAAGATCTCCAACAAGTGCGGGCGACTTTGTAAACTTACACGTTTGGTTAAACAGAGGAATAACGGGCAACTCATTCATGACAAATGCTTCGGCCTGTTGGAGGTATTTTTTTCTCTTTTCTTTTTCTCGCGTTGTGTCGGAAAGATTGAGAAGGCGGACATACGTTGCATTCTCCCACCCGGCATCATTGATACCGTTGTCGAAAAATTTGAGATAATTCAAATTATAAGAGGGATCTGCAAACCATGTGTGCCAGAAGCTTATACAGAGATGGTGAAGTCCTAACATTTTGGCCTTATGGTAGGCTCTCCATTCCTTGGATATGATTTTGACGGTGATTCCAAGTGCGTGTTGAAGCTGTAGGCTTATGATTTCCGCAATAATCCGAGTTGATGGATCCGACCAACAGAGCAATTCAATGGGGGGATATGTTTCTTTGGTATATCCGAGTTCGGAGATCTCTTTTTCGAAGAGTTTTTGTGCAAATTCAATGTCATTATCTTTGAACGTCGGTTTTTCTAGTAACGAGAGCGGAGGGGGGAGAAAACTTTGTGCCGGGGTATCACTTTTGTGTAAATATGTCGCGCAAATTTCTTTCCGATTGATAGCACAGGCAAGAGCTTTTCTAATCTTTGCGGAGGCAAGGTGAGGCGTCTTAGTCCAGCAGCTTAGCCAAAAGGAGTTACACGTCTCTTTTTTGAAAAGAGAGTGTTCTTGATCAAGTGTAAAAGCAATTTCTGGAGAAAGTTCACCATAAGGGTGTCCATACCAGTCTAGGCGGCCCTTTTTAAATAGATTGTACGCCACATGAGGGTCTTTAATAATAGAGAAAGATACCTCTTCTGTGGAAACGCTTCCTTCGTCCCAATAAAAAGGATTTCTTTTCAGCAGAATAAGAGAATTCTTTTCATATTTATTTACGCAGAACGGTCCATTTGAAACATATAATGGGGTTTTTTTTGCCCAATCAGTTCCTTTTTCTGCAGCTGCTCGATAAAGAGGGGCGTATAAAGGAAGTGCGGTGAATTCTAAAAAGAATGGAGATGGATATTCAAGCGTTACCTCAAGGGTACTGTCATCAAGGGCCGTAACACCGACCTCATCAATAGAACACTCTCCGTTGCGTGCTTTTTTGGCATTTTTAATCACGAAGAAAGCGTAGGCATATTCAGTTGAGAACCCGGGTTCGAGAAGGCTTTTCCAGCCCCAAGCAAAATCTTCAGCAGTTAGGGGCTGTCCATTGGACCATTTTGAGGGACGAAGTTTGAATGTATATGTACACTCATCTTTCGAAATTGAAATGGACTGGGCAATGGCCAGTGCCGGTTTACCCTCGGAGTTAAGTCGAGTGAGCCCTTCGAACATATTACGTAGAACGTTGAGGGAACGGCGATCTCCACCTTGGCGCGGATCAAGAGATAGGGGATCAAACTGTAGGTAGAGATTAATCGAGCTACTGTGATCTTTGGAAGAAGGGGGTAATTCGGGGGAAGATATTATCTTTGCCCCTTTCTTGTTAACCTTTTCCAACCAGCTGGTTTCCATTGTGCCCAGGGGTGAGAAGACCTCTCCGAAAAGATTAGCGCTTTTTTTGTACCTATGGGTGTGTGAGATTATGGGAATTGAAGGCATCTCCTCAAGAAGGAGAGTCTCAGCATTTTTCAATAGTTTTTGGCGCTGCAACGGATCTTGGCTTTTTATAGCACTTTCAAGAAGACGCTGATAGCGAGTATTTTCCCATCCACTCGTATTCATAGGGTTTGTTTTGTCTTTGAAGAACAAAAGCGCATGTAGTGTGTCAGGGATCCACGGGAACCAAAGGGACGTGAGAAGTTGGAATTCCCGGGAGGAAAATTTCTTGACATACGTATCCCAATCCTGAAGGGCAATCTCGACTCGTATACCCAAGGTACGCTGGATCTGTAGCTGCATCTTTCGGGCAAGCGCCCCCATCATTGGATCTGAGAGTGAGCTGATAATGAGTGGGGGATAGGACTCTTTTGTATATCCAAGTTCTTGCAATCCTTGATCGAAAAGAGCTTGTGTATACTCTGTGTTGTTATCGGGAAAGGTGGCATTTTTAAAAGAACTTAATCTGCTTGGTACGTGGGTATAAACAGGAATTTCACTTAATGGGAGGAAAGAGTCACAGATCTCTTGTCGGTTTATAGAACATGCAATCGCGCGACGGATATTGGGTGAGGCAAGATGGGGAAGTTGAACACGACACTGCAACCAAAAAATTCCGTCTGATTCTTTTTGAATAAAATCGGATTTTTCGTCGGAAGTACTAGGAGAATCTAAAGCAATATTCCCAAGAGGACTACCGTACCAATCAAGGTCGTTTGATTGGTAGAGATTGTAGGCAATTTTCGGGTCTTCAATAATGCGAAAACTGACAATATCATTTTTTGTTTGGTCCTCACACCAGTACTGGGGATTTTTCTCGAGTATGACGTGAGATAAGGCTTTTCGATCTTTTAAAATAAAGGGACCATTACATACAAAATCGGGGGATACTTTTGTGGACCATGCAGGATTTTTTATTGCGGTGGCTTTGCAAACAGGTGAAAAAACAGGATGAGAGAGAAGCGCGAGAAGATAAGGGACAGGGTATTCAAGGGTGAGTTGCAGTGTTTTGTCATCGAGGGCCTTGATTCCTATTTCGTTGGCAGAGCATCGTTTGAGATAGGCGTTTTGTGCGTTTTTGATAAGAAAGAGGGTGTGAGCATACATAGAGACCAAAGAGGAATCGAGCATGCTCTTCCACGACCACTCAAAGTCATGAGCCGTTACAGGGGTGCCGTTTGACCACCGTGCAGAGCGCAGTGTAAACGTATACACCAGTCCATCTTCTGAATAGATCATCGATTCTGCCATGGCAAGCTGAGGTTTACCATCGTGTCCCATTTTGGAAAGACCTTCAAAAAGCTCATGAATAACTTGCTGTGACTGACGATCACTTCCCATTCTTGGATCGAGAGAAATGGGTTCTCCCTGCAGGTAGAGGCGAATTGTCTTTGCGTTCTTGGATTCGCTTTTAGTTGGTTGAGGGTTAAACTGAGATTCTTCCGTTTTGAAACGGGCCCATTTGAAGTCAACATTGCCCAAATGAGAGATGTAGACATTTTCGAGAGATCCATTTTTGAGATAGCGAGCGCTAAAATCAAAAACGGGAATGATTGGCATCTCGTGCATGATCACTTCTTCTGCTTTTCTGAGAAAGAAGTTTCTCCGATGCTTTTCTTGCTCTGCTTTTGCCGACTCGACAAGCCCTATGAACTCTTTGTTCGACCAATTGCACAAATTCATAGAAGAGGTTTTTTCGGTGAGCACCTCAAAGGAATACATCGGGTCCCGATACCACGAATACCAGACATTTGCCCATATGTCGTGTTGGATTGAGGGGCCTTTTTCAAAGAATTCATGCCAGCCGAGGATAGTAATATTTACCGAGAGACCGAGGGTCTCTTTCCAAGATTTGATAGCGACTTTTGCCACTGATTTAAGGGGTTCTTGGTCATAGAGAACCATGTTAACGGGGCGCAAATCAGCAACTGTCAGCCCCTGTTCCTCGAGGCCTTCTTGGAAAAGCTGCTTTGCATATTCACGGTTAAGTTGGAGAGGATCCTGATTTTCCAAGAGCGATAGGTCTGTTGGAAGGATGCTGTGAGACGCTCTCTCTCTTCCCCCCAAACACAAGTCAATGGCTCCTTGTCTGTCGAGGGCATAAGAAAGGGCACGGCGAACCTTAGCTGATCGGAATGGAAGATGCTGAACATTGATTTCATACCATTGTACAGCAGACATCGGATGCGATTTTACCCTAGAATGGTCTTGATTGACTACGCACATGGGTGTTTCAGACAGAGGTTCTCCGAGCCAATCAAGCTCCCCTTGCTCGAAAAGATGTAGCGCCTGGAGGGGATCTTCAATGATGCTGATATCAATGCGCTCAAGGCCAACACGATCTTTATCCCAGTGCCATTCGTTTTTTTGGACTCTGATCCCGCTATTGCGACCCCACTTGGTAAGCTTAAAAGGACCATTACATACATAGCTTCTATCCCCGTAATATGCCCAACCAGGATAGGTCTGATCGACTTCTCGACATAAGGGAGAGTATATCCAAAGACAGCACAGTTCCAAAAAGTGAGGAGTTGGGCGCTCTAGTTCAACAACAAGAACGTGATCTGAAATTGTTCGGATTCCCAAAGAGTCAACAGGAAGGCGACCTGCTTTGACTAAACGAGCATTGAGAATTGGGTGAAGTAGGTAGTCAAAGATTGTATGGAATGAGGGCTCGAGAATTTTCTTCCACGCGTATTCAAAGTCATGAGCTGTGAGAGGTTTGCCATTTGACCAAAAGCTTTGTCGTAATTTAAATGTATATGTTTTTGCATTGTCAGAGACAATAACCTCTTCTGCAATAGCATGAGTAGGGGTGCCACCAAGATCAAGGCGCATAAGGCCTTCATAGAGCATTTTGATAACAGTACCAGATGTTCTGTCTGTGCCGATACGGGGGTCGAGAACAAGAGTTGGTCTTGGTAGGCTGATACGAAGAACCTGGTCAACATGCGCTCGTTTTTTGTCGCACACTTTTTCCTTGAGCCAGGAGAGAAGGGCCTTTCTTGTTTTGGCTTCATTATGAGAGCAGATAACAAAACAGAACTGGCGTCCTTCTGCTATCTGATTGCTAACGGCTAATTGGTTTTCTTCGATCTGGAATTTTGATCGAGATTGAAGAATGTCTTCTTTGGTAAAGGACTCTGGATATTCAAAGGAAACAAAGACTGCCTTTGCGTATTCCTGGACGTCAAATGAACCTTTCTCCTTTCCCTCATCACGTAGGGAAAGGAACTGACGAAAAATAGTAAGAATATGTTCAGGACCGAGTAAATTTTTCATGATACTCGGTGTTATGGAGTGGAAGAGGTCTTCAATAATTGAAATTTCTTTTGTTTCTTCCTTGGTTAAAAGGGGGCGGATACCCTCAAGGAGTTGGTGCTGCTGATAGATAAGCCCACCATTGAGATCCCGAACTTTTCCAAAGGTAGATTCTACATAGCGCAGGACAGATTCGCGTGTTTTGAGAAAGTCAATAGAACGGTCGCGTCGTAAAAAGGGCTCTTTAGCGCACTGCACAAGAAAGTGCACACCTTGTTTCACATATCGATGTCGAAGCTTATCAATAACGGAGATGCGTAAAGGAATGAACCGTACAATTTCAGCAAAGTCGTTGGGAGGCGAGGGTATTTCCCCATCCCCCTCTTTGATAACGCGCACGAGAGTGACATGGAAATCTAAAGCGTCATCAGTCTGACCAGTGAATTGGATAATAACCTGGGGGGTCTCTTTTGTTCCTCGAATCTGCTGGCTTAAAAGTAGCAGATTACGAAGGAGATCTTCCTCGTTTTGGGGAATATCAATACGACTGACAACCTGTTCTATGGAGCTGACAAGCTCACGAGAAAGCTCCCTTTTAAGCTTTAACCATTCAGAAAGTGTCGGCAGAGAACCATCACCCTTGGCTATTTCCATATATAAGGAGAGGGTAGATTCTTCGGGATGGCTGTATGCAAAGAAGGAGCGGGGGATCATCTCGAGCGAAGGAATAGAGCGTTGGCACGCAAGAAGCATGTGTCGGTGGTCAAACTGTTCGTATGTGGACAAAGATCTTAGAGAAACGGCCAACGAAATAATATTTTTGCTGCCAAACGCGTATTGCAGCTTGGCGGGGAAAACTCTGAAATAGAGTTGTTTTTCTGTTTCATTAGATATTTTATGAATAGAATACTGATGTCTTAACCAGTAGTGAGCACGAACAATCTGTAGAAGATGTGCCGACGAGCGCAGACTTTTAAATTCGAGGTCCGTCGAGAGAAGAAAGCGCTGAAGTTCTTCGAGAAGTTCTGGAGAATCTTGTCGATTATGCCTTAAGAGCTGTTTAATACAGAGCTCTCGAAGTTCTAGGGTTGAAGAAGAAGGAGAGCGTGTACTCAATACCTGATAGGAATTGTTGGGGGAGGTGAAGGCCAGCTGAAGCTCCTGACGAAGTGCCTGCGCTTGCCTACGAAGGACTGCACATGCCTCGTCAGTCTCTACGGTTCCCCGGATTTCGGTGAAGAAAAGGGGTTTGTTGGGGTTTTCTTTGCGTAGAAAAGGAACTCGGATGACAGAAAGGGAGGTAATTGAAACTTCTTGTGGTAACCAGTGGGTTGGCAGATCTGGGTTTCCCTGATCACGCGAGCACGATCGTATAACACGAACACGGAACGAATGTTCGTCGTTTTGAGGGGGCGAAAACTCAACGTATGCAAGCCCTGCTGCGAGCTGTTTGCTAGCCTGCTTGGCGAGCTTTTCGATCTCCTTTTTTAAAGAGGGCTTAGAACATAAGAAACCTTCATCTTGAGGAGCTGAACCTTGGATGATGATGTCCGACTCTTCTCTTTTTTTCATGCGACCATCTGTTGCCTGGTGTAGAAACTCTAACGTGCCCTTCAGAAGGCAAAATTGGGATTATTAAGACAGTTTAATTTCAAAACACAGAAGATAAGTGTATACTTTCATATCATTTGTGCCCTCTATTGTCAATGAATTGGCTTTATAAAAACAAAATATTGCGCAGTTTTTGGTGATGTTGTTGTGTTATGAGACAAAAAGCTCTAAAAATGGCTTGCCTTCATCGTGAGAACCATCTAAAGAAGTATCATAGATTGTATATATGTTGGAGAAACGTGAAAGGTAAACGATCACCACTTGGACTTTTTGAGCAGTATCTCTCCCTATGGGTGGGCACATGCATTGTTGTTGGGGTTTTTGGGGGTGTGGTACTGCCATCGGTTTTCCAAACTATTGCTAAGGTAGAATATGCCAACGTCAACCTTGTTGTGGCGCTGCTTATCTGGGTGATGATCTATCCTATGATGGTCAATGTTGATTTTGCTTCTATCAAGAACGTGGGCAAAAAGCCAAAGGGCCTGTGTCTTACCCTCGTGGTTAACTGGCTGATCAAGCCTTTTACAATGGCCTTACTTGGCGTACTCTTCTTCGAACATTTCTTTGTGGGATGGATTCAACCGGAGAACGCCAAGGAATATATTGCTGGGATGATTTTGTTGGGCACGGCTCCTTGCACAGCTATGGTCTTTGTCTGGAGCCAGTTGGTGCGTGGCGATGCCAACTATACATTGGTACAAGTCTCTGTTAACGATGTGATCATGGTCTTTGTTTTTGCTCCGATTGCGGCTTTTTTGCTTGGCGTAACAGACATTACGGTGCCCTGGGAAACTCTCTTTTTCTCGGTTTTTCTCTATGTTGTCATTCCTTTTGCGGTTGGATATTTTACTCGAAAGAAGCTGGATAGAGGGGGCAACCATGGCCGCATTTCTCGCTTCACCGCGGCAATAAGGCCTTTTTCTATTGTCGGTTTGTTGGCGACAGTTGTGCTACTGTTTGGTTTTCAAGCAGAGACGATCCTCGACAAACCTTTTGTCATTTTTTTAATTACCGTTCCGCTGTTAATTCAGAGCTACGGTATTTTTATTTTCGCGTATGGGTGGGCATACTTGTGGAGGATTCCTCTTAGTGTTGCGGCCCCTGCTGCAATGATAGGCACTTCTAACTTTTTTGAGCTGGCTGTAGCAGTGGCCATTAATCTATTTGGACTCCATTCTGGTGCCGCCCTCGCCACTGTTGTCGGTGTTCTTGTTGAAGTGCCTGTGATGCTTTCCCTTGTTGCTTTCATCAATCTGACGAGAAGACCATTTTTACAACGTTGTCGAGAGTAGCCTTGAGAGAATTGATACCATGCTTCTAAGCTGCTCATCTGTGGAGATAAGAGGGGGACACAGATATAAAACATTGCCCAAGGGTCGAATGAGCAGCCCCTCTTTTCTTGCTCTTTGAGCAATTTCTTGAGCTTTCAACGAGCTTTCAACATCTAGGGCAGCAATCATTCCCAACGTTCGAAGAGAGGAGACTTCTTTGCATTGCTGCAATTCAAGGAATGCATTTTTGAGCGTTGTATTTTTTTTTGCAAAGCTCTCCTTTTCTCTTTCGTATGTCTCTATGGCCGCAAGGGCAACGGCTGCTGCCACGGGGTGACCGCAGAAGGTGTGACCATGAAAAAAGGTCTTATCGTCTTCTTGGTTGCAATTGCGAAACGCCTGGTAGATAGCTTCTGTTGTCATGGTAGCGCTCATAGCAATGGCACCTCCAGTAAGCGCTTTTCCTAGGCAGAGAATATCTGGCGAGATATTGGCTTGCTGACAGGCAAATCTGCTACCTGTTCGATAAAAGCCTACGGCGATCTCGTCAGCAATGAGAAGAATGTTGTAGTCGTCACACAGTTTTCTTAATAATTGTAAATAAAGAGCAGGATAGATCCTCATGCCTGCCGCTCCTTGGCACAGAGGCTCGACAATAATGGCTGCAATATCATTATGGTTTTCTATTACCAGCTTTTCCATGCTTTCAAAGCATGGAGCCTGGCAGCTCTCTTTTTCTTCACTGTAAGGGCAGTGTGAGCAATGCGGTTCGTCTGGTTGCAGGGCATTGGTAAGCGACTCTGAAAAGGGTTTATGGAAGCCAGGAAGAGGACTAATTCCCATAGCTCCAAATGTATCTCCATGATACCCATTTTTTAGAGATATAAATCGTCTCTTTTGAGGCATTTCCTGGTTATACCAATATTGCAGAGCAATTTTTAATGCGGCCTCAACAGCGCACGAACCATCGCTTGCAAAAGATGTTCGTGTCAGTCCAGGGGGAGCTATTTCTGAGAGTTTTTCAGCCAGGGCGATTGCCTTTGGGTGGGACATATCACCAAGCATTGAATGTTCAAGGGTTTGTGCTTGGTTTACAAGAGCTTTTACAAGGGCTGGGTGATTATGCCCGAGGTTGCATGCCCACCACGAGGAGATACCATCGATACATCTATTTCCTCCAACTTCATATAGGTATATGCCGTCTGCCTTTTCGATGATCGGAAAGCAAGAGTCTTCTAATTGGGCGATATCCGTGAAGGGATGCCACACATGGCGAAGATCTTTCTCACGAAGCGTTTGATATGGCATGCCAAATTCTTTCATATGTTTCTCCTGATGGGGGGACTCCAAAATGGACGTTGCCGATGATATTCACGTTGCCAAAAAGAGAGATAGCAGAAGGATTATCTTGGCGGATACAATCATCTTCTTGTGGCAGAGCGTCATTGAGTATTACTCCAGCAATGGGGAGCTTTGCTGTTTGGAGTGCTTTAATGGACAAAAGAGTGTGATTGATAGTTCCAAGACCGCCCCTGGCAACCAGGATTACGGGAAGGGGGATGGCTTTCATAAGATCGAGCATGGTCTGATGGGTATTAATAGGAACGAGGAGACCACCGGCGCCTTCAATTATAAGGAAATCGTGATTCTTCCACAGGGTGTGTGCGCATGCAGTAATATGATCGATTGCGATTTCATGGTTTTCTATTGAAGCTGCCAAATGGGGAGAGCAGGCCTTTTTATAGAGATAGGGGCACATCAGAGAGTATTCATTATCTGTAGGCTCGAGGTGAGCGTGGCGCAGGCAGCAGTCAAGGTCTGGAGCCCTATTGTTTTCAGAACCTGTCTGAACAGGTTTCATAGGAATGGCATCTATAAAAGTGCGAATGTAGGCCAGAAGGTTGGCTGCGATATGCGTTTTGCCGATTCCTGTGTCAGTTCCTGCTATCCACACGCCTTTCATAGCCCCTCCGTGATTCCATAGAATATGTTGTAGGTAACCGACACACCATTTTTACTTTTATGGCTTTGGGAGTACTTGCGAACAAGTTTTTTTAGTTCGCCTATAGATAGAGATTGAGAAAATCCCCTGGGGACGGCGCCGATGCCATGAATAGACCGAAGAACTTCCCAAGGTGTAGGTTCTTCCATTTGGAAGGAATCAAAAATCACTGTTTCCATTGGAAGAGAGAGCTGTGAAAATTTTTCCCGGCACTCTTTTTCATTCCAAAGATGTGCTAGCGGGTTCCCCTTGATCTCCTCATATATTGTGTGGAGTTCGGAAAAGATTCCCCTGATCCCCATTGCAATGGCAAATTTTCCTCCAGGAACAAGAGATTGACGAATATTTTTAGAGACAGTTTCTTTGTCGAGAAACCAGTGGAAACTGTTTGAAGAGACTATCAAATCGAAGTTTTTGTTAGGCTGAAACTCTTCGGCAGAGGCAGTCAATAGCGATATGTTTCGACAATTGCACCGCTTTTTGCATTGCTCAATCATTTTTTTGGAAATATCAATAGCGGTAATGTTTGCTTGTGGATATTTCGAACATAAAAGTTCTGTGAGTATTCCTGTTCCACAACCAAGCTCAAGGATGTTTTCTACATGTTCTGGCAATAAAGAGACGAGCTTTTTTGCTATATATGGGTGTGATTTTGCACACCTGTCATAAGCCATAGCAGCATTTGAAAAACTTCTTTCTATCTTCTGCAGGTCAAGAGTGTGTTCCACCCAAAAACTCCTCTATGTGAGCGGCGATCTCTTTTGGGTGCGTTATTGGAAGTGCATGGCCAGCTCCTTCAATCGGTATGAATTTGGCATTAGGTAGATGAGAAGAGAGATATTCACCACTTGTAAAGGGGGTGATAGCGTCTTGCGTTCCGTGCAAAACAAGAGAAGGGCATTCTATGAGAGAAAGCTCTTTTCGAAGATCTGTTTTTTCTAAAAACTGGAGTCCTTTAATGAGAGATTCTTGGTCGATTGTGAGCGCTTGTTCGTAAAGGGAGTCGAAGTGCTCTTTTGTTGGGTGCAGGTTCATGGTGCAAAATTGTTTGAGAGTCTCTTCTCTTGCATATTGAATGCCCTGTCCGAGGCCTTTATACATCTCCAAGTTAGCTCCTGAGAAGTTATCATCTTCAATTTGTCTTGGAGTAGTGGAGATAAGAACACATTTTTCAAACTGGTATTTTTGTGCAGCCTGTAGAGCCATCACCCCACCAATTGACCAGCCGATACAGACGGAGGTGTCGATGAGCGCTTCATCTGACCCAAACAGTTTGTACCAGTCAACTGTTTGTATTGAGCCTATATCCTTGAGGGCTTCGATAAGGGGAGTCCAGCATTGTGAAGAGGTGGCCCATCCTGAAATTAATGTAATCATACGATCTCCCGAAGCATTTTTGAAATAGTGTAGGCAGCTCTTCTGAGCATCTCATCACTATGGTTTAGACATACGGAAAGGCGAATACACGCCTTGTTGACAGGTACTGTGGGGGGACGAATAGCCGTTGTGATGATTCCTTTTTTAGCAAGGGCGCTAGAGAGGGCAAGCGCTTTCTCATTGTCTCCGATGACAAGGGGAATAATTTGAGAGGAACTGGTTGTGTCTGGAAGGAGAGCAGAAAAAAGGTTGGCACGATGTAAAAGACGGTCTCCCATATTCGGCGTTTGTTGAAGGATCTTAAGTGCGGCCAACCCTGAGGCGCAGCAAGCTGGGGGAAGTGCGGTAGAGTAGATGAAGGGCCGGGATCGATTGATCAAAAGAGATTGCAATGCTACTGAACCCAAGGCAAATCCACCATAGCCACCGAAGGCCTTTCCAAAGGTTCCAATGATGATATCCGGGCGGATCCGCTCTTGAAAACAGAGCCCTCTCCCCCCTCCAAATAGGCCAAGGCTATGAGCTTCATCAACAATTAATACGGCTTTATATTGCCGTGCGAGGGCAGACAGCTCTTTAAGATGGGCAAAGTCACCGTTCATACTGAAAAGAGCATCAGTGATAATGATCTTTTTTCCCAATTCCTGACTTTTTATAAGCTTTTCTTCTAGGTCGTTGAGATCATTATGTCTATAGCGATACGCATGGGCGCCTGCCAGTCGCGCACCATCTACGAGGCTTGCATGATTGAGGCGGTCTTCAAAGATCGTATCTTTTCGTGAGGTGATGGCGGTAATAACGCCGAGATTAGTAAGGAAACCGTTTCCAAAAAGGGTGGCTGTCTGATAGCCGAAGAATTTTGCAAGTTCGAACTCGAGTTTCTCATGTATCTCGAGGGTACCAGATACGAGCCTTGAAGAGCTGGCAGAACAGCCGTTTTCTTTTATGGCCTGAATACTTGCCTCTTTGAGATTGGGGTGGGTGGAGATGGAGAGGTAGTCATTTGAGGAAAAGTTGATGGTTTCATTTTTTATCGAAAGTGGCTGTGTCGTACGATACCTTTTTTGCTTGGTGTACAAAGAGAGTTTTCTGTCTATCCAGCTTGTTAGAGTCATGGGCACATCCCTGCAGTTATACTCATAGAGAGATCTCTATCGATTGGATTTCCTTCGCGCGTAAGATATCCCCCGACCATCATGCCATCTGCTCCGGCGGCAAAGATACAGCGGTCATCGTCCTTGAGGTGATACTCTCTTCCTCCGCACACCCTAATCTCCTTACCCCGGCAGATAAGACGAAAAAGAGCGATGGTTTGCAGAATTTCGTCTTTGGTGAGAGGGGGTATTTTCTCTGCTGGTGTGCCGGGAATGGGGATAAGGAAGTTAAGAGGGATGGATGTGACATCGAGCTCTTTGAGGGCAAAAGCAAGCTCAATGCGTTGTTCAGCACTCTCCCCGAGGCCAAAGAGTCCTCCTGCGCAGACTTCTAGTCCTGCTTTTTTCGCTGCCTGAACAGTGGCGACACGGTCCTCATAGCTGTGAGTTGTACAAATGAGTGGAAAGTGGCTTTTTGCTGTTTCAAGGTTATGATGGTATCGTGTCATGCCTGCATCGCGCAGTTGACATAGCTGTCGATAGGAAAGACATCCCAAAGAAGCGCACCAACGAAGGTTTGGGTGAACTCTCTCTTTCATTGCCTCGCATATCTGATCGATATCTATCTGAGATACTCTGCGACCACTTGTAACTATGCTGAAGTGGCGAATGGGAAACTTTGTGGTTGTATCAAAGGCGTGAACGATTTTTTCATTTGAGAGGAGGGGGTGCGAAGTAATTTCTGTTGAGTAGTGAGACGACTGCGCGCAGAAGATACAGTCCTCACTACATTCTCCACATTTAGCATTGAGAATAGAACATAAAGAGAGGGTATTTCCACTGTCTACTTCACGGGCCTTTGCAGCTGCCAGTAAGAGGTCGCTGAGGCGTGCTGTTCTTGCGAGCAGGAGAGCTTCCTCTTGCGATAGAGCCTCATTCTCTTTCGCTTTGTCCATAAGCCACTGCATAGCTTTTTCCTATTTTTGGAACTGTAGTGGGGAAGCATTTTCGCAGGTTTTGCTATTTCTAGGAAGAATAATCTTGAGAGTTATTGTGGATCTGGTTTTATAACTAGCTGATTTGCGGGGCGTTAGCGATTATGGCTCTGCGGGAACAGACGTGGCATAAAAAAAACGGCCATTCCCAATTTGAAATGAGTATGGCGGGCGGTTCATCTCCTAAGATTTCGTGATTGGTCCTTAATCGACCTCTTCTATCGCTGACTCCGGAGTATTTAGTTTGTGTGGCGCAACCAATGAATGTAGGGAGGTCATGATCATCATCTCTTGAGGAAGACGAGGCATCGTGCTGCCCTCGTTGTGAGGCCTTTGTGTGCTTCTATGTCCATGTGGGTTTATGGCAGTCATTGTAAACAAATAATAAAATTTATAAAATAGTTTTTTATTGTCTTGTTGGCATCTTTACAAATGTGTAATTAAAAGTAGCCGGGAGGTCTCGGAGGATCTATGACAACCTCCACTCCTCTTTCAGCCAGTTGATTGAGAACAGGGCAGGGGAATATAGGTGTAAATACGCCTGCTGTTCTTTGTTCAAACTTGGGAAGTAAACAGGTCGGGGACCTTAGAAACGAAAGCTTTCGAAGGCTGGGAAGGTGGAGGAAGCTCTTGGGGACGTGGTGAACGATTGACCGGTCGAGATGAATTTCTTCCAAAGAGCCAAGTTGGAGTTCACGAAGCGGTAGGAGTTTGGGGGCAAGCTCTGCTGGGCCCGATGTTTGTTGGGGCGATCCAATTAACTCACGAAGTTGAGACAGGTTCCCAGATTGCAAGCATTCAAGGAGAGACTCTCCTTCGGTGCTTGGCGTCTGCTGAGCCAATTCAGGTGAAAGTTTGTCGATGACCCCTTTAAGGCTTGGCGTTTGTTGGGCTAACTCGATAATCTCGTATTCGAGGTCAGGATGTTTGGCGATTTGGGCGCCAACCCTGTCAAGAAGCTCGGGCGTTTTGTCGCTAAGTGCCGCTGCCTGTTTTTCTCCAAGAGGAAGCGTTGCGATATGAGCGAGGATTTGAGAAACAAGGCTTCCTTGCTCTTCTGGAGAAAGAAGGGTATATTGGAGCATGTTGAGGAGTTCTTGACGAATTGTAGGATCGTTGTACGCTTCTTCCAGCACTTCTCTTGACACCGCTGAGAGATTTTCGTTCAGGCTGAGAAAAGCTTCTTTCGATTTGTAGTGGTGTGTAGCTGTTTTAAGAATTGTACAGGCGAGGGGGTACTCTATACTCAGTTGTGCTGGTTTGTATTCGAGAACTTCAGGAAGTTTCTCGCGAAGAAGCTCGTTATTTTGAGCTGCTTTGATAATCTGTGCTGTGCATTTAGCAAGAGAGTTTTGCTCCATCGGTTGGAGTTCTAAGAGCCTGCATATAAAGGCATACGTAAGCATTTCATTCGAATTCTTAAGAATTTCAGGCAAAAGATTCAGAAAGTAGGTGTTGTACTGTAAAGCTCGAAGTATTTCACCGGGGGCTTTGTGTGAGCCCAAGATTTCTCCCATCGATTCTGGGTCATCTTCAGCGAATTTTATTGCTCTAGATGCAAGTGCACATTCTAGCGTTGGATGTAAAGGTTTATGTTCCAAAATTCGGGGAAACTTTTCGCAGAGTTCATGGCTTTTCTTGGCGGTGCGAAGAATCTCTTCTACAGGTAGGTATAGCACTTCTCCTTTGACTGTGCGAACGGTACGCTCTTGTTTTAGCTTTTGTATCTGAAGTTCTGGAATGTCAGGAACTTCAAACATTTCACAGAGTTTTTTAACGAGAATGTGTTTGTTTTCGCTCTCAGTAATATGAGGTGTTTCTTCAAGGATTTTTTGGATATGATCTGGACATGGGCGGAGAACAGGGATTTCTGAAAGATTTTTCTCGGAAGTCGTTTGTTTTATACCGGTATCAGAGAGATCGAGTATTTTTAGACCGGTAAGAGTGGCAAGAGTTTCCGATTTGAGTTTGGCGGGATCTCTACAAATACTATTGCCCGGCATTTTAAGTGTGTGGAGTTTAGTAAAGCCTTTTAACTGTGGAGGCGGTAGAGAAGAGATTCGTGTATTTTTGAGTCTAAGGATTTGAAGGCTGCTCTTGAGCCTTGAAAAACTATCTGGTAGAGAGCACAGGCGTGTAGGAGCAGAGTCATTTTCGATATCGAGCTCGATGAGGTTTTGTAGATCGCCAACGTTCTCAGGTAGAGAATGCACATTTCGTAGCAAAAGTCTTTGCAAATTGACCATGCTGTCAAAGTGAGGAGCTAGCTGGTCGAGCTCCTCCTGGCTGTTGATAGAACCCTCTGTAATTTCAGAAAGAGGCAGGGTATGTGAAGAGGGGACAGAGACTCCTGTATCGAGGCAGGTGGAAGGTGTTTGGGGAAGGATAGTTGGAGTGGTAGAAGCAAAGTATGAAGCCGGGGGGGGAGCCATAGGTGGACACTGAACTGTCGCCTCAGATTCGAGAGGGGAATGGCCCTGCGGGCGGCCGACTAATGACATCTCTAGCTCTCCTTTTCTTAGTTTGCTAAGAAATGTGGACATGAATGGTGTATTAAACGATTCTTAAAATTCTCTTTTTATTTCCTTTTCCCGATTTGCAAACAAACATGCCATAAATACATTAAGAAATGTCAAAGCATAAGGAGAGGTTTAATATTTTGGCAAATCAAAAATTGGATTCGTTTTTATGGGGGATAGGGTTGTTTTCGGAAGAGAAAACAGTGGCGGTGTATTGAGTTTTTGGTCCATTGGCAATCTGTTTTGTGACAATGATAGTGCCATCTGGATGGGCGATGGCCTCTAGGGTGTGGAGAAGAAGAGCCATTTTTCCCCTTGCAAAGAGCATGGAAGCTGTGAGCACCCTATTTTTCCCTTCAGAGCAGATAGACCAGGTCGGTTCAAAAATAGAGATGTGAGAGCCGTAAGAGCGAGGACATAAGAATTCCAACGCGATACGCTTGAGATGAAGATCAAGTGTCTTTTGGGAAACTGGAGTAATATGTTGGTGGTGAGCTGCAGGAGCGTTTATTATCGGCATGATACCCCTCTTATGTGATCGTGCACCACGGGATTGGTTCATCATCGTCAGAAACAGGTGTATCTCTTATGAGGTTGCCGTCGGCTGAACAGGCGAGCGAGTTTCCTGCAACGTAGATGGTCCCTGGATGATTATAGAGAGCGTCTGGAACTTCAGAGAGATGGTTGAACGAGATGTTGAGGTGTGTAAGGGCCAAAAGCTGTCCTAAAGAATTTGGAATGTCTTCGAGCCGGTTGTGTTTAAGGCAGAACATTTCTAGTTGCTTGAGATCTCCCAACGAATCTGGAATTCGTGAGAGACGGTTGTGGCTGAGAGCAAGTATTTTCAGAGCTATGAGTGTTCCCAAGGAGACTGGAACTTCTTCAATCTTGTTGTAGTCGAGGTAGAGTTCATTTAGTTCAGTAAAACGATCCCAAAACTCGGGAAGGTGAGTGAGAAGGTTGCTGCCGAGGGCAAGTATTTTTAGAGCCACGAGATTTTCCAAAAAGTCTGGAAGGTATTTGAGGCGGTTAGTCTCGAGGATAAGCTCGGTTAAGGTCACTACCGTTCCTAAAGAGGCCGGAAGTTGCCCGATCCGATTGCTGTTCAGGTGAAGTTTATGTAATTGCCTAAAGCTATCCCAAAAGTCTGGAAGTTCTCTGAGGAGATTCTTACCAAGGTAGAGTTCTCGTAGAGATGTACGCCGCCTCAAAGAGGCAGGAATTTGTCCGATCCTGTTGTGGCTGAGGTTGAGCACGCTTAGGTTTTGAAGTTGGCAAAGCTCTTCTGGGAGACAAAACATACCACACTTCGAGCAGTCGAGTGCTGTGATGGTGTCTACGCTTTTTCTCAACCATGTTCGAATGGTGTTTGCTTTATCGTGAAGTGTGCCAGTAAGCGGTGGAGCTCCATTTTTTCCATCTGTAAAGGGCGCTATCAAGCTGTGCTCATTGGCTGCTTTGAGTAGGGAGAGGAGAAGATCAGGATTTTGGGCGATATTGATTTGGGTGAGAGATGTATCGATTTCTGGTGGAAGATAGCAGGAGGGTAAATGTGTGCGAATATCTTTTATCGTTTTTAAAATGATATGCTCGATGTGAGCTGTTTTTTTGGAAGAGCTGTGGGCCGGCCGTACGGGAAAAAAGAGAGGGTAGAGATCTCGAAGTTCGCTGTGTGATCTCAGAAGAGAGGCGAGGTTTTTAGCAAAATGCTGGGGCTGTGAACTGAATGACCTTGTTTGTGTACAGGGCAGGGCAGGCGTCTGTGTTTCCTCAGTGGGCATATCATCTCCGGTAGGAGCGAGAGCGGGTTGAGGATTCTCGGACCCTGGATAAAGTCTCAGGTTTGCTATCCAGGCGGTTATGCGTGTAATGTACGGGAGAGCCGCCCCATCAGCCGATGGGTTCTCCTTTTGTCCTTCGTGAAAGTGAGGAGGTGATCTTTGATCTATTGGCTGAGTGTTCATATGTATGCTGCCGTATTTAAACCCAAGTTGTTTTCAGTGATTTTACTATGGGAGTCCTATTTTTTTGAAGTGGGGTATATATTTAGACAAAATAAAAGAATTTGGTAGAAATGGTCCTTTTTTTAACTACCCATCTATTGTAAGCGCAAATACTCGGCTCTAATTTTTTGGGCGCGATTCATCCCGCTCATCCGTTAGGCAGGATGAATAACGCAGAAAGAATAAAAAGCTGCAAATGGTCTTTTGTTTAAATGATATAGTTATTGTGTTACCATTCCTTTTAACTCAAAGTAATATATTAAGGAGGAAATAATGTCTATGGTGTCACTTAGCGGCAGCATGTCTTGCGCAGCCTCCCCAATGGAACTAGAATATGCTCTCGAGTCTTGTGCAATAACCCCAGAAACACACGAACAATTAATTATGCGGATAGACGGCATCTTTCAAAATATCCGCTCACTACTGCTTCTTTGGCTCAGGGAAGCTTTTGGTCGGAGCACCAGGTCACACACCCAAATCTTGGTAAACCTTCACTATTCACGTCGCCTTCCGTAGTGGCAGAACCGATGGGAGAAAATTTTTTTTCGGAGCTTCCAATTGGGCTGGCTCTTAAAATAGCACAACTACTCCCAATTGTCGACTTGGAAAGCTTTCGGAATACGGACGCGGTATTTTGCATGACAGGCTCTTTTGCACTCATAGAGCGTGTTAGAGACCTGCGTGATGCCGTGAACTCAAATGAAAATTTCAGGAACACCTTCTCTAATTTTTTTCCGCCGCTACCACAAGGTAACATCTCCTATAAGCGGGCTATTGAGATCAATAAGAGGATTTTCACTACCGTTGAGTCGATGCTTGAACATCTTCCCTCAGAATATATGCCAAAAGAGCTCTGGGATCTACCGAGGAAGTGCGCGGGTATGTACTCATCAGTATATATCCCCCGCATTCGTGATGCTTGCGATCCAGATCTACTAACAACGCTTCTCAAAACAGTGTATGACTATAGCTTAGTACGATTCTATAGAACACGTGACGATCTTGATCTAACCGGGTCTCTTGACGAACAAGTGGCGATGGTGAAAGAAAGGGTCATTGAACCAGATAGGGAAGGGGCCGGATCTCTTATATTCACCCAACCGACCACTTTCCCGCTCCATTGCTTGCATAGCGAGTTTTGTCGATTATCAAACCTGACCCGTTTATCCCTCAAGGGCACTATGCTTACCCAGCTTTCGGAATCTGCAGGAAAGCGCTTTCGAGACTACGTGTTCTCGACGTTAGCAATAACAAGCTTCGATGTCTTCCCGATTTTTTTGGCAGCTTCCCCTTGCTAGAAGAACTCAATCTCTCGCATAACGAACTCGAACAGCTTCCAGATTCTGTTGGAAAGCCTCAAACATTAACCAAACTTAACCTTTCCATCAACCGCATTAAAGAGCTGCCTGACTCCATTGGAAAGCTTCCGGTTTTACAAAATTTTTGGCTTATGGACAACGATTTGGAACAACTTCCGGTTGCTTTTGGAGAGCTTTCTCGTCTAAACGTTTTACTCCTTAACAGAAACAAACTAAAAGACCTTCCGTCATCTTTTGGGCGTCTTGAATCATTAACGTACCTCGACCTTTCCGAGAATCAGATTGAAAAGCTTCCTGAATGGTTTAGCTTCCTTAGTGCGCTGAGAAAGCTAGATCTTACCAGGAACAAACTTGAAGACATCTCTCCCATCAACCTCCTCTCGACGTTAGAAATTCTCTGGATCTCTTTTAAGAAGTTTCCCCATCTTGAAGAAGCTCTGGCCCAGCTTCAAAAAGACCTTCCAAATACCAACATTCGAGTGATCAAAGAGCTAAAGAGGGGTGAGGATGCTGCTTCATGTGTCCTATCATGATTAAATCATGGGGGTGAAAAGAGCATCATAACCGTAACTGTTACTGATTTTGAATGAGTCGTGCTGCCAGCAGGCGACATTTCTTCCTTTCCCTTAGGAACGTCTAAAAACCGTACTGGGCTTGATGGTTTGATAAAGGTTTAGTCTTAACGATAATGAAAAAGAAGCTCAATTTTCGAAAGGGTGCGTTATTAGGGGGTGATCGAATAGCAACACTAAAACCCCTGATTACGCTCTATGTCACACACAACCTGGGTGAGGGAGGAAAGAGATAAGTGGTTTCGACGAAGTACATTTTCTTCTGCTTTGATGATCATCGTAGAGCAATGTATGCCCTTTGGGCAACTCGGGTTTAAATTAGTCTGTTTGAAGGGCTGTCTTAGTGGCACTACACGAAATACCGAGATAATGACCATGGGGATGGGAGTATGGTTAATTTAACATTGGTTTTAGGGAGGTCTTTCTGAAGCTGGGCAAGGACCCTTTTGGGATGGAGAAACTTATTAAAAGAGATCTCGAGAGTTGTTAACGTCGACATGAAGTTGATGGGAGAGACATCTTCAAGTTCATTATGGATAAGATTTAGATTTTTCAGCGCACTAAGGGAGCTAAACCATTCAGGAAGCTTTTTAATCTGATTCTGGGAAAGGTTGAGTTGCATTAATGATTCAAGACGCCCAAAAGATGGCGGAAGGTCTTTTAGTTTGTTTCTGCTAAGGAGTAAAACGTTTAGACGAGAAAGCTCTCCAAAAGCAACTGGAAGTTGTTCCAAATCGTTGTCCATAAGCAAAAAATTTTGTAAAACCGGAAGGCTCCCAATGGAGTCAGGAAGCTCTTTAATGCGGTTGCGGGAAAGGTCAAGTTTGGTCAATGTTCGAAGATCCCCGATGAAATCCGGAAGCTGTTCGAGTTTGTTGTTACTCGCGTTGAATTCCGCTAGCTGTTGGCAACTCCCCATAGAGGTAGGAAGCTCCCGAATGTAATTGCTGCCAATATTAAGATTGGTGAGTGCCGGAAGAGCTCCAATAGAAACCGGAAGCTGTTCGAGTATGTTCATACAGAGATCAAGGTTTTCTAGATGAGGAAAACAGCCAAAAACATCAGGCAGGTATTGGATCTCGTTACAGCTGACGTCGAGAACGCGTAGTCCCGAAAGCCTTCCTACACATTCCGAAAGATGGGTGAGCATAGTGGCCTTAAGGGATAAACGGGTCAGGTTTGATAATCGACAAAACTCGCTATGCAAGCAATGGAGTGGGAAGGTGACCGATTGGGTGAATATAAGAGATCTGACCCAGCCTATATTTGGTTCAATGACCCTTTTTTTCACCATCACCACTTGTTCGTCAAGAGACCCGGTTAGATCAAGATCGTTACATGTGCTATAGAATCGTACTAAGCTATAGTCATACACTGTTTTGAGAAGCGTTGTTAGTAGATCTGGATCGCAAGCATCACGAATATGGGGGATATATACTGATGGTAAACGCTCCACGAGCTCCTTCGGTAAATCTTTGAGCTCTTCTGGCATATATTCAAGAGGAAGATTTTTAAGCATCGATTGGACTGTGGTAAGAATCCTCTTATTGATCTCAACAGCCTGCTTATAAGAGATGTTACCTTGTGGTAGCGGCGGAAAAAAATTAGAGAAGGTGTTCCTGAAATCTTCATTTGAGTTCACGGCATCACGCAGGTCTCTAACACGCTCTATGAGTGCAAAGGATCCTATAATGCAGAGGGTTGTATCGGTTTTTCGGAAGCGTTCTAAGTCGGCAATTGGGAGTAGTTGTGCTATTTTAAGAGCCAGCTCAGTTGGCAGCTCGGTCTTGGTTGGAAGCTGTGTGAAAAACCGTACTGACGGTTGTTCTGTCATTGCAGGAACTGGCCTGACCGTTGCAGAAGCCGGTATGAATGGAAATTGTGCAAGAAAACTTCGAGACGTGAGCTGCAAATCCGTCCAAAAGCCTTTCGAGTCTGCTTGAGGATGGTGTATGGGCATACGTTTTCGAACGCACTCTATCCGCGCATTTAGTCCCGCGTGTGTTATTGGAGTAGTGTCACAGGGCTGAGGTCTGTGCTCTATTTCCATAGGGACGACAGCGCATGACAGGGGGTCGCGAATTGCTGATGCGGACATAGCTTTCCCTCTGTATAAATTACTTTATAAATTACTTTGAGTGGGAATAATTATAGCGAGCTAGCTTTAAAATGAAAATCGGATTTCGGGTGTTTTTTGCTCTTTCTACACTAAAAAGTTCTTTTATTAATGATTGGCGCTTCAAAAGATGGGGCGAGTATTTGATTTGCAAAAATTGATGGTTGCTTGGGAGGATGTCAAGGTATGGGGTAAAAGAGCGAAAAAAAAATCAAAACTTCTGCGGTTTAGGGGGAGTTTTGCCATTATAGTTTTCTGCTTTGATGATCACCATGCAGCGGACACGATCGCCGAACTTTGTGGTGAGCCACACCTTCTTGGTTGGTGTGAGCATTGAAAAGTATGGGGCGAGAAGGGTTGTGAATTTAGCTACCCTTTGTTTGAAAGCATGCCCCTCCTTAGCAGGCAGAAGAGCGACAAAGTAGCCGGTTTTACCGGTGCATTCTTTATCCATACCGGGCCAATAGCAAAACTGATTTTGGCGCAGATTGTGAATATTAAAAAAATAGGTTCTCTTTTGCTCTGGGCCATAAAACCAGATCTGGCTCGTCGCCTGGTACCGATCGCAGAAGAGAAAATCTTGATCTGGTCGATAGCCTGCCTCTAAAAGGGCTCCAGCAATCTGCTCGCTCCCCATCCCCTTTTTCAGGGGATTGCAATGCAGTAGCCATCCCCCATAATAGGGGCCCGCCCAAATGACCGTTTGCATGAGGATTGAGACAGCGCACGCTGCTATAAAAGGCCAGCGTTGCCATGAAGGCTTTCTATGGAGCGTGATTCCAATGAAGGGGAAGATGATAACTTCTGCGGCAACAGCCCAATTGCCCTGGACCTTTCGAAAGCATGAGAGTAGAAAGAGGCTTCCCCAAACAAGAAGGATGACGGCTCGTAAAGATCTCTCTTCTCGTGTCCCCCCCTTCGTTGAAAAAAGTGCAGGGAGAGCGAGCAATAAAAATCCGGGCGAAAGCAGAGCAATACCCGCCAGAAAGAACTCAGTTGGGTTGGCAGGGGGTTTGGAGTTATGGACGCCTGCGATAGCAGAGAAAGCATGGCGAAAGGTGACCCAATCGTGGTGGTAGTTCCACCATATCATGGGCAGTAGTCCTAAAAGTGAGATAGCAATGCCCTTAGCAAGAGCTTTTACTTCCCGGCGTCTGATAACAGATTCAAACAGAAGAACTTCGAGCCAAAGAACATAGATCATCCACTTCCATAAAGCTCCAAAAGCAATGACAATACCGGCCGCTGTAAATCTGTACGGATGAGGAACATGTTTGGTGAAATACCAAAGAGCAAGGAACCAAAAAAAGATAAGGCCATTATCGGTTGTTGCCAAAAGACTCCCCGTCATCCCTATGGGAGAAAGAAGAAAGGCGGTTGCCGCTAACCATCCAGCTTTTGTATTTCCCGTATCCTCATCGACAATGCGGACAATAATCAGCGCTGATAGGAGAGGAAAAATGAGAGAGAGTGCTCTGACACCAAGCTCTGTATTTCCAAATAGGTGGGTTCCAAGAGCAATCTGCCATGCAACACCAGGAGGCTTGCTATAGTAGCCGAAATCGAGAAAGCGACTCCAGGTCCAATACTGCGCCTCGTCTGGTAATAAACCAAGGCCAGAGGTAAGCAGAAAAAAGAGAATAAATCCTCTGGAAAAAAGGGCAGAGACCAAAAAAGATTTTTTTGCTGTTGAAAGTGTCATGATCTTTCTTGAAGTCCAAATAAATCGTTTATCGCCTGTACCGTAGTATCACGGCCAGCTTCTGCTATCGAATCTGTGAGTGGTACCTTCTTTGGGCAGACACGAACACAGTTTTGTGCATTGCCGCAACTGGCAACACCTCCCTCTTTTTGCAACTCCCTCGTCCTCTCCCCATGATCATTTTTCCCTGTGGGGTGAATGGAAAAAAGCCGCACCTGAGCAATGGGAGCGGGCCCCATAAAAGAAGACTTCTCGCTTACCTGCGGGCAACTTTCAGAGCAGCACCCACACGTCATGCAGGTGCTTAAGCGGTACATTACCTCTTGCTGTGCAGGTGTCAGCTTAGGACCTGGTCCCGTATCATAGCATCCATCTATTTTTACCCATGCCCTCACTCTTTTTAAGCTTTCAAACATGGCTGCTCTGTCGACAATAAGATCTCTGATAAGGGGAAACTTTGTCAAGGGGGCGACGGTAATACTGTTTTTTTTTGTCTCTTGCACGATCTCATCGAGAAGAGCAGTACACGCTTGCCGGGGAACGCCATTGATAAGCATGGAACATGCTCCACAGACCTCCTCAAGACACCCAGATTCCCACGCTACAGGAGTAGTTTTTTCTCCATCGTTGTTCACCGCTTTTTTCTGGATCTCAAGCAGGGCTGCGATGAGATTGAGACCTTTTCCTTGCTCAACGCTAAATGTTTCCCAGTACTGATTATCCTTTGTGCCTCTGAGAATTTTGAGATATATCATGTTACTTTTTCCTTATAGAGGTAAGTCAAACGTTTCAGGAAGTCCCTCAAAGCGGGGTGTGGCCTTTTCTGCCTCTGTATAAACCCTCTTCTGAGGTTTGAGATAGCGACAATCTACAGGCCTATATGTTATCTTCGGTCCCTGAGAGGTGTAGGAAGCCAGGGTTGTTTTGAGCCAGTTCTCATCGTCTCTTTCGGGAAACTCTTCTTTGGCATGAGATCCTCTTGATTCATTTCTTTCTAAAGCACCCTTAGTAATTACAAGAGCAATCTCAATCATCGCTTCAAACTGGTGGGCAAACTGCAAGGTTTGGTTCATGGCGATCTGTCTGTCAGAAAGGGATATGTGTTGATACCGATTTCGGATGTCATAGATAGAACTAAGAGTTTTTTCAAGATCTTCGTTAGAACGGTTTACGGTGACATTTTTGACCAAAACGTCTGAAAGCTCTTCATGGAGAAGATGAATATTTTCGGGTCCTGATCGAGAAAGAAGGTCGTTTCGCTTCTGTTCTTCGCTGGCAAGGGCTGTTTGGAACGGCTTCTGAGATTTCTTTGGCACGCCAGACTGTATGTATCGGGCAACTTCTGGTGCGGCAACAAGGCCGCTGAAGATACAAGAGAGAAGAGCGTTGGCACCAAGTCTATTAGCTCCATGGTACTGACAATCGGCTTCGCCAATAGCAAAGCAGCCAGGAAGGTTTGTCATCTGACGAAACCGTTTTTTTCGATCGGGATCATTAGCTGCTGGCCAGTCTACCCATGCTCCTCCCATCGTATAGTGAACCGCAGGGAAAATTCGCATAGCCGCTTTTGTTGGGTCTTCTCCCGTAAATGTCCTATAGATCTCTAGGACAGATTCAAGGCGATCTAGCTTATCAGGGGGAAGATGACGAATATCGAGATAAACCTGCATTTTGCCGTCGATACCAAGCCCCATCTGACAGACACGCATAATCTCCCGTGCACCAATATCACGAGGAACGAGGTTTCCATAAGCTGGATAGAGCTTTTCGAGAAAGTACCAAGGCTCTCCAGTTGTCCCACAAGAAATCGTCCGACCATCAGATGTAGTAATAGTTTTGGAAGAGTCGCCATAGACAAACACTCTTCCTCCTTCACCCCTCACACACTCGGAGATAAGACGGAGCTTATCTTCTCCAGGAATAGCTGTAGGGTGGATTTGAATGAACTCACCATTGGCATACTTCATTCCTTGCATGTAGAGCCGTCCATTTGCAGCACCGGTGCAGACAACTGAGTTTGTTGATTTTTGAAAAAGAACCCCAAGACCTCCTGTAGCATTAACTACAGCTGGGGCAGTAACTGTTTGCAATTTTCCTGTGAATATATCTTGCATGACAATGCCAAGGGTCGCCCCATTGTCGTCCTGGACGAGGCGTAAGAACTCATGGTGTTCATACCGTTGCACTTTACCCTTTACTTCATGGTATCGGACCTGTTCGTCAAGGGAGTAGATAAGCTGCTGACCCGTCGTAGAGCCGCAAAAAACCGTTCGATTAAAAAGTGTTCCTCCAAACTGCCTAGCATCGAGCTCACCTTCGGTGGTCCTGTTGAAAGGGCATCCCATTCTGTCAAAAAGGTGAATGATTTTTGGAGCTGCCAAACACATCTCAATAACAGGTGGCTGGTCAGCAAGAAAATCGCCTCCTTTAATGGTTTCGTAGGCATGTATTAAAGGGGAGTCTCCCTCATCTTTCATATTTAGGGCGGCGTTAATCCCTCCCTGAGCGCAGACGGAGTGTGCGCGCTTGGCATTGTTGAGGCAGACAAGATCAACAGTAATACCAAGTTCGGCAAGCTTAAGAGTGCAGGAAAGCCCGGCAAGGCCACCTCCAATAACGATAGCTTTATCCATCAATCCTCTTTCAATTTCTAAGATTTACCCAGTAGGTCAGCCAAATACAGGCAAGCCCTCCCGAGGCGAGCATAAAGCCAAGACCTGTACTGATAAGGCGGACGATTTTTCTGGATTGTTCATTAAGAGCAATACCCCAACAAATAGCAAAAGTCCAAAGACCGTTCGCTGCATGAAAGCTCGCTGCGAGCACAAATATCGTATAGAGAATACAGATCCATAAAGTGCGGAAATTCTCTCTGACGAGTAAGAGGGCTGCAGTACCAAAGTCAGGAGCAACGGCTATCCACTGGTCTTTAGTAGGGGAAGTTGTTTCGATAAATTCAATCTGCTCATTCTCGTTTTGTATTTCATAACATTGCTCTGCTTGGATAGTTGGGGGTAGGGAGGGATCCTTTTTCTCTACCTTAGGCTGAAGGAGATGCTCTTTCGATCGGGGAGTAATAAGCTGTGTTTGCAGTCGAGGGGCTAATGATACAAGCCCTCTATCTGCTTCAACCTCAACCGCATATGAGGATCCAACCTGTTTAGGGTGGTGCATGAAACGCATATTGATTACATGAGCAAGAAGCCCGATAACAAGAACGAGGGAGGTAATTCGTTGCCATGTGAATGCATGATTTCTTGCGAAAGAGGGAAGCGCGGGTTTGGAACCATCTGTCGGCCAAGAGTTGGTTTTGGCCTCGTAGAGGTAGATAATTCCAAGATAGACATGAATGGCGATGGGAACGGCGAGGAGAAAGATCTCAACCAATGGGAGGTAGGGGATAGAGTGAATAAGGTTGACCATGGCAATGAAGCCAGAGCCATCTTTCCCAACAAGGAGAGCGGCCTCAGAATTGGTGAGCATGTGCTCGAATAAAAAGAGAACGAAAAAAAGACCCGCAAGAGAATGGAGACGTCGCCGAAGAAACTCTTTCGGAATACTTTTTGGAGTGGGGAGGTTTTCATATGACATAGATTTTCATCCCACATTTTACGTTTTCCAGAAAAACCACAGGTCACCCGGAGTAAAGGATAGGCAGGGCGTTTCAAAAAAACTGTTTTTTTCTAGCTGGTTGGACATTTCTTGCAGAGACCGTATCAGGTGTCCTTCAAGGCTTTGTTTTAAAGATGTCCCTTTAAAAATAGAAGAGGCTTCTTGGATAAAAGAGCAAAGGTTTTTGTGTAGTCGTATTTTTTGGTTGAGATCGACAGAGATATCATTCCAAATGTTGCGACCAATGGTTTCAAGGCTAAAAAGTTGTTCCTCTTTTAAGACCGTATCCGTGTTTTGAATGATATTTTGTATAATGGGTATCGTGAGGAGAATGCGGGCGAAGCTCTTAGGGTTTTGGGCGGCCTTTAGAGCCTTACAAGAAAAGAGAAAGACAGCCACTTTCTGAAAATAGGAAAAATAGCTCTCTTCGTCCGAGGACGAGTTTGGAAACGCTTTGAAGAGGAATGAGGCTCTTTTTATGAGCATTTCAGAAACAGGGGAGAGGAAGGGATCTGAAGGAGCACCTAGAGCCCTGAGTTGATCTTTAAGCGTTTGAAGAATGTTTGGAAGCAGACACCCTGCGTGTGAGATGAGGGCGGGAAGGGCGGAACCGGCCTCTATACGCGCCTTTTTATCGAGCAGGCCCAATTCAGATAAAACCTCCCTTTCTAGGGTATCAAGAGCACACTCTACCTTCTGAAGATGGTCAGATAAAGATGGTGCAATATTTGATTTAATTGTGTGTAAGAAGGGAAAGACGGAAATGATTTCTAATAGAGAGGTTAACCGTTCGGGCTCGAAAGTTCGTATCCTTTGAACCTCCTGAGCAAACAGCGTGAGTTCATCTATCCGTTTTTCGATTTTGGTGATTTTTTCAACATGTGTTCTTAATTCCGAAAAAGGAAGGCTAGCAAGTGGTATGAGAAGATGGGTGATAAGGGAGAGATCTTCGGTGGTAATCCACTGGATAATAGCTTCCATGAGGCCTCTGAGAGATTCGTTTTTAGTGGCATTGATAAACCGTTCATATAAAGATTTCCCTTTTGCCCTTCCCTCTTTCTCGATGAGATCAAGGGCTTGTGCAATCGGTCGAATAAGACATTTGGCAGAGCCTTCTATTGCGTGAAGAAATCTCGTGTAGAGCCTTTTTTTTCTGGCTCTGAACTTGTCGAGGTCGTTCCACCAGTAGCGAAAGAGAAGATGTATAGAATCGGGATTATAACCCTCTTTAAAGAGTGAAAAAGGGTTGAGAAGTTTGTAGAACAGCTCCGAAAGCCACTGTCTCTCATTGGAAAGAACGGTATCTTTGCCCCCTGCCAGATGCAAAAGGGAGAGCCATCTATCGACTTCTAAAAGTTCAGCAGAAATAGCATCTCGTAAGTCTTTAAGGCGTAATGATCGAGAGGTAAGCTCTCCTCGTATCAGGCGGATATCGCTTTCGTAGAGGGCGGTGGTAAGCGTCTCCATAAATTCAGCGAGGGAAATGGTGCCGCCAATCAAGGCCTCTCTTTGCTGCTGCTGTCTGGTACAGAGGGAATTTCTTACTTCTGGAATCACCTTCTGCAGATCGGGATAAGGGACGCTGTTTGCTATTATTTCCCACCTGGCGGCAAAGAAGAACATTTTGTGAAAATCGGCGGAACGTTCTAGCTCACGTACTTCAATAAGTAGTGCATGAAACTCTTTTTCAATCTTTTCTGAAATGGTTTGTAGAAGGCGCAGTTTCTCATGTAGTTTTTTGTCGAGTATGTCGGGTTTTTCGGAAAAAAGATCATCTGGAATGGCCAAAAGGTTGAGCTCACTCAAGATGATTTCCACCTGTCCCTTGAAGTCCTTTTTTGTTAAAAATGGGGAGAGCCGTGCAGCGAGCTTCTCCTTTTCTTCCCTAACATGTTCAATTGATTGGTTGAATTTTTGTGCTCTATCTAACAAGGATGTAAGAGCCTCTTTTTTTGGAGCGAAAAAATCATCGAGCTCTTTTTCGATGACCTTAGACTCTTTTTCAATAAGATCAGCAAGAAAAGGCTTTCCAAGAGAGTACTTTGAAAGGGGTAGCGCCTCTTCAGAGATGTTTTTAAATTTATTGAGAGGCGACAAAGAGAGCTTTGAGGTAGTCTCCTCTGCAACTGTTCGAAAGGCGCGAACAGCGCGTTCTATTATCTGAATAGGTTTTTCAAATTTTTTTGTCGAAGATCTGTCAAAGGTGAGCTCTGAAGGTGCTGCAAGCTCTTCAATATTCTTTCGTGTATCAAGATCGAGAGGCGAAGAAGGGGAAAAGAGAGGACGGGTACGCTGGCCTTCTTCTTGTGTTGCTTTTTGTTCTCGTGCTTCAACAGCACCGTGTGGGACTGATCGTGCATGATTTTTTATCAGCTCAGTAAGTCGGGCTTGCGCTTTCCCTCCCTTTTTTATCACTTTTTCTTCTTCGGTCATTCTACGGCGAGCGAGTGATTCATCAATATGAAAAGAGGAAGCGTTTTGTGGCGAGAAAAGAGCGAGGACAAGCTGGTTGAAGAGTTTGATAACACGAAGGGGAGCATTTTCGAAGAGAGCCCCTTTTCTCAGGAGAAACTCTTCGAATGGTTTTGTAAACATGGCCTCTCTTCCTGAAACAAAACCGGGCCCTACAAGCAGACCTAGGCAGTATTTTACCGTCGATCCTGGCCACATCGAAAGGTCTGGATCGGCTATCTTTAGGATTGAGCGAACAGTTGATTTCCTAAAGTCTTTTGCTTTGAGGGCGCCTTGCACGGCGTCAACAAATGGTTTCCAAGAATTTGTTTTCTCTAAAATACTTTTACTCACGCCGTTGTTCCCCAAAAGACAGCTACATTCACGCAAATAATACCCCTATCCAGAAATTGGTGTATAACCCAAGTGTCCACCTATCTCCAACATCGATCTTTTTTCAGTAAAACCTCTGACTTGTCATGCTACTTGTATCTGCTTCACCGAAAAAACCCAATGCCGAAGATAGGTGGATATAGCTAGACGAAGAAAATGTAGACTATCTGACAAATTAGGTTTACAGTCCAACGGTAAAGAGCCGACAGCCGTTGAGATATGTCTCTTTCGCTACCTTTTCGACAGAGAGGTTTTTAAGCGCAGCGATAGTTTCGACGGTATGGTGAAGAAAACTCGGTTCATTTCTCTTTCCTCTTTTAGGCTGAGGTGTGAGATACGGAGCGTCGGTCTCAACTAGAAGGCGGTTGAGAGGAACAAATTGGGCAACTTCACGGAGGTCATCGCTTCTTGGATAGGTAATTATTCCGCTGAAAGAGATGTACCAACCCATATCCAGCAACCTTTTGGCATCTTCTTTGGTTCCTGTAAAACAGTGGAGGACATTTGGCGAAAAGAGATTATGTTCTGTTACCATCGCTAAAAAATCCTCGAAAGCATCTCGACAGTGAATAATGAGGGGAAGCGAGTTTTTCTGAGAAAGATCAATGTAGCGCGTGAAAATAGCCTTTTGATAGCTTTTTGTTTCGGAAGAATGAAAATAGTCTAACCCTGTTTCACCAATGGCGACAAGCTTCCCCTGTTCGACAGCCCGTTGTACGGTCGAAAAAAAAGGGTCTTCATCGGTTTCGAGATCGTGGGGAGGAGTGGCAGCAGCGCGATAGATATGAGAGGGGCCTGCTGGAATAGAGAGGCTGCGATCATATGAGAGTTGATCGGTTGCAACATCCACAATAGCATGTACGTTTTCTTGGGCTGCCCTTTGCAGAAGCTCGGGCCACTCTTGCTCAGGGAAGTGGCTGAAGTTTAGATGAGCGTGTGTGTCAAACAGTTGCATGCAGTTATACGGTGATACAAAAGGCCTTCAGGCTTTTTGTATCAGAAGTTCCTCAAGATAAGTTACGACTTGTCCATAGATTGTAGTGCCTCTTCGATATTTTCGGGAGTGACAAGCTCGGGTAGAATAAGGGGGGGCTTGCCCTGTTTGAAAAAGACGCTGACAGGAACACCATTTCGCCCGAGAGAACGCAATTTTTCAGTGATTGTTGCGTCGCCATCTGTCCAATCTGCCTCCATCGGAATAACACCATGTTTTCGGAAGATCTCCCCGACAGAGGGCATCAAAAAGGTGACAGCGTTTGTTTGGCATGTCAGGCACCATTTAGCACTGAATTTAACAAAAACAATCTTATTGTCTTTGAGCTCTTTGTGGAGTGCATATTCTGAATAAGGTTTCCATTCAATCTGTTGGTATGAAGGAAACAGGAGCTGTATCACAGGGGTACCGTCAAAAGCGGCAAAGAACGTTGCAGTTCCCGCGAGAGCGATAAAAAGGGCTAACAGGCGCGCGACAACCCTCGTGAATGCCGATCGGATAGGCGTTGCCCACCGTCCGTAGATCCACGTTGCCATAGCTAAAAAGAGCAGCGAAAAGGAGAGAAGCATAAGGGAGAGAGAGGGTACAAGCCCTTCTAATACCCACAAGAGCCATATAACCGTTGCTATGACCAAAAAGCCAAAAAACTGTTTGAGGCTGACCATCCATGGTCCAGGTTTTGGAACCCAACGAACGAGAATAGGGAAGATGGAGATGATAAGGAAAGGAAAGGCCATACCAAGAGCTAGGGTTGTAAATAGCACAAACCCTTCGAAGAGATTAAAAGTAACAGCAAATCCCAACACTGAGCCAAGCAGCGGCCCTGTACATGGTGTTGCGACAACGGTGGCTAAAAGACCTGTTGTAAACGAGGCAAAAAGTGAGCGTCTTTGTTGCGTTTTTGCATCGGCGCCTGATGCCCACGCAGAAATTGAGGTTCCAATTTCGACAACACCAAATAGACTTAATGCGAGAATAAAGAGAATGATAATGAGAGCTGCAACAAAACGAGGTTCTTGCAACTGGAATCCCCATCCTATTGTGGAACCAAGGTATTCAAGACCGTATAGGAAGCCTGCAAGGATCCAAAAGCAAAGGAGCACACCCAACGTATAGGCAATACCGTGTAGGAAGGTTTGCTTTTTCTCTTCACCTTTTGAAGAGATAAGATGGAGAATACGAATGCCGACTACAGGAAGAGCACAGGGCGTTACGTTTAATATCATTCCCCCTATGAAAGCAAAAGCAAGAAGTATAAGAAAGGTTTGATCTTCTTGACCTTCCTGGACTGGGATCGTTACAACAGCTTCTGAGAGGGGTGTTGTAGCTTCAAATGTCTCTTTTGTCCCATCTACATAGAGCAGTTGTACCAATCCAGTAAACTGCCCTGTTGTTTCTAGCAGCCTGCTTCCGGTTGCAGAGATAGGAGTTGTAGCTTCTATTCTGCCCTCTTGTATCTCGTGTGTTGAGGCAGCCTCGACAGAAACGATTCCCTGTAGTTCGGGGAAAAGCAAAACACTTTTTATACGCGTGCTTTTTTCAGAAGAAATAGGCATAGAAACAACGATATTTTTATCCCTTAAGAAGACCTTAGTATCTTTTGTTTGTATTGGTAGAGTCGTTTTGGCCTGTTCGAGTTCTGGAAATTCAGATGGTGGGAGGGCTGAAGCAGAGACGCGAATGTGTGCCGAAGCTTGACCATTTCCTGGAACACAGCTGCCGTTACAGGTCAGCCAGAAGCTCGCTAGGTCGATGGGATATGAACCTTCTTTGACGTCTTCTGCAATTTGGAATGTAACGATCCATGCTGGTTTTCCTTCATACCCGTAGATCATTGTTGATCCCGAAGGATATCGAGAAGGTGCTGGCCATTCTATCTGCTTAATAGAAATACCCTCGGGAAGAGTCCAGTCAAAAGAGGGTGCCAATCCTACTTCGCCGGGATTTTTCCAATAGAGATGCCAGCCCTCTTCTAGAGAAAATTGAATGAGTCCTTCGACCTGGCCTCCCGGGCGTATAGAATCTGAGGGGAGGATAAGGGAAACAGAAGTGCTAGGAGAGAGATCCTCTGCCTGTATCGGGATATTGTAAGCGCAACAAAACAGAAACAACACGGTCAGAAATGACCTAAAGACAGTCTTGGTCATAAGGGTTCCTCTCTATGGTGTAAAGAGTGATAAGTAACACAGATAGTTGATACGTTAAAAATTTGTTAAATGTCAAAGTATTCCGGGAAACGTTTATTTCTAAAGAAGAGTTCTTGACGGCCAGTGCCGTTTTTCATAAGATCAGCTGTATTTGTGGTCTATAATTTCGCGTTCTGAGTTGTTGCTTGGAATTTTTTGGACCGCCTAACTCGCCATTTGAGGTGTGCTATGCTTGCGGCTATCTTTTTACTTTTTCTTTTCTTTACTCCGCTTCCTGCAGAAGAAAAGCATAAGATTTGTTTGAACATGATTGTAAAAAATGAGAGTCAGGTTATCACGAGGTGCTTGAACTCTGTCAAGCCGATGGTAGATTATTGGGTGATTGTCGACACAGGGTCGACAGATGGCACACAGGACATTATCAAAGAATGTATGAAGGATATGCCGGGGGAGCTACACGAAAGCCCATGGGTGAATTTTGCCCACAACCGTAATGAGGCGTTGGATTTTGCAAGGGATAAAGCAGAGTATGTTCTTATCGTTGATGCTGACGATTATTTGGAGTTTGACGGGCCAGTTGATAAAGAGCGCCTAACGAAGGATGCCTATACCTTGCGCATCTTTCGCGATAGCGTCTCTTTCTATCGCACGCAGCTGATTAGTATGAAGCGTCCATGGCGGTGGGAAGGGGTGTTGCATGAATATTTAACGTGTGATGTTCCTCACTCTTCCGAGACATTAGAAGGTGTCGTCTATCGTACGACTCACGAAGGAGCCAGATCTCAGGATCCTGATAAATACCTCAAAGATGCGCAGCTGCTCGAGGCTGCCTTGAAAGAGGAGCCGGCAAATACCCGGTACGTTTTTTATTTAGCGCAAAGTTATAAAGATGCGCACATTAGGTTAAAGGCTCGTGAGTGTTACAAGAAAAGAGCGGAGATGGGCGGTTGGCCTGAGGAAGTCTATTGGTCTTTGCTTCAAGTGGCTCATTTAGAGCGAGATTTAGAGTATCCGTACGAGGAGATTATAAATAGTTATTTCAAAGCCTTTCGATACCGACCCCATCGTCCCGAAGCGGGCTACTATCTGATGGGGCTTTTTAGAAAGAAAGGCAGAAATGATCTGGCTTACTGCATAGGTAAAGCTCAGGAGGCGGTTGTTGAGCCTAAGAAGAAGGATATCCTCTTTGTTCAGGACTGGATCAAGGAGTATGGTTATATGTTCGAGATGTCCATTGCTGCCTACTGGGTAGGTGCCTATCAAGAGTCTATTGCCCTGTGTGATAAGCTGCTCGAGTGTCCTACCATCCCTCAGGGGTGGAAAGCTCGGGTCGAGACAAATCGAGAGTTTGCTGCTGCAAAAATAGGTCAGGGCACCGAGAAGTGCGCATGATCTGTCCTTTTGTCACAGCCTAGCGACGCATTAAGGGCGTTGTTGAGTAAAGACTCAACAACGCTTTTTAGTAGAGATTTCTTGTTTGACTCTTGATGTGTTTGATACAATTCTCTGCTGGTTCTCAATAAAAAGGTTGAACTATGATATATAAGCTGCCGTTCCTTTTCTGGGCGCCACTTGAGCATTCCCTAGGCGTTACTCGTCTTTTTGTTAGAAGGTTCGATGCCGATCCCCAACATGACGGCACAATAGATGAAATGCGTTCCCTTCTTGATAGAGAAAAGATCAGGAAAGATTTACAAATAGTTGAACTTTTTCGTGCAACGAATTGTTACGCTACAGGAACAAATATCCTTTCAAGGGGCGAGGGAACAATTGTGGTACCCTCTGGATTTCGGGATGTTGATAAAGAGGCATTTAATTTCACCATCAAACATGAAATCTGTCACATTAAGCAGAATGATTGCCTTACGCTGACTGTAACACCGGCTGTTTGCACTGTCATTGCTGCTGTTTATGGAATGGCAACCATGTCAGGTCTAGGCGCATTCCAACTCGTTTGTTGTGTGGGACATTTCGTACCTTCATTATTAGGGCAATGGCGGGAAAGAGTAGCCGATACTTTTGCAGTAACTAACAGTTCTAATGATGAGTTAAAAGGTGGTAGAAGATATTTCAAAGCTCTCAGGGAAATAAACATGGAAAGACGCTATACGTGGTTGGATGAAATCCTATTTGGAGATGATTCACATCCCTCTATTAGAAGGAGAATAGAAAAAATTGAAAGAGCTTTACGGGAACGAGGTGTTAAGATCTGTGAAGAAGAAGAGAATCTGAAGATAGAAGCACTGAAAATCCACATGAAAGAAGTAAGAGCTCGGACTCAGAGCAGTCAATCAGGACTAGTTGGCCTCATAAAAGAAAAAGTTGGAGCGAAAATACGTAACGTGAAGGTATTTTGGAAGGCCATTCGTGATCAAAGTGAAGGGGTAAGGACTTACGAGGAATTATATACTGAAGTGTTAGCAGAGGAGGGGGCTGGCTCATAAAAGTTTCTAAGGGCACGTCCAGCGCAAAGGGAAGAGAGCGTAGTCAAATTTACGCTGTCACGGCCTCTTGCAACTCGAGCTTCGGAGCGCTATCGGGATTCCAGCTGACTTTGTACTGCCAGGAAGGTTGTGAGATTGTTTCGAAGGTGATCTGGATCTCTCCTGCGGCGTCTTGATGCAGTATGGCTTTTTGCCCATCAGGTACAACGAGATGAAGGGGGCCATCGATTGTGATATCATTGGCTTCAACTTCTGAAAATCCCTCGAGAACAATGGTGCAGCTCTCCTCTCTCTCAAAGGTGGCATAAAGAGCATTTTCTACACAGAGATTGGTCACACCTTTGTTGGTAACCGCGAGGTTGTGAAGCCGCGCCCTGCCCGCCTTTGGATCAAAGGTGGTACCAGAAGCCTGTCCTAATGGCGATTTTGCAAGAATCCGCAAGCTGCCGTCCAAAACAAGGTTGTTGCAAGAGATCTCTGCAACGTCTAACTCAAGTTCAGAATTTTCTTTAATAGAACCGTGAGAGATCTTTTGGGCAATTACCGACCAGAGGGGACCAAGAGCAGGGTGAAAATTGAAGATAAAGGAAGGACCTCGTTCGAGAAAGTCGTTCAACGATTGTTTTGAAGGAAGTGTAAAAAGGCACTCTTTTTCTAAGAGAGTGGAGAGGGCGCAATTTAAGTCAAAGAGCGCCTCTGGAGGAGTTTCCTTGTTGTCTTGCCCACGTGTAAATGCCTGTTTAGCTACCGAGAAGAATTTTGCTCGTTTTTGCAGCAGTAGGAAGGTAGCAAGATCTTCTGATTTAGTTTCGGTGATGGCTGCCGGGTTGATCGGTGAGGGTAGAGCATCTGCCATGTTTTGCATTGATGATTCCAGACGACCAGCCTGTTTTTTGATTTGTTCTCCATTTTTCTCGCAGGAAACAACGGTTTTAGCGTTGACAACCATGCCAGGAAACGGGGTTGTGCGCAGCGCCTTTTCAATGTGTTGGATGTTGGCATACATCACATTTGTATTGGCAGGGCAGACGCCTTCTTTGAAAAGGTGGGGCATCTTCTCCTGCAAAGAGTTGAAGTGAGTGTATTCGATATTGGAAATAGTTCCTTTGTTGCCGTGTACAGAGAGAATGTTTAACCCTTCGCTTAAGCCATGCTGCCTTGGACAAGAGAGAAATCCAAACGCCTTGTTATGTATGGAAGCGTATCCCCCCAATGCAAGAAGGCTGTAATCGAGAGCTGCCAGTGGGTTATTGATCTGCCTTACAAGGGCATGTTGAATATTTTTTCTTCGTAACCAGTGAAATGCCCCCGAGTCTTGAGAGAGCTTCCAGATAATACCGTGCCCACCAGGTTTGAGAGCAAGGGTAAGGGGGGAGGTAACCACCCAGTTTCCATTGAGGTCGATAAGGGGCACCATCGGTTGTACAATGCGACGCATACTCTCTTTAGGGCGACCAAACCAGCGACCATCGATACTCATCTGTTCAATATAGTGATCGTTATTCTTATCTTGCGAAGTCATGATGACGATCGGAATTTGCAGTTGATTTCCAAAGGCTCGGTAATACCAATACTCGTAGGCCAGAACATCTCGCACAAGTCCTTCAAAAAGAGATCGACCACAAAAAATTTGACAGGCAGCAGGTAGAGGTTCTTGAGTTTGAGGATTAAGCAGTTGCAGCCTATCCCCAGCACCTCCGATAGGAAAAATAAAGGAAGTTTTATCAAGATTTTTACATCCCTCATAACAGAGATTCCATACATCTCCAGTAGGCGATTGTATATCGGTATAGGGAGGGGGAACGAACTGGGCGGTCGATTCTGTTGTATCATCGAGAAGGGTAAGAAAGGTTTGATGATAGCCGAGAAGACCTCCGATAGGTTGGTAAAATTGATCTACCTGAACGAGCGTGGTCGTCATTTTAGAAAGAGCCGTCTGCTTATTGGGAAGGTGTTCAAATCCATCGAAGAGAACCGGGAATTGTTCAAGAGCCGCTGCTAAAGCAAGGACGTATGCCTGTTCAGAGTTTGCAGTGGAAAGAAACTGGGAAACCTCGGGGTGCTTTTGTAGTGTATTGATAACAGCGGGGTCTTGCTGAAGTTGTTCAGTTTTTTCCTCTAAAGTAGAGCATTGTGAGAGCTTTTCATCGATCTGTTTGCAAAGAACCAGGACCTGTTCCCGGTTTTGTGAGGTTTGAGCAAGGATAGGCGACATGAGTATCCCTAAGAAGGTTAAGAGTGAAACAAGAAGAAGATTTTTTTTCATAACTTCTTTCCTAATGTTGAAAGATAAAGAGTGCACAGCCAAGTGCAATCCGATACCACCCAAATGGGGTTAAGCCGTATTTTTCGATCAACGTAATCAAAGGACGGATAACGAGTAATGAGGAGATAAATGCTGTTGTGAAGCCGACAAGTAGGATGTCACTTTCTCCAGATAGGGGGGAGTGATATGCGGTAATACACTCGATAATCCCCGCCCCACATAAGGCTGGAATTGCTAGTAAGAATGAAAATTCTACAGCTGTGCGGCGCTGCATTCCAACAAAGAGACCCGAGGCAACGGTACTTCCGGATCGAGAGACACCAGGAATAAGGGCAAGTATCTGGCAGATCCCAACACCTCCCGCCTGTTTGATCGAAATATTGCTGGTTTGAGAGTTTTTATTCGCCTGAGATAATGTTTCAATAAGAAGGAAGAAGATTCCTCCAATGATAAGAGAGAGGGCTATGACTGTCGGAGTATACAGGTAAGCCTTAATGGCATGATGAAAGGTAAGTCCTATCAGAGCCACTGGTATCGTTGCTAAACAAAGAAGTGAAAGAAGCCGCCCTCTGCGTTCATCTGTTCGCCGAAAAAGACGCTCAAAAAAGACACATAAAATAGCTAGCCCAGAGCCGAACTGAGCAATGATTTCAAAGCTTTTTCCCGGAGAACTTTCAAATCCTATGAGCTTTTCAAAAAGCAGTAGATGTGTTGTTGAAGAGATCGGGAGAAACTCAGTAACCCCTTGGATCAGACCTAGGAAAGCGGATTGGAGTAGAGAAACCATCTATTTTCCTTCGCTATCAAAAAACATTAAATGAACAAATTCATTGGGATCAAAAGGGCTTATGTCTTCCATAGATTCGCCAGTTCCTACAAATTTCACTGGCAGTGAGAGCTTTTTCTGTATGGCCATGACAACACCACCTTTCGCAGAGCCATCGATTTTTGTGAGCACAAGGCCTGTGATAGGGACTGCAGCATGAAAAGATCGAGCCTGTTCAATACCATTTTGTCCTATAGTCGCGTCGAGCAGTAAGAGAACTTCGTGGGGTGCTCCTTTGAGGGCTTTATCACAACTTCGATTAATTTTTTCAAGTTCCCTGAGTAGGTTTTGTTTGTTTTCTAATCGCCCAGCAGTATCGATAAGAAGGACATCGATGTTCCTCGTCTTTGCTGCGCAAATGGCATCATAGGCAACTGCAGCCGGGTCTGCTTGATAGCTTGACCGAATCATCGGTATATTCAATCTGGTTGCCCAGCTCTCGAGTTGCTCTTGAGCGGCGGCTCGAAAGGTATCTGCGGCGGCGAGGAGGACTGTTTTTCTCTGCTGCAAAAAGCCATGAGCGAGCTTTGCTATCGACGTTGTTTTTCCGCTTCCATTTGCTCCCACAACAAGAATGACTGTAGGACCCTCTTGATTTTCGTTCAGTTCGTGGGGAAGATCCGAGATCTCTTGGACAAGTGCCCTCTTAAGCGTTGCAAGAATTTCCTCTACACTGGTTTCAGGCTGTTCTTTCAAGAGTGTCCGAACAGTAGCAATAAGATCCTGAATGATTTCCACACCAAGATCGGCTTCAAAGAGAATCTCTTCTAGCTCCTCTATGAGGGTTTCATCGATCTTTTTTCCAAAAAGAGTTCGAATACGATCGGTCAACGCCGATCGGGTAGAAGTTAATATAGACCGAACGTTGGACCAGCTGCTCTTTACCCAGCCAAATACCATAAAAAAAGAGTTCCTAATTGTTATCTTGTCGAAAATTTTACCAACAAAGATACGGCGTACGGTCTATTTCTCACAAGTGTAGTTAACATTTAGATGGAAGGTGAAACAGAATAAGTAGTAAAGATTTTTTTCAATGGAAGCCATTGAGATTCTAAGGAAAGTTGTGGTAGACCAAGGACACTGCTATATGGAATTAAAATATTATGCGTTTGTGTGAATATCGGGCTTACTCTCTTCTCCACAGGTTTGGCGTGCCCATCCCTCCCTATTACCTTGTGCATAAGGGGAAAAGTGCTTTGCCGGCACATGTTGGTTTTGAAAAAGCGTTTATAAAAGAACAAGGGTGTGAAGAGAAAAAAAATACGTTGGTGGAATCCGCCGATGAGGCAAATATGATAATAGAGCAACTTCAAACAGATGCAAAGATGATGGTTGTTCCTTATGTTGCTATTGAAAGTCGGTACTACCTTGCCATTGCAGTCGACAGAAAAAAAGGGGTGACATTTGTTGCCAGTATCGATGATGAGCTCTCTCTTGAAGAGCGTGTGAAGGAGAGGCGCCTTTTTAGAGAAATAGTTCCTGAAAAGAGGGGTTTGCACCAGTTCCAGATACGGCGCTTGCTTTCACACCTTGGAATCAAAGAAAATAGCGGGGGAATGAAAAGAGTTATTGAGGGGATGGTACAAGCCTTTTTTTATTTTGATGCTGTTCGTATTGTAATTTCCCCCTTAGGATGCACTGAAGATGGAAACTTTTTGGCTCTTAATCTCGAAATGGAGGTGGATGAGAATGCACTGTTTCGTCAGCCTGAAATACGCCAACTGATCGGAGAGACAGCTCAAGTGAAACATGGTCAGGAGGGGACCATCGGATGTATGGCTAATGGGAAAGGGCTTTGCGTGGCAACCTGTGATCTTGTTCGAGTAACAGGGGCCTTCCCCACAGAGGCCCTTGATATAGGGGATGATATTACTACCGAAAAAGTTGTTACTGGGCTGCAGAGTTTGTATGGCAAAAGACATGTTGAGGGGGTTATCGTTAATATTTTTGCAGGACTTGTAGATTGTGAGAAGATAGCGAGGGCCATAGGAGAGCAGATAACGAAAGATGGTTTGGTTAAACCTACAGTTGTTCGTCTAGAGGGAACTAATGCTACAAAAGGGTGCGAACTTTTAAAAAAACTCACCCCTGGGTTAGTGGTGACCACATCGTTAGAAGAGGTTGCAAAAGGGATTAAGGATGCCGATTCTTGTCGATAAATCAAGTCGCGTTCTCTATCAAGGTGTTGCAGGTGACGCGGGGACATTTGATATTCAGCAGTGTTTGGCCTACGGCACAGCTGTTGTTGGTCTTGTCGATAGCACGTATGAGAGCAAGCAGGTATTGGGCCTTCCCGTTTTCCAAACCGTCTGGGAAGCGCGGCGTCAGACCAAAGCAAATGTTTCTGTTATTCGTACACCTCCATGCCTTGCGGCAGACGCGATTCTAGAGGCCGAAGAATCAGGTATAGAGCTTATTATTTGTGAAACAGCGGAAATTCCAAAGCTTGATCTTCTTGAGGTGGAAAGGGTTATCAAGCGCAATACAAGAAGTCGGTTGTTAGGGCCTGGATCTTTTGGCGTTATAAGTCCTGAGCGGTCGAAGATCGGAGCGATGCCGGGATATGTTTTTTCACCAGGACCTGTTGGTATTATCTCGAGAGCCAGTACTTTGGCATACGAGGTAGCACGGCAGATGACACATTGTGGAACGGGACAATCAAGTTGCGTGGGAATTGGAAAAGAGGGCGGTGACTCTTTTGTCGATCTTCTAGCTCTTTTTGAGCAGGATATACGAACAGAGGCGGTCTTGATCATTGCGTTCTCAGAAGAGGGGGTAGAGGCAGAGGTAGCTGCGTGGGCAAAGAAAAAAGGACATAAGCCGATAGCTATCTATATTGCAGGGGAGAATAGAGAGCAACAGAGACTGTTCACACAATCAGGTATTGTTGTGGTCGAGGATATCTCTAAAATTGGGAAGGAGATGCACAAACTTGTGAGGAAAATCCAACGAAAAATCTAGTGAAAGGTCGAACTAAATGTCCACCTATTCATCGACATTTAACAAGCTTTAAGCCATAAAGAAACTCCCTTTTGAAGAAATAACCTCTGTTTTTTATCTTTATTGTTCCTTCTGGAGATACGTGTATGAAACTTTTGCCCTCTTTAACGATGCGCATTCGCCCCTCTTTTGTTGTTCTCTGTTTGATTTTTGGTATTTTGATAGGAAAAAGTGCGTACGCAGTCTTCCAGATCTCTTCTTTACTGGCTATTGTCTTTTTTGCTCATGAGCTAGGACATGTCATTGTCGTGAGATTATTTGGTCGCTCCTGCTGTTTAGAGCTCACAGGCGGTGGTGGGAGCACACATGTTGTTGGATCCCCCCTTATCTTTTGGAAGAGAGCGTGTGTTCATAGCGGTGGAATTTTGGCGACTGCTTTTGTCGCAGGTTCTGCACAGATGTATATTGACGCTGACGCTGTCTCAAATGTGAGCACTATTTTTATCTTTTACATTATGAATGTAGTTTGGTTTTGGCTTAATCTCCTCCCTCTTTATCCCTTTGATATGGGAGAGATGCTCGTTGATTTTCTCTATACGTTGCTGGGCCCCATAGGAAGGAAAATTGGGGCCTTCGTTAGTGTTGTTTTTGCAGCTATCATCGCGTTTATTTCTCTAAGATCGGGGATTCTTTTGGGCGCTTATTTTGCTCTTTATTGCATAGGACACAGCTGGAGATTATGGCAGATGCCTCAGCAGGGTTCTTTTTCTGGGGATTTGTCAGATGAACAAAAGGCGTTGTTTGGGCTTAAGGACAAATGGGAGCAAGGAGCGCAAGAGGCAGTCTTAGAGCCTCTCTCTTTATTGGCGCAAAAGGGAACCGATTCTCGTGTTCGACAAAAAGCAGTAGAGATGTACGCAAGCTATGCCCTGCAACTCGAGCAGCCAAGAAAAGCATATGCTGTTTTAGAAGAAGCGAAAGATCCCCTTCTTCTCTCATCATTAGAGCATATGGTATTAGCAGCGTATAAGACGTCTCACTGGAGGGAGGGTCTTGCCTCGGGGAGAAAGGCATTTCAGATTCGCCAGACATCCTCTTTGGCGGTCTCCTGTGCCCTTTTGGCAGCTCGGTTAGCGTTAGAAGAAGAGGCGTTTGGGTGGCTGCGCACGGCTCAGTCTCTGGGAGTTCAAAATGTGGATGAAATTTTTTCATCTCACGATTTTGATGCACTTCGTTCAAGTGGTAGGATTCGAAAGGTAAAATGAGGTTATACCCCCTGTTGTATTCAAGCGTGATGTAGGGCGCAACTTGAGGGTGTTGAATAATTCAAACTTTTCAAACAAAGCTTAGGTGGTGGCTGCCGCCCCCACACCCCTGCCTGAGGGGCTTACCCCTCAGACTCCCCATGAAAATGACAATGAATTGTTCAACACTCTCAACTTAGGGTTGAACAAAGGAGAAATGTCAGAGATAGGAGGATACTTGGGTTTTAAACTGAAATCAACTATAACGAAAAAAAATAGAGTAATTGGGGGTATGTGGTGAGTATTGGTGATGGCGGTGTGCAGGGTACAATGCCTGTAACAACTTCTCCTGTCGATAGTCAGGGCATAGGATGTGGTGAATCGTGTGAGAAGATCATGGTTGATAAAGGGTCGTTGATTTGGAGTCGCCTTCCTATTCTCTCAACTCCACTTGGAGTTTACCACGTGATAGTGGGAGTTTTTTCTGCTGTTGTGCATATCTGTCGTATCGCCAGCTCTTGTCTTTTCCACAAGCGTCAGTGTGATGCTGAGCCTGCTCTCGAGAGACGTAACATTTCTTGGATACGAGAAGAGGATAAAAATGGTCTCCATGAAGCTATCGATACTATCATTCAGGGCATACTAGAGATAATTCCTGTCATAGGCAATCTTGCAATACATGTGAGCAAATGGAGGTGTCTACCTCTGCTTAATGAGCAGTATAAAGAGAAGTTTCATGAGCTCGATGAAGGGTTTGAAACGGCATTCAGAGATAGGCGCGAGGCGCGTCTTAGGGAGCTTGAGGCTGAGAACCAAGCGAAGCTTTCTCAGCAGGAACAAGCACTCAAAGAGAGTTACGATGCAATGGTTCAAAGAGCAGTTGATGCTCATTTTGCTGAGACTGAAGAAGAGCTCGAAGAGATACGAGAGGGCAGTCTGCGTACACTCAATGACATGAGAGGCATGGCAAAAGAACGAAATAGGCAAATTGATGCACTAAGAAGGCAACTAGAAGAAGTAACAAGGGAAAAAGAGAGTCTTGAGCGGCAGCTCCGTGGGACCCAGCAGCACAGCGATAAGAAGGGTCGCAGGGGATAGAATTCGTTGCAGCTTCTAGGCTTTTTTACTCCCGATTGTATCTATCTTTTCGAGCGTATCTGTCGGGATTATCACCCACGCCTGAAACTCGAAAACCACGGGCCGATATCTAGGTGTCTCCTCATCTTCAGCCATTCATCCTTTCTTGATCCCCCTTTCGCCAATGGCAGAAAATTGATTTGCCATACGTTTTCCCATTAATCTCAACCGGTGCCGAAAAACACAAATAATGTTGAGAAGCTCACCTCGGCCGATTTTTTAGCCGGAATGATTCAAAAAACCACAAGATGATGTATAACGAAAACTTAAAAAAACCCAAAGAATAATAAGGGAATAAGATGGTGTGTGGAAAAGATTGGTTTTAAAGGAGGTTTTTTGATAAAAATGTTTAGCGTACGTCTTCTTTGTGAAGAAAAGAATATGGATGGTTGAGGTGCATATGGAAAGAGCATTTACCACAGTTTGTGGTCAAACAAACAAATTAAAGGGTTGTGTTGTTGCAAACCCGATGATTGCTAGGAGGGCGGCATTGCTGTCTTGTGGAGTTCAGCAGATGCGTATTCAAAAAAAGGTGACGGCTGAAAGGCTTATTTGCGGGATACGTATTCTTTTAGATGAGGTTATAAAGCGCAATGGATTGAGCCCTTACATGAAGGCTCTTGTCGAAGAGACTCAAAACAGGGTGAAGTCGATCGACGGGTATAGCCACATGGAGCTCCTTGTAAGAGATCTTTCATCGGTTGCCAAAGAATTGTTGGATGAGGTTATTCGGCGTAATGGATTAAGTGCCTCAATGAAACGTATTGTCGATAGGACACAGAGAGTCTTTGCCCCTGATGTTTCTGCTGAAACATTTCTCGTTACGGTGAAAAGATTCGTTGATGCGGTTGCATCGCGTGGTTCGTTGACCCCTCTTATGAGATCTTTCGTGAGAGATATCCAGAAGATTCTTGAGACAGAACAGTCTGTTTTCAAGACGCCTTCAATGATATCTTTGGTTCTAGGGGCAAGAGAACTTTTCGATGCTCTCATGCAACGTACGTATACAACCCCTTCTATGAAGGCTCTCCTCGAGGATGCGAGGGAGCTTATTGAATCTGCTGAGGGGGAAATACAGTAGAAGTTGAAGACACACCTGAGGGGGACGAGATAGAATGAATTTTACTTCTGCTGCTAACGAGTATGGTAGAGAAAATAATATACATAGAGCGTCCCCGCTTTCTGCTGTAGTTGGTCTGTTCTGTTATTACTGGTACACACTAGGAAAAAGGGGTATTGAGTCCAAAGTAGACGCCCTTTTTGTTCGGATACAAACAGCGTCGTTTGTGGCCGATACTCTTAGGTTCACTCCAAAAACTGTTCTTCGCGGCGTGGCCACGAAAAAAGGGGGAGAAGCAGAGTCGCTTTCCATTTTTATGCACGCCTACTGCAGAGCCCGAAGTCAGGGTACTAAAGAGGCTATTCGTGCCGGTGGGGACTGTTTGTTGGCTAGGCATAATCAGATACTGCGAGAACAGGGAAGGGTTCATTTTCGTCCAGACGTATCAGTAATTGGAGAAACGCCTCATCAAGGAGAAGCAGCTACCAGAGAGCATCCAGGAAATCCACATTTACGGTTATTAAAGTGTGCTCGACGTGCGCCATCTCCTACCAAAAGGCCGCCTCTAAAAAAGTAGACTGACCTTCTGATTTGTGACCTGTATTGTCTTTAGACAGATGCCTTCTTCGGACAGATCCTCCTTTGCCCAGAGAGCGCCTAATTTTCCACTTGTTACTCCTCGATTGTGTTCGAGCAAGGTGAGGGGCGTAACTTGAATTTGTAGAAAATTGTTGCTCTGCATACGATGCAGTTTTACTGTTATCGCGGATGTTTCATGGTTTCCTTCGTTGAAAGTGCTACAAAATATGGTTTCGAAAGTGGAATTGAGACGGCCCGACGACCATCCTGGGTTGGTTTTTGTTCGTATTACTCTACGGTAATAGGAACCCTTTCGATAGAGTCTAGAGTTCAAAGAATTTTTCTATCCCTGCAAAGAGGTACTGCTCATCCAGATCTTTTTCTATGGATGGACAGAAAGGTTCTCAGACAACTTGGAACAAAAATAACGTGCTCTCGAGACCTTTCAACGCTTGTTACCATCCAACACGCGTGGTGTCGTACATATAATTTGGACAAAAAATCTGTATTAGAGGAAATAGGTCAAAAGCTCCTTCAGGGTGAGATTGTCTGTTCGAAAGAAGATAGACACAATTTTGAGATATATAGGGCTCGTTTTGCCAGCCTTACCCTGCCACATCGTAGAAGAAGTAGAGGTGGATTTGAAGCTGCGCGTTCACAGCTACGTCACATCAAGTCTGGAAAACAGCTCCATGCAAAGCGGTTTGGTCACATGCTCCGTGTATTAACAGAGAGAGAGCGTGAACAGTTATTTGCCCTGGCAAAGGAGAAGGGGATTTTCTGGAAAGTTGAAAGGGCATTTTACCTTGAGAACATTAGAAGGGCTATATTGCTGTGTATCGATCCTGTCTATCATGCCCACTACCTTGAAAAGGCTGAATCAGAGGACGAGAGAGAATTAATCTCCTCTATTTCTACATTTGCTTGTGTGGGCTTGGATTCTTACGTAAAACACATTGCTGACGTTGTTTTAGTATTTGAGGAGCTTGTACATCACAAAAAACGTATTCAAAATACAAGTTTCACTTCTTTTTTTCTTAAGTGGGTAACATTACATAACCACTTAGACGAGTTTCAAGAGCTCAGAAATTCCATTAGAAAAATTGCTCATAAGATCGGATGTTCTGATCGCTGTTTAGGTCTTCTCGCCAGATCTGAGAGCATGATACATGGCGTTCAATCAGGTGCAGATGGCAATAATGTGCTTGCATTACTTCAGCTAGGTAGCCGATCTCAAAGAAAAGAAGCCGTTGGTTATGTTGCCCGCGATCTTTTTACCATTTCAGCATTTGTCTTTTTAAAAAGCTCTCCTCTTGATCTATCTTTGGGAAAGGATCTAACAGAGATTGCATCGACGTTTAACAACTTTTTTTTACTCATAACCCACACAATTTTATATCTTCCTGAAGATCTCAAGAGGGCCCAGCGTATTTCTAAATTTTGGTTGCGTGTGGCAAAAAAATTGTATGAGATGGGTGACGGTGCAACAAGTGCCATTATAATTGGAGCCCTAAATTCTACTCACAACAGTCGGTTGGCATATGACGCTAATGGGTGCCTTATTAAAAACTATGACGAAGAGTTCAAACGACTCTCCACAGTTTTTAGTCCAGAAGGGGCTCATAAGGCGTATCGTAATTGTTCAGAACGCATGGTGGTTCCATATATAGCGGTTGCAAAACAAGATATCATAAGTATGAAGGAGGCCACGAGTAATTTTGGTAGTGGGGGCCTTCCCCAGATTATTGCTATGGCTGGTAAAACTATAAAGGAGCTTTTAGAGCTTCAAGACAGAATAGGAAAAATGGAGTTTCACAAGCAAGAAACCAATATAGGGTCTCTTTTATCATCGGGAATTTCTTTGTTTGAACGAGAGGAAACAAAGTGGTTTGAAAGGTCGTATGAGCTGCGTTCACGAACATGAAAAAGTGGGGACACCTTTAACGTCCCCACTGTTTCTAGTTTACTCGATTACAAGCGGTACAAAACGGATGTTGGTTCCAACTTTAAGCTGAAGGAGCAATCGCTTTCCTTTTTTGGCACCCTTTATGGCTTGGGTAAATTCCTGAACCGTCGTCATACTTTGGCCATTTATGGCCAAAATCACATGTCCGGCTCTTAATCCTGCGTGATAAGCAAGGCTCATCGGATCTATTTGAACGATCAATAACCCCGTTTTGGTATCGAGCTTGTGTTTGGCCGCAAGCTCCGGTGTTACAGGTTCAACGACAACCCCTATGGAATCTTCGACAGAGCCCATCGACCGATCTTCATCAGGATGTTCTCCTACAACAGCCGTTAAACTCATCTCATCACTTCCCCTTCGAATTTTAAGGGTAATTTCTTGTCCAGGCTTTGTGAAGGCGATGACATTTCTGAAGGAACCGAGTGTTTCAACAGGAGTGCCTTCAACTTCTAAGATGATATCGCCTGACTCAAGACCGGCTTTATCTGCGGGACCATCAGTGACAACTTCTGCCACTAGGGCGCCGTAGACTTTCTCGAGCCCAACGGCAGCGGCAATATCGCTGTCGACATGTTGCAGAGCAACACCAAGAAATCCTCTGGAAAGCTGTCCGTGTTCAATGAGCTCATCCATAACCTTTTGGAGAAAAGTACTGGGTACAGCAAACCCAATGCCCATACTACCACCAGTGTTGGTAATAATGACGGTATTCATACCTATAACCTCTCCATTGAGGTTAACGAGGGGACCTCCAGAGTTTCCGACATTGATAGCAGCATCTGTTTGAATAAATGACTCTATACGAACGATATCAAGGTCTGCTCTTCCCTTTGCGCTGACAATTCCTGCCGAGACAGAGGCCTGGAAGCCGAGGGGATTTCCAATGGCAAGAGCCCACTCACCAACTTCGACTTTCGATGTATCGGCAAGCTCTAATTTTGGGAGGCCGCTCTCTTCAATTTTTAACAGTGCAATATCAGTGCTCGGATCAGTACCGATTTTCTTTGCTGTATACTCCTTTCCTCCTTGAAGCTGAACGGTGATGACATCTGCTTCTTCAGCGAGATGACTGTTGGTTAGAACGTATCCGTCGGTAGAGACGATGAACCCGGAACCATACACATAGCGTGGTTGTGCCGGAGCCTGATTGTGTTCAAAAGGGGTTATTCCAAAAAAACGCTCCCAGAAATCTTCTGGGGAGGAACTTTCGCCATGACGTTTTTGCCATTGTCGAGATTGAGTTTTTTTGAGACGTGATTTTATAGAGACGACACCTGGTAATACTTTTTTCGTCGCCTCAACAAATGGTTGGGAATAGGCGTGCGTTGACGAAGTTGTGGCGTCTGCCGGTAGCGATGTGGGAAGCAATGTCAAGATAAGGGATATGGCAATGCTATAAAAGGCGTTTGGCTGATTCATGGATGCTCTCTCCTTCTTCAGAAATTAATACCTAAAACAGACAGTTTACTCAAGATTAGCAAGGAATGCAATGGCAAGAGAGAGAGTGAGAAATCCTCGTTCTAATTGCTCGAAGGAGACGTTCTCATTAGGAGCGTGCATTCTGTCTGAGGGAAGTGTTATTCCCCAGAGGAGCAGTTTACTTTGAGATGCCTCTTGCAACACAGGGATAATGGGAACAGAGCCCCCTTCGATGATGCGCTCAGGTTTTCCTCCCCATACCTCTCCCATGGCTTTTTCTACAGCGAGAAAGGTTTCGGAATCGGTTTGAGCTCGAAACGCCATCCCTCGCCCTTTGAGGATTTCAACATCAAGGGAAGTTCCCTTGGGGGTGTTTGCATGTAAAAATGTCTGCACTTTTTCGGCAACGGTCTGTGGGTCTTGGCCAGGAACCAATCGGCAGGAGATTTTGGCTTTCACCTCTCTAGGGATAACGGTTTTGATACCAGGTCCTGTATACCCACCGCCGATTCCGTTTATTTCTAACGTGGGGCGAAGACCGGCACGTTCTAGAGGCAGAAATTGCTGTTCTCCTGCTACGGGGGGCTGTCCAAATTCCTTTTCCCACTCCGTCTCATCCATATGTAGAGAGAGCGCTGCTCTTTCTTGTTCTGAGGGCATATGCACGCTGTCGTAAAATCCAGGAACTGCGACAGAGCCATCGTCATTGTGGAGTCTGGCAATAAGCTCACTTATAGCTTGTAAAGGATTGGGGGCCATTCCGCCATATGAGCCAGAATGAAGATCTTGATTGGCTCCTTGAAGTGAAAGAGAGAGAGTTGCCACTCCTCGTGTTCCTATTGGAATTGCTGGAACATCTTTCTCGCGCATTCCTAAATCAATAATCATGGCGTAATCGGCCTTAAGAGCCTCTTTTTTTATCTCACAATATTTTATGAGAGATCCACTTGCTATCTCCTCTTCACCCTCTAGGAGGATTTTTATGTTGAATGGCAGCTCTTTTTTTATAAGCTCTTTGACAGCAGAGAGTGTAAATAGACAGGGACCTTTATCATCAGTAGTCCCTCGAGCACGCAGGATATCACCCTCAACCACAAGCGTAAAAGGATCGCTTTGCCACTCTTGAATGGGGTCTACAGGCTGCACATCATAATGGTTGTAGAGCAGAAGGGTGGGAGCGTCTTTTTTTGTTGATGGAAGGGAGGCAAAGATAATGGGACGACCCTCTTCATTCCAAATTTCAACCTCTGCTCCCATCGCTTGCAATTTGGCTTTAAGCCATTTTGAACACGCTGTAAAGTGAGGAAGAAAAGCAGGGTCGGCACTTACCGTTTGGAAGGCGATGAATTGAGAAAGGTCTGCTTCAAATGTAGATCGATTCTTTCTAAAAGTTTCCTTGAGGCGTTCAATCTCCGTCATTCTGTTTTCCTTATGTTGTTGGGTCGCTGGGAGAAAGAGGGGAAGCAGCAGCAATGCAAGCCAAACGGCAACACTACACATAGTTCTCCTTATCAAATCGATTGCAAGATCATATTACTACACTGCTCCTTATCAAAGAGCTCGCGTCCTGCAAGGGCTACACATCTGTTTTTAGACCATCCCTTTGGAAAGTATTTTGCAATTACTGCCTTTATATCATCAAGGGTGGTGTTGAAGATGGAATCTCGAAAGTTCTGCCTTGCAGCTGTTGTTATTCCGTGTTTCCATAAGCTATGCGCAAGTCCTGCGCGAGATCCCGGTGATATTGGTGCATCGAGGTCTTGGAGTACATTGAATTTAGCTTCGATAAGATCCGATTCAGAGATGGGATCTCTTAATAGCTTTTCAAAGCAGCTCTCAAATGTATTGAGCGTGGAACGTATGTTTGGGTCTCTAAAGGAGTAGAAAGAGAAGGTTCCTCCTACAGAGTCATAAGATGCGCCTCCTCCATACGCGCCCCCCTCCTCACGTAATGCTTTATGGAGCACAAGGTTATTTACAAGATGGGAGAGGACACGCAGGGCTGGTGCCTCACGGCTAGTGTATGGCACAGTTTTAAGGGCAGCACCTGTGAAACTTACACTTGAGGGAATAATAATACCTTGATTGGTGGAGACGGGGACTGGAATAGGTGGATTTTTCCATGAATGAAAAGATTTTGTTTTCAGATTTGCTATTCCACAAAATGCATTCTCTTTTAAGTGGAGAAGAGTTTTTGGATCTCCACAAAAACAAATTTCCATCCCATTAGTGAGTAGGACTGCTTGCTTAATTTTTGATAGCTTCTCAAGAAATGGCTTCTCTTGCGAGGCATAATCTTGGACGAGTGCTTTCAAATTTCTAAGATATGATAAGCCATATAACTGTTCTGAAATTGCGTGGGGAGCAGAAAGAGAGGCTGCTGAGAGGCTTCCTGCAAAGCCGGGAGCAAAAGAGATAATCCCATTTTCAAGACTGTTGAGCTGTCGCTCTAGAAGTTCAAAAATGCGTTTGGAATTATTAAAATCGGAAGAGAGAAGAAAATCAGAAAGGATTTCGAAAAGTTTATCGACATTTGTGTCGAGCGCTTTTCCTCGCAAGCCCCAAGTTGGACGGATTGTGTCTGGATCTGATGCTTGTCTGTTTAGGCCAAAAAAGGTGTCGATTCCACCAGTATGGGCTTCAATGTACTCAAGGGTCTCTTCGAAGGATCTATTTCCACATCCAAGTTGTGGTAGGAGAGAAAAAAAGACTCTTAAGAGCCAGATGTCTTCGGGGGCGATTTCCGGAACTGGAAAAGAGACAGAAGCGTAAGAGATACCGTTGGTAAATGTCTCGTGGGAAAAAAGCTCAGCATTGCCAATGGGTTCTTTGTGAAGGGATATCTGTTGGCATTTTTTTGAAATATCTTCTAGAGCAAGTGTTGGAAGGCAGTCGAGAGATTCCTCTTCATGTTGGAAGGCAATGAGGTTTTCTGCTTGTGTTGAGATATCCTTTTTTTGTTCTTCGGAGAGGTTTGAGAGTAACTCTGATAACCTTTCTTCCTCCTTTTTTTTCGTCTCCATCTCGAATGTATGCGTAGGAGCCATTGTCAGACGCACAAAGTGGCGATTATCGACGAAATACTTTTTGATGAGCTTTTGGAAAAAGAGGGGGTCTTTTTCTTGTGCGTCGCGAAGTCTTTGGAAAAGAGAGCGTCTGAGAAGGCCGTTGATAGGATCTATTCCATGGAGAGCAAGAAAAGAGATATTAAATGGGGCACGGCGAGTTGTAATCTCAGATGTAGAAAGTTCAATTTGATGGAGAGCACTTTCTATTTGTTCTTTGGGAATGCCCTCCTGAGCGAGCTTTTCGAAAGTGGAAAAAAGAAGCTGTTCAAGGGCGTTGCTATCTTCACTATTACATCCTGAAACGAGAATTACGTAGGGAACATCGACAATCTCGGTATCAGAAAAGCCCATGATCTGTTTACACAATCCAGATTGGAGCAGGCGGTGTCTGAGAGGCGAGGCATCCGTTTCGAGCAAGACGGTATTTAGGATATTAAGGGCAAGGCATTCGAGTTGGTTGCTGATATGTGTTGTGAGCCATCCAAAGGCGAGATGACTATTTTTATCGACTGAACCTGATGAGGCAACGGGAAAGGAGATAGAGTCATAGACAGGAGCTGAAAAGGGTGTTTGCTTTTGAATAGGGGGTAGCGGGGGGAGAGGGGATACGGCTGATAGGGCTCTTTTTTCAATGAAAGCGAGGTGTTCTGCCAAAGGAAGATCACCATAAAAGAAGAATATGCAACGACTTGGGTGGTAATAAGTGGCGTGAAAGTTTTTCAACTCATCGAGGGTAAGAGTCGGAATCTGCTCTGGATCTCCTCCTGAATTAAGACCATATGGAGACGTTGGGAAGAGCCGCCCACACAGTTCGTATAAGAGACGCTGATATGGATCTGACATGACCCCTTTCATCTCATTATAGACGACACCATTGATGTTTAATTTTTCTTTGTCGACCAATTCAAATCTGAGCCCCTCTTGCATAAAGCTTAAAGGGCGCAAGAGAGGGTGAAAGACAGCGTCTGTATAGATGTCGAGAAGATTATAAAAATCATGTTTGATCTGCGAAGAGGCAGGATAGCAGGTAACATCACTGGCGGTGAAGGCATTCATGAGGGTTTTCATACTGCGTCGCATCATAGAAAAAAGGGGAGCTCGTACAGGAAACTTTTCAGATCCATGTAAGACGGTATGTTCAAGGACGTGAGCAACACCATTTGATGAGGATGGAACTGTTTGGAAGGAAAGGGAAAAGAGATTCTCTCGATCATCAGCCTGGACATGGATCACGCGAGCTTGTGAGGGCTCATGAATAAGCTCTATAAGGCGGTATTGGAGTTCGGGTATCGGTCGGGCTCGTGTGACTACGAAATCACCAAAGCGAAACCCGGTGACGAACGCGTCGGTAGAAGGTAATTCTCGTTCGCTTATCGCAGCTGTTGCGGCAGATGTCGCTAGGGGAAACAGCGACAAGAGAAAGGTTATGGCAATGGCGCAGGCAGAAGAAATTGTATTTTTTATGTTCACAGAAACTCCTTTTAAGAGAGACTAATTACAAGAGATACTTAAGTGTACCTAAGATTCATTAAGAAAAGCAATAGCGAGAATAAGGGTAAGGAATCCCCTTTCTAGCTGTTCTATTGATATATTCTCATTGGGTGCATGAAATCTGTCCGTTGGCAGGGCTACTCCCCAGGCTATCAGCTCGCTCTCAGAGACGTCTTGTAAAATGGGAATGATAGGAATAGATCCCCCTTCTAATGTACGCTCGGGTTTTTGTCCCCATACCGTCTCAATCGCCCTTTCCACGGCAAGAAAAGCTGGGGAATCTGTTTTGGTTCGGTACGCTTTACCCTTTCCTTTTAGAATCTCAACATCAAGTGTCGTTCCTTTGGGTGCGTGTGCTAGCAAAAAGGCCTGTACCTTTTTAGCAATATCGTGTGGATCTTGCCCAGGAACAAGCCGACATGAAATTTTTGCTCTTGCCTCCCTGGGGATAACGGTTTTGATTCCAGGTCCTGTATACCCACCACTGATTCCGTTGATTTCAAGTGTTGGTCGTAGAGCTAAGCGCTCTAGGGGAGAAAACTTTAGTTCTCCGCCAAGAGGAGGCTGTCCATATTCTTTTTCCCACTCTTTTTCATCCATTGAAAGAGAGAGCTGCTGCTTTTCTTTCCCTTCTGGCATTTCAATCCCGTCGTAAAAGCCGGGAACGGCAACAGCCCCATCTTCACTATGGAGCATTGAGAGCAGCTTGCTTATAGCTTGTAAGGGGTTTGGTGCCATTCCCCCGTATGATCCCGAATGAAGATCCTGATTGGCCCCAGAGAGGGTGAGGGAAAAAGCCGCCACACCTCTTGTCCCAACTGGGAGGGAGGGACGTTTCTTTTCTCGCATTCCAAGGTCCATGACCATGGTGTAGTCGGCTTTAAGGGCCTCTTTCTTTTTTTCGCAGTACTGTATAAGAGAATTGCTTGATGTCTCTTCTTCCCCTTCTAAGAGAAGTTTAATATTACATGGAAGTTCAGATTGTATAAGCTCTTCAATTGCTGCAAGTACATAGAGGGCCTGCCCTTTATTATCAGAGGCTCCTCGTCCCCTAATGGTTTCGCCGTCTATTGTTGCTTCAAAAGGGTTGCTTTCCCACTCTTCAACGGGATCTATCGGCTGTACATCGTAGTGGTTATAGAGTAGGAGGGTGGGGGCATCTTTTTTGGGAGAGGAAAAGGAGGCAAAGATGATGGGAAAACCTTCTTGATTCCATATTTCAACACTGCCTCCCATCGCTTTAAGTTTAGCTGCAAGCCACGTTGAGCAGGCTGTAAAGTGGGGAAGAGAAGAAGGATCGGCGCTTACTGTTTCAAAGGCAATGAATTCTTTGAACTCTGAAAGAAGAGCTTTTTTCTTGTTTTTGAACGCTTCTTTGAGGGATTCTATAAGCATGTGGAACCATAGGGTTGGATAGGAGGATAGCAAATTGTACAACAAAGCTCCCTTACAGGCCAAGGTGATAGATCTTCATAATGATCTTCTTGCATATCTGGCTCTTTCTCCTTCCCGCACGCCAGATGAAGAAAGCTGTGGTTCTGCACAGCAGTTTCGAAAGGGTGGGGTGCGCTACCAGGTGCTTCCTGTATTTTCAGCAACAGAACATGATTCAGAAAAGACCATAGAGGTACAACTTAACTGTTTCAGCAAGCTAACCGAACTGTATCCAGACGATTTTTCAACGTCACATACGCCTGGTACAATCGGTCTTTTGTGGTCTATTGAAAACGTATCTGCATTTTTAGGGGAAGATGAACCCATAGAGGTCGGTATCAAAAGATTAGAAACTAGCTGCAGGCGGTTTGGACCTCCTGTATATGTAAGTTTGACATGGAATGGAGAGAACAGGTGTGGCGGTGGACCTGGTATTAATAAAGGGCTTACCGATGATGGAAGAGCTATTATTGAGGCGCTTGATCCTGCGGTGTCCATTGACCTTAGCCATACATCGGATGCACTTGCCTGTGACTTGATAGAAGAGGGTTTTCGCTTCCTTATCGCGAGCCATTCAAATTTTCGTTCTGTTATAGACGCCCCTCGCAATCTTCCTGATGAGATTGCCCAGGAGATAGTTGCAAGAAATGGAGTTATTGGGCTTAACGTTATTAAACCCTTTGTTGGGGAGTCTGAAGAGACCTTTTTGGATCATATTGAATATGCCCTTATGAAGGGGTGGGGTAACGCTCTTTCTTTAGGTTCGGACTTTTATTCAATGACGGTGATTCCTGAAGAGCATAGAGAAAAGTTTAAGGATCACTTTTTCTCGTCGTGGAAAGATCCCTCTTCAGTGCAAGATATTGCAGCGCAAGTTACCTCTCGATTTGGAGAGGACGTTGCCCACAACATCTTTTGGAATAATGCCTGGGAGAGGTTGATCTCTCCATATCTAAATCGAGCGTAGCGCAATGTCGCCGAGATGCTGTTCTTTGTCAAAGAGCTCACTTCCTGCAAACGCCACAAATCTGTTTTGGGACCAGTTTTCTGGGAAGTAGCGGGTGATAGCCCCTTTTAGATCATCGACAGATGTGTCGACGATCTTATCTCGGAAGCCCTGTCTGAGTGCAGTTGTCCTTCCCTGTTTCCACCAACTATGAGCAATCTCTGCACGAGAGCCTGGTGATATTGGTGTATCGAGATCTTGTAGTATATTGAGTTTAGCTTCGGTAAGATCTGATTCACTGATAGGCTCTTTTAAAAGTGTTTCAAAACAGGTTTTATATGTGTTGAGGGTGGAGAAGAGATTTGGATCCTTGTAAGAGTAGAAAGAAAATGTTCCAGCAATAGGATGGCAGCTTGTTCCTCCTCCATAGGCCCCTCCTTCTTCTCTAAGAGCAGTATGAAGAACAGTGTTATTTACAAGATGGGAGAGGACGGCGAGCACAGCCGCATCGTTGGTGGCATATGGAGTGGTTTTAAGAGCTGCGGAGGTGAAGCTTACATTCGATGGGATAATAACACCCCTGTGTGAGTAGGGAGGGGCGGGCTGTGTGGGATTTTCCCATGGGCAAAAGGCCTTAGTTGTAATATCTGAGATTCCACAGAATTGATTTTCCTTTAGGTGAAGAAGAGTTTTAGATTCGCCACAGAAGCTAATTTCCATCCCATTGTTTAATAGAAGGGCTTGTTGAAGTTCTAATAGTTTATCAAGGAAAGCATCTTGCTCTGTAGGGTAGTTATGGACGAGCGATTTGAGATTTTTAAGGTATGTTATTCCATGCAGCTGTTCTGAGATAGCATGGGGTGAAGACAGAGAAGAGGCGGATAGACTCATGGCATAATCGAGAGCGTGGGAGGCGATCCCATTTTCAAGATCGTTGAGCTGTTTTTGTAAAAGTTCAAAAATGCGTTTTGGGTTGTCAAAGCGAGCAGAAAGGAGAAAATCAGAAAAGATCTCAAAAAGTCTATCCACATTCCTATCGAGAGCTTTTCCTCGCAGTCCCCATGTTGGACAGATAGAATCGGAATCCGACGCCTGTCTGTGTATATTCAGTGAGGCTCTGACACCACCTGTATAGGCCTGTATATATTCAAGCGTTTGTTCGTACGTTCTATTTCCACATCCAAGTTGTGGGAGGAGATTAGAAAAAAGACGTAAGAGCCACATATCTTCGTAGGCGATTTTGGCTATGGGAAATGAGATAGAGGCGTAGGAGATGCCGTTGGTAAAAGTTTCATGGGAGAAGATTTCAGCATTGCCAACAGATTCTCGGTGGAGGGCAATCTGGCGGCACTCTTTTGGAACATCTGGTAGAGAGAGGGTTGGCAGGCAGTCGAGAGCTTGTTTTTCGCGTTGGGAATCGGCGAGAAGTTTTGCTTGATCTTTGATGTCCTGTTTTTGTCTCTCAGAAAGTGTTTTGAGTGCGTTTGAAAGTTTTTTTTCCTCTTTCTCTCTCTCTTTTTCCTCAAATGTTTTAGAGGGATTCATCGTTAGGCGTACGAAATGTTGATTATCGAGAAAATACGTTTGGATAAGCTTTTGGAAAAATCGGTGATCATTTTGAAGAGTCGTATGGAGCTCTTTAAAGAGAGAGTGGATGACAAGGCCGTTGACAGGATCGATTCCGTGGTGGGCAAGAAGGGCTGCTCTTGAATAGAGAGAGAGGCCAAAGGGAGCGCTATCGCTATTGATCTCTGATTTTGCAAATTCAAGTTGATGAAGGGCGCTCTCTATCTGCTCCTTGGGGATTCCAGAAGTGACGAATTCTTTAAGGGTAGCAAAGAGAAGCTGTGTGATGGCGTCGCTATCTTTTTCGTTACACCCTGTGATAAGAATAACGAAGGGAACTTCAGCAATTTCAGTGTCGCAGGAACTGAGCACTTGCTTGCACAGTCCTGATTGGAGCAGACGGTGTTTGAGGGGAGAGGCATCTGTTTCGAGTAAGACGATATCTAAAATGAGCAGGGCAAGACAGGTTAGTTGATCTCGAATAGGTGTTGTCAGCCATCCGAAAGCCAAATAACTCTTATTTTCGAGGGCATCTGTTTTGGTAACGGGATAGGAAATAGAATCAAAAATGGGCGCTGAAAAGGGTTTTTGTTTTGGGATTGGTGGCAGTTCGGCAAGGGCAGAGGCTGTTGAAAGGACCTGTTTTTCGATGAACCTAAGGTGATCAGCAAGTGGAAAGTTACCGTAAAAAAAGAAAAGGCATCGGCTTGGGTGGTAATATTCGGTATGAAATTTTTTTAAGTCTTCGAGAGTAATAGACGGAATTTCCTCTGGATCTCCCCCGGAATCAAAACCGTATGGCGATGTTGAAAACAGCCTTTTACAGAGCTCATTCATGAGGCGCCGGTACGGGTTGGTCATTGCCCCTTTCATCTCATTGTAAACAACACCATTGATACTCAACTTCTCATCATCTGAGAGTTCAAATCTGTGAGCCTCCTGCATGAAGCTTAGAGGTTGTAACAGGGGGTGGAAGACAGCGTCGATATAGACATCAAGAAGGTTGTAAAAGTCTTGCTTAATCTGGGAGGAGGCGGGATAGCAGGTAAAATCGCTGCCAGTCAGCGCATTCATGAATGTGTTCATACTACGCCGTGTCATAGAAAAGAAGGGATCTCGTACCGGAAATTTCTCTGATCCACATAAGACGGTATGTTCAAGGATATGGGCAACGCCATTTGACGACGGAGGAATTGTTTGGAATGAGAGAGAAAAGAGATTTTCTTGATCGTCGGCTTCGATGTGAAGAACTCGTGCTTGCGAGGGCTCGTGAACTAATTCGATGAGGCGGCATTGAAGTTCTAAAATAGGTCTGGCTCTTGTAACCGTAAAATCTTTAAAGCGAAATCCGGTTACAAATTCGTCAGTAGTAGGCATATGGTTTATTCTCAATCATTTTGGTAATGAGTTGAGATTTTAGCCTACACCCTCAATTAAGACCTACACTGTTTCCATGGGAGAGGTGGGTCCTTCTGGGCCAAGCTCGTTTGCAAGTGCTTGGAAAAAGGAGACGGTTCGTTTTGCAATGTTTGTCTGCCTGAGTGGGGTCCATGTTCTCTTTCGTTCCATACCCCTTTTAACAATTCCCTGGGAAGTTTTTTTCAGAAAAGCACCACCGGCTCTCAACTTCGTGACGGTGGCTGAGGCTGAGGTTTTTGCTGCCGTTCGCACAACACGGAAACCAGAGATATTTGTCAATATGGTGGCTGCATGGAGTGCCAATGGTGTCGGACCGAGTAGGGTCGCGCTCGCCGTCAGAGCTGCTCCGAATGTTGCCCATTGGGCGGTATCCCAGTTCGGGGAAGTGGTCAGGAAAAGGACTGCACCTATTCCTGTCGAGGCTATGGGATTGTCTTTAAGAGCTTTTACGAATCCTCCCAAAGCTGCGAGCACAGCACCCCTATATGTGCCCCCTTCTTCGGTGAGGGCAAAATAAGGAATAAGGCAGATTCGTATGAGCCCTCCCATATCATAGCGGTGAACAAAAGGTGCTACCGTGGTGACTGAGGCTGCAAATCTTGGCAAGGTGCCCATTTGTGTAAGGGAAGAGATAAAACCAGAGGCAGAAGAGGTATCGAGCCGCTCTAATTGTTTTTCGGCGATGTCTGCCTCTTCTGGGTCTATCTGTATTATCTGTGCCATTGAACGCTTTAGACCATCGATATCGGTATGGTCGTCTTGTATATGTTCTTGAATGGCCCGTTCTATTGCCACGTCCATTTTCGGTGTCTGTTCGTGGGCGGCGACGGGGGCTGTGTCAACATCCATCTCGTGAACAGAGAGTGTTTCTTCAGCTTTTTTCATTACCTTGTTAAGTTCATCATTTGTTTCTTCTGCTCGTATTAGGGCTTTTTTTAACTGTTGTAATGTCTTTGTCGGAGGTCTGCGGACCTTTCCCTGATTTATAATACTCTCGGCGATTGTGGTAGTTGTTTTAGTTCTTGAAAGCGTGCCTGTATTTTCATCATGGATTGTCTTTGCTTCATCAATTGTCGTTTTAATCTGTTCTTGAATTTGTTGAAGACACGATAGAGAGGAATCGGTCCCGTATTTTCGTGTAATTTCGTTTATGCTGTCTTGTGAAACCGCATGGATTCCGGGCGAAGCTGTGGCGGTTTCTAAGAATTCTTTGTCTTTGAGAAGATTTTCAAGTTTGGTAACAAGAGTGCGACTTGTTGTTTCTACGCCTGAGCAAACTTTAGACTGTTGTCTCATCTCATAGGATGATGCCATTGTTGGTGACGTCATTGTATTGCTCCTTACCTGTGTTATGCATGCTCTTAGTTCATTAGTCCGCTCGTCCCCTAAGGGGAATGGGGCGTTACTGCTATCCCTTTCTTCCCCACGGCAACCAAGAACCACCAGTTGCTGCTTTCGTGTACTCTAATTTGGCAACAACCGCATTTGCCCGTGCCTCGGCGTTGGTAATCCTTTGGCTAACTTCTTTCGAAATACTTAAGGAGCTTCCCGCTTCTTGCGCTTGATGTGTTAGGCTCGTAATGGGGACAATTTTTCTCGTGTGCCACCAGTCAATGATTTTGGGCGCAAGAAAAATAGCCGCGAGAATTCCCATCGCTTTCAGAGTCGTTTTTGTCCATCCACGGTATGATTCAGGGATGATCCTTGCGATAGCTTTATCAAGACCCTTCTCAAGTGGCTGAAGGATGATATGATCTACGGCACCCATAAGGAAGGGTGAAAATGCTGCCAGTAAAATGGCATAAACCGGAAGTTGTATACCACCTAGTCCTAGTGCAGACACGGCGAAAAGACAGTTGGCTGGGTTGAGGAGATAGTTGGAATAATTGGCAAACAGTCTCTTTCCGAGGTCGGCGGTGCGCTGTTGAGTTGAGGCAGAGACCGGGTGTGCAGAGGGCGCTGGTAACCTATCGAGAGAGGATTGAAGGGCGCTGAGCAATGTCTGTTTTTTATCACTAAGAAAAAGGTCATTAGCTGTGTCTATCGCCGCGATGTTATTTTTGAGTTCTGAGAAACAGATGGCGAGATCTTGCTTTTCAGATGGTGTTGCTTTTTCAATCTTCTGTGCGGCGCTCGTCACCATTTTTTCGTGAAGATCGAAGAGAAGTGGACCAAGAGCCCTGGCTTGATTTGAGATCAGATGAATGTGAAGCTGATTTCGTACGGACTCGGGGACCTGTAAGAGAAGGTCGAGGCATTTAGTTTGTTGCCGGGGTATGTTTTGTTGTGCAAAGGTATTGGGGACCTCTTCTAAGGCAATAGCATCAATGTCGTCGGGAAGGCGTTCTCGCCATAGTGTGAAGAGCCTCTCAATTACGTTGTCAAACGATGCCATGGTATATGGCACAGGGCTTTTGTCTCCTCCGAGCTCTACCATGATCTCTTGCCAGGCGTCAAAAACCTCTTCTGGGCTCTTATGGGTTATGGCGTTTTCGAGGAATTCAGCAACTTTCAGTGATGCAACAACTGCAAAGTCAGCACGCTTTTCTTTATCGATACAGGAAAAAATCTCAGCTAGCTCTGAGGGGGTACTTGCTTCCTGAAATGCATCTAGAAGGATGTTGTGACAGGTCTCTTCTGTGTCATTGGCGCCGGTCATTTCGTCCGTTGCCAGGGCGAAACGAACGATGGAGGCCAAATTTTCTGGAGATTCGGTGTGTGTCGCTTGTCGTCTATCGCTTAGCGCCTGGCGGAAGAGTGTTTGTATACCTGAAATGTTAGATGTGGGGTCATAGAGGTGAACTGATACGGCCTTTCCCCCTACATCCAAAGAACGTGGTGCCGACCATTTAGATTTGAGATAGTGATAGATGCGGACAAAAATATTCGGTCGGACGTCAAACGCTTTTTGAGGTTCGCTGATAGATCGAATACAGATGTCTGTGATTTGCGGGTGCTTGTCTGTCATGACAGCGTCGTAATTTTCTGCTAACTGCAGTAATTGCGATGTTGCGGTAATAGCCATAATAGTATTTTGCGGTTTTAGTACAACTCTTGTTGTTTTTAGCCTTTGTTTTTTAGATATAATAATATTCAATTGATTGAAATAGTTTTTTCCCATGAAGTTTTTTGTTGTGTGTGAGAGAGAAAATGGATATAATTTTCCTTTACAACCCAGGCGTCCACCTAATCTTCGGCATTGGGTTTTTTCGGTGAAGTAGATACAAGTAGCGATGAACCAATGGTGTTCCTTGTTTGAGGGGAAGGCTGTGAAGTTACGTATTTATACCGAGAAAAGATAGGTGTTGGAGATTGGGTGGACGCTTGAGTTTACAAGAGGAGAAAGGGATATCTGATGAAGCGAAATGCGGTACTACCTAATTTTTTCACGGCGTTAAGTCTGTGTTGTGGTCTATTTGTTATTTTTAAGATGAATATGATCCCTCCTGGGACTGCTGTTTTCGATCAGGTCCTCTCATGCGTCAAAATATTGCTTGCCGCTGCTGTTTTTGATGTGCTCGATGGCGCTCTTGCCAGAGCTATGAATGTAAAAACCAAGTTCGGTGCCTTTTTTGATTCCATGGCAGATGCGGTTTCGTTTGCAGTGGCCCCTTCGGTGTTAGTGCTCAAAAGTCTTTCAATGGTTCCCGGGACAGTATTTTCTGCGTTTTTAACAGTTGGAGCGGTGATCTATTCTGTAGCTGGAATTTTGCGGTTGGTTCGCTATTCGGTCATTGCCATGGGATCTTCTCCAAATCTTGGGCCTTTTTCGGGGCTTCCTGTTCCTTGCGCAGGCGTTGCAATTATTGCTCCGACTCTGCTGCTCATGGGGGAGTCGGTCTCTGTCAGCGCTCATACGCACGCCGTTATTGCCACCGTGCTCTTTTTTGTTTTAAGTTACTTGATGCTCAGCCGTTGGAAGTTTCCAAGTATCAAAGCATTTAACATGCCGGTTACTTCTACCAGGCTGCTTGTTATCACGGTTGCTCTCTTTTCCCTCCTTCTCTTTCTTGCACTGCACAATTTTCCAGTGGTTCTGCTTCTTGCCTCTTGGGGTTATATCATCTTTTCTGTGGTTACAGCCTGTATGAGGCTAACTAAAGGTGGTCAGCGATTAATGGCTGATGACGAATTGGAAGAAGAGGTCGAGCCTTAGTCTTAAGTCGTTGGACGTGAACGAGAAAAGGTTCGGAAGAGGGCAATGATCGCTCCCCATACCTGTACTTGATCGATGGGTACAAGTGTGCTGGTCATAGCTTGGCCCACAGCAAAGGGGGTTGAGCGAAAGCGAACATGTTCGTCTTCCTCGAAATAGTGTCCAATAATTGTCTGATCGGTTGATGAGGCTAAGACAAGTTCTCCTTGATCAATGGTTTTTGTTGGCTCCACAAGGAGCAGGTCTTGCGGCAGGAGATGTTCCTCGGTAAAAGAGGCATCTTGAATAACAAGGCCGTAGATATCACACCCTTGAGTTATCAGATGAGAAGGAATAGAGACAAAGGTTGTTTGCGAGAAGAGATCGGGCGGTCTTTGTCGAGAGATGTGGCCGATTACCTCAATATCAAGAGAGGGGGAACGGAAGCATCCTTTTGTAGGTTGCAGGTTTCTCCATGACCTGGGGATATTTTCGAGTACCCCTTTTTCTTTTAGCGCTTTTACAAACCGGTAGATGCTCGCTGTTGAGCTATATCCAAGTATGTGTGCGAGCTCACGATAGCTCGGTGGTGATCCATGAGATGATTGGTAGCTTTCTATGGCTTCATAGACTCGGCGTTGCTTCGGCGTGAGGCAAGACATCGCTACTGACCCTTTCTGTGGAACGTTTTGCAAATAAGACATCGAGCCAAAGGGCTGTTAACCACATGATGAGAGCTGAAGTTACAATATCTGACAGGTAGTGGCCTCCTTGTGAAAGGCGTGCCCAGGCAAGAATAGTCCCCATGATAGCAGCAGCCGACAGCCCCGTAATCTTCAGCCACCGTTTGCGTCCACGGCGCCCGAGAAAATAGAGGGAGAAAAAGTAGAATCCCATGGTTGCATGTCCTGAGGGTAAAGAGCGTAGGTGGCGATCTACAGGCCCTGTATACCTCGTATAGATGGGACAAAAGGGATATTTTCCACCAAAGAGTGTCACCTGTTTTGGTCGTGGGCGTTGCCAAAATCTCTTTAATAAACCATGGCCAATGACTCCGGACCCGATACACAACGTTAAACTCAAATAGAGAGCGGGTTTCCAGATATTATTTTTACGGATCAACAACCCGATGACAAGGACAATGGCACTTGCAGCAAGAAGAAATTGCCCTGGGCGAAGCCCATATCTATAGACGGTCCAACACCAGGCGGGCGCTTGAAAATACTCTTTTCCTCCCAAGAAAAAGGAAGAAGTGGCTATATCAATCCTGGATGAAAACGGAACAAACAGCAAAAAGGCGACGAGGGGGATCTTCCAAAAAAGGGAAGGAGTATTTGTTTCGGGCTCTGTTTGCATGTGTTTAGTGCCGGGTTAATTTTCATTTCTGTTGCAGCGTTTCGTGTAGATCACAATCAGAGGTATCATCGTTGTACACTGCGTGTTGCAATGGGCAAAGACGAATATGCCAGGTTTGTCCCTTTTTGTCGAAGAGCCGCTGTATATTGCAACTTGAGTTTGCATGACTCACGAAATTGTTGGATCGAGGACCTTAGAAATTACAACCGCGTGATCGAGATTTGTTCCATTGACTGTGCAAATTCCTTTTTCTTTCAAAGTGGCCAGCACAATATCCCTATTTTCTTCTGATTCAACGATAATTTGTCGAATATAATGGGCACCCAGAGTTTGGTTGAACATAACCTCGTTAAAGGGGTAGGGAGCATTGGTTTGTTGGGAGAGAAAATGAGAGAGAGAGGGTCGTTTTTGAATTTCAACCCTTGGTCTGTAAGGAAAAATGGGCCATTGCTTTAGGGCACCATGGATCGGCATAAAATGTTTTGGACTTCTTAGACCGGCTCTATCGTTGAGGTAGAAGTAGGGAATTCTTTCAAATGCTTGAAGGTCGAGTAGTAGTGTGGCGTGGCCTTTAACGGCAAAGTTTTCGGATTCGTCTCGAGATGAAAACTGATGCTCTGTGAAGAGGCGGGTAAAAACCTGGTTTCCTGCCCCTGACCACATGGTTGTTACTGGTGAAAATCCTTTTCCTATAAGTCCTCTTTGGGCTCGCTCCTGTGATGATAAGAAATCTCTCTGAAGGATACTGGCGATAGTTTCTGCTGTCTGTTGCATGGTTTGTGGGTTAATAAGCAAGGCTAGTGTATAGCCTCCTTGCTTGCGAACTTTTTTGGGGAGAGAGGGAAGGACCCATTCGATGTGGTTTAGTCCCGTAAGTGCCGGCTTCATATTATCGAGGTCTCTACAGATCTTTTGCTGATCCTTAGCCGATAGGCTGGCATAGAGAGAATTTGGATCTTTATCGGGATTTCCTAGTTGCATTTTTCTCGGATAACGAAGACTGAGAATGCGGGCGAGATGTTCGTTTCGTCGATCTTCATAACGCGGAATCATAAGTGCTGTTGGCAGTCCTATTGCAGAAATGGATTGTTGTACTTTCTCGAGAGGAGTTTCTCTTTTAAACCGAATGCGAATAAGGTTGTATGGGTTCCAATACAAATGATTTTCTCCTACAAAGATAGAAACAGCGTCGTTTATCTGTATCTTCAGGCCAGAGCCAAGTTTTTGTTGAGCACCTTCTAATACAAAGAGACCGTTGTGATCTCTGTGAAAGCAGGTATTTTCGCTTTTGGCGTACTTGTGGTATATCGATTTAGCGCGTGTAAGCTGTGCTCGCGCTCTACTTGTCAATTCAAAGGAGAGTTCGATACACGGGCCGTCTTCAAAACTCTTTTCACAGACTCGAAGTTGTTGTCTGCGTACACTGTCACATCCAGTTGGGATAAAAAAGGGTGTGGAAAGATCATCACCAGAGGCGAGTAACATGGTAAGAGGATGAATGTCGGGAATTGAAAAAGCACAGGCTTTATCGAGGATCTCTTTTGCTCTGTCATACTCTCCATTTTGTACGAAGATGGTGGCGGCGTGTTCAAACGCTTTCGTTATAACGGTTTTGAAGGAGCTATCGTGGTTGTGCACACCGGTTTCCAAAAGCTCTTGAGCATATCGTACAATAGTCTCAGCGTGTGATATTTGAGGATCTTCATCGGTCGATTTTTTCCAAAAAATATTTGTAAAGAGCCTTGAAATAGTTTGAAGCGGGCCGTCTTTACTGGATGAGAGGGGCGGTATTTCCAGGAGGCGGGAGAGCTGAAAATATTTTTGTTCTGCGATCAGCAGGGGCGGTGCTTGTGAAGGCGAGAGTTGTTCTTTTTCGATGAACGCGTGAAGATGTGGGCGACACGTCTCTTTGCTTATATGGGAGAGAGCAGCAAAGGTGTCGGCGACGTCACCAAAAACACTGTTTTTTAGGGCATTCAAAAAAGCGTTTTCTGTTTCTTGGCGCCGTCTAAGTTCATTGGAAATCTCTTGGATTCGTTGACGCCCAATGTCAGTAGAAAGCTCTTCTTGGAGACGCTCTTGAAATTCATGCAATAAAGAGGTTGGAATCAGATCGAGGCCTGTTTTTAACCAAGAAAGAATGTATGAGATCGGCATTGTTTGGACAGGTGGAATTTCTTGTTTGATACCGAGGGAGGATAATATAGCGTTGAGAAGAGGAAAATCAGATTTATTGATAGTTGCCAGGATCTCGTTAAAATAATTTGCCCCTCCTCTAGATGCATGAGCACGAAATTTCTCTTGATGGGTTACATAGATCAAGCGGTTTAGTTCTAATCGGATTGCTTTGAGTTCTATTTCGAACTCTTCAAACTGTTGGGGAGTTATCTGCCCACTCCTTTTGAGGTGGCAAAATTCTTTATAGATATCGAGGTAGTCGAGCGATTTATTAAATTCTTCCTTATGCTGCACAGGTGATGAGAGGAACAGCCGAGAAAAATCGGCATTATCGGCATTTTGTACACATTTTGCCATGAGTGATTTTTCATGGAGAGGATCGCTATCTTTATGTGCAATGGCCTCTTTGCATTCTTTCAAGACAGATTCGTCTTCGACTCCAAGCTCTTCTAAAACACCCTGTAGAGCATCAGCGCTATCGGCATTATAGACATCGGTTGCGTCCGTCTGTCTTTTGCTGTCATGGGCTGCCGCCGTCAGCTGTATGAGGTTGAGTGTGTGTATATCAATCTCTCGTTGGCTGTGTGTGGGATGGTATTTGTGGTAGAGGTAATAAAAGAGTGGGGCGATAACGGCCGTTCTTGCCGCGTGATCACTTCCGTGATTTTTTCGAGGATCATTTGGTAGGAATTGGGAATTGCCTTCTGGCATAAATTTACGATTAATTGTTCGTCTGCCAATCCAAGATTGTGGGTGCTGATTGTGAGGGCAATTGTTGGTATTGTTTACCTCGATTTTTACTTTTTGGGTGAGCTCTCCCCATCTTTTCTTCTGATTCTCATGAGTTACGGTTACATCACAGGCTGGGGGAAATTTTTTCGCGTAAAATGGAGAGATGATGTTTTCCTGGATAAGGACGGCTATCTTTTTGGAAAAGCAGCTATTTTCAGTGGTGAGCGACAGCTTGGGTAGAGCAACCTTTTGGGCAAGTTCGGCGCTTTTTTTCAGAGATTCTTTGGTGATAGCGGCAGAAAATCTCTGCTTGCGTGAACAAAAGATAATGTGAGCAGCCCTCAGTGAAAGCACTCCTATAGCGACAGAAGAAGCAATACACACGACTTGCTCTTTTGAAGACAGTTCTCTCGAAAAAAAATTGAAAATATAGTCATCAAAGAAAGACGAGATTTGTTCGACATGCATGCTACAATTCCTTTTGTTTTTTAAATTTAAAAAAGAGCACGGTTGAAATTCACATAAATCAGAAAAATGCCATGTTAGACTATTGTTGGATCAAGGACTTTGGATGTTTCAATCATCTGATCTAGACCTGTTCCATTGACCGTGGAAATTCCTTGATGTTTCAAGGTGGCGAGCACAAAAGCCTTTTCCTTTTCGGACTCAACAATGATTTTGCGAATGTAGTGGGGGCTAAGGGTCTGGTCGAACATGACTTCATTTAACGGGTAGGCGGTCCGGGTTTGAGAAGAGAGAAAATCTTCGAAAGAGGGTCGCCTTTTAATTTCCGCCCTTGGGCGGTATGGGAAGACGGGCCACTGCCACCTAGCGAAATGAGCGATCCTTCTATGTCTTGGATTTCGCAGCCCGGCACGATCTTCAAGGTAAAAGTAGGGGATGCGTTCGAATGCTTGAAGATCGAGAACAAGAAAAATCTTTCCACAAAGGACAAAATTCTCGAGGTTTTCCCGAGAAGAAAACTGATTCTCAGTGAAAAAGCGCGTGAAAACCTGATTGCCACTTCCCGATTTTAGATTTACCGATGGGTTGCACCCTTGCCCAAAAATTCCTCTTTGAAGACGCTCCTGCGAAGAGAGAAGACCTGTTTGAAGAACACTAGACAGAATATGTGACGTATTTTCGATAGAGTCTGAGTCGATAAAGGTGCCCAGCACCCGTCCCCCTTTTCCCCGAGCTTCGTTGGGGAGAGAGGGGAGTGTCCACTCAAGTTGATCTGGTCCAACGAGGGTGGGCTTCATGCTGGCAAGGTCTCTATCTACTCTTTTTCTTTCTTTCGAGGAAAGATTAGCATAGAGAGTATGCGGACTCTTGTTGGGATCGCCGAGTACCATTTTTTTGGGATAATAGAAGGTGAGAAGACGGGAGAGGTTCTCTTTCAGTTCATCTTCACTTCGAGAAACCATAAGCGCTGTCGGTAGCCCTATGGTAGAGAGTGCATCGTGCACCTGTTTGATAGGAGTTCCCCTTTTAAAGCGAATGCGGACAAGGCGGTGTGGATTCATGTACACAGGGCTTTTGCCCACGAGAATGGTGACAGAATCATTTACTTTGATTTCATAATCATTTCCCAAAAATTCAGGCTGCTGGCCTGAAAATAGATCGCCTGTTCTTTTCTGAAACCCGGTGGCGATTGCTCTGCTCTGTTGTTGGAAAAGAGGTTTTGCCTGTTTAAGCTGTGTTCTAGCTTTAGTTGTCAGTTCAAAAGAAAGCTCAATACAGGGTCCTTTTCCCTGAAAATGTTTCTCACAGACCCGAAGTCGGCGTTTGCGAATGCTATCGCATCCTGTTGAAATATAAAATGGAGTTGAAAGATTATGGGAGTTCAGCAAGGTGATAAGAGGGTGAATATCGGCAATGGGGAGCATTTTGGCCCGGTTGAGGATATCGTTTGCTTTATCGTACTCCTCTTGCTGTGTAAAGATGGCAGCGGCGTATTCAAACGCCTTTGCGAGGGCTGTGTTGATAGAGCAATCGTGATGGCTTGCGTCGTCTTCTAGAAGCCCTTGGGCCGCGTGCACGAGGTTTTCAGCATGAGTGATTCGAGGGTCTTTATAGACAGGGAAATTATTTCCGAATATTTTTGCGAACAGCCTAGAAATTTTTCGAAGAGGACCCTCCCTATAGCCTGAAAAGGGCGATTTTTGGAGAAGATGTGAGAGGGTAACGTATTTTTGTTCCGTTATCAAAATGGTTTTTGCTCTCGAAGGAGGCAGCGAAGATAACTTTTTTCCCTTGATGAAGTTGTGAAGAGTTGGACGATATTTTTCCTTGCTGATGTGAGGAAGATTTGCGAAGGATTTAGCAATTCTTTTTAAATCCTTTTTTCGTCGCCTGAAAGCGGCCTCAAAAACCTTTTCCGCATCACCGCGCCGTTTAAGTTCATCGGCGATCTTTTGTTTTTGATCTATCGCTCCAGAGTCATCGGGAAAGTCTTGTTGCAGGCGCTCTTGAAATTCAAGAAGAAGGGAAGTGGGAATTAGATCCAGGCCGGTTTTCAACCAAGAAATAATATATGAAGTAGGTACTGGTCGGATTGGAGGAAGTTCTTTTTTGGTTCCGAGAGAAGTTAATATGGCGCTGAGAAGGGGAAAATCAGATTTATTAACTGTTGCAAGGATCTCATTACAATAGTTTGCCCCCGCTCTGGATGCATGAGAACGGAACCTCTTTTTGTGAGTTGCATAAATCAGGCGGTTTAATTCCAATCTGATTGCTTTGAGTTCTGTTTCGAACTCTTCAAAGTGTTGAGGGGTCACTTGTTCGGTCTTTTTGAGATGGCAAAACTCTTTGTAGATATCAAGGTAGCCGAGAGATCGATCAAACCCAACTTTATGCTGCACAGGTGATGAGAGCGACAGCCGCGAAAATTCAACGCTGTCAGCATTTTGGAGACATCGTGCAATAAGTGATTTTTCCTGGAGAGGGTCGCTATCTTTCTGTTCGATTGCCTCACTACACTCTTTTAAAACGGAGACATCTTCGACTCCCAGCTCTTCTAAGACATCGTGTAGAGCATCGGCGCTGTCGGCATCATAGACATCTGCTCCTTCCGTCTGTCTTTTGCTGTCATGAGCTGCCCCTGTCAGCTGTATGAGATGGAGCGTCTGCGTGTCGAGCTCTTGCTCGCCATATGTGGGATGGTATTTGTGATAGAGGTAATAAAAAAGTGAAGCGATAACGGATGTTCTTGCTGCGTGATCACTTCCGTGGCTTTTTCGAGGATCATTTGGTAGGAAGGGGGATTGGCCCTCTGGCATGAATCTACGATCTATGGTCCTTCTCCCAATCCACGATTGAGGGTGTTGATTATGAGGCAGCGTACCAGCGTTATGTGCCTCAACTTTTTCTTCTTGGGTTAACGCTTTCCACCTTCTCCTCTGGCCTTTGTAGGGAACGGTTACCTCGTTGGCGTGAGGTAGTTTTTTCGCGTAAAATGGTGCGATAACTTTTTCTTGGATAATGGTGGTTATTTTTTCTGGTAAGCAGCTGTTTTCTGCTGTGAGTGAAAGTGTCGATAGGGCAACGCGTTGTGCAAGTTCAGCACTTTTTTTTAGCGATTCTTTTGTAATAGAGGCAGAAAATTGGCGTTTTCGTATGAAGCAGACAGCATGAACTGTTCCCAGTGTAAAGATTCCGATAGCGACAGAGGCGACAAGATAGGCGACTCTTTCTTTCAGGGAAAGTTCTTTCGAAAGAGGGTTGAGGATGAACTCGTCGAAAAAGGATGAAATGGACTCAATTCTCACGTCGCTTCCCATAGAAAAAGGCGTTACGATAAAGGAGGATCATTCTAGCAACCGGTATTAGTTTTTTCGTACCCCTGATTGTGACTTATCTCTCACGTAGCCTCAAGCGAAGGAGGAAAGAGACAGGTGTTTAGACGACGCCAAGGTTTTTATCTTGGCAAGGAAAAAAACGAAGTACATTTTCTCCTGCAGCCAGCCTATGTGAGAGATACGTCACAATCAGGGATCGTGGTCAAAAGACTGTTCCTGTTCTAGAAGAATATATTCAGAACTATATTTTTTCTGTTAAGATGATGCGTGACTTTTGTTGGGATAATTGACACAAGACGATTTTTTGAGGTACAATTCGGATAAATGCTTTTTTTTAGGGGAACTATGATCGGCTGTCGCTGTCTATTCCACATATTTTTCTCTTCCAATTATCGACCCGATTAGGGGTCGTTCTATTATTTTTTCTCTCACATCTATTTTTTAACCTGATTTTCACTCCTCGTGACCGTGTCTTGAAGATATTGTGTACGAGTGGGAGATAGTCCTTAATCATGAGAGTTAAGATATGAGTACAGTTTTTTTACCATTTTTCGTTGTTTTGTTTTTTTCATTAGTTGCCAGTTTTGTTGCTTCTAGAAGAAGGAGCGATTTTTTTCTGGCTAATCGGAGCATCAGATGGCCTATGTTGGTTGGGACATTTGTTGGCACCCATATTGGGGGGGGATTTCTTATTGGCAATACCGACGCCGTTGCAAAGATGGGGCTTTCTGGGGCCGTGTACAGCGTTGGATTGGCTCTTGGCATGATGTTTCTCGGAATAGGGTGGGGGCCGAGGTTGCGCTCATTACTTATTGGTACGTTGCCGGAGCTTTTGGGAAAAAAGTTTTCCAGCGTTCCTCTAAAAAAAGTAGGGGCTCTTTTGGCCATCTGCTCCCTTTCTGGTATTTTGATGTCGCAGGCCATTGGATTACGTCGGTTTTTGTCTTCCGTAGGATGTCATGAAATGCTTTTTTTTGTTTCGTGGGGAGCTGTTGTTCTTTACACAGCGCTCGGTGGATTGCTCGCCGTTGTCTGGACGGATCTTTTGCAAGCTTCGATCATGGTTGTGATGCTTGGTGTAATTTTTGTTATGGCCCTTTTTCCTGAGTGGACAACTATTGCAAAAGAGGCGATGAGTTCTCCGATTGAGTGGGGGAGATCCCCCCTTTCTTCGATTGTATTCCCTGTCTGTTACATGTTTGTTACGCAAGACATGGCGCAACGTTGCTTTGCTGCCAAAACCCCAAAAGATTCTACTAAGGGGTGTATTGGTGCAGCAGTCATCTTTCTACTGCTTAGTATTGTTCCGGTAGCGGCAGGGTTATTAGGAAGAGCCTGGAACCTAGAGTGTGAAAAAGGATCTATTTTCATGCAAGTAGTAGACAGGATGTCAAGTCCATGGCTTTTTGTCGTCACAGCTTCAACAGTGTTGCTTGCTATTATTTCTACGTCCTCAACTATTCTTTTGGCCTTGAGTTCAAATGTAGTTCAGGATTTAGGACTGCCCAAAGGCGGAGGAAAAGCAGTTACTTTTTTGCTGGGGATTTTGGCGCTCTTGGGTCCTTACTTTGGTGATGATGTCATCGTTTGGATTGTGACGAGTAACGCTCTTTCTGTGGGCGCACTCTTTATTCCGGTTCTCGTTGCTGTATGGAGCAAGAAAACTTTTCTTCCGGCTTCTGCGGCATGGGGATCGTTTTTTCTTGGACTCATTGCCACGATTATCTCTCAAACCATGATGGAGGGTAGTATAGCTGTTGTTGTTCCTTTTCTTTTTTCGGCAATAGGCTTTGCTCTTGGCTGGATGTTTGATGAACAAAAAGAGCCCGCGATAGCATGAAAATCTAAGTCGCCCTACGTCACGCTCGTGTCCAAGCGTGATGTAGGGGGCAACTTGGGTTTAAAACCCAAGCTGCTCCCTACATCCTTGCTACGGTTCAAATAGAAAAAGTTAAAGAAAAGACCTCTATAAAAACCATCAGCTTCAATAGAAACCCTTTTAGAAGGTCTGCACAAATGCAATAAGTTGTGATTATTTAAGAAGTCCCTTATTGGTTTTGGATGTAGTGTAGACCAGATCGATCACACTTGAACAGATCTGCACGTGACAAATGAAACATTAATTACTTCGGGCAAGTATCAACTTGCCCTTCACCACTTACTGTTTCACTTGTCACGTTCGATTGTGTTCAAGCGTGATGTAGGGGGCAACTTGGGTTTAAAGGGACCGCGGTTCTGATTTATCTCTTCACTGTAAATTCTAATATTAGGTTAAAATGCGAGCCGAAATATGTGTCGATAGTTTTTTTCGAGAAGAGGGAAAGGTATGATTTTGCTGGCGGTAAGTACTCTGGTTGCGATTGTTGTGTTCGTTCAGCATCAAAAACTTCGAAGGGCACAAAATCGGACGAAGGAGTTACAAAAATCGTTGGAGGACGAGCGTCTTGCAAAAAGAATCCTTGAGTATGAGCTGGAAGGTGCTCGTGCGCTCGAGAGAAGGACAAGAGAGCTTATAGATGCAACACGACAGCAGTTAACAGATAAATTTGAAGCGATTTCCCATAATACGTTCTCACAATCTCAGCGTACTTTTTTCGATATGGCCAAGCAGACCTTCGACCAGTACCACACGCTCATGAGTGGGTCCATAACAAAAAAACAAGAGGAGATGTCGGGAATTCTTACGCCTCTGAGAGGCTCACTGGAGCAGATGGAAAAAAAGGTCCAAGAGCTAGAGGTCTCTCGAAAAGGGGCCTATGAGGGTGTGCAGCAAAAACTTCAGGATTTGTCAGCAGGGCAGGCTATGCTCAACAAGGAGACCGGAAACCTTGTTAAAGCTCTTCGCGAGCCAACAGTGCGAGGACGGTGGGGCGAAATACAGCTGCGCCGTGTTGTAGAGGTTGCGGGGATGCTCTCATATTGCGACTTTGAGGAGCAAGTTTCGACGGGTTCTGAAGGCGGAGCTATTCGTCCCGATATGCTCATTCGGCTTCCCAATGATCGTCTTGTGGTTGTTGACTCAAAAGTTTCGTTATCCGCTTATCTCGATGCGATAGAGACAGAAAATATTGAAGATCGACGGGAAAAGCTTGTACAGCATGCTAAGTTCGTTCGTCAGCATGTGGTGCGTCTTTCTCAGAAGAAATATTGGGACCAATTTCCCAAAGCTCCTGATTTTGTCGTTCTCTTTATGCACGGCGATTGCTTTTTGGCACCAGCTCTTGAACAAGACAAAGAGCTGTTGGAGTTCGCCAGCGCCCAAAGGGTTTTGTTAACAACACCGACATCTTTGATCGCCATGCTCAAAGTCATTGCCTATAGCTGGGGTGAGGCGAAGATCGAGCAGCACGCTCAATCGATCTTACAAGAAGCACGCACCTGGCTCGAAAGGTGTAAGATTTTCAGTGAGCATTTTTGTGATATCGGGCGTCACTTGGAAAGAGGTGTGAAAGCGTACGATAAGGCTGTCTCTTCCTTTGAAAATAGGCTTCTTGTTTCTGTTAAAAGACTTGCGGCTTCTGGCCTTCAGGGTGCAGACGTAGAGTCCCCACGGGTAATTCGTTGCTCCCCGGCCGCTATGCAACACGAGAGACAAGAAAGGTGTGAAGAGGAAGTTGCGGTACCCTGTTCGTGTCCCTCCGACAAATAAAATAGTTTATTCTGGAAATTAATTAATGAATTCATACAATCCGGATTATAAAGCCCAATAATTATTGGGCGGTTTAATATGGGTATTGATATGAATGAAGATCAGTTGTTAGAGCGTATCGCCCGGCTCGAGTTTCAAAACGATCAGCTTGTTACCGAACTTGAATATGTCGATTCCCTTCTCAGAACCGCCGGCTTCACGGAAGGGCTGGAATCCGTTAAAAAGGCGGCGCAGGAAATTTCCGATTGTGAATACTGGCAAGAGAGGCTCTATGAAGACGGTCTGCCAGATAGTCCCCCAGGTCTGGATGATTAGAACCCAAGTTGCACCCCACATCCCTGCTACGGCTCAAATAGATGATTGAAATGACAAACATGGGCGTAAAAAAAGGGATGCTTGTTCTCCGACCGTAGTGGTAGTATTGTTACTACAAACTCAACTTGCGCCCTATCCCTTTTAAGGGCTGAGCAAGACGAATAAGGTACAAGTGCTGCGACGAAGACAAGGTTTTTACCTTGCCGAGGAGTAACGCGAAGTAAATTATTTGTCGCAGCCAACCCTTAAAAGGGATAGGGCGCAACTTGAGTTACAATATTAAGGCGAGAGAATGAAGCGGTTTTGGGATCAATTTTCTTCTTGGGAAGAGGCAGAAAAAGAGTGGGACGCAAGAGCGGAGAAAAGCTCGCAAGAGTACTCAATTAGAAAGCTCAAATCGTTCCCAAAGGGGCCACAGATTGTTGAAGGTGAAGAGCAGTATCTTAGGTGGAAAGGGCTCTACTGGCTATTAACTGGAGAGAAGGGGGCCTCTTTTTGGCGAAAGCTGATCTTTCATCCTTTCTCCTGCTTTGGCCGCTATATTCGATCTCTGCGAAAAAAGAATGCGTGTCGGCAAGATGGAGATCTTTTCTTTTATGGTGTGGCGAATGTCGGGGAGATGCGCTCTTTACTCCAAGAAGAGGATGTCGTTCTAGTTGTCGGATTTTCTTACTGCCAAAAGCCTATTGAGTGCCCCTGTGGTAGATTTTCACAGCAGTGCTCTGCTGATCTTGAAAATGGGATATGTAAACAGTGTTTCATAGGCAAGGCGTACCATAGCCTGCCTTGTGAGCGAACCATTTTTTCAGTGATTCCAACAGCGCACGATATTGGTGTGCAGATGATAGATGCCGAAAAACAGTTCCCCGGGAAGAAAGTGCTTTTTCTTATTACAACGTGTGAGATGGCCCTGAAGATGTTTGGGGATTTTGCCCATGCACTAGGGGCGCGTGGTATAGCTGTCAGGCTCTCAGGAAGGGTGTGTAATACCATGAAGGCGTTTGCCCTTTCAGAAAGGGGCGTTAAGCCCGGAATGACTCAGCTGCGCGGCGAAACGGGATCGCTCTTTTTTTCCCTGTTACGCCGCTGGAGAGATAAGATACAATCAGGGGTTATATCTTAAACGTTGTAAATAACGATCCATACAAAAGCTAAACAGGGCGATGAATACCAAGAGCGAAACAATGCTCTCCTCACCAACAAGAAGAAAAAGCGAGAAGGGACTGTAGCGAGAAAGAGATACGATAAGGCTGCTATGGCCGTTTTTCCCCTGCCGCGAAATTCTTCCCAATCCATCGATTCCACAACTTATTCCTTTATTGCACGATCGAAGGAGGGGTATGCCAACTTCCACAGCGCGAAGTCTGGCCTGTTCTAGATGTTCGTCTTTTAAACGTGAGTCTGGAAACCAGGCATCATTATTTAAGGAGACCAAACATGTGGGATTGAGGTGGGCAGCTTTTCGAGTGTAGGAAGAGAAAGTCTCCTCATAACAGATGAGAGGGGCAAGACGAAGGTTGTTGCTATCGAGTAGTTTTGCCCCTCCCCCCGCAGAGAAGCTTTCAAAGACTCCATACTGTTTTAGAAATGATCGTAGACAGGAGAGGGGGATATATTCTCCAAAAGGTAAAAGAAGCTGCTTGTCGTAACGTTCAGTGTGAGAATATGTTGGGGAGATAAAAAAGCAGGCATTGGTTGAGCTTTGCCCGTTTTGACTCTCGAGTCCTATGAGCATAGAAGCGTTATGGGAGCGAGCTACAAGGCGCGCAAGCTCTAAAGAGCTCAAAAGAGAGGAGGGATGTGCGTACGACAGATGAGAGGGAAGATGCTGAGATCGAAATAGTGGACTTTGTGCTGGATAGGGCACAGCGCCTTCCGGGAGAATGATAAGATCGAGTGCATGATTGGAAGTAGTTGGCTTTAGCAAAAGAGAAAAAATCTGCTGCCACTTGTATTCGTGTAACTCGTACGGCGAAAGGTGGGAAAAATTCACGTCAGGAGCCTCATCCATGTAGCAGATAGCAGCACGCAGCGGAGATAGATTGCTTTTTTGTTGTTCAATGGATCGGGAGGTGTAAAGCCATCCCCCCAAGAAGTAAGGAAGAACGGCCAAGCAAAGGGCGTGGATACCAAAGATCGAGGTTTGCATCCAGGAATAGAAAAAAAGATTGGTAAGAAAGACCAAAAAGCTCAACCCGAGAGCCCCACAGATAGAGGCCAGCTGAAGGGAGAAAGGATTCCAGGAAAGGTGAAGCGCTGCTGTCTGGAAGGAAAATCCGCAGGGGAACATGGTAAAGCTCCACTCAACAAGAGCAAAGAGTGCTGCAAGTCCAAGAATACGAAATAGAGAGAGAGGTCTGGCAACGACCCATATGCTGATAAGGGCATAAGGAAGAGCGAGAAAAAATGAAAGAACCACCCAAACGGCGATAATGTAGAGAAAAGGGTGACTTAAGAGCCAGTGTAGGTGGATGAGGTTAGCCAATGAGAATAGAGCCCAAAGAGATAGAGCCCTTTTTGTCGTGCCCTCAGTAGCATGCCACAAAAAAGCATAGCCACAAACGGCACATAAGGGGGCAAGTTGCCAAATCCATGAGGCTCTGCCGAAGGCAATGAGGGCGATGCCGAGAAGAGCGTGGAGAATTTTGTTTTTTTTTGCTATCATCTTCGAAAAAAAAGAAAGAGTTATGAATCGGCCTGATTTTCCCTCTTTTGGGAACTAAAAAGTATGAGTAAAAGATCAATTATATTTCGTATACACCATTTTTTTGAAATACTTTATGACTTTGATCCGAATAAGGGGCCTCTTGATCTTTTTATTAGTCGCTATTTTCGTGCTCATTCTCAGCTTGGATCGAAGGATAGGCTCTTTATTGTAGAAAGACTGTACACTTTTTTCCGGTGGAAAGGGCTCATAGATGTGTTGTTAGAAAAAGAGCCGAAGTATGAGGAGGCTCTTTTTGAACTGCTCGATCAGGATTTTACTCCGTATAGCTCTGATACATCGTTAGATGAACATATTAGGTTCAGTTTCCCCAAGGATTTGTTTGACTCCCTAAAGCGTCGATGGAAACAAGAGACCCCCGCCCTTTGTCTTGCGAGTAATAAGTCTGCGCCGATAACCCTTCGGGCAAATAGTATGAAGACAACGAGAAGAGAGCTTATAGAGTGCCTTTGCTCTCATGACATAGAGGCAAAAGAAGATCCTCAGAGCCCGCAGGCCATAACGCTTCCTCGAAGGATAAACGTTTGGGTTCTTCCTGAATTTACACAAGGCCTTTTTGAGATGCAGGACGCGGGCTCTCAGAAAGTGGCAGAGCTTGTTGAAGTAGAGCCCGGGGAATCGTTTCTCGATTACTGTGCAGGATCCGGAGGAAAGGCCTTGGCATGTGCGCCAAGGATGAAGAATCGCGGACAGATGTTTTTGCATGATATCCGAGTCAAGGCATTGCAAGAGGCTAAGAAGAGATTACGACGGGCTGGGATTCAAAATGCTCAGTGTATTAATCACGAAGAAAAAAAGCGACTCACACTACTCAAAGGGCGCATGGATTGGGTGCTAGTGGATGCCCCTTGCTCTGGAACGGGGACATTGCGTAGAAATCCTGATATGAAGTGGCAGTTTTCGTATGAAAAGCTTTGTCGCCTCGTGAAAGAGCAGAGGGAGATTTTTGAACAGGCCCTCGAGTTTGTGAGACCCGGGGGAAAAATTATGTATGCTACGTGCAGCCTTTTAGCAGAAGAAAACGAGGAGCAGAGAGATCATTTTCTTCGCAATTATCCCCTCGAGATTGTGGGGGAGCCTTTTCAGTCTGTCCCAAGAGATGGGCAGATGGATGGCTTCTACGCGGTATGTATGCAAAAAAGAGTAGATACGTGATAGCCTTGAACTAACTGACCTGTTTAATGAGGAAAAAAAGAAGATGTTTCGATATTTGTTGGTTTTCTTGATAGGTATGACCTTTCTTCGTGCCGAAGAGACTTCAGGAAAGACGATTGCTGTTGACAATAGAGTTCTCGCCGCTGTTCGTGGGCAGGTGATCACCGTTGTCGATGTTATGAAAAAGCTGGATATGCTTTTCTACCAGCAGTTTCCACAGTATCGAGGATCGACAGAGGCAAAATTTGAGTTTTACAAGAGTAACTGGAAGAGGGTCTTTGAAGATCTTGTCGACAGGCAGCTTGTATTAGCATGGGCCGAAGAGCGCAAGTACCATGTCTCCAATGGAGAGCTGCGAGAAGAGCTGGAACAGATGTTTGGTCCGAACGTTATGATGAATCTGTATGAAGCCGGGCTTTCTGTCTACGAGGTGCAAGAAATGATGCGTGCCGATCTTTTGATGCGTCGTATTGTCGGCTACTGTGTCCGCATGCCAGTTATGGCGTCGATTACTCCGGAAGTGATTCGTGTTGAGTATGAGAGGCAGCTAGAAGAGGCGAAAAAGCGAACGGTCTGGGTCTGGAAGAGTGTCACTATTCGCTCAAAAGAAGGGGACTGCCCTAAGGCAGTGGCGGAAAAAATTGCCTCTCAACTTGCGACGGTTTTGCCTGAGAAGGTACAGGCGCCAGAGGGAGTGGAGGTCGTCTCCTCCCAGACATTTCATTCTAAGAATCAAGAGCTATCAGACTCTTTGCAAGAAAGTTTTCAGCATCTTTCCATCGGGCAATACTCGGAGCCCGTTGAGTTTATAGGCAGGTCCTCATCAGCCAAGAGTTGGAGATGTTATTGTGTTGAGCAAAAAGATCATGAGATGCTGCCTTCCCTTTCAGAACTCGAAGGGGTTTTGCGTGAGCATATAGCAGCTCCTGAAGTTGAGGAGAAGAGCCGGGAATTTTTTGCTGATCTGCGCAGGCAATACCATGTTCAGCAGGTGCTCTCTTCTGACACACTTGTTGCCTTTGAGCCATTTGCCTTGCACCAAAAGAGTGCGTAATGCCGCTATTTCGTCCTTCTGAGCTGCTCCATTTTTTGGAATCGATTGGGGCAAAGCCAAAAAGAACTCTTTCCCAGAACTTTTTGGTCGACGGGAATGTGGTGAAAAAAATTGTGGGGGCAGCTCTCAATTCGTCAAAACCGCTCATTGTTGAGATTGGACCGGGTCCAGGTGTCCTTACGGAGGCATTTCTTGAGAAGGGGCTTAAGGTTATTGCTGTTGAAAAGGATGAGAAGCTAGCCTCTGCTTTGTATCGTCTTGATCCAATCAAAAAACAGCTAGAAGTGCATTGTAAGGATATACTTGCCTGTTCTCTTCCCGATCTTCTTACACCCGCAGACGAAATTGTTATCGTCTCCAATCTACCCTACCATTTGACACGTTCGATTATTGAGTGGTTATCTTGCCACCACGATCTTTTCTCGCGCGCTGTCATCATGGTTCAGCATGAGGTTGCTAGAAAGCTCATGCCCGATTACAAGCCCTCTTCCTACATGCAGGTAGTGCTCTCTTTTTTCTTTGATCTTGCGTATCTTTGTCGAGTGAGAAAGTCCTGTTTTTTCCCCTCTCCAAAGGTAGACTCCTCGGTTCTTGTACTGCATTCACGAGAGCCACTGATTCGTGACAAGGAGCGTCAGGAGAAGTTTTTAGCTTTCGTAGCTCGAGCATTTTCTCATAGGAGAAAGACTCTCTGCCACTCTCTATCCGATCGTATTCCAAAAGAAGAAGTGAAAAAGGCTCTTAAAAATATTGGTCATAATATTCGCCCAGAACAGATGGATTGCAGTCAGTGGGTGGATCTGTTTTGTGCCCTCGAGGACCTAAGTGGTGGCTGCTGCCCCCACACCACTGCCTGAGGGGCTTACCCCTCAGACTCCCCGTTAGAATAGGCTATTTTCGAGAAAATAGCCTATTCTATGAAAAGAGTATCGAAGGACATTTTTGAACAGATTTTGTTTCTATCGAATTTTTTATTTTATAGAAATAACAATGAGCTATCCAACGCCCTCAACCTGGGTTTTAAGGATTTGAATCGGCGCTATTGTGCTCTAATTCCGAGATGAAAGATTCGGTCTCTTGAATATCGGTGAGGAACTTGTCAATGAGGCGAAGAATCGTTTTTGAGCGGTTATGAATGCCGGCTGTTCGAAATCCCATCTCTGGCTTAATGTCATTATCTTCTGTTCGTTGCGCCACATATATAATTGTCGATGGAGGATGCACCTCTTGTTGAGGTACTATCCACAGAACAAAACGCTCATTAAAAAGGGTGATTTTCCCTCCGGACTCGATGGCCTGTAACAGATGAGCAACAGGTGCCGGGCCTGTTTCAGAGGGCTCATCGGTGAGTAGGTGAAGGGCGTGCAATGTCTTAATATTAACATCTAAAACGCCGTCAGGTAATAACTCAGCTGCATTTATTTGCAAGTGTTCAAAAAAGGCGTCGAGCTCTTCGATGCTTGTCACATCAGACTCCAAGGTATGAAAGTTACTATATTGAGTTTCGAACCACAGGTGGCTCTTTCTTGACTACATGCGCGTTCTGAAGAAAAAAATCAACAGCGTAAATAAATTTTATGAAGCAACAGGAAGGTTTCAGCATTTTTCTCGTGATATGACAATTTTGAAGTTGTGTGAGATGGTTACACAAGAGGGTGGAGATATAAAGGTGTTTATAACAAAAAAAAGACGAATTTGTTGAAATATCTACAACTTTTTATGGAGAAAGTATTGCATTGCCCTTAATGGTTTTTGTTTGTTAGTCTTACTATTTCTTTTAAATATAATTGCGTGGAGTGGGAAATGAGTTGTTCGGAAGTTAGGGTGCTCGCACCTAGAGTGCTTGCACCTCAAGTGAAATCTCAGGAACAGGATTGGAAATCGCTAACAACATTTCGTGCTGATACCACCTTACGAGAAAAGATGGGGCGTGTGGCATATGCTGTTTTGTTCGGTACCGCACTTTGTTGTGCCTGCGCACATTTCGTATGGCCAGCAGTGGCTATAGCGTCTGTTGGAGCGATCCTAGTGGTTCGCAAGATTGTTTCCGTGGTGATTGGATATATTGTGTGCCCCGCAGCTCTTACCTCTTTTTCAAGAGAGAGAAAAAGAAGCTTACGAGAAGAAGGTGACCGACAAATTGAAGTACTACGAGAAAATGGCTATCTTGCCAAGAGGATCTCATTGTACAAATCCGGAACTAGATATAGTGCAGTTATGATAGGTCACTCAACAACGGTTGACAATGGCAGGTGGACCGTGAATGGTCTGGGTAACATGATGACAATGGAAACCGATATTTATAGGATTGCGAAAGATAATTTTGAGAATAAGAGCAATACGTTGTTGATCGATGGTCCTTCTGTATGTGGAAGTGGCGGGTGGCCCACACGGTACCAGATGGGAGCCGGATTTGAGGCGGGCTTACAGTTTTTAGAGCGCAAGGTCAAAGCAACCCATGTTGTTATGCGGGGTCTTTCTTTGGGCGGTGGAATGATAGCAGAAGCTATTTGTAACCATGATTTTACCAAGGGGCGTGCAGGTGGCACCCGGTATCTATCGATTTCTGATCGGACATTTAGTCGTCTCTCTAGTGTCGCGGCCGACTTTGTAGGTCGCATCGTTAAACCGATTATCCGTGTTGTAGGAGCCGATCTTGATGGAATCAGAGCAGCAAAAAAATTGAGCGACCTAAACATTCGTCACATCGTCATTCAGCACACTGCTTTTGATAAAGATATTTCCGATGAGAGTGACGGCGTTATCTCTGATAGAGTTGGTTTAGCACATGGATTGCGTGAGGAAAATGTATTAGGCGATAAGGTCTTTCTTGAGACGGATACTATTTGTCATAACTACCCCCTCCCTAACGGTGTTGAGGAACGGGTAAGCGGTGAAATAACCCAATTTTTTCGAACATAGAAATAATCGGGCTATGCGTCGGGACGACACGAGAGGAGATTTGCATCGAGGCTAGACTCTGTGTGAGAGATAAGGTCATAATCAGGGGTTACGCAGATTCTTCTCAATGATAGGGCTTCCGTAAAATTTGAATTGGCTATTAATGTGTTGGAAAGTACATAGTAGCATTAAGGTAACTAAAATTAAGGTCAAAAATGGAGCACTCACTTCTCGTATCACATCGATCTGATATGACGTTGCTGCCTTATTCGCAAAGTGCAGATGCTTCACGCTGTTTTTCTTTTTCCCAGTTTTTTTTCTTTTTTACCAAGAGCTGGGAGTTGAGCAGATGACCTAAGGTCAGATGAACTCGGCCCCAGCTCTTCGGATCTGGGGCCTTCCTTATTGGAACAAAAGCCCCAGACCAAAGTCTGGGGCTTTTTTTTACCCATAAGGAGCGTGTCATGAAAATGAAACAAATTGTACCTATTCTTATCAGTATAACCATCCTGTTAGCCTTTGGCTTGTGGAACACAGAATCAGATAAGGGGTCGATCCGAATCGGAATTATCCAGACCGCGTCACATCCTGCTTTAGATGCAGCAAGAGTGAGCTTTATCGCCGAACTGGAAAAGAGGCTTGGAAAACCTGTGACATGGGTGTCGCAAAATGGTGAGGGGTCGATCTCTCAGATAGCTACAATAGCTAAGAGCTATGCTGCCGATTCACGTATGCATGCTGTTTATGCCATTGGCACACCGGCTGTACAAATGGTCAATCGCATGGCCCCTAAAAAGCCCCTATTGTATGCGGCAATATCCGATCCGAAGGCATTAGGCCTCGGACCTATGGCGTGCGGGACTTCTGATCGGCTTGACGTGGTCGCCCAAGCAACGCTTATTCGTGAACTCCTTCCGCAGGCAAGACGAGTCGCTATCTTGTTGAATCCTGCTGAACATAACTCCAATATACAGGTTACCGCTATGGAAAAGGCACTTTCTGCCGTTGAGATTTTCACTACGCGCGTTGGTATCCACTCTCAATCTGATATTACCGCTGCAGTGGCAAGCGCCTCACGGCAAGCAGACCTTCTTCTAGTACCTGCGGACAATCTACTTGTTAGTGCCATGCCACTACTGGCCAAAACGGCACTGCGCTTCAAAATACCTCTGATTGTCAGTGATACACCCTCTGTTACACGCGGAGCTTTGCTTGCCAAGGGTGTCGATTATAAAGACTGTGGGCGATGCACTGCTGAGCTTGCCCAGCTCCTTCTCTCAGGGGAGAAAACTCCTTCTGAGATTGGGACAATAGATCCCGAAAACAAACTCCTTCTTGTAAATCACAACACCCAAAAATCTCTTGGCGTTGAATTGCCGCTCTCTTTGCAGTCGCAAGCTATTCATGTCAACACAGAGGAGGGTCTCTCATGTCGCTAGATATAATGTTCAATATTGTTGAACAAGGATTGATATACAGCTTGGTTGTTATGGCAGTCTTTCTAACGTCAAGAGTGATTCGATTTGATGACCTTACTGTTGAAGGGAGCTTTGGATTGGGAGGAGCACTAGCAAGCCTCGTTTTTTTGTTCGGACTCACTCCCTGGCTAAGCATTCCCGTTGCATTGGCAGGAGGAGCATTATGCGGATTGTTGACAGGATTGCTTCACGCACACCTTAACCTCAACAACCTAATAAGTGGACTGGTTGTTACTACGGGACTGTTTTCCATTGCGCTCTGCGTCGCTGGTTCCAATATTGTCCTCGAAGAAGAGACAACATTATTCGGTGCGTTTGCACTGCCATTGTTGGTTGCCCTCGTCACAGGAGCATGGGGTGGGCTTGCTTTTTTACTCCGCTCTGAAGTAGGGCTCCTTCTGCGAACGGTGGGATGTAATCCTCAGATGATAACAAATCTTGGTCGTAGCGTTGCACACTACAAAGTCATAGCTTTAATGGTTGCTAATTCCCTGACGGCGGTAGCAGGAGCCCTTTTTGTTCACTGGTGTGGATTCTTCTCCATTACGAGCAATGTCGGCACCTTAATTATTGGACTGGCAGGGCTGATTATTGGAGAAACCATTCGCCCATGGTGTGGATGGAGCCTCGTGTGTGGTGCAATTTTGTATCAGGCGCTTTTTGCTCTTACCGTCGAAATGCATCTGAGCCCTGTTTGGAATAATTTTATCAAAGCAGGGCTGATTGTGATTTTAATCCAGCTGAAATCGGATAGAAAACATGTAACCATTAGGAACTAAAATGCTTAAAATTGAAAATATTCATATTTCATTTAACAGCCTCAAGGTGCTCAATGGATTGAGCTGTCAGATGGCCATTGGTGACTTTGTCGCTATTATGGGCTGTAACGGGTCTGGGAAAAGTACCCTCTTTGACGTAATTGCTGGAACTGCAAAACCCAATCACGGAAAAGTTTTTCTTGGTGGAGAGGATATCACAAAGTGGTCAGAGGTACAACGGGCCTCAAGCATAGGACGCTTGTTCCAAAATACCCACCTCGCCTCTGTGTCAACACTTACAGTACGTGAGAACTTGGCATTAGCGACTCTCAAAGGGCGGTCGACCAGATTACGCCATGGATTGACCTGTTTTCCCGAGAGGGTGCTAGAGAAGGTATTGCGGCCACTTAATCTGAGATTAGAAGAGCTTCTTGATATGCCAATGGGAGCCCTGTCGGGTGGGCAACGGCAGATCGTTTCATTTATCATGGCAACATTGGTGCCGCCGCGCATTCTGCTATTGGATGAGCCGACAGCGGCACTAGACCCGAGATCAGCTACTGAGCTACTGCTTTTTGCCAAAGCATTTGTAGCAGAGCATAAGATTCCTACTATGATGATTACCCACGATCCTGAAATTGCCGCGCATGTTGCTGATAAGGTATGGATGATTGAGGGCGGACGAATGAACATGCATTCAGAAGGCGAGCGAGCATCAAAGCTTTCAATCCAGAACATTGATTATGCGAGGCTGTCACGATCCTGATCATCTCTTGACTTGCGATGCAGTTGCTTAGTAGACTCTCACTTCCCAACTCAAGAAACAGAGGATGTCCATGCTTCGGCGACTGCTCACAATTTCGTTCATATCACTTGCCTTCATTACCCAAGCATTCTCAGAAGATGTAGGCGCCTATATTGTGATGAACGCAAAGAATGGGAAGGTTCTTTCCCAGAAGGTTGCTTATCAGAAGATGTCTCCTGCCAGCACGACGAAAATAGCCATTGTTTCTTACGTGCTTAGTACCCCTGGTCTTGATCTTAACCAAAAGGTTGTAGTTCCTGAAGAGGCCGTTAGGATGGTCTCAAATTATGAAAAGACATTGGATAATTTTTCTAAATATCCTTCCTATGTTCTGCAAAGAAACTCTTCTGTAGCAGGTCTTAAAAAGGGCGAAATTCTTACAATTAAAGATCTCTTATACGCCAATATGCTTGTTTCTGGAAATGATGCCGCTAATACGCTTGCCTACTATTGGGGAGACGGGTCTATCGAAAAATGTATGGAGAGAGTCAATCGCTTTGTCGAATCACTCGGCTGTGCTAACACTCATTTTAAAAACCCTCACGGTCTTCACCATCCAGAGCACCTTTCTTCTGCCTACGATTTAGCGTTGCTTGCTCGCTACGCCATGCAGAACCCTACTTTTCGGCAGCTTGCAAAAGCTACTTCATATAAAAGAGCCAAGACAAACAAGCAGCCTGAGATAATCTGGAAACAGGCTAATAAGCTTGTTGTCTCTGGTAACCCCTATTTTTATGAGCCCGCAACGGGGATAAAGACAGGATATCATGCTTTTGCACAGCGCTGCCTTGTTGCCAGTGCTGAGAGGGGGGATAGGACCCTTATTGCTGTTGTTTTGCGTTGTCCTGAGAGAAAGGAGCAATTTTCTGTCCCTAAAAAATTGTTTCAGCAGTTTTTGTCAGAGGAAAAAACGAGTCGTACACTCATCGAAGAGGGGCCCATCCAATTAAAAAGGGAGATAAGAGGGCAGAATGTGCCTCTCGAGCTCAAAGCAACCTCTGGATACTCTATCTCCTTTTATCCTTCAGAAGAGCCAGAAATACGCACGGTTGTGGAGTGGGAGGATCGTGGCTTTCCTGTTACAAAGGATCAACATGTTGGGACCGTTCATATTTTTGCCGATGGTGACGAGGTGGCTTCTGTTCCCCTTGTTTCTGCACAAGAGCGCAAGGCAACATGGTGGCAGCGACTCGTTGAATTCCAAGGCTTTTTAAAGCAGCATTCGGGAATATTCTTGTCCCTCGGTGTTATCGCGCTTTTTGGAATGGCGCTTTTCTTCAGGTCAAACAGGTCGTAGCAGCTCCTCGAATCCTTGCATCTGTTTCCTCTTTTGTGAAGAAGAGTTGGTTTGGTACCTCGAAGCCATCCATTTCCCACCATTTGTCACCGCTCAACGTCTTTGGTGTAGCACCGAAGAGACGAGCAATACAAAACATATACGTTTTTTGTAACCGCTTTGGAAGACGATTATGAAGAGTGATGAGTGACTTCAGTATGCCAGGAGCAACAAGATCTTGGTAGGGTATCCAAAAAGGTTGTATATCGAGATCAGGAAAGATCTCTTTAATAATCTTTAGGAGCCAGGAGGCGCAGTTATCGCTTAGGGCTTGGAAAACAAGCCCACCTTCCCGTGCAAGGGTTATATCTCGTGCGAGAGCGGCCATGAGGTCGTCAAATTGATCTTTGGAAAGTGGATTAAAGGGGACAGAAACCCTTTCACGGGAGCTCATGAATTTGGTCGGATCGACAAGAGTGATCGTTGCTTCATGGGAGTTAAAGAAAGAAAAAAACGTTGAAAGAAGTGTTCGCGGGGAGACAGAAGATTTTCCTGCAGAGAGTAGATTAAACGTACCATCATCGAGAGGAACAGCAAGGTCCATCCAGGCGTGAGCGTTCACAATACTATCTGGTGTTGCTCGTGAGGCTCGTAAAACAAGAAGCGCTTCGCCAGTTTCAAAAGAAATATCGTAGAGAGTTTCAAGCTCTTCTCTTGTCACTTTTTGTATTATGGGAAGGTTTTTCCACCAATCCTTTGCGGAAAGATCGAAATCGGGAAGCCGACTATCAAAGAGGGTGACACCATCTTGAAGGTATTCAAGGTCGGGGATTTTGTAATAGTACTCTTCAAATGTTTTGAAAAGATTCCGCACAGTTCTCGTGACGTTTTCTGCAACCCTCACTTGATTTGAAGGATTTGAGATAGACTGATATTCGCCGTCAATAAGAAGATGAACATCTTTGGCAGGAAGTTCAGACGAGGTTTCAACAAACCGCAGGCCTTTGTTGGCGACTGCTTTGATTCTTTTATCTATATGGAGACGAGCGAGCTCTTTTTGAATCTTCGGCGCTTGAATGAAAAGATCGGCGCTGTCATCACAATCGGCAGGCAGGCTATAAAAAGCGCTATAGAAAAAGAGCTTGAGGAGGGCGCTATTTTCTCGACATGCCCTTATGAATTTGGGAAATTGGCAGCATCGTAGAATCTTACTCTGAGTTCCTGCTATATTTTCTTCTGAGAAAAAATCAGCAGCTGGAAATGGAAGGGTCTGCCATTTTAGTAGCTCCTCTCGTATCCAAGAAACATCTTCATTTTTAGGCACTGTACTGGCGATCTTTTGTTGGGAGATCCCAAGATAGTGATGAGAAAGATAAGCGCGATCAAGCTGTGCGCAGACTGCTTGCGCGTTTCCATGGCGAGGACGTGAGAGTCGTTGTCTGAGTTGGATTACATCTGTTTGGGAAAGTGAGGGATATTCTAAGGTTCGTTTGAGCTTGAGAAGCTGTATTTCTTCCTCTTTTTTCTGTGATGCGATGCTCCTTTTTATTGCTGAAATGAGTCGCTTGAGAGTACTACTCTCCCAACTTCCCGCTATGAGTCCTTGGGTCTTTATTACGCTGGAGTTTTCAAAAAGGTAATATGAGACATTTCTGGCAGTGGTCAGGGTATCATTCCATCCGAAGAGTGGTTTTAAAGTACATCGCATGAGTGCAGTGAGGCGCGAACACGTATTCCAGGTACCATCTGACTCGAAAACAATAGGTTTGCCTTGCTCTAGGGCAGAGATGAACTTCTCTGGGCTATGTTGTATTTCGAACATACATTTCCCTATTGAACTATTCAACTGGGGGGTACGGAGATAGCGGCTGCTCGAATTTTTGTCATTGTATCCTCTATCGTGAAGAAGAGTTGACCTGGAATCTCGTGTCCCTTCTTCCACCCTTCGTTGTCGATGAGGCGAACTTTTTTGTATTTTCCGTTGTCTAGAGGGACTTTAAGTTTTGATGCGGCGCCAAAAAGGCAGGAGACAGCAAACCTATAGAGCTTTTGAAGTCCTTTAGGAAGGCTATTTTGAAGATGGATGATTGGCATTACGATGCGGGGGATCACAAGATCTTGATACGGTATCCAAAAAGGTTTTATGTCGAGATTTGGACAGATCTCTTTGACAACCCCTAGAATCCATGTGGCACAGTTATCCCCTAGCGCCTGGAAGACAAGTCTTCCTTCACGAGCACGAGTTATGTCATGTGCTAGGGTTGCCATAAGTGTGTCAAATTGATCCTTGGAAAGGGGAGTGAGGGGAGCTGATATTCGCTCTCGAGAGCTCATGAATTTGTTTGGATCAACAATGGTAATAGTTGCCTTGTGGGATTTAAAAACAAATAAGAATGTTGAGAGAAGAGTTCTGGGGAAGGTGTGAGCAAATTTTCCGACAGAGAGAAGGTTGAATGTGCCATCTTCTAGAGGAACGGCGATATCCATCCAAGAGTGCGAGCCGTTCGCATTGAGATCGGGCGTTGTTCGAGATGCTCGTAGGACAAGAAGGGCCTCGCCTTCTTTGAAGGACGTTCCATAGAGGACCTCAAGTTCTTTTCTTGTAACTTTTTGCACTATGGGAAGTTTCTTCCACCAGTCTCTTGTGGAAAGGTCAAAATCGGGCAGTTGACTATCAAAGAGAGTAACACCGTTTTGGAGGTACTCGAGATTTGCAATTCCGTAGTCATGCTCTTTAAATGTTTTAAAAACTTCTTTCACGCTCTTTGTTATATCTTTAGCAATTCGTACCTGCTCAGAGGGGTTTGCAATGGATTGATATTCACCGTCAATAAGAAGGCGGAAATCTTTGGTATGAAGGTCTATGGCGGTATCAACAACCTGCAAACCCGTATTTGCTACCTCTCTGATCCTCTTGTCGATATAGAGGCGTTGGAGCTCCTTTTGGATGCGCGGAGCTTGAATAAAGAAATCTACTCCCTCATCACAATCGGCTGGTAAGTTATAAAATGTTGCGGAAAAAAAGAGCTCGAGAAGGGCGCTATTTTCTCGACATGCCTCTATGAATTTAGGAAATTGGCTGCATCGGCGGATTTTACTTTCAGTTCCTGCTCTCTCTTTCTCTGTGAAAAAATCTGCAGATGGAAATTGATGTGTCTGCCATTTCAGTAGCTCGTCTCGTATCCAGGTGATATCCTCTTCTTTTGGGTTCGTACGGGCGATCTGTTGTTGGGGGATTCCAAGATAATGATGAGAAAGATAAGCGCGGTCAAGCTGTGCGCAGACTGCTCGTGCGCCCATAGAGCTAGGGCGTGAAAGTCGCTTTGTCTGTTCGACCAAGTCTGTTCGAGAGAGTACCGTATGGAATTTTTTTAACGTTCGCTTGAGACGACCTGTTTCTTCTCGCTTCTTCTGCAATTCTATGCTCTTTTTTACAGTTGTAACGAGACGCTCGAGGGTCTTTCCTTCCCAGGTTCCCGGCTGAATGCCGGCGGTGCCGCTTATTTTGCCCGCACCGTTGAGAAGATAAAAAGAGACATTTCTGGCAGTTGTTAATGTGTCGTTCCATCTGAAAATAGGTCGTAAGATACGCCGCAAGAGTACGGTAAGGCGCCAGCGAGTATCCCAGGTACCATTTGGTCTGAAGACAATTGATTTTCCTTGCTCTACAGCTTTGATGAACTGTTCAGTGCTATTTTCTATTTTATACATACTGTGTGCCTATTAATTTTATTCAGCATATTGCGACAGATCGTGTTGATCTTGCAGCCAAAAAGCAATTTTTTGAGCCAGATCCCTGTATATCGGTATGTTTCTAACCTCGTGGATAGTATCGACATCGCTCAGTTGCCCTAAGGAAAAGTCTTGGATATCGTTGTCGAGGGTGTTTTCTTGATGGTCGTATTCGATATTGCCGAGGATGTGAGCGGGTCCTCGTATAACCTGAGAGCTATGGCGATCAACGAGTGTGACTTTTGCTAGGGTTTTTGCACGACTTTCGTTGAGAATGAGATCTTTTTTCCCCTCTTTTTCGAGTTCGATAGGGTCATACCGAAACCCTATTTTTTCCTCTTTGCTATCGAGGATTTTTACTTGCAGTTCATACTGTCCGGATTCACTCACGTGAAAGGCGACTTGTTCATCAACAGCGGTGACGAGTGCTGTGGTAAGCTCTCCGGAGTTATCCCCTTGAACATAGGGGATACGAACAGCTGTTCTATCACAAGAGTGGCAGCCAGCCACCTTCCAGCCAGAACAGCTGCTGAGCACTGCACAAAGCAAGAGAGCAAGGCTACGAAGGTATAGAGAGGCGAAGTTCTTCGACATATTCAGAAAGTTCCTTCAATCGTTGTTGACAAAGCGTAGCAACTGATGAAGAGGGGAGCTTTGTCAGGGCAAGGTGGTAATAGAGGACGGAGGCCCTGGGTTTTTCCATTCTTTCGTATAGGAGGCCTGTTTCATAGAGTGCAGTAACATACTGCTCTCGCATTTTGAGGAGCTCTGCTTCGAGCTGCGCAATCTCTTTTGCCTGGGGAAATTCTTTTGCGCACTCTTTGAGATTGATCTCTGCAAGAACAAGAGCATCGAGATTTTGGGGCTGTCTGGCTGTTTGGTCGATGTAGCAGGCAGACATTCCTTGGAAGGCTTGTAGGGCAAAGGCTGTACCTTTGAATCGACGTAGAACCGTCTGATATGTATCGATAGCAGCGTCGAATTCTTCATCTAACCTAAGAAGCTCTCCTTTTCCTAGTAGGGCGGTAGCTGCCAGCTCATGATTTGGTAGTCCTGAGGCTACCTGATCGAAAACATCGAGAGCAAGAGAGCGACCACTCATAATTTTTGGCATAGATTGCGATCCAAATATACGGCGGCGATGTCCTGATGCGAGCTTTTTTGCAATGGAGAGTTTATATCTGTATACATCTTCAAAGTGAGATGGGCTATTACTCTCGTGCAGATACGAGGAGAACTCCTCGTTAGCAAGATCTAACTCATTTTTTTCATAAAAGACCACTGCCAGGTAGTAGCGGGCCTCTCTAGCAAGAGATGACGCTTCAAAACTTGTCATCACGGTGCGAAGTTGATCTTCTGCGTCGTTCCATTTTTTTTGCTGCAGAGCTTCTAGTCCTTTTTTGTAATGCTCTTCGACAGAGAGTGTAGCGGCATATCGCTTGTTGAGAAACCGACCATTTTTAAAAAGGTATGCCCCGTGCAGGGGCGTAGAGAGGATTCCTAATAACAGAAGGCAAATAAATCTCATATTAATCTCAAATAGATTCACAATGATGAAAGGATCATTGTAGGAACTTTGCAGGAAAATGGCAAGGTGGTAGGAGAAAAATCAAGAGCGCTTTGCGAGGCGGGGGGGGTACGGAAGGGAGAGACTCACACTCTCTTGCGTGCTCTCTTTTGGCCAACTATTTGTCAGGTTGTTCAGTCCCCCTTTTCTGATGCCCTATGGGGAGGGCACCCCGGCTTGAGATGAACATTTTTTGGCAATGTTCACAGCAATCTGGAATCGTTTCGCATCTGAAAACATTTTGCCGCTACAAAAAGCTTCAAAATCCCCTCTCGCTTTTTGTACAAGATCATCATTTGTCCCGAGGAATCTTACTTCTCTGAGAGAGTTATATGGGACGTTAAAATCGTTTCCGTTTGAAACAGCGACTTGGGCTTTCGCGATCTTTTTTTTGTCAATAGCCCTTCCAACGTATATCGCTGTGCCTACAAAAGGTATGCCTTCAAATACTCCGATAACTACGTTTTGTATTCCAGCGAGTAAATGTTCACCGGGTCGACGCAACCATTCGACGTCTAATGTAATCGCTGCGGGTATACTAGCCACGGCAATACATGCTGCCGCCGCGAGGATCTGAATAGCCCCCAGAGCTACTTTTACGGCGGCCGGAAGTGTGCCAGCAACTGGTACTGCGGCAGCTCTACTCAGGTATTCTTCGGTTTTACTAAAACCAAACTCTACTGTTTTCATGATTTCCATAACTTGTTCCCCTTTAAACCCAAGCGGCATTATGAGACTTTCGGGAAAAAATGGCAAGGCGCCATAAAAAGGTCTATATATATTTTCAGAGACGTTACTGGCACACAGGAAGAGTACTGTCATGATTTTGCAGAGCAATTGCTTCTTTCATTTGCCTTACTGTAGGGTTGTTGGCAACTAGGACGAGCGCTTCAATGAGAGCGGATATGAAGGTAGCCGAAGAAAGACTGAAGGCCTTGTAATACTCGGGAAGATTGTGCTGATATTTCGTGTGGAGTGCAATTGCAAGAGCGCTTCTCCAATGAAAGGAATCCAGCTCCTCGAGTGCTTGCTGTCCCAGTGATGTTTGTGCAACATAAGAAGCAGCGCTGCTTGTTAGATGGTCTAAAAGGGAACCTTCAGTTTGAGATTTATGTTTCTCGATATTTTGATGCAACAGCGGAAGAGGGGGAAGGGAAAAGGCAAGTCGTATCAAGTGTAGCGAAGCAGAGGCTAGTGCTGGATTATTATTGGGAGAGGGTCCTTTCCGGGGCAATAGTGGCGCAAAGTGACATCATAATTACAGGCATACAAACAGTAAACAGGGAGTGGGATGCTAGCCTCACGATTTTTGATAGTAGTGAGTCATTATGGTCAGAGATATTGATACGGGGATTGGAGAGTACTGTATAGAAACTTAACGCTACCATTGGCAGAAATGGCGGCAGCTGCATAGCAAAGCTGGAAGACCGCTGTGCTAGGGCGTTAAGGCAAATGGTTCCATCTTCGCGTGCGGTTGCTGGGGAGCCAAGTGGGGCCTTTCTAGCTGCCTCGACATTTTTGAAAAATGATGCTTGCATATGGACCGACGGCGCAAGAAGCGCTGAAGTTACTGCTGTCATAAATATAAACCTTTCTGTTTGTAAACAGCAGAACTATATCTGACCGCCTTGTTTTCTGTCCGGTTGTTTTTTTATTAAGGCGTTATTAAGAGGTCTTATATTGTTTGTATAGGATCTGTCTGATAACGACGTAAACGGGCCTCATGGTTCTTCAGATCTAGAGGCTGTCCGGCAAGAGGAAACATCTTTTTGGGTCCACATATTAGAGTTGAGCTTTCCAGTAGATGCATATCGTCTTTAGAAGGATTGGCGGCGGTTATGGTAAGTGCTTCTATGAGGGGAATAAGAAAGAAATCTGAGGAGAGGTTAAAAACGTCGTTATATTCGGAAAGAGTATGGAAGGTGTTTATTACGAGCATTGATATGAAATGTTGCCTCCAATTGCCCGAATCAAGATGAGAGAGAGTTTGTTGGTCAAATGTTGTCTCGTTAAGGTATTTGCGCGCATCTAGAGAGAGTCTGTCAAGTGCTCCGGAGTCATAGCGGGCCCTTTCAATGTTCTTAAAGACCTTGCGCATCTTTGGAAGCGGTGCAAGCGAAACAACAAAATGAGCCATGTGGTGTTCTGCTGAAACATGGGGTCTGGTACTGTGTATGGTCGACAGATGTCGTGTATCGATAGCAATACCTAATGATGAAATAGTTGGTTGAGAAAGAGAGTGGTAGCTTTGTCGTACCATTAACCAAACTTTTTTCACTAAAGAGTCATTGGGGTGGTTGGAAATACGAATTTTGGGCCTGGAAATTGTTATATATGCACTAACTGCTGCCAGTGGAAGAAGAGCAACAGTTGCATAGCAAGCTTGGAAGAGGGCGTGCGCAAGCGCATAAATACGAATGCGAATTGCATAACGGTCTCGACCGAAATTATCTTCACCGATCGGCTTTCCTCGGAGTTTTTCAACACGGTGAAAAAAGGATTTCTGCATATAAACAGATGGCTCGAGAATTCTTGAAATAGTAGTCACAACATTATCCTCAAATTTTGGATAGATGCACGATACTGTGGAATTGGGAAGACTGTCAACCTTCAGTCCAGGCCGGAGGACTGGGAGGCTCCGGAGGTTCGGGAGAGATGGGGATAGGGTGATCGTAATCGCTGGCGATGATATCGACGAGCTCTTCTTGGGAGAGCGTTGAGATATCTACCCATCGAAAATGGGTCTCTTTGCGAAACCAGGTAAACTGTCTTTTTGCAAGGCGGTGGGAGGCTTGTTTGAATATGGCGACATACTTTTCGTACTCTTCTTTGGTTTTTTCAGAATCTAAAAAATCAAGAGTTTGGCGGTATCCTATAGCCTGACGTGCTGAGCTGTTTTCTCTAAGACCCTCTTTTTCTAGTCGGGTTACCTCCTCGAGAAGTCCTTCTTTGAGCATCTGATCGCAGCGGGCGAAAAGCCTTTCGTTGAGCATGGGTTTTGGCACATAGAGAAACCAGCAGCGAAAGTCATAGGTAGGAAGAAGAGGGCGTGCTTTCCAGGAGAAATCGCTGACACATCTACCGGAGATTTGGATGATTTCTAACGCTCTAACAATCTTATGCTGATCATTTGGGGTAACGGTTTGAGCATACTTGGGATCGAGCTTCTCGAGGCGATCAAAAAGAGTATCGATTCCATCTTGTTCAGCCTCTTTCTCTAGTTTTTCTCGTATAGCCGGATCAGAAGGAGGCCCACTCGGGGGACCATAAAGCAACGTGTGGATGTAGAAGCCCGTTCCCCCCACGACAATGGGCACCTTATCCCGAGATAAGATATCATCAATTGCAGCCGTTGCTTCTACGAAAAAATCATGCGCATTAAAACTTTCTGTAACATCTCGAATATCAATGAGATGGTGAGGAACCATTTCCTGCTCTTTTTTGGAAACCTTGGCAGTACCAATATCCATCCCGCGGTAGACGTGCATAGAGTCTGCAGAGATAATCTCTCCTTTAAGGACTCTTGCTAACTCCAGTGAAAGCGCTGTTTTCCCAACACTAGTGGGTCCCGAAATGATGATAACGCGCCGTCCTCGAGCCGTAAAGAGTTTGACAAGCTGTTCTTGTACCTGCATGGCAATATGTGGCGATATTTTGGCAAGTACATCGCACGAACTACTGATCACATTAACTCCTGCTATTGAGGCTTAAGAGGTTAAGGTTGAGGTAACCCAAGAGAGGTATTTTTTGGAAGAGTGTTCTGCTCTGAAAGCGAGAACCTCTGGGGTCTCATACGGATGGTTTTTTTCCAAAAAAGAGAGTAGTTGGGGAAATACCGTATCGAGAGTCTTCATTTTGAGAATCACCTCATCTTCGACGGCAACCTCCCCTTTCCACTCGTAGCACGCAAAGATAGGTATTATGTGACAACAGGCTGCTAATTTTCGCTTCACAATAGTAGTAGCGATTTTTTCTGCCTGCTCTTTCGAAGCAAATGTGGTTTCGACAATATAGATCATGAAGTACTCCTTCGTATAAGCTCTTCTGAAACGAGGGCATTTCCCTTGAATCGAAGGTCGATCGTACCCGATTTGTTTGTATGTATATGAGGGAGAAGGAGGGAGAGAGTGTGAGCCGTCTGTTCGGGCTGTTTCGTATTGAGCCTGAGGTAGATAAGCTTGTCCTTCTCATTTTTAGGGGAGAGTGTGGCGATGATCTCCCGACGGAAGAAACTGCTGTGGGTAGAACGGGATAAATCGAGGGCTGTTAGGGAGAGGCCGTTTTTTTTACATAGGGGTGTTAAAAGTGAAAGGAGATTAAGACCTATGGCCATTTCCTTGCGACAATCTGTTTCCTGCTGTAGTTCTGATACGGTTGGTTGGGGAGAAAGAGGGAGAAAGAGGCTGGGCAGTGCGAGAGGGGTGTAGAAGGGATAGAGAGGAAAGAGAGTGCCATTTTGGTCGACGCCGATGTTATCAATGGCTGCAAGCTGCGCAACAGGTCTTCTCAAACGGTATGAGATGTAGAGAGTTGAGGGGGGAGCTTTAGAGAGGCGGATATCTTCGAAGACTAAAGCGTCTTGAAGGCGTTCTTTGCACCTTTTAAGATCGATGGTCATAAGAGAGGTTTGAGGGGTGATATTGAGTAATTGCGTAAGGAGGGAGTGCGGAAGGCGGTATTCAGAACAAGGATGTGAAATGATTTGCTGAATGGTTTTTTCGCCTTGACTTTTGCTGCGATCGCAATACCAGCGTTTAAGGAGAAAGGCTCCCGTCCAAAAAGAACAAGAGAGCGTTATCATAAGGATCAAGGTTCTCTTTGACGGTCTTATTCGTATCACTCTATATAACCCTTGATTACGACCTATTTTCTGTGATTAGCCATTGTCGGTTGAAGGCAGTTGTTTATGTATCGCACGTCTTAAACCCTATATGTCTGATATATCCGGCATGGAACAGGACATAATCACGGGTCAAGCAACACATGAGCAGGTTCGAGTTGTTTTCCTAGGCTGCATTCATTATGCATACACCTACGTTTTTCTCGATACTCTGCAAAAGCGAGGATGATAAGCTTATCAATCAGGTGGGTAAATGAGACGCCGTGGGCTTTCCAAATCGATGGAAAAAGGCTGTTTGAGGTAAATCCTGGAAAGGGTTGAGCTTCATTGAACCACCAGGCACCACTGTCATCTAAAAACCAATCCATTCTGGTGAGTCCTGAGCAGTCAAGCGTTTTATAAAGTTGTTTGCTGTGTGTGCACACCGTTTCGATCTGCTGAGGGGAGAGGTCGGTGAGAGGCGTGCTCATTTTACGATCTTTTCCGACTTTGTCAGCGTAGGTGAGAAAGGTCTTTTCGGCGAGAATTTCTCCTGGGGCTGGTGCATGCAGTGTTCGGTTGCCCAAAACGGCAACCTGGATCTCTCTTCCCTTTGTTTCTACTTCGACAATAAGCTTTGTATCAAAGCAAAATGCTTTCGAAACAGCTTCGAAAAGATCCTTGGGATCCTTTACATATTCAATTCCGACACTTAGACCCATGTGCGCAGGTTTGACAAAAAGGGGATAAGAGAGTGTCTGATTGATCTTTTCTATACATTGTGTCTGATCATTTTCCCAATCTGATTTGTATAATGGGACATACGAGCCCATGGGGATTGCAATATCTTTAGCAATCTGCTTGGTCATGACTTTATCCATGGAAACAGCAGAAGCCTTCGTTGCGCAGCCAACATAAGGGATGTCAAATGTCTCTAAGAGTCCTTGAATGGTTCCATCTTCACCGTAAGGACCATGAAGTACGGGAACGCAGATTTCGCACTTTTCAAGATCTTGCCATATACAAGAAGAGGGAAATTCCTCTTTTGTGCTCATATCTGTCAGGTGCCATTTTCCTTCGTAATCGATAATAAAACCTGTTTTTTCGTAGAGGTCATCGTCGAGTTCATTCCAAAAACTAAGTCCGGAGGTCCGTGAATTTGGGTTTTCAGCGTTTCTTCCTCCACAGATAACACCTACCTTCCACTTAGGCAGTGGATTTTCCCGAAGGCGTGTGGCAAGCGTCGTTGCAGCCTGAGTGATGTCACCAGCACCTAGAAAAACAACGACGTCGTGGGGCCGTAAAAAGGCGAGAAGATCGTCGACGAGAGAGGCTCGTTGGCTCGGATGAAATGGAGTGTGTGGATGGGAAGATCGAATAGTCGACCAGATTTTTTCGGAAGAGATCGCAGAGGTTGTTTCATTTGATGTGTAGATTTCAGTGGTAAAAATGACATCGGCTTGAGAAAAAGCGTGGGAGAGCCCATCTACACAGGTTTTCATACGGCTTGGCCTATGGGGCTGATAGACAGCAATAATGCGTCTTTCAGAGGTTGCCTGTCTGACAGCTTCAAGCGTGTGTGTGATAGCTGTAGGGTGGTGAGCGTAATCATCGAGAACAAGTGCCTGTTTTCCAGATTCCTTGCGCTCGAGTCTTCGCTTGACACCCTTAAATGTGGAAAACGCCTTTCGTATGCTCTCTGGAGAGAGCCCAAGAGAAAGAGCAAGACCAAACGCGGCCGTTGCGTTGAGGACGTTGTATTTTCCATACATGGGCAGAAAAATCTGCTCATGTCGCTTTCCTCTAAAAGAGAGGGTGAAGGTAGATCCCTCTTCTGTTGCTGTTAACTCTTCTATATGAAGGGCGTTTTTCGGAGAAAATCCGTACGAGATGCCGGCTGTACAAAGGCGAGAGAGTCTCTCATCATCACCACAGTAAAAAAGAAGATCTTTATTGGGAGCTTTAGAGAAAAATTGGCGAAAACAGCTCTCCAGATTTTCAAAAGAGCCGTAATGAGCGATGTGATCGTTGTCGATATTTGTAATAATGGCCGCCTCATAAGGATATTTAAGAAACGTTCCGTCACTCTCGTCGGCCTCTGCTATAAAGAGGGGGCCTGTTCCATGATGGCCATTGGTTCCGCCGTTGAGGAGGATGCCGCCTACGGCAAAAGAGGGGTCTTCCCCTGCTTCAGAGAAGAGATGGGAAACGATCCCTGTTGTTGTGGTTTTCCCATGAGTTCCAGCGATTGCAACCACTTTATACCCTTTCATAAGCTCAAGAAGAAGGTCAGAGCGGTGAAGAATGGGAAAGCCTTGTTCTTTTGCTGCCTGTAACTCGGGATTGTCGGTATTGATATCTGTAGAGACAATAACAGCGCATTTTTCGGGTAGATGGGAGCTTTTATGTCCTCGATGGACTGATGCTCCTAGTCTCTCGAGTTCTTTTGTGACAGCAGTTGATTGTAGATCACTGCCACTTACCTTTGATCCTTTTTTCTCGAGTAAGATTTTGGCGAGACCACTCATGCCGATTCCGCCGATTCCGATAAAGTGGGAGGTCTCCATGAAATACCTTTAATTAAATGATTCGAGAAGCAGAGTACTAAACCTTTGATTTGGTGCACAGAATTTTCTATTTTTATTCAAAGAGAAAAGAATAGTTGATAGAGCCGCGGCAACTCTCTTTGGAGAGGCATCATGTTCTTCTATAAGAAGATTGTTTTCGTTCGAGATAGCCTCCATGGCATTAAATTTTTGGTGGTTATCTGCAGCTTTTGCAAATGGGACATAAAGGGCAGGTGTTTGGCTCCTTTCAATTTCACTGATAACCGAAGCCCCTGAGCGGGAGACGACAGCATCACAAGCGCTGTAGGCAAAGGCCATATTCTCCTCAAACGGTTTTACACATGCCTGTATCCCACGTTTCTCGTACTCACTTGCAAGAGAAGACGTATCTGCCTGATGACCCGCGAGGTGTATGACAGAAGGCTTCTCTTCCATCTCCTTAAGAGCTGCTGGGATAAGGGAAGAAAAAAGGGCGGTTCCTTGAGAGCCGCCGATGACTAACACTGTTTTCCCAGAGGGTGGCAGGCCGAAATATGAACGAGATTTTTTCTTTTCAGGCAGGGGAAAAAGGGAGGATCGAAGAGGATGAGAGACACATTCTGTTTTTCCTCGAAGACGCTTTGAGGCCTCTTTAAAATGGCATCCTGTCCAGTGCGCGTACGGAGAAAAGAGACGGATGACCTTTCCTGGGCGGGCGTTTGCTTCATAGAGGACAAAAGGGGTGCGACGAAGAAGTGCTGCAAAGAGAATGGGCACAGTGTGATAGCTTCCAAAACCAATGACAAAGGGATATTCACGTAAGAGTCTCCATGCCTGCTTTGTTCCGCAAAGAGTTGAATAAGCAAATGAACACCCTCTACGGAGAGAGAAAGAAGGAGGGGCTGCCTTGATATCAACGTAGCCCCATTTTTTTTTGTCAAAATATGGGTTTTGCGAAAGGTTGTGGCCGGCAAAGAGGACGGAAAACCCGTTTTCAGTAAGTTCTTCTGCAACCACTTGAGCTGGGATGATATGGCCTCCAGATCCGGCAGCTGCAATGAGGACTTTCATGATACACCTTCTTGGACTGTGACTTCATGGCCCATGCTCATCAGTAAGCCGATACTCATGGAGTTGGAGACGAGAGAAGAACCTCCCTGACTAAAAAAGGGTAAATTGAGTCCTGTGCTCGGCAGGAGTCCTGAGACAACCCCTAAGTTTATGAAGGTTTGGAAGCCGAGCAGAAAGTAAAGAGAGATCCCCCAACACAATGCCCGTGGATCTCGTTGGACTTGTAATATTTTTAAAATTTCGAACAGCAGCCAGAGATAGAGGGATAAAAGGACGCAGATTCCAACAAATCCGTACTCTTCGGCAAAGATTGCTGCAATGTAATCATTTTGTGCTTCTGGAAGGTAGCTAAATTTTTGCATGCTTTTAGCTGGTCCTTTTCCAAAAAGACCCCCTGATCCCGCCGCAATTTTTGCTTGATACGGTTGGTGACCTTTCCCTTTAATATCGGCTTCGGGATTCATATAGCTCGAGAGTCTTTTTTGCACATAGGTGCTGTTAGTGGCAAAAATAAACAGGCAACATAGGCTGATGCTTAGGGGGATCAGCCAGAATCGCGATGGGATTCCTGTAACGACTGTGAGCACGCCGATGAGCAAGATTAAAACGCCTGCCGTTCCGTTATTGGGCTCGAGAACAATAAGCATAACAGGTAGGCTCGCCTTTGCCATGAGCTGCAGATACGAAGAAAGGCTGGAGAAAACTTCCTGTTCGTGAACGCAGACATAGATGAAATAAGCTGGAAGGATAATTTTAGTAAATTCAGAGGGTTGAACATAGACGCCACGCATTCCGAGCCATCGCCTTGCTCCGTTGGCGCAGATACCTATTCCCGGAACAAAGACAAGAGCAAGTGCGATGACGGCTGCGGCAAAAAGCCAAGGGGAGTGGGCAATGATTCTCTGCCATCCGATCTTGTATGAAGTGTAGGCGGCTATGATAGAGCAGCCTCCCCATATGATCTGTCGAAAAAAAGCGGCAAACTGACTTTTTCCTAGGGCAAGATCTACGATTTCCCCCGAAGAGGCGTCGAAAATCATGATCAGCCCCGTTGTATACAAGATGAGTACGGGAAAGAGTGGGGCAAAGAGATTTGCCGATCTATTCATGTAGATTCACGAATGCGAATGGTTTGACCAATCTTCAAATTTTTGGCACTCACATCATCGAGGTTATTGAGAGTGAGGAGATGTTCAAAAGAGATGCCAAATTTTTTAGCAATTGTCCAAGGATTGTCACCTGAGCGAACAATATAAAAGTCTGAAGGATCTGCCTTTTTCTGAGAAACGGTCTGTTCTTTTGCCTTTTCAGGTTCAACCTTGCTCTCTGTGATATACTCTTCAAGCAGCTGATCGATCTCATCAAAGGAGAGTTGCTCTTTTTGCTCTTTTTCAGGAACCACGACAGAAGTGGCAGCGGCCTTTTGTTCTTCCTGGATTGCGACAGGCTCTTTGGGGGAGCTTACCTGCTGAGCTGTTGCCAGCACACAAGCTAGGATAACGACATTAAACAAAACAGCTAAGACTACGGTGTCTCTTTTTGTCATGGCCCACAAACTCCTGCCTCTTCAGAATTAGGCTCCACGGTACCACATTTTTAGCTGATTTGTCACGCTTCTCTTTCGAGGCTTTTTTGCGCAAATACGAAAGAGAGCCCCCCTTGGATTTTTTGAGCAAAGGAGGAAAATTTGGTATGTATATATCTGTGTACTGATTGGGCGCCAACGAGCAGCGGCCAGAGCCTTTTTCCGGGGGGCATGAAGTAACAAAGTTCATCGGCTATGCGATAGATGGGGCGATCTTTCCACAGGAGATGGCGCAAGTTTGCGCACTGAGAAAGATTATCGGGAAGCTTTTTTAATTGCGTAAATGACACTCCAAGACGGCGTAGTGATGGTAGTTCGCATATGCTCTCTGGGAGCTGTTCGATCGGGTTACGTTCCACAAAAATCTGAGAGAGATTTTTCAGTTGGCCAAGGTCATCAGGAAGTGCAATCAGTTCATTTTGCCACACGCTAAGCTGTTCCAGAAAACTCAGTCTGCATACCGCCGGTGGAAGCTCTTTGATTTGTGTGCCGTGTATCGTAAGTTTTCTTAGCTGCGAACATTCTTCTATTTCTTGTGGAAGACAGGGCATGTTCACATCTTCTATCCTGACCTCATGAATAGTATGACCCACGTCTTTTATTCTCTTTCGAGCCAGTTCCGCAATTTGCGCGATGTGAGCGCAGTCTCTAGGAAAGGGGTCGTACCACTGATGGGTGTCAAGTCGGAGAGCAAAATTAATGAGGCATAGGTTGTATTGTGCCTGGAGTATTATTCGCAGGGCGTTGTTTGTCGTGCCTGGAGAAATTTTTTTGAGTTCCCCACTTATATTTGGTAAATGGCGTGAAATCATGGGGATGAAAGTTTCGAGTTTGCGATAAAACTCAACAATGGATTTCGTTTCTTTAGTCGTAGGAGGATAGATCGAAAAACAGCTGAGGAGGGAGATAATTTCTTTGTCCGATGTGAGTCCTTGAAATGCATTTTTAAAGAACGCATTGCAGATTTCGTTTAGTGTTGTACATGTTTGCCCGATACTCAGTAGGTCTTTTACAGATAAATGGGTCAGGATATTTGGATGTACGGTGTGGGAAATGGTCGACAGAGATGTGGATGAAATTGGGGAGAATGTTGCCATTGCCATATTGTTATCCATTATTTAATTGTTAAAAAGTATTATAAACAATAGCAAATCAATAGACAAGAGATAGTTTGGTTTTGTTGATTGGGCGGTCGTATAGTTAAGGGATTGTTGAGCAAAAAAAGAATATGTGAAATAGTTCGCATCCATCCTATCACACTCAGGGTTATACCTTTTTCTTTCTTTGTTTAACGGTTGTCTATATAAGGGCATCTAAATTATGAAAGGGCCCTCGAGACTGTTTGGAAGGGCGTTGTCCTAACGAACTTTTTTTTGCTATGAACGTAAAGGAAGATCGAGTGAAATTATACATATATGTGTTTTTTTTATTCTTTTCTCTGCCGCTTTTTGCCGTTGATGAGGCCGAAAAACCGGTCGAATTTTGTTTTGTTATTTGCTCGTACAACAATAGCAAATGGTGTGAACGAAACCTTGAAACTGTCTTTTCCCAAACATATCCTCACTGGACGATCTACTATACTGACGACTGCTCTACCGATGGGACGGGTGAGAAAGTTGAGAACTATGTGAAATTTCGCGAAATGTCTCACAAGTGCAAAATTGTTCGTAATGAGACCCGTAAGGGGGCCATGGCAAACTTTTATACAGCTATACATACGCTTCCTCCAAAAACAGTCGTTGTCGCGTATGACGGAGATGATTTTCTCATTAATTCTTCTGTTCTTAAAATCCTTGAGCGGATCTATCAAAATCCAAATGTGTGGATTACGTACGGTTCGGACTTACGTACGTCGACCGGAAAGAGGGGGCCAAATTGTAGGCCTTTCCCCGACAATGTGATAAAAAATCGAACGTTTAGAAAGCACAGGTGGTGCACAGATCATCTGAGGACATTTTATGCAGCCTTATTTAATAGAATCCGAAAAAAGGATCTAATGTACAAAAATGACTTTTTCTCAATAGGATCTGATGTTGCCTATTTTATGCCCATGCTGGAGATGGCCTCTCAAGGGCATATCAGGTATGTGAGGGAGCTGTTGTGTATATATAATGATACCAACCCTCTCAATGATATGAGGACGAGAAGACAGTTCTCGAATATGGCCCATGATTATATTTGTGCACAACCACCGTATCGGCCCTTAAAACGACTCTTTTAAAACCTATGTGGTTTTACCTTTATTTTCCCCTGGTGTAGCCGCTTCTAGACATCAATCTATGAAGTCTCGGTTTGTCTTTTCAGTCGTGAAAAAACTTTCGAGAGGCGAGATTGCAATCAGGAGGTTAAGCCAAACTGTTGACACACTCTTGGAAGACCCTTCCCCGCTCCTTGTAATTGGAGAACATGTCAAAACTTGAGCATCCTGGTGAGAGAAGGACTGAATGAGGGGTATGCAGCGATGCTTTATGTATGGCCTGTTGGAGAGACCCGGCAAAGAGGACGGTGATAGAGTCGTTTACATCTTGGGCGATCTTTTCTTTGGCCTCACCAATGGCAACTATGGCGATAATTTTGTCCTGAAATTTTTTCCACGGAGTATAGGGGCTACCCTTATGTACCCCTCCGGCGATGAGGACGATTGGTCCGGGAACGGCATCAATGGCCGCAAGAGAGGCCTCGATGTTGGTTCCTTTGCTGTCATCCCAGTATTGAATACCATTTTTTTCAGCGACAAACTGAATCCTGTGGTCTGGTTTGGTGAAAGTTGTAATGCTTTGATTAATAGAGGGAGTATCAATACCGATGGTATGTGCTACCGACCAGGCAGCAAGGTAGTTTTCTCGATCATGCGATGCTGTGAGGGTAGGGGGGATAGTGCCTTGAGCCTTTTTGTTAAAAAAGATGGTATTCTTCTCGAGCTGCACAAAACATCCTTTGCCCTCGCCGTAACTGAAAATTCCCTTTCCTGTGAGGGGAATACTTTCGTGACAAAAACAGGGGGCATCTGGCTTTAGAAGGGTGCAAATCTTTTGTTTGGCTTTGAAATAAGAGTCCCAGGATAGATGCCAGTCGAGATGGTCTGGGGAGATGTTAAGCCAGGTGGCAACAGAAAAAAGAGGTGTGAAGGTATTTTCAAGTTGAAAGGAGCTTAGCTCAATCACAAACCATTCCGGCCAAGGATCTAAGAGCGCTTCTACAAAGGGAATTCCGATGTTGCCGACACTTCGGGCAGAAATGTCAGCATCATTGAAAATCTGGGTGACGAGTTGGGTTACCGTCGTCTTACCATTGGTTCCTGTAATGGCAATAAGATTTGGGGATTTTTCCTGAGCATAGCGTAGTCCCAGTTCAATTTCACTGATAACAGGGATTTTTTGGGAGTGAAGAGTTTTGAGGACACTGTGTGTTGGTTTTATCCCAGGAGCAACGACGGCCCACATAGATCTAGGTAAAGTAGATATGAGATGTTCTGGGAGTAGATCAAAGTGAAGATTGTTCTCTTGTAAGATTTTCGAAGCTTGTTTGGGGTTGTCATCATAGATGGCTGCCGGAATGGACATTTTTTGACAGAAAGAGGCAACAGCAAGACCACTTTTGCCAAGTCCAATGATGAAGATAAAAGGGGGTAGAAACGTTTGGTTGTTCATATACGTTTTACAAGTATAGAGAGAATACCAAGTGCTGAAAGGACCAATCCTGCAATCCAAAAACGGATGACAACTTTTGTCTCTGCAAGCCCTTTGAATTCAAAATGGTGATGAATAGGAGAACACAAAAAGACTCGCTTTCCTGTTTTTTTGAAGTAGAAAACCTGGATCATAACAGAGACTGTTTCGATAACAAAGACTCCCGCGATAAGAGCGAGTAGCCATTCCTGCTTTAGAAGGACGGCACTGGTCCCGAGAAGACCACCAATAGAGAGCGCGCCAGTGTCTCCCATGAACACTTCAGCAGGATGGGAGTTGAACCATAAAAAGCCAACACAAGCACCAATAAGACTCGAAAGGATTACAGCGATTTCACCGCTTGATTCAATGTAGGTGTATGCATATTGGTAAGAGAGTTCCTGGTGATTGCTGACAAATGCAACGAGGATAAGAGGAAAAGCTATCAAAACGCAGATACCGGCGGCCAGCCCATCAAGCCCGTCTGTTAAGTTTGCAGCGTTTGCTGTACCAACTATTGTAAACCACTGGATGAACCAGACAAAGGCCCAGCTGACACCGGCGGCGATACAGACTGGATTACTGACAAAAGGAAAAAACGTTTCTGCCATCCATTGGTGCCATGGAACGGAGCGTCCCTTTTGAAGAAGAAAGGGGAGGTGAAATCCAGTTGCTTCAAAGAGGGAGGGGTAAAACAATAGGGTGATGACAATGAGCGCCCACAGGGTTTGAATTAAAAAACGAACTTTTCCTGGTATTCCTTTTGAACTTTTTGTTTTAAGTTTTGCCCAATCGTCAATGGCACCAAGAGCGCCAAAAACAATCATTGTACTGCATAGTATGAAGACAAAAGGGCTTGACCAATCGGACCAGAGCAACATAGAGATTAAGATTGAAAAGACAATAAGCCCCCCTCCCATTGTGGGGGTGTTTTTCTTCTTCTTATGTAGCTTTGTGAGTAAGAAGCCGTCATAATCTCGAATAGGCTGTCCAATCTTGAGTTCAGTGAGCTTTCTGATAAATGTAGGACCCAAAATCAGGCAGATAAGGAAGGTGGTCCCCGCAGAGAGTAAGATACGCGTTGAGGTATGGTAGAAAAGAGATGGTATAGGAAGGGAAAAAAGAGAACACAGCCATGTGGCGCCTGATAGTATCATTGCATATGCTCCTGAACAAAGGCATCGACGATTTTCCAAAGTTGATTTACTTTTGACCCCTTGAGCAACACGATATCGCCTTTTTGAAGATCATTTTTTAATTGCTCCGTCAATTCATCAAGAGATAGGGTCCAGAATACGGAACGTCCTGCCTCTTTCCATACATTAACAATTGCCTCGCATTCTTCTCCTAAGCAATAAAGAACATCTGCAGAGGTAAGGGCGTGGAGACCGACGCGATAATGGCATTCGAGAGAAAACCTGCCGAGATTAACCATCTGTCCGATGACAGCGACCCTCCTTGCAGGGGCATACGCCGAAAGGACTGTAAGAGCAGATCGTGTGGGGACCTCTGAGGCGTTGTAGGAATCGTTGATAAAGTGAATACCATTGAGACTAATAGGTTGGAGGCGTCTCTCTGGAAGTTTTAACGATGAGAGAGTGTTTTCGATGTCTTCCCAGCTAACTCCGGCAGAACGTACAGTTGCAATGGCTGCAAGAAGATTTTCATATACATGTGAGCTTGTAAACTGGGGGCAGGGAAGTTGAAAGACGGCTGAGTCTTCGGTGACAAAGAGCATGTTTTTACGGATAGAAAGCGACCAGAAGACACCAGATTTTTCATGCATGGAAAAAGAGCGTCTATCTGATTTTGCCTTTGAAGAAAGTAGGTCCGCGTGGGGTGCATCGGCATTAAAAAGACAGATAGACGTTTTAGGGTGTTCGAAGACTTCGGCTTTGGCATGGGCGATATCGGCAAGGCTTTCGAAATTACCAGAATGTGCCAGGCCCACCGTTGTCACAAGGGCGATATCTGGGGGTGCGATTTTTGTAAGCCTTCGAATTCCTCCGGCTTGATCCATTCCCATTTCAACAACAAGGTAGGGCGTATCTGATCGTAGTGTGTTGAGAATAGACAAAGGGAGTCCAATTTGAGAGTTTTGATTTCCTGGTGTAGAGGCTGTTTTATTGCTCCGAGAGAGAAAAGTTGAGGCAAAATCTTTCGTTATTGTTTTTCCGTACGATCCGGTAATGGCAACGACAGTTGGGTTTATCCTTCTTACAAGCTCTTCGGCCAGTGCTTGGAGAGCGCATAACGTATCATCAACACGGATAACAGGTAAATGTTGTGGAATGGGGCCGCTGTAGCTTTTATTGATGATAGCGCCAGACGCTCTGTTTTTTTGAGCATGATCGAGGTAGTTATGACCGTCGGTGCATGCTCCTGGGAGGGCAAAAAAGAGATCACCAGGTTGGATATTTCTTGAATCTACACAAACCTTACCGGGTGCCGTTTGCATCGCTTGTGGGGGAGAGCCGATGCATTGTAATAGCTTACGAGAAATCATCGTCTTTTCTGCTCTGCTGAAGATTTGTGGATTTTCCTGTATATCACACAGCAAGAAAAGGGGGCGATTCTTTTCTATAGGGAAATGTATTGTACGCTCTTTGAGCGCAAAAAGAAGGCTGTGTTTTTCTGGACGGCATCGATAATAACATGCTTATTGTCAACGCGTTATATGCTATGACGGGTGTTGCCAAGAGGATTCTTCCGAGGGGGTCGCCGTGCGCAGTGTGTCAATCACGTCATCTAGCGTGGGGCGGTTGCTGGGGATCAGACTGAGCATGTTGGCGCATAGTTTTTTGAGAGGGCATGTGCTGTTTGATAACTGTTGCCGAATCTTAGATATTTCCTCGAAATACGTATACGAAGTGATGATAGTCTGCACGCATTCATTTTGTTTTTGCCAAAGAAAAAGGAAAGCTTCTATGTCTACAAGTGCAAGAAAGATCATTGCAAGTCCCCATACATCCCCAGAAGGTCTTGGAGTAACGGAACCGGTCATAGAGAATAAAATCTCCGGGGCAACGTATCCCACCGTTCCATTTCTTGCGCTTGAAGTCACACCTATGCGGAGGCACAAGCTACAATCAATGATAACCCATTTTCCTTGTTGGGTTTTGCAGATATTTTCAGGTTTGAGGTCCATATGACAATATCCGAGGGCATGTAGGCGTTGAAGATCGAGGGAGAGAGACAAGGCTATCGAATGTGCATTTTCTGTAATCTCATGTAGAGTCTTTGTTTGAGCCATAAAAGTGTACAGGTCTCCGATATGGAGAGGGCCGAGAAGGCGAATACTTTTTCCATTGCTGTGCCAATATGTTTCTAGTCGGATTCCCATATCGGGATATAATGCACTTAAGATAGAGGCATCTAGTCGAAGACTTCTCTCATTTTTTTTGTTGAAGTTTATGTCTTCTTTGCGCGCGCTCTTTAGCTTTTTTGGTCGCAGTTGTGCGAGCAGTTCGGGAGCATTGTGTGTGGAGAGCAGAAGCTTTGCTCTCATGATTTTCTCTTCGCCAGTATGTGTAATTGGCAAGGGTAATTGAAGCTCACACCCACTTTCAAATAGAGCCGACTGAAAGCTATGCTGCAGACTCGCCTCCCCTTTTTTCCACGTGGTCCATCTACCATGTTCATTGGAAGCGATCTCTTCGCATTTTGCGGAAATATGGGGCAAGAGGGACATGGCCACTCCCATTACAAGCCTTCGCTTGTCTTCGGGAAGATGGGAGAAATCAGTGTTCAGCACAAAACTATTTCCTAAGTCGTACCGAATAGGTAAAACACTCATAAGACACCAAGTATTATATACTAAAGTAGTGCGAAAAAAGCGGGGGGCGGCGCATAAAACGCCCCCTTTTTGTGGTATTACTCTTCTTCTTTTGCTTCTGTGATAAGAGCTTCAGAGATGAGTGTTATTCCTGCGGCAGAGCACGCGTAACGAAGAGCAGTAGAGACAACTTTTACAGGATCGATAACACCGCTGCTTACAAGGTTCTCGACATGTTCTGAGAGAGCATTGAAGCCGAAATGAGGGTTGTTTTTCTTAATGATTTCAGCAACGACGACAGAGCTGTCTCTACCGGCATTGGTAACAATCTGTCGAAGTGGGGCTTCACACGCTTTATGGACTATAGTGGCCCCAAGAAGCTCGTCGCCTTCTAGAGAGAGCTTTTCAGCAGCAGATCTTGAAAACAAAAGGGAGATGCCTCCACCGGGGATGATCCCTGATTCAAGAGCTGATTTTGTTGAGTTAAGGCTGTCTTCAAAGGCCTGCTTTTTGTTTTTAAGCTCAGGTTCTGTCGGGGCACCAACTCGAATTTGGGCAACACCACCGGAGAGCTTAGCCTTACGCTCTTCGAGTTTCTTTTGTTCGTATTCACTCGTGCAGTTTTTGATTTCACCTTCAATAAGTTGAACACGGGCTTCAATATCTTCTTTTTTGCCATTTGAAGAGACAATGGTAGTATTTTCTTTCGTGATGACGATCTTATCACATTTCCCAAGGACAGCGGCATCGGCTTCTCGAAGATCCATTCCTGTCTCACTGGAGATAACCGTTGCTCCTGAGAGTGCTGCGATATCGTGGAGCATCGCCTTTCTGTTGTCTCCAAAGCCTGGGGCCTTGACGGCAGCAACCTTAAGGGTTCCCCTTAATCTGTTGACGACAAGTGTTGAGAGAACATCAGCTTCAAAATCCTCTGCAATGATAAGCATTTCCTTTCCAGTTGACGCTATAGACTCCAGAAGGGGGAGAATTTCTTGGACAGAACCAATTTTCTTATCGACAACGAGTAAAGAGGCGTTGTGCATTTCTAGGGACATTTTTTCAGCGTCGGTACAGAAGTAAGGGCTCGTGTAGCCTCGATCAAACTGCATTCCCTCGACAACTTCTACGAACGTTTCAGTTCCTTTGGCCTCTTCAATGGTGATAACGCCGGTCTTTCCAACTTTTTCGATGGCGTGCGCAATGATTTCGCCGACTTCTGAATCGGAGGCAGCTGATACGGAGGCGACGTTGACAATTTCCTTGTTCCCTTTGACAGGGATGGCGATATTTTCGAGTTCATTGATGATGGCGTCGACAGCTTTTTCCATTCCGCGCTTTAAGCTAATGGGGCTTGCTCCAGCAGAGACGTATTTTACTCCGGAATCGACAAGTGCTCTCAATAGCAATGTTGCTGTGGTGGTACCATCACCACACGTCTCTTTCATTTTTTGTACAACTTCTTTTGTGATGGAGACGCCCATATTCTCAAAGTCATCTTTGAGTTCAAAATCTCGGACGATGTTACTTCCATCATTTGTTATGGTTGGGGCTCCCCAGCTCTTTTCAAGGCCGACATTTCTCCCTTTTGGTCCGAGTGTAGGGGCGACAACATCAGCGAGGGTTTTCATTCCCTCCAAGAGTTTTTGGCGGGCCTCTTCCTCGAAAATTAGTTCTTTTGGGCTGTCTGACATAACTGTTTCCTCGCAGGCAATGTATCACCGACCTCATTTTCTCTTGAGATCGACTCTATTTGTAATTCAAATGGCCTTCATTTATACCCTGCAGAATCTCATTTTCGCAAGCAGAAAGAGGAGTCTTTTTAGCAATTGACACGCCAAAGTGCCAATAAATCACTCTTTTTTTTGAATGCACGCCTGGTAGAGTGTGCGTTGAGAGATTTTGTTTTGATGGGAGACGATTTCAACAGCCTCTTTTAGTGGGCAGGAAAAAGAGTTTCGAACATTTTCCACCTGTCCGATGAGCTCTTCTTCTGAGAGAGATGTCTTATGAGGATACAGATGAAAAACGATCGTGCATTCTCCTCGAACGGAGGTTCCTCGAACGGAAGTGAGGGTTTCATAGAGAGCCTTGGCATTCATGGAGAGTACTTCTTCATGAAGTTTTGTTAGCTCTCGAACGAGTGTAATTTTCCAAGAAGGCGCAATATCAGCAGCATACGAGATGGTCTCCTTTAGTCGTTTTGGGCTTTCGTAGGCAACAGTTGCCCCTTCATAACACAACAGCTCTTGCAGTAGTGACCGACGCTCTTTTTCCTTTTTAGGTAAGAATTCAACAAACTGAACGCGTTCAGAGGTAGATCCGCTTAGGGCATACGCACTTGCGAAGGCGCACGGTCCTGGAACGATGGTAACAGGGATATTTTCCTCATGGCATCGTGCCACAAGTGCGCTTCCTGGATCTGAGATACCTGGGGTTCCAGCATCGGAGATAAGCGCGATATGGGAGCCTGCTTTCAGAAGGGAGAGAATCTCTTCTTCTCTGGAGGCTTCATTAAATTTGTGAAGACTCATTTTTTTTGGGCTTGGTATTCCAAGCGCCTGAAAAAGAGTTGCACTATGACGAGTATCTTCGCACAAAAGCAAGTCGCATGTGGAGAGGGTTTCTTTTGCACGGTCAGAGAGATCACGCAAATTTCCAATGGGTGTAGCTATAAGAGAGAGCACGAAAGAATACCTTCCAAGAAGAGAGAAAGGTGGCACCCAGATTCGAACTGGGGAATGGAAGCTTTGCAGGCTTCTGCCTTACCACTTGGCTATGCCACCGGACATTCGGACGATACAGTCTATCTTGTCTCACAGCTTCTTGGCAATATCTCTTCTGAATTCAAACCCAAGTTGCGCCCTACATCAGCTTGAACATAATCGAACGTGACAAGTGAAATATTTAAGCCGTAGCAGTGATGTAGGGGGTAACCTGGGTTTCAATGTGTCTTTTTGTTGAAAGGGCTATATCTTCACTCTTGGGCAGTTCTGTCTTTGCTATGAAAAAGCGTTCTGCATAAGAGGGCAGTCTTTCGATTTGATGGTTTGGTAGAAGGGCCTGTATTTGCCAGAGGGCTTCCCTTTCTTCTTGTGCGACCTTTCCCCCTGCACACTTACTTACAAGAGTATCGATTGTTTGAAGTGAAATGTCTTGGAGCCTTTGCTTGTAACTTTCAAGGTCGAGAGAGAAAGCCACAAGAGACTCTTTTTGAAATTGCTCGAGAAGAGAAGAGGTGGTACTTACAACCTCATTGAGCTGTTTGATTGACGTAGCTGCCTGGGCGTTAAGCAACGATGCCTCTAGCATCTCTTTCTTTTCAGAGAGAGCACGCTTGACGTGCTCGTACTGGTTGAGCCTTTGAGTAAGACTGCATACGTGAAGGGTATCTTTACCTTCAGGAAAAGACGAAACAATCTGATTGAGAGATTCAGTATACGCCATATCGGCTGTGTGGATCCGCTGGACAAGTGTTTGAAGACGCTCAAAGTCCTCGGGATGCAAAACAGAGCCTTCTAATATGGCTGCGATCTCATTGTGAACGGAGCGAAAGGCGCCCCTTCTTTCTTGCTCATTTTTTAAGATTTCTAAGTGGGTAAGAAGACTCTCCTCTACGGTCCCATCCGGCAAGAGATCGTTGGCTGTCCAAAGAGCGCGTTCATATTCATATTTTGGTAGAGAGGGGGAGGAGGGGGTCTGTTTCGGGGCATGAAAAAAGGATTTGGGAATAAAAAAGAGAAAGAAAATAGCTATAGAAAGAAGAGCGGCACTACCAATACATCGCCATAATGATCTTTGCGTATTTGCCTTAGACGCAGGTGGCGGCTCTAAAAGACCATCATCATGCAAGGAAAGTAAAAGCTCCTGAATATCTTCGTCCACACTAAACCTTTTTCTAGTTGTAAATAGCCACGATAGCTCGGAAGAGAAAAATTGTACAGGGGGCTCTTCGGCCTTCAACCCTCGATTGTGTCCTATATCTCATACAAAGTGGCTGCAGGAGAACAAGTACTTCGTCGAAACAGTCTGATCTTTTCCCTTTAGCTCGGCCTATGTGCGAGACAAGACACAGTAAGGGGCTAAAATTTTAGCGCTTATGGCCTCTTTTTTTTGATCTTTCCTTCACTAATTTTTTCGTAAGGCTGTCGGGAACGTCTTCTAGAGGATTTTCACGAGCATCAATTTTTTTTAATTTGGGGAGTGAAGCTAATTCTTCCGGGAGAGAACGTAGTTGGTTGCCTCGAAGATTGAGAGTTACAAGGGAACTGATGGTTGTAACACCGGGAGGTAGAGAGGAAAGGCCATTATATGAGAGATCCAACTCCTTAAGGCCTGTAAGATCGCCTGTCCCTTGAGGCCATTCCCGAATAGTGTTGTGTGCGAGGAGAACTGTTTTGATTTGGCTGAACAGTCGAAAGTTAGTTGGAAGGCGTGAGAGTCGATTATGCGCAAGATCTAACACTTCAACCTTGGTCCATCCTGCACCATCAGTGGCAATTTCTTCTGGTAGCTCATTGAGATGATTATGAGAGAGAATAACCGTTACAAGTTGTTGAAGGTTTGCCAGAGAAAGGGAAAGATTCTCAAGACGGTTGGAGCTAAGATCAAGAACCTGTAACTGTGAAAATGTAGAGAAAAATTCGGGAACCTCTTCCATCTCATTGCCACTAAGGAAAAGTTCTCTAAGAGCAGGAAGCTGACCTATCCGATCTGAGACCCGTAGAAGTGGATTTTTACTCAGGTCGAGAGATAGTAGAGATGGGGGCAGGGGCTGAAGATCACACAGCTGGCACCCTTGAAGGGAGAGTCTTTTTAGAGAGCTGAGCGGAGAGATGCTTTCTGGCGCTGTTACAAATGGATTTCCTGATAGAGAAAGCTCTTCGAGAGATGGGGGAAGTGTGGGGAGTACCTCTAAGTTGTTACCATCGAGGTGTAAGACGGAAAGGTGCAAAAGATTCGCTATATGAGCAGGAAGACGTGGAATTTGATTTTGAGAGAGAATAAGGACAGAGAGAGTAGTAATTGTGGCTAGCTTTGCAGGGAAACTCTTGATGAGGTTGCCACGAAGATTGAGAATGGTCAACTCTTTGAGTTGTCCAACAAGAGGGGGAACTGTCTCTATCCCTTGATGCAATAGGCTGAGTTCTCGGAGATTTTCCAAGTCGAAGACTTCTGGGGAGATACTTTTTACGGGGGGGGTGCAATCGCGAACGATGCCGGTTATTTTCCTTCCGTGCTGTTCAAGGCATGTGCGCAGTGTGGTGCAATCTGGAGCGGTACGGCTAAGGAGGCGTTGGAGGGCGGTGTCTTCGGAGGCAAGAGTTGGGCGTCTCTCACTAGAGCGAGTGTTTCTTTTCACAGAAACAGAGACAGATCGGCCTCGTGTTCTTTGTGGCTGTGAGGTACCAGGCAAGGCGTCAGAAGGGGGAGCAAGAAAAAGATCTTCCACAAATGCTGTGGGGTTTTCGAATAGTCCATATATTTTTGTTGCCATATTCTTTCTCCTTTAACGTTAAGGTTTTTAGTAGGGTCCAAGAAAAATATGGAGTGGCAGGAAGCACGTCCGTAATGGCCCACAGCTAAAATTTTGAAATTGTGTGGTACGGTAGCATTTGCTATTAATTCTTACCAGAAATGTTTGTACCTGTTGTTCGAATGGGTTTTTGCAGTTAGTGTGATTTGCTTGGATCTAAAAAAAGAGATCTTCTCCTCTGAGCATCTGATCTGGTAAGATAAGGCCACTATAATTTTTTCATCAGGTGGATTTTTCATGTCTTTTTGTCATCTCCATGTTCATTCGCAATATTCAATTCTAGAGTCTTCCCTTTCAATTCGTGCCCTAGCGAAACGTTCTAATGAATATGGAATGAAAGCGGTAGCGTTGACAGACCATGGGAATCTCTATGGCGCTGTCGACTTTTACAAAAATGTAAAAGGGGCCGGTGTCAAGCCCATCATAGGGTGTGAATTTTCTGTCGCCACCTCTTCGAGATTAGAGAAAAAACGGGGTGTTTCAAGTTACCATATTGTTCTGCTTGCCAAAAATATCGAAGGATACAAAAACCTGTGTAAACTTTCTTCGATAGCCTTTTTAGAGGGTTTTTATTACGTTCCTCGTATCGATATGGAGGTACTACAGGCCCACTCTGAGGGGCTGATTTGCCTTTCTGGATGTGAAAAAGGGGTCTTTTCTCAAGCTATTTTAAAGCAAGACGATGATGAGCTGTCTCGTCGCATCGAGCAGTACCAACATCTTTTTGGTGATGATCTTTACTTTGAGATTCAGCGTCATCAGATGCCACAAGACGATATCCAGATCGATGGTCTTGCCGCTGAATCGTGGCTCTATCAGCGATATCAGACCCATATAGAGCAGCAGCAAAAGATCGAACATCGCCTGCGAGAAGAGAGTAAAAAGAGATCGATTCCATGTGTTGCGACAAATAACTGCCACTATTTGGAAAGAGAAGACTGGAGGGCCCATGAGGTCCTTTTAAATATCCAGTCTGGAGAGACCTGCCTTATTAGGCAAGAAGACCCTCATACAGGACAAGCCAGAGTAACACCAAATCCAAAACGAACGACTTTTTCAAGTCACGAATATGACTTTAAGAGTTCTGAGGAGATGGAGAAGCGCTTTGAGGACTTTCCCGAAGCTCTTTCTGTGACAGGAGAGATAGCTGAAAAATGCAATGTTGACTTTGATTTTACCTCGAAACACTACCCCGTCTTTACGTGTGAGCACGAAGGTGGTGCAGAGGGGTTTTTGAGACAGATGTGCGAAGAGGGCATCGAGAAACGGTACGGCGATCACGAATTAGAAAAGGTTGCAGAGCAGTACCCAGGTAGGGAGGCTGGAAGCGTTGTCAAAGAGCGCCTTGCCTTTGAGCTCGATATTATCTCTTCAAAGGGACTTTCGGATTACTTTTTGCTGGTATGGGACTTTATCAGCTGGTCGAAGCGAAATAATATTCCAGTAGGACCTGGTCGAGGCTCTGTTGTCGGATCCATCGTTTCCTATCTTATTGGAATTACCGATATCGAACCTCTTCGATTCAATCTGCTTTTTGAGCGGTTTATTAACCCCGGCAGAACATCGTATCCCGATATTGACGTCGACCTTTGTATGGATAAGAGGCCCGATGTGATTGCATATACGGTGCAAAAGTATGGAAGGGAAAACGTTTCTCAGATCATTACGTTTGGCACAATGAAGGCCAAGATGTCTGTACGCGATGTTGGAAGGGTTTTGAATGTTCCTTTATCGAAGGTAAACTTCATAGCAAAATTAATTCCCGATGAACTGAAGATTACTATCGAACAGGCTCTCGAAAAAGAGCCTGAGCTCAAAGCTCTTGTCGAAAAGGATGAAGAGGCAGCTAGCATCATCCATTCAGCTCAAATTCTTGAGGGCTCAATTCGAAATACAGGTATCCATGCAGCAGGTCTTATTATTTGCGGAGAGCCTCTGACAGAGCATATTCCTATTTGCACCGCTAAAGATTCTGAAATGTTTGCCACTCAGTATTCGATGAAGCCCGTCGAGCAGGTAGGAATGTTGAAGGTGGATTTTTTGGGGTTGAAGACGTTGACGCTTTTGCAGATGTGTTCAGATGCTGTTTTTGAGACACACGGGATACGAATCGACTGGTCTGCCCTTCCATTAGAGGATGCGAAAACATTTTCTCTTCTCAATCATGGAAGAACGCTTGGCGTTTTCCAGATTGAAGATGGGGGCATGCAGGCTATTGCGCAGCAGTTGCAGATGGATAAGTTTGAAGAAATTATTGCTCTTCTTTCTCTGTATAGACCGGGTCCCATGGAGATGATACCTTCTTTTATTGCGAGGAAACTTGGTAAGGAGCCTATTGAATTCGATCATCCTCTTGTTGAGACGATTTTGAAAGAGACGTATGGCATCATGGTCTACCAAGAGCAGATTATGCAGATTGCAAGTACCCTGGCTAGCTACACGCTTGGTGAAGGTGATGTGTTACGGCGCGCTATGGGAAAAAAAGATGTTGAGGAGATGGCACGACAGCGGGAGAAATTTGTCAAAGGAGCTATCGACAAGGGGATTGAAGAGGAGACGGCAACTACAATCTTCGACAAGATGGAGAAGTTTGCCGAGTACGGTTTCAACAAGTCTCATGCAACAGCGTACGGCTATATCACCTATGCTACCGCCTATTTCAAGGCGCACTATCCTGCCGAATGGTTTGCTGCCTTAATGACAGGTGATAAGGCTGATATTGAAAAAGTGGCCCGTATCATGCATGAGTCCCGCCAGATGGGTATTGAATGTTTGCCTCCAGATGTTAACGAATCGAATCTCAATTTCACGGCTACAGCCAAAGGAGTGAGATTTGCTCTTTCTGCCATCAAGGGTGTGGGAGCTCAGGCTGTAGAAGCTCTCATCGAGGAGAGAAAGCAGGGGCCATATACGAGTCTTTACGATTTTGTCAGAAGAAATGACCCAAAACGTATCGGCAAAAAGATGATCGAGCTTCTTATTGATGCGGGGAGTTTTGATCACTTTTCCTGGAAACGAGATGAGCTTGTTGCCTCTTTGTATGCCATGTATGATGATGTTCAGCGATCAAAAAAAGAGCGTGAACAGGGCATCATGAATCTTTTTGATACTGATCCCGAAGAGGTTCCTGAGAGATACCAAGGGCCGGCAACGCCTGAGCGCCATCGAACTGAAGAGGAGCTCCTCTTTCGTGAAAAAGAGCTTTTGGGGATGTTTTTTGGTGGTCATCCGCTCTCTATGCATGATGAGACCCTTAAGAGGTTGCAGTGTCTTTCTATTTCAGATGCAGAGGCTATGGGAGATGGCACCGTATTTCGCATGGCGTTTGTTGTTGAGTCTGTCTCTATAAAGACATCAGTAAAGAGACAGAGAAAGTTTGCTATTCTCACTATTTCTGATGCTTCTGGAAAGACCATAGAGATGCCCGTATGGCCAGATGTTTTTGAGGAACATGTTGAAATTCTCAATGTCAACGGTCTGCTGTGGGGAGTCTTTTCAAAGGAGAGACGAGACAGAGAAAGTGTGATTGCTTGCCGATGGCTTGCAGAGCTTAAAAACACAACTGAAAAGGTGTTTGAGGCAAGCTATGAGGCGTACGAGAAAGCCAAAAAGCAAGTTGTATTTCGTAGTAAGCGTCCGAAAGCAGCAGTAAAGAGTACTGAAAAAGGGGTTCTCAAGAAAGAGATAACAACGATTCAGTTCGATATCGACCGTTTTCGCGCCTCTCATGTCCTTCGATTGTCAGAGCTTTTCTCCTCTTCGCCTGGAGAGGAGAAAGTTCAGCTTGCCTTCATGAAAGAGGACAAGGAGATAGCGTTCCTTCAGCTTCCTCTCACAGGTTTTTCCAAGCCTCTTCAAAGAACAGTTGAAAAACTTCCCTGTTGGATTTCGACGGAATACAACGAAGAGTAAAAAAGTTCTAGACCTTTTTTTCCACCTATGGTCTCCTGTGTAAAAATGGCTCTATCCTGACAAGGGGGTGCAATTTTTGCCATACCATATGAATGATGTGTGTCAGATCAGATGTTCTGTCAGAGCAAAAGGATCACACGCCTTTCATGTCCTTCATTGTTCTCTTTTCTTTTTTCCTATCACAAACCAAGGGGGTTCTCGCGACGCTTTTAGGCGTCTCTTCGCACAATTATGTTTTGCATGCAGTTATAGACAATGTTGAGCCTTGGGCTCTTAGCAGTTGTAAGAGTTATAACAAAAGGAGGAGCATATGGGTGTAAGAAGTACTACAGAGGTACCTTTAGAAGAGTTGTTTTCGCAAAAGCTTTTTCTGGAAGAGCCGCCTGAAGGGGTTGCCGCAGATCGGCTTGAAAGCCTTCCCGCCGAAGTGAGATTTCGTCTTCTTTCCTATGTACATCCTGAGAGATTGCAGGCGGTTGCCGAAGCAAGCGATGGGTGTAACGCTGTGATCGAGGATGAATATTTTTGGAAAGGGCTTGTAGAAGAAAAAAGACTTCATCTCCCACAGAAGAATTTTAGACAGTATCTTCTCGAACATCTTGTTTCAGAAGAGACACTTGTCGCTCGAATAGAAAAATTTATGAAGAAAATTCAGTGGGGATGTGCCGGAAGTTTTATTGTAGTGGGCTGGTTTGGGTCAAGCCCTGATTACCGTCTCGATGTAGGGTTTGGTATCGATCCTGAAAGAGGGACTCGTTTTGAAGAGAGGTGTGTCTTTGTTCAACCAGAAGGGCAGTCTTGCCGAAGTACATCTCCGACAATCAATGCTTCAACACTGACGAGGGATGAGGAAATTGGTGAGGATGAGAAAGAGGAGAGAGTCACCTTTTTGCGTTCAAAGGATTTTTTTGCCAGCGAAGAGACTTCTACCTTTCTTTACATGCTAACGCATCAAATATTGAGGAAGAGGTGGAACGAAAGGTACCATGAGATATCAGGGAGATAGAGAGCGCTCTATCTTCTGGTAGAAAGCATTTCTCTCTATTGGCTCAAACCCTTGAGTCTTGATGAGAGAGCGTATTTCGTCAGTTGTAATAGAGATTGAGTGGTCGGCGGCTTTATGCACCTGCTCTTCGAAAATGGTGCCTCCAAAATCATCGGCACCAAAGTGGAGTGCCCTTGTTCCTGTTTCTTTGCCCTCACCGAACCACGAGGCTGTGATGTGATCGAAATTGTGAAGGTAGAGGCGAGAAAGAGCAATAATGCGATAATAAAGTTCTTTTGAAGCACTTGTTAGGACCTTTTTCCCGAGAGGGTTGTTCGCTCTTTTATAGCTCCATGGGATGAAAGCAGAAAAGCCACCGGTCTCTTCTTGCAGGCGAAAAAGAATCTCGAAGTGGTCGAGAATATCATCGGGCGTTTCTACGTGACCAAACATCATTGTCGCTGTTGTTTTAAAACCGATTTTGTGTGCTTTTCTATGAACATCTATCCATTGATCGGGGGTAAGTTTTTTCGGAGAGATCTGGGAGTGCACGCTGCTACTTAGAATCTCAGCTCCTCCTCCAGGAATAGTTCTTTGTCCTGCTTCCCACAGACTCTCAAGCATATCTTCTATAGAGATTTTTGATGTTTTCGCTGCATGCCAAATTTCTGGAGCAGAAAAGAAATGAGGATGAAGAGAAGGAAATTCATATCGGCACCGTTTCACAAGCGTAACGAGATATTCTGCTGTGATTTTTTTATGTATACCTCCTTGTAAGAGGACTGTCGTTAACCCTGCCTTACTCGCTCGTTCAAGAGAGGCCATAACTTCATTAGGAGAAAAGTGATAGGCACCGGAGCCTTGAGAAGATTTTTTGAATGCGCAAAAAAGGCAACCAATGGTGCAGATATTGGTATAATTAGGGTTGGTGTCTAGGACATATGTGACGGTTGGGTCGGGGTGCTTTTGAAAGCGAACATCTTGAGAGAGTTGCTTCAAGACGGGAAGGGGGGTTTCAGTGAGTAGCTTCTTCCATTCTTTTCTGGATCGAACGGTCATTAAAAAAAGATCCTCTTTTGGGGACCATTCTATGTTGTGAAATTCACAATTGCAATAGACTTAAGCTCTTTTAGTTGGAGAAAATCATTAGCGGTTGTCATGGAAGAATCAAAAGAGCTCAAGCACGAAAAGAAAGCCGAGTCAAGAGCACTTCCTAGGGAGTTTCTCAAGGAACTCTCTTGCTTAGAAAGCGATGAGAAGAGGCTTGATCGTCTGCTCTGTTTTATGCAAGAGAAGCTGGAAGCTCGAGGGGCACTTCACTTCAGAGAGTTTTGGGAAGCGCGGTCCGTGGCGCTCGAGTTTTTTAAGTTTCACATCCATCCTGCTGATCGGGTTCGGCTGTGGGCTAGGTATACAGAGCTTTGCCAAGAGGCAAAACAGCTCAAAGAGCTTTTCGAAGAAGAGAGCTCATACATCACAGAGCAAGTAGAACAGGCGATAGAAGCTGTTGAACATGAAATGATTGGATTCATGGAGAAGGCTCATACAGAGCCTTCGAGAAAAGAGTTTTCGCAATCGACTGTCGCCAGGTCGCACCAGGATCAGTATAGCGAAGTACAAAACGAACTCACATACCTCAATGCTTTTGCAACGCGTGTCTCTTCCTTAAGAAAAGAGGTTGTAAAAGCTGATATTCGTCCCAATCATAGACACAGGCTTCTTATCAGATTAAGAAAGGTCGGTGATGAGGTATACCCGCTGCGAAAAGAACATATTCAGCGGGTGAGTGCCCTTTTTATGAAAGATGTGGAGACCTTTGTTCAAGAGGCATCTGTTGAGCAGCTTGGAGTGCGTCAACTTCTTGAAGTGAGAGAAGAGATCAAGCGATTGCAAGGCCTTGCCAAGGTATTGACACTCAATACGGAGGCTTTTACTAGAACAAGGTTGCAATTGAGTCAATGTTGGGAGGCTGTAAGAAAATTTCTTCAAGAGCATAAAAAAGCTCAGCATGAGCAGAGAGAGACGTTTCAACGCAATCGCGATGAGATCTCCTCCGAAATTGAGAGGCTACAGCGAGAATTTGAAGAGGGAAAAATTCATGAGAAACAAGCCAGGAAAAGCATCCACCAAATAGCGTCTAGAATGCGAAATCTTTCCCTTGCTCACAAAGATGTAAAGCAGCTGAAAGAAAAGTTAGGAGATTTTGAGGCAGGATTAGAGAAAAAAGAGGAGAGGGCTTTTGCTCCTGATCCCCTATGTAGACAAAGAGGAGAGCTTTTGTCTCGTGCAGAAAATCTGTTAGAGGAAGAGGAAAGCCTTTTAGATAGCCTTACGCAGCTTATTAGTGATGCCAACGGGATGGAGCTCTCACATTCTCAAAGAGTAGAGTTGGATCAAAAAATAGTGAAAGTGCTCGATCAGATAGAGGAGCAGTCCCACCAACGTGAGTGCCAGGAAGATCTGCTAGAGCAAATTATGGGGACATCCAAAGAGCTGATCGAGACATGGCGAAAGATAAAAGGGTCTTCGAATAATGATTTTGCGTTGGAGATGGCCTATTCTGATTTGATGGAACGGGAGAAAGAGCGTGTGGAGAGAGTGGAAACAAGAGTAGCGGAGGGACAAGCGTGACATATGTTGCCGTGGACGTTGATGGGACACTGACGCATTCGAACATGAGCTTTTCGTTTGGTCGCTATCTGTATAAGCAAAATGTAATATCGCTATTTGATTCTTTTCGGTTGGCGCTCATATATGCCGCTCATGCGTGGGGTTTTCTTTCTATGGAGAGACTGCACGCTTCGGTCTTTCAGTTTCTCTTTGCCGGAAAAAAATCGGAATTGATTGAACGCTTGGCAGATCAATTTTTTGAGCAGCAGGAAGAAGGATTTTTTAGGGGGGGAGTTAAACAGGAGATTAGTCAGCTTCTCAAAAAGGGAGAAAGGGTGGCGCTGCTTTCCTCATCTCCGGATTTTCTTGTACAGAGAGTGGCCCGCCACATAGGGGTTGAAGAATGGTATGCAACAGAGTATGTAGTGGAGAAAGGGATATTTACGAGGTTGGGGAAAATCGTTACGGGTAGCGAAAAAGCTAAGATAGCGTCCCATATTCGTTCAATCGAGGGTTTCTCTATTATGGTTTTCACAGATAGTGCGCTCGATTTGCCACTTGCTCAAATGGCAGACCATGTAGTGGCTGTCTGTCCCGATCGAAAATTGCTTCAGATATCTAGGGAAAAGGGATGGAGGGTAGTTAATGGCTAAAAAGGTGGCCATTTTAGGCGGAAGCTTTGATCCTCCCCATCATGGACATATTCATCTTGCGCTCTTTTCCCAGAAGCTTTGCAATTTTGATCAGGTATGGGTGGTACCCAATTATGCCAATCCCTTGAAAAAGGGAACAGCCTCCCCTGAAGATCGACGTGCCATGACACATCTTGCCTTTGATGCAATTCCAGGCTGCAGGGTGCTTGATGTTGAAGTTGATAGAAAAACGCTTTCATATACTGTCGATACCCTTGAATATCTATTACAATCCAATGCTGAGTTTCAAGCTGCTGAAAGGTACTTGCTGGTAGCCTCAGGTGTAGCCCGGTCTTTTGCAGAGTGGAAAGATATTGACAGGGTTATAGAGATCGCAAGGCCAGTAATAGCCGCGGGAAGTCCATACCGAAAAATTTCGGGGCTTACCAAAGAGACAGAGGCGATAGTGAGGGATGGATGGACCATTTTTGATGGGATGAATATGTCGTCAACAGTTGTTCGTCAATGGCTCTCTTGTGGGAGATATGTAGGTCATTTGGTTCCCCACGAAGTTGAAAAATATATCAGAACGCACAATCTCTATGAGGTAAAAATTTAAGTGAAGGTGAAAGATCTGGTTCAGCGTGCCTGTCAGGCCATTGTAGATAAAAAGGGATGTAATATTATCACTCTTGATGTCAGAGGCGTAAGTACTATCACCGACTATTTCATTATTGCTGAAGGGACGGTGAACCGCCATGTGACGGCTCTTGCTCGTCATCTCGACGACGAGATGTCAAAATGCAAGCTTTCCCCTATTCATATCGAAGGTCTTATGGAGGGGGAGTGGGTTGTGATAGACTACATGGATTTCATCGTTCATCTTTTCACACCAGAGCTTCGCCAATATTACGCTCTCGAAGAGATATGGAAAGAGGGGAAAATAGTTTCAATAGATGTGGATTACGGACCTGTTCATAAGAAAGGCTCCTCGTTATTGCCATAGAGGGTGCCTTTTTTGTATACTTCTTCGTTGTCTTTAAGAATGTAGAGAAAAATTGAGAATTGGAAATGAGTAAAAAGCGTATTGTTGTCACTGGAATGGGAATCGTATCCTGTCTTGGGAACGATCCAGACCTGTTTTATCAAAATCTGCTGGAGGGAAAAAGTGGTATCAGGGCCATAGAAGCCTTTCCGTGCGAGCAGTTTTCAACTCGGATTGGTGGGCTCTCTCTCGATTTCGACCCTGGAGACCTTATCGAGAAAAAGCAGGCTCGTCGTGTTGACCGATTTATCGCCTTTACCATTTGGGCTGGGAAAAAGGCACTTCTCTCGGCGGGTATTTCTTTAGATAAACCTGGAGTTGATCTGAAGAGGGCGGGTGTCCTCGTGGGCTCGGGAATTGGAGGAATGTCAACCTTTTTCAATAACGCGACTGCTTTCAATGAGCATGGTCCTCGCCGTGTTTCGCCCTTCCTTATTCCGCATATTCTTACCAATATGGGCAGTGCTCTTTTGGCAGAGGACCTTGGCTTCATGGGACCCAACTATTCGGTCTCAACGGCGTGTGCAACAGGCAACTACTCTATTATCAATGCCGCTCACCATATTGAACGTGGTGAGGCCGATCTCATGGTGTGTGGTGGTGTAGAAGCTCCTGTTTCTCCCTTTGGTCTTGCTGGGTTTTGCGCTGTAAAGGCTCTTTCGACGCGAAATGATGAGCCGGAACGAGCATCACGTCCCTTCGATAAAGGTCGAGATGGATTTGTGATGGCAGAAGGGGCAGGGGTCATCATTTTAGAGAGCCTGGAATCGGCTCAAAAGCGTGGTGTTCCCATCCTCGCTGAATATCTCGGTGGAGCGATGAGTTGTGATGCGTATCACATGACAGAGCCTCGAGCAGACGGAGCTGGCGTTGCTATGTGTGTTGAGAATGCTCTTGAATCTGCAGGGAAGAGACCTGAGCAAGTTTCATACATCAATGGTCATGCAACCTCTACTCCTGCTGGCGATGTGACAGAAGCTCGAGCATTAGAGAGGGTGTTCAAAAATCCACGCGATATTGTCATGAATGCAACGAAGTCGATGACAGGGCACGCTCTTGGTGCTGCAGGTGGTATCGAGGCCATTGCTCTCATACAGGCCATTCGAATGGGCTGGGTTCATCCAACTATTAATCTCGAAGATCCTGAAGATATACCATTTGACCTCCCAACTGAGAAAAGGCAGTTAGAGATAGAGTGTGCTATCTCCAACTCCTTTGGATTCGGTGGTCATAATGCGAGCGTTGTTTTCGCTCCATTTGTAGCGTAATGACAAAGATTAATGAGCGTTCGTTTGGTGTTGTCCCACTGCAATTTCGTTCTGATGGAATTTATCTGTTTCTCATTCAGAACCATTCTGAGGCATGGCTTCTACCTAAGGGGCACGCAGAAGAAAAGGAGAGTCCCAAGGAGACGGCTGCAAGAGAACTTAGAGAAGAGACAAGGCTTCGTGTTGTAGAGTGGCTCGATCCGCCCTCTTTTGTCGAGCACTACAGTTTTATGAGAGAAGCTCAATCTATCCACAAAGAGGTGCTCTATTTTCCCGCACGTGTAGAAGGAGATGTTGCTCTCCAACGCTCAGAGCTACTTGACGGCCGATGGATACCAGCAGACCAATTCCCAGAGCTTGCTACCTTCCCCGAGATGAAGAAGGTAGCCTCTGCGGTCATTTCCTGGCTTCAGCGAATATAGAGTTCGGCGATAACTGGAAAATGATCTGAGGGAAACTCTCCGTTCACCCGTGCGATATCGATTCCGTGGGTTGCTACCTCAATGCAATCATTAATAAAGATATGATCCAAAATGAAGCCGGGTAGTTGCGGTCCTGCAAAAGGTTCGAGCGTTGTATTTGAGTTGGTAATTGAGCAAACGGGTCCAAAGTGGCCGTAGCTAGATTTTGCTTTTGCGCATTTCAGCTTTTCGCTTCCCAAGATCTCAAGGATAAAGTCACCATCGAAGAAGAGATTGCGTTTATCCTGGATGAAAGGAAAGGAATTAAAATCGCCCATGATGATGACGGGAGTCTCCTTCGGAAGTCGGTTTGAGAATTCGTTTAGTTGGGTTGCCTCATGCAGTCGTCGCTCTGGATCTCCATAACTGAGTTTGGTGTTAACGACAACGAACGTTTTGCCTTGAGAGCTGTCTTGAAAACGACAGAAAGTGAAAGCGTTGTTGTATTCACTGTGTGGGTAGGGGATAGTCGCTGTCTCTAAAAGCTCAAGGCGACTTTTTTTGAAAAAGATTGCATTGATGTCACTTCGCCCTTCATTTTCGCGTGTTTTCTCTCCATACCAGCCATAGTCGGGGCCCAACATTTTCAATACTTCAGGAACTTGGCTTTCTTGCAGTTCCTGACTTCCGATAAGATCGGCGTTAGCGTAGAGAAGATACTCCTTGAGGCGGGGTTTTCTCTCTTTCCAGCGATATTTTGGGGGTAACTTGTTCTCTGCATCTTCGGCGTTGTAGAGCATGTTGTAGGTCATAACACGCATGTTTTTACTTCGGTTTTCAACCGCTCGCTGCATGGCCTTTTTTTGTTTTGAATTAGCCTTTTTTCCAACATCTTGGCCGTAAATCTGTTCCATCATCGGTATGACAGAGCTTTCGACAGTAGCGGATAGAGGCAAAGAGAGGGATCCCAGAAAAAGGGACATAGCTATAAATTTCACAGGGTTTTTCCTTCTGTTGGCACCTTCCCGATCATTTTTCTAATCGGAAAGGTGGGGTGGGGTTTATGCCTCAGGGGTTTGTCTTCGTTGGCGCTCGGGGGTGTCTCGTAGTCTCATAGGGGAGGGGGGAAGCTCACTGCGCCAGTCCTTTCGTGATCGTTTCTTTGGCGGTGGGGTGAAAATATCGGCGGGGCGAGGGAGAGATGCCTTTGCTGTTGCTGCTGGATCAACAGATGGTGCTCGTCCTAGTGGAGAAAGAGATGAGGATGCATCACCGAAAAAGTCCTCCCCAGTGTCAGGAAGTGAGAACGCTTCATTAGCAGGGGGCGTTCCTTTAGGCTTAGGGAAGGGAGGAAGGACAAAAGGGGTACTTCCCTCAAATGAATCGGGAGGAGATTCTCCGTCTTCTGGAGGACTCACTGTTATTGTTGGTATACAAGCGGGACAGTTACGTGTTGTATCACAAGGCACCGCTGCTAGAGAGGTTTTAGCTCTTTCGAGAGAGAGTTGTCTGAAGTGCTCGTTAAAATGAGCGTTAAAGTCGATGGGTGCGGATGCCTGTTTTGGCACTATATTATTGGTCTGATCAAGAAGGGTATTGAAGAGGGTACACGCCTCTTGGGCTGTTCTCGTGAATTCGGAATCTCTTCCGACGTTCCCATGTTGCACAGAGGTGTCGAGGAGGCGTACGAACCTTTCTTTTGATTTTTCGGGGTTAAGCTGTGAGTAATATCGACCGTTCGAGCAGCAGAGAAATAGTTGCTTCATAAGACCTCGCTGCCCAACAACTTCCAGCCGTTTGTTAATGCATAGCGATCTGGTTGAATCTATCTGGCAAAAGTTGCTGAGAAAATTCCGTGCATTTGTTATGTCTTGCGCTGATATTACGGAATCATTTCCGACAGATGATAGTTTCATAATAGTATCCTCCTTAGTAAAGCGTACCGTTTTGGTTAACGCTCGTCATTGAAATTAGTAATGGTGTTGTCCAACCTTTAGGAAACCAAGGTTACCAACGGTGTAACGTCAGGAGAGTACTAGGATCGGATGATTTAATTTAACCCCTGATTGTCTCTTATCTCTTATATGGGCTGAGCGAAGGAGGAGAGACGAAGTACATTTTTCCTTGCAGCCGGTCTGTGTGAGAGATAGGACTTAATCGTGTGCGTCCCTGGAAGTGTTATCAGAAGGGAGGCAAGGGCGAAAGTGGTTGCTATGCACCGGTTTCCATGGGGAATTGAACAGGTTTTCGAAATTGATAAGCGCGAGTGTATGGGGGGCTCTGAAAGGGGGCTTTGCGTCGCATGCGTTGCCGCTGTTCTTTTGACAGAGATCCTGGGGGTTTCATCCGATCAGCCATTAGGAGATCAGATCTGGACCCTTTGTTAGAAAAAGCGGTAGAACCGTTGAGTGCCTTTTTTGAGGTGGCATCCACTCTTTGGCAGAGAGACCTAGGATCGATTGTTGGGGGACATGGTGATTCAGGAGAGGATTTTTCGGGCAAGGGTCGTTCTGATGGCGCCACTTGTACTGTCATATACTATTTTCCTTATAGGGTGAGGCGTTCTTAAATTAAACTCGTCTTATCACCTTTGGTATTAGAGAAACTCGGGTTGTCAAGGGTGTAACGACAAGAGAGTACTAAGAGCGCATGATTTAATTTAAGCTTTTTTGTTGTGTAGTGCAATGGGTATGGTCAAACACGGGAGGCAACGACATACAAAGTATTCTTTGCTCATGGGCTATCGGAAGAAAATGGCGGAGACTGGGAGTGCTATTTTTTAAAGAAGGTTGTCGGTTCTAGCAACTTTTCACTGTGCCTTGTGAACAGACTCTCTTTGCGAGAACTCAAAACCAAACGTATCGACAACCATTTCAAGAGCAGATTTTCGAATCCATAGATAGAGGTTACCGTGACGGTATCCTAGATGTTCTTTCCATGCGTTACCACACTTAAGGTCTTCGTTTAGAGAAAATCTAAGCGCAATAAAACGAATCAAGGAGTCTTCACCAAAGCTCGGAGAGTCTTTTACAAAAAGTTCGAATTCATCTGGGTTCTCTTTGTGCAATATATCAGGACACTCTGCGAGTTTAGCATTGACCCAACCGGTTTTCATTCTTTCGTAAATCTGATTATAGCGACCATGGAGTGTTTCGAAGGAGCACATATCAGAGATGTCGTTAATAAAAAGAGCTAAACCGTGCGTACCTACGGGACTGTTTGGAACAGATGATGTGCTGACATGGTCATAATAAATAAGATTCCACTGAAATTCCGCGCCAGAGGTTTGATCAGCGATTGCGTGGAAGAGCTCACAAATTCTCATATCAAAGAAACTATCCAAAGAGATGACCCTACACGGTCCAAGCACAAGATCGTTACCAGATACAGGCTGTTTGGCCAATAGGGCGGATAATTGTGCACAATACCTCGGGAGGTCACTTCCTCTTTGAACGCTGAGATCAGCAGTTGTCTGTGTATGAGAAACTGTTGCGCCGGAAACGGCTGATAATACGGCGGGGGTTGTCATAAATTATTCCTCACTATCAAACGTGCTTTATATTAGAAACGAACTCTAAGTAGTTTAGCATTGAAATAGAGATAGTGTCAAAGCTGTGTATCCGGAATCAAGGGGTCTATTGCCTTGCCCCACGGTCTTAAGTGGCAAAGCATAAGAGAAACTAGCTTTGTGCTTCCCCTTCGAGATGGCGAGCGGTTTCAATCTGCCATGACAGATCTTCAAGAATTGATTTTGCTGTCTTTGTTACGAGGACGTCTTGTCTTGCCAGATCTGTTTTTTTGTATGCCTGTCTACTCAACTTGCGGACAAATCCTTTTGCTCTACATGCCCAAAGAATAAATCGGACAAAACTACTAATGCATGCGTTTGCAAAATCAATCATACGAATTTTGATGAGATTGAGAGCTTTTCTTGCTCCTTCTGCATTTGTGTCTATTCCTGTTTTATCGATTTGGTACGCGTCTTCTATTGCTGAAACAACGCCACCAATATTCTTTCCTATTCGGCCTTCGAGTTCGGCAAGTTCATTTTGATCAGCTTCTCTCTCGCCTTGTTTGATCTCATCAGCTTCTTGCTTTTCTTCAAGGGTTCTTGGGAAAAGGCGGCCTTGTGATTCGGGCCCAATCTTTTGGGAGATAGCTGAAAGCTGTTCATCGATAAGATCTGTTAAACGGATCCCTTTTATGGAGTCTACAAGTGATGGACCAATATGTCGTACCACCCTTTTTGACATGAATTTTGGAATGAACCTCGCTATGAAAGATTCCTTACTTATTCCTTTGTAAATTCTATGAAGAAGGCTGTCGAATTTCTTTTGGTCGCTATAGTCAGATGTTTCAGTCCTGCCATAGCTGAAGGCGTGCAGAATTGCATCGAAGATAACCTTTATAAATGCAACGATCATCCCAACGGCAACAAGACCTCCCCCTCGATGTCCTCTTTTCCCTCCGGTTGGCTGTGCGGCTTCTTCTGCATGTTCTGTTTGTGGCGGGGGTCCAGATAGGACCTCTTCTGCTTTCTGAAGACCTGTAATGAGAAGGGAGTTTTTGATATCTTGAAACTCGGTTATACCTTCAAGGAAGGAGGAGAGAAGATATTCAACCTCTTCATTGAGTACATTCCAGATTCGAGGTCTGACTATTCCCAAATCACGTGTTGGGACAAAGGGAATAAAAAGATCGGCTGCGCCCTCTGGGAAGATTAGGGAGAAGAGGAACTTGGTTGCGTTTTTCTGGAACGTTCGTTTGAGAATATACTCCCTTTCTTCGCGAGAAAGTATTGCTCCTCCTTCTGTGCGAGTGGCCTCTTCCTTCGTGATCTCTTTTGTTGCCATGTCAAGTCCATCCTGGACATATTTAACTAAAAGGTAGGGGTTATTCTTTTGAAGTTGTTCTATTCTGTTATACCCGCTGGCCATAGCTTTGAGGATGTTTGCTCTAACGATATTTTGCGCAAGAGCTTCATGTTTTTCAAGTAGAGGAATAACGATGTCGCCGACTTTAGTTCGGCTGAGGTTCTCGTCGTACGGATCTTCGAAGAACCATTTTAGAAATGGGGATTTCAGAGCATTGTCCCTCTCTTCAATATGAAGCAACTGTTCTTTCAAAAATGTTATGATAAATAAGCTTAAATTATCGGCGAAGGTAGTACGTATGGTCATGGCAGTCTCAATCCGATCTACCCCGCCTGTCAAAGCCCCCCTTAGGGCGTTTTCGACAGTCGGTCTTTCGATTCCTCCGAGGGCTTCTTCGGAAAGCCCTGCCAATGTTTCCTCTAGGACTGTTTCGATAGTTTCACGCGTAAAGGTTTTCTTTAATGGACCTTCTAGAGCGCCCTGTAGAGCCAGTTTGAGGGGAATTCTTTCTCCTTTAGGACGTCTTTTCAAAACGCTTTCAAGTCTATGCAGGGTCCCATTAGCAATTTCTTGAGGGGAGATTATGGCTCCATCCTCAATGCGGGCGGTATGACGTTCGCATTCCTTTTGGGTTGCAGTCGGAACATCCTGGATAAGGAGGCCTGCAGCAGCGGCACCCTTTGTTCCCCATCGTAATGTTCCTCGCAAAGCGCTGGTGGCCATTCTCATGGCCCAGGCCGTTGTTCCCTCGTCGGGTGGGGTCATTTTAACTGTTTTGAGGTAGAGGTGAGCATCTGCAACTACTGTGTGGCATTTTTCAGCTACAGATCTGAGCTCTGGTATCTTTGCTCTTTGCTGATCTGAAAGACCTTTTGCCGTAAGATGTGTGGAGAGCTCCTCAATAGTTTGTGTAATCTGATCGAGCTTGGAAAGAGACAAGAAGACTTGTGCTCTTACCCTAGAGGAGGTTGATTCTTTTAACTGTGTAACATCTTCGGTAAGTTGTCGAAGGTTATCGATCGCGCACGACACGATCTTTGATCGATCTGAAGTGGTAGTACTGAGATGAAATTCCTCAGCAGCAAAGGAATTCATACATACCTGTTGCATGAGAAATAGATTGGAATCGAGCCTTGACAATGGTGATTCTGGAATGCTCATGATACATGCCCTTCAGGAGTTATGGGATACTCTTTTTCGATATCCATGACAAAATCAGAAATTATGCTAAAGATAGAATCAATACTGATGGAATCGAATATTGTTTCGGCATCTATTGTTTTTTGTTTCACAAACTTTTTCGCTCCCATTACCGCACATAAAAAACGCAATCCTATATTCCTGACTGCTTTAGCTACATTTTTTCCGCCCTCTTTTATTTTATCTTTTATTTTTTGATCGCTTGCATCTCCTTCTTGTGATAATCCAGGCTTTTTCTGTTTCCATATATTTTTTAAAAGGGCTGTCATTTTTGAGTGAAACGCATTTTGTACACTCTCCAGCTTTTGCCTGTCGTGGGCGGATCGTTGCCTTGGTTGGGCCCTTCTTCGTAGGGCGCTGGCGATGCTTTCTACCACAAGAGAAAGAACCTCTTCTGCGCCATCGGAAGGGGAGGTGTCTGAAAGCGCTCCTTCTACCATTCGAACTATTTTTTTAGCCAGCGGTGTTGAAAAACTGTGGAGCAGAACGCTTGTTCTATCGTGGCCGGTCGAGACATCTTTTAAGCACTGGGAGAGAGCGTTGACGCACGCCTGCCTCGTCTCTTTCGGAAGGTACTTTGTCTCTTCTTTCGAAGCAGCATTCTTTGATAGTGGTGTGCCAAGGGTTTCATCGCTCTGCTTCTCGTCTATTTTATCAAGAGCTTTGATCAGCTTATTGTATATTTTGACAAGGAGTGCCATCCTCATTCGTTCGCTTTTTGATATTTTTTCTACTCCTTTTCCTAAAGCTGCTGGCACCTTGGTTGCAAAAGCTCTTTTCACGCGTTCACTTATCCAGCTTCCTATTGCTTCTTTTCCGAAAAAGTTCATGAAGATGTCGGGAATGATAAGGTTTTCTGATCCTTTTGGAAACAGAAGAGGGAGGATAATTTGAGCTGTTGTTAGGGAGAACTTTTCTCCTGCCGCCTGTGCACGGAATGCAGGAAACTCCTTGGATTGTGTCCAGGTGCCCTCTTGCGTGTGGATATGGGCAGCCTCAAGTCCTTTATGGAGCAGCTCAAAAAGAAGAAAAGGGTGTTCCTCTTGAAGCCTGTCGAGGCTTTCGTAGGCGTTGACGGCCATATTCAAAAGATTTACGTAGAGCACATTTTCAACAAAGTCGGGATGATCATTCAAGAGGGTGGTAAAAAGAGTTCCTAGTGGTGTCGGGGAGGGGGTAGGGGAGGTGTAATCGGTGAACAGACGAGAGAGAAAGCTGGGGCGTTGCTCGGGAGGAACAGCGTTGATTTTTGTTATATTGTACACAAAGTACTCTGTCATAGCAAAGCTTAGAGAATGACAAAAGGAGACGGTTTTTTTTCGAGAAATCAATCTATTCTCGAGTTCGTTGATCTTAGTGCTGAATTTTTCTTCTTCTTCTGTCGAAATGTGTAAAAATGAGTGAGCAGCACGAAGGAGGGCGTTGCGTTTGAGTTGCTGGCCATAGGTTGGTGCGCTCCGTGGCTTGCTTGCGAGGCCCTCTATGGTTTTTTTTGTTGAGGTGATTACCTCCTGACATTTTTGTGCTGCTTCAAAGAGAGATGAGTTCTCTTTTCCTGCGTTGTGGATTTTTACAAGAGCTGTTTCGATCTTCTGCAGTTTTGGTGACAGTGATGGGGTCTGTTTTGCAAAATCTATTTGTGTGAGTAATTGTTGGATAGAGGCAAGGTTTTCTTCGATCTGGGATACGATCTCAGATGGTGGGGATGCATGGGTAGGGTTGAGCAGCAAACTCGTTTGCTCGCATAAGCTTGTATAACACGAATCTAGAGCTCTTACTGGCGAACTATTCATAGATATGACGCATTGCTCGCTTTTATTAAATAAAGATGTGTACAGTCCTTAATTTATCACATACTAAATAAAGGAATTTTAAAGAAACTGAATTCAGTGTTATGTACGATGGAGAGGTTAAAGCGCAACCTTCTGAAAGAGAGTAGTTTATGATATTGTAGGGGTAGATTTTGTCACCCTCTGTCCGGTGGGCAGATCCTCGACGATATAACCGAGGTGGTTGAGCTCATCGCGTATCGCGTCACTTCGTTGCCACTTTTTTTCCTCTCGTGCCTGTTTACGCTCTTTAACGAGAAGCGCTATTTTTTCGGGTAAAGAGGTCTCATCTGGAGTTAGAATATCGAGGATTTTATCTACATTGAGGAGAAACATTTTCATTCGGTCGATCTCTTTTTTGCCGAGATCTTCTGTATCGAGCAGGTGGTTGGTGTAGCGGATAGAGTCAAAAAAAGCGGCGAGGGCTTCGCTGATATTCAAATCCCGAGAAAGAGCGTCGAAGAACCTTTTTTCATATTCGTCGATAGCCGTGTGATACTCGGGGTTTTTCCCTTCCTCTTCTACGGGAAGCGAAAGTCTTTCGGCAAAATCGCGAATTCTTTTGATGGAAGAGAGGGCGGCATCGAGTCCTTGGAAGGTGAAGTTGAGCTGTGTGCGATAGTGGTTACTAATTAAAAAGAATCGGATGGCAGAAGGCGCGTATCCTTTGTCCAAAAGATCTCGGAGAGTGTAGAAATTACCGAGCTTTTTAGACATTTTTTTATGGTCTACCAAGAGGTGTTCACCATGGGCCCAGTGGAGTGCAAATGGTCTTCCGGAAGCTGTTTCAGATTGGGCGATCTCATTTTCATGGTGAGGGAAGATAAGATCGACACCACCGGCATGAAGATCTATGGTCTCTCCGAGAAATTCTCTGGCCATGATAGAGCATTCTAAATGCCAGCCAGGCCTTCCTTTTCCCCAGGGGCTTTCCCAATAGACATTGCCATCGCGCTCTTTGTCATACGCCTTCCATAGAGCAAAATCGGCAATACCTTCATGGGAATACTCGTCACCAAAGTTTTTCACCGAGGTATTGGAGCGAAGCTCTTCAATTTTAAGATGAGAGAGTTTCCCATATCCTCGAGCTTTGTCGATCGAAAAATAGACACTCCCATCGCTATGCTGATATGCAGCCCCCCTTTCTACTAGTGTTGCGATCATATCGATCATCCCTTTGATATGCTTGGTCGCTTCCGGATAGTGTTCGGCCCGTTCAATACGAAGGGTTTTGAGATCCTCAAAAAAGGCTTTTTTGAAAGTGTCAGTAAACGCTTCAAGTGAAACTCCTTTTTGCATGGCTCCACGGATGGTTTTATCATCGACATCCGTAATATTCATAACCTGGCAAATGGGGTAGCCAAAGAGCTTCAGTGTTCTTCTGATAAGGTCTTCAAATATAAACGTGCGAAAGTTTCCAATATGGGCCACGTCGTAGACTGTAGGACCACAGGTGTACATACGGATTGTTTTCCCGTCAGAAGGAAGAATTTCTTCCTCTTGTTTGCTCATTGTGTCAAAGAGGCGAAGCGAAATTTTTTTCGGCATCAGATGCATCTCCATATGAAGAAAAAGAGAAGGATATTCTATAGTGTTGTCTTTTAAAAGGGTAATGGGTGATAAAAAAAAGATGTTTGATTCTTATTGTTTAACTTCTCGAGAGATGAATTTACAAAAAAGGTCGGGTTTTTTTTCTGGGCTCGTAGATGATTGTCGGGCGCATATTCTCTCCTATGTCCATCCAAGGGGCCCCATAAAGCGGGTCTGTCGCTTGATGTGGAGCATGGTAAGCCAACTTGACGTGGAGGCAGCACGGGCGATTCTTAGATCGCCAAAGGTGTGTGCGTTCTTACAGGCTAACGGAGGGGCTGTTCCAGAGACTGTCGATAAAAAGCAGGCAGGAAGATTCCTTGGGAGCGTTGCTGTTTTACTGAGTAAAACGATATGCCTTCCTGTTCCAGAGAGCATACGGGAGGTGGTGGAAAAGGGGGAGGCGTATTATTGGAGTAGGCCGATTGATAATAACGCCTATAAGCTCTTTTCAAAGATTGTCCCTTATCCTTCTGCAGGGTCTATTGTTTACGATACTCCCCTTTTGGAGCGCATGATAGATGAGAGTGGGATGGAGGTTATCCTGCCATCGGCGGTTCCGTATGCCTTAATCACCTATTGTCAACCAGGTGGCCTTTGCTATACAAAGGTTGAGCCGAGGTCAGTAGATGAGGGGAGGACAGAAGGTGATGGGTATACTTTGGTAGCAAGGCGCTGAGCTTTTTTTAAACCCAAGTTGAGTGGTGGCTGCTGCCCCCACACCCCTGCCTGAGGGGCAAGCCCCTCAGGCTTCCCATGTAAATAGGTCAGTTTTCCGAACTTTAGTTCGGAAAACTGACCTATTTTATGTTCAAGACGGAGAAATCTCCCTTGAAACTTGGGAACACCCGATGCTACCATACTCCCTCCCCTTTTTGCTCGGGTGGTGGAATGGTAGACACTGGGGACTTAAAATCCCCTGGGAGAAATCCCGTGCGGGTTCGACTCCCGCCCCGAGCATTTTCATCATATGCTTAGAAGAGAGGGAAGGCTCCTGAATCACAAGCGTGTATATTGCTTGTACAAACATCTGGGATTCAAAGTACTCAAAAGAGGAGACAGGGTCAGATCGATCGCGTGTAGTATGTTGGGATAATGCTTACTTCGATGAGTACTGGGTGCTTAAGTCTTTTGGATAATCGAGATGAAATCTTATTCAGCTTAGCTTGTGTGTCTTTACGATCCTCGTCGGTGATATTTTGAATATTCTCAAAGAAGACAAGTTGTACTCGATATTTATCTCTTAGAAAACGGATGTCTATGCTATGAATCTCTGCTTCTGAAAATTTCTTTTCGTTTGCTCGATATCTCAAGAGCTCTTTGTAGAAGAGCTCACGAATGTACATCTTGTAAAAGCCTTCTCCGAGAGGCATCACCAGGGCAAGCATCATGATCACTGATATTATGAGGCCTAGGATTGCTTGCTTCCAACGTCCATATTTTTGAAGTGCGAAAACCACGATGCTAGCAAAGAGAATCCCCCAAAGGTTTGTAAAGAATAGGGTTAAAGCCCCAAGGTACATGTGTTCATCGATTCCAGCATTGGCAGCCATGAATTTCCCTATAACCCCTGCATGCATGCTTATTCCCACAACACATAGTGGCGGCATCAATGCGACGGCAATAGCAACGCCAGGAAGAGCGTTCGCAATACTTTGACGCGAGTAGGCAAAGGCAGCGGCAGCGCCTGAACCAAGGGCCATTCCTAAATCTAGGTAAGTTGGATGAGAGCGCGATATAACTTCGCTGCCAATTGTACGAATGCCGATCAAACTGCTAGCGGCATAGGAAACGAGAATGACAAGCGGGATACCGGTAAAAAGCATCAAGCATCCGCGTTCGATAAGTTGACGATTTCGAACTGTGATACCAAATGCTAAGGAGATAATAGGGTTCATCAAAGGCGAGATAATCATTGCTCCAATGATGGTTGCAGCGCTATTGCCGATTAGTGCAAAAGTGGCAATTATCGTAGAAATCGCAAGCAAGAAGTAATAGCCAAATGCTGGCAGAGATGCATGGCGAAAAGCATCTAGTATTTTTTCCTTTGGTTGTGGACTTTCCCTAAACTCACGATAGTCTGAGGAGAGGCTTTTCCAAGAATCGTTTAAATAGTTGAAAACTTTTTTCCTTGATGAGCGCATTGATCTCCTCTGAATTATACCCAAACAGGCTCAGGAATTGGGGTTAGACTTGGCCAAAGCCTCGGGATGCGATCGATAGAAACTAGCCTCATATTGCAATATGAGGCTAGTTTTTTTATCGTTGAATTTTGAGAGCTTTTGCTCAAGACTAAAACCAATTCTTCAGGTAACTATTAGAGGTTTTGCTAGCTTTTGCCAAGCAAAATTTTTCTTTTCTACCATCTTCTTCTCAAATACACCCAACCTTGTTTTGCATACTTCTTATTTTTCCATCTTGTTTTTTAAAGCTTTTGAGATTTGTTCAATATTTTCCTTGAGGCTGTGTATATGAGTGTCAATTTCAAGGTCATAGGGGCTGTGTTGAAAGAGTCCCCTTTGAACACAGCACCATGTCCACAGAGGCGTCTGGGACTGGTTGGTATTTGCAAAAAGGGACTTTTTCAACACAGCCCATACAGGGGCAAAAAGGCAGTTATAGATTGTGTCGAAGGGGCGACATAGCGAAATATCGTTGTGCGGTTTTGCTGCTTCTCTGGAGATAATAGTCGTTCTAGACGGCATAGAAAGTTTAATTCGTTGGAAGTCTTGTAGCTTTCAGAAAACTTTATCTACAAATCTTCTTCAGAGATAACTTCGATACCTTCTTTTATAAGAGCTTTGGCGGTTACTCCGTTGCCTTCAATAATTTTTTGAGAAAAGCTCCCATCGTAAATTTTTCCACAGCCGCAGGAAGGGCTCCTTTGTTTGAGTATGGCTTTTTTAGCGCCACACGTTTTCGCTATAAGTAGTACACTTTCAGCGCCTTGCTTGAATTCTTGTGTGCGATCCTCTCCCGATTGAGTTTTTACTCTACCGTCTATAATCTCAGCTCCTTCCCGGGGCGTTTGTAAACCTCCCAATTGTTCTGGGCATATGGGAATGAGAAGTTCATTTTTCGCCAACTCCAAAACTTTTTGATTTGGTTTTGACTTTCCATCGTATCTACAGGGGATTCCTAACAAGCAAGCGCTACATAATCTCATCTTACGTTCTCTCTCTCAATTGATTGAGAATCAAATGTTCTGCTACATTGGGTAAATCTTTCAATGCTTTTTCGAGGAAAGCGAGGACCACATGAATCTCATCAAGACGATCTATCTCAATCTACAGATAATGAAGACTGTTTCCTCGTTTGAAAACAGTTCCTTTCCAAGGCCTGTGTTTCTGGAATAGAGCGGAGACGATGATGAGCAAGAAGACGTTTGCAATTATGGGAGCCACGGGGAGTATCGGGGCTGTTATTGCGGAGAGGCTCCTTAAGAAGGGGCATAACATCCATGCGATAGGTCGCGATGAGAAAAAGCTGCTAAAGTTTAGTGAAAAGGGGGTAAGAACTTTTAAGGGGGTCTTTGAGGATGCAACAATGTTATCTGAGGCCTTTCGAGGGGCCGATACCGTCTTTAGTTTTCTTCCTTTTTCCTACGATGTGGATGATGTAGGGGCCTATCAGGATGCGGTGGGGGAGGCTATCCGACAGGCGTTGCATAATGCTGATGTTGGAATGGTCGTGAATCTTAGCTCTATCGGAGCACATAAAGACCATGGACCTGCTTCCATCAGAGGCCTTTATCGCCATGAGCAGCGGCTGAACGCAGTGCCTAACTTGAAAGTAGTGCATTTTCGTCCGGGGTGGTTTATGGAAAACCTGATCGTGTACATCCAAAAGACCTTGGGCTTTGTAAGATCGACCCTACGGGCAGATTTGTTTATTCCTATGGTAGCTACATGCGATATCGGGCAAAAGATTGCTGAGTTTCTTGAAAAGATGCCAGCATCGCGCCATACCGTTTTTGAGTATGTGGGTCCGCGTTCCTATACCATGGTAGAAGCTATTGCTATCCTTGGAGCAGCTATTGGTATGCCCTCTTTAAAATATGTAGAGTGTAGCGATGCTGAGATGAGAAAAGGCATGTTGGCAAGAGGGATGACGCCAAGTGTTGCACAGAACGTCTTGGAGTTGAATAGGATGTACAACGAAGGTCATTTTGAGGGTGTACAAAAAGTAACATCGGATCATTGTGGTACAACAACTCTTGAGGACTTCGCGAAGGAGTTAAACCGATTGTAAGAGGAGAGAAAAAGTGAGAAAAGAGGATCTTTTTGGTACGCCCCCATGTATTTCGGCAAAGGTGAGCCCGGATTCGAAAGTGGTTGCTTATGTTGGGGCCGATGAAAAGGGGGTTGCCAACGTTTTTGTAATTGAGGATGAAGAGACACGTCAGATTTCGTTTTTTGAAACTCCTGACATCATCCAATTTTATTGGTCTCCCGACAGCAGCAAGGTTTTGCTTCTTAAAGATGAAGATGGAATGGGCTTGTTGCATCTGTATGGCGTGGATATTCACTCGAAAGAAACAACTGTGTATACAAAAGAGTTTTCAAGAGTAAGCGCCAAGGTTATTTTGGTCAGCTCAACGCAAAATAAAGTCGTAGTCGGCCTCAACAATAGGGATCCGAGTTTTCATGACTTACATCTCTTAGATCTGGATTCGGGAAAATTCAGTTTACTGTTCCAAAACGATAGTTTTGCAAAATTTCTCGTTAGCGATAGCTTAGAACTCATATTGAAGATGAGAATCAATCCTGATGGATCGTGGACCGTGTTAACTGCTGAAGATAGGACTTTCATGCAGTTAACTTCTGAAGAAGCCTTTCAGACGGAATTTCTCTCCTACGATGAAAAAAAGAAGGCCGTCTATCTCTTAGACAACCGGTTCACAGATACAAATCAGTTGATTATGAAGTCATTAGACTCAGATGACGAGACGGTGTTGGGCGCCCCGTCGATAAGCGATGTCGCTGATGTACTGTTTGTAGATGGGGAGCCAAGAGCGTACGCCTCCTACTATGAACAAAAGAAATGGTTTGTGATAGATCCAGTAGTTGAAAAGGACATTGCCTTTTTAGAAGAACATGCCGGAAAAAATTTTGAAGTGATCAATCAGAGCAAAAGTGGTGATATTTGGGTTGTTGCAAATAGCATTCCCCATAAAGGGAATTGGATGTGGGTCTATGATAGGAAATTGTACAAGCTGCACCCAATTTCTCCTCCCGATGGTAAGAATTACTCGAAGATGTACTCTATGGTCGTGGAATCTCGCGACGGGTATAAGCTTGTCTGCTACTACACTCTTCCTAAAGAGTATGACAAGAACGGTCGTGTCGATTCCCCTCTCCCTCTTGTTGTATTTCCTCATGGAGGGCCATTTAAAGTTCGAGATACGTTTGGGTTTGATCCGTATCATCAGTGGTTGGCTAGCTGTGGATACGCGGTTTTAAGCGTGAACTTCCGACTCTCATCCGGGTTTGGAAAAGGGTTTGTCAATGCAGGCAACGGTGAGTGGGGAGGAAAGGCACACCTTGATGTTATAGACGCTGTTGATCATTGCATCGAGGAGGGAATTACCCAAAAGGGCAAAACCGCCATTTTTGGGGGGAGCTACGGTGGGTATGAGTCGCTTGCATCTCTAACCTTCACTCCCAATTATTTTACCTGCTGTGTAGCTATTTGTGGTCCATCCAACCTGAAAACCGTTCTGGATCATGTGCCTCAATTTTGGGAATTTACTCCCAAGCCTCTTGCGGATTCGACCATGTTTTTCACAAAGCGAGCCTTCATCACCAGTATGGGAGGAGATCCGGATAAAGAGGAGGGAGTTGCCTATTTAGAAAAGTGCTCGCCGCTGAATTATTTGGAACAGATTAGGGCTCCCCTACTACTGGTTCATGGTAAAAATGACCACATCGTAGCAGAGGCTGAATCAAGACAAATCTATGAGAGCATGAAGAAAAATAACAAGCAGGTGACCTATATGCTCTTTCCCAACGAAGGCCATCGGATTGCTAAATTTGAAAATAAGATAGCATTTTTAGATAGCGCAGAACGCTTTTTATCTCAGCATTTGGGAGGAAAATACCGGCCGGCTAAAGAAGAGATTTTTGCAGATTCGAGTGCTATCATTTCAAATTGAGATATCAGTTTGATAGTTTTGTATAGGCGGTAGGTATCACTTAAGATTTGTTTGAAAAGTTTGAATTATTCAGTGCTCTCAACTTGGGTTTGAATGACTTTTTCTTGGTATAGCCGTTGCGTATACCAAGAACGAAAAAATCGGTTGTAGGCTAAGTCAGAGGCGCGGCATGGCGAAATATCGTTATGCAGTTTTGTTTCTCTTCTGAAGATAATAATTGTTCTAGACCGCATAAAAAGGTTAATTCGTCGCTAATCCTGTATGCTGCAGCAAACTCCATCTGTTCGGTGGCAAGGAGTAAGAGCTTGAATTCGTCGGAATGATCTGCTTCATGAGGTATGAGGTCTTTGAGGGTGGTCCGAAGGCCGATCATTCTTCGTAAAAATGCGTGAGCTTCTGGTGATATCAAAGAAGTATAAGCTTTTTTGCATTCATCACACGTCTCGACATGTTCGATAGGTTGATCCTGAAGAGCTTCAAGTTTTTGGCGTTTTTCGATCTCCTTCCTAAGAAGGATATGAGCCGTTGTGAAAACAATGCGCTCTATTCTTGCCTGGTTGTTGTCGATTGCAGTGTAGAGCTGAAAAAGTTCATCAGCAGTGCATGCTCTCATTCGAAGCTCACATGTGTTGATTTTGGATTCGACCACACTGATTGGATTTTCATCGTCACCGAGAGAAGTAGTGAAGCGCCGTATACAGACAGGACAGTCCTCAAGGTGAGAGGAGGCGCGCGATATCCATCCAAAGGCTAATGTCGAAATTTCGGCGTCACCTTTTAATCTGTACGCACCTTTTTCGAAGTATGGCGAAACAGGTGTTGTCCAGTAGGCCACTACAGTGTTCATGAAGTTCTGAATACTGTGGACATCTTTAATAACTAAGGCGTTACTGTTCATGATACATTTCCTTTATTTTGGGAATGCTTTTCTTGAACCACCCCATGAACCTCATTGGATTGATTATTTGGGTTCAGGGGGAGTACGTGACGGGATAAAGAAAGGCAGATACTGAGCTCTTTTTCTGATAAAGATGCAGATGCTTTTTCAGCGTCGCTGAGCATAATCCGCAATCTCTTCAGTTGCACTTGATAGAATCTGCTTTTTCCAGGGCCACCATTCATTTGATTGTGAAGGGTGTGCATGCGTTCTCGGACAGAAACAATTTTGAACAGCCTTTCATAGGATTGGCTTGAAGTCAAAGATTCATACTCTTTTCTGCATGTCGAGCACTCTTCAATGTGTTTTGTGAGTATAGCCGGAGGCTCGTTAGAGCTTATGGTGGGTGCTGACACGTTACACTCCTTTTGTTTTGGGGTGTCCTTAAGCTACTCTGAGCCTTTTCTAGGGTAAGAGTGAGTCGTGCAATTTCTACCAGCTGGGGTGGGAACAATATGTTCGGAGAGATTGAAACAGGTGAAGCTTGTATCTGAGGGTAGCTCATTGAGAAGGTCACATATTGAATTCATTATGTTGTCAAAATTATCTTGGAGTATGTGTTGCAGAGTGTGATCCAGCAGGGGGTGTGCATCTTCGGAGCAATCGTAGCTGGCGTTGGGTAGTAGGCGCAATGCAAGTAGCGACGTCAGAAGTTTCGTTCCTTTACCCAAAGAGGCGATTGCTGCTTTACACGACGGGCACGTTGACGTGTGTTGGGAGAGGGTGCTTTGGGGATCAGAGTATGACACTGTTATGCATGGTGCTGATATAACCACAATTGACCTTCCTTTTTCGTTATACCCCTGATTGTAACCAAATTTCACGCGGAAGGGGTTCTGTTTTTTTCGAGTCATCGTAGGGCATAGGGTCGTTACAGTCTAGTTGTATTTTCTTACGCGACACTTTCAGTATAGAAATATCTTTATAGGAAATCAAAGTGTATGATATAAAGTATCAAAATATAGTTGAGAATAGTTTTCTAAAGGTGTGAGCGTGAGCTGTCCGATTGAGAACAGAATATGTGTGAAGAGAGGTTATGGCGAAGCCTTGTCTGATGGGGTCGAGAGCGTCCAAAAGAGGCCGAGAATAGAAAGAGCAAAAAGGGCGATTGGAGAGGTCGGTACTGTTGAAGGGCAACTATCGCGAAAAAGACCTCGTTTGGTGGGATCTTTTTCTGAGCAGAGTGCTTCTCCCTCCCAGGATGTGGATATGCTTAGGTATGCAGGGATTTTTCATGCGCATGTTAGAAGGGGACATGATGCCATCCCGATCTCTTCGGTGCCAATAAGCCGTGTGGTTCGGGATTTAGTCAGCGGAGCAAAAAGAGCGCACCGCTTCTTCAAAGGATGTCAAAAAACTGTTGTTTTCATTAGATCGTTAACGTTTGGAAAGAGATGACATCGCTATTAGAAGTAAAGGCATTGGCAAAGTCCTTTGGATCCCAATCTCTTTTTAAAAATATCTCCCTAAATGTATTAGAGGGCGCCCGCATTGGCTTTCTCGGTCCAAATGGATCTGGGAAATCAACTCTTTTGAAAATAATCATGGGATTAGAAGATCCCGATAAAGGTTCAATCTCAAGGCGTAAAGAGGTTGTTGTTGGATACGCAAGCCAAGTGCCAGAGTTTCCTTCACTTTCGGTAGAAGAGGTTGTGCTTCAAGGAAAAAAGAGCACGGAAGCGCGTGTGCAAGCACGAATTTTATTGGGTAAGGCGCAGTTTACCGATTTTTCGCAAGAGGCCACTGTGCTTTCTGGGGGGTGGAAAAAAAGACTCGATATTGTTCGCGCTATGATGATGGAACCAGATCTTTTACTCTTAGACGAGCCAACCAACCATTTAGACTTAGAAGGTATCAAGTGGCTGGAGACCTTTTTGCAAAGAGAAAACGTTTCATATATGGTTGTCAGCCACGATAGATATTTCCTTGATAAGGTGGCAACGTCAGTAATTGAGCTCAATCCTTGCTATCCTCAAGGACTCCTCAGATGCAAAGGGAATATGAGTGTTTTCATAGAGTGTCGGAAGCAATTTTTAGAGGGGCAGCTACGGCAAGCAGAGAGCCTTTCGTCGGTTGTCCGACAGGAAAAAGCGTGGTTGAAAAAAACGCCACGGGCACGAACAACGAAATCTAGATCTCGTATCCAAAGAGCTAATGAGCTTATAGAAGGCCTCACAGAGGTAAAAAAAAGGAACACGACATCGAAAGTAGATATCGAATTTCTCTCATCTGACAGGGAAACTAGGAAGCTTATAGTTGCAACGAACATTTCAAAATCTCTTGGTGAAAAGCGGCTTTTTACAGGAATCGATCTCACACTCTCTCCAGGAACAAGGGTCGGTGTTGTTGGAAAAAATGGAACTGGCAAGACAACCCTTCTAAAGGTTTTAGCAGGAACTATTCCTCAAGATATGGGCACTGTCAAATATGCTCACGATCTTAAAATTGTCTATTTCGATCAGCATCGAGAGCAGATATCTCCTAAAATTACACTTAGAGAGGCTTTGTGCCCCACAGGAGATACGGTAGAGTTTCAGGGGCAGTCTATTCATGTTAACGGCTGGGCAAAAAAGTTTCTTTTTTCTCCTGATAAACTTCAACTTCCTGTGGGATGCCTTTCTGGAGGAGAGAGGGCAAGAATTTTGATGGCAAAGCTGATGCTAGAGCCTGCTGACGTTCTCTTTTTAGATGAACCTACCAATGATCTTGATATTCAGACACTTGAGGTAATCGAAGAACGTTTGAAAGAATTTCCCGGTGCTGTGGTCTTAATTTCTCATGACCGCTGGTTTATGGACACAGTGTGCACGCAGATTGTAGGGCTTGGAGAAAATAACGAGCAGAGGCTTTTTTCCAGCTATGAGCAGTGGGAAAGATCTGTCCTGCCACAGCCTAAAAAGACCTCTGTGGTAGCGGTTTCAAAGAAGGTGCCTTCAAAAAAAAGACTCTCCTATAACGAGCAACGAGAGTTTGATGGAATGGAGGCGGCAATTGCCGAAAAAGAGGCATACATAGCTGAAATAGAGGAAAAGCTTGCAGCATCAAGTCTATGTCCAGAGGTCTCACTAGAACTGTACAATTCCCTTGCTCTTTCTCAGAAAAACCTTGAAGCTCTTTTTGAACGCTGGGAAATGCTGGAATCTAAGAGCAGCTAAACAGTATACTCCACTTACCTCTAATTCTAAGATATAAAGGCGTAACATGGACGATTTTTATTCTTTTGCCCAAAACACCTCCCCTTGGCTTCTAGGGCTGATTTTTTTCATTTGGGTTGTTGTTTTACTGCTCGTGAAGAAAATTGTGTTTCGAGTGGTTCGATCTCATATCAAGCGAGAGGATTTTTATAGCGTTTTCATTCGTTCGGCTGATATGCCATTAAATTTGCTTATTATTACCAGCGGTGGTGTAATCATTGGACGAATACTCTCAGCGAGCAATGCGCAATTACCGGGCTACGTTGCCGGTATATTTAAACTCATTACAATTGCCGCTATCGCCATTTTTCTCGATACCTTTCTCAACGCAATATTGAACAAGCTTTCAGGACGGGTCTCGGTATTACGAACTGTTGGCGGTGTCGCCAGGGGTTTGGTCCACATCGTTGTCTTTGGTTTGGGCCTACTTATTGTTCTCGATAGTTTTGGAATATCAATTACGCCACTTATAGCCTCGTTGGGAATAGGCTCTTTGGCAGTGGCGTTAGCTTTACAGCCAACACTTGAAAACTTCTTTTCTGGTGTTCAGATCCTGATAGACAGGCCCTTTTTGGTCGGTCATTTTGTGACGTTGGATTCCGGTGAGGAGGGATATGTTCACAAGATTGGATGGCGCTCGACATGGGTCCGGATGATCACCAATAATGTTGTTGTCATCCCCAACAAGACCATGGTCAATACCAAGCTTCTCAATCACTACTATCCGGTGCAGGAGATGGCAACCCGCGTTCAGGTGGGTGTCCACTATAAGTCCGACCTCGAACATGTTGAACGCGTCACCTTAGAGGTTGCGAAGCAGACTCTTCAGGAGGTTGCTGGAGGAACAAAAACGTTTGATCCGTTCATGCGATATCATACCTTCTCTGATTTCAGTATCAATTTCACTGTTGTTCTCAGAGTTGAAGAATTTATGGATAACTACCGTGTCAAACACGAATTCATTAAGAGGCTGCACCGTCGTTACAAACAAGAAGGGATTACCATCCCATATCCGATCAGGGCGGCGAACTACTCTCAAGAAAAGCAGTTTGAAGTGTAAGAGGGAAGTCAATCGATGAAAAAGCATATGTGGCTTCAGGTTTTTTTAACGCTGTCGGTGTTGATACCAATCAGTCCAGGGTTGATTGCTCTAGGAACTATTGGGGGTGGCGAAGTGAGCGAAATTTCTCCTCCCAACAAGAATGAAAAAAATATAAAAGAGAGTCTCGCCGCTGTTCCTTTTTGTATCTCGGCGAAAATAAGTCCTGATGCAAAAAAAGTTGCCTATGTTGGAACAGATGACAAAGGGATAGCCAATGTTTTTGTAATAGAGGGGGGAGAAACCAAGCAGGTTACTTTTTTTGAAACTCCTGAAATCGCCTACTTTTACTGGTCACATGACAGCAACAAGGTTCTTCTTCTTAAAGACGAAGAGAGAACAGGTTTGTTGGCGCTATATGGCGTCGATATTCGCTTTCGGAAAGTTTCCATGTATACAAAGGGGTTTTCAAGCTCATGTGTCAAGGTTTTCCAAGTTAACAAAAATAAAGCTCTCATCGGCATTAACAATAGAGATCCACGCTTTCATGATTTGTATCTGTTGAATTTAGACTCTGGAGAACTCTCCCTTTTTCTCAAGAATGATGCATTTGCAAAGTTTCTTGTTAGCGACAGCCTAGAGATCATTTTGAAGGTTAAAATCAACGATGACGGCTCGTGGGTAGTTCTAACCGACAAAGGTGACGTTTTTATGCAGTTAACTGCACAAGAAGCGTTCCAAACCGAGTTTCTCTCATACAATGAGAAAAAGAAAGCTGTCTATCTATTGGATAATCGATTCTCAGACACGAACCGGTTGACTATGAAGTCCTTGGACTCAGGTGATGAAAAGGTACTAGGAGCTCAAGCAAAGAGTGATGTCGATGACATTTTGTTTGTAGGGGGAGAGCCCAAAGCGTACGCTTCGTATTATGAGCAGAAAAAATGGCACGTAATTGACTCTTCGGTTGAAAAGGATATTGCCTTTTTAGAAGAGCGGATGGGTACCAACTTTGAGATTATCAATCAGAGCGAGGACGGTAGCTCTTGGATTGTTTCAAATAGTATTCCAGACAAGGGAAATGGGATCTGGCTTTATGACAGGGGAACGAAAAAACTTTCAGAAGTCTTTGCACCAGACAAAGAATCTCTTTCGAAGATGTATTCCATGGTGGTGGATTCTCGAGATGGGTATAAGCTTGTTTGCTATTATACACTTCCTAGAGAGCATGATAAGGGGGGGTATGTTGACTCTCCACTGCCTCTCGTTGTGATTCCCCATGGTGGGCCGTTTAAAGCGCGAGATAGATTTGAATTCAACCCCTATCACCAATGGCTTTCTAGCTGTGGCTATGTGGTGTTGAGTGTGAATTTCCGTCTCTCATCGGGATTTGGAAAAGAGTTTGTTAACGCTGGAAATGGTCAGTGGGGAAAAAAAGCTCATCTCGATGTTATCGATGGTGTGGAGCATTGCATCAAAAAAGGGATTACCAAAAGAGGTAAGCTCGCCATTTTAGGAGGGAGCTACGGTGGATATGAAGCACTTGCATCTCTTGTTTTTTCTTCTGAGTACTTTGCCTGTTGTGTATCTGTTAATGGTGTTTCTAATCTTAAGACTGTTTTGGCCCATTTACCCCAGTTTTGGGAACGTCCTTCTAAGCCCCTATCGGATAAGTCCCTATTTTTCACAAGACCGGCCTTTGTCATAAGTATGGGGGGAGATCCTGACACGCAAGAGGGATCCGCGTATTTGAAAGAATGCTCTCCCATTAACTACTTGCAACATATAAAAGTTCCTTTGTTGTTGGTTCATGGAAAGAACGATCATATCGTTGCTGAATCTGAATCGAGACAAATCTACGAGAGCATGAAAAGCAACAACAAGGCGGTAACCTATCTCTTCTTTCCTGATGAAGGACACGGAACGTCTAAATTTCCGAATAAGATGGCCTATTTGAACAGTATAGAACTCTTTTTGTCTGAGCACCTCGGAGGCGCATATACTCCTGTTTCTCAAGAGATCCTTGGTAAATCGAGCGCTATTATTTCGAACTAATTCCCCCTGTTGTCGCGTATGTAGACCTGTAGTTAAAAGGTGCAGTTTGGTAGCATTTCTTGCTTAACCGCGCTTGGTGTAACTGCCAATGGAGGCTTTTTCTTGGGCATGTCTACTCGAGGGCGCGCAAGGTTTCGCATTTGAACGCAAAAGGACATTGATCAATGGAAAAAAATAAGCGCTGGCAGCTTGTTGTTATTTTGATGGTATTAGCATGGACGCTATACAACATCTTCCCAACACTAATTTATTACTCTAAGCCCTTACATAGGTCTATTGAAAAAGAGGGCGCAGAGAGTATTGAGAGAAAGATTGCCTCTCGTGTAAATAGTTTAGAAGGGGACGCTGTAGAGTGGGTAGGTGCCTTTTGCTCTATGGTGGGGATAAAGCCAACGGAAATTTCTGTTGATCCAGAAGATTCAGGATTGATCACGTTAAAAGTTTCTACAGACAGCGATATGTTGAAAGTAAAGAGGTTTCTCCCTCGTGCCGGCATGCAGATTGTCTTTAAACCTTCACAGCTTTTTATGGGAGAAGAGGGAGAAAAGAGCGTTCGTGTTGTTCGAAAAGTGGGTATTCGCCTCGATGAGAAGAATCTTTCTCGGTATTTCCGTTTCTTAAAAAAGCGCGATGAGATGGGAGTTCCCACAGATGAGTATTTTTCTATTGCCAGAGATCGATTTGTGGAGGTGGCTTTTGCCTGCGCTGGGCCATCGTACTGGGCAAAGCAACTCGATGCTGTCTTGACAAGTCGAGATCAGCAGGCGCTAGAACATCTTTCAGGCTCCTTGCGAGACTGGCAGCTCTCTTTCGAGCCGAAATCAGCAATTCAAAAAAGACTTTTAAATTCCCTGTTCCAGGGAGAGGATGCTCTTTCGAAATTGGAGAGCTGTGTGAGTCAGTTTCGGCAAGAGGCGAGTCGGCTTAAATCTGATATAGCAGCAGTACAAGAGGGAGAGGATGCCGAGGAGAAGAAAAGACGGTATCAGATTCTTTCTGAGCGCTATGAAAAGCTTTCTGGATGGTTGCAAGACGAAAAGGGAGTTATTGAAAGCTCTCCTATATCGACACGAGAGGGGCTCTTTGCCCGTATAACTAATGCGCGTGAAGATAAAGCTAAACAACGTCATGGGATTGTTTTAGAACGCCATCCTTTTATTCAATTTGTCACTATTGATTGGGCACAAGATCAACTGGTGCTCGACTTGCATCATGATGTCGTAGAGATCATCCAGTCTGATGAGGCCACTTCAGAACAGGTGGCCAGGCGTCGCGATGCTATGAATAAGATCATTATGGGTGAGATGGGGTGGATCTCCCAAGAGACCAATGAGAAGTTTCGTGATGAGACATTTTCATTTCAGACGGCGCTGTCAAAATCACCTAGTTCGAACAGTGTGATCGCCCTTTCTATACCTGCTCTTGCCTCCCAGCGTTCGAATTCCTTGCTAGAGCAGATTAAAGTGCAATGGCAACCGGAGAGTATTGATCTCCAAGAGGATGTATATCCTCGCCTCAGCATAGAGCAGTATAAAGCAGCATCTAGCGATATCAGAAATCTTTCTCTTCTCCTCTTTTCGCCTTCACAGTCAGAAGAGGGAGTCGAGGAACTTCACTCAGGATCTTTATACGTTATCTTGAAGGGAGGAATGACTCTGCTCAAACAAGATAATGACGGTAGCATTAAGAGGGATATTGATCGGCTTACACAAATGTTGCAGCAGCGTGGATTTGTTGGCTATTCCGGCGAGGTCTTTGGAGCCTCTTCCTCTTTTGCTCGCGATATTGTCTTTGAGCTCGATCGTTTCTATGAATCGGTTTTAGAGGCAACGAGGGAAGAGTTTTTTGTTCCAGGAATGGCAAAAGTAGCGTTGCTAGAATGCGGAACGTGGGAAGATCGGATACTGGCTGAAAATCGCATTGATGACCTGATGCAAGAGGAGTTGATAAAGTGGCGTGAAGCATGGCAGTCAGCACAGGTCTCTTTGAACCCTATGGAGCATTTTTCTATTCCAAAGCCCACAAAGAGTGTCTTTTGGTCGAATCTCAAGCGGTCATGGAGAAAATATTGGAGAGGTGATGACTCCCGAATTGTGAGGTGGGGGCTTGATCTTTCTGGAGGAAAGAGCGTTCGTGTTGGATTGGTTGATCAGGCTGGGACTTCTGTAACGAGCAAAGAGGACTTGCAGCAGGTCTCGAATGAGTTATACACCCGTTTGAACAAAATGGGAGTTTCTGAAAGAACCATTCGTGTGGAAAACGAGACAATTTTGATCGATTTTCCAGGTGTACATGGAGTGAGTGCTTCCGAGCTTATCAAAGCATCAGCTATGTATTTTCATGTTGTGAATGAGAAATTTGGTCCCCTTAATGCTGATCTTGAAAAAGCATCACACGCCTTCTTACAAGACGTTTGGAACGAAGCGGTAGTTACCAATTGCAAAAGTAGTGAGTGTATTAACCGTATAGCTCTTCGCAAATTCAATGGTGTGAGGTCCGGTCTTGTTGTCGATGATAATATCCAGCAACTTTTGGATAATGGACTGCTCTTGGAAAGCCCAGCAGTACCTGCACAGTCGACAGCTTTTGATGATCAGGTCTGTATGATTGCTCGTTATGAGGGCGAAGATCCTGCTCAGTGGTCGACAAAAGGCCATCCACTCACTATTGTTTTTAAAAACTTTGCTCTAGAGGGCTGCAATCTCGATAACGTGCACTCTTCGTATGATCCTTCGAAGGGGAATATTTTGCTCTTTGGAGTAAGAAGTGCCGACTCTCGAGGGTATGATCTTCGTCCTCGCGATGAATTCTACACATGGACATCACAGTTTTGTGAAGAGGGAATTCTTGGGACAGAACGAGAGCGACTCTCTCGAGGTCGTGGATGGAGAATGGCTGTTATCCTCAACGGTAGCATTGTCAGTGCCCCGACGCTCTCTGGTGCCCTTCGAGATAATGCTATGATTAGTGGGAACTTCTCACAGCGGGAGGTGCAGATGCTGGCAGCAAATCTTCAGGCAGGATCTCTTTCTTTTACACCGAAAATTCTTTCTGAGGTAAATGTCAGTCCTGAATTAGGAAAAATGGAAAGAAGACAGGGGCTTGTCTCTGCATTGCTGGCTGTAGTGGTTGTTGCTGCTATTATGATCACCTATTATAGGTATGCTGGGTTTGTAGCCAGTGTTGCCGTGTTAGGGAATCTGCTTATCATTTGGGCTGTAATGCAAAATATTGAGGCGGCCATTACTCTTCCGGCAATTGCTGGTATTGTCTTGACTGTTGCCATGGCGGTTGATGCCAATGTGCTTGTTTTTGAGAGAATTAGAGAGGAGTTTTTGGTTTCAAAACGTATCCTCTCATCTATTGCAAGAGGGTATCAGAAGGCCCTTTCTGCTATCGTCGACTCAAACCTTACCACACTGATTGCTGCTTTTATCTTGACGCAGTTTGATTGCGGCCCTGTGAGGGGGTTTGCGCTGACTTTGATCATTGGTCTTCTTGCGTCTCTCTTTACTGCACTATTTGTGACCAGGTATTACTTTACGGGCTGGGCCAATAATCCAGAGCACACACATCTGAAGATGATGTCGTGGATTCGTCCTCAGAACATACGGTTTCTCTCATGGAAGAAGGTTGCTTTCACAACTTCTGCGCTCCTCATTGTTATCGGTGTTGGTTTTACTAGCCATTCCTGGAAGACAATGCTTGGTATGGACTTTACGGGGGGGTATGCCCTTGTTGTTGATGTAACAAGCGGTTCTGAAGAGACTCCTAAGCAGCTTGCTGAGAAAGCGTTACTTGCTCAAGGGCTTATCGGCAGTGAGATTCAGATTCGCGAGTTGGGAAGACCAACTGCGCTGAGGATTCAGCTGAGCTCATCTTTAGAGGAGGAGGGCCATCCTTTCTATGGAATGCCACAATCGAGTGAAGGGGCAAAGCAGCACGAATATCAGAAAATTCCTCGCTTGGATTGGGTTGTTTCCACACTTGAAAAGGGAGGGATTACGATCTCGCCAGATGATCTTCCGCATCTTGTTCAACGATGGACGGCAATCAGTGGTCAGTTCTCAGGTACCATGAGAACCAATGCTTTGATTGCTCTTGGTTTTTCCTTGCTTGCTATTCTCATCTATATTGCTATTCGCTTTGAGTGGAAGTATGCCATCAGTGCTGTGCTGGCGCTTGTTCATGACGTGTTGGTGACAATTTCAGTGCTTGCTATCTTCCATGCTTATGGACTGCCCGTTCAGATTAATCTGGAGGTGATTGGAGCTCTTATGACGATCATAGGATATTCTCTCAATGACACGATCATTGTGTTTGACCGTGTGCGTGAAGATATGATGATCTACAGAAAAAAGAAATTTTCGGAGGTTGTGAACAAGGCGCTTAACGACACCTTAAGTAGAACGATTATGACCTCACTGACAACGTTAGCAGCTCTTGCCTGTCTTGTCTTTTTTGGTGGTGGGTCTATCTTCAGCTTTTCATTTGTGATGTTTACTGGGGTTTTACTCGGGACACTCTCATCACTCTTTATTGCTGGACCTCTTCTTGTTTTCTTCCATCACAAAGAAGAAAAGGCGTAGAGAAACAGCTCTTTGGGGTCGCCCCAAAGAGCTGTTTTAACCCCTCGATTGAGACCTATTTCTGTAGTTATGTATTGCCAGCTGAAGGCGGTCTTTTAGGTAGACCTCCTCAGACGTCTACAAACAGTCTTTCTCGAGGTCCCTTAACTACAGAAGAGATAGGACACAATCAGGGGTTTCAATTCTTCTCTGGAGCATGCGTGCCATACCAGGAACTATTGTCTCGTTAATTTTAATTTTTTAATTGACGAGACGAAGTTTTTGGTTGTGTTGAGAGAGAGATTCAGGTATGACAAGCTGAAAATAAATGAGAAGGTGAAAATTTGTGAGCACAACGGATGCAGAATTTTTAGGTCAGCCAACGTTGGCTGCAGATGTTAAAAAACCCCTCCCTCTCTTTGTGGAGTCAGAACCGTCCATGTGGGTGGAACCGAAGATTGATGAAGCGATGGTTGAAAAGATAAGTCGAGAATTTCACCTTGAGCCTGTTTTGGCAAAAATCCTTGTAAATAGAAAGATTGTGGATCCTGAAGCTATTCATGCCTACTTATATGGGAGACTTCCCGATTTACATGATCCGTATCTATTTGCTGAAATGCCCAAGGCTGTCAAAAGGGTGGCACAAGCCATCAAAGAGGGAGAGACGATACTTGTCTATGGCGATAATGATGTCGATGGTATGACTGGAATAGCACTGCTCACAGAGTTTCTCTCGAGCGTTGGAGCTAAAGTTCTCTTTCACATCTCAAATCGAGCTGCCTTACTCCGACAAAGCATGCTCTTAGATGCGCTGGAGTTTGCTCTTCGCAATGAATGTACATTACTTATCACCGTCGATTGTGGAATAACGGCTGCTGAACAGATTGAGGAGGCTGTACGTCAGAATATTGATGTTATCGTTACCGATCACCATGAGCCAACCGCTCGTATTCCGAACTGTATTGCAACATTAAATCCTAAGCTTGTGAATTGTGCCTATCCAAATCGTGAACTAACCGGTGTGGGCGTGGCCTTCAAGTTGGCGCACGCGTTGACAGAGCATCTCCTACAGGGGGACGGTGCCCCGCTTGCGAAAAAAATTGATTTAAAGCGGTATTTAGATCTTGTTGCCATCGGAACAGTTGCTGATATGGGGGCTCTCGATGGGGAAAACCGTATACTGGTCAGCTACGGTGTTGATCAGCTGAGAAAAACGAGGCGCATAGGGCTTTCAAAACTGCTGACTATCTGCGGCATTGATGTTCACGAGGCAACAACAGCCACGATTGCTTTTAAGATTGCTCCTCGTCTCAATAGCTTAGGGCGTATTGCAGAGCCGGAAAAAGGGGTACAGCTTCTTTTGATTCGAAATGCTCTATCTGCAGAAAAACTGGCAATTGAGCTTAATCTTTACAACATCGAACGCCAAAAGATTGAGAGGCTCATGACAAAGGATGTCGAAAAGATGTTAGAGACGAAAAAAAGCCTTCTTAATGGGAAGGCTTTAGTGCTAGCATCGAAAAAATGGCATCCGGGTATTATCGCCATTCTTGCCATGCGTCTTTCCAAGCATTTCAACAGGCCTTGTGTGATGATTGCTTTTGATGGACAGGTGGGAAAAGGTTCTGTTCGTTCAATCCCTGAGTTTCCTGTTCTTCCCATTTTAAAGGAGCTCTCAGATCTTTTGATTAACTTTGGCGGGCACGACGCGGCGGCTGGTCTTACGATTCGCGAGCAAAATGTGGAGGAATTCACTCGTCGGTTTGTGGAGATAGCTGATGAAAGGTTACAAGACGTTCATGTGAAGCCAAAGTTGTATCTTGATACAGAGGTGCCGTTTGATCAAATAACGTTTGAGCTTATGGATTCTCTGCGTTTGTTTGAGCCATACGGTCACGGTAACCCCGCGCCTGTTCTCTATACAGAAGCTGTGCAAACCCATGATCCTAAAGTGGTCGGTCGCCACCATCTAAAACTGTTCTTGGAACAAAATGACCGCACTTTGGAGGGAATAGCTTCTGGACAGGGATATAAGGTTGCGTCGCTGCGTGGATGGAAAGGGCCATTGAAGGTTGCCTATACCCCTCAGGCAAGTGGGTCGAGCATTCAGCTTGTCGTTCGAGATTTTCAAAAGATTGAGAGCAAGCAAAAGAAAAAGGGTGTTGCTTCTTGAGCACATTGCCCCCTTTGTTAGAGCTAGACATTGAGAAGGTTGTCTTCGGAGGGGCGGGCCTTGCCCGTTACAATCGGTATGTTCTTTTTATTCGTGATGTTCTACCACAAGAAAGAGTCTCGGTTGAAGTTGCCAAGAAAAAGTCTCATTATGCTGAGGCCAAACTCCTGAAGGTTCTTATCCCCTCTGCATACCGTTGTCAACCTCGATGTCCTCATGCAGGGGTTTGTGGTGGCTGTCAGCTGCAGCATGCTATTCCAAAGATTCATGCCTTTCTAAAAAAGGCTATGCTACAAGAAGCGCTTTACACGGCTGCTCCAGACATTGAAATAGCTCCCTTTCTGAGCTCACAAATTGTGTGGGGATGGCGAAGGAAGATAGTTGTGCATGCTCGTTACGAAAAAGGGTGGAAAGTAGGATTTTGGGCTTTTGATAACACAACCCTTATTCCTATTCGCTCCTGTCTTCTCTTTTTTCTTGAAGGGGAGGGCTCTTTTTTGAAACAGATCCAAACTCTTGTAGAAAAAGTACCACCAGACAGCTTAGAGATATCTTTGTTCCGACTACAATCGGGACGGTTAGCTCTAACCGTTCATGGGAAAAAACTTCTTACAGAGGATGTGAAAAAGAAACTAATACAGGAAAGCGATACATTCGAGTGGTTGGAGGCGTGCAGTTTTCGTTTTGTCGAATGGAGCTGGTCGCGAGGAAGCTTCACATCAACCTTTTCAGCTTGTGGCCGTACATGGCACTATAGCCTTGATGGTTTTATGCAAAATCACCCTGAGCTAAGTGAACAGCTTTGGCAGGATGTTATAGATACTATGCATTCGTTAGGGGCCGGCCAGAATATTCTCGATCTATATTCAGGAATAGGTGTGACGGCAATTTCATTGGCATCTTTATCGCATAATGTGGATGCTGTTGAGCTTTCTAAAGAGGCTGTAGATGCGGCAAAAGAATCGGCACAAGGGTTGGATATCACCTTCTACAATCTTTGTGTGGAGGATTTTTGTGCATCTACTATGTGTTTGCCGAAAAAGTACGATTCAGTGATAGTAAATCCCCCGAGAGCAGGCCTTTCTAAACCAGCCAGGGAGGGTATAATTGCTCTTGATCCAAAACATATTCTCTATGTTTCGTGCTCTCCTGCAACGCTAGCTAGAGATGTTGCGGTATTCATACAAAAGGGGTGGAAGATACGGTTTGTAAAGGGATACGACCTCTTTCCACAAACGACTCATTTTGAAACGATGATGTTGTTGAATCGTTAGACCAACAGAGATAACAATCCAACCTCTGTGCGTGTGCAACGAGGTTGGATTGGCATACGAAAACGATTAGGACGCCTTGCGTTTTCTTGAAGCGAGATGCTTCTCTTTATACCCTTGGATATCGTCTTTGTGAATAATCCAGGCCGCTCCCTTTCGGGTAGCTTTAAGATATCCACTGCGAGCAGCGTAATAAATTTTCTGCGCTGGGACGTTCAATATCTTAGCGGCTTGATTGACAGAAAAGAACCCTTTCTCATTGTCAAAAAGAAGTTCTCCATCAAACAAGGAACGTGTTCGTGAATATTTCAAACGCTTGTATTCACGAAGATCAGCCAAGTCGATCATCCACCGACGTGTATCTTTCCGGGCGCGCAATTTATTTGCCTTAATGGCAACGTAAATAGCTTGGCGTGTAACGTTATGTATGCGAGCTGCCTCTGTTATGGAGACGAGCCCTTTTTCCTGATTATCTTGATTTTCCATGTTTCACCTATAATTATCATATACACCCTCCATGTCCTAGTTAGTTTCGGATAGAAGGGTCATCCTTTAAAACAACGGTAATGATTATCGGAAAAAAAAGAATATGTATCAAGAATATTTGTTCGCATGTAGGCAAAAATTTCTCCTTTCTGACATTTCGGTGGTAAAAGATGACCCAGGCAGAGGATTTTTTCCGTTTTTTTAATTTGAAAAAAAGATCTCTTGAATCTGTTCTGAATTGCATTAGAACAATTTTGAGCTACATATGTCTGGTTGCGGCAGGGGACTTTTGTGGGAATAGGGTGTATAGAGAAAGGAATTGATGAATAATGGATAATGTCGTAATCTACCTCTATTCGCGTGATCTTTTTTCCGTTTTTTCTTAGAATTTGACTCCTATTCAATTTAAAGAAGCTAGATTGACGTTGCTCTAGGAAAAGAGCTGTTGGTTTGGTGAGAGAGGTACTCATGACAAATCTTGTGATCCCAGATCGTGTATCGAGTTCATTACTTGAATTTGTAACAGCCACGAAACGCCCTGAATTGATTGCCAGCTACCTTCATTATGTGGAGCAGCTGCTCAATCTTCAGCCTGTGCTTTTTGTGAAAGACAAAACTGTATACAAGAATGTCGATGATGCCATTGCTATCCTCGAAGAAAAGGGAGAGCTGTGGCGTGAAACACAGATCAAGATTGGGTATGAAAAGGCTGCTGTGAATGATGAGACGACAAAGGTCTATATTTGCCCTTTTTCTGGAAAGGTCTTTGGCAATAATACCCACCCAAATCCGCAGGATGCTATTTATGATTGGGTCGCTCATTGTCCTCAAAATACAGAACTGGTTGGGGGCGTACGATCGAAACGGTTTTTCATTTCCGAAGATCCAGAGGTAATCAAATCGTACGCGCAGAAGTGCCACACAAAAGATCCGGTCACTAAAATTGTCTATTCGTCTGTTATCAATGGAAAGCTTTTCCATTCGAAAGAGAGCGTTATTGATGATATGCGCGAAAATTATGTGAAGAAAGTGACCCTTGTGGAAGTTCAAGGGCAGACTCGCTTTAATATTGAAGAGAGTTTCATGAATCTTATTGAAGAGTATCTTCAAGATGAGAAGATAGCGGCTTTTGTCGAAGCATTGGCTGAGAAAGAGGAATTCCTTCCGTACGTGGAACGGTGGATAGGGGACGTTGAAAAAGAGTAGGCAGTTGTGCGGGATATCTGAATGCAAGATGTCTGAGTATGGGACGTTCGAAGCGACATCAGAAGAGGAGATGGTAGCAGTAGGTCGTGCAATTGCTCGTTTTGTTTGTGATCCCATTATCATTTGCCTTGAGGGTGAGCTGGGCGCTGGAAAGACGACCATAGCAAAGGGGCTTATCTCTGAGCTCACATCGCTTGCCCCTCAAGAGATTACAAGTCCTACCTTTCAGTATGTGCATTTGTATGAGACAGATAGGTTTGAAATTGCTCATTTCGATCTCTGGAGAGTTCGAGACCTGACTGAATTTCTTTCCTTGGGGCTAGACGAGCATATTGTTAATACCCTCTCTCTTATCGAATGGCCAGATCGAATTGGGACATGGTTGCCAAAAGATGTGCTTTCAATTGGTATTCAATCGCATGATCAGGGGCGCACGATTTCACTAACACAAGGCTCTTAAGAAGAGAACAAAAATTGGATGCATATATGCCGCGATTACAGGATATGGAGTTTGTTTGCCTCGATGTTGAGGCAACAGGATTAGACTGCTCTCAAGAACGCATACTTGAATTGGCAGCTGTTCGTTTCACTCTCTCTGAAATGCAAGATGAGTTCGAATCTTTGGTTGATCCAGAGAAAAAAATTCCTGAGGAGTCAATGAAGATCCACCATATTTCACAGGAAATGGTGGAGGGTCAACCCAAAATTGCCGATATTTTACCTCAATTTCTAACCTTTGTTGGGCAGGATATTCTTGTTGGCCATGGGATTCAGTTTGATATCGATATTATTACTCATGAGGCAAAAAGAGTAGGCTGTCCCTGTACTCTGAATGAGAATACTTCTATAGACACCTTGAGGTTGGCACGCCTTTATGGTCAAAGTCCTGCAAACTCATTGAGTGTACTTCGTCAACACTTTAACATTGCTGATGAGGGGGCTCATAGGGCAAAAAGCGATGTCATAGTAAATGTCCAGGTCTTTCGTCATCTGATACATGGTTTCAAGACGCTTGAAGAGATTCAGAAGAAATTGGCAAAACCTATCCTCATGAAGACCATGCCTCTTGGAAAGCACAAGGGCAGGCGCTTTAGTGACATGCCGATAGAATATTTGTTGTGGGCGGCACGTCAGAAATTTGATAACGACCTTCTTTTTTCCCTTCGTAGTGAGATTCAAAATCGAAAGAAAAGACATTCATTTCAAGACGCATCAAATCCTTTTCACGCACTGTAATCACCGAGAGACTTGAAGATAAATCTTTAATAGCCGAGAGTGCAGAAAAATGAGATGTATCGAGGCTTTTGTAATCTTGGGGATATCGTATGGTACTGCAGGTAAAGGATCTTTCGTTAGGCGCTGCTCGAGCACTGGTTCGGGTCGATTTCAATGTTCCTCTGACAAAAGAGGGAGAGATTCGCGATGATAGCCGTATCTATGCCGCGCTTCCAACCATCAAAACGCTCGTCGCTGCAGGAGCAAAGGTTATTCTCGTAAGCCACCTTGGCCGTCCTAAGGGTGAGGATCTGGACTTCAGTCTTCGACCTTGTGCTCGTCGGTTAGAGAAGCTATTGGGAAAGCCTGTACAGTTTATCGAAGATTGCATTGGGGAAGAGGTCGAAAAGGCTGTTTTTCACATGAAAGAGGGGGAGGTCCTTCTTTTAGAAAACCTTCGATTTTATGAGGCCGAAGAGCATCCGGAGAAAGATCCCTCATTTGCCAAGGCATTAGCCGATCTTGGAGATTTTTATATAAATGATGCTTTTGGTACAGCTCATCGTGTCCACTCTTCAACGGCTGTAATCACACAGTACTTCCCTCAACAAGCAGCAGCAGGGCTCCTGCTTATGAAAGAGATAGAGGCCCTGGGTTCATCGTTGTTGAATCCTAAAAGGCCATTTGTCGCCATTATTGGTGGGGCAAAAATCTCAACAAAGCTTGGTGTTCTCCACTCACTCTTAGAAAAGGCGGACTCTCTTATCATAGGTGGGGCCATGGCCTACACTTTTATGAGGGCTGTGAACCTTTCTACAGGCGATTCTCCTGTTGAGGAGAAGATGATCCCACAGGCACAAGAGGTTCTATTTCAAGCCAAGCAGATGGGGAAAAAGATTCTCTTTCCTGTCGATATTGTCGTCGCTTCCGAATACAGCGAAAAAGCCGAGAGTAAGACGATTGAGATGGAACAGGGAATTCCCGCTGGGTTTCAAGGGATGGATATAGGGCCCAAAACTCTTCTTGAGTGGACGCCTATAATCAGTCAGGCCAGGACAATCTTTTGGAATGGCCCTATGGGTGTCTTTGAATTTGCTCCTTTTGCTTCGGGTACTCGTGCTCTTGCTGAACTTATTGCTGGGTGCTCACAAGCGTTTACGGTTGTCGGTGGCGGCGACTCTATTGCTGCTCTAGAGCAAACAGGAGTGCAATCTGCTATCTCACATATCTCAACAGGTGGTGGTGCCTCCCTCGAATTCATCGAACAGGGGACACTGCCGGGCCTTCAAGCCCTGGAAGAAGCCTCCAATCCTTAAGCCATGATGAGGCAGTAGTGGCTAAGTAGTCCGTGAGTATGTCTCTCTCGGCTCTTTTTTTTGTAATCGTGACGATCATGCTTCTTGAGTTGTGAACAGTCTACGGTACAATTTTAAAAAATATATGTACATTCGGCGCGTTTGCTGGTATGTGGTTTGTAAAAGGTCACAAACCTAAATAAATGCTGCCGGGTGTATTGCTTTTTCTTGCGATTTACATACGAGAAGTATTCTCTGAAACATCGTGAGAATCATTTTTCCATCGGCATGAACATAATGATTGATGCGATGAGATTTCTGTATTTATGCGTCCTATTTTTTTTCAGCAATTGGGCCTCTCTGGTTGCGACAACTGATCTAAGCGATTCGATAAAGATATTGACCATTATACCTGCTCGGTCTGGATCGAAAGGCATTCCCCATAAGAACATCAGGCTGTTGTGGGGTAAGCCGTTGATAGCTTGGAGCATAGATCAGGCCAAACAAAGTAAATACGCTGAAAAGATGAGAGTCATTGTATCAACAGATAGTCAAGAGTATGCTCAAATAGCCAGAGGGTATGGAGCTGAAACGCCATTTCTTAGGCCTGAGGAGATATCAGGGGATATGGCACCAGATTTTCTGTGGGCAGAGCATGCTTTGCAATGGCTTGCCGAAAACGAGGGCTATATTCCTGACATTGTTTTGCAGTTACGACCAACACAACCATGCAGAAAGGTGAAAGATATAGATAAGTGTCTCGATCTATTTATAGGCAATAGAGATACGTATGACAGTTTGCGTACAGTTATCAGATCTGATTTGTTTGAGGGAAAGATGTACAACATAGCCGATGGCGTTTTGATACCTATCTTTAAGATATTTGATGGCATATGGGAGCCTCACAACGGACTCAGGCAGTATTTCCCCGAGAATATCGTTGATTATTTCACGGATACTCAAAAACAGTCTGTGAGATATTTGCACAACGGATATATCGATATATTTAATTCAAGCGTCGTAAAAAAAGGTTCGATAAGTGGTGAGGTAATATTCCCATACGTGATGGATGTGATGGATACCATAGATATAGATACGGAAGAGGATTGGCAAGAGGCTGAATTGGTAGGGCAGGCTCAATGATGTTCTTCTCCTGTTTTGGTTTTTTTAAGGTCTTTTTTAGTTTCAGAGTGAGATGCTTCTTGCAAATATCATGAGTGATTCTTCGGTTATCCCCATAATATGGTTAATCAGATGGAGTTTTGAATGAGTATAACACTAGGTGCTGCAAAGATTATATTCTATAGCTATCTCTGTTTGCATCATCATGAGAATGTGGAAATTGTGACCAATAGCCCTACAAGATGCGAAACAGTTATAGATACTAAAAAATTAAATCTTCCTGCCAACAGCTCGTATTATAATATCATGAAAAAAGGTAATGGATATGATGTAATATTTAGAAATAAAATGTTCTGGTATGGAGGGTCTACCTGCCTTTATAACACTGAGGAAAAGCTTATACACAGCATAATGCAAGAGAAGTACCATTTGAACCACAACTTTTGTGTATTCCCTTCTAAATGTGGTACCAAGTACTACGGTATAGGTGGGCAACATTCTCCGGTTCCTTTGAAAGGGGGGCGAAAAAAGAAAATCGAACCAATGATTTCGTATAGAGACATGATGATAGTCTCGCCTGATATACAGTCGGAGTACCATCAAAATGGATTATACTTAATGCAATCTACGGATAAGATTCATTGGGAATATGTGAAAACAGTACCGGTGATATCGGGTATCCATCCTGGTCATACGGATGGTCATTTCGGCTACAGCTTGTTCGATAGCAAAATATGCTGCTTTTACTCTAAGATTTTGCAGCAATATGTATTGTTTATTAGAGCAAATATGAGAAAAGGATGTAGATGGATACAGACTACGCGTTCGAAGGATCTGATACATTGGGAACCATTTAGATTACTAAAAATGGAAGACGCTCCCGGCTTAGAGTGTAACTTTTATCATCTTGATGTTATGGAGTATCCAGATGTAGGTGCGTTTATTGGATTATCCCCATACGCAAATAGAGATAGACATCCTACAGAAGTATGTATCAAATTAATGTTCTCTAGAAATGGGATACAATGGATAGATAGGGGCAGCATATTGGATACTCCAGTGTGTGCGAGCGAATGTCGTAATTCTACACACACTACAAGTGTTTTTTTTGACAGAGGTGATCATTACGACATGTTCTTTAACGAGAACTATAATGGAGTGTTGTATCCCAAGAGGAGTGCAACGGTTGTTAGATATACAATACCCAAAGATAGGCTCGTTGGCGTTAGGTCACACGGTGTTGGTACATTTTCATTTGATATGAAGGTCAGGTCTGATCATATGGTGCTAAACTATGCGTGTCATGATGGTGGCTATCTTAAACTTACTATAAAAGGAAAAGAATTTGTAGTACACGGGGATGCTCTCAACAAAGTTATTACGCTAGACAGCAGCTACATCGGACAGGATATCCGTGTGAATGTTGAGATGAAAGATACTGTTTTATACTCTTGCGCCAGCTGAAGCATCGTCTCTTTGGAGTGCCATTGACAGCCGTTTTGTTCTCGAAGGCTGTAGCAACCCGCTCTTAGGCTTGGGATAGTGGGGAACTTTTTTTCTTCGCCTGAATTTCAGGAGGGATTATGCCAATCCCCTTGTATCCAATAACGTGATGGAACTATTTCTCGCTTCTTGACATCGGTAATTGGCACCGCGTATACACGTTGTACTTTGTATAGGCGTTGGAGTGCTTAGAATGATGTGTTTGAAAACAAGAGAGTGGGTTGTTCGGAGTGCGTTTATACTCACACTTGTACTCTTTGGTACTCTAGCAGCACAGTTTTTTCGAATTCAGATTATTGAGCATGAGAAGTGGGAACAGCGAGCAAACGGGCAGCATTATTTCGTTATCAAAGAAGCATTTCGCAGAGGAACCTTTTATGGGAACACATCGATCCAACCAGGATATGAGGGGAGAAGGGTTCCTTTTGCCATCGATGTGCCACTCTACCATCTGTATGCAGATCCGAAGGGACTTCCAGAGGAGGTTCGGGGAGAAATTCAAGAGCAGGTGATTCGATTTTTCTCACCCCCCATGAAAGAGGCAAAAAAGATAGGGACTGAGCTTGCTCGTCGCTCTCGTTCGAGGAGGCTTGTCTCATGGATTCCAGAGCAGCAGCGAGCCCTTTTCCTCTCCTGGTGGCGTCCTTTTGCAAAAAGGCAAAAATTAGCTTCAAATGCTCTTTATTTTGTACTCGATTTTCGCAGGCTCCATCCCATGGGGCATCTTCTTGGTCAGGTGCTCCATACAATTCAAGAGCGTCGCGATGAGGTTACGGGAAAAGCTTCTCCTACAGGGGGGCTTGAATTGTCGATGAACTCTCTTTTAGAAGGTTCTGTTGGCTACCGTAGACTCATGCGTTCTCCGCACAACAGTCTGGAAACAGGGGAGGTGTTGCAGCAGCCTGTTCATGGTGCTGATGTAGAGCTTACTATTAACCCTGTATTGCAAGCGATTGTGGAAAGCGAGCTTGAAAAGGGTGTGCGGCAGTTTAAAGCGAAAGCTGGAATGGCTATTTTAGCAGAGCCGAGAACGGGGCAGATCCTTGCTATGGCACAGTGTCCCTTTTTCATTCCTGATAAGTATTCGGATTATTTCAATGACGTCTCTCTTTCTGAAAGGTCAAAAATAACAGCTATTACAGATGCGAGAGAGCCAGGCTCTCCGATGAAAGCCCTGACAGTTGCTCTTGCGCTCAAAGCAAACAGAGAGCAAAGAGAAAAGGGGCGGCCTCCTCTTTTTTCCCCTATTGAAAAGATACCCACCTCTTCTGGGATCTTTCCGGGAAGAGGAAAAAATAGACCGTTAAAAGACGTTACCTGCCACCCCTTCCTCAATTTGTACATGGCGATGCAAAAATCTTCTAATATCTATATGGCAATTTTAGCTCAGCGCATGGTAACAACTATGGGTGAGAGATGGTATCGCGATCAGCTTGTGCGTTCCTTCGGACTCTTCTCGAAAACAGGTGTTGAGCTTGTGGGAGAGAGTGTGGGAGTGCTGCCGACTCCTGGTAATGCCAGCAGTGGGTGGTCGAAAGCGGCCCCATATAGTCTTGCAATAGGGTATAATCTACAGACGAGTGCTCTCCAAATGGTCAGGGCCTTCTGTGTGATTGCCAATGGCGGGGTGTTGCCGGAGTTGACAATGGTGCGCAAGGTGGTAAGTGAGGAGAAAGGTGTTCTTGTTGACAATACACAGCAAGAGCGAGAGGAACGATTTCCGAGAGTTTTGGAGAAAGAGGATGTCAGTGAGCTTCTTCGGGCGCTTCGGTTTGTGACAAAGAAAGGGGGAACGAGCAGTAAGGCTGATGTTTTCGGATATACGGAGGTTGGTAAAAGTGGTACGGCTATGAAACTTGTCGATGGCAAGTATTCAAGCAACGCTCACTTTGCCAGCTTTATTGGCTTTGCTCCTGCGGAAAATCCAGCGTTTGTTTTGTATGTTGCTCTTGAGGAACCATGGGTAGGACATATCACCGGAAGAGGGTTTAATCACCGAGGAGGAACATGTGCGGCCCCTATTTTTCGTGAGGTTGCTCGACGAACACTTGAGTTTTTAGGAGTGAGAGAGGATGATCCGTACGGATACCCTCCGAATGATCCGCGTGCGGATGTAACAAAGGCCGATTGGCATCAAGAGGTCGAGAAATTAGCTATGCTTTATAAAAAGTGGAACAGCAGATGAAGTTAAAGAAATTATTAAAAGATTTTCCAGAGATTGAGGTGCAAGGGTGGAAAGACATTGACATTGTTGATGTTGTTGCCGATTCACAACGTGTAGTGCCAGGATCTCTCTTTATCGCTCGACGAGGAAAAAAGTTTGACGGCAATAGGTTTGTTCCAGAGGCAATAGCTTCTGGAGCAGCTTGTGTGCTCTCTGATGTCTATGACGCATCGATTTCTCACGTGACGCAACTTCTTACCGATGATGTCGCTGCCGTAGAGCCCAAGGTGTCAGCTGCGTTTTGGCAGCACCCATCTCAAGATCTTCATATGGTCGGCATTACGGGAACGAGCGGCAAAACAACTGTCTCTTATCTCATTCGTCATCTCTTCTCCTATTTTGGAATCAAGGCAGGTTTGATCGGCTCCGTGGGACATTTTCGAGGAGCAAAGAAACAAGAGGCATTACATACAACGCCTGATGCCCCTACAACGCACAGACTTCTTCGTGAGTTTGTGTGTGATGGAATGAAAGCGTGTGTCATGGAAGTGTCATCACACGGTCTTTTTCAAAGAAGGGTTGAGGGGGTTGAATTTGACACAGCTGTGTTTACCAATCTTTCTCATGAGCACCTTGACTATCATATGACTATGAAAGAGTATGCGAGTGCAAAAAGAAGGTTATTCACATCGTTACGGTGTACTGACAGAAAGGACCCTGTCATTGTTGTAAATAGGCAAGATCCATGGTCTGAATTCATTACCTCAGATTCTGTTGGACGGTATTTGACCTATTCCATAGATGGAGAGGCAGATCTTGTTGCAAGCGATGTGCGGCTTGGCGAGAGGGGAAGCTCTTTTACGATCCATTTTCAAGAAAAAAAAGCTGTGGCTAGGTCCCCGCTATTGGGTCGATTTAATGTAGAAAACTGCTTAGCCGCTGCCGGCGTCTTTCTTTCAAGAGGATATGCTTTAGAAGAGGTTGTTCGTGGTCTTGCCACAGCGTCGGCTCCTCCGGGCAGGATGGAGCGGGTAGAGAATGTTCTTGGCCTTCATGTATATGTTGATCATGCTCACAAAGAAGATGCGTTACGTAATGTGCTTGAGACGGTCAGAGAGGTGTCTAGGGGGAAGATTATCACCGTGTTTGGTTGTGGAGGTGACAGAGATAAGATTAAGAGGCCGCTGATGGCCAAAGCTGTCGAAGAGCTTGCAGACGCTGCTGTTGTTACTTCGGACAATCCACGCTCTGAAGACCCTAATGCTATCATTCGAGAGGTCTGTTCAGGTTTCTCTTCTATGGATCCGATTGTGAAAGTATGTCGAAGGGACGCAATTTGTGCTGCCATCGAGATGGCTGATGCAAATGACTATATTATCATTGCAGGGAAGGGACACGAAAAAAGGCAGATTTTTGATCAAACAATAATAGAATTTGACGATTGTGTCGTTGCTAGAGACTGTTGTCAGCAGCTTAGTACAAGGCGATTATGCGCTACCTTCTCCTATTAATTTGTCTATGCACGAGCGGTTGTTCACGGACGCCTGTGGAGCAGTCTGTTCAGAAGAAGGGAACACCCCGTCTTTTTATTGATGCTGGTCATGGTGGGCATGACAGTGGGGCTAAGGTTCCGGGTTTACAGGAGAAGGATCTTTCTCTTGAGATAGCACACCATGTAGAAGGCTCGTTGAAGAAGATGGGATATCAGGTTGCTATGTCTCGGACTGATGATACGTTTGTTCCTTTGTTTGATCGCGTTTCTAAGGCTAAAAAATGGGGCGCGACAGCCTTTATCAGTATTCATTTCAATTCAGCAAAAAGTCGGCAGGCACGAGGGCCTGAGGTGTATTACTACCATCATCCTAAATATCCAATACGCGCAGAGCGTTCAAAGCAGCTCGGATGTTTCATTGTCAAACAGCTTTCCTCGACCCTGTCTGCTCCATCTCGAGGAGTAAAAAGGGGAAATTTTTGTGTGGTACGAGAGACAGCTATGCCAGCTGTTCTTGTCGAGACGGCCTTTTTGACAAATCCGCAAGAGGCACGTCAGCTTCTTCCTTCTGTGTCTAAGCGTCGTATAGGTGCCGCTATTGCTCAAGGAATCGATGAGTTTTGTCGGGGAGGATAGAACCTGTTGGCCATGGGCGAGGTTGCAATTATGAGAAGAAAATCGTCCCCGGTACGGTTCGAACGTACGGCCTGTCGCTTAGGAGGCGACCGCTCTATCCACTGAGCTACGGGGACATAATTGACAGGTTGAGATATGATACCCCTCTTTCATATTGATTTCTAGAGAGAGTTAGACGGTTGTGTTTCACGATCCGATTGAAAAAATGGTATTGCATTGCTGCTGTGCTCCTTGCTCGTGTGCCATCATTGAGCTGCTTTTGCAAGAGCGGATAGATCTGACTCTTTTTTTCTATAATCCCAATATTCATCCCTATGATGAATATCTTCGGAGAAAAGATGAGCTTGTTCGCTTTGCTCTTGCTAGAGGTGTCTTATGTATTGACGGTGATTATGATGTAGAGCATTGGTTTGAGTATGTCAAAGGGTATGAGGGAGAAAGAGAGAGGGGAGAGCGGTGTAGTAAATGTTTTTACATGCGGCTGTTAACAACAGCTGAATATGCGACACGTGTTGGTGCGTCTCATATCTCAACAACTCTTGGAATCTCCCGGTGGAAAGATTTTTCTCAGGTGACAGCAGCCGGTACTGAAGCTGTGGCCGCTTTTCCGAAAGTAAAATACCTAGAGTACAACTGGCGCAAAAATGGCGGCACAGAGGCCATGCACATGCTTATCAAAGAGGAAAAGTTCTATCGGCAGACGTATTGCGGCTGTCTCTTTTCTAGAAAAAATGCCCCTGAAGCTGACGAACAGCTATTGCCGAAATAATCGCAGTAGCTCCTAAAGAGCAAAGGATAATTGTCCGGCAGGCGCAGATTCCTTTTTTGGGGGATGTCTGTGTGGAAAGGGGCACTCCAAGTATTTGTTGGCACTCTGTGTCCAGCTGTTTTTTGTAGTGCTCCATTTCCTCTGGAGAAAGAGGTTTGGTTTTCGGGTCTGGCTGAGGGGGTGGGGATCCGTAGAGGTTAATCCAATCAGCGTGGATGTTTGCTGGAAGTTTCGTTTTCATGAGTATGCCTTATTTTTAATTTGGTTTGGATGCAAGTATACTTTATTGGTGTATGCACTCAAGCTAAAAGGTTTTATTGTCTATCGGTACATGCGGGAATTAATGTTCGAGAGGGACAAAGGATTGAACTCAAAATAATAAAAAATAACTGCGGCAACAGCTGTTACAGTAGCTGTTGCGGCTAGAGTACGTAAAGAGGGCGACCAATGGCGAGGGCGCTCTTTTATCCTTGGTGTTGTGGGAGGCGTGTTCGCATATCCTCCTCGGGGTGTTGTGGGAGGCGTTGACCCGCTTCGTGCCCGGACAGTATGCATAGAACCCGCTGCAACGGGTGGACATCGAAATTGCGGAGCAGCAAGCGCTGCACTTCGTACAGCGCTTTCGTCATATGGACGTGGCAAAACACTATACGTTTGAGAGCGCCGTCTGCTGTGCCCTCTAGAAAATGGTGGAGAGGCGGGACCGCTGACACTCTGTGCGCGTAACCTAGCCCCAGTTGGCGAAACAGCAACAAAACTCCGTGAACTTACTGGGTCACTCACATTATTGCTCCTCTTCTCAGCTGAAGAAAATCCTACCAAGCAGGACTATTTTTATGACACCTGATGTTTTTTTGTGCGAATCCTTTTACCCCAGATTGTGACCTATCTCTTACGTGGGCTTCAATGAAAGGAGAAAAGCGGGGTACATTTTTTTCAGCAGCCGGTCTGTACAAGAGATAGGTCACAATCAGGGGTTTTACCAGTATATCCGTACGGAGGTGTGGGGAACTGCAAAGAGGAGATTTTGAAAGTGCCGGTATGCAAGTAGAGTAATGAGTGCTGCGATAGAAGCGGTTGTTACAAGGGTGCAGGCAATTTTTCGACAGGAGCGGCGGTTAGGGAGATGGAGATTATTTTTTTCATACCGCCTTTTTTCTCTTAGTAAAATAAAGTGAAAGATCTTCTGTGTTTTGTCCGGGTCTTTGGGGTCGTAATGTAACGTCGCCGCTCTTTCAGGCCTAGCAGTCGGTGGCGGTACCGGGAAGTCTGCTCCGAATGCTTCTTTCCAATCGGTACTGACACTCGAAGAACGACCCGATTTGACCATATTCCCCTTCCCCTTATTTTTAGGTATATGTGTATCCTATCAAGGGAAAATATTTTTGCCACATTCCTTTTCCCCGTGGTCTGTGATACAATGAGCTGCAGTTATTATAAGCATTGTGAGGCCCCCTTTTTTTCGACTTTCAAGTCAAAAAAAAGGGGGCTGAAACGGGGCTGCAGGGGGGGATGAGTCCCTCTGCTATAGAGCTGTTAACTTGAAAGGATGTACCATGCAGGATATTGGACTGGTTGGATTAGCGGTGATGGGGCAGAACCTTGCCTTGAATATGGCTGAAAAGGGGTGGGCGGTCTCTGTTTTTAACAGAACGACTTCGAAGGTAGATGACTTTTTGAAGGGACCCGCACAGGGGACTGATATTGTAGGGTTTTCCGATCTTGGAAAGTTCATAGGAAGTCTAAAGCGCCCCAGGAAGGTAATTTTAATGGTAAAGGCTGGGCCTGCTGTTGATGCGTTGATCCGTCAAGCACTTCCTTTTCTTGAGGAGGGTGATATCCTTATCGATGGGGGAAATAGTTACTTTCATGATACCAGGCGACGTATTGCAGAGATGAAGGCGAGCGGTATTTTATATGTTGGTGCTGGTATCTCTGGTGGTGAAGAGGGTGCTCGTCATGGCCCCTCTATTATGCCAGGGGGTGCTGTAGAGGCATGGCCGCAACTTAAAGAGATCTTTCAGTCGATAAGTGCCCGTATAAAGAGACGTCCATGCTGTGAATGGCTTGGAGAGGGTGGGTCTGGACATTATGTTAAAATGGTTCATAACGGCATTGAGTATGCCGATATGCAACTTATTGCGGAAAGTTATGATCTGCTCAAGAGGGGCTTAAGTTGTTCTACTGAGGAGCTAGCCTCGATCTTTTCTCGATGGAACCGCTCTCATTTGAACAGCTATCTCATTGAGATTACGGCCCAGATCTTTGGCAAAAAGGATGCTGATGGCAGCCCTTTGGTTGATAAGATCTTAGATGTTGCAGGGCAAAAAGGAACAGGGAAATGGACGGTTGCCAGTGGCTTGGATCTTGGAGTTCCTCTATCGCTGGTTGCAGAGGCTGTTTTTGCTCGCTATCTTTCGGCACGAATAGAGGATCGTAGGAAGGCAGCCGAGGCTATTGGCGATGAGGTTAAAAAACTGAAAATTGCAAAAAAAGGTTTTTGCAAGCGCCTTGAAAAGGCCCTGTATGCTGCTAAGATCATCAGCTATGCCCAAGGGTTTTACCTGATGCATGTGGCGTCTCAAGAGTATAATTGGAACATTAACCTCGGTGCATGTGCTGAAATGTGGCGCGGAGGGTGTATCATCAGAAGTGTGTTTTTGGATAAGATCAAGGCGGCGTACGACTCTGATCCTAACCTCTCTCTTCTTATTCTCGATCCATTCTTTAAAAAGGCGTTGGCTCGTTCTATAGATTCGCTTCGTCGTGTGGTGGCTGCGGCAAGTCTCAATGGAATCCCTGTCCCATGTTTTTCAGCGGCGTTGAGTTGGTATGACGGGATTCGAAGCTCTCGCCTTCCTACGAATCTGTTGCAGGCACAACGTGATCTGTTTGGTGCTCATACTTTTGAGCGCATCGACACGCCAAGAGGTGAGATGTTTCATACTGAATGGATGGAAGGATAAGCTGTGGTATATCGATTTGTTATTTTCCTTTTCAGGATATTTTTTCACCTTTTTTACCGCAATCGTATTGAGTGGGAGTTTGATCCCAAACAGCTTTGTGGTGCCGCTATTATTGCTCCTAATCATGCTTCATATCTCGATCCACCGCTGGTTTCAGCATCATGGCCGAAGCCTCTCCATTTCTTTGCTGGAAAGCGCCTTTTTCACAAGGGGTGGTTAGGCTGGCTTCTTCCTCGGCTCAATACTCATCCTGTTGAACAGGGACAGGAGATCGCCACTATGCGTCTTGCTCTTTCCCTTCTTAAAGAGGGGAAAAAGATCGTTGTTTTTCCTGAAGGTACGCGCTCCAAAGATGGGAAGATGGGGCCTATGAGGAGTGGTGTGTCTTTTTTAGCCTTTCGCTCTGGTGCCCCTATTGTTCCTTGTTACATTGAAGGAACGTATGAGGCATGGCCACCGACAAAAAAGCGTCCCCGTATGCGGGGACGAAAAACCCTCTGCCGCTTCGGGAAACCTATTTACCCTGTATGCGATGATGGGACAAAGCTTTCCAAGCAGGAGATTACCGATGCTATTCAGACCGAGCTTGAGAGGTTAGGAGCCTCTATTTCAGAAAAGCGACAGTAGTCACAATGGTGCGTACACGAGAAATAATTTATAATAGGGAGGAAAGTATGAGTGTTTCTATGAATACATCTGGTCTAGGTGCTGAGGAATTGAAACAACAACAAGTTGAGTCGAGTTGCAGGGCAATCGTGGAGCGACTGCAGCGCGATGAAAGGGCGGTGGCAGTCTTTAATTATATGGGCGTAGATCTGGGAGCTGAAAAAACAGCTACGGAGATTTTCATGGATCTTTACAACTGTCTATACAGCGGATCTGCTAATGTAGAACCCCTGAGCAGAAGAAGGCTGGAGCACTTGTGTTGTCCTTCTCTGTGGACCCACTCATGTACAACTATCCTGATGGAAATGAGCTAAAGAGGCATTTTGTGTGATAAGATGTGTAGTCAGAGGTCATACGATCTAAGAGAGGGAAGATGAGTTTTTTTGATATTAGTTCTGTTTCTGTAGGTCCACCACAAGAAGAACCCAAATCACCCGTGTATGAGAGAGTCGGGCGCGAGTTTGGGGTGCATCGTTCTTCTTCGTATGAGAGACTCAATATAGCAGAAGGGATTGGGATCAAAGGGTTCGAAAATCTTTTGAGGAGGCTGCAAGAAAATAGTGGTGCCTTGAAACTGCTTGAAGAGCTACATGTTACGCTGCGTGTGTCCGAATCTGATACTGCCGACAAGGTCTATACGAGATTTTGGGAAACGATGCGACAGTTTAGAAATACCATGCAAGAGGCGGGCGAAAAGGATTGCCCTCACGATAGACGTCTATCTGAGATCTGCATGGATGGTGCTCTATTACAAGGGTTTCTGAAAAGGTGCATAGCATTTCAAGAGACATAGACCTTGTGACTTAATCCGAGTTTAAACCCAAGTTGCCCCCTACATCCTTGCTACGGCTTAAATAGATGGTTGAGATGACGTAACCGACGATGCGGCCAAGGGTGTTAGCAAATCATTGGCTACGTTCGATTGTGTGCAAGCGCGATGTAGGGCGCAACTTGGGTTTTTAAAAGCGCTCTCTAACCCTTTATGCACAAAAGCGGGGATAGCCGGGCTACTTTTGTAGAGAGGTGGGCAGACTCTGTGGTGTCGACAACACGGGCGACATCTTTGTACGCCTGAGGAGCCTCTTCAGAGATACCACGCTCTGATCTGCAGCAGATGGTAACGCCCTGTTTACCTAGATCCTTTACAACCTCTTTGCCTCGCCATGTTTTTGCCGCTTGTGTGCGGCTCATCTGTCTGCCAGCACCGTGGCAGGTAGAAAAAAGGGCGGGGTTCTGAGCTGCTCCCGAAAGAATATACGAAGAAGTTCCCATGCTGCCACCGATTAAAACAGGCTGACCGATCTCCTTGAAAGCGTCGCAAAGCTCATCGTGGTGGGGGCCAAGGGCACGTGTTGCCCCTTTTCTATGGACAAAAAGGCTCCTCTTTTGACCATCTATCACATGCTCTTCTTCAAGACAGCTGTTATGGGAAACATCATAGAGAAGATCGAGGGTAATATCGGGAAAAAGAGCGTGAAAAGCTCTTCTTGTAAGGTGGGTAAGGATTTGCCTATTTGCGAGGGCACAGTTACTAGCAGCACGCATGGCACCAAGATACGCTCGCCCTGTTGGAGAATCTATCGGCGCACAGGCAAGCTGGAGATCTTTTAGTAAGATGTTACTTTCCTTGGCGGCAACGACCATCTTTTTTGAATATTCAGTGGCTATCTGATGGCCGAGACCTCTTGAGCCAGAGTGAATAGAGATGACAATTTCGCCTTTTTTTAATCTATACAGCTGGGCGGCCTTTTCATCGTAGATCTCTTGGACTTCTTGAATTTCAAGGTAGTGGTTACCAGAGCCTAGCGTTCCCATCTGGTGCTGTTGCCGGGTTTTTGCGTGTTCAGAGACATATTTGGGGCTTGCTCCGGCTATTGTCCCGCGATGTTCAATCCGTTCCAAATCCTCTTTTTTCCCATAGCCATTGGCCACGGCCCAGGAGGCACCATCTGCAAGCATTTTATCCATCTCTTTTCCGGTAAGTGAGAGGTGACCACAGCTTCCAACTCCTGCTGGAATTGTGTGGAAGAGAGCTTTTGCTATTTTTTCCTTATAAGGGAGAAATTCCTCTGTTGTCATTGCCGTTGTCATGGTGCGCACACCACATGAGATATCAAACCCTACACCTCCTGCGGAAATAACGCCTTCATCTCTATCAAAACCGGCAACACCGCCGATAGGAAAGCCATATCCTGAGTGGGCATCAGGCATAGCATAGGCGCCTTTGACAATGCCTGGAAGGCTGGCAACATTCATGAGCTGCTCAACTACCTTTTCGTCCATATCGGAGATAAGACGCTCATCGCCAAACAAAAAGCCGGGAACTCTCATAGCGCCATGTTTTTCCAACATGAAACAGTAGCTAGACAGTCTGATAAGGTGCGAGATGTCCATGTGAGGCGACTCCTTCTACAGATTGCACAGGATGTTAACAGATTTGCATGTGACAAACCTCTTCGAGCAACCACCAGCTTGCCCGAAGAGAGCCTAATTTTCCACTTGTCTCAATTGGAGGTTCAAACGTGATGTAAGGCGCAACTTGGGTTATAAGCAGTTTGTTGAGATTAGAAAAAAGAATAGTGGCTGTTTTTTTCAAAAGCATTGAATACATTATGTTGTTAGTTAAAACAACAAGGAGGGTAAATAATGTCGAATGCAACTGGACTGTCCATCGGAAGCCGCCCAGCAGAGAGAATAGATGTGACTGATGTGAGGACAAGGCCGTACCAAAAGTAAGATGGTAATCAAAGGGTTGAGAATATTATCTCTGAATTATTTCACCCTACAGGCAAAGAGCCCTGTCTTGTCGGAGGGGAGCAACATAACTGGGGAGTACTTGATGGTGAAGCTGATCACATAAGAGATATCTTTATGAATATGTTACGCGAATATCTTCAAAGTGATCGTGATTTTGCTAAGCAAGGTAGTAATACCGTCCCATCGCATATGTATACTATCCTGGTATGTATGCGACACTATGCAAAAAAAATTCCCCTTCTCGTAAAGCGTGAGCAGGAAAAACATCCGGAGTTTTTTGATTCAGACGGTCTTTTACGAGAAGAGATTCATGAGGTTAGCGAAGCTGAAAGACAGTACAAAGAGAAAATTCAATGGGGCTATACCAGATTCAAAGGCTGTATGACGGAGTTGTTTTTTCCTACGGGTGCTGAACCCTGTGTTGTGGGAGAGAAAATAGGATTTTTTTTAACGCCCGCTGATTTTCTAGGTAGACAGACTGCAGAATCTGAATACACGGAAAATGAACAGAGGTTTGTGGATTTGTACAACGCCTACACTGGAATAGACCGTGCATGCACTCAACATGGAATAGGGTCACCGCCACCGGAGATGCGAGCGATTTTTGAGCAGATGAAAGAATGTGCTCAAAACACTCCTTCGCTTCGAGATTTTGTGCTAAAAACACGTCAAGATGCTCAAAACGGGAAGTGACGTCTTGTCTCGGACGTTGGTTCTGAGGGAAAGCGCTTAGACATCAACGACGCATTCTGCAACCCATGTGCCACTGTCCTGACGGTGGACACGTAGGCTGTTGTAGGTTGCAGCTTTTACTTCCACTGCCATCTTATGCCGTTTGCGATCTATCTTTTCTCCCAAAAGAAGAGCCGAGAGAGAGTTGCCGCGAATCGTTACTTCAAATTTTGAAAAGAGCATCTGATGGCATTCCATCTCATAAATAAGGCGGTTGAGCCAATCGATCAGAAGCATCTCATGGTCCACCCCTTCGCAGGTAACCTCAACACTCTTTTCCTGTTTGATTTTTTTTGGATCTGTAATGACAGCGGTTAGAGCAAGGGCTGCCTGCTCGAACGTCTGTTCTATTGTTGCTCCCATCCCCCGTATGCCAATATCTGCTTGATGTTGAAAATGCTCCCAGCTGGGACCTCGTGTTACAGAGAGAATTTCATCTACAACTTGATCAATGGATAGATCGCTTGTATCGATAACGATACATTTTTCAGGTTTTACAAGAGGTGAGATCGCTCGCGACATATCGCGCTCATCACGCTCAATAATCTGCTTCCGAAGGTCTTCAAGAGTAAGCGTTGTCGGTTGCAGCTCAAGAAGACGGCGGCGTGCCCGTACCTCTGGAAGTGCTGTTAAAAAGATCTTGATTTCAGCTGTCGGAAAGACAGTTGTCCCCATATCTCTTCCTTCACAAACCATATCTCGTTTGAGAGCAAACTCCCTTTGAACTGGCAGGAGAAAGGTTCTTACAGACCGGTAAGCAGAGATAATAGAGGCACTATTGGCAACTTCCTGCGTTCGAAGATAAGGTGTTGTGTCACTACCATTGATGACATATTGCTTTTGAGGGGTAAGGTCAAAAGAGTACGACGATAAGATAGCTTCTACAGATGCCTCATCATGAATATCAATACCGTCTGAAAGGAGAGAGTAGGCAAGAGCCCTGTATAAGGCTCCAGTGTCGAGATAGGCAAAATGAAGGTGGGAAGCTACACGTTTAGCAATCGTCGTCTTTCCACTTCCAGCCGGCCCGTCTATAGTAATAATCATGAATTATCCCGGGAGAATTTCAGTGACGGTGAGATAAAAATAGAGAAAAGGGGTGGCAAAAACAAGAGAATCCACCATATCGAGTGTCCCCCCGAGACCAGGGATAGCAGCACTATCTTTGACACCAACAGATCTCTTTATCAAAGACTCTGAAAGATCACCAAGTAAAGCGAGCAACCCTACGATGAATCCGAGCATGCCCCAAGCATCAGTGGTGAGGGAGATCGGATGCATCTTTCGGTATACAAAAGAAAGAGCAATACTGATGCAGGCAGAAAAGATAAGGCCACAGAGGGCACCTTCGATTGTTTTTTTCGGACTTAACTGGGGTGCAAGAGGGTGTTTGCCAAAAGACTTTCCCGTAAAGTAAGCAGCAGCATCACTTCCCTTGGTGACAGCAAGAAGCCAAACTAACCAAAATGAGGTGTGCTGTTCGGTAATAAGACGGGGAATGAAGTTGATGTCGATCATCAGGCTGACAGGATATGAGATCATAAGAAACCCTAAGAGCGTAAGGGCGATATTGGTGAGGGAAGCGCGCTGATGGCGAAAGAAAGAGAGTGTTGTTCCAAGAGCTCCCACAAAAACGATGGCATACTGAAGATGGATCCTGGCAGGGAAAAACGCTGTGAGAAAGCGAGAGAGAAGATAGAGATTGGAAAAAAGTAAGAGCGATTTGAAAGCAATTCGATGGCCTGTTCTGTAACATAACGAGCTGTACTCGGACAGAGCAGCACTTTGAAAGATTAGGAGTATCAGGACAAAAGGCCATCTTCCAAAAGGTTCTTGTGAAAAGCCAATGATAAGGGCCGCTACAACGATAAAGAGGTTAGCAAAACAGATTCTCTGCCAAAAGTTTTTTGAGGGCTTTCTAAGCATGAAATTACCTATATATTTTATGATCCCCTGGTATGTCGAGCGTGTCGCTGGTACGCAGTGACGGCATTTAAGAGATGGCAAGGGGAAAAGTCAGGCCATTGTGAGCGCTCAGTATACAGCTGCGCATAGGAGTTTTGCCAGAGTAAAAAGTTAGAAAGTCTCTCCTCACCACTGGTTCGAATCACAAGGTCAGGATCAGGCCAGGGGGCAGTATCTAAGGCTTTGCTAATGGTTTCTTCCGAGATCGGTTTGCGCTGTTCTAACAAAGACGTAATAGCTCGTACAATTTCATCTCGCCCCCCGTAATTAATGGCGAGGATAAGATCAAGACACCCTTTTTCTACAGACTTTTCTCGAATACTAGTAATAGTCTCTTTTAAAAAAGAGGGGACAGGTCCGAGATTGCCGATGACGTGGAGGCGGATATGCGCCTCAATAAGATCAGGAGCGTAGAAAGAGAGGTGGCGATCTAAAAGACGCATCAGAAGATCGATCTCCTCTTTAGGACGTCTCCAATTTTCTGTTGAAAAGGAATAGACAGTAAGCGCCGAGATACCCAGCTCTTTGGCAGCAAGGGCTGTTTTAATAAGAGTCTGCGCCCCTTCTAGATAGGCATCGATGAGAGAAAGGCCATGAGAGCGCGCCCACCGTCTGTTTCCATCAGGAATAATGGCAATATGTTCGGGCACACGCTCGATCCCTTCGATCTGTTCCTTTGTGAAAAAAGAGCCCTTCTGGGCGACAAGTGGAGGTAAAGTATCAATATCCATCATCACTTCGTTCCTAGTCGTCGAGCCGTAACACACTCATAAAGGCGTGCTGTGGGATACTCACCTTACCAAATTCCTTCATTCTCTTCTTACCCTCTTTTTGCTTTTCCCACAGCTTTTTCTTTCTTGAGATGTCACCACCATAACACTTTGCCGTGACATTTTTTGACATCGCCTTGATAGTCTCACGAGCGATGATCTTACCACCAATTGCAGCCTGGATAGGAACCCGAAACAGTTGCATCGGAATGACATCTTTGAGCTTTTCACAAATAGCCCTGCCCCTTCCCTCTGCCTTCGATCTGTGGATAATACAGGAAAAAGCATCGACAGGCTCCTCGTTAACCCTGATCTCCAGCTTAACAATATCAGATGTATCATACCCTTCGAAAGCGTAGTCAAAAGAGGCGTACCCCTTGGTGACAGACTTTAACCGATCGGCAAAATCAGTAACAATCTCATTTAAAGGCAGCAGGTAGGTAACGATCAGATGACGAGAATCCATGGTCTCAGTCTTAATACACTCTCCACGTTTGTCTTGCGTGAGGCTCATGATATTTCCCAAATACTCATTAGGAGTCAGAATATGACAGCTTACCCACGGCTCTTCTACACAAGAAATAGTGGCTGGATCGGGATATCGTGCTGGATTGTCGACTTCAACAACGGTGCTATCTTGGATTGTAAAGCGGTAGATAACACTTGGAGAGGTGGTGATAATATCAAGACCAAACTCTCTTTGTATACGCTCTACGACAATCTCTAAATGGAGCAATCCCAAAAAGCCACAACGAAAACCAAAACCCAAAGCAGTACTACTTTCTTGCTCGACATGCAGCGCTGCATCATTAAGCTGCAACTTACCACACGCTTCTCTTAAAGGCTCAAAATCCTGAGAGTCGACGGGATAGATACCGGCAAAGACAACAGGTTTTACCAGCTGAAATCCAGGAAGAGGCTCCTCGACACCACCTTTTGCTAAGGTAACGGTATCTCCGATCTTTACATCCTTGACCTCTTTGATATTAGCAGCAAAATAGCCGACCTCTCCGCCCAACAGTCCCGCTACCTTCCTCTGCGCGGGAGTAAAGACCCCGGTTTCAAGAACATCATAGGTCGTATCAGTTGCCATGAAGCGAACCCTCTCGCCTCTCTTGATCTCCCCAGAGATAACACGAACATAGACAAGGACGCCGCGGTATGGATCGTAACGGGAATCAAAAACCAAAGCTTGTAGAGGCTTTTCCCTTACCTTTTTCGGAGGCGGAACAGCATCGACAATGCGGTCCAAGACAGCCTCAATTCCTTCGCCGGTCTTTGCAGAACATAAAAGAACCTCACTTCTCTCAATAGCAAGCGTGTCTTCTATCTGCTGTAAGCACCCCTCAACATCAGCAATCGGTAAATCGATCTTATTGAGCACAGGGATAATAGGGAGCTTTCTCTCCATAGCAAGATGGACATTGGCAATACTCTGCGCCTGCAGTCCTTGGCCTGCATCAATAACCAGCAGCGCTCCCTCACAGGCAGCAAGCGATCGCGACACCTCATAGGTAAAATCGACATGGCCAGGTGTGTCCAGAAGGTTCATCTGGTATACCTTCCCATCTTTACCCTGATAAAACATCCGCACGGGATGGGACTTAATAGTAATGCCTCGCTCTCTCTCAAGATCCATAGCATCAAGGACTTGCTCTTGCATCTCTCTCTTTGTCAGCGTTCCCGTCTCCTCCAAAAAGCGATCTGCTAGCGTCGATTTGCCATGGTCTATATGAGCAATAATCGCAAAATTGCGTATCTGCTCCTCGTTGTATGAAAATTCTTGCATGCCTGCGCCTTCTGTAATCAGTCTGATTCGAGGGGCCAGCCCCTCGAGCTCCCCATCCTCAGGAGAAGAGGGTGGCAGAGCCACCCTCTTCTCTTGAGATTTTCCATCGGCTGTGCCGATAGAAAAAAAAGGGGGCCTAGAGGAGTAGTATACATCGGGGTGATAGATGATTTCAAATGGAAGAGGAGAGAGATTTTATTTAATAATGTCTTTGAATTAAAAGGTGTTTTAATTATTAGGAAATTAAAAAAGACCTAATATTTATAGGGGGACATAGTTATGTCAGTTTCAAGTACCGGTCCATTCAACACAGTAGACGATACCGTAGATGATTCCATCTATTCATTGCAGGCAACACGGAAGTATCTTGCAGGAATATTGGAAGGCAAGTCGGTGGAGCAAATCAGAGACTCAAAGGCTGTGAAAGGGACGATTCGAACTTTAAACGACACGATCAACGCGGTGAGCCAGCGGGTTGATGGATATATACGGAGAGAGGAGACGGGAGAGAGCAGTGGAAGTCGTCTTAAAGAATTGAAAAATGAGTTTCTCGAGGCTTGCACCGCTTTCGATGATTTACGCAGCATAAACATTAGGGTGCTTCCAAAACGTGCCTATTTGCGTAGGCTGCTGGCCTTTATAACTGGCACACCCAGCGTGGTTGTAGAGACTGCTGTCAATACACGGCGCGTGAAAGAGCAGCTAGATCAAAACATTGTTGCTGCCTTTGCAAATGCAAAACCAGGCAGTGCATCAGATCCCGAGGAGGTTGAAGGCGGAAAGCAAACAACTCTTTTCGGTAAGAAAGTGACAATTACCTCAGAAGGGCTGACGATTGAAGGGTCAGACAAAGTATTCGAGAGTTGGGTGGGTGTCAAGGAAAACCTTCAGATGAGCCTGGCACAAGCTACTGAACAGTGTAAACAAGCCGCTGGTGAAATGAGCGACGATGGCTTAAAAGAGGCGGTAAAGGTTTCAGGTAGGCCTTGTTATCGTTTTGCTACATATAACCCAGGAGGCTTTTTAGGAATTGGTTCGGGGGCTCCTTCAGGTAAGGCCGGAGAGATTCATATCGCTAGTCAAGATGGTGAGATTAAAAAGTATGACGTGACATTTGGGGATGATAAGTTTCATTGTTCTGTTGAGGGAAGCGACCTTACTTCGCATACGCTAGAAGGTCTTGGAACAGCGATTGAGGGCGTTGCGTTACGACCTGCTTCGCTTGAGAGTTTGCAGCCGGTCGTAGCAGTGGCAAGGGGAAAATGTGGGCAAGCAAGGCAGCTTCTCGAATCAGAAGAGCTGATCCTTCCTCAAGAGTTACAACCAGGTCCTATGAGAGCAGTCCTTAAACGCGCTGCAAGTATTTTGGTTTCACAGGAAGATGCTGCTCTTATGCCAATGCGCGCCGGTCTTAAAGGCAACGAAGTCTCTTTTCTCGTCGTAAAAAGTGGAGATAACTACCAACTTCGCGTGGTAGGGCAAACTTCAGATTACAGATATCCTTTAGATATCTCATCACAGCCTGGAAAAATATGTATTACCATCGATCGAAATCAACAGGAGCTCGTTTCAGATGTATCTGAAAAAAGAGCACGTGACCTGAAAGGGGATGTTGCACGTGTGTTGCACCTCGAAGAAGGCAACGTAAGAGCGCCAAGCACGTGGTATGCCGCCCATAGGGGGGTAGCGGGCCATCAAAGCGATATCCTAAGCCGCCAAGCTAGGATCAATACGAGAAGTGACTTTGGGAAAATTGTGAATAAGCTTGGGAAAAGTGCAGTTGGGGCGTACTGTCTACTACAACCAACGAGAAACGGGTTCACTATTGTAAAATGTACATCTTTGAGAAACCAAGGACCTCAATATACTGAAACATCGGTAGCGTTTGACGGCGTAAGGCTTGTGGCAGATGGTGCTTCTTATGAAAGTGTTCAAGCTTTACTCAGCGAAAAATTTGCAGATGCCGTTTCTCCAGACGAGTTGAGGGAACAAGAAGAAATAAGAGACCGAAAATGTGGTGAATTTAACCAATTCTGTTCTTCGGAGCCGTTGGAAGTAGATCAAGCACAAGAGTGCCGCACCCTGTTCTCCCCGGAGGGGCTATGGTGGGTGAATACCTTTTCAGAAAATGGAACAACCACATTGCAAAAAATATCGAGCAGTGGGCGGAGCGAACAGATCCCCATTACCATGGTCAATGAAGGTGGCGTGTGGAAAGTTGAGATAGGTAGTGAGAAGTACGATTCGATGGAAGCCCTCTTTGAAAGTCAAAATCTTCAAAGAGAGCAACAACTAGATACCCATCTTTCAAGATACGAGGCTCACAAAAAACTTGAGAAGAATTTTTGTGAGGCGCACACAGGTGGCGTGTGGGGTTGGGGGGCAACTCGACATTACTACGGTGAAATAAGCGGGGAGCGGGCCGAGCAGTTACTTCAGAGACAAGATACCCCTGTATTGTTCAAAGAAAGAGAACAGTACAAAGCTGCCTATAAGGACTCCGATGGTGGGGTTCAAATCAAGGATATCATCCTAAACACAGATAGTCTGAATGATCCATACTACGGGGTCTTTGAGGGTGGTCGCGACGGAGGTTTTGACACTGTCGAAGTGCTAATAGAATGCCTGGAAAGAGCAGGAGAGCCCGAGTACTCTTCTGACGAAGAGGAAGAGACGCCGCCTGCCGCGAAAGAGGCATCGGTCACACCTCCACGGCAGCAGCACGCCCCACCGCCCGTCAGAGAGGCATCGGTCATACCTCCTCTGCAGTCACCGCCCATTGTTGAGGAGACTGCAGCAGCTGACGAAGCGCCTAAATGGGTTCGTGGCGTGAAATTGGGCGAGGTGACAGCATCACAGATAAAGGGGCGGCTGAAAAAATTAGTAACCACTCTCGAAGAGATGGATACAAAATCATTGTGTGATTGCGAGATCGATCGAAATAGCGTGTTGTATACCGATGAAAGAAAGTTTTGTGCATGGGTACGGGCTTTGGCGGGAACGCGACCGTCGGGAGTAACGCATGATCAGCTGGTAGAGCTTACCGCGGAGCTTCCTGATGAAGAGAAGAAATACTTAAGGGTTGTTGCTAGAAATATCTTGTCTGGTGGCAAGCGGGCCGAGGTATTAGAAGCAATAGGCGGGTAACCGTTTTCTTAAAACCCAGGTGCTAAGCTATCTTCCGACACCGGGATGTAAGGAAAAAAACAGAGTGTGACTTGGGCTCTCCATCTTGTATGGAGAGCTCTTTTCTTTTGATCTGCAAAAGGTGTGATTAAGGGGCTTACTTTTACGCTCTTCTTTGAGAAGAGCTGACGAGAGATGGGTCGATAGGGGGGCATCTTTGTAGGGGAGGCCAGAATCGGTTAGCCCTTCCTCCTTGGCAAAAACTTCTCTGGGACCGTACAATCCTTGCGCTGCGTACGCGGCCATGGCGGAATTGGTAGACGCGCTAGATTCAGGTTCTAGTTGGGATTTCCCAGTGAAGGTTCAACTCCTTTTGGTCGCATTTTATTTTATTCGAAAAGAAAGATTTTCTTAATCCCTTTTTAATGATCGTTTAGCCTAATAAGTCAAATGTAAGTAATGAAAGGAAGGTCGCGCCATGACAATTGAAGCTATTGATGAATATATTGTTCCGACAATGGATGCCTACTGTGAAGAGGCTCTAGAGCGCGTGTCACGGCTTGAAGAGCAGTTACTTGAGAAAACAAAAAACTACTATGGCCTCAAACGCAGGGTTGAGCAACTCGAACATGGTATTGGAGAGCTTGCCGAGCGTATTGAGGGGGCCGTTCGAAAAGGGCTAGGAGCACAAGAGGGAGACTGGGTGCAAAGAGGTCGGGCGACCATTCGAAGGTCCGTGAAGGAGGGATACGCTTGGTACCAAAATGAGGTTGAGAAAGTTTTAAAAACTACGAAAAGCTATCTTTCTGAGTTTCGTCGGGATTTAACGTTGCAAGAGCGATGGGTGAAGCTGGGACTTCCGGAGGAGGCGTTTGAGATCGAGCCCGATTGTGTTGGAACGCTTCTTTCCTCAGGTGCTGCATACGCAATGGTCTGCTTTTCGAAAAAAGATCCCTCCCGGTTAGGTATCGAAGTTCGAGATGGGCAGGTTGCTGTCTGCGTCGAAGGCAAGATGATGCCGTGGAAGGAGTTTGACACTACATACGAGTGGTGTAAAAAGGCTCGCCATTTTATTCAACGAGATGATGCTTCCGTTCGACTTTCGTATGTAGCATTTCCTCGTGGGTTTATCAAGGCCGATCAGTGCAACTATACAGAACCATTTCCTGTTCAAGAGCTGTCCTACGATGAATTTTGTGCGTTGAAAGAACAGGCCGCTCTTTTTGATGGAAGAGGTGTAGATACATTTGACGGTGTCTTTCAGCTCTACACGTCACCAGGAACATTTCGTCTGCCAAAAATGATGAGCTCGTTGCAAAAAAGTGTAGATGATGTTTCTGAATCCCTTCCCACCCACTACGCGTACAGGATTATCACTCCAGACAGAAAAGTCTATTCCATGGGTCTTCTCGTAGAGACGAGTGATTGGAAGAATTTTCGTTTTTTGCGTTTAGGTAAGACTATGGACGGCTATACGAAAATGATCGATTCTGATGAGTGTAAGGCCTTTCCTAATGGGCGTGTTGTTACCTCTGTCCCTGCCACAAAAGAGCAACTAGAGAGTATCTTCGATTCTATCCGAAGGGCAAGCCGGGAAGGAGAGCCGTTTAATTTTGGGGATGAGAACTGCACCACCGCTGCTATTAAAAAGCTACGACTGCTCGGTATCGAGGTTAATGTAAAAACGGATTTTACAGGCCTGTTTTCGATAGCATCTACGTTCATTGGAGCATGTGCGCGAGAAATAGCACGAAGAAAAATACAGCCCGTTATGTCTAAACCTATAATGGCGCCTATCCGCCTTTGTGGTCGTGGCGTTTCTGCGTGTGCCAAAGCTGTTCACAAGGTTGCCTCCTGCCTTATCGGGGGGCTTTACCGTATCGTTCCACGACCTATACGGTCCGGAGTTACGTTGGTTACAGGAGTGGTAACGCGTCCTTTGATATGGACATCATCACTTCTGAAGGTCACGACTGCCTGGACATTGGGTGCGGGGGAAATGAGTCTTGCCGCAAGGAAAAAGGGTCTTGATAATCCCAATTTCAAGCCTTTTCTCTCTCATCTGTCGTGGAAAGCCCTTTTCTCCCCTGTCACAACATATATTGATGCAAGTATGCCTTTGCTTCGGTGGCAAAAACAGCAGCGATCGACAAAGACGTATCAGTACCACGGTCTGCCTGAGTTTACGGTGGTCTGACTCTATTTTCTCAGAAAGTGTTGTGCTTGCTGCCATGAGAAGGTGACAGGCATGTTTGTATCTTTATCAAAACGTACCTGCAATGAAAAATAGGGAAAGTGGTGGGGATTGTCACCATTTCTCCCTTCATGGGGCTGGTATAGCTTGATGAAAAGCTCTTTATTAAACCACGGTTTGGTAGCGACATCGGTAGATCTCTCATACCGATGAAACTGAGTATACCCCCTCCCACGAGATAAGTAGATCGGTTGCGTTTGGTAAAAAGAGACGATGGTATTGAGGACTATTTCTGGGTGGTGCTCGAGTTCTGCCACATAGAAGGAGACTTCAGCACCAATTTGATGTTTCGATCCTTGGTTTTTTATCGAGGGGTTAACATACCGGTTGTGGGAAGGGCATCTATGACCAGAGGTGACGATAACAGGTTTTCCTGTGGCATTTTGAATCTCGTTGAGAAGTTCAACGAGGAGAGGATAGACGTATTCTTTACCATGGCGAAGGGGAAGGCTGTGTGAGGTTGCTCCATTGCAATCGAAGATATTTTCCGTGAGCTTACCTTCTTTGAGAACAGGTAGAGGTGGGTTGAGAGAGGATCCCTTGCAGCGAAAATACTCTTTGGTGATTGGAGAGAGTGTCCGTTGACATTCCCATGGATATGCCGGCACAGCTTTTTGTGTGAGTGGAAGATTGAGGGAGTATGTTGGAGAAAAAAGCGGTGGCGTGACAGATATTGCTGTATGTACGTGCGTAACGATCCATATGCTCAATAGAACACTTAGAAAAGAAAAGAAGAATAAAGCGCGTTTCATCAGTCTGTCCGCCAAAAAAGTTCAATTCCTATATACTACGAGGAGGAATTTCAATTGTAGGATGTAAGATGCATTTTTTAGAAAGGTATAAGCTCTTTTTGTTTGACCTTGATGGATTGCTCATAGATACCGAAAGGCTGCACTGGTTGGCGTATAAAAACGTGGTAGAGCAATGGGGAGGAGTCTTTGAGTGGGACTACCCATCGTATCTTATCATCGCAGGGAAATCGGCAACGAGCATCAGAGAGCAACTAGAGCATGAACAATCCACCTTATTTGTTGAAAAATCGTGGGGCCAGCTGTATGCCGATAAAAAACGGATCTTTTTGCGGCTTCTTTCTGAAAGTGATATCACCCCCATGGCCGGTGTTGAAGGGGCGTTAGAATACATGTCGACCTTAAATATTCCAATGGTTGTCGTAACTCATTCTCCTGTCCAGGTTGTCGATGCGGTTAAAAACAAACCTATGTTTTCAGCAATCTCATCTTGGATCTCTCGAGATGACTATACGCGCCCAAAGCCTGCTCCTGACGGGTATCTTGTTGCGTGCAAAAAGTTAGGCATCTCTCCTGAGCATGCGATTGGATTTGAAGACGCTGTTCGAGGCATTGAATCATTAGTTGCTGCTGGTTGCCAGCCCGTCCTTATCAACGCAAACAATAATGATGCTCGCCAAACTTGCATTTCCCGTGGTATTCCTGTCTTTTCTTCTTTTGCTGATGTTGTAGCTCGAACAAGCGCCATTTGATTTTTTCCCAAAAATAAACAAAAAAGAGGGATGGTGACTTATAGTCACCATCCCTCTTTTTTGTTTTTGGGGTCTGGGGTTTAAACCCCAGGCAGGGGGTTAGGGGGACGGCAGTCCCCATCCCCTCACTCTTTGCCATAGCGAACGCGCATGAGAAAGAGCCCTTGAGCCGGAGCAGCGTGGGGGGCTTTTCTTCTGTCTTGGGAGGCTATGAGTTTTTTGATAGCGGAGACTGGGTATTTGCCGGAGGCGACAGCGACGAGCATTCCTGTGATATTGCGGACCATCTTGTAGAGAAAGCCATTACCCTCTATTTCGATACGCGCGCCGATATTGGTTTCGATGACATCGACTCGGAAGATGGTTCTTTCGTATGTTTTGGGACGACTTTTATGGCCTCGTTCGTTTGCGAAAGCTTTGAAATTGTGGGTTCCGATAAAGTAGGGAGCAGCTTTTGAGAGGAGGTCTATTTTTACAGGGTATCGGCAGTGCCATACGAATGGGCGGTCGAAGGGGAGTACGACCTCTTGCAGGCAGAGGTGATAGTGGTATTCTTTGCTAAGTGCTGAACGCTGGGCGTGAAACCCCTCTTTTTTGTGATCGAGGTCGAGAATGCGAATGGTGGGAGGGAGAAGGCCGTTTAAAGAGCGGAGGAGTCGTTTTTTGGGAAAGGGGGACTGAAGTGTGAAGTGAACGACCTGGCCTCTGGCGTGGACACCGGCGTCTGTTCTTCCGGAGGCGACTAGGTTCACTGTTTCTTTGGTGATAGTAAGGAGGGTGGTTTCTATGCACTCTTGTATTGAGAAAGAGTGAGGTTGCTTTTGCCAGCCTGAAAACAGCGTTCCATCGTAGGCTACTGTCATTGCGTAGAGGGTCATGATTGCTCGTCAACTCGGTAGATTTGGGGTGAGGCGAGGGGGGGGTCTGCTTGTTCGAGACGTTCTCGGGCAAGAGTAGGTTCTGTGATCTCTCCACCCTGGACGAGGGTGAAAAGGGCGATATTGGGGGGGGCAAAGAGGCGAAATGGAAACGTTGATCCTACGCCTCTAGAGACAAAAAGAGGTCTCCCATCGCGGATATAAAGACCACTTTTTAGGGCGTGGTTGGGACCGAGAAGGCGCTTTCCAATGAAGGGAAGATTAATCTGTCCGCCATGAGTATGTCCGAAGAGAAAGAGGTTCCCTGGAAAACTGGTGAGATGGGAGTAGACCTCTGGGCTATGTGCTAGAACAATTCCTGGGGCCTGCATATCCCATCCTTTGTAGGCTGAAAAAGGGGCGCAATTGCCGGTACTAGGATCACCAAGCCCTGTGAGGTTGAGATAGTGATCCTGGGTGCCTACTCGCACGGTTTCATTGTGGAGAAGTGTAATTGCATACGAATCATAAAATTTAAGGAGAGCCTCGTTAGGAACGAGGGGGGCCTCATGTTTTCTTGGCACTGCGGGGATGCCCAAAAGTTTATTAAAACCCTGGATGACAGGGTGGCAGTCTGGTTGTCCGTAAGAGATATTCCCTGAGCCGTCTACGGTGGCGTATTTATTATAATCATGGTTTCCTAGGCAGGCAAAAATTCCCAATGGGGCTGTTAAATCTGAAAAGAAAATATCGGCAAGAGGGGTATCGGGAACTTCAGCATAGGAGAGAAGATCTCCAGAAAAGAGAATGAGATCGGGAGAGAGTGAGAGGATCTTGCTTTTGAGGCGCCGTAGAAAAGAGGGTGATGAGTAGCGGCTGAAATGAAGATCTGAGAAATGAAGAATCCTCATTCCGTTGAGTACTTTTGGAAGTGTTGGAATGGGAATGATATGTCGTGCCAGGGTAAGAAGATGGGGTTCTATAAAACGGGGCCAAATGCCCACAATTGAGAGCAGACAACACGCGTCCCAAGTCCATTCAAACCAAGATCTTCGAGAAACCATAGCATGTAAAAATTGTTAAGTGAAGTAACCTCCCTGGGTAACAGGGAGGTTACCATTGGTTTTTTTACATCTCTTTGAGATGTGCGGAAACCTTTTTCGTCATTTGAAACATGTCGATCTGTTGGTTGCCAATGACCTTACCCAGTTTCTGATCTGGATTGATCTGTCTCTTGGCTTTTGGATCTTGGAGTTTATTTTTCTTGATATACTCCCAGAGTTTCTTTGTTACCTCTGTTCGAGGCATAGGGCCTTTGCCCACAACTTCTGCCAACTCGGCACTTACCCTAACGGGTCGTTTCAAAGCGGATTGTTTGCTCATATTTCGATCTCCTTACAAAATAATGAGGTACACTCATAATGCTACGTTGTGGTATTTGTCACAAAAAACACTACAACACAAAAAAAGCATGCACGCTGTCAAAAACAGAAAGACCTTTTGTCAGTATACGTGCTTTTGTCTCTAACGGGGCAGTATGGCCGTTTTGTCAATTTTGAGACACGAAAAAAGAGCGCTTTATGAAATTGGTATCTTCTATTGATGAAAAAGATCAGGAGAAGCTCCGCCTTTTACGTATGTGTGAGGGCATAACAGCTCTCAGAAAGAATCTTTCCTCTTTTCGTTCAGCAAAAGCAAAAGTTGACTATGTGAAAGGGAGTGTTGGCGATCGACTGCACAGATTTCCTCAGGTTCGCGATTTTCTGACCCATGCAAATGATGAAGAGCGGCTGGTTCTTTTGCTTATTCTTGCTCTAGAGCAAGCGGACACGGTTTTTGCCAATCTTGAAAAGGTAGAGGATATCTCGGCATCTCTGCATAAGCTGGCACAATTTTTGTTACACACAGAGCGGTTTTATTCGGATATAGGCGGCCTTGCTGGCTATCACGAGGCTATGCTGCGTCTTTTTATAGCTGATGACAAAGAGCAAATTCCTGAGCTTTTTTCTCCTCCTTATTTTGACCTTAAGGAAGAGTCGCAGCGGATGTGGAAATACTCTCTTCAGGCCACAGAGCGACTCGGTGAGATGGGGGAGGTTTTTACTGTAGGTGGTGCTGGAGAGCGCCTTGGCCTTGTCAATGAAAAGACAGGGGATCCGATTCCTGTGGCCCGACTGGTGTTTTGCGGCCTGACGCTATTGGATGGGCTTTTTCGTGATTTAGAAGGTAGGGAATACTGGCATTATAAGCTCTGTGGCAAACGGATGAGAGTTCCTGTTGTATTGATGACATCTCAAGAGAAGAATAATGATCAACTGATTACTGAAATGATGGAGAAAGCACAGTGGTATGGACGTCCGAAGGAATCGATTTTTAAGGTTATGCAGCCTCTTGCGCCGCTTGCTACCAGAGATGGGTTTTTGGCTTGCTCAGCACCGTTGGAAATAATGGGCAAACCTGGTGGCCACGGTGTGATCTGGAAGTTAGCAGCAGATGAAGGTGTTTTCGCTGCGTTAAAAAAGAAGGGGATAACCTCTCTTCTTGTTCGTCAGATAAACAATCCCCTTGCGGGTCTTGATTACGGCCTTTTGTCTCTTCAGGGTGTTGGTCTTGTAGAGGGCAAATCGTTTGGTTTTGCTGGGTGTCCTCCTCGTCCAGGATTTGCGGAGGGGCTGATAGCTCTTGTTATAGAAAATAGCAGGAGAGGTCGAAAGGCCCATCTTTCAAATATTGAATACACCAAGTTTGAAAGCGTTCGAAAACAGAACCCCGCACTGCTTGAGGAGGGGGGAGTATGTCCTGCTAATACCAATATTTTATTTGCCAATATCGAGGCTATCGAAAAAGCTCTGTCGCACACCCCTGTTCCAGGTATGGTTGTAAATGCGAAAACCGGTGTTGAGGTTGTTGACGGGGAGAAAAAAAGTGTTAAAACGGTGGCACGCCTTGAGTCTACAATGCAGAATATTGCAGATGCCATGGGGGATTTTATTGAAGAAGATATTGCTCATTCTCATCTTTCTACCTTTGTAAACCTTTATGAACGTGGGAAGGTGATGTCGGTGACAAAGTGTCCGTGTGAGAGTGCAAGGGCATATCATGAAAGTCCTATTTCAGCTTTCTATGACTGGTACTGTACTATGTATCGGCTTTTGAAGAAGGAGTGCATGTTCGATCTTCCTTTGAAGCAGACCATTGAGAATTTTATTGCGGAGGGTCCAAGTTTTCTCTTCTTTTTTCATCCGGCTTTAGGTCCTCTTTGGAAGGTGATATCTCAAAAAGTTTCTGGTGGGCGCGTAGCGTGGGGAAGTGAGATAGAACTTGAGATAGCAGAGCTACATCTTCAGGATTTCTTTGTACGAGGAAGCTTTCGTCTGTTAAGCGATTATCCTACAGGATGTCGTGATGAAGATGGTTGTATTCAATTTACACCGGATGTTCCTAGAGCTTTTTTACGAAATGTATGTATCGAAAATCAAGGGATTGTCCCAGCGTCTCTCGCTGCTCATATCGACCGTCGTGTTTCCCGCCATTCATCATGTACTATTCGCTTAGAGGGAGCCTCAGAGCTAATAGCAGAGGATATTGTGATACGAGGTGATTTTTCTCTTACTGTTGCCGATGGCAAGAGGGCACGCCTCTATCAGACTGAGGATGGAGGAGTTGGTGTCTTCGAAGAGGAGTTAAGACACCCTTCCTGGCACTATAGTGTTGGCTGGCGAGAAGGGGAAGCTCCAAAGATCGTCCTTACGAAAGAATAGTCACACTGCCTGTAAGAGCTCCGGGAAGAATCCCTGATGCAAAGAGGAAGGAGAACCCTCCGGCGGTCAAGATAAGGCCGACAGAGTAGAGAAAGGCTGTGGCGAGCGCGTTCTTTTTTTCTCCTTGTAAGCCTGCGAGGGTAAGCGGGATGACAGCAAGCCCGAGCAAAATAAATGAAGGGCCAAGTTTTGATTCTGTGATCCTTTGGAGCGAGGGCGATACCGCTTCCCAAACAGTCATAAGTTTTGCAGCTATCTGTTTCAGTACAGGAACGACGTGAGTGGAGGTGACCCCTCTGGTTTTGGTCCACGCTGTTTCTAATGCTGTAGACGCCACTTTTGTGTAACTTGTGGAAGGTGGTACCGACGACATAAAAAACCTCACAATTAATTAGGTTACAAGGCAGTAGCCTCATGAATACTGTATAGGAGAGACTCAATTCTCGCCAGTCTCATTTCCTCTATGATAGGGATAACGGGGATGTTAGGTCTTTTCCGGTTGAAAAACCTTTTGAAGACAGGTGACATTATTATACCTGTCGGCATTGAGATTTTCAGGTAGTAATCCCTGTGATTTCATATCACATAGCTGGCAAGTTGCTATGGCAAGATCTTTTCGCTGTTCAAATCCTAAAATTTTTCTTGCTTTACCAGCGCTAACAGAATACGACCGTTGGTCGATAGCAGGACCTTCTCTAGTGGATAGAGGAATCTGTTTTCCCATATGCTCATATATGGTTTTAGCTATAGTTTCAGCTATCTGATAGAGAGTGATGTTCTGGTAGCAGAGGTTAAAGATTTCTCCCCTGATTAGGGGTTCTGGGGCCGATAGAACGGTTGTGTAGAAGTCCGCTAAGTCCTCGATATGCACTGTAGGTCGTATATTGGACATTATGTTGCTGTTAAGGCAAATATTTCCTGTTTGCAGAGCTTCGAGAATCATTCTATTGACGATTAAGTCAAAGCGCATTCTTGGGCTATATCCATAGACTGTTGCTGGCCGTATTACCGTTAGTATCATATCGCCATCGGCGTGTTGTAGAGCAATTTTTTCACAGGCAGCTTTGGTCTTTGCATATAGTGTTATTGGTGCAACTGGTGATTTTTCATCAACCAAGGGGCAGGTAGTTCTTCCGTATACAGATGTTGATGAGGCAAAGATAAACCTTTCTACACCTGCTTTTTGTGTCAGTGTCAGTATGGTATCAAGGCTCGTATAGTTAATAGATTCTACAACAGATGGGGGGAGAGTTTCAGAAGGGTCATTGGAGATGGAGGCCAAGTGCAAGAGAGCATTGACACCATTGCAAGCGCGAGAAAAAGCTGCTTGGTCGCGGATATCAGCATCAATGACGGTAAGTTTGGGATGTGAGGGTAGAAATTGGCCATAATAAAGAGCGTCGTAGACGATCACGTCGTGGCCATTTGCAAGCCATTTTGGTACTAGCACAGAGCCTACATACCCAGAGCCGCCTGTAACCAAAATTTTCATATCTCTTCCCTACCTCTTTCGTGTCTCGTCAATGAGGTTACTATGATAGGGGCTTAAAACCCCAAGTGTCCACCTCCAACATTCAACTCAGTGTTGCAGACCGCTGATTGCGACCTGTCTCTTGCATGAGCTGGTTGCAGGAAAATGTGCCCCGTCTCTCTGCATTCACTTAGAGCTTATGTGAGAGATAGGCCACAATCAGGGGTTGACAGCGAGGGACGGTGGAGGAGTCTTGGGTTTTAACTTCTATCTTTGCTATACTGCCTGACTTGACGGTTCAGGGGCAGTAGCTCAGCGGTTAGAGCAGCGGACTCATAATCCGTTGGTCGTAGGTTCAAACCCTACCTGCCCCACTTTTTGTAATCCTCTGTGAGGGGATATGCAGTCTGTCGGATGCGTAAGGCATGAGGAGATCCTAAAATTCCGGAAGGTAAGGATCCGATGCCAAAAAACTGCGCTAAAACCCCCGATTGAAACATGAATTTTACACTGAAGAAGCTTATAGATAGAAGGGAAGCTAGAAAAAAAGATGAAAAGAGTATCGAGTTACTGAGCTTTAAGTCGTGCAATAAAGTTATTGGATTACTGGCAATTGTCTGTTAGAATGTGGCGTATCTGTTCGGATTAATGGCAATGTGCAAATACAAATCAAGAGGAAATTATGAGTGCACCTATTCAAAGAAGCGATGCTTTTGGCTATCACACGTGCGATCAACTTGGGGCTAAGTGTGTATGTTCGGTGCTTAGTATAGGTTTGAAAGTGGGCGAAGTGCCACCACCAGATTTCATGGCTGATGTGCAAAAACATTTGCCGAGAGTTAACTTAGTTAAAAACCTTGTTACAATAGCTGGATATATTCCGGTTATAGGGACTATTGTGGCTGTTGCAAAGCTTATCATAATCGGAAAGGCGGAAAAATTTATTGAGAAAAATAAAAAAGAGAAATCAGAAGTTGTTATTATACAAAAAGAGTTTCAAGGATATGCTGATGGACAAAAAATCAGAAGCTGGATTGAAGTGACATCTCTAGGTTTCTTTTTGCTGATTCCAGACTTGATTTTCACCATTGGACGAAACGTCTCAAAAAAAACTGTGGAAGATATTGCATAAAAAATAACGGTATATAGAAAATTTTGGAGCTCCTCAATATCTTTTGAGGAGTCTTTTTTGTGGAACAACATCAGACTGTGTGTGCGATTTTAGTTCGGTCTTTACTTCCCTGTGCAAAGGGGATTCTTTCATGGGCACGTTGTTTTCTATTTATTTTTCCATGCGTACAGATGTTTTCGGCGGAGGAGAGTTTTCTTCTTATTGATGGCGTAACAAGCGAAACTGTTTGCAGTCTAGGTGTGAACATTTATAGGCGCGTCCATCCTTGTTCAACCTTTAAAATTGCCTTAAGTTTAATGGGGTTTGATGCGGGAATTTTAAAGGATGTCACAACTCCAACGTGGAATTTCCAAGAGGGATATGAAAATTATTTGGAAGTATGGAAAGTTCCTCAAACCCCTCGCTCTTGGATGAAGTATTCCTGTGTCTGGTATTCGCAGCTATTAAGATCACAATTGGGATTGGAAAAAGTTCAGAGCTATTTGGAATCCTTCGAATATGGAAAACAAGAGATGTCCAGGGGAGTGACAGAGGAGTGGCTGCGCTCTTGCTTAAAAATCTCTCCGAAAGAACAGGTAGATTTCATTCGCAAAATGGTTCAAGGGTCTCTTCCTGTTTCCAAACATGCCTGTCAGATGACCAAGGATATTTTGTTTTTGGAGGAGCTGAATGGATGGAAGTTGTTTGGAAAAACAGGGTGGGGAGGTCCTGTCGGAGATAGTAATGGAAAAAGTTTAGAAATCGCATGGTTTGTAGGATGGGTTGAAAAAGACGATGTTTTCTTTCCCTTTGCTTACAACATCCGGGAGAAAAACATAAATCTAGAGCGAAGAATGCCTAGGGTGAAACAACTCTTAGGGAAAGCCAACTTACTGAATGTCTCTCTTTTGAAGGCGAGAGATTCGTACCCGTCCGAGCAACTTCAGGGTCAATCTATCCGGAAGAACCCTAAGTAGCCGTGCTAGCAAGGAATAAAAGAGGGAATTTTCGACTCGGGTCTTTTTCTTCAATGCCTTTTTAATCATATATTTGGCCATTTTTTCAGGTTTCCACGTAAACGGTAGTCTTCCTTCTAAGCCCTTACTAGCAATTGGACCTGCGTAGACAACGGAAAAGGTAACGTTGGAATTCGGATACGTTAGAGCAAATCCTTCAAACGCTTTTGATATTGCCGCTTTTGATGCGGCATAGCCACCGCCTCCTGGGGGGGCAAAGATAGCATTGATCGAACCTGTGACTACAAACGTTGCACCAGTATTCAGACTCATGGGCAACCAGTTTTCAACCCAGTAGAGAACACCAAAGTAGTTGGTGGCAAAGATCTTTTCATGCAAGTCGCTCCTGAAATCAGAGGGGGATTCAAGAACAGCCTTACCGGCTAAACCGGCGTTAAGGAAAAACAATGTTGGGATTATTCCTTTGTCCTGAAGGTCATTAAAAACTGTTCTCACTTGATCAGCAATAGAAACATCGCAAACATAGGGCTTGAAGGAATCAGGACCAAGAGAGTTTTGAAGTTCCTCAAGAGCTTGTTTGGAGCGCGCAACACCAACAACAGTCCAGCCTGATTTTACGAGTTCCTCGGAAAGCGCCTTCCCAAGCCCTTACGAAGCCCCTGTGACGAGTGCTATACGGTCAGAGTGTGTCATTGTTTTCTCCTGGGTACGTCCTTGTCCTGATCAGTGCAACTTGTTCGGGTAACTTATGTTGACTAGAGTCTATGAGCAAATCATATGTACATAGTCCACATGACTGGAATTGCGCTCTAGCAGAACCTTGAATACGGTTCTCTCTTTTGCGTTCTCGTTCTTCAAGGATATCTATTGGAGCCGATAGGCCTATATAGAAAACCCGAAAGTTCTGAAGAGCTGCTTTCCACTCATCTAGATGCTCATTTTTTAGTGGGACATCATCGATGTTCACAAAATCCCCACACCTGATCGTAGTCACTACGATATATTTAAGCAATGCACAGATCTGTTTGGCATAAGGGCCACATTGGAGGTTCTGAATGGTATTTCCTTTCGGATCCACAGATATGTTCCATGAAAATCCTTCTGTAAAAGGTCACCCCGACCAGTCGTTGAGTTTGGTTGGCATGAGATTAATCATCGTATCGATACCGATATGGAGGAAGGGGTCACTGAAATCGTCCTGAAGTGCCCTGGCAAAAACCGACTTTCCGCTACTCGATGGCCCTCCGAGATAAATCGCATCATAGGAAGGAAGAACTCTCCTTTTCATAACTCCTCCAAAAAATTAACGAATGAGGACTAAGAACCCTAATCAGTCATTCGGTTTCGTGTCAAACTTGTGTCATTTCACATCATGGTAAGATGGTTACAATTTCAGGTCCCATGCTAGACTTCTAAGAGGCATTCCTTTGAAAAGAAACACCCAGGTCAAAACATGAGACGCAATCAACTCCTAGATCTATTGTCGGAATATCTGGAGCGTTTTCCCGAAGAGGAGAAGGTGGTTTCTAGAGTAGAAACATTTGTGCGGGAAAACAGCGCCTGTTTTGAGAGAAGTTTGACTTCTGGTCATATCACGGGCTCTTCTTGGATTGTAGATCTGAATAGATCTCATGCTCTTTTTTCCCATCACAAAAAATTGAATATGTGGTTGCAATTGGGTGGGCATGCAGATGGCGATCCTGATGTTTTTCGAGTGGCCCTCAAAGAGGCTGAGGAAGAATCGGGATTAAAGAGAATAATGCCTTTATCTCACCAGATTTTTGATATCGATGTTCATCTTGTCCCTGATGGTGGGTCGGGGCATTACCACTACGATATTCGCTTTATATTTGAGGCGGATCGACAGGAAAAATTAGTGGTGAGCGATGAGTCTCATTCTCTCGCTTGGACTGAGCTCGATACAATTGAGGAAGTTGTCACCGAGCCATCTATCTTACGAATGTATTCAAAAGCTAAGGGAATAATTTGATATGGGGCACATCACTGCCACACCAATAAATATGAGCGATACGTATCCGTAGTTGCTTAAACGAGGAGTACTTATGTACATTTACTTACGACTTATGTTGGCCCTTATAACCATATGTGGGGGCTGTTTTTTTGGCTGTGCGTATTGTGGAGATGATGTATGGGACGCTGAGAACTATATCGAGAACTCTGCTCTACAATATCAGTGGGGGAAAAAATATCTGAATGTTCTCAAGTTAAAAGGGGATGAGACCGTACTTGATGTCGGCTGTGGAGATGGTCGCATCACGTGCTTGATGGCAGCACAACTTCCACGAGGATCAGTAACAGGTGTTGATGTCTCCGACTCCATGCTGAAAGCTGCGCATGATCTTCAAAAGAAGGCAAAATTGAACGATCTGCGCTTTCTTTCCCACGATGCCATGGCCTTGCCGTTTGTCAATGAATTTGACTGGGTGGTTTCCTTTTCGTGTCTTCATTGGCTGCCTGATCACGAGGCAGTAATTAGGGGGATTGCCAATGCTCTTAAACCCGGAGGTAGGACGTTTTTGTATTTCGCTCCAGATCATGGAAGAAATCGGTTTGACCATTCAATGGATGCCGTTATGGCGTCTCCCAAATGGAAAAAATATTTCGTAGCCTTTGAGTCAGGATTTCATCTGATTACCCCACGAAAGCTTATTGATTTGATGGATGATAATGATTTGCTGTTAACGAGAGCTGAAATCACTCGCGTCGACGAGTCATTTAAAACGAAAGATGATTTCATCAATTGGATGATGGCGTGGATGACACATTTAAAACGGCTACCAGTGGAGACTCACCGGCAGTTTGTAGGGGAGATTCTAGACCATTATCTCTCGTTCAACCCTCCCGACGAAGAGGGAAATCTTCACTTCTATGACTACTGGATTGAAGTGGAGGCTCTAAAGCCTGGGACGCCTAACGGGTAATCTAATATTACCGAACGGCAGAAATCACCTGCAGTTCTGAAGCGTCTGTCAGATCTTGCCCATAGTTGCCATGAAAGGTGACATCTTGAAAGAGACTCTGTTTTAAAAGAGAAGCATATTCTGAATCAGTGTATCCTTGTGTGGTGCTAACGTAGTGGGACACATTCTTACTGTTTTCTTCAAATATCCAAAAATCAGAACGAGCAACCCGGGGCTTTTCAAACCAGTGGTTTTCGACTAATGTGCCATGAGGCTTATCCGAAAATAAGGCGTAGAGTCCGCCCTTATCGCTTGTGTACCACCGAGGAGGAGCGCAGCCGCTTTTTTTCACAGCATCTAAAAGACTTACCTCGATGAGTAAAATGCCGCCTTGCTTTAGGGAAGCATATGCTTTGTCTAGGATACGCTGAAAATCGTCTGGGGGAAATACATTTAGTTCCCCGAACAAGAGCATTACAAGATCGTACTCATCGCCAAAAAACGTGTTTCGGATATCTCCAAGCACTATCTGGCTCTCTTTGCAGTGACAGCGCGCATAATCGACAGATGCTGGAGAAAAATCAACTCCTGTGCATTGGTGTCCCAAGAGGGAGAGCTTTTCTATGTAAAAACCCGGTCCACAGCCCAGGTCCAGCAGTTTAGATGGTCTTTTTTGTAATATAGTATCATGTATCCATCGCACGTGGGTCTCGATTATATCGCTTCGGCGACTGGCCATGTCGTGGGCTTGCGATAAATGTTCTTGGAGCATGCGCCTGCTAAAATCAGGTTCATGCCACGGAATTTTGAATTCGCCATCCCATAGAGATTCACGGTCAACCTGAAAATTCAAGAGTTCTTTGAGATCTGTTCTATCGAGGTCTTTGCGTATATACATTAATTTTTCAGGGCCTCAGCGAGCTCTTTTTGTAAGGATTCGACGCGACGTGCAAACTCTTCTTCAGAAAGTGGAGAGGAACCAAACATCATATTTTTCAAAACCCTAAGTTTACTAAAAAACTCTTGAGTTTTTGTTGCTGCAAAGACGACATGCCCTATCCAATGAGGGATCATTTGCCCCGCTTCAATTCCAGTTTTGTGGAACAGGTAAACAGTGCTATCTCCCTTCCTTTGGTAGAAATTAACCAGTTTTCGAGATAGCTGCATGGCCTCTAGATACTCGGATTTCGTTAGATCGGAAAACTTTTGGCGATGTTGTTTGGGGACAATTAGAAAGTGAAGCTTTTTCTCTCCAAAAGCAATGGGAGCATGACTGTAGAGGATATTAATTTCATTTCCTTCGAAAATGAGTTGTCTTGCAATAATGACTGGGTCACAAAAAACATCATTTCCTTCAGAATCGGGAGGAGCTGTTTCTTCGATGTCGGGCAGAAGGGAGAGTTCCTGGTGTAGAGTTTTCGCCCGCTGTTGTTGCTCGATCTTTAAGATAGATGAGCTGCCAAATGTAATGTTATATAAAACCTTGAACTGTTTCCAGAACCACCAGCCAGCCTTTGGATATGGAACAACTTCCCAACTAAATGGAGAGGACGAGTGATTCGATTCTCTTGCAAAGACAAGATAGTCGTTTATTGAGTTTTCTTTCCATATCTGGATGATCTTATCAATAGCCTCTCGGGATTCAAGGTGATCGTCATCCGTCCAGTCAGTAAAACTATTTCGCCCTGTATGACTTTCAATTTTTACCGATCCTGCTGCTAGCGGATTTTTTGGGATAACGAGACTCACTGTTTTCCCTTTGTGGACAATCCCTTTATTTTCTAGGGAAGGGTGACCCCCAAACAGATGGACAGAAAGGGCTAATGCCAATACAGCATAAGGAAAAATCATATAATCTCCTATCTATGTCGAATTTGAAATTGCCCTTATTCCTCTCTTAAGGGTGGCTGTGACAAATAATGTCCTTCTCGTTGTTCCTTAACGGGGTAAAAAACCTTGTCTTCGTTGCAACACATGTACTCTGTTTGTTTTGCTCAGTCTTAAGAGGAATAGGGAGCAATTTGGATTCTAACCAAAAAGGTAACGTAAACAGATTCGTTCGTCAATCTATTAGATACAGGAGAAATTCTTAGCCCTGACCGAGTAGAACCTCACCAAGCTCTTCCCGGAAGCAGGCGACGCGATGTTGAAACATTTCCTCAGAAAGAGGAGAGGAGCCCATCATCAAGCTTTTTGATAGAAAGAGTTTGCTGAAGAACCCCTGGACTTTTGTAGGTAGGAGGATAACCTGACAGATCCAATGGGGAATGATCTGCCCTGCTGTAGCCCCCGTTTTGTGGAGTATATGAGCTTCCTCATATCCTTTGTTTTTATAAAAAGAGATTATTTTTTGTGATAATTGCATAACTTCTAGGTACTCAGATTCAGAAAGATCAGAAAAACCATCTCGATGGTTTTTTGGTGCCAGCAGAAAATGGACCTTGTCATGAGGGTTATATCGACTACATAAGACGTTTATCTGTTTTCCCTCAAAGATCGCCTCTTTTTTTATGACATTTTGATCGCAAAAAACATCATCTTTGTGAAGGCAAGGAGAGGGTTCATTTTCATTGTGGGGAAAGAGCTTTAGCTCCTGTCGTAGGTGTTCGGCAAGTTGTTCTCTCTCTTGTTTTAAAATAGAGGGAGCTCCAAACATTATGTTCCATAAGACTCTAAGCTGTTTTCCAAGCAACCAAGAGCCTTTTGGATGGGGGACAATTTCCCAGCTGAATGTCGATTTTGAATCGGTAGACTCTCCTCCGTATATTAAGTAACCTGTAACCTCTTTTTCCTTACAAATAAGAAGCACCCTTTGCATGAGATCAAAAGATTCGAGATGGTCGTCACTATTCCAGTTGACAAACTCTTTAGGTTTGATTGATTCAAATTTTACAGCTCCTGTGGCCAAAGGATTTTTTGGAATGACAAGTTGTGTTGTCTTTCCTTCATGGGCAACTCCCTCCTTATCCGCAGGAGAGGGGGCACTTGCAGGACAGAACAAAGGAGAAAATAACACTACGATCATCAGATACATCATACAACATCCACATCGGTAAAAAAAATCAGATATTGATCAAAAAAAGGTAACGTACAGGTACGTTCTACGTCAACCTACGATCAGTAGGGATTTCTTACGAGCTTGTACTACGCCCGAACAGATGTAAAACCCAAGTGTTTACTTATCTGTGGCATTGTGTTTTTCGATGAACTAGAAAGGGGCATGACGAACCAATGGATTTCCATTGGTGAGGAAGGTCGTGATGTAGATGTTTTTTGATGAGTGGGGATGGGTGTTGGGGATAGGTGGACCAAATGGTACGCTTTTCAGACAGGCAAATACCAAGAGGCTAGTTTGTCACTTGTCGCCCTTGGGTTATGTTCTAGCGCTATATCGGGCGCAACCTGGGGTTTTACGTACTGGCACGAGGCACTGAACTTAACTTAGCAGAGCCTCTCCAAGGTGTTCTCGGAAGGAGGAGACTCGCCGTCGGACCGCTTCTTCTGTGATGGGGGAGGCACCTGTGATCAGATTTTTTGCCAAAACAAGTTTTCCAAAGAAATCTTGAGTTTTTGTACGAGATAAAATGACCTGGTGGATCCAGTGAGTGATTTCCCCCCCTTCTGAAGCTCCTGTCCTATGGAAGAGGTGGGCGATTTTATAGCTCTCATCTTCGTAGAATTTTACTAATTTCCGTGCCAGCTGCATGGTTTCTAAGTACTCTGACTCGCTTAGATCGGGAAGACCCCGGCGGTTTCGTTTGGGGGAGAGTAAGAAATGGATATCATTATGAAAATCAAATTGATCGCATAAAACATTCACTTCTTTTCCACCGAAGATTAGCTCCTTCCTGATGGTGTCGTGATCGCAGGGAATATCATTTTCAAGGATTGTAGGAGGAGTTGGCTGTTTGCTATGCGAAAACCCCTCAAACTCTTGTCGTAGGCGCGCCGCAAGCTGTTCCCGCTCTTGTTGCAAAAGAGTAGGAGCACCAAAGGTGATATTCCACAAAATATTAAGTTGTCGCCCAAGCAGCCAAGAGTTTTTTGGATGGGGGATAATTTCCCAGCTAAATGCTGATTTTGAGCCATTCGCCTCGCCCCCGTAAACAAGATAATTGGTTATCCCTTTTTCCTTGCAAATGAGAAAAACTTTTTGCATGAGACCAAAAGATTCAAGGTGGTCGTCATCATCCCAAGATGAAAAATTTTTGGGTTTGATCGATTCACATTTTATTGATCCCGCAGCCAAAGGATTTTTTGGAATGATGAGCTTTGTTCTTTTCCCCCTATGAACAACTCCCTCTTCATGGGTGGGAAAGGGGATATTTGCGGTGCAGAACAAAGGAGAAAGCAAGGCAAAAATTACCAAATAAAGCATGAAAATGACCCGGTTATGTTAATCAAAAAAAGGTAGCGTATTCATATGCTCTTCGTCAACGTAAGATTTAAAAACGCGGTTAGTTTGTGGAGGATATTCCGCTTTCCCCCAAGAAACTGTACAGGGGAGTTTTTTTGCTGCACCACACAATCTCCCCTACTCGTTCTATAACTTCGTTTGTGTGGTTTGAGATCAATTGGGTAAACAAAGGCAGCTCATCTTTCTGAACCTCAAGGGTGAGACGATGCGTTTTCGAAATGGTTCGCAGGGCTATTCCTGCAAGACTAGGCTCTGAAAAGAGTTGGAAAAATACTCGAAGGGAGAGACGAAACGGGCTCGCCTCGCCTTCGAGACCGCTGTAAAGAGGTTCAGATGGAGAGTATACGGTTCCAAAGGCAGCACAAAGATGGCAAGTTCGTTCTCTGAATTCATCAGACTGCCTATACCAAGCCAATTCCTGTTCCCAATCACAGTCCTGTCCTTTGGTTTGGAATCGATGTGGGCCTTCCGCGGCTAGATAGGCAAGCGTCTGTAGGGTCCATTTTTCATCGCTGTCGTGATTTGAAAATGTTTCTCTTTCAGCATCAGATGCTTGGAATATGGGGGCGAAACTTCCTTGAAAAACTTTTCTAAGAGCCGAGAGTTCAAGAAGGGGGAGCAGAGAAGCCCTTTCGAGTGTAGAGGATAGGAGGGTTATGGATCTTTGTGAAAGAAGGGGTGTTGAAATTTCGGTTAACCGGGAACCCGAACGGCTCTCCATATTTGCGAGGTAGCCAGGGCAGAAGCGATCAAAGAGATCTCTTTCGATTGCGGCTGCTTGCTCACCACTTCTCAAAACTATTTGGCCTGGCGGGATGCATATAATAGGATTTCCTGAAATGTAAAACATAATGTTCCTCCATTGGGTATAGATTATTTTTTCAGAAAAGGATATCTCCGCAGACTTTCTTTCTGCACTCTTTATTTACGGTTGAGATACAAAAAGCTTGATTATCTCATATGGATGGATGCGCCAGAAACATGAGGCTCCATACTACTACATTTTGGCAAAAACAGTTTAGTACAGATTCTAAATTGTTTGGCCTAGTGTTTCTCTGGGTTGCACTTGTGTTTTCATTTTGGGAACAGCGAAGCGGATTTTTTTACGCTCTTGCTCAGAACTGCATTTTGTACTTTCTTGTTCACGCCAAGCAAGGACAAATTCTCTCACCCTTGTTCCGAAGGTATGGGGGTGGTGAAGATAGTATTTTGATGGGTCAAAAAACTCTCGGAGTGACTTGATATAAGGCGAGGCATTTTTTGCCTCTTTATCAACAATTCCTGCTCCTAGGATGAGTTGCACCGTATTTAAAACAACGGCCATTATTGTGGATATAATATTGCGGATGATCTTAGGTATTTTCGGAAGCGTTTTTTCTACAAACGGAAGGATTTTTCTCGGAGCCCAAAGTAGTGGAAACGAGATAGAGGTGTCAAACTCAATTCCAGCAATTTTCCCGATTGAAGCCGTATAGAGAGTGCAGTTTTCGCCAAAAAGCTGGAAAACGAGGTCGTCATTTTTTTTGTCTTTCTCGATCTTTTTTTTCATAGCGAGAAACTCTTCTTCAGTTATTGCGATTTCGACTGAGCGGATTTCACATGGCCAAAACTCGCTTACATCTGGTTGCATGAGATGTCCCTTTTTTATCCTGAGTGGGAAAAAAAGAGTATCCTTCCAGCTTCGTTTTTGTGGCCGGTACAGACCAACACTGTAAATAGCGCCTGCCGGGGTTTTAAGGCGTAGCCAACTGTGATCACCGACAACTTGAGGAGATTCAGAACAGGTAACACAAAACTCAAAGATATACTGGTTGCCCCAGAGAGAGGGATTGTCCCATTTGTAGGGTTCGAGCGTTTCCCAATTGTACATATCTTTGTGTTGTATTCCTTGAGGACCGTACACCCATTCGAGGGAAGGAGAAGATCTGTGCCCATAGTCGATGTCAAATTCTTTCTGAACCTCGCTCCACTTCTTGTAGCTGTCACCAGAGCGCAATAAGATGATGTTTCCTTCGATTTTAAGAGCGTGATCGTAGTGTAGAAGATAGCGATCTAGGTGGTGTTTGCAGGCAAATTGTTCAAAGCCGGGATTAGAGTCAAAAAGATCTGCGCAAATCTTGAGTTTTGCTGCCAGGAGTTCTTTTTTGAGTGTTTCCACTTGTGATGGTCTGTTTATGGTCTGTTTTTTTAAAAAAGCTCGAGCTCTTTTTATAAGGTTTGGATTTACAGCTTTCCTGGGAGATTCGTGTAAAGCTTTTATGAGGTGCTCTGCACGGCTGTGGTGTAATTTTCGAGAGGTCGTCTTACGAGGGATTATTGGGGGATCAAACCATTGTGTCCTTTTAAGGATGGATGTGCAGAACATGTGAGTCCTTTTTCCTATATGAAAAAAAAAGAGTCTGCCCTAAAAAGATCCTTTTTGACTACATGATGAACCGGAAATAAAATTTCTGAATAGGAACTGCTTGTGAAGTTGACCATGAATATGTATGTCGCGTCATTGCAAAAGTGGTTAGAGGGGGTTGTTTCAGAGTGATATTTTTCGGTATCAGTCTTATAGATTGCTCTGCAGCGTTGTAAGAGCTTTTTAAGTCGAATATTGTAAGGTCTGAAAATAAGGGTGTTTATGCAGAACATAGGAAATCAAATACGGTACTATGCCGAATGGATGAGTTGTTTTAATGGGAATACGAGTCTTCCTGAGGCTGAACCAGGGATACTCTCGATCAAGGACGGAGCAAGGCATGAAGTCATCGTCAATCTTGTTAAAAATGCAATAAAAATGATTGTGGATGCCAATGAAGCCGTCGACTTGAAGCTATCACTGAGTTTGAGAGTCGATTTGCATAGTATGGTAGGAGATTTTTGCAGGCAAGAGGTATGGAGGGCACTTTACAATAATGTGCATACGTTTATTGACACATCTTCTCAGATTGGTGTGGGGACCAAGAAAAAAGCCGACCCATGTGGAAAGATACGTGTACAACGAGAATTTGATAAAGTGTTTTTCGATTATGCCGAAACAGACCCGCTGTTTCTTCTGGAGATGCTTTCATGTGAAAAGAGGCTCTCTTCCACACAAATGCGTGCTGTTGAGCATGTCTTGCACACGCTTGTGTATGAGAGAAATATGCTGGTCGATACGTTTAATTATGTTTCTGCTGTTCTTTTTGAAGACTTTATTGTTAAAAAAATTATGGAAATTGGTGGAAAATTTGTAATTAAAAAGAACTTCGTCCGGTTTGATTGGAAAAGTATTGCTCCAAAATCCAGTGGAGCCATTAGGGTGGCTTCCCTGTATGAAGAGTCTGTAAAAAGTGGTATTTGTCTTAATGAGACCTTTCGAAAACTGAATGCTTCTTTAGATGAGGCTGATCAGGAGGCCATTAGGGTGTACAAGCTACTTGCGTTTTACCGCGTGATGTGTATGTCTCAGGCGGCTCAGGATATGTGGTTGAGCATGGATCCCAAGAAGGGGCGTTTTTTTGTATTTACTCAAGAGATGGAACAACAGACCCACCAGTTAGCAAAGAGATTACACATCAAGGGTTCCCGTGCAACAGCTCATGTGCATAAACGCTTCGTATATTCATTCGGTGATCCTCGAAAGAGGGAGCGCTTGAAGGATATAAACGAGGGAACGGATCTTTTCGATGAGACGTTAGGTATTGTTAAGGGATTTGATAACGACTTGGGTGAGTATGAGAGCCAGATGGAAAAAACCAATGCGCTCTATGCAATCTGTTATGAAAAATATATGCAGCAGCGTTCTGAAGATCGCATCTATTCTCCTCAGCTTCAAAAGTTTTATGTTTCTCAACTTCCCAGCCCAGACGAATTTAAAGCAATGGTCATGCCCTTTCGCCCTCTTTACGGCTTCCCGGAAACCGTATCCGATGAAAGTCTCATGGAGATTGTACAGGAGGATGACGATGAATTTTATAAAAAATTATTGCCTCTTTATATTCCATGTGAAAGGCATCAGACGGAAGGATTGAATAGACTGTTTCATAGGTCGGGAAAACCAAGAACTTACCAGGAAGAAGGTGATATTAACAAAGAGGATGCCCGTAGTAACGTTATTGTTGGTCAACGTAATAGGGAAAAAGAAGAGGTCTCTCGTTCTTTTTTACCCCCATTACCCAAAAGCGTCTCCACAAATTCTAGGAATAAAACTACTCATGGCAAGAGGTACTCTCTTCCGAAAGGCTCTAAGAAAGACAATGAGTCTGATGTTGAAGGAGCTAGAAGGAGTATGGAAGCAATGACCCTTATTACACCTTCACATAAATCGACTCGATATGTAGTGAGCAAAATCAAAAAGGCCGTTCGTGTTCCCGTGTTTTGTCGCATTACGTTTCCCTTGCACAGAAGGGTCTTGGATTGTGTAACTAGAATTACTCAGAAATCGCTGGATGAGGTCTTTCACGGATACCCTCTGCTTGTAACGGAGCAGATTATTTCCCATGGTGAGGAGGGGACGTGGACTGTACATGGACGAAAAGATCGTCACTACAGTTGTCTGGGTTCTGTTACGAGATATGGTCGAGGAGAAGATCCTATTGTTGGATGTTTTACAGAAGCCTTTACTACAGATGGTAATGAGAAGTTAGGTTTGCACTATCACCACTGTTTTATTTCCCAGCCTCCGGAGATTCTTATCGAGCGCTATCGTCAACAAGGCCGGTATTTTAGCGATGAGCAGATCGAAGTTCCCGAAAATACTCAGCTGTCAACGAATGTTCACTTTAAATCTGGTGCGTTGAAGATAACTGTGACACCAGCTTCGATCAAATTTGATGATACGAATCGTAAAATTCTCTACACGCTCACATTTACTCGTGGTGTGAAAAAGAACTGGGTTTTTAAGAATGTAGAAACGTCTGTTCCAGGCGATTATGCTGTCTGCCTCAAGACATGATGTAGAGCACCCGCTATAGGCTTAAGGCACTACTTTGTGTAGCGTTTTAAACCTTTTTTCGTAGAGAGCTTTTGCAAACCTGTAGAGTTCGATATCCTCAACGTTCCGATTTCTAATTTCCTGGAGAACGGTTTTTGAATAGGGTATTTTAGGTTTTTTAGTTGTATTAAGTGTAGGAACTGTGTCTGGGGGCTTAAATCCTAAGAGGGCGGCCAGGATAGGTAGTCCCCGATTTAGGTCCTCTGTTATTCCTACAAAGAAGAAATTGTGTTCTAGATTGTACTTTGCACTTTCAAGATGCTGTTTGTCGGTGATAGCGGGGTCATTTATATCAAGGCTTGAAAGGAATTTGCACTGGTGATTTTGTATAACTATCAGTGGATCTCCTGGTGCATAGAGATGATCTTTACTCATCTGGTCGCTGCATTTATATTTCTCTTTATAGTACCGATGGGCGCTCAAAATTCGTTGTATGGGCTCTCTTAAAAAGGTGATTTTCCTTCCTGGCAGTCCCCCGAATCGAGGAAAGAGGAAATGACCCTGTATTAGGTTGTATTGGGAAAGTTCTGAGAGGGTTCTTCCTTCTATCTTGTACTGCAAGCTTTGTGGGAGAATTTTTTCCTTGGAGAAATGGAAAAAAAGAAAATTTTTGACTGTGGATCCTCCCGTTTTAGGAATACGGTGGAAGATGATCCTTCCAGAGTTTGCAAATAGGGAGCACGGGAGCAGGATAAGACAGAGAAGCTTGAATATTTTGGTCATTGTCAAAACTTCCTTTTATTTTTCTCATGGAAGCACGGTCTGAAAAAAATGTCAAGCGTTCGCTGTCGCCAGCTCCTCCCAGCGCGTTGTGTAGCGAGGGGAGCGATTGAGAGAGAGAGTTTGCCAGGGGTGATCTATACCCTGTGCGCCATAAAAAAGGGTTTCTTCGCCGAACCGGTTGTTGATCTCATCTACCAGATGGGAGAGGTTGTTGATCGCTTTTTTTGGGGTGAAAAAATCTGGTGGTGGCTGTTCGATGAGATCGAGCAGTACAACACCGCATTTTTTGCATTGAGCGCCTGGTTTGAAAAGCTGTTGCAAGCACCGCTTTGCCTCTCTGATGATTGTGGAAGTATTGTTTGTCGGGAGGGCGAGAGCCATGGTCATGCCAGAATGGGGGCGTCTTTTTTGTTCTTTGTCGAATGCTGTTTCAGTAAAGACATAGATCTTTTTTACAAAAGAGTGTTGCTTTCGAAGCGTGACGCATGCCCTGGAGACAAAAGTGGAGAGGGCCTGAGAGAGATCAGAGAAGGAGGTTATGACGGTTCCAAAAGAGCGAGAGTGTGTGATAGTTTGTCTCGGCCCTGCTTCTTCTATGGGAAGACAGGGGGTTCCTCTGAGCTCCCATGCGATTTTTTCTCCTGGAGCTCCCATGAGGTGGCGTAGATAGGGAAGGCTCATAAGGCATAGTTGCCAGGCTGTGTGAATGCCCGAGGCGTGCAGTTTTTCTCCCGATTTTGTCCCGATACCCCAAATGTTTTCTACGGGAGTGCGTTGTAGCAAGTGTGTGCGAACGGTGTGGTCCGAGAGATCAAAAATGCCCTTTGACCCCTTAGCTTGCCTATTTGCAGTTTTGGCGAGGACCTTGGTCGGTCCTATCCCAATTGAACTAGGAATGCCCACCCACTGTTTGATTCGTTTTCGAAGCTGAGTGCACGCTTCTACTATATCTGAGGGGGTATCTGGAAAATAGGCAAACGCCTCGTCGATAGAATAGACTTCGGTAGAAGGGACATACTCTCGGATGATGTTCATAATCCGATTGGAAAGATCTTTGTAAAGTTCATGGTTGGAAGAGAGGATGGCAATCTCCTCTTTCTGGCAGAGTTTCTGAATCTTGAAAAAAGGCTCTCCCATTTTAATACCGAGGGTCTTTGCTTCTTGAGAGCGGGCGATAACGCGGCCGTCATTATTAGAAAGAACGAGTACTGGGCGTCTCTCAAGAGCTGGATTGAAGAGACGCTCGCAGGAGACATAGAAATCGTTACAGTCTATGAGGGCAAACATGGTTGGCTATACCGGGTGGATGACATTGGTGACAACGCCCCAGATATGGAGCTCCTCTTCTTTTGAAACTTCAATGGGTGGGTATATCTCATTTTCTGCTATGAGAAAGAGTCTCCCTTTTTCCTTAAGAAGTCTTTTTACTGTCAGCTCTCCATTTACGGCTGCGATGACGATTTTTCCGGAAGTCGGCTCAATGCTTTTATCTACGATGAGGATGTCATTATGGTAGATGCCAGCTCCTATCATTGACATCCCTGATGCTCGGACAAAAAAAGTGGCAGAGGGGCGCTTAATGAGAAACTCATTGAGATCGAGATATTCTTCGATGTCTCCCTCTGCTGGTGTTGGAAAACCAGCCGCCACACAGCAACCATATAGCGGCAGTCGAAAACCAGGATGTTGAATAGCTTTTAGGACAGATTCGACCTGACTCGTTGGTATGCGCACGGCTTTTGTTGGCTCACCAAATTTCCCACTGCCGGGGGGCCTGCCAGCCCCTTTACGTGTCCCTCCACGGTGACTCATAACCCTTGCCCCATTGTTAGTTTTTGATTACAGTACAAAAATCAAAGAATGGGGGCAAGTCAAAAACCCTGGGATTACTGATTTTCAGCTTCTTCTCCTATAAGCCCGGCAGACCTTTTCCTGCGCTTCAGACAAAAAGGAGGAGGGTGATAGAAATCTTAGTTTTACACAAAGAAGATATATTTATGTCTTATTAAGAATATATTGTGTCTTTATAAAAAGAGAGGACTTTTTATTTAAAACAGAATAAATAGAAAATGTGATATGGTTTGGAAAACAGTCATAAAAATGTATATGTCTCAGGAGGGTGTGATGATATCGGTTGATCCTGTAGGAGTCTTGAGGGAGACCAGGGAAAAAGCTAACGAAGCGTGGCAAACGTATGGTGATCCTGTGTGCGCTCGTCTTGAACACAGGTGTGATGGTATGATAAAGCGCGTTGCAAACATCATTTTTCCACACCGCGTACAGTTTATAGAATGTAAAAATCGGATACGCGAGATCAGACTGCTTATTAGCAAAGCGGAAAAAGAGGCGGATGCTCAAAGAGAGCTTGCAGATAAAAGTCTTAAAATACTTAAGGATACTCTTGAATTTGAAGAAGGAATGAAAGTAAGCGCTCTTTTTTGGCGTGAGCAGAATGAAGGGATAGTACCAAGGGTAAAAAGACAGGTACATACGAATTTAACATCGGTCTCCAAAGGAGTTCGAGGTAAGGTGGTGGCTATTCGAGCTAAGATAGTGGCCATATGGAACCGTATTAAGCAGGTTGCGCATGGTGTTTTCAACAAGCTTTTCGGACCTTCAAAAGAGGTATTTGAAGAGAAACAGGAATCTTTTTGCAAACGGACAGCTCGAAAAATTAAAGAATATATAGAAGTGCTTTTAAACAAGTTACTACCGTACAGAAAAGAGGCTCAAGAGGCCAAGTTGGAGTTAAAAGAGCATAAAAAGAAACTCAAAGAGGCCCAGAAGCTCTCGGAGGGCTATCTAAAGGATCGGCTGGATAATGAAAAGCTTATCGCTGAGGCTAAAAAGAGGATAGAAGAGCATGCTCAAGAGGCTGAGGCTTGGAAAGATCAATGGCTGGGGGCAACAGCCCCGATTGATCTCGATCCATAGCCCGTACTGCGACCTGTTTTGTGATTAGGTCGCCATCAGGGGCTAGATGAACCGCTCCATAAAGATACGACCCAAGTATTGATCCCCATCTTTGATCCAGTGCGTTTGTCTTCCAAACTCGACAAAGCCAAATCGTTCATAGAAGGGGATAGCGGGATTGTCATGATAAACCTGGAGATGAATGAGTTCGATTCGAAATTGCTTCTTGGCAAGCTTTAAAAGCGAACTGAGCAAGTAAGAGCCGATTCCGTGCCCGCGATGGCCCTCACCAACGATAATACCAAATTCAGTTTGGTGCATGATTCGTTTGTAATTTTGTATGTAGAGGGTGCCTATACCGACGGGCCGACCGTTCATCTCCACAGTAAGGCTTGCTCTAATGCGTGAAAAGGAGATCCAGCGGCGAACAGCATCTTCGACTTCTACTCCCCCTGCATTCATAGGAAAGGCATCGCGAACCTCTGGATCCAGAAGCCATGTTCGTAAATATTCGGCATCTTGCGCTGTGGTGTATCTAATGGTAAGCCCTTTGATAGGTTGTACCTCTGGTATCGGTGGTGGTTTCATCTCTAGCTGCCAAACTCCTTTAGGTATGCATGAATAAATGGGTCGATATTGCCGTCCATAACAGACTGAATATCACCTACCTCATACTTTGTTCTGGTATCTTTAACAAGGGTATACGGTTGAAAAACGTAACTTCTAATCTGGCTGCCCCAAGCGTTCTCTTTCTTGTCGCCGGAAAGCTCCGCCATTTTTTGTCTGCGCTCCTCCATCTCTTTTTCATAGAGTTTGGAGCGCAGCATTTTTAAGCACGCTTCTCTATTTTGTATTTGGCTCCTCTGAGACTGTGTGGAAACAACAATTCCCGAGGGAATATGATGCATTCGAACGGCAGAATCTGTCTTGTTTACGTGCTGTCCTCCAGCTCCTGAGGCTCTATAAGTGTCAATCTTGAGGTCTTCGGTTCGTATTTCTATTTTTACATCATCTGCAACTTCAGGCGTTACATCCACCGCTGCAAAGCTTGTATGTCTTCTTGCATTGCTGTCAAAGGGCGAGATACGAACAAGCCTATGGACACCTTTTTCTGCTTTGGCATATCCGTAGGCGTAGGGCCCATCGATACGGAGGGTGACATTTCGGATGCCAGCTACTTCACCATCTAAAACATCGACAACTTCAATTTTCCATTTGTGTTTTGATGCCCATCGTTCGTACATCCTCAAGAGCATGGAAACCCAGTCGCAACTTTCTGTGCCACCGGCACCGGCATTGATACTCAAAAAACAGTTTGATTGATCCATCTCTCCAGAGAGCATCCTTCGAACTTCGAGCTCTTCTAGTGTAGATTCAATTTCAGCCATTTCTTTTTCGATCTGAGGAAGGAAATCAGGATCCTCTTCTGCTTCCGGAATCAGAGAAATAATATCTTCTATCCGCTGTTTAAGGCTGTGTAGAGGTTCTGTCCATGATTTAATATCGTTAGCTTGCTGGATAGTTGCTTGCGCCTGTTCCGGATTATCCCAGAAGGTGCTTACTTGCATTACTTCATCGAGTTGAGAGAGTTCTTCTTGCTTTTTGTCGACGTCAAAGACACCTCCACAAATGAAGAATTCGAGATTCGAGGGCTTGGGCTACCTGTGACATTTCGGACATAGACTTTTTTCTCCTACCGATTCGACTTACACAAATTATACGAAACATCCATTTTATTTAGGGACGAAACATGCTAAAACGTTGATTTTATCAATGACGCCTGAAAACTCTCTCATCCGCAGGCGGGATGAATGGCGCCAAAAATAACACCTTGTCTGTTAAGAGTTTTTTGCAAAAGATTCTTGACTTTGGTTGTGGGCCATGGGTACCATTCTTCGTTAGCGGCTGCCGGGACGACGGTCTTAAAGCCTGTGGAGCTGCTGGGTTACCGGAGCTAAGAAGCAGGAATTCCTTGTCTTCAGGCTGGGGAGGTTCAACGTGAGTACTTGTGTAAAATATTTACTTGTTATGTCACGCTTTTTGGTGGGTAATGAGATGGAAGATGCAAAGGGTTCTGTACACCAGACCTAATGACATGGTAAAATCCCGTATCGTCAATGCATTTAACCCCTGACTGCGACCTATCTTTTATAGTTAGGTTAAGTGAAGGGAGAAAGACGAAGTACATTTTCTCCTGCAGCCAGCCTATGTAAGAGATAGGTCGCAGTCAGGGGTTTTTAAGGAATATAGGGGACGAAATGGTACAAGCAAGTCAGCTGATGTTTGGAATGACGGTTGTGGTCGCAAAGAAACCGTATCGTGTCGAAAACACCGTCAAGGTCTCTTCACGCGGCAGCACTTTTATTAAGACAAAGCTGCGACATCTCCATTCAAACGATGTTATTGAGAAAAACTTTCGACCAAATCAAGAGCTCGAACAGGTGTCGCTGGAAGATCATTCTCTGGAGTATCTGTATCCCGAGGGCAAAGAGTATATTTTTCTCGATCTCAATACTTTGGATATTGTTAACGTTCCTTCATCTGTCATCGGGGCTGCGGTATCATACCTTAAAGAGGGAACTGAGGTGAAGGGATCTTGTTTTGGCAAACAGATTTTTTCCCTTGAATTGCCGCAATTTTTAGAGCTTATGGTTTCGGCAATTGACACGGGAAGTGCAAAAGAGGAAGAGTCTCGAGTTGCAGTACTTGAGACGGGGGCCGAGGTTGAAGTTCCCCTGTTTGTGGACGTTGGTGACATTGTCAAGGTCGATACAAAAGCACAAGAGTATATACAAAGAGTGTAACAAGAGGGTGGCTGGTTGTGGAAGGTAAGCAGATTAATCAACTTATGGTAGCCATGCAGCGCTACGGCATCAAAAAGTTGGCATTAAAAAGAGAAGGTGTAGAGCTCGAGCTCGAGAGAGAGGGCAGTGATGTTCAGTACGTTGAAATTCCGCATGCTCTTCCTGTTGCAAACCCCCTTCGAGAGGATTTCGAAAAGAGGCGGGCTCATCATGGAGTGGGTGGGCACGATGTTTCTACACGAGAGAAAGAGGAAGAATCACTTCCTCAGGAAAAGGAAGAAGAAGAGTTTATCCTCTCTCCAATGGTTGGAACGGTCTATCACTCTCCTTCACCTAATGATCCTCCTTATGTCAAACCTGGTGAGAAAGTGGATGAGGATACTGTCGTTTGCCTTATTGAAGCCATGAAGGTTATGAATGAGGTGAGAGCTGGAATTAAGGGCACTATTGCTGAAATTACCGTCGACGATGCCCATCCTGTTGAGTTTGGAACGAAATTGTTTAAAATAATACCATCGTAAGCTTATGCGAAAGATACTAGTAGCAAACCGTGGCGAGATAGCTGTCAGGATTATTCGAGCGTGTCACGATCTCGGGTTAGAAACAGTTGCTGTCTATTCACAGACAGATAAAGAGGCGCTTCATGTTTTGCATGCAGATGAGGCCATCTGTATAGGGGAGGCGCCGTCAAACAAGTCATACTTAAAGATACCACATATCCTCTCTGCCTGTGAGGTTACAGGGGCGGACGCTATCCATCCTGGGTACGGTTTTTTAAGTGAGAATGCCAATTTCGCCTCGATCTGTGAAAGCTGTGGTGTGACATTCATAGGCCCTCATCCTGATACAATACGGCAGCTTGGGGATAAGGCGCAGGCCAAGGCGACAGCAAAAGAGGCCGGGTGTCCTGTCATTCCTGGCTCTGAAGGCGTTGTTGAGACTGTTGAAGAGGGGTTGGCGATAGCTAAAGAGTTTGGGTTCCCCATCTTCATTAAAGCGTCTGCCGGTGGCGGTGGAAGGGGAATACGTCTTGTGCAGCATGAACAGGAGTTTGAACGGCTATTCCTGGCTGCTCGTACAGAGGCAGAAGCGTGCTTTGGAAATCCAGATCTCTACATTGAAAAGATGATTGTTAACCCACGTCACATTGAGGTGCAAATCATTGCTGACACGCATGGAAATTGTGTGCACCTTGGAGAGAGGGATTGCACGATCCAAAGGCGCCGTCAAAAGCTTATTGAAGAGACACCTAGTCCCGCTCTTACACCAGAAATGCGAGATGATATCGGGGATGCTGCTGTTCGATTAGCAGAAAAGGCAAACTATTCTTCTGTAGGAACGGTTGAGTTTCTGCTCGACAGCGAGAAAAACTTCTACTTTATGGAGGTAAATACTCGTGTGCAGGTCGAGCATACCGTTAGTGAGGAGCTCACAGGTATCGATATTGTTAAAGAGCAAATCGAGATTGCTCAGGGGAAACCGCTGCCCTTTACTCAGAAAGATGTGCGTTTTTCCGGCCATGTGATGCAGTTTCGCATTAATGCAGAAGATCCCTGTTCTGATTTTAGACCCTCTCCGGGGAGGCTTGAGTATTATGTTGCTCCAGGCGGTCCTCATATCCGGGTCGATAGCGCATGTTACGCAGGATATGCTATTTCCCCTCATTATGACTCCATGATTGCCAAATTAATCGTGCAGGGTAACACGCGTGAGGAGGCAATCCGTAGAGCGAAAAGAGCCCTTGCTGAGTTTCATATTGGTGGTGTGAAGACCACCATCGCTTTTCATATAGACATGCTCGAGCATGAGGCTTTTCTTAATGGCAAGTTCGATCTTGGCTATGTTGATGCCCTTATTGAACAGGGGTATCGATTTGGAGATATCGAGGCGTCCGGAGAGTAACCAAGATCATATCTATTTTATAAGATAGGTCGGTTTTTCGAACTAAAGTTCGGAAAACCGACCTATCTTCATGGGGAGTCTGAGGGGTAAGCCCCTCAGGCGGGGGTGTGGGGGCGGCAGCCACCACCTAGCTTTATTTGAAAAGTTTGAACGCTCTCAACTTGGGTTTAAATTGTCGTTTTCACGAGTAAGGTTTTGGCTCCTCTTATGCCCACTTCTTTCACGGTGATCTCGAGGGGGCCGAAGTGAACGCTGTCGTTGAGAGAGGATTTATGGCCAAGAAGTTTTTCGACGAGCTCTCCGAAGGTCTGTGCCGGCAAATCTGGGACCGCAAGTCGATAGCGTTCTAGGAACATATCGACACGGACATCGGCGCTGACAGTCTTTTCTATATGCAAGAGTTGCTCTTGTCCCGTTCCTTTGACAATTTCTGCTAAAAGATCATCGAGAGTGACAAGTCCAATAATCTCTCCTTTAGAGCCTACGACGAAAGCGACATGTGCCCTTTCTTTTTGGAGGAGGAAGAGCGCTTCTATGGCATTGGTCTGTTCTCCAACAAAGGTTCCTGGACGCAGAACTGATCCTACCGATGTTGTTGGATGGGTAGAGATGAGCTCTTTAGCATGGATATATCCTACGATTTTCCCTTGACGGTTTTTAACGATGGCAAAAGAGAGAGAGTTTTTAAGAAGGATCTCGGTTACTGTGTTGGAAAAGAAGGATGTTTTAACCGTTCGAAACTGGTCGAGGGGGAGCATATTTTGCGAGATAGGCCGTTCACGAAGATTAAAAATCTGGCTGACCATTGATTCGAGCTCAAGAGAGGGCTCTTGAACACCTTTTTTCTTTTCTTCTATGAGCTCTCTTAGCTCATCGCGTTGCAGGTGGGGGGATTTTGCTCGCGTATTTCCAGAGAAAAAGAACTTTCGGACACAGTTAAGGATCTGTTCTATGAGCATTGTAATGGGAGAGAGAATCTTACTGCTCAGCCATAAGAAGGGAATTCCGAGGCGTGCCATATGCTCGGGGAACAGACGAGCGGCAAACATGGGGATAAGCTCACCACAAATAATCATGTAGGGAGCTTCGATAATAGGGGAGAGGTTGGGGTTGAGGTCTAGGCTAGTAAAAACCTGACGCATGGATTCAGAGCTGATGACCAAAGAGAGGTTGACTCCAACGAGCGTTGTGCTGAAGAGAAGCATGGGATTGTCGAGCATGTGTTTAATACAAGCTGCTCGGCGACTTCCCGATCTGACAGCAAGCTCAAGGCGAAGACGATTAAACGAAATACAGGCCATCTCTTGCATAGAGTAAAAAGACATGACAAGGGTCCAAAAAAGAGTAGAGCAGATCCAAAACCACATAGCCTATCCCCTTTGACCCTTACGAGAGGGTAGCCTCTTTTGAATAAAGACTTGCAATACTCTCGTTTCATTTGCTGAGAGTACTCTGAAAATAAATCCGGGGGTGATATGAGAAGCGCCAGGTGTAGGGACCTCATCTAGGACTTCAGCAAGCCACCCACCAATTGTTGCCGTATGATGCTCACTTGAAATGGATGTTCCAAAAAGAGAATTGATAGTTTCAAGAGGTGTTGTCCCAGAGACTGTGATCGATTGGTGCTTCCAAGGGGCAGAGTTTTCTTTTGCTGGCTGAAATTGAAGTAGCTTTTTGGTTAAATCCTGTTTTTCAATAAACCCTGAAATAGTGCCGTGTTCATCGACAACACATGCTATGGAGGCCTGTTTTTCTGAAAATTCGTGGAGAAGCCTTCGTGCTGACATCACCTCAGGCACAAAAAATAGCTGCTGAGGGGCCGTTTTGAGCGCTTTGTCTACGTTACCAGACTGAATAAAAAGGAGTTCTCTACTCGAAAGAGCTCCAATGGGACGGTCAATCTCTTCATCGATAACAAGAAGACTTTGTACTTCGTGTTGTAGCGCCTCTTTAACTGCTTTTTTTGAGAGCGTGGATCTTTTAAGGGCGTTCATCTCAGAGCGTGGTGTCATGATATCTCTGGCCGATTTTCTCTCAAAGTCGAGAGATTGACGAAGTAGGGAGCCCTCTTCGAGTGAGAGGATATTGTGGGTTTCACATGTGGCAATTACGCCCTCTACTTCATTTGGTGTCAGAGGGGGCGCTGGTTTCAAAAAGAAGAAAAAGAGTCTGGCAAGAAGTTCTGCTAAGTGGGTGATTGCACGCTGGATAGGTGCTGTGAGCTTTTCAACTTTTGTATAAAAAGGGGCAGCAAAAATGGCGATGCGTTCGCTGTTAATTCGTCCTAAGTATTTAGGAAGAAACTCACCAAAAATAAGGATGAGACCAAAGGGTATGGCCACTTTTAAAATCCACCCTTGACCTATTGTATCGGAAAGATCGGAAGCGGCATTTTGGATTAATACGTTGACAAGGGTATTTAAGATGAAAATAAGCACTAGAAGCTGACGGGAGTGGGCGAGAAGATTAGCGACCATCTGTTTTCTTTTGTCCCTACTCTTTCGCCAGAATTGAATTCGAGCGGTAGGAACAGAGAAATAGGCAGTTTCAGAGCTTGCATAGAAGGCTGAAATGAGAGTGAGAACGAGCAGTATTACTATGGGGAGATAATGGTAGATCATTGGGATGGTACGAATATTTTGCACTTTCCTTCGGGAACGCGACCAAGTTCAGCAATGAGAGCATACTCTTCAGCCGCAGGATCAGAGAGGCTTGCCACCATCTCTTCAAGTTCTATACGATGCTCCCTTGTTGCTGTAAGCTCATGTTCAAGCCGCTGGCACCGTTGAGCCAGAGGGTCGATCTGCCGCTTGAGCTGCAAGGAAGCATATCCATACACAAGCACCACAATAGCTGTAAAGACAACAACAAAGGGTGGAGACTTTCGGGATTCGCTACCATCTATGTGGAAGGTGGTCCTCATACTGTTGGTCCGACGATGCCTTTTTGGAACATGTATTTACCGCCTCGCTCAGCGTAAGAGACAGAACAGGGGTCGCCTTTGAAGAAGATCACCTGTGCGATGCCCTCATTTGCGTAAATGACTGCCGGCAATGGGGTCGTATTTGAAATTTCGATTGTGACAAATCCTTCCCAGCCTGGTTCGAATGGGGTAACATTGACGATGATGCCACACCGAGCGTACGTAGATTTGCCCAGGCAGATGGCGATGACATCGCGAGGAATTCGAAAGTACTCAACACTTCTTGCAAGGGCAAAAGAGTTTGGAGGGACGATACATGTGTCACCGGTGATGCATACGAAAGCCTCATCTTCAAACTTTTTTGGGTCCACCTTGCAGTTGTAGACATCGGTAAAGACCTTAAATTCATTTGCAACTCTTAGGTCATATCCGTAGCTTGAAAGTCCGTAGCTGACAACCTTATTTCCGTTCTTATCCTGTCTGACAAGGTGATCGACATAGTTTTCGATCATCTTCTCTTTTTTCGCTTGTTCGTCTATCCACTTGTCCGGGCACGCCATGAAGGTCTCCTCTTAAACTGTTACTGTGCATGCCATAATACCCATTGGAGAGAATTTGTCACTAGGCTTGGTCAACAGTTTTAGAAAATCTGGAGGCGGTGCCTTCAAACCCAGGTGTCCTCCAATTCTCTTTGTCCAATGTCTGGCTGGCTTTTAAGGGGGGCTAAGTGTATTCTCACCTCAAAGTTTAAAAAGAGGGTATAAAATGAAGAGATATGTTCTGTTGTTCTTTTGTTGTACATCTACGCTTACGGCAGCTCCTCGCCTTAATACGCTTATTCTGGGAGATCCTTCAGAAAGTCTGAGAGAAATAACAGGTACAAATTGTCAGAAGATGGCGGGCATGTGTAAAGGTGTAGCTAACCTCCTCAATATCCGTAGCTTTCAATTGGTTATGGAGGGTGCATCAAATGCTCCACAGGCGATTGATCAGTGGCTCGGAACTATCCAAAAAGATGATATTGCCCTTTTCTACTACTCCGGTTTTGCTGCTCGAGCGCCCAAGGCACAGTCTCCCTGGCCGGTCCTTGTTCCTGGAAAGGATTCTGAAACGAGAAGGGCTTTCGTCTATGGCAAGCAAATACAGGCTGCGATTAAAAAGATAGCTCCTCGTTTTGCGCTGATACTTTTTGATAGTAGCAATAAGTTTGTTATTCCAAAAAGTGCTTGTGAGGCCTCTGAGAGCCACCCTTCGACGTTACCAGGTCTTGCTACACTCTTCCTTCACAACAAGGGTGTGGTCACGGCATCTGCCACGGCTCCTGAGGAGGTAGCAACCGTTATTATGGGTGGAGAGACCCCTGGGGGTATCTTTACCACGTTGTTTTGGGATTCACTTGAGGTTGCGTCTGAAAGGTCGGATGTTACGTGGGAGTGTGTTCTGCAGCAAACAGGTCAGCGTGTCGCTGAGTACACGTCTGGGCAACAAAATCCTGTGTACAAGGTAGATGTTGAGTAACTCGTAAAGAGGTTCTTTTCCTACCTCTTCGTCAGCCGTGTTTTTAGGTGGCGCAACACTAAAAATGGATGGCGCAGGAAGTGCAGGAATAAAGCTGTGTAGGTAATCTCAGAAAGTTCTCTTGAGATAGGAAAAAGAGAGGCCTCTTGCCATTCCTCGATGAACGTTTTGTGTAAAAAGAAGAGCTTAAGGGGAAGGCTGTTAATCGGAAAAAAGCGCGCTTCAGCAACTTCTTCTTGTTGGTGAGTTATTGCAACTTCCTTTTCAGGCGTGCAGAGGAAGAGATAGGTCGTTGATGCTAGGCGGTTGATAGGCGTGTAGGTGGCGATATGCTTGGAAATGGTCACGTCGACACCGGTCTCCTCTTTTGTCTCTCTAACAGCTGCTTTTTCGGGGGATTCCAAAGGGTCAATACCACCGCCAGGGATGACCCAAACTGGGACGTCTTTTCGTTTGACGAGCAAAATGCTATTGTTCGTGTCAATGACAATGGCGAGGGCAGCGTCTTGCACGGGAGGGCTCTTGGGTTTTAATCACGTTATTAGGTATCATCTACTCTCATTTCTTTTGCCCGGGTGGTGGAACTGGCAGACACGCCAGACTTAGGATCTGGTGCCTTTACGGCGTGAAGGTTCGACTCCTTTCCCGGGCATTTTTATGCTTCAGCAGGAATCGTCAGAGTCATGCCGGGTTTGAGTACTTGGTTGTGACCGAGCTTATCTCTGTTTGCCTCAACAATCTTTTTCCACCTATGAGGAGTTCCGTAGAACTGCTTTGAGATCTTTGAGAGGTTGTCTCCGCTTTTCACGACATACTCTTTTCCCGAAGGTGCTTGTGACGAACCTGCTGCTGTGGTTGAGCTTTGTTGCAACTCTTGTTCAATAAGCGACTTGAGGTTGTCGAGAGAGGGGGTGACAGGTTGAGCAGGATCTACCGAAGCGGTTTGCGTCGCAGCAGTCTGTGTTGAAGTAACAGGGGTGGCCTGTTCAGACGCACGAGCGTCAGCGAGCTGCTGTTCGAGGTCACGTATATGACTTTTAAGAGATTCGACCTCTTGGACCAGAGAATCTCTTCCAGGGACTTTGTGTTCTTCAGAGCTCCACGAGCCACTCGTGAAAAAAATGAATAGTCCAATAAGAGCAATGCCGAGACAAAGCAAGATTATTTTTTTGTTCCATGGCAATGCTGGACTCTCGGGAAGCGTATCGAGAGGTTGCTCTTGGTTATGTTGATTAAAATCGTCCAACATCTTTTTGTTTCCTCCCTATGGATAGATGGATCTTGTCTAAGATCTAAGAGTACGAGTAATAGCAGATTATGTAAACCCAACATGACATCTATTTATCGTTAGCAGAGAGAGTATCGGCTCCTCGTGGAAAACTTCAGTTTCTTTCGGTGTTTAAAAAAAGAAGGTTGTTGGGGGAGTATAATGATGTTTTGAGAAGACATAAATATGTTTTTTTTATAACTAAGTATTAAAACCCAACGAAAGGTGTGCTCGTGGTTTCTCTAGGTCCTGGGATGGATACATTTCTCTCAACGCCAGATCCTCAAAAATTCGATCTTTGTCTCAATAAACACAATACGCTAACTGCTGAAAGAAAGTGGAGATGTTTCAACTGGTTAAAACGATTGATATGGCGTAACTCATATAATCTTAGTCATATACTTGAAAAAATAGCCGATAGTGGTGTTCTGAAGCAAATTACACTTAAAGATGGTACCCAAAAAGAATGGGGTTCAGTCGAATTGCACAAGTTGCATGATAGACTGAGAGAGAAAACGGATAGCTATGGTGATAGCAATCCCAAGCAGTGGGAAAATGTAAAGGGCCTTTTCGAAAGGGTAACAGGTTCTTTTCGTTCCAAATTTGAAGAGCAACAAGTACAAGAACTTCATAAGCTTTTGCAAGACGAAGAGATGCGCGAAATGTTGCCACAATACGGAATTGATATAACCCCGCCGAGTACGAAGGAAGAGGCCTTAAAGAGGCGTGAAAAAATTGAGAGCATTCTTTTTCGAGTAGGGGCTAGGGATCAGCGGCAAAGCCCTGTTACTTTGAGTAAGACAAGTTTTATAGAGCAATATCAGCGGGATTTCATCTCATTTTTCTCTTCTTGTGTTGAGCGTTCTGATGGCCAAACAGATCAAGAATATGTGGAGAAAATACAAGGAGAGCTCGCCTCTGGAAAGCTCTCTTCTATTACGTCCCTTAACCTTACTTACAAGACGTTAGGGTATGTTCCAGAAGAAATTAAATATCTCACAGGCCTTGAAGAACTGTGTATGCATGGCTGTTTGGTTGCAAAATTACCTGGAGAAATAGGGGCTCTTGTCAACCTTAAAACACTCGAGGTATCAGGTAATCATCTCACAGAACTACCTAGAGAAATTGGGGGGCTTGCCAAGCTTGAAACTCTTCGAGCAGGCAAGAACAGCCTTACCACATTACCTGAAGAGATTGGAAGCTTGTCTAGTCTTGAAAATCTTAGTCTAAGGGGTAACAAGCTTGTGGAACTGCCCAAGGGTATATGTAATCTCAAAAAACTTAGGAGCATTGATTGCGCGGACAATAAGCTTGCCGAATTGCCCACGGGGATTGGAAACCTCATCAATCTTGAAGAACTTGATGTAGAAGGTAATGAACTTACAAAATTACCTGTGGAGATTGCTGGGCTTGTCAAGCTTGAAACTCTTAACGTGGATAAAAACCAACTTGTAGAACTACCCGAAGGGCTTGGACAGCTTGTGAGACTTCGATCTATCAATTGTTCCCGCAATAAGCTTGTCAGATTGCCCGAAGATATTGGGGAGCTTGTCAGTCTTACGTCTCTTTGTGTGTCTTCAAATAGTCTTACTTGTCTGCCTGATTCACTGGCAAATCTCACTGCTCTTGAGAGACTATTGCTGTCGTGGAATCCTTTTACAGTCTTTCCCACGGTGATCGAAAGGCTCCCAAACCTTAAGCGACTAGACTTGTATGATGTCCCGTGCGCGCTTCCTCTGCAGATTGGAAATCTCTTTTTCGCTGAACTCCAGTGTGTCAGACCGAAAGGTGGTTACCAGACCATGGACCAAATAGAGGAGGGAAGGAATCATCCTATAAAATGGTAATGCTAACTTTCAAGAAACAAAAAGGGCTTTTTGTTTGTACCGTCAACACGTGACGAAATGGGCAACCTGGGTTTAAACACCCTCTTGTTGTGTAAACCACGACAACCTACCAAACAGTGAGCCTGTAAGAAGTCCTGTGACATGGGCTGTATTGGCAAATCCTATGGGTATCGTATAGCCCAATGTTGCTTCTGTAAAGAAGGTGCAGAGCGAAAGAGCGGCAAGAGACCAGATAAAAAAGAAGACAAAGGAGTAGGTAGAAGGGGTTAGTGCGTATGCCTCCCAGGGCGCCTTTTCCTGACGTGCATGGATAAAACCAATCATGCCACAGGCAACACCCGAAAACCCTATGAAGAGGGGGCCTGTCATGATGTACTGCGCTGTGTTTGAGATGGTAGCAAGAATTGCTATCAGAAGGAAAAACTTCGATTTTGGAAGCTTCTCTTCGAGTTGGCCGCCCAAGAAAATAAGCCACATCATGTTAAAGAGGAGATGGATGAGATCGCCATGTAAAAATATTGGGGTGATAAGACGCCAGATCTCTCCTTCTTGTATTTTCTCTGCAAAAAGCGCTCTGGAAGGAGACTCCTCTTTTTTTGCCAAAGAAGAGAGTGTATATGTGTAGAGCCCCTTCCAGTGAGGAAGAGGCTTTTCACCTTTTTCTTGTGCGGAAAACGAATCGGGATAGTCGAACAGAAATGTTTTTCGAATAGGTGATGCAGTGGTAGAAGCTTGGTAGTTGTCGGCAATAAAAAGACCAATGCAGATGAAGAGAAAGGAGAGAGTCCAAAAAGCGGCAGAGGGCTGTTTTTTCTCCTTAGTAGAAAGACGAAATTTCTGCTGTAAGAACTGCTGCAAAGGGCTTGAGAAAGTAGCGTTCATATCCGGTCTGCTTTTGACAGGGGTAGGCTCAACGGTACGTAGGAGCTCTTTTGCGCGAGCAAAATCATCGTCGTTATTGATCCAAAGAGAGTAAACGGTAGAGCCGTAGTTATCACTTTCCCATGACGTTTCGTCTTCGGTCTCAAGAGTGTGGCGGATGTCCTGCTCATCAAGCAGATGCTGGAATTGTTCGATCTGTTCTCTATTTGTGGACGTTGTGGCTAGTCGCATAGTTTTTTAATTTTAGAGATAATTTGAGATGTAGAAAGTCCGGGAATCTTTTCAACGATATGGATCTTCCCGCCGTGCTTTTGTACTACCTTGGCTTCTATACAATCGTGTCCATATTCGCTTCCATTGACATGAACATCTGGACAAACCTTTTCAAGGAGAGCACATGGATCATCTTCTTCAAACCAGGTGACAAAATCAACGAATCCAAGAGCCGCTACCATCTCCATACGCTCTTGAAGGGGAACGATAGGTCTGTCAGGACTTTTGTATCGTTTGATTGAGGCGTCCGTGTTGAGAGCTACAACAAGAATATCGGCTTGCTGTGATGCTTCATACAGGATGTGGAGGTGGCCAGCGTGCAGAAGGTCAAAGGAGCCGTTGAGAGTGGAAAGAGTCTTTGATCCTCTATTTTTGAGAGTATAGAGAAGGGTTTCTAGATCAGTAATCTTCGTTTTAGAAAAGGCGCTCCAGCTTGGAATGGGGACTTTCATACGTTGATGCTCCCTATTTTTTTGGAAAAGCTATGGGAATCACCTCATCGAAATGATCGACGAAATGGAGTGTTAGCCCCTTTTTCACGGCCTCTGGAACCTTTTCAATATCCCTCATATTTCCCTTTGGCAAGATGATGGTTTCAAGTCCGGATCGCTTAGCAGCGACAAGTTTTTCTTTCACACCACCGATAGGCAGTACTCTTCCCGTTAGGGTAAGTTCCCCGGTCATGCCGAGGTTTTCTTTTATGGGCTTATTGAGAAGCAGCGATAAGAGAGAGGTGGTCATCGTGATTCCTGCAGAGGGCCCATCTTTGGGTGTGGCTCCTTCTGGAATATGCATATGCACCTTAGCATCCTTAAAAAAGGATTTCCCAGGAGCATATTTAGCAATGGCGCTGTGGAGATAGGTCCATGAAATCAGGGATGACTCTTTCATCACATCGCCTGCTTGCCCTGTGAGCTTCATCTCTGTCTTTTCGCTATGGACTTTCGTAGATTCGACGTAAAGTGTTGCTCCTCCGTGTGACGTCCAGGCAAGCCCTACAGAGACGCCAACAGGAGGAATTGCGTAAAAGCGATCACTCTGGAAGAGAGGCCTACCCAAAAACTTTTGCAGGGAAGAGGGAGTAATGATTCGTTTTTTTCGTATGGAGGTTGTTTTGCGTCGCTTTTTTTCCTCTTCACGGGCAAATTCCAGGGCAACTTTTCTCAAGATCTTCTTCAAGATATTTTCTAGCGTACGCACTCCAGCATCGCGAGCATAAGAATTGATGATCTCTTTGAGTGCGGGTGTTGTGAAGGAGATCTCGCTGGATTTGAGCCCGGCAGCTTTCCTCTGTTTTGGAATCAAATACCTTTTGGCAATTTCCATTTTATCTTCTAAAACGTATCCAGAGAGGCGAAGGATATCCATCCTATCGAGCAGGGGTTCAGGGATAGTATCGAGGATGTTCGCAGTGACGATAAAGAGAATATCAGAAAGATCGCAGCGGACATCCAGGTAGTGGTCAAGAAAGGCACTGTTTTGCTCAGGGTCAAGAACTTCGAGAAGTGCAGAGGCCGGATCTCCATGATAAGAAGCGCCAATCTTATCGACTTCGTCGAGCATGATCACAGGGTTCATCGCTTGACAGCTTTTGAGGGCTTGAACAATTTTACCCGGCATAGCGCCGATGTAGGTTCTTCTATGGCCTTTGATTTCAGCCTCGTCGCGCATGCCTCCAACAGAAAAACGGAAGAATTTTCTATTTAGAGCATGAGCAATACTTTTGCCAATACTTGTCTTTCCAACTCCTGGAGGGCCTACAAAGCAAAGAATTGTTCCCTTGAGCGATCCGGAGAGTTTGGAGACGCCGATGAATTCGAGAATACATTTTTTGATGTCTTCAAGGCCGTAATGCTCTTTTTCGAGAATTTCTTCTGCTCTGGTTAACGTGATAGTATCTTCAGGGTTCTTCATTCCCCATGGAGTGATGGTAAGCCAGTCGAGATAATTTCGGCATAGGGCGTATTCGGGAGATTGAGGCTCTAAGGAGCTGAGTTTGTCAAATTCCTCTGCAATGACTTGTTGTACGTCATCTGGAACTGTTCTTTGTTGAAGACGGGTCTCAAATTTTTCGAGATCGAGAGTCTTGTCATCCTTTTCGACACCAAGTTCTCGTTTTATTGTTTTGAGCTGTTCTCTCAGGTAGAATTCTTTCTGAGTTTTCGTAATGGTGGTCTCGATCTTTTGGTTGATGGTATTTTGCAGTCTGCTGAGATCGAGTTCTTTTTTGAGCAAGATGAGAGCTTTATCAATGCGAGCTTGCAGGTCAAGGTTCTCTAAAACCTCTTGCAGCTCTTTTCTATTTGCTGTTGTAAGAGCAACAGCGAAATCGGCAAGTTTCCCAGGTTCCGTAAAATCGGAATGGCTGAGAAAAATCTGCAGCTCTTCCTTAAAAAGTGGGTTGAGTTTCAGAAGCTCTTTGATTGTGGCAATAATACTAATGGCATACGCCTTGAGCTCTTTCGTTTGCACCGTCTTATCTTTATGATATTGAACACGGGCAATAAGCTGTTTTTTGCGGCCGGGAGCAGGACCCTTTAATTTTATGCGCCCTTCCATGCTCAAGATCACTTGGGCACCGCCCTGCTCCATGGGAATAATACGCAATATACGTGCGACAACACCAACTGAGTGCAGGTCCTTGAATCCAACTTTGTAGATATCGGCATTCTCATCTTTTGTGAGGACAATACCAATAAATTTATGCGGTGATTTTGAAATTACCTTGAGAGCCTCATAATAAGGTCCCGGCTCGATCATGACAGGGGCGGCCATTCCAGGGAAGAAGGGGCGTCTCACGACAGGAAAGATGTAGAGGTTTGGGGGAAAGTTATTAGCGGGATCGCTTTTTTGTCCTTGTCCGATTGTGTCGAGAAGTGCAGATTCGAGTTCTGCGTCTATAGCTTGTTCTTGTTCGTAGCTCAAAAAGGCCTCCAATAGTTTCTAGCGTACCCAAAAGCCAATATTATAAATTCCCTTGAATACATCAGGGATAAGTCATCGGGCAAAAACGTTGGTTTTTTTCACGTATTGGGTAAAATAAACCCCACCATTGTAGGTGAGACCAGAGAAAAAAGACAATCTTATGGGGGAAATAATACGCATGGATGGAAATGGATTTGTGAAGTTGGTGGGGATTATCGATGAGCTATTGGGTCCTGATGGCTGTCCCTGGGATAGAAAACAGACGGTAGGCACTCTTTCTCATATGTTACTTGAAGAGGCGTATGAGGCAATAGATGCTGCAGATGATGAAGATTCTGAGAAGTTGGCCGATGAGATGGGCGATGTATGGATAACGACTTTGATGATAGCAAAAGCTGCGGAAAGGGAGAGTCGATTTTCATGGGACCAGCCTTTTTTCAAAGCAGCAGAAAAGCTTATTCGAAGACATCCTCACATCTTTGATCATCAGAAAAAACTGACTCCTGAGGAAATAGAAAAACAGTGGCTGGAAGTGAAAAAGAAAGAGAAAAAAGAGAAAAAGAATTCTTTTGATGGGATTACCAATTCGTTGCCTATTCTTTCTAAGGTGCAAAAGCTTATCCTTAGGGCAAAGTGGGCAGATCTTTCAGACGAGCTTTGCAATGCTCTTGAATCTCCGTCTAATGATAAAGAGAATGAGTTTGGTCGTTCTTTGGCAAGATTAGTTTATGAGGCAGAAAATGCTGGGGTTCAAGCAGAGATGGCCTTGAGAAAATTTTGCGTTACGCTTTTAGAAAGGCTGTCTGAGGCTGAGAAAACTTTTTAAACCCCAGATTTTTTTTCGATAGAAGGAGTCACAAGCAACACATTTGGGCCGACGATCTTTTTTCGTGCGAGAAGCGAAGTGAGAGTGTGGACGAAAGGGGAACTGTAGAAGAGGAAAGCTTGAAAATAGGTGGACGCTTGGAATACTCTTTCAGAGTTTCGTTTGTGGTCTCTTTCCCAAATTACGGTAGCCGATTAATAGTTTTTTCCTTTACCATTGTGGGTAGTCCGGGGAGCTCGCGAGGTGCAACGGCTTGAACTAGGTCAGGACCGGAAGGTAGCAGCCTTAAGGGTATCGAGCAGGTCGCGATCACTCTCCGGTTTTTTAGTCTGTTGGTCTGTCTTTAGGCTGCGAATGCTGAAAAAAGGAGGGTTACATAGGTGATTACATCTGGAGTGCCGTCTTGTTTTATCTGGGGCTTAGTCCTTGTTGTTTGGTCTGCGGCGTCAATATTTGTTGCCCAAAAGCGCAAATGGTTTTCTTCTCGAATTACCGTTGATGAGTTTCCATTTACTGCACGGCAGTTCTTCGTTGTTGGAGCTTCGTTTATTTTTTCCATAGTCATATATTTAGTTGCGTTTAAACTTGCAAGAGGTCTGACGGTTGCTTTGCAGCAGACGCCATTGGGCACCTCTTTTGAAACATATTCAGGTTATGATTGGTCTGTCCTTGAGCAGGTGTGCGGACTTATTCTGTCTGCAATTGGACTTTCTCTCCTTGTTTCTTTATTGCCACTGGATCTTTTGCCTATTGTTATGGGGAAAAATAGGGGATGGCAAAAATGGTGCTCTGGAGCAATTGCGGGCATTTTTGTTTTTCCTGTTGTAATGCTCATTACCAATATCATTGCCATGATTTCAGCAAAAGTTGCTCCTCACGTTCATGTTGACCAGGACGCTTTATCTCTATTGCTTCATGTCCATCGAGACTCTTTGCTTCTTTACTTGTTGATCGGGACGATAATTTTCATCGTTCCTCTTGTTGAAGAGTTTTTATTTAGGGGATTTCTCCAGGGATTTTTTGGGGGAATCGTTCATCCCGTTTTGACAATTTTAATAACCTCTGCAGCGTTTGCGGTCTTTCATTACTCCCCCCTACAAAGAGGGAGCAATGTGGAGATTATCTCAGGGTTGTTCGTATATTCTATTTTAGCATCATCGTTTCGGGCGAAAGAGAGTTCGGTAATGGCGGCCGTTGGCATGCATTCGGCGTTCAATGCTCTGGCACTACTTTCTGTCTGTATTTTGAGAGGGTAGTTTGTCTTTGGCTTTAGACTATTCAATTTGAGAAATGAATATCGTTTCCTCTAAAGGGATTTTTTCGGTGAGATGGTTGTAACAATGAAATTCAAATTATGTTCTCATGGCGTTTCAGACATGGGATTGGTGCGGACAAATAATGAAGATGCTTGGGTGAGTTCCACTCGGGAGAGGCTTTTCATATTGGCAGATGGACTGGGAGGGCATCAGGCAGGAGAGGTTGCGGCTAAAGAGGCTGTTGACAGTTTTTCGAAGTCCTTTCATGAAAGTTTTATTGAGGCCGCTAAGGCAGAACTTTCTGAAGTCGAGATTATCGAGGCTTTGCGCCTTTGTTTTGAACGGGCCAATGCTCATGTTTATGAAATGTCATGCAGTCACGAGCTTCTGAGGGGCATGGGAACAACATTTTGTGCTCTCTCTTTTCATGAGGATATGGCAGCTATTTCCCATGTGGGTGACTCTCGCATATACTTGTTACGTAACGGTCAATTTGAACAGCTGACAAAGGACCACTGTTGGACGAGGCGTCATATTCCTGATGGCCCTGAGAAACTATGCAAGGGAGTTCTTACTCGTGCTCTGGGGACAACCTCAGACGTGGAGCCGACAATTCGCTTGATAAAGGTATGTCCTCAAGATCTCTTTTTACTCTGCTCTGATGGTCTTTCAGATATGCTTTCCCATCAAGAGATTGAGAAAGTTGTTACACAGCCGATGACCATTGGACAGCGAGTTCGGATGCTGGTGTCAGAGGCTAAGAAAAAAGGTGGTGGAGATAATATCACTGTTGTCTTGGTTGAGGTGCAGGCGTGAGCATATCAAGGATATACCTTGATCACAACAGTGGAACATATCTCGATGAGCAGCTCGTAGAAGAGTATGAAAAAGCGATAAGAGATTTTTGGGCGAATCCTTCAAGCCCTCATGCAGAGGGACAAAAGGCACGCTCTGTATTGGCGCGATCTCGAGGGGCTATTGCAGATTTTTTTGGTGTGGCCTCAGAGCAAATCATTTTTTTCTCTTCTGCTACTGAAGCATTAAATACCGTGATCCGAAGGATTGCGCTCCCTAAAACCTGTCTAGGAAAGATAATAACGACAAAAGTTGAGCATCCCGCGGTAATTGCATGCTGCCAGGCTTTGGAGCGAGAAGGGCATGAAGTATGCTATTTGCATGTGGATAAAAATGGTGCTCCTGATCCTCTTTTGCTTGTCGAAGCTGTTGATGAAAAGACAACAGGGATTGTCTTGATGTCTGTTAATAACGAGACAGGGGCGATTGGTGATATTGAAAAGTACGCTCAGATTGCTGCGGAAAAAGAAATCCCGCTTATTGTCGACGGTGTGGCTCAGCTTGGGAAGATACCGTTTAAGATGCACAGGGGGATAGCGGCAGCCTGTTTTAGTTCTTATAAGATTCACGGGCCCTCGGGCGTTGCTTTTGCTATATTAGATAAAAAGAGGCGCTTTGACCCGCTTATCGCTGGAGGATCACAGGAGTTTGGTCTGAGGGCGGGCACTGAAAATGTTGCTGCTATTTACGGCTGTTCTTTGGCTGTAGAGAAGATTCTCTGTGAGATGGAATCATCGTGCGCGAGAATGCAAAGCCTTCGAGACTACTTCGAAGAGCGCCTTTTAGCACACGGTGGCATTCATATAAATGGCGAGGGGTCTCGTGTCTGTAACACCTCTAATCTGGCTTTTGATGGGAGAGACGGGGCAACACTTCTCATAGAGTTAGATAGAAAGGGGGTGGCAGCGAGTCGAGGTTCTGCCTGCTCTTCGGGGGCGTTAGAGCCATCCCGCGTTCTTTTAGCAATGGGATATTCTGAAGAGAGAGTTCAAAGTTCTCTCCGCTTTTCTTTGAGTAAATTTACAACTCGAGAGGAGATTGAGCGTGCTGTAGAGATCGTCGTTTCTTCCTGCTAGATGCTTTCTTCAACATCGTGCATCTTTACCCTTTCTTGGTAGCTTTCAACAAGGTGACTGGCAACCCTGTTGAGATCGTCAGTAACTGTGAATAGGTGACACTCTTCTTTGGTGATACAGTGCTCTTTAAGAACCTGTGTTTTCATCCACTGTATCAGCCCCTTCCAATATTCGGATCCAACAAGGAAGATGGGAACGGGGGGAATTTTTTGTGTTTGGACCAATGAGACAATCTCAAAAAATTCATCCAATGTGCCGTAGCCTCCTGGGAGAAAGACAAACCCTTGAGCGTAGCGGACGAACATCACCTTTCTGACGAAGAAATAGCGAAAGCGTGGGCTTAGCTTCGGATCGAGGTAGTCATTAGGTTCTAACTCATAGGGAAGATCGGGAATAAGGCCGGCGGATGCCTGGTTACTATCTCGTGCTGCTTTGTTTGCAGCTTCCATAATACCTGGTCCCGCTCCTGTAATGATAGAAAAGCCTTTTTTAGCAATTTTAGATGTGACTTCGTGTGCGAGCTTGTAATAGGGATGGGTTCTTTTGAATCGTGTGCCTCCAAAAACAGATACGAAGGGACCTTTCCCAGTAAATGTTTCAAATCCATTTACAAATTCGGCCATGATGCGCATTAATTTCCAGGCGTCGATCTGTGCGATATTACCTTCTGTTGAAGGAAAAAATTCCACCATTGCGCTATCCTCCTCTTTGTCCTTTTTTTGTACTTTTTGGCAAAGATATGCAACAAGAAAAAGGGGTGCGTCGCCAGGTCTCTCTTTTCATGGAGACAGTAGTCCCCTGGCAGACAGTGTCGAGTTTGAGCTGGTTGTTAAGCGGCCTGCTCTGTGGGGTAGCTAACACGTATCAGCGTGGATTTGGCATACTGTTATCAACACTGCTTCTCGTTCGTTTTTATGGAATGTGCTGGAATCGATTTATCGACTGGAAGGTAGATGCTAGAAATCCGCGAACGGCGATGCGAGCTCTTCCTTCTGGAAGGGTTTCAGAGCAGGAAATGGCGTTGTATTGCTTAGGCTGTTTGGCAGCTCTTTGGTACTGCTCCTCTTTTCTTCCTCCTGTCGGTAAGCTGTTCATTTCGGTGGCTCTTTGTGCCATTACCCTCTATCCTTTTTTGAAGAGGGTAACGGTACTGTGTCATCTTTTCTTAGGGGGGATTTATGCCCTTGTTCCGTTAGCTGGTGCGCTGTTTCAGTACCGACTTCTGAGCATCTCATCTCTATTTCTTGGTGTGTCGGCTTGTTGTGGTGTCGCCGCTGCTGATATTGTGTATGCCATTTGGGATATTGAAAGTGACAGGCAGCTTGACCTTCACAGCATCCCTGCGCGCTATGGAGAGACGAGAGCTATTCAAATGGCAGCTCTCTTATATCTTATTGCGTCTGGAGCTCTTCTTGGTAGCTGTTTGTTGTTGGGAGTTCCTGTTGTGCTACTAGTTTTTTGGGCTCTGTTTGGTATCTGTTTTTTAAGAGGGACGGGCGAGGACAAACGCTTTGGTCGTCTGCTACTTTTTTTACCTTTTTCATCGTTGACTCTTTTGGTGTTGAATAGGATATGGATCGTATTGTTGTAGGAATCTGTGGGGCTTCTGGCGTTATCATTGGTCTTCGCCTTGTTGAAAAAATAGCGATGCAGGGGATCCACGTTGATCTGATTGCGTCAGAAGCTGCGGAGCGAACAGCGCACGAAGAGTGTGGAAAGATCTGCTTTCCGGAACGTATTGGTCATCTTATACATCGATATGCAATCGAGGATATCGCTTCTCCGATGGCCAGTGGTACGTATAGGCATCGAGGAATGGTTGTCGTTCCTTGTTCTATGGCAACTCTTGCTGCTATGGCGGCGGGTCTTTGTGATAATCTCCTTCGAAGAGCTGCTGATGTAACGATCAAGGAGGGGCGAAAGCTTATCATTGTCCCTCGGGAGATGCCCTTTTCACCGCTTCATCTTCAAAACATGGTGAGACTCTCTCAGTTGGGCTGTGTTATTATGCCCCCGCAACCTGCTTGGTATACCAAGCCAAAAACAATCGAAGATGTTGAAATGTATATTGTGGACCGCCTTTTAGATCGATTGGGGTTGGCGTCGAATTTGCAGGAGTGGGGACCGAGAGATTAGTGGGCGGCAATTTTCTTCTGTTTTCGCGTTTGACGAAACGGTTTTCCTCTGTGGCGTCCTGAGGAGACTTCGTGTAGGTTTTCAATGGCGATAAAGGCACGAGGATCGATCCCGTAGATAAGCTCTTTGAGTTCGGCGAGCTGGAGACGCTCGATAATGATATATAAGATTTCGCGAGATTCTTTGGAAAAGCCTCCACGACCATACATAACGGTAAGTCCGATACCAAGATCGTGCATGATAGACTCTTCGATCTGCTTGTATTCTGAGGAGATAACCATAACGGCTTTTGTTTCGTCAAGACCTACGATTACAAAATCAAGAGTTCTGGCGACAACAACGTAGGTGATCAGTGACATCAGTGGCGGGTGCCATGCTTGGAAGACCACCCCTGCCATTCCGAAGACAAAAAGGTTGCAGAAGAAAACGACCTGTCCCACGGTGAAACCGTACTGTTTGTTGGCGATAAGGCCTAGCACTTCTGTACCATCGAGACATCCTCCAGCGCGCAGGATCATGCCGAGCCCAACCCCTAGTATTCCACCGCCTATGACCACAACTTCGATGCTATCTCCTTTGAAAGGGGTGGAGAAGATAAGGGGCATTATAAGAAGGAAGAGGGCAAAGAGGGCGACAGAGGCGATCACATGTAGAACAAAGGACCATCCGATATGCCTGGCTGCTAAAATAACAAAGGGGATTGAAAAAAGAAGAATGAGGAGGGGTATCCACTCTGTTCCTAGAATCTGTCCAACGATCATGGCTAGGCCGACAGTACCGCCGTCGATTAGGTCGTTGGGGATGAAGAAGATCTTGACGGCGAAGGCGGCAGTAAAAGAGCCGAATCCAATCAGAAAGATGCTGAGAAGAGTGGGGAGGAGATCGAAGGATTGAATTCTTTTTTTGATCATATTACCTTAAGCATTGAGAAGTAGTACAAGAGACAGAGTACCAGAATTTTTGTGAAATATGAAAGGACTCTTATTTACATAATTTACGTAGTATAAGAACGCGGGAGACGGGGATCGAACCCGCAACCTCCGGCGTGACAAGCCGGCATTCTAACCAATTGAACTACCCCCGCGTAAAGGGCATTTTACATTCCTCGCCGGAAAGTGTATCCTTTTCGGTCATTTCAGAACAAGGATTTCAGTGAGATCTACATCTAATATAATGGGCGCAACAGGAATTGAACCTGTGACCACCTATGTGTAATACAGGTGCTCTACCTCTGAGCTATGCGCCCGATTCTCGACTGAAATTTCCAATCAAGAGGCAACAATCCTACTCTTGTTTTCTATTTTTCTCAATACTATCCTGGGTTCGATTCGAAAAGAGGGCGAAAGAGTGGTACAGCAATGGATATGTCCTTTTCTCATTATGACGGGTCTTCTCATTGGCTGTACGCATAAGGATGAGGCCTACTTTATACGTCAGGCTGAGCGGATAAAGAGAGAGCTCTCTTCAGAACTTGAATCCATACAGACGCTGGGAGATCTTTTTATTCGGCAGGAGGGTCTCACGATCCGTTTTGAGGAGCTGGCGCAGCTTGCAATAGATTCACGCCAATTTCAGGTGAAAACCAAACGCTGCTGGGAGCTTTCCGATTCTGAGAGAGAATCAGGTAAGACTCTTACACGGGAGCTGCAGCGTGTCCTTACCATTGCTGGTGCTCAGGCTGTTATTGAAAAATGTCAACTTCGAGCTGTCGAGAAGATTGATAGCTTTGAGAAAAGGTCAGGCTCATACTAGAACTTCTTTTCACATTGTCGTGGTGATTGCAAGAGAAAACCCCGAACTTTAAAAAGCTCGGGGTTTAGAGCGGAAACAGACGCCCTCCACGTATGCGAGGTTTGTATTACTCGCTGTCTGAAGCACTACTCTCATCATCTACTCGAGCCGCCGCTGTTGGGCTCATAGTGCTAGAACCAAAGCTTGAGCTAGGAGTACTAGTTGTCGGTGTTGTTAGTTCCCTTATAGCTTCTTCTCTCCTTGCTACAAGGGCTTTTGAACCCTCCAGTTCATTTTCGAGCTCGCAAAGGCGGGTTTTCGAGAACTCTGCTAGGGCTCTGTTATAAGCGGCCCTAGTTAAGCGCTCTGCGCCAACAATTGCGGCTCTTGCTGCACCTTCTCGTCCGTAATCCTTTGCCCGTGCCTTCACTGTTGTAGCTGGCATTGATTTTCGTTTTCCAGTTTTCGGTGTGTGTACTCTTCTTTTTTGCCTTCTATGTACTGCAGAAAGGGTTGTTTCGAGGTTTTCTTCCGCTTGTGCAACGGCATCATCATACTCTTTTTTGGCAGCTACAAGCCTTTCCCTTTTCGCCACACTTTCAGGGGAGGCGGTTCTTTCTGCCTCGATTTCATCCGGAAGCTCTAAAATGCGAGCGTTCAGCCTTTCGATTTCAGTTCTGTAGCGTCGGACCGTCTCTTCAGAAGGCTTTATTGCCTTTCGTACAGATGACGCAGTTCTAGAAAGCGCTCTTTTCACACGACCTGGTCTTGGAGACGCGCCCAAGTCTGACAGTGAAACGGGGACAACTGGATCATTACTACCTGACGCTATTTCACCATCCTCCTCATCGACCATCGAGGCGGGAAGATCTTCTTTGCCTGTTATAATTGATTCGCCAAGCGCTGCGACCTTTGCCGCTGTCTTTGCTGAGCGTGCTGTGCAGTGAGCTGTGAAAAGGGCTGTCGCTGCATTTTCAGAAATTTGGTCGCTTGTAAGCATTGGCTGTAGCTTGTCAAGCGTTGCTTTACTGGCGAGGGTGATGTAGACGGGATTAAAGCGCTCTTTTTGCATTGCATTGAAAAGGCGGGCCGCCTTTTGTGTGGCTGAAAATGCCATGAAATTGAAGCAAAGGTGGTAGTTCAGCACTCTCAAGGCGTATACGGTATTGCCGATCACAGCCCTTACGACGCTGCCGATCAACGATGCCTTTTTCTGCTCTTCCGAGCCAAATTCTTTGGCTGTCTGCACAAAAAAGCTTGGTTGTATTTCAGGGGTACTCATAAATCTTATTCCTCTGTGGTTGTTGAACAAATTTGTGTTCTTGATATGCTTAAGACGTGTTTCTTTAGGCTGTCCCCTGGCTGCTTACCGTCAGATCCAAAAGGGAGACCAAGTGAAAAAAACCTCCGCCATCATATCTTCAACTGAATGCACTATAACAAATTTCGTATTCAAATAAAGCACAAGAAATAACTTTTTTTGCTCTCTCCCTTTTGGGAATCCGGGGCTTGCAGAAGGCGTAACACTAGGTAAGGAGGAGAGTGTGATCCGTTTTTGAGAGAAGAACCATTTTCTTGTCGAAGGCGCTCAGAGAGCCGCTCCCCCCTTTTTGAGAGGTTTTATTGAGAAAGTTTCTTATAAGTGTTAATAATATCGTTGAATAATAAATTAATTTTGTGGCAATGGTAGGGGATAGTTAATAATAATTAGTATGTGCCTTCTTAAGGGGGCGAACGATGGATATTGAAAAGTTGCGGCGTCGGAGGGATTTTCGGTGTGAGGTTATGACACCGTCTCTCTCATTTTCAGACCGAATGAAGGCGCTTTTTTCACGGGCTACTTCTCCAAAAGAGGGCTCTATCTCCTCGAAGATGCGCCTTCCTGTACAGTATTCTATGGCGGAGATTATCCAAAAGGTACAGTGGCAACTGCAGGATCTTTTGGAGGCAAAAGAGCGGCTCTCCTCTGAAGCTGGCAATAGAGCCACATCGTTTATTGCCCGCTACATCGATCCTGTTCTCTCTTCTGTTGAACAATTTTTAGGAGAATCTATCAAAGGGAAGGCGACGGTTTACAAAGCGGTTGGTGGTGTCGAATTGCTCTCACTGATTCATAATCCTGTTCGTTTGCGGCAAAAAATTTGCGAGACCATACGAGAGCAGGCGTATCATGTGTTACAAGAGGATATTGCCTTTTTACTCTCTTATCCAAACGAGCTGTTAAAAGATGAGGGTAAATTGAAGGAGCTTGAGGAGCAGACCTATCCGTTATTTACACAGCTGAAAGCACTGGAAAAAGAGGTTCCCCTCTCAACGGATTTTTCGGAGCTGTTTCGTTGGAGATGCTGTTTTGATGAGAGACGCCAAGCTCTCCACGATCAAATTATACAGCTTGTTGAAGAGTCCATTAGTCAATAGCTTCAGAAACAAACCCTTTCGGGACTTCCTGTGCTTTTTTACTTCCAAAGTTCAGAGCCGCCTGAGCAAGGTTACTCCTGGCGTGAGGATAGAGCTCTTCGATCATCTCAAGCAGTTTATCGGTCTTTTTCCGCAATCTTAGGTGGCCAAAAGCACACTGACAGGTTGAGCCAGCAAGACCGTATTGTTTGACAAAAGTAACGATATCTTTTTCTGCCAGATGTATGAGAGGCCGGATGATCGAAACCCCGTATGTATGAAGGGTTATTTTTGGTAATAGTCCTGCAAACTCAGCTTTATGGAGAAGATTCATAAGGAGTGTTTGGGCATTATCGTCGCGATGATGGCCAAAAGCAATCGTTGAGCAATCGACTTTTTTTGCTAATGAAAAAAGGAGGCAACGTCGTTCTCGAGAACAGGAATAGCAGTCATTGTGGGTGTAGGACATGGATTCAACGTGCAGAGGGATAGAGAGATGGTTGCAGAGCGATTCGACAAGAGGAGAGATAGGTTTTTCAGCATTAGCGATATGAAGACCGACGAGTTCAAAAGGGGGCAGACCACGCCCGGAGATGGCATGTAGTAGTAAAAGCATGGTGAGGCTATCCTTACCACCACTTAAAGCAATGCCAAGGCGCGAGACACCATCTAAAAGATTGAATTCAAAGAGGGCCTTTCGGACGGCGCTCTCTAGGCGCCTGCCATGTGTTGTCCAAGGATGTGAAGGAAATGCCGTCATAACGCAAGAAAAAATGTAATAGAATATATATATGGTCTCTTTTCAAAGATTCGGTAAAATGGTACGTTTTTAAGATCAGTTTTGTAAAGCGAAAGAAAAAGACGGTGGTTCATGTCCAAGATATCTCGCAATGATCCGTGTCCATGTGGCTCTGGGAAGAAGTATAAGAAATGCTGTGCTCTTCTCGAACAGGAAAGACAGAAAAAGAAGCGAATGGGATCCAAGAAGTTTCAGCCTTTCACGGGCGGTGGTCCTTCCGAGCCTTTAGCTAAGAAGGTGTTCAAGGTACTTTCAACACCGATGGGTGAGCCTGCCGATGAGAAACAAAAATCATTTGGAACGCTAGAAGAGCTTATGGAGACAAACGCTCCTAAGGAAGAATCTTAAGGTCAGTAATTACAACTCAAGTTGTACCTTAATTATGGGGTGGTGGCGACAAATAATGTACCTTGCCTTGCCCCTCGGCAGGGCAAACCCTATCTTTGTCGAAATAGACGTATCTCATTTGTCCCAATCAGGGGTTAAAACCCAAGTCGAGAGCCTATTCTTACGGGGAGTCTGAGGGGTAAGCCCCCCCCCCAGGCAGGGGTGTGGGGGCGGCAGCCACCACACAGCAACGTGGGTTGTACAAGAATGTCCTTTCTTATCCTACGAGCAAGCCTAATTGAGTGGACCATCATAAGAGGGAGACTTAAACCTTCCTAGGAAGCTACCAAGGCTTGAAAGGAGCTGTCTTGCTCTCGATGGCGTGCTGTCATCAGGGGCCTCTTCTTCCCCGTTTACAATTCGTAGCTTTCTCTCTGCTTCTCTCAAACGCTCTTCTTGTGCTGCTAGTTCATCTAGATACATCTTAAAGGATGAGGCGTTGTAGGCCCTTTCAGCTTCCTCTTTTTCAGCAAGTCTCTCTTGTTCATTTCTTTTAGCCTGGGCGATGGCCTCTTTACGGGAGTGCTGTTCTATTTGCAGTGCCTTTTTAGCTGCACATACCTCTGCAGATGGGAAGAGGGATCTTCCTTGCATCCACTTGGCATGGTTGAGATCTGCTTGTTTTTGCTTCAGAGGTTCCTCTTCTTTTTTGAGCTCCTCCCAGGCTTTCTGATAGCGCGCTGTTGTTTCTTCGACAACTGTCCATAGCTTGAGACCTTCCTCTCGTACTTTTTCAATCTCGGGATGGAGACTCTCAATTGCTAGGGAGGCCTCTTCAATGTTTCTTTTGTATCGATCGCGTTTTTCGTCTGTTGATTCGGTATGACGCATGCGCCTTAAAGAATCGCGAAGTCGTCGAAGCATACTTGGAGAGCGCTCTGATTCAGATGTATAGCCAGGATCGTCTACTAGAGGTGAAGCATCATCGTCACTCTCTTCAATATATATGGGGGTGCGTATTGCTGTGGGTAATACGATGGGGGTGCCGTTTCGTTTGGTAGCTGTGGTATCGGCGTCAAAACCTTCTTCATCTGTATCTTCTGGTGCGTGTGTGTCTAGGAGATGTTGTCCAAGGCTTGCTATCAGATCCCTTGTCTTTGAAGAGCGTGCTAAGCAGTACACGGTAGAAAGCGTTTCAGAGGTTGATTTTAGATATTTTTCAGAAATAGAGATGCTCTCGAGGGAGCTTTCCAGTTTTTTATATACCCTTTCATTTGCATGGATAAAATCTTTTGGCTGGGCACTACCTTGCTGCATGGCTTTGAAGAGGCGGTCGGCTTTTGCTGCAGATGTTAAGGCGCCCGCTATGATAGCTGTGACCTGGTATTGGAGCCATATTACGACGGATGTTAAGAGTCCCATCTTTGATATTGGAGGGGTATTTTGTGCTCCAAATTCTTCGGCCCACGCAACAAAACTTACTGTTTGTGAGGGGATGCTATTCATAGGTGTTACTCCTTTCCTGACAAATATAGGTGTTAATTTTTTTGATATACGTTGAAGTAAAGAATTTCGGCAATGTTATTCCCTAGGCTGCGTACTATTTCATGACCAAGGTGTGATCGTGGGCACTTGGGTTATACGACCTGTCCATCGGGAGGGTTGAGGAAATCATCAAGGGCGGAGAGTTTCCTTTTAACCGTAGCTGCAACTTTCTCTCTCATGGATTTAGGGCGCTCTTCAAGTTTTCCTTGTGTTATAAACTCATCGAGCTTTCGCTTTCTTTTTTCTAGGTAGTACTTTTCACCCTCTATACTACGCCGATACAGCATGAATGGGGTTTGTCCATAGCGATACTCTGCATACAGTTGTTCGTGTTCACGGTCTTTAAACTGCCGCCACGCCTTGGAGTGCGCTCTGTTTGTTTTCCTTATTTGCCTATAAATTTTAGGTATGGCTTTTCTCATTTCACGAGGTGCGCTTCCGCCTCCATTATCGCGAATTTTTTGTTGAGCGGTTTTAAGATCGTCGTATAGCTCTGAGAGTGTGCGCTTTAAAGAGTGAACCTCGGCGAGAGATTGCGAGCAAATTCTTTTGGCTTCTTCGGCCTTTTTTTGCCTGGAGATAGTTTTTTCAGCATGCTCTTCTTGTTTCATTTTCTCTGTTAGCGTTGCGATTTTTTCTGTGGTATTTCGAATTTTTCGTTGATAGCGACCATACTTTTGTTGGGCAGACTCAGTATGGAGAAACTGTTGTGCTGAATCTTTTATGCCCCGAAGTCTGCTTGGAGGCCTTGTGCTCTCAGTATCTGAGGGCGCTTCATAATCAGTTATGGGCTCATCATCTGAATCAGAAGATGGATTGACGTTTTCGAAATCATCTTCAACGGTTTCGAGGGGATCACAGCTCTCATCTTCTGCGGCGGGAGACCCATCATCCAAATCAGTTTGGGGAGTGGCAGTCTCGAGGTCACCTCTGAGGGCGTCACTGTTTTCTTCTTCATTAATAGGTGGTCTTTCTGGAGGTGTTACTGGGTTTCTATTGCAGAGGGCGGCATGAATTTGTTGTCCAAGGCTCTGTATTTTTCTTTGCTTTGTGGAAAAGCGTGTTATGCAATATGCGGTTTTCAGGTAGGTATGAGCGCACTGTAGCTGTTCATCAGAAATTGATGAGTCGTTGAGTGAAAATGCATCTGAGAGCTTGTCGAATATAGCACAACTTACGTGAGAAAGGTAGATGGGATTCAGTGTTTCCTTTTTCCTGATACGTTCGAAGATGACGTTTACCTTTTGGGATTGTGTAAATAAGCCAGAGAAGATGTTGCTGATGGAGAACTGAATCCAGGTAATAATGAAATGAGACCATGAGATCTTTTTTATTTGGTATTGCTTACCATAGGAGACGGCGCTCTCTTCAAAGTTTAACAGCCCTATTGGCTGTATGGGGCCGCCCATAAAAGATACTCCTTACACACCGCATAATACATGGCGAGTGCGAAACTCATTACAATCCCTTTATTGTGTCCTATCTCTCCTATAGGTTGTCCTGCAGGAGAAAATGTACCTCGTCTTTCTCCTTTCATTTACCCTATGTGAGAGATCAGGGGTCAAAGTGTGTATATATGCTGCGGTGGGGGATTTGGGCAAGTCATCTTGTCTTTTGCTTGCGTTAGAGGGTGGGGGGAGTGAGCTTTTGATTATAAACCCACGCTGTGCCCTACATCTTCTTTGAACTTTTTCTTTCCTCTCGCTCTTACTACGACTCAATCCGACGATGCAGCCAAGGGAACACTCTTGGCTGCATCGTCAGCTAAGCCATCTCAACTATCTATTAAAGCCCGTAGCAAGGATGTGGGGGACAACTTGGGTTGTAATATCGTTTCTCGTGAATTTTTTCTCAACCGATATATGAACATAGACGTCATAGACGGATTGAGCTTCAATTCTGGGGTAAAAAAACACCCTAGAGCCCGTGTGGGTCTAGGGTGTCGAGATGAAAAATAGACGGTGTGTTTAAACGTCGTCAAAGGCTGCAAACATATCATCACCACCTTCACCAGCAGCGTCAGCGCCTGTCGCCCTAGCTGCTTCGTCTGATGGCCTGCTGCGGAATGGACTTGCAAGCGCGCCCTTAAGTGCTGATCCTGCGCGTCTCACCACTTTACTCATGCTTTCTCGTAGTGAGGAGGGGCGGGAACTCTCCTCATCATGCTCGTCGCTTGTAAGCTGTTCTAATTTCTCGTCTCTTCTTAGCTTGTATGTTTCAACCCCTCTTAGCTCGGCTTTTAGCGTTTTATAGGTAGATGAGTTGTAGGCCTTTTCTGCTCTTCTCAGATCTTGATGGCGCTCTTGTAGCGCCTTTTCAGCGATAGAAATTACTTCTTTATGGACAGTCCGAGCATCTTTTAAAGCTCTATTCGCCGTGGTCACAGCCTCTCTCACGTCTGGTGGAGCGCTCCTTCCTCCCTCGGCTTTTTTAGCCGCGTCGGCCGCCTTTTTGGCTGCCTCAGCCTCTGTTATAGGCAACTTTGCTTCCTCGAGTGCCTCTTCGGCACTATCTTTTGCTTTCTTTGCTTCTAAAAGTGCGCGCTTTAATGTGGTTCGATTTTCCGATTTCTTTTCTTCAGCGATTGTTGATTTTAGCTCACCAATCCTCTCGGCTGCTTCTCGTGCTTTTCTTTGGTATCGATCTATTTTTGCATCCTGGCTCTCAACGCGTGCGTGTTGTTTCAGGGAGTCCACAATTCTTCTTGGCGTACTTCTTGACGTACCGTCGGATGTAGTCCGTTCTTCTTCCTCATCACCGCTAACATGATCATCGTCAACCCTACCAGCGGGAGAAAGATCTCCAGCAGGAGTCTCCACTGGTGGTTGTGATGGCTGCGATGGTGGTAGTGCCGGTGGTGGCGATGGTTGGCGAGGAGCTGGCTTTCTAGCTTCGATGGTGTTAAGAATTTGCTGCCCAAGTGTTGCGATCCAAATCCGTGTTTTTTCAGAGCGAGCGATGCAAAAAGCAGATTGAAGGGAGACAGAGGCTCGTTCTAATATTACGGTTGTTACCGTTGCATCTTTTTGTACAAACACGGCTGAGAGCTTATCGAGTGTCGATTTACTTACGTGGGTAAGATGCACGGGATTGAGCTTCCCATCTCGTTGATAAGTTTCAAAAATGGTGTTAGCACTTTTTGCAGATGAGAAAACACCCCCAAAGAGATTTTTTAGGGTAGATGTAATCCATGTAAAAACAGAACCATGCCATGTTGCACGCTTTAGGCCCTGCGCTTGGCCTAAGGCCACCGCCTCTGTAGCGAAGTCCAACTGCCTCGTTGGCTGTATGGGTGTGGAGCTCATAAATTTTATTCCTCAATTCAAAGGGTTTACCTTAGGCCGCATCCTAACAATGGTTCGAATTTTTTTATAGTAATGATTGTATAAAGAATGAATTTTTTTCATAACTTGTGGATTTTGAGGGAAAGATAAGGGGGGGTAATCGGGTAATGAATGGTTCTTGTTATGGTGTGGTAAAGCTAAGTCATAGGATCTTACGGCTGTATTACTTGTTCTGATTTTGATGGAATGAAGGACAGACTTCTTGTGTTCAATTCTTTTTCCGGTGTAGCATTGTTGCTTTGTTCTCGATGGGGAATGAGAAGTGTATTCGTTGAAGTGCGCTTTACTGCTGACATAGCTCAACTGGTAGAGCACCCGATTTGTAATCGGACGGTTGTGGGTTCAAGTCCTACTGTCAGCATCTTTTGGGGGTATCGCATAGTGGCAATTGCAAGGGACTGTAAATCCCT